>Ga0265780_10000008_pt1 | contig 659701 bp, 595 predicted proteins | sample P1T30metagenome_FD_192432 | JGI IMG/M metagenome (GOLD analysis project Ga0265780, IMG submission 192432) | Plant litter microbial communities from East Loma Ridge, Irvine, California - P1 T30 | ecosystem: Environmental > Terrestrial > Plant litter > Unclassified | place: USA: California...
TTCAAAAAGCGTTCAAGCGTGAACACTTTTTGACTGAATTAGACAAATAAATCTTGTTCTGAGATCTAAGAAAACCTAATTAAATGAAAGAAAATGAAGTTTTTTGAAATTTTGCGAACAGAAACTGACACTTAATGTGTGAACACTTTTATAACTATCAAACCCTACTCCACCCACTCACTTACAATTTTGGCAGACAACAATGCCAACGGAATGCCCCCGCCCGGATGCACACTTCCGCCGCAAAAATACAGGTTGCTGATTTTTGCAGAACGGTTGGCATGGCGCAAAAAGGCTGCAAACTGGCTATTGGAGCTGGTACCGTATAATGAACCTTGATACGAGGAAGTGCGGCTTTCTATACTACGCGGATCGAGAATGCTTTCGTTTACAATTAAAGGGGTAATATCTTCTCCTAATTGCGCAGATAGTTTCTTGATGATATTCTGCCGTGCTTCTGCTATGAGTTGATCCCAATTTTGCCCGGTATTGGCCGGCACATTAATCATGGTAAACCAGTTTTCGCAACCGGCAGGTGCATCATCGGCCTTGAATTTAGAACTGATGTTTAGGTAAACCGTTGGATCGTGGTAAATACTCCTTTCGTTCCAAATGGCATTAAACTCCGCTTCGTAATTGGCACTAAAGAATATATTATGCAGATCTAACTGCAGAAACTGCTTGCTAATTCCCCAGTAAAAGATCAACGCCGAGCTACTCCGCTCCTGTTTCAAAATATTCTCCGGGAATAAATGCGGATGCCTGCTGAGCAGCTTGCGATAAGTAAACCATACATCCATGTTAGAGATTACTACATCCGCCGCATGCAAATCACCATTCACCTTTACCCCTTCTGCTTTTTTTCCTTTCACCACAATTTCGTCTACCGGCGAATTGTAATGAAATACCACGCCTAAATCCTCGGCCAGTTTAACCAGGCTGCCGGTGATTCTATACATACCACCATCAGGAAAGTAAGCACCATAGTGCTGCTCTAAATGTGGTATCACGTTCAGCGTAGCCGGGGCTTTGTATGGGTTGGATCCATTATAGGTAGCATACCTGTCAAAAAACTGGACCAGCCGTTTGTCCTTAAAAAAGCTTTGATTAGCCTGGTGCATGGTACGGAAAGCATCAATTTGGAAAAGCCTTAAAATGGATTTCAGCGTGTTGCTGCTCAGGTAGGTTTGCAGGCGGTGTAACGACTGCTCCAAAAATACATGGTTAGTGATATCGTAAATGCGGCTGCTATTGCGGTAATATTGCTGTGTGGAGGACGCAGGTTCGCCGGTTTGCACGCTTACCTCTTCGGCAAAGCGTTGCTCATTGGCATAGGCTTTTAAATGGGTAATATCGGGGTAAAAATAATGGCAAACCACATCCAGCTTTTGATAGGTGAAATAATCTTCAGGCTTTTTACCAGCCAGCCGGAACAAATCATCCACATACTGCGGCATGGTAAACAAGCTTGGTCCGGCATCAAAACGGTATCCTTGCTGTTCAAACTCTGATAGCTTGCCACCTGCATAGCTATTGGCCTCAAACACTTGTACTGCATACCCCTTTACGGCTAAACGTATGGCTGTGGCAATCCCGGCAATACCGGCACCAATAATCAGGGCTGTTTTTTGAGGCATGGAATGCAAATATAAATACTAAGGCAACAAAAAAGCAGAACGGTGTTGTTCTGCTTTAATACATGCTTTACGTTAATTTATTCTCCGTGTACACCTTCGCCAATTTCTTCAATGGTTTTTTTATTGAAAGCATCCAAATCGGCCGGGGTGCGGCTGGTTACCAGGCCATTGTCAACCACCACTTCTTCGTCTACCCATTCGGCACCGGCATTCACTAAATCGGTTTGCAATGATGGATAAGAGGTTAGTTTTCTCCCCTTAATCATACCCGTCTCAATCAGCATTTGCGGCCCATGACATATAGCGGCCAGTGGTTTGCCTTCATCTAAAAACGCGGACACAAAAGCTACCGCATCTTTATTTTGACGTAGTTTATCGGGATTTAACACGCCGCCCGGCAATACCAGGGCATCGTAATCATCGGGACTTACATCGGCAAGTATCTTATCTACATCCACTTCAATACCCCATTTGTCTTTATCCCAGGCTTTCACTTTTCCGCCTTTAGGCGATATTACGTGCACAGTGGCACCAGCGGCCAGCAAAGCCTCTTTAGGGCTGGTTAACTCCACTTGCTCAAATCCTTCTTCGGTTAAAATTGCTACTTTACGGTTATTTAAATTTGCCATGATAGTATTGTTTTATTGCACACACTCAAGTGCTGCACTTATACTACAGAAGCAAAAAATTAAAGTTTTACGAAAATGCAAATTATTGATGTTCTAACGCGTAATTGATGAAATTGGTGGTTAGGCCATAGTCTTCAGTACCCTTACGCCTGATGAAGTAAAAGTTACGGGTAATTTTCAAGCCTTCAATAGGCACCTCTACTAAATCGCCTTCGGCCAGTTCGCGCTTAATAGAAGGGCGGGGCATAAAGCCCAGGCACTGATCGGCCAGTAAGAAGTTTTTCAAAGCCTCGGTACCACCCAATCTAATTTTTACCGATAGGTCTACCGGTTTAATATGATGATCGGACAAGGCTTTCAGCAAGGCGTTCAACGTACCCGAACCTCGCTCGCGTACCGCAAGTGGCGTTTTAATAAATTGCTTTAACGTTAAGGTTTTGCCTGCCAACGAACTTTTAGCAGAGCAAACAGGTATCACCTCATCGGTCATAAATGGCTGGTACGATACATTGGTGAGCTTATTATCTACCTCTATAATACCCACATCAACCTCATGGTTAAGCAAAGCATTCAATATATATTCGGAATTGCGGTTAACCAATTGCACGCCAACATTAGCATATTTTCGTTGAAAGCCGGATAAAATAGGTGGCAATATATATAAGGCAATGGTAGTACTGGCGCCCAAACGCAAGTGCCCGGCCGCGTAGGATTGATTGCTGAGCAAAGCCAGGTCGTACTCGGCCTTACGTTCAATTTCGGTGGCCTGCAGCAGGTATTCGTTTAATTTCTTGCCTGCTTCGGTAAGCAGGATGCTATTGCCTTTACGCTCAAATAAAGGAAGCTTGTACTGATCTTCTAATGCCTTGATGTGTTTACTGATAGCCGGCTGCGTAATAAACAGCACCTGAGCCGCTTTTGAAAAGCTTAGGTTGGCAGCTACTTCTAAAAAAACACGGTGCGAAAAGGAGATCATATAAGCAAGTAATATAACACTGGGTCAAAAGTATATCTTTTATAGTACATCAATCTATAATACACACAAAACGTACAGTAAAAGTGCTAAATACTTACCTTAGCGCAGTGTTAAACATGGCCTTTACCGCAATGCGCTTTAATAGAACTCACTTCAATGTCTTCCTGGTTGTTTTATCGGCCGTGTTTGCCATCATGTCGTACAACCGAGGGATGCGGGCTGACGTTAACGGTGATTATCACATATACTGGGAAACCGGTAAACACTTTTTAAGTGGTGAAAAGATATATACGCCCGGACTGGTTGACGGAGGCTTTACTTACCCGCCATTTGCAGCGTTGTTTTTCAGCCTGTTCTCCTTACTTCCATTCCCAATTTCTGCATTTTTATTCACTTTTTTAGTGAATTACGGTCTTTGGATAGTATCATTTGTTTTGGTGAAAAAGATCTTCGATGTATTATATCCCGATGAAGACCTTAGCTTATCTCTTACACTATCGTCCCTGCTTTCAATCGCGTTCTATTGGCACAATTACATTTGGATGAACGCCAACATGCCGGTGCTCTGCCTCACCCTGCTGGGCATTTGGTATTACCTGCGAAAGCAGTTTGGCCTGAGCTACCTGTTTTTAATGGCGGCTACTTTTTTTAAGATCACCCCTATCTTATTCCTGTTTTTTGCAGCCATTAAACGCGGACCGAAAGATTGGCCTAAAATCATAATAACTGCCCTGCCATTTATCATTATCCCTGCTTTATTAAGGGGATTGCCTACCGGTATTACCGACTGGAAAGATTATTTTGAAGCCTTTGTTGCCCCGTTTAGCAAAGGGCAGATAGATGAGAATATTATAAGCCTGGGCGTACCGGCCTTACTTAATAAAATGAACACTGGTAATGTCGAAGTAAATATCGCACCAATCATTCATTTACAGGCTGGCACGCTTAAACTGCTCATCCTTGTTTTTCAGTTACTGGTTATGGGAGCACTCACAGCTAAGTTTGTTTACGACCGTTATGTTAAAAAATTGGAGGAATTTTCGGCAGCTGATATTTGCCTGATATTTATGATCCCGCTGCTACTTTCGGGACGGGTGTGGGCCCATCATCATGTTTGTACGGGATTCATTTATACCTATGTATTCTTTATCCTGCTTAAACAAAAGCGTATTGTACTTTTAATAATTACTTGCTTTTTGTGCCTTTTGGCTAATATAATTACTAAAGATGTGATTGGCCAAACGCTAACCGACCTGCTTAAGCATTATGCTTATGTAACGCTATTGATGCTGTTTGTGAGTGGGTTGATTATCGCTTTGGGCTATACGAAGAAAACTGCGGTACCCGCTTAATTTTTGCTAAAACAAAAAGGGAACAGCATAACGCCGTCCCCTTTGGTATAAACTTGATTGATGCGTCTATGCCTCTACAGCTTCGCCTACCAAATTCTTGGCAACCAAATACTCAGCAATTTGCACGGCGTTGGTAGCAGCACCTTTACGCAGGTTATCTGATACAATCCAGCAATTTAGCGTATTAGGCTGAGTTTCATCTCTGCGGATACGACCTACAAACACTTCATCTTTATCGTGTGCTTCCAGCGGGGTTGGGTATTTTAGGTTAGCTACGTCATCAATCACAATAACGCCGGGCGCTTTGCTCAGCAGGTTGCGCAGTTCGGTTAAATCAAAGTCGTTTTCAAACTCAATGTTAACCGACTCGGAGTGACCGCCCATTACAGGAATACGAACCGTAGTAGCCGTAACACGGATGCTGTCGTCGCCCATAATCTTTTTGGTTTCCAGCACCATTTTCATTTCCTCTTTGGTATAACCGTTATCCTGAAATACATCTATATGCGGCAATACGTTCAAGTCAATTTTGTAGGGATAAGCCATTGGGCCATCAATACCTTTACGCTCGTTAAATAGCTGATCTACAGCCTTAACGCCGGTACCTGTAACCGATTGATAGGTAGATACTACCACACGCTTAATTTTATACGCATCGTGCAGTGGCTTTAAGGCCACTACCATTTGTATAGTAGAGCAATTAGGGTTAGCTATAATTTTATCTTCGGCGGTTAATACATCGGCATTAACCTCGGGCACTACCAGTTTTTTGGTAGGGTCCATACGCCAGGCCGATGAGTTATCGATCACCGTAACACCAGCGGCTGCAAACAATGGAGCCTGCTCTAACGAAGTACTTCCACCGGCCGAAAACAGGGCAATATCCGGCTTTTGCTTTATCGCATCCTCAACAGAAACCACCTTATACGGCTTTCCCTTATAGATAACTTCTTTACCTACACTTTTTGCGGATGCCACCGGGATTAACTCTGTTACCGGAAAGTTGCGTTCTTCCAGAATCTGCAACATTTTAGTGCCTACCAAACCGGTAGCGCCTACCACTGCGACTTTCATTGTCTCGAAAAAATTATGTTAATTAAAAAACGTTTATCTCAAATGTAGGTATTTTACAAACAAACTTGCGGTAAAACCTTTATTTATGAGCTGCAGAGGCTGTTTTTAAACAACACCTAATTGGCTGCATGCCAAATTAAATTTCTCCGGCCAAGGCGTATTTGAGTCTTTGTATTTTATAAGCAGCTTAAGCAAGGTATTTAACACGTACTATTAAAGGGTTTGCAGGCATTTTTTTACCTTTGTTATGTCCAAATAAAATATTGCATGAGCGAGAAAATTTTAGTGATAGGCGCAAACGGTCAAATTGGTACCGAACTGGTAACGGCACTACGAAATGAGCATGGCGCCGAGCACGTTATTGCTTCCGACATTAATAACCCGGCTTATGCTATCCGCAATAGCGGACCCTTTGAGTTTGCTAACGTGCTGGATAAAGAAACCCTGCACCACCTTTTTCAAAAACACCAGCCTACGCAAGTTTACCTATTGGCGGCCATGTTATCGGCCACGGGCGAGCAAAAACCTAAATTAGCCTGGGACCTTAACATGAATGGCTTGCTGCATGTGTTAGATTTAGCTGTTGAATTTAAGACAGCTAAAGTTTTTTGGCCAAGCTCCATCGCTGTTTTCGGGCCGCATTCACCAAAGCAAAATACCCCACAATATTGCGTAATGGACCCTAATACCGTGTACGGTTTTAGCAAATTGGCCGGTGAACGCTGGTGTGAATATTACCATACCAAATACGGGCTGGATGTACGCAGCATCCGTTACCCGGGCATTATTAGCTGGAAAGCAGCACCCGGCGGCGGCACTACCGATTATGCCATCCATATATTTTACGAAGCATTAAAAAGCGGCACTTACCAAAGTTTTCTGTCTGCCAATACAGCTTTGCCCATGATGTACATGGACGATGCCATCCGCGCTACGCTCAGCCTAATGAATGCACCTGCCGAAAGGCTGACCATCCGCTCCAGCTATAATTTGGGCGGCGTGAGTTTTACGCCGAATGATTTGGCCGAACAAATTAAAACTCACATGCCCGGTTTTACAGTAACCTACGCCGATAACGATCCGCGCCAGGCCATTGCCGATAGCTGGCCACAATCTATAGATGATAGTCAGGCTAAACACGACTGGGACTGGATCCCCGAATACGACCTGCAACGGATGACCACAACCATGCTGGAAAATTTAAAGAATAGCTTAGTTTTGTAGATATTTGGTTTCGAAATATTACCCACCTGTCGGTCTGAGCTTATCGAAGACCAGGCAAAGCGGCTAATGCTTCGGCAAGCTCAGCATAACAAACTGCTGCGAATTAATCAACATAATCATACCAATCAATAAAAATCAACGGTATAACCATGGGAAGAGCATTTGAGTTCCGTAAAGAAAGAAAATTTAAGCGTTGGGCCAAAATGGCCGTACAGTTTACCCGTTTAGGTAAAGAAATAGTAATGGCGGTTAAGGATGGCGGCGTCCATCCGGAAACCAACTCACGTTTGCGCACGGCTATGCAAAATGCCAAGGCCGTTAATATGCCTAAAGACCGTGTGGAAGCGGCCATTAAACGCGCATCGAGCAAAGACGAATCGAACTACGAAGAAATTGTATATGAGGGTTACGCCCCGCATGGTGTGGCTGTATTGGTAGAAACAGCTACCGATAACACTAACCGTACTGTGGCCAACGTGCGCAGTTATTTCACTAAAGTAAGCGGCACCTTGGGTAAAACCGGTTCGCTGGATTTTATTTTCAGCCGTAAATCGGTTTTTCGTTTTGAGCCGGGCGAACGCGACCTGGAAGAACTGGAGTTTGAACTGATAGACGCCGGTTTAGAAGAGATTTTTGTAGAAACCGACGAAGAAGGCAAAGATGTGGCTGTAGTGCATGCCGCTTTTGAGGACTTTGGTAAAATGCAAAAGACCTTAGAAGGCATGGGTATTGAACTGCAATCATCCAAGTTAGAACGTATTGCCCTCTCTACCACAGAAATTAGTGAAGAAGCCGCCGTTGATGTAATGAAGCTGATTGACCGTTTGGAAGAAGACGATGACGTGCAGGCGGTTTATCATAATATGGCGGAGTAAAAGAACCTCACCCAACTCTCTCCAAAGGAGAGGGCTTTAAGAAACTGTCAGTTTGCCAAGGTTGTCAGTCTGAGCTTGTCGAAGACTTTTACGCTTTACTAAGTCTTCGACAAGCTCTGACTGATAAATACTTACTAATGGTGAGCAAACCAAAATTCGAAATTGAACATTCGAATTTATAAATTTGAAAAATATGCCTTTATTCACCTCACGTAAGCAGCAAGCCAACATCAAATTAGCCTTTCAGGATGATATGTTGCTGGTAGAAAAACCCGATGGCAAACAGCAGGCGTTTCCGCTGGCGTTTTTCCCGGCGCTGATGAATGCTACCGAAGAGGAGAAGCACGAATGGGAACAAACCACTACCGGCATCCGCTGGAAAAAACTAAATGTTGATATTAGCATTTAATTAATATGATGCTGTTCGAAGAGTTTTTTAAAAAGAAGAAGATCAACCTGGTTGCATTGCAACAAGAGGACCAAGGTTTGTATTCGGAATTTAAGGATCATTACGAACAGATGGGCGAAAAAAGTTTCGATCACACTAAAAAGTATTGGTTTAATAAACTTCGCAGACAGTTCCCACTACCGGTAGAAGTGAAAGCCGATAAGTTGCGTCCCGAAAACCAAATAGCCGAGCAAACCGTGGCAGACACGTTAACGGAGCATTCAACCGGCGATAAAGCACCTGACCTGGGTAATTCTCAGGAATCAACAGTTATAACCACAGAAAGCACACCAACCGCACCCGCACCAAAGCTGGGCTTTAAGCCTAAGTTTAAAACGGCTTCCGCAGTACCCCCTACCAGTACAGAGACGCAAGAAGAAAAGGTACTGGATGATCAGAATGCACCCACCTCTGAAACGCCTGCAGCTCCTGTACCTAAAGTAGGCTTCAAACCTCGTTTTAAAGCAGGGGTGACTAATAAACCAACCGAAGAAACATCGGAAGCGTTGGTAACGAATAAGCCTGAACCGGGCGCATCTGTAGAGACACTGGAAAATGATACTTCTGTAGAACCGCAGGCAACTCCACCAAAAATAGGTTTTAAGCCGCGGTTTAAAGCTGGCGTGACCAATGCAAAGTCTGCGGATGAAACACCGCAGCCTGTAGTTGAAAAACCGCAAGAAGCTAAACCGGAGGATCTATCTAACCCAGCACCTGCTCACGAGCCTGCTACTCCTGCTAAAATAGGCTTTAAGCCACGCTTTAAAGCGGGAGTAACATCTACCAAGCCTGTGGATGAAGCATCTCAGCCCGTGATTAAGACACCGCAAGAAGGGAAACCTGAGGATTTATCTAACCAAGTATCTGCGCCCGAACCTACCACTCCAACTAAAATTGGCTTTAAGCCTCGTTTTAAAGCAGGAGTAACGTCTACCAAGCCGGCGGAAGAGATAGAAAAGCCGCAGGAAGTAACAAAAGAAGAGCCCGCTTTGCCGGTTGTAGAACCAGAAGCCGAAGCTACAGAACCTGACGAAGCCATTGCAACTAAGCCAGTTTACAAACCCCGTTTTACGCCGAATATGATCAAGCGTAAACCGCCGGAGAAGGAAGGGGAATAATAGCCTTCACTACTTGTCGTCTGAACGTTAGTGAGAGCTCTTTTCAACCTGTCAGATCGACTACTTACTGCTTTTAAAGATTTCTCGTTATCACTCGAAATGACAAAGAAATTTGCCTTTATTCAGAAACTTGCAGCTTACTTTTCTTAGTAATGTTTACCGGCTGAGGCACTTTCACATAGTAACCGGTGCCATCGTATACCCGTTTACGGGGATGCGTTTGACATTCGGTTGAGCAGGCACCTTCCAGTTGGGTACCGCATTCATCGCACTGGGTAAAGTGCTCGTTGCACTCAGGGTTGGCGCAATTGATCATCTTATCGGTATGCTTACCGCAGTTGTAGCAGGTAGAAATTATGACCGGGTTAACCTGGTTCACATCAACCGTTAAGCGGTTATCAAACACGTAGCATTTACCTTCAAAGTCTTCACCGCCGGCTTCTTTACCGTATTTTATGATGCCACCGTGCAGTTGATATACATTTTCGAAACCCTCGTGCAATAACAAGGCCGAGGCTTTTTCGCATTTGATGCCACCGGTGCAATACGTCAGGATCTTTTTATCCTTGTATTTGGCCAGCTCGTTTATTTTAGAAGGAAAATCGCGGAAGTTATCAATATCCAGCGTAACGGCATTTTTGAACTTACCTACCGAATGTTCGTAGTTAGAGCGCACATCCAATATCACCACATCGTCGCGGTCTTTCATGGCTAAAAAGTCGGCCGGCTCTAAGTGCTTACCCGTTTGCTTTTTAGGGTCAATCAGGTTAGGATCGCGCAAGCCCGAATGCACAATTTCCGATTTATACCGGCAGTGCATTTTCACAAATGACGGCTCATCTACCTCATCGATCTTAAAATCGGTATGGGCAAAACGCTCATCGGCATGGATGGTATCCATATAGGTTTTACAGCTTTCAGCAGTACCGGAAACGGTACCGTTCAGTCCCTCTTCGGCCACAATGATGCGACCGGTTAAACCTAAGCTTTTACAAAATTTCAGATGATCGGCAGCAAATTGCTCCGCATCGGTTATTGTTGAATAACAATAATACAGTAGGGTATTATACTTTGCCATAATAACATTGATACTGCTTCAAACAGCGTTTAATGAGGCGCAAAGATAAGATTTTAGATTTCGAATTCCGAATGTTCAACCTTGATTTTCAAAGTACACTATATACTTTAGAAATTGAACATTCGAAATTCGAAATCCTTCCCCTTATCTGATACCGTAGAATATTCTAAAGCCCTGTACCAACTTGCGGCTGCCATCGAAGGCAAAACCGTAATCAACCCTAAAGATGAAACGCTGTACGCCTAAATAAAATTCGGAGTAATTACCCTTGGTTGGTTGCATTAAACTGCCATTACCAATGCTGGAATACGATACGTTACCGGCTTGGGCAAGATAATTTACACCAACAACCTCCTCCAGTTTCAGTTTACGGATGAAAGGAACTTTACTCAGCAGGTTACCGGCAAAATTATGCTCATAGTGCGCTTCCAGGAAAGAGCGGTCGGTACTGTAAGTATAAAAAGGCAGGAAGTGAAAACTGCCGATGGTTGGATTAAACACTGTACCCTGGTTACCAAAAAAGTGGTTATAATCCATAAAGTACAGGTTACGGCGGTTTAAAAACGTTCCGGCGGTAAACTTGAAAGCCGAATATCCTAACAAGCCAACCTGCATCCTGTCGTCAAATACATCTAACGACATAAAATCATAATTCACATCCGATCCTAATACACCGCTGATACCTTTACGGTAGTTCAACCGCACTTTAGGATAGCGTGACGGCTCTATAAACCGGCCATCGGGGCGGGTTACATATTGCTGCCTGAATGTATAGGTCAACGAGGCTTTAGCCGTAAGCGCCTGGTTGGTAGGAAACAATTGCGATTCCACATCAGGCGGCATGGCCAGCGGATTATTGGCTGTATAAGTTCTGTCCTTAATATCTTTAATGTGGTTGAAAGATGTATTATATAACTGCCTGCGTTCGGCGTACGACATCTGCGCGTTAAATAATAAACCATTAGTCAGTTCGCGCTGCCAGGCTACTAAGCCAAAGCGGGTACGGTAAAGCTTCACATAGTTATTTTCGCTCAGCAACGAGCTCATGGTGTTAAAGATAAGCGAGCGTGTACCGGCATTATTCAGGTCTAATACATCGCTACCAAAACGCACTTGAAACACCGCCTGGTATTTTGGATCGTAATTGTAACTGGCGCCAATATTAGCGCTAAACAATTTTGCTGCAAAACCATAACGCACGTTAGGCGTAATAGAAATCGACTGACCGTTATCGAAACCCTTTATGTAATGCACTTTTGAATTAATACCCCAGCCTTCTACCGTATTGTAAAAAATGGTTTGAAATATAGGGTACATGTAAAACGATTGCCTGCTGTTACGGTCATAATACTGGTAACCAAAAGCGGCATAATCAAGCGGGTTAAAATGGTTGCGAGACCGGTTGAGTGAATCTAAATACTGTGGTGTATTTTGTATGCGCCCAATACTATCCTTACGCACATAATCCCGCTCTTCCTGTGCTGTTAACGGTACAGGGCGGTTGTTTTCCCAATAGCGACTGGTTTTAGCATTAGCCTGGGTATCTATCCGCATTACTTCCCCATCAAAGAAATCTTTTTTAAAGCCGGGGTTAAGGTTGTAATTGTTATACATGGCCAGGTAGTAGCCTTTAAATTTAAAGCCGAACACATCGCCCCTAAAATTAAACAAAGCTGAAGTAGGCAGCCATACGCTATCAGTAATAGGAATATATTGCTGACTAATCTCCAGTGTATCTACCAGGTTAATGTTGGCATCCTGCTTAGTTAAAAACAAGTTTACGCTATAAATGCGCCAGTCGCCCTCGGTAATATAAATATCGCCCTGGTAAACCGCTTCGTTTTTACGTTTAGGAATTACCTGTATCTTGGCTATACGTTTTCCGCTTTTTATAGAACGGCCAAGCAATTTGTAATCGTAAAATTTAAGCGCATTATCGGCTATAGGCGATACAAACGCACGTGAGCTTAAACCTTGTATTTCAAAATTGTTCCGGTAAAAGTTAATTTGCAGATCAGATGCCTTATTATAACTAAAAGCAGTGTTTTGTCCGGCCACTTTAGAGGAGATCATTACCTCTTTTACATAATCGGGGTTCTTGAAATTATATTGTGAAATAGATTCTGACTGATATAAAATACCCTTACCACTTGCATCCAGTTGCAAAGCCCTCGCCACATTACCATTCATCAATGATTTAGGAGCGCTTACCAAACTTTGCACACCCTTTACAAATACGGCACATGAGTATTCATCAACCTGGTTCATGTAAAATTCGCGCTTGCCTATTACATTGCGCATAATACCAACTGCCGGGTCGGCCTCATTTCCGGTTCCAGCCTCGGCTTGTAAGGCAAAGGGCTCACTGCTTAAACGGATGTTACGTTCCACATTTCCACCACTGATGGTTATTTTTTCAACGTGTTCCAAATAACCTACATAGCGGTAAACTACAGTATAGGTACCGGCTTGAAGCTTAAATTCATAATCACCATCATCATTGGCCGTACTTCCATAGGTTGTGTTACGGATATATATAGAGGCAAATGAAACCGGATTGTTCTTTTCATCGGTTATTTTACCCGATAGTCGGTAGGTTTGAGCGGTTACTTGTACGGCAGCTGCAATAAAAAATATAAATAGTAAGTATGCTTTCATGGTGGGGAATGTATATGTATATAGCTTTTACCCCTAAAATGTTTGTGTTGTAACCAATTAATTTCTATCAATGAGTTAATTAAGCCTTAATGTGAGATTATGCTTACTTTTGTACTTTAAACATAATACCATGTATAACACTTTAAAACCGGTTTTACAGCAGGAATTAGCTGATATTGAAAACGCCGGACTATATAAAAAAGAGCGCGTTATAACTTCGCCTCAGGGAGCCGATATTAAAGTATTGGGCGGGCAAGAAGTAATTAACTTTTGCGCCAATAACTACCTGGGTCTTTCATCGCATCCTAAAGTTATTGAGGCTGCCAAAAATGCAATGGATGCACATGGTTTCGGCCTGTCGTCAGTACGGTTTATATGCGGCACACAAGATCTGCATAAAGACCTGGAAGCAAAGCTATCTGAATTTTTAGGCACTGAAGATACTATTTTATATGCTGCTGCATTTGATGCCAATGGCGGAGTATTTGAGCCGTTGTTCAATGACCAGGATGCCATTATATCCGACGAGTTAAACCACGCGTCTATTATAGATGGCGTGCGCCTGTGCAAAGCACAACGTCAGCGCTATAAGCACGATGATATGGCCGACCTGGAAGAGAAATTGAAAGCTACGCAAGAACTTCGTCACCGCATTATTGTAACTGATGGTGCTTTTTCTATGGACGGCACCATAGCCCAGTTAGATAAAATTTGCGACCTCGCCGACAAGTACAATGCCCTGGTAATGATAGATGAATGCCACTGCTCAGGCTTTTTAGGTAAAACCGGGCGTGGTACGCACGAGCACCATAATGTAATGGGCCGTATAGATATTATCACCGGAACGCTGGGTAAAGCTTTAGGTGGTGCATCGGGCGGTTTTACATCTGGTCGTAAAGAGATTATCGACATGCTGCGCCAGCGTTCACGCCCCTATTTATTCTCTAATACATTAGCACCGGCTATTGCAGGCGCGTCTATAGCCGTGCTGGATATGCTGAGCGAAGCCACTACCCTGCGCGATAAACTGGAAAGCAATACCCAATACTTCCGCGAAAAGATGACCGCTGCCGGCTTCGATATAAAACCGGGAGTACATCCTATTGTACCTGTAATGCTGTACGATGCCAAGCTATCGCAGCAATTTGCAGCCCGTATGCTGGAAGAAGGTATTTATGTGATAGGCTTTTATTACCCGGTAGTACCGCAAGGTAAGGCACGTATCCGTGTACAGATCTCGGCCGCACACGAACAACATCATTTAGATAAGGCTATTGAAGCGTTTACTAAAGTGGGCAAAGAGCTTGGAGTGATTAAATAAAGGCACATTTTAGCTATATTTGTGTAAAGGAGTGATGAGTTATGGCAAAGCTGGTATTAGATATTGAGCCTGGAGTAAAAAGTGATTTAGAGAAGCTGATAAAAGAGCAGAATCTTAATATTTCTAAAATTACAGAAGATTTTTTCAGAACCTTAACAAATAAGGAAAAGGAGCCTGTTAAAATTAGAAAAGAGCCTCATGAATTTTCAGAGTGGTTACAAAAAATTGTATTATCTAAAGAGCCGACTCCTGATTTTGACCACAAAGTGGAGTATGGAAAACACCTGGAAGAGAAATACGGTTTATGATTACTCTTTTTGTTGATTCTGATATTTTATTAGATATAATTTTACTTCGGCAGCCATTTTTTGGAGCATCAGCCGAAATCTTAGAACTGCCTAATAACAACCTCTTCAAATGTATTGCGTCAGTACATAGCATCTTGAATGTACATTACTCTGCAAAAAAAATGCATGGAGAGCAAACCACCCGATTGGCGTTAAAAACTCTAATGGAGAAGTTAAGCTTAGTAGCCGAAAATGATACGCTAATTCATGAAGCCCTGGATTCTGCATTCACCGATTTTGAAGACGCCGTTCAATATTACGCTGCCCAAAGTGCTGACGCAAATTATATCATCACCCGCAACATTAAAGACTATAAGCACTCAACCATACCGGTTTTAACAGCCGAACAATTTTTACAAACATTATAACCCCTGAACATGCAGGAGCAAATCGATCAGTACACTACCGAAATAGAAGCTTTTTCACCGGCTAATGCCGAAGAGCTGGAAGCTTTCCGTATAAAATACTTAGGCACTAAAGGCCTAATTAAAGACCTGTTTGAGCAGTTTAAAAGTACTACGCCCGAAGAGAAACGCACGCTTGGTAAGGTACTTAACCAGTTTAAACAACTGGCCGAAGGCAAATACCAGTTATTGAAAGAGCATTTCGATTCGCAGGTAACTACAACAACTTCACAGCAGGACCTTACCCTGCCGGGTGAAGGTTTTGCAGTGGGTTCACGTCATCCGCTATCATTGGTACGTAACGAGATCATCGATATCTTCAAACGTTTAGGCTTTGTGGTGGCAGAAGGCCCAGAAATTGAGGACGACTGGCATAATTTTTCTGCCTTGAACTTTCCAGAAGAGCACCCGGCAAGAGATATGCAGGACACTTTCTTCATCACCAAAGATGGCGGTCAGGATAGCGTAGCCTTACGTACCCATACTTCATCGGTACAAGTACGCATGATGGAAAGCGGCAAGCCACCGTTTCGTGCCATTATGCCTGGACGCGTATACCGTAACGAAGCTATCTCGGCCCGTGCGCATTGCTTTTTTCACCAGGTAGAAGGTTTGTATGTTGATGAAAACGTGTCGTTTGCCGACTTGAAACAAACCCTGTATCACTTTGTACAGGAATTGTATGGAGAAGGTACCAAGGTACGTTTCCGCCCTTCATATTTTCCGTTCACTGAACCATCGGCCGAAATGGATATTTCTTGTACTATTTGTAAAGGTGCAGGCTGCAACATGTGTAAATACAGCGGTTATGTAGAAATTTTAGGTTGCGGCATGGTAGATCCTAACGTGTTGGAAAACTGTGGTATCGATTCTAAAAAGTATACCGGCTTTGCATTTGGTATGGGTATAGAACGTATTACTAACTTAAAGTATGTAATACGCGATCTGCGCCTGTTCTCTGAAAATGATGTACGCTTTTTGAAGCAATTTAAATCTGATATAGTATAATGAGGAAATTGGCTTGTCTTTTCTTGATAGTGATAGGTGTAGCAGGATGCGGAAAAGACGACGGCAGTTATATACCCAGTGTAAGCGTGAACTTTCAGGCACCTTTAAATACACCAAGTTTAAGTAAGCTTAACAGTCCGGGTGGCTCCGTAATTGTAAATGGTTACGGCGTTGCCGGTTTAATTATATACCGTACCGGTGCCAATAATTATGTAGCATATGACCGTTGCAGCAGCTTTGAACCCGAAAAACGCTGCGCGGTTACTATTGACGATACCGGCCTCACCGCAACTGATGCCTGTAGCGGTTCTAAGTTTTTGCTGAGCGATGGTTCACCGGTAAAAGCGCCTGCAACACGCTCATTAAAGGCATATAGTGTATATGTCAATAATTTTAACATATTTGTATCTAATTGATACATGGAAGCCGATAAAATAAGAGAAAGCATTAAACGGTCGTCGCAGGAACTGTTTAGAAAATTCGGTTACCATAAAACCAGTGTTAACGAAATTGCTAAAAGAACCAAGATAGCCAAGGCCACTATCTATAAATACTTTGACAGCAAAGAGGCTATTTTGCATTCGCTGTTAATGGATTACATTCAGGTAAGTGTTGATGAACTGATTCATACCGATACACCCGACCTGGATGAGGAAGCCCACCTGAGCAATCTTATTATGAAAACCTGCCGCCTCTCTTACACGGTTTGCAATGAGTTTATTGGCTGGGATTTTATCCGGGAATCTACCAACTCCCAGGAGTTTCTGCGTAATTTAAGTAATGAGCTGGAAGACCTGCTCGTAAACTCGTTCACCACGCTGAGTGGTATCCGCAAGCACGATAGTTACCAGCAACGCATCCGTTTTTTAATTAAGTGCAGTAAAAACATTGTGTTCAGCTTTGCATTCACCTCCGTAAGTGACAGTGATGTGCGAAAGAACTTCGTATCCTTTCAAAAGGAAATATTGCCCTACTTAGTGAAGGCTGCTATTACCATCAATTAAACTTCTAAATAGGGCCTTGTGCTCAACAATTGCCTACTCAAACAATTACCCTGCTCTCCGGCTTTTATATATAACCTTATAAAGTATTTATGAAAACCTTAGGACTTATATTCATTGTTTTAGGTGCTGCCATGTTAGTATGGACAGGCTTCACGTACACCAAAAAAGAAAAGATTGTTAATGCCGGACCTATCCAAATATCAGCAGACCGCGAAAAAACCGTAAACTGGCCGCCTTATGCGGGAGGAGTGTTGTTGGTTGGAGGTATTGTGATGGTATTAACCGCTAAAAAAGTAAGTTAGTACAGTAGAGAATTACAGGCACAATAGTATATACATACAAAAAGGCTCATTTAAAATGAGCCTTTTTGTATAATCCTTATATTAACAAGTGCCTTAATAGTTCTTTAGTAATGGCGATACTTTTGTGCCTAATAGTTCTATAGCATTCATCAGTTTACTGTGCGGCAGGTTGGCGTTATCCATCTGGAAAGTCACCCGGCTTATGCCACCCAAGGCGTCGCTATGGCGGATGATCTTTTCGGCCACCTCTTCAGGGCCACCAATTAATAGCGCACCAGTTGGTCCGGCCAGGGCATTAAATTGTGCACGGGTTACCGGTGGCCAACCACGTTCGCGGCCTATTTTCGTGAAGATCTCGGCATAACCCGGATAAAAATCTTCGTGCGCTTGTTCGGTAGTATTAGCTACATAACCTATGGAGTGTAACCCTACCTGTAATTTTTCGGGAGCATGGCCAGCTCGCTTTCCTGCTTCGCGGTAAAGATCAATTAACGGGCGGAATCGGTGTGTTTCGCCGCCAATAATAGCCACCATTAACGGCAACCCTAACATACCGGCACGTGCAAACGATTCTGGCGTACCGCCTACACCAAGCCATATGGGTATTTGCGGCTGCACCGGTCGTGGGTAAATAGCCTGACCATTAAGCGCCGGCCTGAATTTACCACTCCAAGTAACCTTTTACTGTTCGCGTATTTGCAGCAGCAGGTCCAGCTTTTCGGTAAACAGTTGATCGTAATCTTGTAAATTCAAGCCAAACAGCGGGAACGACTCTGTGAACGAGCCACGGCCTACCACCATTTCGGCACGGCCTTTCGAAATAAGGTCGAGCGTGGCAAAGCTTTGAAACACCCGAACCGGATCGGCCGCACTCAACACGGTAACTGCACTGGTTAAACGGATTTGGCTTGTACGCGCAGCAGCAGCAGCCAGTATAATTGCCGGTGCCGAATCTAAAAACTCTTTACGGTGGTGTTCACCAATACCAAACACATCAAGGCCAACCTTATCGGCATGCTCAATCCTATCTAACAACTGGCCTAACGCGTCCATGCTGCTTAGCGCAACACCTGTACCTGTATCAAACGATGATGCAGCAAAACTATCTATCCCAACTTGCATAATTTCTCTTTACACTTAATGATGAGCAAAGTACGGTTTAATGAAAATAAGTGTACTTGATAAATGTCAATAAAAGTGACGCGTATTATAACGAAAATATTCCCTTTGAAACAATTGTTTTACGTACATGTTCAAACACATATTGTTTTTTGAAAAAACTGTTTTTATCGTTATTGGAATTGCATGTCAATTTTTACGGGCAATACGGTTAGCAATCACACTTGTATTATAAATATTACAAAAATTTAAATTTCTTATTAATTCGTTTTAAAACTTACGTACCTTGCATTAATTAAAGGAATTATTTACCACTTTAACATCAATTACTATGAAAACACTATCAACTAATGACCTTGGCCGTCAAAATTTGGAGCCTAAAGGACGTAATGATAATTACTACTTAGCAGCTATGTTAATTATGGCAGTATTGCTTTTGGCCATTGCTTACTACGATAAAATCATATCTGGCATTACTTTATAATCCTGCTGCTACAACGCTGATCAAGCGAATTACCAAAAAAGGCATAGCCTTAATCTGCTCCACATAAAAGGCTATGCCTTTACATTTAAAGGCATCCAAGCATCTGCAATTACGTTTAATAAATTGGTGTAGCTCAATTACTGCTTAGCTTTCTACTAATTGTATTCTCTCCAATTACTTTAATACATTTCTTAAATAAAACAGAATTTGCTTGTATAAATCAAAGCAAATTCTTTACTTTGAAAAAAAAAGTACTTTTCAGTGGAAGAAAGTAAAATACAAGCAGACCTCGCCTCCATACGCAACATGATGGAGCGCTCGTCGAGGTTTATATCGCTGAGCGGCCTATCGGGCGTTATGGCTGGTATTTATGCGCTCATGGGTGCCGGCCTGGCTTACAAAATAATTTACGTTCATGGTGATAAGTATTCGCTTAACCTTGCGGCCAAAGGAGGAAACCCATTTTTACAATCGGAACTATGGGAAGAACTCGTTTTTTCGCCTACTATAATGCAGCTGGTTGTTGTTGCTTTAGCCGTTCTGTTTGCATCGTTAGTTACCGGCTATGCCTTAACCAGCCGTAAAGCAAAAAAACAAGGACAAGCACTTTGGGGAAAAACCAGCAAGGCCTTAATTTTTCAAATGGCAACGCCTTTATTAACCGGCGGCTTGCTCATTTTAATTTTGTTGAGCCGCGGTTACCTGGGCATTGTAGCACCTGCATGTTTAGCTTTTTATGGTTTAGCGTTGGTAGCTGCAAGCGCATATACTTATACTGATGTACGGTACCTGGGTATTTGCGAAATTGTATTAGCCCTGCTTGCTGCTGCCCTGCCCGGCTACGGTTTGTTATTTTGGGCTATTGGTTTTGGCGTGCTGCATATTATTTACGGCACATTAATGCACTTTAAGTACGACCGTTGAAAGTTCCTTTTGATAAATTAGACAAAGCCTTTGAGAACCGGGTAAGGCTGCAAATTATGAGCGTGCTCATGGTAAACGAAAGTTACGACTTTACCTCGCTTAAAGAACTGCTGGATGTTACCGATGGCAACCTAGCCAGCAACTTAAAAGCCTTGGAAAAAGAAGAATACATAATTATTAACAAAAGCTTTGTAGGACGCAAGCCAAATACCAATTACCAGGCATCGGCTAAGGGGAAAAAAGCATTTCAGGATCATTTGAACGCACTGGAACAATTAATTAAACAACAAAAAATGTAGCGTAACCAACGCTATTTTTTTTAACTATTCACTTTCAAATACAAAGTACTTTTTAAAAAATAAAATATGGAAACTAATCAACCCACAACAAACTGGCTGCGCGAGTCGGTATTACTTAAAATGCTCATTATAGTGGTTATAGCACTGTTGCTGCTTATACCATCCGCATGGATACAAAGCCTTATCCAGGAGCGCTCGGCCAGGCAGCAGGAAATTATTGACGATGTATCGGATAAATGGTCGGGCAGCCAGTTGGTGCAGGGTCCGGTATTAATGATTCCTTATAAAAAGCAGGTCACTCAAAAAGATGCTGCTAACAAGGTTTCTGTAAAAGAATACGTTGAAACCATATACCTCCTTCCTGAGAATCTGAACATCAAAGCCAATACTACTACCGAAAAATTACACCGTGGCATTTTTGATGTAGGCGTTTATAATGCCGCTGTTAATATCACCGGCAACTTTAACCGCGCCGATCTGGCAAAGCTACAAATAGACAGCAGCAACATGATGCTAGATAAAGCCCGCATTGTATTTGGCATAAGCGATTTAAAAGGGCTAAAATCAAACCCTGTTATTAAGGTACTAAATCAATCACTTACAGTTGAACCGGTGCTCAACGGCGGTAATCTTTTAGATAACGGATTGCAGGCAGGCATCAACCTCAAAAACACCAGTAACAATATTCCATTCAGCTTTAAGCTGGATTTAAAGGGCAGCCAGTCCATCAACTTTTTACATACCGGTAAAACCACACAGGTAGAGGTGAGCGGCAATTGGACCAGCCCTAAATTTGAAGGCCGCTCCCTGCCCGATTATCGGCACATTGATGCCAAAGGTTTTGTAGCCAAATGGCGTATGTTATACTTAAACCGCCCTTTCCCTCAGCAATGGGCCGGTAACGATACCTTGCTGAATACACTAAAAAACAATAACGATGCCCTATTTGGTGTAGAGTTGCACATACAGGTAGATGATTATCAAAAAACCACGCGTACCAGCAAATACGCCATACTCATTATCCTGCTCACCTTCGTTTCCTTGTTTTTAACCGAAGTCATCCAAAAGCGTAAGATTCACGTTTTCAATTATGTATTGATTGGCGCCGCTATGATAGTATTTTACACCCTTTTACTTTCCTTTTCGGAACATGTAGGTTATAACATAGCCTACCTTATAGCGGCAGTAGCCACCATTGCTTTAATTGCCTGGTTCACGGCCTCGTTGCTGGGTAATTCTAAAGCAGCAACTTTCTTCGCGGCTATCCTTACCGTGTTCTACGGATTCATTTTCGTAATTATTCAGTTAGAAGATATGGCACTAATGGTAGGCAGTATAGCACTGTTCGTTATTGTATCGGCATTAATGTATTTCTCCAAGAAGATAGATTGGAAGTAATACAGGGGATACAAAACCCATCATCACGATAGCGCGTAACCGCTATCGCTCCTGCATAAGATGTTTTAAAATCACACTGTCAGTCTGAGCCTGTCGAAGACTTGTATGCTTTGCTAAGTCTTCGACAAGCTCAGACTGACAAACTAAGTAGATGTCATTTCACTATCACGGTCATTTAGGCTTGATATAGACTTACGGTTAAATTCAACATACACTTAAACCATCCTTTATGAAATACTACGATGCCTTGCGCTTTTGCATTCATTTGATTTACGATCATTTCAGAACAATCAAATACAAATGAACCATAAGCCAACTAAAACTGTAATGACCAGCATACTCTTAGTAATAGCTTTACTTCAAGGCCCCTACATCTATTATTATGCCGATGGTCTATTCGGATTTATAATTGTGATCCCTTACATTTTAATAGGATTTGCACTTTCCTTCTTCCTATTAATGTCCCTCAAACACAAGCAAACTAACATCACGTATCATTATTTAGGTTTAATATCAGGTACACTAATCGGTATTGCATCGCTTTTTAGCGAAGACTTAATTGAAAATCTTGATTGGGAGTTAAGATTATCCGAACGAAATAGAATAGTTGAGTTAGTGAAACAAGGCAAATTGAAACCCACTGTGACTTATAATAATATAATATGTAAGCTACCTGGTGATCCGTTTCCACCTATTTCCGTTGGAGGAAATGAAATAGCTATTTATAAAGGCAAATTGAATACTGTTACTGTAGAATTCTATATCAACAGGGGATTATTAGATCATTATTCAGCTTTTGTATTTACAAATGATTCCCAAGAAATTTCTCGTATAAATAAAGAAATCAGAGCAAGGCAATCACCTATGTTCAGACAGCTAAAAGAAAATTGGTATAGAGTATCATATTAATCCTGCCGCTATAGCTTAACAAACATTTAACAAAATATTCACTATACCAATTTGGTTTTTGGTATAATTATTAGTTACTTTTGTGTACACCTCAAACATTAAGCTTATGAGTCGCGAATTAATAGAATTTTCAAACTTGATAGATGAGCAGTTTGAACCCGATAATAACGGCAGTGATGAACTTTGGCTTACCATACAAAGCTGGTTTGGCACGCAGTCTGCAAAAGAGCCTCAGGTAAATCAACTCCAGAGAAGAGGACTTGAAGAAAACGTTATACGCCAGGCATCTTAAAACCTTCATTAGCAAATAATTCTTAAAAGTATTCCCCTTTGGGAAGGATTTAGGTGGGGTTTGCTAAATTTGCAGCCTGATGAGAAAAGGCAGAGGTAACACGCCCAACCTAAGGTTTGAGGACGTAGCAGTAATTGATATTGCCGAAGAAGGCAAAGGCGTAGGCAAAACGCAGGATTTTGTGCTCTTTATAGAAAAAGCCGTTCCGGGCGATGTGGTGGATGTAGAAGTTTACCGCAAAAAGAAAAATTTCGGCGAAGCGAAGATCACTGCCTTAAAGCAAGCCTCCGAACACCGTACCGATCCTTTTTGCGAGCATTTTGGCACCTGCGGCGGCTGCAAATGGCAGCACATGACTTACCCCGCACAACTGCAGTTCAAGCAAAAAGCCGTTACCGATGTACTTACCCGCCTGGCTAAACTTGATGTTAGCCACACCATGCCTATAGTAGCCTCGCCTGCCGATCGCTACTACCGTAACAAACTCGAATATACTTTCAGTAACAAACGCTGGCTGAACGACGGCGAGAACCGCACCAACGAGGCTTTGGAAATGAATGCACTGGGCTTTCACATTCCGGGCAGATTTGATAAAATATTAGACATTAACCATTGTTATCTGCAGGCTGATCCTTCGAACGATATCCGTTTAAAAATACGCGATTATGCACGGTTACACGGCATCAGCTTTTATGATATTAAAGGGCATACCGGTGCCTTACGCAATCTAATCATCCGCACCTCATCAACCGGTGAACTGATGGTGATTGTGGTGTTTGCTTATGCAACCGAAGATGAAGTAAAGAGCCTGATGGGTTATGTGGAACAGGAGTTTTCGCAGATTACCTCACTGCTGTACATTCTCAACCAAAAAAAGAACGATACCATTTTTGATCAGGACGTAATAGCCTGGAAAGGCCCCGAATATATTCATGAGCATATGGATGAAATTCAATTTCGCATTGGGCCTAAATCTTTTTACCAAACCAATGCCATACAGGCTAAACGCCTGTACGAAATAGCGCGCGATTTTGCCGGCTTTACGGGCAACGAACTGGTTTATGACCTTTACACCGGCGCGGGTACTATAGCCAACTTTATAGCCGGCAGTGTGAAAGAGGTTATTGGTGTGGAATACGTACCGCAAGCCATTGAAGATGCCAAGGTAAACTCTACTATCAACAATATTCATAACACCAAATTTTACGCCGGTGATATGAAGGATGTGCTGAACGCCGATTTTGTGATGGAACACGGCAAGCCCGATGTAATCATCACCGATCCGCCACGGGCAGGTATGCACGCCGATGTGGTTGACCGCCTGATGGAAATTGAAGCCGGAAAAATTGTTTACGTAAGCTGCAACGCCGCCACACAAGCCCGCGATTTAATTGTTTTAAAACGCAAGTACCACGTTACGCAAATACAACCTGTAGACATGTTTCCGCATACCCAGCATGTTGAAAACGTAGTGCTGTTGGAATTAAAGAACGAAGAGGAACGGAGCGTAGAAGCTGCGGAGAGCGAGGTTGCGAGTAGCGGGGAAGAAGAAACCGAAATTGAAGGATTGGGGAAAGAGGAAATAGGAAGCGAGGCACAATAACACATAATGTCATTGCGAGCGAGAGCATGACAATCACAAGCGTTTAGATCTGCTGCGTGTTCATCCCACTCTTCGCACCTTTTTTTCCTGTCCCTCTTAAAAATTTACACATGGAACCAGAAGAATTATTAAACGACGATAACAACAAAAAAAAGGACAGTCCGCTGAAAAGCCTGGAAACCGACTTGCGGTTATACAGCGAATCTATCCGCGAAATTGCGGTAGAAATTATGGTAGAGGGCTTGACCTCCCACCCCATTTTTGTGGCACACCAGCACGAGGTTAAACTGGGTGAAATGATCCTGGATAAGAATGACCTCAATACCGACTGGACCATTAATGCTTCTACCATGGAAGAGTTTGTGGAAAAAGGCATTATTAAAAAGGAATTGCAACAGCGCTTTATCGACACTTACAAAAACCCGCACGAAATGATGTGCGTTTTTGTGATAGTGCCCGAAGGTGCCAACTTTGTATTTTTTCCGTACGGTAAAGAATAATATATTTGAGACTGTTGTAGGTTGCCTGTTGTGAGCTGTCTGTAAAAAGCACTTCTGCTCCCACATTAACACCGACAACTGAAAACACACAACCGACAACACGCTACCATCATGCCCGAAAAGCTTTTAATACTCAATCATCAGCAAATACAGCAAAAAATTGACCGTATAGCCTACCAGATCCTGGAAGACAACTTTGAGGAGCAGGAAATTGTGATAGCCGGTATCCTTTCGCAAGGGAGTGTTATTGCGCAGCGCATCAAAAAAGTACTGGATGGTATTGCTCCCTTTACCAGTACTATGATTAACATACAACTGGATAAGGATGCAAGTACCCTGCAATTTACTGCCGACACAGATATCACAACTTGCAGCAATAAGGTAGTAATTTTGGTTGATGATGTGCTCAACAGTGGCAAAACCCTGGCTTACGGCTTCGGTGTTTTTTTAGATGTGCCTCTTAAAAAACTGCGCACCGTTGTACTGGTAGACCGTAACCACAAAAGTTTCCCCGTAAGTACCGATTATGCAGGCATGGCCCTTTCAACCGTTATTAAACAGCACGTATACGTATCGCTGAGTGAAACCGGCGAAGATGATGCGGTGTATTTGGGATAAACATCCCTATTCATATCTTCAGAGACACAAAGTGTTGTGTCTCCACGTCTGTATTCCGCCAGTAGAGATACAACACTTTGTGGCTCGCCTTTAATTATGCCTACTCTTTATACATATTAATCAGCTTCAGCAAAACACCGTTCGTCCAGCCAAAACCATCCTGCAACGGGTATTCACCGCCCCCGGCTTTAGCGTCGGCATGTTGAATATCGTACTTCTCTGATAGCTTGCCTGTGTTGTTAAACTCTTTTATGTTTAGGCGCATCCAACGTTGGGCAATTAATTTAGCTAAGTTATTTTGCTTGTAATTACGCAAACCCATCACCGTTACATATTGCAGGGGTGCCCAACCATTTGGTTGATCCCACTGCTGGCCAGTGTTGTTTGTAGTAGTGGCCACACCACCCGGCTGCAAAAATTTGCGGCTAACCAGTGAGGCTACTTTTTGCGCTTGCGTACCGCTAGCCATATTAAAATACAACGGAAAAACGGTGGCAATACTCATTTGGGCAGAGAGCGCCTTACGCTGCCAGTTATAGTCGCGGTAGCAACCTGTTTTATTATCCCAGCAATATTTTAACAAAGCAGCTTTCCTTTTGGCGGCTTTAGCTTGGTATGCAGTGGTTTGTGCTTTATTGCCGCTTAACTCATACGAGCGGGCAATTACACGTTCCAGATTATACAACAGGCTATTCAAATCTACCGCCACCAAACAGGTGGTTTGTATAGTGGGCAACGTTTTACCATCGGCCATCCAGCGGCTGCTGAAATCCCAGCCCGATTCGGCCGCGGCGCGTATATTACGGTAAAAGTCGGCAGGTTTTTGTTTGGTTGCTTTAGCGGCTATAACGTCTTCCCGGTAAGATTCTTCCCTCGGGCTCGAGCTGGCGTCCCAGTAGCGGTTTAGTAAGCTGCCATCGGCCATGCGAATAGTGTGTTCAAACGCGCTGCCTGCTTTTAGCTTGGCGGCACCATTCATCCAGTAATTATATTCTTTAATAAGCTGCGGACGGTAGGTAATTAACGTTTGCGGGCCTTTATGCTTAGCGAGTAGCTGCACCATCAAAGCAAAAAATGGCGGCTGCGACCGGCTAATGTAATAAGTACGGTTACCGTTAGGTATATGCCCGTAAGTATCTATGAGGTAGGCAAAGTTCTTCACCATGTTTTCTATCAGCGCAAAGCGTTTACTTTCTTCCAGGCCTAACATGGTAAAGTAGGAGTCCCAATAATATATTTCCCTGAAACGGCCGCCGGGTACTATATAATTGTGCGGCAGTGGTACTAAAGATGTGCCTTTTACTGTATCGGCCACATGCTGTAAAACCGTCCATAAGGTATCAATATGCTTACGGATACCCGCCTTTATATTACTATGGTAAACTGTGCTATTTTGGGCAGGTGCGGCAAAATACTGATGGGTAAAATCTTTTAAATTGAAGCCTGCTACACCTTTTGAACGTTGGTATGCTTGCAAAATAGCAGCCGGTTTTGCGTGCGGCGTTACATCAACAAAGGTTTTACCATCGGGGTAAACTTGCTGCATTTGTACGGCATCAAACAAACCGGGATATAACCGGGCAGGGGTATTTGTTTGTGCATAGCTTAATATTGAACAAAAAGTAGTAATATGCAGCCATAATAATGTTTTCATATAACTCATATTTTAATAACTGCTTAAACGGCAATTTGTCATTACAAAGCAAAGAAAAATATAGATGTTTAAACATTTAATTTATTGCTATATCTTTACATCACAAATCATAAACACAGAATGAAAAAATTAACAACCTTATTTGTTGCAATTATTGCGGTAGCCTTAGTTGCGTTTAAACCAGTAGCTCCCGCAACTTATAAAGTAGATGCCGGTAAAAGCAAAATTGAGTGGACAGGTAAAAAAGTTACCGGTCAGCACACAGGCACTATCAAATTAACTTCGGGCGAAGTTGTTGTAAACGGCAAAGTTCCAACCGGTGGTAAATTTACTATTGATATGGGTTCAATGACCAGTACCGATTTGCAAGGAGAAGCAGCTGGTAAATTGTTAGGCCACTTAAAATCTGATGACTTTTTTGGTACAGAAAAATATTCTACTTCAACTTTCACTGCAACTAAAATTACCCCTGCAGGTGCAAATAAGGTTAACGTAACCGGTAACTTAACTATTAAAGGCAAAACTGCTGCAATTACTTTCCCTGCTACTTACACTTTAGCTGGTAACACGCTTACTGTTGTTGCTCCTGAAGTTAAGGTTGACCGCACTGTATACGACATTCGTTACGGTTCAAAAAGCTTTTTTGAAAGCATTGGCGACAAAGCAATTGACAACGACTTTTTATTGAACGTTACTTTAGTAGCTACTAAATAATTTTAGGTTCCTCATAACAAAAAAGGTGTTGGGTATATTATACTCAACACCTTTTTTGTTATGAGTTAATTTGCTCAGCTTAAATAAACTACATACAGTTAAAACTTTAAATATTAAATATTTATTTACAAGATGGTTAAACGAAGTTGTGTAACTTACGCTAATTGCCATTTTAAAAGCGAGTTATAACCATTTTAGCAATATTTTATAAAAATCTTTACTTAAATTTAAACCTTTTAGGAGTGAAACATTTAGATATTACTTCCGTATAACAACTATATGATGATGAGCGACTCCAAAACTATAAGCATACTCCTCGTTGATGATGATGAGATCAATAACTTTATTTCTATAAAGTTAATTAAGAAAGCAATGGTTTACACCGAAATTTCGGCATGTTTAGATGGTAGTTATGCCATAAATCAGCTGCTGGAAATGCAGGAAAAAGACCCTAACAGTTTGCCCGATTATATTTTGCTGGATATTAATATGCCTATTATGAACGGCTGGGAATTTTTAGACGAGTATAAACGACTGGGTATTGACCCTTTAGGTAAATCAAAGATCTTTATTATTTCTTCATCCGTTTTCAGTAATGATATTAATAAAGCCAAATCATACGATTTGGTGAAGGACTTTATATCTAAACCGTTAAACGTTGATAAAATTAAAGAGCTTTTTGCGGTTGAAAAAATAGTTTAAAACATATAAGGCGAAACGCTAAACGTTTCGTTTTGATAATTTACCAGCCCAACAGCAGTTGATTTGGCATGGTAAAATAAACATACCCAATTATCGGCTGCTGCTTTTTGTCCGTACTCATCACGTAAATGCATCGCCTTCTTGCCATCATAGTCATACTTGGCGGCAAACTTTCTAATGAGTTGCTCTGGCTCGGGCAACTCATCACCACCAAAAAAGCATTTTGTACCATCATCTTCCAGCAAAAATACCTGGTGATATTGCGTATGCCCACCCGACAGTTCATAGCTTATACCTGGTTTCAACTCGCCACTGCCTTCCACAAACTCAATTTTAGCCATCTGCTGCAATGTTTCAAAAATTGGAATGCGGTATGACGATGATTGACCCGACATGGCATAATCCCACTCACCTTTTTGTATAACATGCGTTGCCTGCGGAAAGCTGGGTTCGAGTTTGCCATTGCGCTCAACCACCAACCCGCCGGTATGGTCGTAATGCAGGTGCGATTGCAGTACTAAACTCACTTCGCCCGGGGCATAACCTGCCTGCCTGATGTGCTGGTGCAATAAAAGTTCTCCCTGAGCGTCTTTATAACCTAAGCCGCTATCCAATACAATAAGGTCGCGTTCGGTTTTAACCAAAAATGGGTTTACATGAATAAATAGCGAACCTTTACGGTCTTTTGCATCGTCGGTAGCAGGATTAAAAGGTATAAACTGTTTAGAAGAATCAACCGAGTATGAGCCTTCGCCTAATGCAAAAATTTCCATATTTATAGGGTGCGCGTGTTATGCAAAATGTACCTTTGCCAGGTTATAACCCGGCAAATCTTATTAACGGTTCAAAGTACAAAAGTATGCAAAAACGGTGGGCGCAAAAGCATAACCCCGATATTAATGCGGTAAAAGAGCTATCGGCCCAATTAGGTATCAACGAAGTATTGGGCGGCCTGCTGTTGCAGCGGGGCATTTTTACTTATGAAGAGGCCCGCTACTTTTTCAGGCCCGATGTGCGCCACCTGCACGATCCATTTTTAATGGCCGGCATGGAACAAGCCATTGATCGTATAGACACCGCCATACAGGCCGGAGAAAAAATCCTCATTTATGGCGATTATGATGTGGACGGAACCACAGCCGTTACCGTGGTTTACGGCTTTTTAAAAAAGCTGTATAGCCAGCTGGAATACTACATCCCCGACCGTTATAAGGAAGGTTACGGTATATCAACGCAAGGGATTGACTATGCGGCTGAAAACGGCTTTACGCTTATTGTTGCGTTAGATTGTGGTATTAAATCGGTGGACAAGGTAGCTTACGCCAATACCAAAAATATAGATTTTATTATTTGCGACCACCATACTCCGGGCGATGAACTGCCCGATGCTGTGGCCGTGCTGGATCCTAAACGTGCCGATTGTGAATACCCTTACAAAGAACTTTCGGGCTGTGGTATTGGCTTTAAGCTGATACAAGCTTACGCGCAAAAGCATGACATGCCATTCGAAGAAGTGGCCCAGTACCTTGATTTGGTAGTAACTAGTATTGCCTGCGATATTGTACACATTACCGGCGAAAACCGTACTTTGGCCAGTCACGGGTTGCATAAATTAAACACCCAACCCAGCACCGGAATAAAAACGCTGATGGATTTAGCCGGCAAAACCGCTAATTATTCCATTGCCGACATTGTGTTTACCATTGGTCCGCGCATTAATGCCGCCGGGCGTATAGACGACGCCAAGCACTCGGTTGAACTCTTACTGGCCGATGATATAGACCTCGCCAAAGAAAAAGGCATGCTCATCAGCGTTAAAAATACCGAGCGCAAGGAGCATGACCTGGCCATAACCGACGAAGCCCTGAGCATGATAGCGGCTGATGTAATTATGCAGGAACGGAAATCGACCGTGGTGTTTAACGAAAACTGGCATAAGGGCGTTATAGGCATTGTGGCATCGCGCCTTACCGAAAAATATTACAGGCCTACCATCGTGCTTACCCGCTCAAACGGTCATGTGGCCGGCTCGGCAAGGTCGGTAGTAGGTTTCGATTTATACGAAGCATTATGCGGCTGTAGTGACCTGCTCCTCCAGTTTGGCGGGCACAAGTATGCAGCAGGTTTAACCATGCGCCCCGAGCAGGTAGAAGCCTTTACCCACCGCTTTGAAGAGGTGGTAAGCGCCACCATTACCGAGCAGCAGCTGACTCAGGAAATACAGATAGATGCCGAACTGCAGTTAGCGCAAATTACGCCTAAATTTTTCAGGGTACTTACCCAGTTTGGCCCTTTTGGTCCCGAAAACATGTGCCCTGTATTTATAAGCAAGCAGGTGTCTACTTATGGTGGTGTTAACATGGTAGGCAGCAACCATATAAAAATGACGGTATATCAAAATGGTTCATCACTTTTTGATTGCATTGCCTTTAACCAGGGCGAATGCATTGAGCAGATCCGCTTGGGCAAACCATTTGACATTTGCTACACCATAGAAGAAAACATTTGGCGCGATAAGCGTTCTATACAATTAAACATTAAAGGAATACGGTGTTAGATCTGTTGTCAGAGGTCTGTTGTCTGTTGTCAGGCTTAGGTAGGTTTTGCCTAACTGAGAACAGATGACGGAAAACAGGCAACTGAAACAGGCAACCGAAAACAGACAACCGAAATGAATTTACGTGCCGATAACCTGGTAAAAAAATACAAGCAGCGCACCGTAGTTAACGATGTTAGCTTCAACGTATCGCAAGGCGAAATTGTGGGTTTGCTTGGGCCTAACGGTGCCGGTAAAACCACATCGTTTTACATGATTGTGGGCTTGATTAAACCCAACGAGGGTAAAATTTACCTGGACGATCAGGAAATAACAAACGATGCCATGTACCGCCGCGCTCAAAAGGGCATTGGTTATTTGGCGCAGGAGGCTTCGGTATTTCGTAAGCTTACGGTTGAAGATAACATTAAAGGCGTGTTGGAAATGGGTACCATGACCAAACCGCAGCAAAAAGATAAGCTGGAAGAACTTATTGACGAGTTTAGCTTACACAAGGTGCGCCGCAACCGTGGCGATCTGCTTTCGGGGGGCGAACGCCGTCGTACCGAAATTGCCCGCGCACTTGCCGCCGAACCTAATTTTATTTTATTGGATGAACCTTTTGCCGGTGTTGACCCTATTGCGGTGGAAGAAATTCAGGCTATGGTGGCTAAGCTCCGTCATCGCAACATTGGCATCCTCATTACCGATCACAACGTACAGGAAACGCTTTCTATAACCGATCGTGCCTACTTGCTGTTTGAAGGTAAGATCCTGGAATCGGGCATACCCGAAGTGCTCGCAGCTAACGAAATGGTAAGGAAAGTATACCTGGGAGCAAACTTTGTGTTGAAGAGAAAAACTTTTATTTAACAAGCTACTTATCTTATAATAGTTCCTCATTTATAGTATGCCGATCCGAGTTTTGTTTTAAGCACCATTTTAATACCTTTAACAAGTAATACCAAAGCTTAATAACTTTCAAGTTATTTTCGGCGTCACCATATATGACCATTTTAAACTCAGTTGTTACCTGGCTCATGAAAAAGCGTATCCACCAGATAGAGCTTTTCATGAAATACCCCAATGATGTTCAGGCCGAATGGTTTAACCAGTTGATTGGCAATGCAGAAAGTACCGAATGGGGTAAAAAGCACCATTACAAAAGCATTAAAACCGTTGCCGATTTTAAGGAACGGGTTCCTCTACAAAATTACGATACGCTAAAACCTTACATTGAGCGTATGCTCAAAGGTGAACAAAACGTGCTTTGGCCATCGGAGATCCGCTGGTTTGCCAAATCATCGGGCACAACGAGCGACCGCAGTAAGTTCATTCCAGTAAGTGAAGAATCGCTGGAAGAATGCCACTTTAAGGGTGGAAAGGATATGCTGACCATTTACTGCAACAACCGGCCCGATGCCTTGCTGTTCACCGGAAAGGGCTTAACCTTAGGGGGCAGCCACCAGGTTGGTCAGTTAAATGCCGACACCTTTTTCGGCGACCTCTCCGCCGTAATTATGAAAAACCTGCCCATGTGGGCCGAGTTCTACCGCACGCCGGATTTAACCATTGCCCTGCTCGAAAACTTTGAAGAAAAGATAGAGAAGATGGCTTATGCCACCAAAAATGTAAATGTAACCTGCATTAGCGGTGTGCCTACCTGGAACATCTTGTTGTTTAAACGCATACTTGAAATTACCGGCAAAAATAACCTGCTGGAGGTTTGGCCTAACCTGGAACTCTACTTTCATGGGGCGGTAAACTTTACGCCTTACCGCGAACAGTTTAAAAAGCTGATCCCGAACGATGATATGTACTACCTGGAAACCTACAATGCCAGTGAAGGTTTTTTTGGCATACAAGACCGTGAGGAACCAGGTGATATGTTGCTGATGCTCGATTATGGCATTTGGTACGAGTTTTTACCGTTAGAAAAACTCCACGACGAAAATCCTGACACACTTACCCTCGATGAGGTAGAAATTGGCAAAAACTACGCGCTCATCATCAGTACCAATGCCGGTTTATGGCGATACATGATTGGCGATACTATACGTTTCACCTCCCTCGACCCTTTCCGCATACAGATAACCGGCCGTACCAAGCATTTTATTAATGCCTTTGGCGAAGAGATTATTATTGATAATGCCGAACGTGCCTTAGAGGAAGCCTGCCGCCAAACCGAAGCTACCATTCGCGATTATACGGCAGCACCCATCTATTTTACCGATAGCAAATGCGGCGGCCACGAATGGATTATAGAATTTGACCGCAAACCGGCCGAGTTTGACCGCTTTGTTGACCTGCTGGATGAAACCCTGCGCAAGGTAAACTCCGATTATGATGCCAAGCGTTTCAAAGATATGGCCCTGCTGCGCCCCAAAGTGCACACCGTACCCGAAGGAACCTTTGTAAACTGGATGAAGCAGCGTGGTAAACTTGGCGGCCAGCATAAAGTACCGCGTTTAGCTAACAACCGCGAATATGTGGACAGCATATTGCGTATGATGAACTAAGGCTAATCTTTCTTAAACCGTATTTTCACCTTTACAGTTTCGGGCCTGCCGTTTACGTTAGGCACCCACTGAGGACCGTTTTTGATAATGTCTATAGCTTCCTGATCGGTATCTGCGTTCAAGCTCTTTAGGATCTTGAAATCGCTCAATGTTTTATCGGGATTAACCACAAAGCTAAGCCTTACCAATCCTGCTTTATCTGCTAAACTGCCTTTATCGTCCAGGTATTTTTCAAATTCATTCCAGCCATTTACGGGGTGTGCTTCTTTAATTTGCTTTTTAGGTTGGCCTTTACTTACAATTACCACTTCCGAAAGTGATCGACTACTCTCCTCCAAAGAAACTCTTAAGCTATCATTGCCCTTTACTTTTAAACGCTTAGATAAAAATCCAACATACTTAATGTCCAGTTCATCTTTTTCAGATGCTTCTACTTTAAACTTCCCGTTAACATCGGTTTGAGCTCCATGGCCACGGCCCGAAACTATGATACTTACGCCCGGCAGTGGTAGTCCACTACTTTTATCCAACACCTGCCCTGTTATAATTTTTGTTGACGCTTTATTTTCATTGCCATTAACACTCACGCTGGCAAGCTTACCTGGTTCAGTAATAGTTACACCTGCTACCTTACCTGCCAAACTTTGTTCTATATTAACAGGTTTAACACTGGTAACACTACCGGTAATACTCTTTTTTTGCTGCGCGCCGTAGCCCACTACAACTACTTCATTCAATCTGTTAGCGGCCATAAGGTTGGAATCGATCACGGGTTTACCCACTTTGCCGTTTTTAGTAGTCACTACAATTACGCCATTAGCACCTCTCGAGCCGTATATAGCTGTAGCCGAAGCATCTTTAATCACCGATAATTTCTCTATATTATCAACCTTAATATCTTCAAGTTCTCCGTTAAATACCTTACCGTCTACCACGTACAATGGCTTATTACCGGTTGCTATTGAATTTGTACCACGAATACGTACCGATGCCTTTTCATTCTTTGCATAAGTATTGGCGAGCATTAAGCTATCACTCATGCGCCCCTGCGGCGCTGCTGACGATAACACAGGCGCGCTACTTATTGCCTCAGTATTTTTAAATTCCGAACTAACATCTTTAGCCTCGCCAAGTGTTTTAGGCGCTTTCGACCTTGCCAGCGCCATGCCCGTGGTGGGCTTGGCTAAAGGCGTTCCTGTTTGCCTTACAGCAGCTGAGTCTGCCATCATCTGTATATTGCTGGTATCGGTAACCAAAGGCCGCGCAACCACCTCTGTTTTATCGGCAGGCATGCCATCGAGCTTATGGGCCGGGGCGCGGTAGTTAAGCAGCCACCAGCCACCTATACTCATAAATACAAGTACCGATGCTGCAATGCCCATAGCAGGCCATAGAGTCAACCGTTTTTTAGCCGGTGTAATGCGTTGCTGTAAGCGGTCTTGCAGTTCATTTATGTTGGGCTGCTGGTTGTTACCTGCCTGCTCATAACCATCCAGGGCATCCTGCAAAAACGGATCATTAAGCGCCTGCCGTTCCAACTCGTGCATAGCATGTACATCAAGCTCTCCGTTAAGATACTTCCTGATCTGCGATATGTCGTTCTTGTTAGTGCTCACGGTTATTTTCCAGGCAAATTTTCAAATTTCGTTTTCCGTTTTGGATGTAGCTTTTTACTTCTTTCAGCGTGTAGCCCGTTAATTCGGCCACCTCGTTATAACACTTTTCTTTAATATAAAACAGGTCGATGCTCCGCTGCTGCTCGGCCGATAGCTTTTGCATGCACATTTCCAGCTGTTGCAAACTGGCCTCGCTGCTGTTATCATCAGGATGCAAAACAAACGGAAATTCCATAACGTCATCTATACTTAACGTTTCCATCTTTTTATTAGCACGCAGCTGCATCAAACAAAAATTACGGCTCAGCACATACAGCCAGCTCCTGAACTGCTTTACCTCGTGCCGGGTAGCCTTCACAATCAGTTCTTCAAATATCTGCATTACGGCATCTTTGCTTTGTTCTTCATCCTGCAAATACTTTAAGCACACCCCGTAAACCAGCGGCATATATTTTTGATACAGCTCGCCCAGCACAGCCAGATCGCCGCTTGCGCGGTAGCTTTGCAGCAGGGCATCATCGCCCGCCTCATCCGGCTTATTGTTTTTGCTGAACCAAGTCATGTAAGGCCTGTAAAATAATTTTTTTATCTGGCTTATGGAAATTCGTCTTCGGCTGCATCCTTAGTACAAATTAAACTATACAACCATGAAAAAGGTTATCTTATTACTATTGATGCTCACCTGCCTTACTACGGTTAAGGCACAAAGCAGCCGTACCATTACCGGTAACGTTTACGATGCAGACAGTAAGCAGCCCTTGCCGGGTGTTACTATAAAGGTAGATGGTACAAACGTAGGTACCCAAACCAACCTTATAGGTGCATTTAGTATTGTGGTACCCGATGGATATCATACACTTTCAATAAATTTCATTGGTTTTGAGAGGCAAGAGGTAAAGCTTAAAAAGGAGAGCAAACTAAGCATCTACCTAAAGGCATCTGCAAGGTCGTTAAATGAGGTTGTGATAGTAGGTTACGGCACATCACACAAAAAGGATATTACCGGCAGCATGGCTAAGGCCAATACACCCCAGCTTGACCAGGCAGTACAGGGCCGGGTTTCAGGCATGTCGGCAGCCGCTCCCAAAATGATGATCAGAGGTATTGCCTCACCTATAGGTCAACAAGAAGAAAGCTATAAAGGCATTACCGAAAACGGCTTTCATAACCCTAAGGATAATCCGTTGTCTACCTTCTCTATTGATGTGGACGCGGCCTCGTACAGTAATGTAAGACGTTTTATTAACAACGGAGAACTGCCGCCCAAAGACGCTGTGCGCATTGAAGAAATGATCAACTACTTTAACTATAACCTGCCTGCACCAACCAACAACGAGCCGGTAGCCATTCATACCGAACTATCTACCACACCCTGGAACCCTCAGCACCGCTTGCTGCGCATTGGCTTAAAGGCACGCGTAGTACAGACCGATAAGCTGCCAGCCTCTAACCTGGTGTTTTTAATTGATGTATCGGGCTCTATGGCATCGGCTAATAAGTTGCCGCTGGTACAATCATCGCTTAAAATGCTGGTTGATCAATTGCGCACGCAAGATAAGGTTGCTATTGTGGTGTATGCCGGTGCAGCCGGCTTAGTGCTGCCGTCTACCGCCGGGAGCGAGAAAACTAAGATTAAAGATGCAATTGAACGACTGGATGCCGGCGGATCTACCGCTGGTGGCGAAGGTATAAGGCTGGCTTACCAAACGGCTAAACAAAACTTTTTAAAAAGCGGCAATAACCGGGTAATACTGGCTACCGATGGCGATTTTAACGTGGGAGCCTCGTCAGACAGTGACATGGAACACCTCATAGAACAGGAACGCAAAAGCGGTGTGTTTTTATCGGTGTTGGGTTACGGCATGGGTAATTATAAAGACAGCAAAATGGAAACCCTGGCCGATAAAGGCAACGGCAACTACGCCTATATTGATAACATTACCGAAGCGCGCAAAACATTGGTGAGCGAGTTTGGCGGCACTTTGTTTACGGTGGCTAAAGATGTAAAACTGCAACTGGAGTTTAATCCGGGTAAGGTGGCAGCATACCGCTTAATTGGTTACGAAAACCGCATGCTCAACAAAGAAGATTTTAATAACGACCAGAAAGATGCAGGTGATATGGGTGCAGGCCACAATGTAATAGCTTTATATGAAATTATACCTGCCGGGATAAAAGATAAGTTTACCAACAGTGTTGACCCGCTGAAATATCAAAAGAATGAAAAAGCTGTCGTTAATTCCACTTCGGCCGATATGCTGACCATTAAGTTTCGCTATAAAGAACCGAATGGATCAGTAAGTAAAATGGCACAGACCACGGTGTATGATAAGCCTCAAGATTTCAAAAACACTTCAGTAGATTTTCGTTTTGCGACCGCGGTTGCCGAGTTTGGCATGTTGCTGCGCGATTCGGAATTCAAACAAAAATCCCGGTATGATGAGGCTATTAATATTGCCCGTGCTGCCAAAGGCACCGACCACAAGGGCTACCGTGCCGAATTTGTAAAACTGGCCGAAAGCGCCAAATTATTGAGCAAAAGTTCGCTTGCTGCTGTGGAAGAGGAATAGAAACTATTTTGTCAGTCTGAGCACTTGTATACTTTACTAAGTCTTCGACAGACTCAGACTGACAAGATTAATCTTAAAATAAAAAACAATGTCATTGCGAGCGATAGCGTGGCAATCTCCTGCGAACAGGTAACTAAGCGCTTAAAGATTGCCACGTCGCTATCGCTCCTCGCAATGACATTTTAAGGTTTTTAAATAGGGCTAAGCTCTCTCTATTCGTTCGAAAAATGACAGTTTTTTTGATTAAAGTTCAATGGTCCTTATTCCGCATTAAACTCATTAGCCAGCGTATTGCCCAAAGCCTCGTACTTAGCTTTTACGGCAGCATTATACTGGTATAAAAAATGCGAAAATATGAGTTGACCAGTGGCAGGTAATTCGGCTACAACCACCTTGTAAACATATTGCGTTTGGCCTTTCCAGCCTTTTACACAAATGCTGAAATTGTAGCCGTTAACGCCCTTACCCACAAACGTGGTCTTTGCTTTACCTAATTCTTTATCCTTACCAGCTTTAATGACTTTAATATAATCGTCCACCGCTTTTTCAACTGCCACTACATCGGCAGCTTTAAGTGCGCGCTTTTTTCCCAAAGGGAAAGGCACTACCTGGCCGGCATAAATTTTAAACTGCGCTTGCTGGTCGGGGCTTACATAAGTCACGGTATCAATGTAGGCATCGGTTTTTTTACGTACCTCACTTACCACTTCTTCTTTAGGCCAAATTTCTTTAAAGTATTTGGGAAAATAGTAAGTATAGCTGTATGAAACGCTTCTACTATCGGCATATAAAGCTGTATCCAGCTTAACGGTGTTTCCTACAAAAACGCAGGGCACTTTGCGGCTCAGTAACTTTTTAAGCTGTGCCTCCTGCGATTGGCTGAGCACTCCCATTGTACAACAACCTAACAGTATGCATGTTATTAATCCTCTCATTTCAAAATTACAATTGGCTTCTACAATAAAAAGCCCTTTGGTTTTCACCAAAGGGCTTTACTTATACAAAAGTAATAAATTATTTAGATCAATAATCTCACCGGTTCTTCCAGTAAGGATTTAACCGTGTTCAAGAACGCAGCTGCCGAAGCACCATCAACCGTACGGTGATCGGCACTCAGGGTAACTTTCATTACGCTACCTGGTACTACAGCACCGTTTTTAACAACCGGGATTTGTTGTATACCGCTAACGGCTAAAATACAAGAATCAGGTGTGTTAATAATGGCGGTAAACTCATCAACACCAAACATACCTAAGTTAGATATGGTAAAGGTTGAACCTTCCCAATCGCTTGGTTGTAGTTTTTTATCTTTGGCTTTTTTAGCAAAGTCTTTAACCTCGGCGCTGATGCGGCTTAACGATTTACCATCGGCAAAACGCACAACCGGTACCAGTAAACCTTCGTCAACCGCTACGGCAATACCAATGTTAACATGCTCGTTGAAGCGGATTTTATCGCCTAACCATGATGAGTTGATAACCGGGTGTTGCTTTAAGGCAACAGCACAAGCTTTAACTACTAAATCGTTAAATGATATTTTAACCGGCGATACCTCGTTCATTTTGCCACGGGCAACAGTTGCTGCTTCCATATCAATTGACATGGTAACGTAGAAGTGCGGTGCGGTAAACAAGCTCTCCGATAAACGCTTGGCAATAACCTTACGCATTTGAGTAACCGGTTTTTCGGTATATTTTTCTTCGCCAACAAAAGGAGCTAAAGTAATAGTAGGACCGGCTTTAGCAGCGCCTTCCTTAGCGTTAGCACTGGCAGCTTGTTCTTCCTGTACTTGTGCAGTACTGGCTTTAGCTTCCACTTCTTTAGTTGATGGCGTAAAGCCTTCAATATCTTTTTTAACAATGCGTCCACCTTCGGCAGTACCTTTAACATCGTTAAGGTTGATGCCTTTGTCCTTAGCAATTTTACGTGCTAATGGCGATGCCTTTACGCGGCTGTCATCTGTAGATGAAGATGCAGGAGCAGACTCTTCGGCTTTTGCTTCAGTTGCAGCTTCTGGTTTTTCTTCGCTCTTTGCAGCAGGAGCAGCACTACCACCTTTTAATAAAGGCTGAATATCGGTACCTTCTTTACCTACAATGGCAATAATATCGTTTACCTGGGCGGCTTTACCTTCTTCAACACCAATGTAAAGCAGGGTACCTTCTTCGTAACCTACTACTTCCATAGTTGCCTTATCGGTATCCACATCGGCCAGTGAATCATCGGCTTTAACTTTATCGCCAACTTTAAAATTCCATTTGTTGATCACGCCTTCGGTCATGGTATCGCTTAAAAGCGGCATGCGAATAACGGCGGCAGGTATGCTCGACAGATCAACAGCAGGTTCAGCAGCGGCTTTTTCTTCTTTCGGAGCGGCAGGTGCTTTATCTTCAGCTGGTTTTTCTTCTTTAGCAGCAGGTGCAGCATCGCCACCATCTAACAGCGCTTTGTAGTCTTCACCTTCATTACCAATAACGGCAATAACGGCATCAACTTCAGCAGCCTTACCTTCGTCAATACCTACATACAGTAAGGTACCGTCCTGGTACGATTCAAAATCCATAGTGGCTTTGTCGGTTTCAACCTCGGCCAATAAATCGCCGGATTTTACCTTGTCGCCAACTTTTTTATGCCACTTAGCGATGACCCCTTCGGTCATGGTATCGCTCATTTTGGGCATTTTAACTACTTCGGCCATATATAGTATCGATGAATAGTATAGGGTTAATATCTTTTAATAACAGGTTAGTCGCGGATGTACGGGTAATCGCTTTGAACGTACACATCAGTGTAAAGCTCAGTAGCCTCCGGCCATGGTGAATCTTCGGCAAACTGTACCGCCTCATCAACCTGTCCTTTTATTTTGGCTGCAATTTCTTCAAACCATTTTTCATCAGCATAACCATTTTTCTCAATAGCTTGTTTTACTATTTCAATAGGGTCTTTTGCTTTGTAGCTTTCTACCTCTTCTTTGGTACGGTATTTTTGCGGATCGCTCATAGAGTGACCTTTAAAACGGTAGGTACGCATTTCTAAAAAGGTTGGTCCTTCGCCGGCACGGGCACGCTGAGCGGCTTCGTCCATAGCGTTGTGTACTGCAACCGGGTCCATACCATCAACAGCCGATGAAGGGATACCGTAAGGTAAGCCTAATTTGTAGATATCTACATCGGCAGTGGTACGGGCTACCGAAGTACCCATGGCGTAACCATTGTTTTCGCAAACAAAAATAACCGGCAGTTTCCAAAGAGCGGCCATGTTAAAGGTTTCACCCAATGCACCCTGACGTACGGCACCATCGCCCATGTAACAAACGTTTACAAACTCGGTACCTTTATATTTTTCGGCAAAGGCAATACCTGCTCCCAAAGGGATTTGGCCGCCTACAATACCGTGGCCACCATAAAAGTGGTTGGCTTTATCGAACATGTGCATCGATCCGCCTTTACCTTTAGATATACCTGTTGATTTACCGTACATTTCGGCCATGATAGCACCGGGTGATGTACCCTTAGCTAATGCATGAGCGTGATCGCGGTAAGTAGTGATCATGCTATCTTCGTGCTTTAAAGCCGATACGGCTCCGGCTAAAACAGCCTCCTGGCCAATGTATAAATGGCAAAATCCCCTGATTTTTTGCTGACCATATAGCTGGCCTGTTTTCTCTTCGAACTTGCGCATCATCAGCATCAGTTCGTACCACATCAGGTAGGTGTCTTTAGTTATTTCGATTGAACTCATTTATTAAAGAATCAATTACTGTTTTTGGGATGCGCAAATCTAATTATATGTTTGAAAAAACATTGATTTTGTGGCACAAATGTTCAAATTAATTTACCTTGCGCCTCCATTGCAGCCATGCTAATTAACCCGTACCGGGTAAAAATTAATTCTAAAAAAAATAATTTTCAACATTTGGTTATTTCGAAATATTATATAGCTTTGTATTCAACAATAGACACCAGTGTCCATTTTAATAAACAAGTAACTAATAAAACCCTGAAAACTGTTGATTAGATGAAGAAATTGTCCTTAGCTATTGCCCTAACTCTGAGTATTTTAGCCACTCAGGCCCAAACAAAAAGCATTCCAAGTCCTGTTACTAAAGAAGTAAACGAAGACGAAACCTTAGCTAAAGATTACTTTTCACAAATAATGGGTGTGGCCATGTCTGCCACCTCAAACGTTAAGCTTTTCCAATTTGTGTATGATTGGATTGGCACTCCTTACCATTTAGGTGGCGATACCAAACGTGGTATAGACTGTTCTGGCTTTGCTTACCAGTTGTATACCAAGGTATTTAATACCGCTATAGGTAACAACAGCCGTAACATTTTCAGCATGGTTAACCCGGTTGGCAAGGAAGAATTAAAAGAAGGCGATTTGGTTTTCTTTAAAATTCACAGCCGCGCTATTACCCATGTAGGTGTGTACATTGGCAATGGTAAATTTGCACACGCTTCATCAAGCAAGGGTGTAATGATCAGTTACCTGGCCGATCCTTACTGGACCCGTTACTATTACAAAGGCGGCCGCTTATTAGCCGAGGCGCCTCAACAAACTGCCCAAAACAATTAAACTATTGAATATCCATTACAAGCTCCCGTTCCTAAACGGGAGCTTTTTTTATTTATGAGATTTTCGTTAAATAGGATATTACAGTATGAATATTTTGTTAGGTTATTCATAGAATCAACTTCATCCGGAAATTTCAGATAAATAAAAAAGAGACACAATGTTTGTGTCTCTAAAATATGCAGATAGTAATGCAGGTTAGACCTGGGAGGGGCTTAAGCCTCGTCTTTGGTATTCTTTACCAGGCCAATGCCCGAAAAGAAGAATAGTGCTGCAATTATTCCAATTACAATTAAAGTGGTGGCATTACCGGTGTGGTTAATAACCTGTATACCGGCATAGATAAGGCCAATAATACCCAATACTGTGAGTACGCCGCCAAAAGTACGTTTCATGTTCATATGATAATTTTTTAAGAGTGTAATGCTTTAACTGTTTATAAACATTATATTTATTGGACTATATAACACATTTTTATGAATGCCGTTTGGATTATTATAGGATTTATTTTATTACTGGCCTTATTTACCTCGTTTGTAACCATTAAACAAGGCACCGTTGGCGTAGTTACCATTTTTGGCAAGTATCGCCGCATACTTTTACCAGGACTAAATTTCAAAATTCCGCTGATAGAAGTTCTGCAATCGCGCATTTCTATCCAAAACCGGTCTGTAGAACTGGAGTTTCAGGCCGTGACGGTAGATCAGGCCAATGTTTACTTCAAGGCCATGATTTTGTACTCGGTGTTTGACCAAAGCGAGGAAGCCATTAAAGCGGTAGCGTTTAAGTTTGTGGATGAACGTAACCTTATGCAGGCGTTGGTACGTACGGTAGAAGGATCCATCCGCGCCTATGTGGCTACCAAACGCCAGAGCGATGTGCTTATTTTACGCCGCGAAATTGTAGAACACGTAAAAGAACAGATAGATAATATTTTAGAAGGCTGGGGCTATCACTTGCAGGATCTGCAGCTGAATGATATTACTTTTGATGATGTAATTATGAAAAGTATGAGCCAGGTGGTTGCCTCCAACAACCTGAAAGCTGCAGCCGAAAACGAAGGCCAGGCCTTGCTCATCACCAAAACCAAAGCTGCCGAAGCCGAAGGTAACGCTATTAAGATAGCCGCCGAAGCCGAACGCCAGGCATCGCAATTACGCGGACAAGGTGTGGCTTTGTTCCGTGAAGAAGTGGCTAAAGGTATGACCGTAGCCGCTAAAGAAATGCACCAGGCCAATATGGATACGTCGGTAATACTATTCACCATGTGGACCGAAGCCATTAAACACTTCTCTGAAAACTCTAAAGGCAACGTGATCTTCCTCGATGGATCGGCCGATAATATGCAAAAGACCATGAAAGAAATGATGGCCATGCACGCGCTGCAAACTGATGCAGTGAAGGATGTGAAGTAAGTGTAATTAAAAATCTGTTATTACGAGCGTAGCTTGGCAACCGCACGTATTAAGTATGCGAGCATGCTGTTTCAGCGCCGCTATCGATCTTCGCAACAACAGGTTTTTACGCTTACTTTTAAACCATCAACACACTTTCATAGTCGAAAGCTAAATTAACGTCCATTGTAATGAAGCTACCATACGTGAAATTGATATGTGCGCTTGCGCTTTGCCTTACAGGCACTATGGCTGCTATAGCCCAACCCTACCGGCAATTAAATGCTAACGATTTTACCGGTGCAGTGCCGCAGGGAAGCGGCTTTTATGTAGCGCATACCAGTTGCAATGTTACCATGAATTACAAAGCACGCCAGCAGCGGGGCTATTACCAGCTTGCATTCGATATTAGGCTGCAGTTTAACCCAAACCGTTCATGGCTTAACCGGCAAATGATTACCAACCCCGATATGATGGCCGAGGTATTACGCCACGAGCAGGGACATTACCAAATAGCTTACCTCATGCAGCAGGAAATGATCAGCGAACTTAACCTGCAACGGTACACGGGCGATTATCAGCGCCAGGCTAATAATGTGTTTAACCGTATTGACGATAAATACCGCCGCATGAATACCGATTATGATAACGATACCCAGCACATGCAAAACCGCAAGCAACAAGAGGCCTGGGCAACCTATTTAAGTCGCGAATTAGCCTTAATCGGTAACCTGGCCATGAACCAGTAACCCCTTTTAAACTTATAAAAAAACCCCGGAAGCAATGTGCTTCCGGGGTTTTTATTTACCATTAACAAGCTGTTAATTATCAGTTGCTAATTTATTTAAGATCAATTCACTTGATGATATTGGCCAGATATAACCTTGCTCAGTTGGGCCTTTAGATGGCGCCGACGCTTTAGCAGGTATAGTTTGCCTCAAACGCATAATGTCGATATTTCTTAAACCTTCACCAATAAACTCAATACGTCTTTCGGTTAAAATTTGGTCAATTAACGCAGCATTGGTTGCTGGTGCTAAGGTAACTGTAGCATCAGAGCGGCGGTGTACTGCATTTAACAAAGCCAATGCCTGTGCATCTGGTGCGGCTGTAGCCGATGCTACGCGTGCACGCGCTTCTGCCAAGTTAAGCAGTACTTCTGCCCAGCGTATTACAGGAGCATAATCCTGGTACTGACCACCGGTAGGGAATTTTGATACCCATGATTTATTGTTTCTAACAAACAACAGATCGGTTCTTCTTTTGTCGGCAGCGCCCCATTGCGGGTTAGCCAGGATACCGTTAGGTTGAGAACTTACCGCATACTCACCTAAACCCGGTGTGCTGGCATTTTGGTACCAGTAAAAACCCAATTGGTTTTGACCACCCGGATTTTCAACACTGGCCACAAAAGGCATAGACAAAACAGACTCGGTAGTGGTGTAATTCGTAAACACCGTTTTTAAATCGGGCTGTAATGCATTAGCCACACCCGACGATGCATTGAAAGGTGCTGCAGCAGAAACCATTTTATTAGCTTCGGTAATCACATCGTTGTAACGTTGCATGGTTAAAAACACTCTTGTTTTTAAAGCAAGAACCGTGTTGCGGTGTGCACGTGTGGTAGTGATGGTTGCGCCTGGCACGGTACCTACTGTAGCATATGCACCTACAGGAACAGCAGTTTCAGCAAAGTTAAGGTCTGCAATTATTTGATCGTAAACCTGTGCAACACTTGCACGTGCCAAATCATAATTACCTGGACTTGTATTTGGGGTTAATCTTAAAGGAACACCCGGATTTGCACCATTATTATCAATATATGGTTTAGCATACAATTGCAGTAAGCTGTAGTAGCACAATGCTCTTACAAAGCGCGCCTCACCTATATATGCGTTAGAGACTGCCGGATTGCCAATAGTAGCAGTACCAGTTGTAGTCATACCGTCTAAAAACACATTTACACGGTTTATGGCAAGGTAAGCCTGAGACCACAAACCTACAACCGCTGTGGCACTGTTGGCTATGTTTAAGCTGTAAACATCGGCCCCGGTAACTAAGTTAGAGGTTTCAATCTGAAAATCTTCTCCACGTATATCATTATAAACCTGGAAACGACCGCCATAAAATGTACCAGACCTAATTGTTGCATACAGACCGTTAACACCGGCTACAATACGTGCAGGTGTGGTTAATGCAGTTTCGGCCACCGTTGTATCTTTTGGCAATCCGTTTAGCCTTTCTTTATTACAGGCCACAAATACCGAAGTACTGACTGCTAAAAGTGTTGCAAATAAATATTTTTTGTTCATTGCTTTATTTTTGAAGAGTATAACAATTATTAAAACCCAAAATTTACACCAAATGTAATAGTGCGGGCATTGGGTCCACCATTTCTGTCAGAACCCTGACCACCGGCAGATGTACCGTTTGAGGCAACTTCAGGATCAGGACCTGGGTATTTGGTTGAAATTGCCAGGTTTTGACCGCTTACATATAAGCGCGCGTTGTTAACTTTTATTTTGGAAGCAATAGATTTAGGTAGGTTGTAACCTAATGTAATGTTTTTAAGCTTTACAAAGTCTCCTTTAAATACGTTAAAATCACTTGGCAATGTGTTACCATACGAAACGTTATCAGTATAAATTGGCCTAACTGCATTTTTAACATCACCAGGCTGTGTCCAGTAATCTAACAAATCGGTTGTGTTATTCCAAAAGCGCTGATCATGCAGGGTTGCATTTGAGCCATAACTAACATAGAAACCTAATTGGTAAGTTAATAACACATTTAAGTCAAAACCTTTGTATCTAAAAGTGTTATCGAAACCGCCAACCCATTTAGGTACGGTATTTTGATAATAAACCTGATCGGCAGATGTAATAGCTGGAGCAGCAGCACCGTTATCCAAGTAAGTCCAGTTTGGCAAGGTAGCACCACTAACACCGTTTGCAAAAGCAGTAATGTGCTGGTAAGTAACCGCACGGCCAGCAGCATTGTAAAATATACGACGGCCAGTTTGTGGGTCAACACCACCGGTACGTACAACCTTTAAGTACCCCAAAGATTTGCCTGGAGTTGTAAAGTTAACGTTTTCACCTGTAGTAGTAGTACCCGTTGCCACACCAATTTCGGTGATACCAGGAGCCAAGGAAGTAACCAGGTTTTTGTTTAAGGTAACGTTGAAATTACTGTTCCAGCTAAAATCTTTGCCTTGAATTGGGTTACCACTTAATGTTAACTCAATACCTTTGTTGTACATAGTACCAACATTTTGCGAAATAGTAGTTGGAAAACCTGCAGAAGGTGGCTGAGGAACATTCAGGATCAGGTTATCAATATCATTTTTGTAATAAGTAACCTCTGCTGTTAAGCGATCGTTAAGTACGCCAAATATAACACCAATATCTGTTTTCTTACTGGTTTCCCATTGCAGTATGTTATTACCAGCTGCTGTGTATGATAATGTTGGAATACCGGCATACGTACCAGAGTTAAATGTTGAAAGGAATTCATAGCTGCCTAAACCACCTATGTTACCTACTTTACCGTAGCTTCCTTTAACCTGGAAAGAGCTGAATACTTTATCTAAGCCCATTGATGACCAGAATTTTTCACGGGTAATTTCCCATTTAGCTCCAACACCGTAAAAGGTACCTTTTTTTAACCCTAAACCAGAGTAGTTATCCTGGCGGATGTTACCACTGATGTAGTACTTTTGATCGAAATTATAATTTAAACGACCAAAAAACGAAGCTAAATAGTTTGAGCTGATAGTTTGATTGGTAGATGCATTAGATGAATAACCACCGGCTTGTATTACATCAAAGGCTAAATCGGCCAAACCCTGACGGGTAATACCATAACCTTTAGTTGAAGTAAACTGTTGCTCTTGACCAGCCAATACACTTACACTGTGTTTGTTAGCAAAGGTATAATCAAATTGAGCGGTGTTAGTCCAGGTTTGGCGGGCATACTTTCTGAATGAAGCACTAGCCGAACCCACAGTTGATACACCATCACCATGTAAAGGGTTAGCAAAACTATCGTTATCGCTATCAATATAATCAATGCTGTATAACGATTTCAGATTGATCCAGCTTAATGGCTTCAATTGTACATACGCGTTACCTTGTGCGTGATTGATCTCGTTGTTTTGACGGTTTAAATCAAATAAAGGAACCGGGTTGTAAAAACCAGGTTGGTTACCTGCAAGGTAATTTGCACCCGGGCCAATGTAGGTTGGGCCAACATTGTAAGAACCATCAGCGTTATAAGGGCTAATGTTAGGAGCAGTTACCATAGCAGTACGGCCCAAACCAGCTGTACCGTAGGCTTCACCATTTAAAGAACCCGAAGATACGGCTGCTAAATTCTTCTCGTTAGAATAAGTGAATTTACCACCTGTAGAAAGCACTTTGTTGATCTTACTATCTAAGCTAAAAATAGCGTTTACACGTTTGTAATCGTTTTTATTGTAAATACCTTTTTGATTAGTATAGCCAAATGATGCGTAATAGCTGGTATTATCGTTAGCGCCCGATACGTTAACGTTATGGTTTTGCGAAACACCCTGACGATAAACCACATCTTGCCAATCGGTATCTACTACGTTTCCGTTTGCATCATACTGCAACCTAAATTCCTGAGGATAGTTAGTTACAGGGCTAGTACCCGGTATAGGTACACCAGAAGCAGCTATAGATCCCGGACGGATTGCCCTTGCGTTAGCAAGAGCTGCGTTTTTGTAGTTGGTATATTCTACCGCATTCATCATATCTGGCTGACGGTAAGCATTGGTAAAACCAACCCAGCCGTTATAATTTACAACAGGCTTGCCTACTTTACCTCTTTTGGTAGTTACAAACACCACACCGTTAGCACCACGGCTACCATAAAGGGCAGTTGCAGCAGCATCTTTAGCCACCTCAATGCTTTCAATATCATTAGGGTTAATGTTTGATAAAGCATTACCGGCCGATGAGGTTAAACTTACATCACCAGTAAATACCACTTGCCCGTCAATTACAAAAATAGGCTGTGAACTTAAAGAGATAGAGTTAGTACCACGAATACGGAAAACCGGAGGTGAGTTTAACACGCCCGATGGTATAGTGATTTGCACACCGGCTGCTCTACCGGCCAACGCCTGGTCGAAACTTTGTACCGGCATTTGTGAAATAGAAGCACCTTTAACGCTGGCAACGCTACCTACGGCAGCACGTTTGGTTTGTGTACCGTAGCCGGTTACCACCACCTCGTTTAGCGAACTTGCCGAACCTACCAAAACAATGCCTTGTCTGTCGGTGGTTGGCGTTACTGTTTGAGGCGCAAAACCAATAAATGTAAAGGTTAATGCTTGGCCTGAAGCCACCTTAATAGAATAAGTACCATCCGGGCCGGTTTGCGTTCCCGATCTGGTTCCCTGAACCGTAACACTTACACCTGGTAATGGCCGTCCGTCATCTTTTCCAGTTACTGTACCAGTTACTGTACGGGTTTGAGCATAAGCTTGAGCGCTTATGAGCACCAAAACCCACAAAAATCTTTGTAAAGTTTTTTTCATTAGTTAATAGTTTAGTTAATCGTGAACAATTTAGATTTTTTAATCTAAAAAGCATCATCTTTTTGATAAATATTCATCAAATACTCGTTTTAGTAGTAAATATCGTAGAAAAACACAAAAAATATAGCCTTATTTCATTTTTTAATTGAATTTTATTAGAATAAATAGGTTTTTTTAAGTCAAAATCTCAACTTATTTAATCTCAATAATCAATTCAGCAAAATTTTATTTGGTGCCATTCATCAACCTATTTCAACCGCTCATCTTATTTTACCTATCACTTTGTTTAACTTTAGTGAGATTTGCCCGGCATGAAAGGAGAGCACAAATATTTTAACAGTACCTTTTTAAAAATTAATGGACAAAATGCCTTTATAGGTATAGGCGTAGGCGTCATCATTTCGGTAATACAGGCAGCTTTTAACGATCACTTACTGTCCTTAAAGCGGGTATTGCTGAATATGCTGTTTAGTATGGTTATCTCGCTAAGCATTACCAACAGCGTGTTTTTATACCAGCGCTTTCTTAAACCTCAAAAGGTAAACCTATGGCAGTTTATCCTGGTATATTACGGCTGTAACCTGCTGGGTATGCTGGTGGGTATCGAACTGTCGTACATGATAGTCTCCCTTATTTTTCATATACCTTATGTTGCCCTGGCACATTTTGCCGACTATAAGTTCACCTTTGTAATTGTATTGATAGTAGGTACCATTATTTATTTCTACAATTCGCAAAAAGCTACCATGAATGCCCGGCTTAAAGAGAAAGAGCTGGACCTGGTACGTATTAAACAACTAAAAACCCAGGCCGAGTTGCAAACCCTGCAATCCAAGATCAATCCGCATTTTTTGTATAACTCCTTAAACTCTATTGCCAGCCTTATTCATGAGGATGCCGATAAGGCCGAGGATATGACGCTCAAACTTTCCAAACTTTTCAGGTACAGCATTAATTCGCAGCAAGAGAACATGGCCATGGTTAAAGATGAAATGGAGATTGTAAACACCTACCTGGCTATAGAAATGGTACGCTTTGGCGATCGCATTACTTTTACTTCTACTATAGATGATGCTTTGCTGCATAAACCTATTCCCCGTTTTTTAATACAGCCCCTGGTAGAAAACGCGCTTAAGCATGGTTTAAATCATACCGCACAAAATGGCACCCTCAATATTGTTCTGCGCCAGCAAAATCAACGATTAATTATTGAAGTGGCCGATAACGGTATCCCCTTCCCTAACGAACTGGATATGGGTTACGGCCTGCAAAGCACTTATGATAAGCTGAGCCTGCTTTATGGCGACGATTACGAAATGCAGCTGATTAATACGCCCCGCAAACACATTGCTATTAGTTTACCGCTGAACGCCCCAATTGTTTAAGCACCTGTTTATACCTTATATATACCAATACGTATTCCCAGCAAATAACAAGCAGCCATGAAAACCTGGAAAACCCTAATTATAGACGACGAACAACTGGCCCGCCAACGCCTTAAACGTTTATTAAAGCCCTTTGAAGAATTTGAAATTATTGGCGAAGCCGTAAACGGTGCTGATGGTTTACAGCAAATTGAACAACTAAAGCCCGAACTCATCTTTTTAGATATTGAGATGCCTATGCTCAATGGCTTTGAGATGCTGAGCCGCTTGCAGCACCAGCCTAAAGTAGTATTTACTACCGCGTACGACCAGTATGCCATTAAAGCCTTTGAGGAAGAAACCATCGATTACCTGCTCAAGCCTATTGAAACCGAGCGACTGGAAAAAACGGTAAAAAAGCTACGGCAAATTATGCACGAACCCAATGTTGTGCTACCTATTGAGGCATTAATGAAGCAACTGATGGTAAAGAAAGATATTAAAACCCTCACCGTTAAAATTGGCGACAAGATTCTGCTGATTAAGCTGGACGACATTATATATATAGAAGCTGAAGAGAAATATGTGTTTTTACACACTGCAGATGGTAAAAAGCACCTGACCGATTTCACCATTACCAGCCTGGAAGAGAAATTGCCCGAGCGCTTTGTGCGCATTCATCGCGGTACTATTATTAATACCGATTGCATTAAGGAAATTCGTAAAGGCTTTAACGGGGCGCTGGTATTTGTAATGAACAACACCGTGGGCAGTAAGCTCACCTCCAGCCGCTCAAACGGGGAAGCACTGCGCGAACGGTTTGACATATAGCGCGGAGCGTTAAGAATAAAGAATCAGAAAAATAGATTTATACCCCTGACTGTGAACTACCCACTCCTGACTCTGGACTCCGTACTTCGAACTCTTGACCAAAGACTTTCACCTTACTGTTCTTCTGCAATAAATATTGCTTTTTTACTGAAGGTTATACTAAAGAAACCGTCGCTTGCGGTTTGATATTCTTGTGGGGATATTTCCTGCAGGCCTTCGGTTGTTACAGCAGCGTTGGGTGTAAGGATTCGGATGCTTTCTCCTGACGGTTTCCACTTCCGGAAGCCTGAGTTTATGGAATAGATTTTTTGGCGGTTATAAAAGATGACCAGGTTAATTTGTTCTGCGTAAGTTTCGTAAACAGCAAGATCCAACTCATCGGTTACAATGTTTACTGCCGGATAACCTTGCGCCACTAAGTGCTTTAACGCCGCGGTCAATAATGGCTGATTGTGAGCGGGAATCAGTTTTACGTCCGATTGGTATAGCTCACCGGCCTCATCGGCAATTACATAATCTATTTTAATACCGTATACAGCTAACTGTTCGGCTACCGGCGGGGTGGCTATGAGTGTGGGACTCCATTCCAGCAACTGGCCCAACTCATCATCGGTGAAATGGTTTAGGCCCAGTACCAGTAATGCAGGTTCCTGTTTTTCGCGTACAATATGATGAGACGACATAAATTCCTTTTTATATAGGGCGTTAACACGGCATGTGCTATGTTTGTGCACCAAATATAGAATGAATAATAACGATACCCAACCCTGCAACGTTGCTTTACTGGTACACACCTGCGACCGGTACCGTTTTTTATACCCGGGGTTCAGTTACTTTTTCAACCAGAACTGGGATTTTAACACCCGCTGTAATTATTACTTTGCCACCGAAGAGCTCGACGCAAACGTTCCTAACTTCACCAACATTAAATCGGGACCGGGCGAATGGGCCGATAGGCTGCGCTATTTATTGGAACACAAGATCACCGAAAAATATGTGGTATACTTTCAGGAAGATATGTGGCTGAACAAACCCGTAAGCAGCACATTTTTCAACCAACTGTTTGAGCTTATTGAGCAAAAGCAATACAACCAGGTAAAGCTGGACAGTGCCGAGATCTACAAAACCGAACCAACATCTATATACATCGATGGCTTCAATGTGGCCCTGCTGGATAATGCCGCATCAGGATATTTGATGTCGCACCAGGTTACGGTTTGGAACAAGGCTTTCTTAATTGAACAATTATATAAAGATGAACATCCATGGCGCAACGAACGCCGCGGTACCAAACGCCTTAAAAAACTCAACCCCGAAATTTACCACGTTGATTACTTCGCCCAAAACGGACAGGCCGCTATTAATGACAACCAGCCGAAAGCCATACGGAGCGAGTATCATACCATATCGGGCAATAGCATGTTGCAGGAAAACACACTGCCTTATATAAATCTGTTGCAGCAAGCAAGTCCTGCCGAACAGGAATATGCCGCTCAACTCCTCAATCATTACCAGAACCAACTCACCCACGATGGCCAGGCCAAACCAAGGAAAGAGGACATTTTTAAGAAGATTAAAAAGTGGTTTAAGGGGTGAGGAAGTAGGGAGAGTACTTTAGCCCGGTGAGTCAAAAGAAAATGCGTCATTACGAGCGATAGTGAAGCAACCGCTGCACTATAAGATAGCGGATTGCCTTCCTACGCAGAGATTGCTTCGTACCTCGCAATGACGTAACTTAGTATTAGTAACTAACGGACTAAATAACTCTCCGGACTCTCCCGGACTCAACCAGCTTATTTCATTACCTCCGGTATCACCTTACCTATACAGCCGCTTGGCATTTGAATGTGCAGCAGGGCGGCCAACGTTGCCGAAATATCGGTCATGTGGGTATCGCGGTTAAGGCTGCCGTGTTTAATGCCCCAGCCCATAAATACCAGCGGAATATGAGTATCGTAAGGTGAGCTCACGCCGTGTGAAGTACCTGTTTTAGAACGGCCGGCAAACCATCCGGGTTTTAAAATCAGTTGTATGGTGCCGCTGCGCTCGGCATTATAGCCGTTAATAATCCGTTCGCGTATATCAGCCGGAACAGAAGCTTCCTGTGCCTTTTGCATATCAACCGCGTATAAAACGCCCGGCTGTTTGCGTAAGTAAGTAATACAATCCTGTTTTATTTTTTCGGCATCGGCTTTAGCATTGGCAATGGCAACATTGTTAAAGTTTACCTCATAGTTATCTATGGCTAAAACCGCACGTTTTATTTTGTACTGATCTTCGAGCATAGCATTTAAGGCAGTTGTTGCCGCGCTGCCATCAAATAAGCCGGAAGGGATGTTATGATCTTTCAGGAAGGCGGTATTATGCGCAGCACCATGATCGGCCGAAAGGAAAACGGTATAGTTACCCTTGCCTACCTTACCATCTAAATAAGTAAAAAACGAAGCCAAATCCCTGTCTAAACGCAGGTATACATCTTCGGCCTCTACTGAGTTAGGGCCAAACTGGTGACCTATATAGTCGGTTGAAGATAAGCTCACAGCTAAAAAGTCAGTTTGGGTACCTTTACCCAATTGCTCGGCTTCCATGGCTGCCTTTGCAAAATCGAGGGTTAAGGTATTGCCCGATGGGGTAGCACGTAATGAGCTAAAGCCCTCACCTCTTATGGTTGGCATATCATGCGGAAACACCGGCGCTTTTTCGCTACGGAACATACCTTCGTACGGTGTATTATCGGCAGTGCTTTGTTTGTAGGTATCTATTGGGTATAGGGTTGTCCAAGGTTTGGCTAAATAAGTACCCGGTAATTTCAAACTGTTAAACTTATCTACCCAAGCCGGCAGGCCTTTCATATAATAGGTACTGGTGATCCAGTTTCCGGTAATATCATCAAACCAGTAAGCACCATCGGGCGTGTGCCCAGCAGGCAGGATGCTGCCGCGATCTTTCAATGCAATGCCAATAACCTTTGAGCGGAAGTTGGTAGCCAGCTTTAATTCGTCGGTTATGGTGCTGGCCTGCAAATTACGCGGCGACATTAAGCCCGCCTTTGAAGTGGTGCCCACGCTTTGTACCGTGGTATCTTCGGCACAATACATATTGTAACCTGTACTCTGTATATAAAAATTATTGGCTGCAATACCATGTATGGAAGGTACCGAACCTGTATAAATACAGCTATGACCCGGACCAGTTTCGGTAGGCAGGTAATCTATATGGGTGTTTTCGCAGGTAAAGCCTTCCCCCAGTAAACGTTTAAAGCCACCGGTTTGGTAGCGGTCGTTGTAGCGGTACAAATAATCCCAGCGCATTTGATCAACCACTATGCCCACAATAAGCTTAGGGCGGGCAACACCGCTTGGGCTTACCACTGCAGGCTTAGCCTTTTGTGCATTACTTAATATAGGTGTAAAAGCCAGGGCGGCCAGCAACACATGTTTTACTCTCATTCCAGCGTTTTTTAAAGAAGGTCAAATATCAGCAATGTTAGCAAAATGCCATGTGATTTTTTTGTTATGAAATGATTTAGGTAATGGGGAGATGGGAGTCTGAAGTCGGGGAGTCTGGAGTCGGGGGGGAGTCTGAAGTCTGAAAACTTAAGTCGGGGGAGTACGTGGGGACGCAGTAAGATGTCATTGCTGCAAGGAGCAATAACGACGTGGCAACCGCACGCTTACCTATATACAAGCGTGCGGGGGGGAAAACGCGTCATTGCGAGGTACGAAGCAATCATTGCGTAGAAGGGTCGCCTTAGCACCTATCGTGCAGAGGTTGCTTCGTACCTCGCAATGACGATCAAAAAACAAGAGGCGGACTTAGGAGGGGCTACTCCCCTACCAAATGCCTGTGCGATTTTTTATGCGCAATTTCCCTTACCTTTTTAGCCTTAGGCTTTTTCTTGCGTTTGCCCAACCAAATAATAAACCCGGTTACCGGTAAACTGGCACAAATTAAACTGACCACAAAGGCCAGTATTTTACCAGGCAGGCCAGCAATTTGTCCTACGTGTATATCGTAGTTCATATCTTCGAGCTTGAGTCCCCTGCTTTTTTTGGAGTTTGGTAAATATTGAAGCGTTTTACCGGTATATTGGTCAAACTGGTATGTATCGCGCGAATCATAATGTAATACCTTTTTATAGGCTATTCCGTTTAGAGCTTCTCCCGCTGTATTGCCTCCATAAAAGATAAGCATTTTGGCCTGCGGCGATTTTTCTACCATGGTTTGGTAAGCAATATCAATGGCAGGTACTTTTTGCTTTATTGCTTTTAGCGTGGAATCTGATTTAAACACCTTTCGCTCATAAGCTATAGTTTTACCTAAGTTGGCTGCTTTATAAATTCCTTCCCTCACCCACTCGAACGAAATACATAAGCCGGTTACGGCCAGTATAATAGCTATACCTGTAGCATAAAAGCCCAGTACGTTATGCAGGTCGTAATTAATACGGCGCCAGCGACCGTTCCATTTAATAGTAAAGCTGCGCTTACGATCAGTTTTACGTTTAGGCCACCATAATATGATGCCGGTAATCATGAGCACTACAAAAATGATCACTGCTGTACCTACCACTACGCTTCCAATATTGGCAGGCAACAACAAGTACAGGTGTATGTGCTCCACAATCACAAAAAAGTTCTTTTGCAATATATCGTCACCTAAAATTTTGCCCGTATAGGGGTTGGTATACAGGTTATGGTAGCCGGCTTTATCGATTACGCCTACCAGGGCAGCCCGTTCGGGGCCATTATAAATTATACCGGCATACGTGCCCTTTGGTAAATACTTTAACGCTGCACTCTTTAAAGCCGATGGTTTCACGAAAGGCGCATCACTAACGGCTACGGTACGGTAATCATGTATAGCATCCTGTATTTCATCCTGAAAGCAAAAGATGCACCCGGTAATACTTACTATAAACACCACAAGCCCGGAAATAAATCCGAGCCAGCGATGTATAAAAAGTAAGGCTTTTTTAAATGCCGTCATATTTTACCAATTAAAACTTATAAGAAGCACTCAATATAAACTGACGCAGTTTTTGCGGATTAACGGTGGTGTATCCTGTAAAGTATTGCTTATCGGTAAGGTTGTTGCCGCTTAAACCAAACCGGTATTTAGCACGATCTAAAAACACATTAGCATTTAATAACGTGTATGATGGCAAGATGAATGTTCCTTGGCTTACGCTGTTAATTACTTTGTTTTCGCTCACGTAATTACCGCCGAAACCTACACCCAAACCTTTAACCAAGGTTTGCGGAATACGGTAGCTTATATACAAGTTAGCTAAATAAGGTGAACCTGCTGTGTTTGGACGCAAACCCTGCACGTCAGCATCCGAGTCAACAAACTTCGAATCGTTATAAGAGAACCCTGCTATAATATTAACGTCCGATACCGGGTTGGCCACAAATTCGGCTTCAAAGCCTTTGCTTAGCTGGGTACCGTCTTGTACTTGTGCGTTGTTAATTGTTGTGCCAATTAAGTTGCGTAAAGTGTTGTTTACCTTAATGCGGTAGTAACTTAAAGTACCGTTTAACTTACCATTAAACAGCGCCATTTTTACACCACCTTCGGCCTGGTTTGCATTTTGTACGTTAGCTACTACTACAGTACCGGCACCATTGGTGTAATAACCCGGGTTTACAAAGCCGTTTTGGTAGTTGGCAAAAAACGAGAACTGATCTTTAACGGCCTGGTAAATTAACCCGAACTTAGGAGATACAGCTGTTTGGCTATAACCATCGGCACCTTTACTGCCATCGTAGTTTTTGGTTCCATCGTTCTTGAAGTGATCTATACGTACACCCGCCGAAGCTATTAACTGCTCGGTAAGGTTGATTACATCTGCTGCGTAAGCACTGTAAGTGTTGGTTTTGTAGATGTAAGGATAGGTATTGGCACTAGTAAGCGGATTGGCAAAATTAGTAGCGTTTACTAACTGCCTGTTAAAACCTGAGTAATTAAAGGTAGGTGAGTTAATGGGTGCTGCACCATAAGCGTTACCAAAAAATATTTGGTTAGAGTTTTGATGCTGATAATCTAACCCTACCACAAAACGGTTACGTAATGAACCAATGTTAAAATCGCCATTAATATTTTCCTGCATTTGGGTGGCATTAAATTTACTGTTAGCGGTCGACTGATCGTAACGTAAAATATAATCGGCACCTGCTGGCGCAGTTGGACCTAATACTACTGCGTTGTTAACCAGGTAATAATATGGGTTTGCACCATTTGAAAAGCTGTTAGCTGAGCTAAACACGGTTTGTGATGAAATTTTATCGCTTATTTTGTAATTAGCCTGTACAAAGTAGTTAGCACTACGGGTACGCTGATTTACACTTTCATCCACATAAGGTTGTTTGTAATCTATGTTCAGGTCTTTGGCGTTATGGATGCCTAAATCATTTGGCGACGAGTAAAAGAAGAAGAAAGGTTTTGTCGAACCACGACCGTAAAACAATTCAGCCTCTGCTAAAAATGATAATCTATCGTTCACCTTATACGATAATACCGGCGCCACTGCAAGGTTGCGGCTAAAACCGCTGTACTGAAAGCTACCCTCATAAGTATAAGCCGAATTTAAACGGAAAAGTACTTTATTGTCTTTATCTAAAGGTGTATTCAAATCAATACTGGTACGGTTAAAATCGAAGTTACCTACACTATGGGTAATTTCTGCTCCAAAGGTTTCAAAAGGCTTTTTAGTCACCCGGTTTACAATACCGCCAAATGATGCCATTGTGCTACCATATAACGTACCCGATGGGCCTTTGATTACTTCCAGCTTTTCCAGGTTGGTAGCGTCGATACCGTTGGTAACCAAACCGGCCAATCCGTTACGAACTCTAATCTGTGTAACAAAACCACGCTGGGTTAAGTATGAGCCACCATCTCCGCCACGGCCGGTTGCATCCCAAAGTTTTTGAATACCCGATGCGTTTCTCAAACCATCGTCGGCAGTAAACAGTTGCTGTTCTTTTAAAACCTCATTGGTAATGGTAGTATAGCTTTGCGCATTTTCGAGGTTGCTCAAAGGAATTTTAGCTGCATCTGTGCTCACCTTTCGGGTATAGCGATTAATTTTATTAGCGCTGATATTTACTTCTTTTAACTCGGCAATGCTGGTGTTGATAACGGCATTGGGTACATTGCTGGTTTGTCCGGCAGTAACTGTTACCGGCACTTCCACGCTTTGAACACCCACATAAGTTACCGTTAAGGTATAAGAACCGGCAGGTGCGCGAAAAGTGTATTCGCCGTTTTCGTTAGTAATAGTACCATATTTAGTTCCTTTGAAACCTACCGAAACATTGTCGGCCGGTTTATTATCAGATGTGGTTATTCTACCTTTTACGGTACCACTGCGGGTGCTATGTGTTTGCGCCTGCACACCAGCTACACTCATTATTATAAATGTGAACGCAAAGATTAAGGTTTGATAGATTTTTTTCATTAATTAAGACTTATTATAAACAACGTCACAAAAGTATCAGAATGTTCCGAAAAATGAAAGTTATTTTTAATTAATCTAAATAAGAGGCGTGCAAGAACGAGGAAGCATGAGCCGATAGCGTTAAAAAAATCCAGCATTCAGGCGTATACTTATACCTCAAGTATTCCCAAGCCAGCGCAAAAAACGCATCTGATAAAATGAGGAAATATGTAATTATTTGAAAGAAAACGTAACTATATGAAATTTCTTGAAGCAGTTTTAAGAAATAAAATGGCTTATTGCCGTTAAATGTCCATCAGTTCCTTCTTCTTTTTGCTGCGCAACTTTTTGGGGATAAAGTGCAGGATCTCGTTTTTTAGCGCTTCTATCATGCGGCGTTTTAAGAAGTTCCTTTGAATTACAATGCTTACCTCCCTGGCCGGTTCGGGCGATCTAAAATAGCGGATCCGGTCTAACTGCTTCTCGCTCAGGTCATCTAATGCCAGCTCGGGCAATATGGTGGCACCGTTATTTTGATCAACCATGCGCTTCAAGGTGTCTACGCTCCCGGTATTATATTCAAAGTGCTGAAAACCTTTGGTAGACTTGCGACGCTGGCAAATATTAAGCACCTGTTCGCGCATGCAATGGCCTTCGTCCAGCACCCAAAGTTCCTCAACGTCAATATCTTCCGGGCTAATATTCTTCTTTTTAAATAGCTTACTGGTTTTAGATACGTAGGCTACAAAGTTCTCATAAAACACCGGAATCTCGGTGAGGTTGTTCTCGTGCAATGGGGTCGAAAGGATGCCGCAATCTATCATGCCCAGCTTCAATTGCTGTATAATATGCTCGGTGTTTTGCTCCCATACCACCAGTTTTACTTGCGGGTATTTCTCTACAAACCGGCTGATGATGCGGGGCAGCAAATAGGGTGCAATGGTAGGTATAATTCCTATTTTCAACTCACCCGACAGCTCTTTTTGCCTGTCTGTAACAATCTCCTTAATCTTATAACTTTCGGCCAGCATAATGCGGGCCTGGGCTATTACCTCTATGCCTACTTCGGTAGCTACAATAGGCTGGCGTGTACGGTCAAAGATTTTCACCCCCAGCATATCCTCCAGCTTTTGTACCTGCATACTTAGCGTAGGCTGGGTTACAAAACACTTCTCCGCAGCCAAAACGAAACTTTTATAAGTATCAACGGCTACAATGTATTCAAGCTGGGTAATGGTCATGTGTTGTGAGTCAAGGAGTTGGGAAGTCCGCAAGTCGGTTAGTCTGAGTCAAAAAGTCCGGGAATGAGAGGTCTTTCTTACGGACTCACCGACTCCTAGACTTCTTGACTTATTATTCTACCGTTACTGATTTAGCCAAATTACGGGGCTGATCCACGTTACAGCCACGCATTACGGCTATATGGTAGGCCAGTAATTGCAGCGGGATGGTAGCCAGCAAAGGCACAAATGGTTCGGCTGTGGCAGGTATTTCAATCACATAATCGGCCATGCTTTTCACTTCGGTATCACCCTCAGTTACAATAGCAATAATGTGGCCGCCACGGGCTTTTACTTCCTGTATATTGCTGATCACTTTTTCGTAAGAAGAGTGCTTGGTGGCAATAACCACAACCGGCATATCTTCATCAATTAAAGCAATAGGACCGTGTTTCATTTCGGCGGCAGGATACCCTTCGGCATGAATGTAAGAGATCTCTTTCAACTTTAAAGCACCTTCCAACGCCACCGGGAACGAGCTGCCACGGCCCAGGAATAAGCAGTTAGTAGAGTCTTTAAACTTTTCGGCTATCATCTTAATATGGTCGTTAGCCTTTAAAGCTTTCTCTACCAAATCGGGAATCTCGTTAAGTTCTGTTAAGTATTCTACAAGTTTATTGCGGGTAATGGTACCGCGTATTTGGCCTATATAAAACGCTATTAAGGTTAATACGCTTACCTGGGCGGTAAATGCCTTGGTAGAAGCCACACCAATTTCGGGACCGGCATGCGTGTAAACCCCTGCATGTGTAGTACGCGGAATAGATGCGCCAACTACATTACAAATTCCAAAAATGGTAGCGCCTTTTTCTTTAGCCAGTTCAATAGCAGCCATGGTATCAGCTGTTTCACCCGATTGGGAAATGGCAATCACCAGGTCCTTTTCGCCAATAATAGGATTACGGTACCTAAATTCCGAAGCATATTCTACCTCAACCGGTACACGTGCATATTCTTCAATAAGGTACTCCCCCACTAAACCGGCGTGCCATGAGGTACCACAGGCAATGATGATGATCCGGTCCACATTTTTCAGCTTCTCTGAATATTCTTTGAGGCCGCCTAATTGTACTTTACCTTGTTGCGGATAAATACGTCCGCGCATACAATCGCGTATAGAACGGGGCTGCTCATAAATTTCCTTAAGCATAAAATGCTCATAGCCTCCTTTTTCCAGCATTTCTAACTGGAGGTCCAGGTGTTGTATGTATGGCGTTTGAACCGTGTTATCAATGTTTTTGATCAGCAGGTCATCGCGGCGGATGTAAGCTATTTCATTATCATTGAGGTAGATTACATTTTTGGTGTACTCTACAATAGGAGTAGCATCCGAGGCTATAAAATATTCGCCTTCGCCTACACCAATAACCATGGGGCTGCCTTTGCGGGCGGCAATCAGCTGGTCGGGCTCATCGGCGCTCATAATTACAATGGCGTAAGCACCTACTACTTTATTAAGCGCCACACGCACGGCGTCGCGAAGTTCCAAACCGGTTTCAGCTTGTATATCTTCCACAAAGTGAATCAATACTTCGGTATCGGTATCACTTTTAAAGGTATGCCCTTTAGCCAGCAAGGCTTCTTTTAATATGGCGTAATTTTCAATAATACCATTATGAATAATGGTTAGCTTGCGGTTGCCCGATGAGTGCGGATGCGAGTTACGGTCGCTTGGCGCACCATGGGTAGCCCAGCGGGTATGGCCCATACCCAACGAACCCTTCATGTCAATATCCTTAACAAAGTTCTCCAGGTCGCTTACTTTACCTGCTTTTTTATAAACCTTAAGTTCTTTATCTAACAAAGCCACGCCGGCACTGTCGTATCCCCGGTATTCTAACCGGTGCAGTCCTTTTATTATAATGGGATAGGCATCTCTAAAACCTACATAACCTACAATTCCGCACATAAATAGTATTTGATATAATTGTATTGAAACGCAAATAGCTGCTGAGCAGTATGCACAAAAGTACCGCTAATTTTCAAATATAGCATTTCAAAAAAAATCCCCGTAAGCCGGGGATTTGTATTAGTTGTTTTTGGTATAAATAACGTTGAGCTTAATTCGCTGAGGCGAACTCTTATCGCTCCCCACAAGGATGACCCGCCCTGCTGTTTCTATAGTAGGAGCAATATCTACCAAACCAATACCGTTCCGACTGGCAAAATCTATTGGACCTATATAAGTTCCGTAATCAATTAGCCTTCCTTTTAGAAGATCTTCTATATAACCGGTTATCACAAAGTGGTATTCCTTAGTACTTGGCAAATAATTACCTCCAAATACACCTGCACCAAAAAAGCGGGCGTCAAGCGGCTGTAAAGCAGTTCCTTGCGCATTCGGTACTGCATTGGCATCAGGCACACGTACTCTTTGCTTTGCAATATTTAAACTGTATAATGTGAGCAGTGGCTGAGGAGTAAAAGGTGGCAAATCGGTACCCGACTGAGCGGTAACCACCAGTTCGGCCCGGTTAACGGCAATGGTATTTAAATCTGTAGTGCCAAATAATGTTTTCAAATTAGGAAAACTCACCTTAGCACGTAAACCGGCCAAGCCTTGTAAGTAAACTGTATTGTTAGAAGTTGTACTTGTACGGGCCGCAGTTACAGCTGCCGACTCGGTATGCGTAACCTCTGCATTGTATGTAGTTAAAGGCAATCTTACCACATTCGTATCAATTACTCCTGCGTTGTCAGCACGGTAATATACATTTACGCGGCTATCACTCAAATTAAACATAAACGTACCACCAGTCTCTGATGTTTGGTTGCGTTGTAGCTGCAGATACAAGCCTCTTATAGCATTTTGAAACGCAGAGTTAGATGCTACTTGCGCTGCAGGTGCTTTAAATAAATTATTGTTGAAAAACGACGTAGCCAGGCGTACTCTCAGGTGTGGAGTAGAATCCAGCTTTAGAGTATCTTTCCCTCCCTTAACTATGTTAGTAAATTTAAAGGCGGTAGTAGGCCTCGCATTAAATGTAGTTGAGTTTGATCCGTCATTTAAGAGCGTGCTCTCACGTTCCCAGTGCTTATTACTGGCGTAAGCCTGAGTTAAGCTTGGTTTTTCTTTTAACTGATAAACATTTAGCTTATATCGCGAGTTTAACGAATCTCCGTAAAAACCATTAGCGTAACGAAGCTCCAATACAACCGAATCGGCAGTAATGGTGCCTGTAGGTACTACATAAGGGGCACTGTTGGGCAAGTTTAATCCCGTAGCAATTATGGCTTGCGTTTCACCTACTGCATCATCTTTTAATGACGATAGCGGTGTTTTACCTAAACCAGTTGCTAAAGGAACATTATCGGTATCGGTTTTCACCACAATATCATCATAAACCAGTAAGGTACCATTCAGCTGATCGCCGCCCAGGGGCAGGCCAATATCGTTCTGATTTTTACAGCTACCTAAAATAAAAAGACTTATCAACAGCGTCAATAAGTCTAATCTTAAAAATTTCATATATCTTTTCAAATTCTTATGCAACGTTCACCAACTCATCATTGGTTATTTCGTCGTAAAAATTGTAATAATTTTCGAAATCAGCAGTCGAATTAAATTCTAAAACAGGTTTTTGGCTGTTTTTAACAATATTTAACACATCTGCATCAATAGTTTCGCTGGCTAAAACCACCGCGTCGCTATACTGAATAGCACCTTCGTGCAAAGCGTTATTGGTACCGGCCTTAAATACCTCGGTATTTTTTTCGGTCATATCGCTCATTACTGCTTTTTGTGCAAAGTTGGCATCTAAAACCTCGGTAAAGGCGTTTTCGTATACCGAATATACCACTTTTGAGTGTTTAAAAGTAGGATCGTCTTTGTAAGTAGTTTTCAAATAAGCCGGAACTAAAGCGCTCATCCAGCCGTGGCAATGTACCACATCGGGAGCCCAACCCAATTTTTTAACGGTTTCTAACGCACCTTTGCAAAAGAAGATCATGCGCTCATCGTTATCGGCGTAAAACTTACCGTCTTTATCGCCAAAAACATGCTTGCGTTGAAAATATTCTTCGTTATCTAAAAAGTAAACTTGCATGCGTGCTGCAGGTATCGAAGCTACTTTAATAATTAACGGATTGTCATTGTCATTAATAATGATATTCATTCCCGACAAACGTATCACCTCATGTAGCCTGTTCCTGCGCTCATTAATGTTTCCAAAACGGGGCATCAGGATGCGAATCTCAAAGCCTTTATCCTGCATAGCCTGTGGCAGCTGGCGGGTTATTTCAGAAATTTTGGTAAGTTCGAGGAAAGGAGACATTTCATGAGTGATGAACAGAAGCTTAGATTTACCCATCTCTATATCAATATTAAGTTTATGTAAGAACTCAAAAAAATTTGAGTGTGCAAATATACACATTATCTTATGAAATATCAACGAATTATGGAAGTTAGTTTTGGATTTGAGTAACTTATTACACACCTTTGCCCACTTTTTTAATTATTGTATTAGTTGAAAATATTTAACACCAGGCAACAGGTACAGCAGTACTTACAGCCGTTACAGGCAGCCGGCCAAACCGTTGGTTTTGTGCCCACTATGGGCGCTTTACACCAGGGCCACCTCTCGTTAATAGCGCAGGCGCAACAGCAAGCCGGCGTAGTGGTTTGTAGCATATTTGTTAATCCTACCCAGTTTAACGACCCCAAAGACCTGGAAAAATATCCCCGCCCCATTGAAGCAGATATCCATAAATTAGAGCAGGCAGGCTGCGATGTTTTATTTAACCCGCCTGTTAGCGAAATGTATGCCGACAATGAAAGCTGGCATTTAGATATAGGCGAGTTGGAGCTTTTGCTGGAAGGCGAGTTCAGGCCCGGCCACTACCAGGGGGTAATGCAGGTAGTACATAAACTGTTTAGTATTGTGAACCCCGATTTTGCTTTTTTTGGTCAGAAAGATTACCAGCAGGTAATGGTAATAAACCAAATGATCCATCGCCTGAACCTACCGGTTAAACTGGTAATGTGCCCTATTGAGCGGGAACCAGACGGACTGGCCATGAGCTCGCGTAATATTCATTTAACTCCTGACGATCGTATGCATGCCCTCGTATTATCGCGGGCTTTAAACCAGGCCAAAGCATCGTTTACCGCAGGAGAAGACATTATAACTATTCAACAAAACGCATCTGCACTAATAACCGCTGAGCCGGGTACCCGGTTAGAGTATTTTGAATTAGCCAACGGCGAAACTTTACTGCCCGCCAAACCCAATAACGCCAGTATTGTTGCACTGGTAGCCGCCCGCGTGGGTAATACCAGGCTTATTGATAATGTGATAATACGGTGATAACCGGCTGTTATTTTTAATTACTAACTTTGCTTTATGATTATTGAGGTATTAAAATCGAAGATCCATCGTGCTAAAATAACGCAGGCCGAACTAAACTATGTAGGCAGCATTACTATTGATGAGGACTTGATTGAGGCAGCGAATATTATCCCGAATGAGAAGGTGCAAATTGTGAACAACAACAACGGTGCACGCTTTGAAACCTATGTAATTAAGGGAGAGCGCGGAAGCGGTACAGTATGCCTTAATGGTGCCACTGCAAGGCTTGCCCAGGTGGGCGATATTGTGATCATTATGTCGTACGCCAGTATGGATATGGATGAGGCACGCAAATACGAACCTATTTTAATTTTCCCCGATACAGATAATAAATTAATTCGATAGATTAGGAGCCCTGATTATATCGAATTAAAACTGATGAAATTCTTACTTACCGTATGCTCTTTATTTGCTGTTACGTTTTGTTTTGCACAAAAAAGCAAGACACAGCAGGTGTTGTATTTTAAAAACAACGGACAGAAAGTTCCCACTGTTGATAGTGCCGATTATATAAGGGCTATTAACCTGCCCGATTCGGGCTCCACTCTTTTTGGTATTGTTGATTATTACCGCAACGGCAAGCCTAAGCTCATGGGTAAATCATCGGCCATAGATCCGGCTGTATTTGAAGAACAATGCGTTACGTTTTATAGTAACGGCAAGCGCGAATCTGTTTTTAGTTATAACGGCGGTACCATTACCGGTACTGGTTACCTGTTTTACCCCAACGGTAAAATGCACGCCAGTTTAGATTATGATACCACTACCACTAAAACTCCCGAAGAAAGGGTACGCATATTAAGCTGCCTGGATACCAATGGCAAAGCGCTGATTACCGATGGTAACGGCCGTTATGTTGATTACAACAATGCTACCGGCCTTATAAGCGAAGAAGGCCCCGTAAAAAATGGCAAGCCCGATGGCGAATGGCACGGCAGCTATCCAAGCGAAAAAGTGACCTACACAGATACTTACCGCGATGGTAAGTTTGTTTCGGGTTATTGCATTACCGCAGCCGGTACACGTTACAATTACGCCTCCCGCCAGCAATCGCCCGAGTTTAAGGGAGGCGATGCCGCATTTGCTGCCCTCATTAAAAAGAAGTTTAAATACCCGGCCACTTTAAAAGCAAAATCAATCATGGGCGTAATGTCATTTATGGTTGATAAAACCGGTAAGGTTAGCCAGGGCCGCTTTTTAGGCAATATTACCCCCGAAGTTAACAAGATTATTACCGCAGCCATCAACGCCTCTCCTAACTGGACACCCGCCATACAAAATGGCCTGCCTGTAAATTCATCGTGGATTGTGTCTACCACATTTGGTACGGTTACGCCGGTTAAAAAGGGTAAGTAAACCATATCAAGACTTTATTATATTTGGCATAAGCATGCACCATTGCTAATACCTGTATGAAAACCTTATTCACCTGTTTCCTCATTTTACTCTCGGTTGTAACATTTGCCCAGCGCCAAAACGTTTATTTCTTTAAAAACAATGGCAGACAAGTTCATATACGCGACAGTGCCGATTACACCCGTGTAGTACGCGAGCCAGATTCTGGTTCGGTGTATTACAAAGTATTGGAATATTACCTTAGTGGCAAACCTAAACGAACAGGCCAGTCATCTACTATTGACCCTATTAAACTGGAAGGCACCTGTACAAATTATTTCGACACCGGGAAACAAAGAAATGTATTGAACTACAGAAATGGCTTGCTGGCTAATGATCAATTTTATTATTACCCTAATGGTAAATTAAAAGAGGTTAGAAACTATCCCGATTCGCTCAATAAAAACAAAGCACCTTATAACCAAGCTTACCTTATAACCACATTTAATGATACTACAGGAGCCGCCTTAGTAACAAATGGTACCGGCCGTTATGTAGATTATAATGAAGGTTTTACCAGGGCAATAACACAAGGCGATGTAAAGAACGGCCAAAAGGACGGAGAATGGAACATGGTAATTGGAAAAGACAGTATCTTTATTAAAGAAAACTATAGCAACGGAAAGCTGGTAACAGGCACAGCTAAATTTGTAAATGGCGAAAGCTACACTTACACCCAACCAGAAAAGTTGCCCGAATATAACGGCGGCATACAAGCGTTTTATAAGTTTTTAAGTAAAACTTTACGCTACCCCGAACTAGCCTACAAAAATAGGATACAAGGCAAAGTTGTAGTTTCTTTTATCGTGGAAAAAGACGGAAGCCTGAGCAATGTAAGAGCAACAGATAACACCGTAGCCGAAATATTAAATACGGAAGCTATAAGAGTGTTATCGCTAAGCCCTAAATGGATTCCGGCCATACAATATGGTCGTCCCGTACGTGTTACTTATACTGTTCCGGTGGTATTTAAACTTTAACATTTTGCATATTGAACGATAAATGTATAATCATTATTAAATATCAAATTTTTCAAACAGATACCCCTCATTCTTCTATCTTTGCATCCCGACGCTGAAGTCGGGATTTTTTGTTTTCAGCGCATAGAAAAAACAGTCGATAGTCCGTAGTCGATAGTCCGTAGCTGTTAACATTTGCAGTGCTGGCGTTGACCATAGACTTTAGACTTAAAACTAAAGACTTTAGACTACAAAAGAACTATGCCCAAAGATACCTCCATCAAATCGGTACTGATCATCGGTTCAGGCCCTATCATTATTGGTCAGGCCTGCGAGTTTGACTACGCCGGTTCACAAGCCGCCCTTTCGTTAAAAGACGAAGGCATCTCCGTTTCCATTATCAACAGCAATCCGGCTACCATTATGACCGATAAGGTTATTGCCGACCATGTGTACCTGCTGCCCCTCACCTGCGAAAGCTTAGAACAAATTTTAAGCGAACGCCAGATAGACGCCGTATTGCCTACCATGGGTGGCCAAACTGCGTTGAACCTGTGTATTGAAGCAGATGAGCGCGGCATTTGGACTAAATATGGTGTAAGGATAGTGGGTGTTGATATTGCCGCTATTGAGAAAACCGAAAACCGCGAAGCTTTCCGCCAGTTAATGGTAGAAATTGGCGTAGGCGTGGCCAAATCCAGAATTGCCAACTCCTTTTTAGAAGGTAAAGAAGGCGCACAGGAAATTGGTTTCCCGCTGGTTATACGCCCAAGTTATACGCTGGGTGGTAAAGGTGCCGGTTTCGTGCATAAAAAAGAAGATTTTGATGCGGCATTGAGTCGTGGTTTGCAGGCATCGCCAACCCATGAGGTATTGGTGGAGCAGGCTGTTTTAGGCTGGAAAGAATATGAGCTGGAATTACTACGCGATAACCGCGATAACGTGATCATCATTTGCTCTATTGAGAACTTTGACCCGATGGGCATCCATACCGGCGACTCGATCACCGTGGCCCCGGCCATGACCCTGAGCGACCGCTGCTACCAGGAAATGCGTAACCAGGCTATTAAGATGATGCGCGCCATTGGTAACTTTGCAGGTGGGTGTAACGTTCAGTTTTCGGTTAACCCTGCTAACGAAGATATCATCGCTATTGAGATCAACCCACGGGTATCGCGTTCATCTGCCCTGGCTTCTAAAGCAACCGGTTACCCTATTGCTAAAATTGCTGCCAAGCTGGCCATAGGTTATAACCTGGATGAGGTAGAAAACCAGATCACCAAAACTACATCGGCTTACTTTGAGCCAACTTTAGATTACGTTATTGTTAAAGTACCTCGCTGGAACTTCGATAAATTTAAAGGCGCCAACAAAGAGCTGGGCCTGCAAATGAAATCGGTTGGTGAGGTTATGGGTATTGGCCGCAGCTTTATAGAAGCTTTGCAAAAAGCTTGTCAGAGTTTGGAGATTGGTCGTGCCGGTTTAGGTGCCGATGGTCGCCAGAGCCGTAATTTGGAAGAAATTATGCACAGCCTGGAGCATCCGAGCTGGGACAGGTTGTTCCATGTTTATGATGCGCTGAGTTTAGGTGTGCCTATCGAATCGGTACGGAAAGCAACTAAGATTGATCGCTGGTTTTTAAACCAGATTCAGGAAATTGTGAACCTGGAGGCCGAACTGCGCCGCTATTCGGTTAACAACATTCCGGAAGATATATTTTTGACCGTTAAGCAAAAAGGCTTTTCGGACGTACAGATAGCCTGGATATTAGGCGCCAACACCACCGAAGAAGAAGTGTACCAGCGCCGTAAAGCCTTGGGCATTAACCGGGTTTATAAAATGGTGGATACCTGCGCCGCTGAGTTTCAGGCGCAAACCCCGTACTACTACTCTACTTACGAGGGCGAAAACGAAAGCATTCCGTCGGACAAGAAAAAGATTATTGTATTAGGCTCGGGCCCTAACCGTATTGGTCAGGGTATTGAGTTTGATTATAGCTGTGTACACGGTTTATTGGCCGCCAAGGAAGCCGGTTACGAGTCGATCATGATTAACTGTAACCCTGAAACCGTATCTACCGACTTTAACATGGCCGATAAGCTGTACTTTGAGCCGGTATTTTGGGAGCATGTGCGCGAGATCATCGACCTGGAAAAACCAGAGGGTGTAATTGTACAGTTGGGTGGTCAAACTGCCTTAAAGATGGCCGAAAAGCTGCATGAGCATGGCATCAAGATCATTGGTACCTCTTACAACGATATGGATATTGCCGAAGACCGCGGCCGTTTCTCTGATCTGCTGAAAGAACTTGACATTCCATACCCGTTATACGGCGTAGCCGAAACTGCCGAAGAAGCTATTGAAGTGGCCCATAAGGTAGGTTACCCGGTGCTGGTTCGTCCGAGTTATGTACTGGGCGGACAAGGCATGAGCATTGTAATTAACGATGAAGACCTGGAACGTGCGGTAGTAAACCTGCTGAAAGCATTGCCGGGCAACCGCGTACTTATTGATCATTTCCTGGATCGTGCTGCCGAATCGGAGTCGGATTCTATTTGCGATGGGGAGAATGTACACATTATTGGTATGATGGAACACATTGAGCCGGCCGGGATCCACTCGGGCGATTCGTTTGCCGTATTGCCACCGTTTGATTTAAGCGATAGCGTATTGCAGCAAATGGAAGACTACTCGGTTAAAATAGCCAAAGCCTTAAATGTAAAAGGTTTGCTGAACATACAGTTTGCCGTGAAGAACGATAAAGTATATGTGATTGAGGCTAACCCGCGTGCTTCACGTACGGTGCCGTTTATTGCCAAAGCTTACGATGTGCCTTACATTAACATTGCTGCCAAGGTAATGATGGGTGTTAATAAGCTCACCGACTTCACCATTGAACGCAAACTGGTAGGTTATGCCATTAAAGAACCGGTATTCTCGTTCGATAAATTCCCTGAAGTAAGCAAGGAATTAGGCCCCGAAATGAAATCGACAGGTGAAGCTATCCGCTTTATCCCTAACCTGGAAGACCCTTATTTCCGCCACCTGTACAAAGAAAAATCAATGTACTTGAGCAAGTAAGAGGTTTTATATTTACTAAGGAAGGACAAAGGATGTATAATCCTTTGTCCTTTTTTTATGGGAAGAATTTATTTTGATAATGCTTAATTAATTAATCGTAATATTGCGATATACAATTATGGGTACTACCAAAACTGAAATATTCACCGAGGAACAAAATAGGCTGGCCGTGATGCTTAAAGCATTGGCGCACCCTGCCCGTATCGCCATTCTACAGCATTTAATCAAAGCTAATGCTTGCATATGCGGCGACCTTGTTGATGAACTTGGTTTGGCACAACCAACAATTTCGCAGCACCTTAAAGAGTTGAAGAACGCCGGATTAATACAAGGCACTATTGAGGGCGTAAGCGTTTGTTACTGTATTGAACCTAAAGCATGGGCGAGATTTCAAAAAGATTTGGGTAACTTCTTCGACGCTTATAGCGACCCACAAGGCTGCTGCTAAAAAAATTTGAGTTTATCTATCGCAATATTACAATAAAGGAAAGATTATGAACAAAGCAGAAGCCATGAACTGGCAGGAATTTAAAAGCCGGTTACAACAAAACCCTAATCTGATCTTGCAATTCCAGTTTGCCGAAGGCAAATGGGTAGATTCAGCTTACCACATTACCGAAATTAAACAGGCTCCAATCACTTCTGTAGATTGCGGTGGTAAGATGAATGCGTGGACAGAAATAATCGTCCAGCTTTGGGAGCCGGAAAACGAACAACAAGACCGGGCAATGCAGGTAAGCAAGGCTTTATCCATCGTTGAACTGGTAGAAAGATCCCTGCCCTTGAACCCGAACGGCACGGTGAAGATCGAATTCGGTAATTCGGAGTTTGACACCCGCCAAATGTTTCCGAATAATTTTATTGTAGCAAACGGCAACCTGATCGTTGACCTTCGCCCTGATGCCGTACAATGCAAAGCCCTCACCCGTGGCGGCAGTTGCGGTACAAACTATAAAGGCGAAGAATGCTGCACGCCGGCCACTGAAAAACCAAAAGTCCAATTAGTAAACCTTGCTTCAACAACTAATAGTTGCGAGCCAAATTCGGGATGCTGCTAAAATCTATGAAAAACATACTTGTACTGTGCACAGGCAATAGTTGCCGGAGCCAGATTGCTGAAGGATATTTAAGGTTTTTTGCGGAAGGTAAAGCCAATATATATAGCGCAGGGATTGAAACGCATGGCGTTAATCCAAAAGCTATTCAGATCATGGCCGAAGACCATATTAATATATCCGGCCATACCTCCAACCACGTAGACGAATATCTGTCTGTACCGTTTGATTACGTAATAACCGTATGCGACAACGCCAATGAAGCATGCCCATTCTTCCCTGGCAATGTAAAGCGGTTCCATTACAATTTTCCCGACCCTGCCAAAGCAACGGGTACACCGGAAGAAGTAATAAACGAGTTTCGGCGGGTAAGGGATATGATAAAAACCTACGCTGCCAATTTTATAAGCGAAAACGTAGAGTAAAAAATGTCTATCAATCATTGCGCCCTTGCCAGCGAACGTAAAAAGCTGGGCTTCCTTGACCGTTATTTAACGCTATGGATCTTTCTTGCTATGGCTATAGGGGTAGCCATAGGCAACTTCTTTCCATCATCAGGCTTTATAAATTCTTTTTCCAGTGGCACAACCAATATCCCGCTGGCAATTGGCTTAATCCTGATGATGTACCCACCGCTTGCCAAAGTGAAATACGAGAACATGGGCGAAGTGTTCAAAGATGTAAAAGTGTTAAGTGCTTCACTGGTGCTTAACTGGATAGTGGGCCCTATTCTAATGTTCGTGCTGGCCGTTACCTTCATGCGCGATTACCCGGAATACATGGTTGGCCTTATTCTGATTGGCCTTGCCCGTTGTATTGCAATGGTGGTAGTTTGGAACGAACTGGCCGAAGGAAACCGAGAATACGCAGCCGGGCTGATTGCCCTTAACAGTATTTTTCAAGTGCTGCTGTATAGCGTATATGCTTATATCTTTATCACCATATTGCCGCCGTTATTAGGGATGAAAGGCTTGGAGGTGAATATTACGATAAGCGAGATTGCAAAAAGTGTGGGAATTTACTTGGGGTTACCTTTTGCAATGGGTATAATTAGCCATTATGCGCTAATAGCTGTAAAGGGTGAACATTGGTTTACAACAAAATTTGCACCTGCTATTTCGCCCGTAACTTTAATTGCCTTGCTATTTACTATTGTGGTGATGTTTAGCCTCAAAGGCCAAATGATTGTACAAATACCGTTGGACGTTGTTCGTATCGCTATCCCGTTAGTGATTTATTTTACAATCATGTTCGTACTTAGTTTTTTTATTGGCAAATCGTTCGGTGCTGATTATTCGCGCAGTACCTCAATTGCCTTTACAGCCACAGGTAACAACTTTGAATTAGCCATTGCGGTTGCTATTGGTGTATTTGGGATAAACTCGGGTCAGGCTTTTACAGGGGTCATTGGGCCACTTGTAGAAGTACCTGCCCTGATAGCATTAGTTAATGTAGCATTTTGGTTAAGGAAAAAGTATTTTGGCCATGAAGTTCTTTAAACACTGTATTTTAGCAACGAAAAGCAGTTCCTGCTCTCGCAAGCGTCACACTTGTGAAAAAGATTGTAATAAAGTGAGCAATAATGTAACTTAAACATATTCAACCACAAGCGGGACGCTTGCGGTTGCTCCCTCCATCACACCTTCTGAATAAAGATATAAATCAATATCACGCCTCCGGTGTAAAAAAAGAAATGTGCGAAGGCTTTGATGTTTGGCGCCCCGTCTAACACCGACTTGAGAAAGCCGGTAATATTCGGCTTGTTGTAGGTTTGGTGAAACTGCACTTGTTTATCCACAATAAAGTTGACTATACCGTAGCCCCAGTTAAATACGGTTAGGCTGGCAAACATCATTAATATAATTTTAAGCCAACGGCCGGCAATAGCATCGCCATAAATGGGCCGTACATAGTCAAACCATAGTTTTAAAGGATAGATAGAACCTACAAAAATTAAAAGATATAGTATAAAGATCCAGGCAGTGGATAGCCTTTTGTTAAGCACATAATAGCAGTAGGTAAATACGATGAAGTAAATGAGGTAAGCAATGTAATCTAACATGCGTTAATACTTTTTGTATAGATCAAATATTCACTCAAACATAAGCTAATGGGCGCTTATATTAAACTTCTCTTGTAGCAGCTTTGCTACTTTCCCCTCAGGGTTCATAGGCTTTACCCGCTTGGGTTTCACTTTGCGGTAAGTGATTGATACCCGCCTTTCGCGGTGCTGTACCTGGCCGTCTACCACATCTTTTTTTCGGGGAGGAATACCGTGTTTCCACTTTTTACGGGCGTCATCCTGCATTACATATATCGAACGGCGGGGAACTTCCACATCTACAATTTCGAGGTTAGCACCTCTTATAAACCGCATTATGCAACTGCTGCCTAAATTAACGCCGCAAATTTGATTTTCGTAATAGGCCCTGTCCTTATGCGGCTTAATCCCTTCACCAGGAACATACTCATTGATGATTACCTGGTCGGGCTGAAGAAGTATGATACCTTGCTTTACAATCTCTTGTGATAAGCCCTCAATTAGCGGCGGCATAGCAACCGGGAATTGGATTAAATCGTAAGGCTTATCTAACTCGTTACGGTAGCCGTAGTACTGCAACCGCCGTAAATAATCAACTATCCAGGTTTGGCTGTCAATTTCGTTTAATAATTGCTCCTCTAAGGCTTCATCAATAAAGTTAGAATATAAAAATAGACCCGGTACTGCTGTTTCCATGTTCAATTGTTTACCAAGCTTAATATTAACAGGAGTTTATACTAAGCATTTACCCAGGTGTAACAACTATGGTAAAACCTGGTTTGATAATTATAACAACCCAGGGTTGAACAGTCTTTCAGAAATCTAACCGCACCAATGAATATTACTTTTCTTCCACCGGGAGTGTAAAGTAAAAAGTGGAGCCCTTACCGGTTTCACTTTTAACGCCAATGGTGCCTTTATGCCGGTCTATAATTTCCTTGCAGATATAAAGGCCAATACCAAAGCCTGCAATAGATTTGGTATCCTTGCTTTCTACCCGGTAAAACCTGTCGAAAAGCTGGTCGATGTTGTCTTGTGCAATGCCAATACCCTGATCCTGAACACTCAGCATAGCCACATTATTCACCGTAACACAGGCCACGTTAATAATGCTGTTTTGAGGAGAGTACTTAACCGCGTTATTAATTAAGTTGGTAATAACCTGCCCAATTTTGTCGCGGTCGGCAGTTACGAGTGTAGGTTCAACCGGAGCAAATACAACCTGGTGTGAAGTTATAGAAGCCAGGCTTTCTTCTTCAGCTTCCTTAACCAAATCGGCCATGTCAAAAAGCTGCTTATCAATATGTATTTTCCCCGACTCTAAACGCGACATGTTTAAAAAGCCGTTGATCATGGATGTCATTTTAGTTACCTGTTTCAGGCTCTTATCTAAAGCACCGGTAGTAAAAGCATCATCCAGTTTTTTTGCCCGTTTATCCATCAGTTGCAGGTAGCCTTTGAGTGTGGTAATAGGCGTTTTTAATTCGTGGCTTACCATGCTTATAAAATCGTTTTTGCGCTGCTCATCCTGCTTACGCTCGGTTATATCTAACAGCATACCGTTCAAACTCAGCGCCGTTCCATGGGTATCAAACTGTGCTTTCCCCTTAGCTTTTACAATGCGCGGAGCGTGTGTTTGCGGATGGATGATGGTATATTCTATATCGTAACCGCCGCCCGATGCAGGATCAAGTGCAGCGGCTATAGCTTCTCCTACACGGTCGCGGTCCTCATCGGCTATTACATCAATGGCCAGCTGCAAATCCAAATATTCATCTTTTCCCAGTCCAAACCATTTTTTAAGCGTTTCGTTGCCCGTAAATTGGTTCAAATGGGGATTGTAATAGAATGCGCCTAACTCACCGGCTTCAATAGCTATGTTAAACATCTCCTGTACACGGGTTGCTTCCCGGCGCTCTTTAACAATTTCGGTAATATCATCCAGTACTATTAACACGCCGTTAATGTTACCTTCCGAATCTTTCAGCGCTTCGTAAATAGAGTTTACAATAGCTTCTCTCACACCATCGCCGCTACGCAGCCAAACCTTAAATTCGCGGTTAACCTGCCTTTTTCCTGTACGGTAAACTTGATCGAGCCATTCAAATACCGGCTGTCCTTCCAGTTCGGGGCGAGCTTCCCGGTGAGGTATGTTCATTACTTCGGCGCGCGCTCTGCCCCATATATTTAAAATGGCCTCATTAGCAATTTCAATTACATGCTTTGGCCCACGCAAAACGCACATACCTAAGGGTGCCTGTTCAAGCACATTACGTAAACGGGTTTGGCTTTCGAGTAATTTAAGATTTGCCGATAATAGTTCTGTTTGGGTATCGGCCAGTTCCTCATTGGTAGCGTATAGCTCTTCGTTAACCGTAGCCTGCTCTTCATGAAGAATTCTGTATTCTTCATTTACGGCCATCAGTTCTTCGTTAGAAGCCATGAGCTTTTCGTTCAGTTCCTGCTCTGTGCGCTCACGCTCCCTATCTCTTTCTTGTGCCTTAAAACGTTCTGTAACGTTGGTTGCGGTGTGCAGTATGGCATAAGTATTTCCTTGCGGATTAATTAACGCCCTGTATTCAAAATCGAAATAAAAGGATTGGAGCCGGCCATTTACTTCCAGCATGGCTTCAACATTACTATCGGCAATGGTTTTACCGGTACGCCAAACCGTTTGCAGCATTTCTACAAAAGGTTGTCCTTCCAGCTCAGGCAATGCATCGGCCAGGCGCTTACCAATAACAGTTCTATTTTTTCCCCAAAGAGCTATCATGGCATCATTGGCAAACGTAATATGAAGATCTACGTCGTTGTAAACAGCAGTTGCATCTTTAGAAAGCGCAAGTATCCGGAGCAGTGCCGTATCGTTGATAGCAATATTGGGATTGAACATGAATTAAAACAAGCGAAATTACTAATGTAACGTTTTTGTTAGTAAGCCTGTAAGTATTACAAATATAACACAATGACCTAATAGGATACAAGTGTAACCCGTAGTCTCTTGTTATGCACCGCCAGCAAGTTATGCTTGTTAATTCAGCCAATCAAAATACGAACTGTGTAAGAGATCGTTGGGTTCCAGGTAAACCTTGCTCCCCGAAACATCATAAGTAATATTAAACCGTTTTAAAAAATTGTTGCCTAAAACGCCCTGCAGGTTGGGTGAAGCCATTAATCCTTTAGTAGTGGTAGCCAGGCCGGTTGGTATGAGGTAAAACCGGAAGCTGCTTAACCGAATTTCGGGCATACGCACCACATGCAATTCACTTTTGCTACCGTCGGACCCTAAAGATGTGCTGATGGCTATGGTCTTGAGCTTATTGCGAAACTGGTGTTTGTTTACAAACGAGGTAGTAAAATCAATAGCAGCGTCGGAGCCGGTATCCATTTCAAACCAGCCTTTATAAGGTTTATTGTTAACCACTACGGTAGTGGCAAGGGCCGGTACGTTTTCAATTATTTTTATTGGGGTAGCCTTGCTGGTGCCGGTGTATTTAAAGGTGCTTTTATTGAAGAAGTACAGTTTATGCTTTTTGTAATCTACCTTAATTACGTAACGCTTAATTACATCAAGTCCTAAAACGCCGTCAAACGGGTGACCAGTGTAAGGAATGGAAAGAAACCGGATGCTATCAAGCGTGAGTCCGCCCAGCATTAAAGTGTTATTACTACTGGCCCTAACTGTGCTTATGCCATTTACGCCCTGGTTTTGCACTTCGCTGTCCATCACCATTTTTAACTGGTTGCGCGCTATGCTATCGGTTATTACCATGGGCGAAGCGCCGGTATCGAACACAAACGTTAAACTGTCGGATTGATTAACCCTGCACTTGAAATAGATTTTTTGCTGCTTAACAAAAAACGGGATAACGGCAACAGTATCGTTTTGTGCATAAGCACTAGCACATAAACATGCCAAGCATACCACAACAAGACAGATACGAAAACTGACAGAAATTTTTTGATAGCGCATAGTATGGTTTACCTACAAGACGCAGCTTGAAGCTATACGTTACAGCAATTATCTTTTATGGTTGCAGGGCAAAAAACACGGGAAAAATCGTTCACGAAAGTGTTCACAAAGCGTTCAAAAACTGTTTACTTGTGAACACTTTTTGAGCTTTTTTCGTAATAAATTCCATTTTCGAAATCCACAAAAACCTATTTAAATGAAAGAAAATGCAATTTTTTGAAATTTTCCAGCGTAAAACATGCACCATCGGCGTGAACACTTTCTTACTTATTCACCATAAGGCCCACCACTTCAAACATCAACCGCTTTTTAGGATTAGTTTTTACGGCATGTTCCCGCGAGCCGGCCAGTTGCTGTTGGTCGTCGGCCGTAAACTGCTTAAATGCCACGCCAGATATAATAACCTCGCGGCCTTTAAGTTCTTTGGGCAGGGTAACGTTATAGTTCTTAAAGTGAGCTGCTATGGTTCGGCCATTACCTGCATCCAGGGTAAACCAGCCGCCTTTGGGCTTGGTTACTTTAATTACCTTTCCGCTGATGGATGCACTTGTGCGGGTACGGTTACCCATAAAAGCTTCCAGCTTGGAAGCCTGCATCATAGCAACGGTGGATGGCTTGCTGCCGTATACCATACCATGAGGTAAGGCAACCTTTTTTTGCGCAAGCGCATTAAACCCGGTTAGCAACAGCAGCAAATTCAGTATAACGTATTTCATCTTTATAACCTCCGTTTGTATCAACAAGCATTATTAGGCTTGGTTTGGTTAAATGCCATTTACCCGCTCCATTAAGCGTACCTTAACATAAATTAACATTTATAGCACCATAATACCGTTAAAGAGTTGCTTAATTAGCAGCATAATTAAAGTCCTGGTTTTTAACTGCTTTATAATAAGTATTTTTGAATTGCAATACATAAGTAGCAATTCGGGTATATTAAACGTATAGGTAGTTAAATCACTTTAACTGCACCCGGTTCTTTAAAACGCATGATTTAACAATTTAACTTGTATGATATTGAAAAAAATTTCCTCACTAAAAAATAATCTTTTTATCGGCTTAGCAGCATTAGCTCTTTTTGCTGCGGGTTGCAGTAAAAAAGAAGAAACCGTTACCCCTGTAATACCCGGCATTGAAACTACGCCCGTTATAGCCAATTTAACAACAGTAACCGCCCAAAGCGGTGGCATAGTTAATAATTTGGGTACCGGTTATACCATTAACGGCACAGGCGTTTGCTGGAGTTCAACCAACCAAACCCCTACCACAGCCGATTCCAAGACCAGCGATGGTACCAACGTGGGTTTTAAAAGCATACTTACCGGTTTAACCGCCAACACCAAATACTACTTAAGGGCTTATGTACAAAACGAGGCTGGAATAGGGTATGGTAACGTTGTAACTTTTACCACCAGCACCACCACAGCAGATACCACCGTGACGGTATCAACGTTTGCCGGTAATAACACGGGCGGCTTTGTTAACGGAACCGGCACCGCAGCATCATTCAACAGCCCGCAAGGAATAGCAGCCGATGCAGCAGGCAACCTCTATGTTTCCGATTCGTTTAACCACGTCATCCGTAAGATTACTGCAGCAGGTGTGGTAAGTACTTACGCCGGCACAGGTGAGTTAGGCTTTTCGGGTGGCACTAATGCAACGGCTAAGTTTTATAGTCCGCAGGGCGTAGCAATTGACGCTTCAGGTAACTTGTACGTGGCCGATCAGGGTAATAATGCTATTTATAAAATTACGGCAACCACCACAACCATATTGGCCGGCGGTGGAAGTTCGGGTGCAACCAATGGTACCGGTGCAGAGGCCAGCTTTAGTGCTCCACAAGGTATTGCTGTTGGTGCGCAGGGCAACGTGTATGTTGCCGACCGCAATAACAACATGATCCGTAAAGTAACTTCGGCCGGAGTGGTAACCACATTGGCTGGCAGCGGCGCAGCCGATTTTATAAATGCAGCCGGAACAACCGCTGCGTTCAGACGCCCGGTTGCAGTTGCGGTTGACGTAGCAGGTACACTTTACGTGGCCGACCAGGGTAACTTTGCTATCCGTAAAGTAACACAGGCCGGCTTAGTGAGTACCATTTTAGGAAACTCGGTAGTTGCACCTTTATTAAATAAGCCTGCAGGTATAGCAGTTGACGCACAAAACAATATGTTTATAACCGACCAAAGCGGCCGTATACTAACTATAACCAGTGCAAACGTGCTTTACACTTTAGCAGGAAAAGCAGAAACATCCGGCTTTTTAGACGGATCAAAGTCTGCGGCTTTATTTTCCGGCCCGGTGGGTATTGCGGTTAATGCATCTAAAAACATTTTCGTAGCCGATTACAATAACAACCGTATCCGCAAATTAGTGGTTAATTAATTTGCAGATTGAAATAAACAAAACGCCCCCGGTAATGGATCACCGGGGGCGTTTTGTTTTGAAAATAAAGCCGTCATGCAGATGAATATCTGCATGACGGTTAGTGACGATGTAACTATCCAAACAGCAAGCCAAACACTTCTTCTATCCGGCTTACCGCTTTAATTTCTATGTTGTAGTGTGATAGGTCTAACTGGTTTTTATCTTTTTTGCCCGATGGCAGGTTGTATTTGGAAATAAAGATTTGCTCGAAACCTAACTTTTGAGCTTCGGCTATGCGTTGCTCTATGCGGTTTACAGCCCTGATCTCACCCGATAAGCCCAACTCGCCTGCAAAACAAGTTTTTGAGGAAATAGGCATATCCTCGTGCGACGATATAATGGCAGCAGCCAGTCCCAGGTCAATGGCAGGGTCTTCTACCCTTATACCCCCTGTGATATTCAGAAACACATCCTGGTTACCCAGCCTGAAGCCGCAGCGCTTCTCTAATACAGCCAGCAGCATATTCATGCGGCGCGTATCGAAGCCCGTAGCCGAACGTTGTGGTGTACCGTAGGCAGATGTGCTCACCAATGCCTGCGTTTCTATCAACATAGGCCGTAAGCCTTCCAGCGTGGCACTAATGGTAATTCCGCTTAACGCTTCATCCCTTTGCGATAATAAGATCTCCGATGGATTAGACACCTCCCGCAAACCGGCACCCAGCATTTCGTAGATTCCCAACTCCGATGCGGAGCCAAACCTGTTTTTTATAGCTCGCAAAATGCGGTAAACGTGGTGCCGGTCGCCTTCAAACTGCAATACGGTATCTACCATATGCTCTAATATCTTAGGGCCGGCAATCATACCATCTTTAGTTATATGACCAATCAGGAAAACCGGGGTAGAACTTTCCTTGGCAAAACGCAACAATTCGGCTGTACACTCCCGCACCTGCGATACACTTCCTGGAGTTGATTCAATATGTGCTGAATGCAGCGTTTGTATCGAATCTACGATAACCAGATCGGGCTGCAGTTCCTCTATCTGCTTAAATATATTTTGCGTTGAGGTTTCCGTAAGCACAAAGCACCCGGTAAGCGTTTCGAATTCCTGTCCTCCAACTTTTAACTTTTGACTTTCAACTGTACTGATTCGCTCCGCCCGCATTTTAATCTGCCGGTCGCTTTCCTCGCCTGATACATAAAGGATCTTGGCAGCAGGCATGCTCATGGCAATTTGCAGCATCAGGGTAGATTTACCTATTCCCGGCTCGCCACCTATCAACACTAATGAACCCGGTACAATACCACCACCCAACACCCGGTTGAGTTCGTTATCGGGTGTTAAGATGCGGTGCTCTTCACTAAAAGTAATCTGGCTTACCTGTACCGGTTTATTTGAACGCTGTAACGAGGTAGAACCGTTACTTATACTCTTCCAGTTTGGAACCGCCGCATTGGGCTTCTCTACAATTTCTTCTACAAAGGTATTCCATTGCGCACAAGACGGGCATTTACCCAGCCACTTGGGCGCCTCAAAGCCGCAGCTTTGGCAAAAATATGCTGATTTAGTTTTAGCCATTTTTTCATTTCGAAATTCGAATGTTCATTTTCAAATTTCTTTCTTCACGTAAAAGTACAAATTTTACTAATATTATTAGCTACAGATTTTACAGCTAGGTATAAACAACAAATGCTCCTTTTGAGGAGCATTTGTTGTTATAATAATTGTCGTTGCGAGTAACGACGTACTATGAATAAATTCGAATTGAACATCCGAATTTCGAAATCACAATTTGATCTCTTCTTCTTTGGTATTTAAAAAACGGAACTCAGTGATCTGGTAGGCAGGGTTGCCTTTTACCTTAATCCATTGTCCGTACTTAAAGTACCATTTAACCTGTTTACTTACCAGGCCTTTTTTAATATAAGCTTCAATGTACGGGTGCACACAAAGCGTAATGTTTTTTTCGTTCTGCTCTACCAGTATGTAATTGAAATTATTTTCAATATCATCCATCAGCAATATGCTCGAACGTATGGTGCCGGTACCTTTACAGGTTGGGCAAACCTCGTTGGTTACAATGTTCATTTCGGGCCGCACACGCTGGCGGGTAATTTGAACCAAACCAAACTTACTTGGTGGCAATATGGTATGTTTGGCTCTATCGTGCGACATTTCGTCGCGCAAGTAGTCAAACAAATCCTTACGGTTTGTTGGCTTGTGCATGTCAATAAAATCGACCACCACAATGCCGCCCATATCGCGCAAGCGTAACTGGCGGGCAATTTCTCTTGCCGCCTCTTTATTTACCTGGAAGGCATTATCTTCCTGATTCTCCTTGTTGGCTGTACGATTGCCGCTGTTAACGTCAATAACATGTAATGCTTCGGTATGCTCTATAACCAAATAAGCGCCACCGGCCAGGTTTACGGTTTTACCAAAGGCAGATTTAATCTGCTTTTCTACGCCGTAATGTTCAAATATAGGGTCGCGGTGCTTGTGCAGGCGAACAATATTTTCCAGGTCGGGTGATATATCGCGCACATACGAACGGATCTCTTCATAAATGGAAGGTTCGTTCACATGAATGTGCTGAAAATCGGCATTTAAAATATCGCGTAACAGTGTTGAGGTACGGTCAATTTCACCTAATATTTTTTTGGCAGGCTCGGTAGCAGGCAGCCGCGTCATAAAAGATTCCCACTTGGATATAAGATCCAGCAGGTCCTTTTGCATTTCGGTTACCCCTTTGCCTTCAGATACTGTACGAATAATTACGCCAAAATTGGCTGGCTTAATGCCCTCCACTATTTTGCGCAGGCGGGTACGTTCGGTGTTACTCTTTATCTTTTTAGAGATAGAAATAACATCAGAAAACGGTACCAGCACCACATAGCGGCCGGCAATAGAAAGATCGGCACTTAACCTCGGGCCTTTCGTTGAAATAGGCTCTTTGGCAATTTGTACCGGTATCAGCTGGTTTTTAACTAACACGTCGGATATTTTACCCGATTTGTTAATGTCGCCTTCCAGCTTCAGATCATCCAGTAATTTGGTTTGGTAACTACCCCCACGTACCTGTTTGGTTAATTTAAGCAAACTTTGCACCTGCGGACCTAAATCCAGGTAGTGCAAAAAAGCATCCTTCTCGTATCCTACATCAATAAAAGCAGCATTAAGCCCGGGCATTATTTTTTTAACACGGCCCATGTAAATATCGCCAACAGTATAATTGTTGGAAATTTGCTCTTTATGAAGTTCAACGAGTTGTTTATCCTGTAACAGAGCAATGGTAGATCCAGCAGGGGACGAATCGATAATTAATTCTTTTATCAACTGCTACTCCATTTCTTCAAAGCGGCATTGCGCCGCGTACTAAGGATAAAAACAAACTAAAAAAAATTTGCCTGTTGCTTGCTATTAAGCATCAACAGGCAAATACACCGTTAAAACGGCTTATTTTTTCTTATGTCTGTTTTTTCTCAAACGTTTTTTACGTTTGTGGGTCGCCATTTTATGTCTTTTACGTTTTTTACCGCTTGGCATAATAATTTTCTTTTAAAGGGTTATTTAATTTTTTAATTCTTTGATATAGTCATCAATGCGCTGACCGAAAGTAGGGTCGGGCATCAGTTCCTTACATTTTTGGTAAGCTGCAATAGCTTCTTGTTTTTGGCCCAGCTGCTTATAGCTTTCGGCAAGGTAAAAATAAGGCTCTACCTCGGGCTTAATGGCAATCATTTTCTTAAACCGCTCAACCGCCTTAGGGTACTGACCCGATTTCATGGCAAACTGACCTAAGTTAAGATTTGCCGCACGGTTATCAGGATCTTTAGCTACAACACCTAATAATAAAGTAATGCCTTGCATAGGGCTACCACCTTCGGCGTCGGTAATACCTAAACTGGTTTGGTTTACATAAGCAACGCCTAAACCCGTTTGCGCATTTAAATCTTCAGGCTTTAAGGCTTTGGCCTTTTTAAACGCCTGAATAGCGTAGTTAACAAAAGCCGGCTGCACCGTGGTGTCTTGTGTAAACTTATAAGCATCGTTAAAACGACTACCGGCTGTAACCCAGTTGGTAAAATCGTTTTTAGCGGAGGCTAATGCCTGGTAATAAAAAGCCGATGGTGCCGGCTGGTTGGCACTATCCCACAGACGGGCAAGCTCCAATTGATACTTTTGCCTTTCGGCTGGCGAGGTCGCTTTTTTAAGCAACCCTTCCAGCGAAATAATTTTTGTTGACAACTCTGGACTAATCAGTGTTTTTGCCGATGTTGACGCTATATCAACATTCACATTAACTACCGGCTTAGCTGCAGCCGCCTCTTTACCCGGAGCCGTGCGCTCCTCTTTGGGCTTAACTAACCCTTTAACGGGCTGCATATACAAATAGCCCATAACCGCAAATACGGCCACCACTGCAACTATTTGTTTTACTTGCATAAATTAAGCTTTAGCTGTTTTAGTTTTATTACCCGATCTTACTTTTTCAACAAAAGTTTTGGCTGGCTTAAAGCTGGGTACAAAGTGCTCAGGTATAATAATTGCGGTATTTTTAGAGATGTTACGGGCAGTTTTCTTAGCTCTTTTCTTAACTACAAAACTTCCGAATCCTCTAACATAAACATTCTCGCCACTTACCATCGAAGTTTTAACTACCTTAAAAAATGCCTCAACAGTTTCCTGAACATCAACTTTCTCAATCCCTGTCTTAGTTGATATCTCAGCTATAATTTCCGCCTTAGTCATATCTGTTTTTCTATTAATTATTTATGTAAATACTTAACTGTTTTGGGGTTGCAAAAGTATGCGTTTAAAAGTTAAGTTTGAAATAAAAGATGGTTTTTTTTGAGATACCCATAATGGCATGACAAACAATACCACATTATAAGGGTTACAAGCCCGCTATTTTGTAATTTTGCTGCACATGAATTTTGCCGATGAGCTGGTACAATGGTACCACCAAAACAAGCGCGATTTGCCCTGGCGCCACACAACCGACCCTTATGTGATCTGGCTATCAGAAATTATTTTGCAGCAAACAAGGGTAGAACAAGGCCTGCCCTACTTCAACCGGTTTTTAGATAACTACCCTACCGTAAACCACTTTGCCAGTGCCAGTGAAGACGACATTTTGAAGCTATGGCAAGGCTTGGGTTACTATTCGAGAGGGCGTAACATGCTTAAAACGGCGCAACTGGTACAACAGCAACATGGCGGAATATTCCCCTACAGTTATGATGAACTGATTAAGCTGAAAGGTATTGGCGACTACACGGCATCTGCCATATCATCATTTGCAGCCAATGAAGCAAGGGCTGTTTTAGATGGTAATGTGTTCAGGGTTTTGGCCCGTTACTTTGGTGTTGATGAACCTATTAATAGCCCCAACGGTAAAAAGCAGTTTCAACAGTTAGCTAACGAGGTACTTAACAGAAATGAGCCTGCTCTTCATAACCAGGCCATGATGGAGTTTGGTGCCATGCTGTGCAAGCCAAAAAATCCGGCTTGTGGTATTTGCCCGGTGCGTACCGGTTGTGTGGCCTTTAAAACTAATGCTACTACACACCTCCCCGTTAAGCTAAAAACGGTTAAAGTACGCGAACGTTTTTTTAATTATTTCTTAATAATTAATGATGGAAAGATACTAATGAATAAACGTACCGGTAACGATATATGGACCGGCCTTTATGACTTACCATTGATAGAAACCGACACCTTGTTGCCTGCACATGAAGTAATTGCATTACCTGAAACAGCGCAATATTTTGGTCCGGAAGTTAAAATTAACGAAGTTTTTGGCTTACAAAAACATATACTTACCCATCAGCGACTCACCATTAGATTTATACAAATTCAAAACTTACCAGTTTTTATGGAACCCGATTGGTTTTTCATAGAAGTAGAAGAGGTAGAGAAATTAGCATTTCCTAAAATCATTTTTATATTTTTAACTAATTTTTTTAAATTTGAAAACAATTCTCTCTTTTCAAATTAAATATGTCTGGGATAAATAAGGTTATTTTAGTAGGTCATTTAGGCAAGGACCCTGAGGTGCGTTACCTCGAAGGAGGCGTATCGGTAGCCAGTTTTCCACTTGCCACTTCGGAAAGCTTTAATAAGGACGGCCGTAAAATTGAACAAACCGAATGGCACAATATTGTGATGTGGCGCGGCCTGGCCGATGTGGCTGCCAAGTACCTGCAAAAAGGCAAACTGGTTTACATAGAAGGCAAATTAAGGACCCGCTCTTTTGAAGATAAAAGCGGCATCAGAAAATATACTACCGAAGTGGTGGCTGAAAACTTCACCGTTTTAGGCCGTAAAACAGACTTTGAGAATGACACCACTGGTAAGCAAACCGTTAAAAGTGAAGATGCCGATAGCGATTACGACAGAAGTAAGGAAGCCGACAACCTTCCGTTTTAGAAAGCCAATTACAAACTTGAGTTTATAGTAAAAAGCCCTCCTGGTTATGCCAGAGGGCTTTATTTGTTTTTAAGGAATTTAACTTATACGTAATTGCTATGAACGAAGCAACAGCTGCACGACATGTAACGAACTACCCATCTACGCAGGGTTTGCTTCGTTCCTCGCAAAGACGCTTTTTAAATACAACAGCAAACTACCTTGCTCCCGGAGGGCAATGCTCTCTCAAGTATTTAGTATACAATGAACGTAGATGCTGGCTGGTGCCTGCGCCTTCTGATATGCCGTGCGTACGGTTAGGGTACGACATTAACTGGAATTGCTTATTATACTTCACCAACTCGTTAATCAATTGTTCGGCATTAGAGTAGTGTACGTTATCGTCGCCGGTACCGTGTACATACAGCAGATTGCCACGCAGATTTTTGGCGTAAGTTATGGGCGATCCTTTAATGAAGTACGAGCGGCCTTCCTCATTAGTGGGCACGCCCATGTAGCGCTCCTGGTAAATATTATCGTACGATAACTGGTTGCCTACCGCGGCCACGGCAATACCTGTTTTGTAAATTTCGGGGTACTGAAACATTAAATTGAGGGTAGACGAGCCGCCGCCGCTCCAACCCCAAACTGCTACGCGCGAGGTATCAATAAAGGCATTCTTTTTAAACAATTCTTTAGCAGCCATGGCCTGATCGCGCACGTTTAAGATACCAATGTTGCGGTAGATAGACTTACGCCACTCCCGCCCCTTAGGTACCGGCGAACCACGGTTATCCATCGATACATAAATATAACCATCGGCAGCCATATCACCGGCATATTCAAAATTACGACCGGCACCATACACATCAGCAGCAGTTTGCGAAGCAGGTTCGCCATAAACGTAAAATACAACCGGGTATTTTTTAGCCGGGTCAAAGTTGGTGGGCTTCATCATCCAGCCATCCATGCTCACGCCATCGGCTGTGGTAACGGTGAAAAATTCCGGCTTATTTTTAGCAGCCGAAGCATCAGGGTTAATAGTACTTGGCTTACCATCCAGCGGTTGATGTGCCGGCAAGCTTATGGTTTCGGTAGCGTAAGGTGTATAACTGTTGTTAAACGAGTGGATAGCCACCAACCCGTTAGGGGCAATATCATAACGGTGCGTACCCGGCTGGTTGGCTGGTGATACGCGTTGTGCTGCTCCGCCGCTTAACTTAACCCGGTACAGGTAACGCTGGGTAGCATTATCGGGCGATGCAATAAAATAGATAAAACCATTGGTTTCGTCAATGAGGTTAATGCTTACTACGTCGTAGTTGCCCTTGGTCAATAGTTTTTCCTGTCCAAAACGGTCAATGCTGTAAGCATGTCGCCAGCCGTCTTTTTCGCTTAACCACACAAATTTTTTGCCCTTTTCTATCCAGTCCCAACCTATAGGATTTTCTTTAGCATCTATCCATGCTTTATCGGTTTCCTGCGAAATTACGCGTGATGCGTTGCTGGATATATTGCAGATGAAAAGTTTGCTCTCGTTTTGAGCACGGTTTAATTGCTGCAAAATAATCTCGTTGCCATTACCAGCCCATTCCATACGCGGAATGTAATGCTGTACAGCATCGCCGGGTACATTAACCACTATGGTTTTACCATCGGTAACGTTAACTACTTTAATTTTACACGAGCTGGGATCGGTACCGGCTACTGGGTATTCAACCGGCACGTTAAATGAATAGGCCGAATCGGTTGTATTCAGCATCAAATAATTACGGATCTTAGTTGCATCAATTTGCCAGTAAGCAATGTTACGGCTATCGGGCGACCAGCGGAAACCATCCCTGCAATCAAATTCTTCTTCGTAAGCCCAATCGAACGTACCATTGATCAACCGCTTGGTACCATCGGTACTTAATGCCTTTATTACTCCGGTTGATACGTCTTCCACATAAACGTTATGCTCACTTACATAAGCTGCCTTAGTACCGTCGGGTGATATTTTAGCGAACATCAAAGACGATTCGGGACGGCCCTTACCCAATTGCGTAAAATTTTTAGTTTTAATATCGTAAACCCAGTAATCGCCACGGGTATCCTGACGCCAAACGCGTTTGGTGTTGGTGTTAATAAGTACCTTTTGCCTGTCGTCCGAAAATACAAAACGCCTCACCGCAATAGCATTTTTGCCCGCAGGCGTTAAAGCTGCCCGGCTTAAAATCACATTTTTTTTCGCTGCATCGCGGATGTCAAGTTCTGTTATTTCACCATCAACCGTGCGGTAATAATGGTAACCATCGGCCGCCCATTGCAGGCCTTGTGCTTTTACCTGGCTTTGTATCAGCATTATAAGTAAAGTGCACATCACCGCTAAAACCGGGCGGTAAAAATTCTTGTTCATATAATAATGTTTTTTAAAACTACCTTAGCCCCACCATACAATGAGGCTTTAAAAATTGCGTTAAATTAATATTTAATACGATAGCCTTTTCCTGCATCTATGAAAAAAGTCTACCTCCTATTTGCCCTGTGCTTTTGCCAGTATACCTTGCTGGCCCAAAATGTAAACCGCAACAAGTTTATAACCGATAGTATTGATAATTATATTAACCGTGCTTTAACCAATTGGCGCATTCCCGGTGCTGCGGTGTGCATTGTGAAAGACGGCCGCATTATATTACGCAAAGGTTACGGCATTAAAGAACTAGGCCGGGCCACCAAGGTTGATGAAAACACGTTGTTTATGATTGGCAGCAACACCAAAGCTTTTACCGCTACCGCTATGGCCATGCTGCAAACGCAAAACAAGCTATCGCTGGATGATAAGGTGACCAAGTACCTGCCCGATTTTAAGCTGGAGAACAAATCCCTTACTGATATGGTAACCCTGCGCGATCTGCTTTGTCACCGTATTGGCTTTGCCACCTTTCAGGGCGATTTTACTTACTGGACCAGTAACCTTACCCGCAAGGAGGTGGTAGAAAAAATGAGCCATGTAAAGGCCTCCTACCCTTTCCGTACCCGCTGGGGATATAATAACGCCGCGTTTTTAACTACAGGCGAGGTGATGGAAAAGGTGACCAACAAACCCTGGGAAGTTTATATTAAAGAAACGCTGCTGGCCCCGTTAGGTATGAGCAGTACGGTAACGCTATCAAAAGATCTGGCCACTTCGTTTAACAAATCGGCCGCACATACTTTTATAGATGGAAGGTTAGCGGCTATACCCTATCCTCAAATAGATAACCTGAGCCCGGGAGGCAGTATCAGTTCATCGGCTAATGACATGTGCAAGTGGATATTAGCCTTGTTAAACAACGGCAAGGTAGGAACTAAGGAAGTTATACCCGCAGCAGCTATACGTGCTACCAGGCAGCCCCAGATATTGGTAGGCGGCTCTGATGATGGCGGCTTTAGTGCTTATGGATTAGGTTGGTTTTTAGAAGGTTATAAAGGGCACCGTTTGGTAACCCACACAGGTGGTGTTAATGGCTTCGTATCGTCGGTTACACTGGTGCCCGATCAAAACCTTGGTATTGTGATATTGACCAATACCGATCAAAACAACTTGATAGAATCGCTTAACCTGGATATTGTTGATGCTTACCTGAAACGACCATTCCGCAACCATGACAAGGAAGCACTTACCGCTGCCAAAGCCGACCAGCAAAGCCAATTACAACATGATAAAGCCCTGCGCGATAGCGTGGCCTTAAACCTGCGCCCGGCTTTTAGCTTAAGCGATTACGAGGGTAAATACAACAACGATTTATATGGCAACCTAACCGTTTCAAAAGGTGAAGCTAATGACCTGGATATGCGCTTTGAGCACCATCCAAAAATGTTTGCCAGGCTGCAGCCATTAGGGGGCAATCGCTTTTTCGTTACTTTCTCCGACCCTATATTTGGCAAAGCCGTGTTCACTTTCCGGACGCAAAATAACCGGGTAAGCGGGGTACAGGTTAAAGTAGCCGACTTTGTGGAAATGACACCATACGAGTTTAAGAAAAAGTAACACGCTGCATGTGCGGGTGTGCAAATTACAGATGTGCAGATGAAATTTTGCGCAATCGTAATTTGGAAAACCCGGTTTAAAATAAGCTCGTTTAAGACTACTGCAGTTCTTCGTCGGGCAAGTGGTCGTCGTCTTCGGGATTTGGTTCACGTAAATCGTCGCCTACCCTGATCTCGTTCAGGTCGTCACGATCTTCGGCCATATCATCAAAATCTTCATCGTCGTCATCGGCTAAAGTCTCATCACTCAAATCGTCATCGTCCGTCAAGTCATTATCGGGCGAGTTCATCATTAATATATGTTGCCACTCGGTGGCTTGTTGCAGGGTGAGTAACATAATTTTGAGGTTTGTTATAGCAACAGTAAGTCGTTAAAAAATGTTCTGGCTTTTTAAAAAAGATGATCGTCTGAAAAGTTTATAGGTATTCGGCAAGCACGATACGCAGTATAGCAATAAGTTCAGGATCGTTGTATTGAAAATTATCTTCTATGTGCAAAACAACTACTTGCTTCGTGTCAATTTCATTAGCAAAACGCTGCTGCAACAATTGCCGGTGTTTCCGTTCCATAACAAAAACCACATTTGCCCAAGCCAGCAGTTTAGCGTTAACCTTTATCCTGGCCTTATCACTCGTACCTGCCGACCGTGCCTGGTGAAATGCATGGTTTTTGAACAGCGATTCAGCTGTAGGGCTGCGCCATTGATTTTTGCTGCAGATGAACAGGAGGTTGGCCAAGTTTTGTTTGTGTAATTGTTATAATCTGCACATCAATCACTTCCCTTTCCCCGCCATATAATCCAGCGTTAAATTACACAAGGCCTTCACGCCCAAACTAAACCCACTTTCGTCAATATAAAAATCCGGCGTATGGTGAGCTGCAGTTTTAAGCGGATCGGCTCCTTTGGGCATTCCACCTAAAAAAATGAAGAGGCCGGGCACCTTTTCCTGGAAAAAGCTAAAGTCTTCTGCTCCGGTTACGGCAGGTTTTAACTGTACATTGGCCATGCCAGCGGTGGCTTGCAGGGTAGGCAGCATTTTAGCGGTAAGGGCGGGGTCGTTATAGGTAACCGGGTAATGCACACTTAGCGGAATCTTGACCTCGGCAGTGGCACCGGCCGCTTCGGCTGTTTTGGTGGCTATGGTTTTAACCCGCTCAATCAGCATTTTTTCATCAGCAGCACTCAGCGCCCTTATGGTGCCTAACATTACCACCTGTTCGGGGATGATATTGGAACGGTTACCGCCGTTAATGGCACCAATAGTTACTACAGCAGCATTTTCGGTCACGTTTAAATTACGGCTTACAATAGTTTGCAAGCTGTTAATGATCTGTGCCGATACTACAATAGGGTCAATACTACTCCAGGGGTAAGCGCCATGCGCCTGCTTGCCTTTTACGGTAATTTGCATATCGTTAACGGCCGCCATGGTACCACCGGGGCGATAGGTAATTTTTCCAACCTCGGTTTGCGCGTTAATGTGCAGTCCGAAAATGGCATCCACCTTCGGATTTTCCAGCACGCCTTCCTTGATCATGAGTTCGGCACCACCTTGTTCACCAAAAGGCGCACCTTCTTCGGCTGGCTGAAAAATGAATTTAACCGTACCATGCAGGTCGCTTTTCATTGACGACAGCACTTCGGCTACGCCCATTAAGATGGATACACGTGTATCGTGTCCACAGGCATGCATTACCCCCACTTCGGCATTATTATAGGTAGATTTTTCTTTAGAAGCGAAGGGTACGGGCGTACGTTCTATAATGGGTAAGCCGTCCATATCGGCACGCAGGGCAACCACCGGACCGGGCTTGCCCCCTTTCAATATTCCAACTACACCTGTTTTGGCTACGCCTGTCTTTACTTCAATACCTAAGGACTTTAAGTGAGCCGCAATAATACCGGCTGTACGGGTTTCGTGGTTACCTAATTCTGGGTGCTCATGCAAATCGCGACGCCAGGTTACCAGTTTAGGCTGCATGGCATCGGCTTTTTTAGCTACCAACGTTTTAAGGGCGTCAGTTTGGGCAAATGCCGCAGAGGCGGACAAGGATAAAGCAAGCAGGTAAGCTTTTTTCATATCGGGTTGTGGATTTGGCCTTTAAGATATGAAAAATGGTAGATAATTATGGTCGGGCCTGGTAAATGTCTTTTCGATGAAGACCTACTGTTAGACCGTCATTGCGAGGAACGAAGCAATCGCTGCACGACAGACAAAAGCGGCGACTTTTTTACGCAGAGGTTGCTTCGTTCCTCGCAATGACGTATTTTATTTCTTTAAGTCGGTATTTTACTCCTTCCCTACAACTTTCTGAAACTAAAATTATACGCCGCCCTTAAGCCTATTACCGGTGTGCTGTTATAAATATACTTTGCAAAGTTACCATGCAGCGATAGTTCAAAATTGCGGGTTGGTTTATCAAATATGCGGTAACCGGCACTGGCTGTAGCACCAAAACCAGTGCGAATATCCGTTCCTACCCAAAAAAACGGCCCTGCGGTAATAAATACCCTGTTAGCCACATAGTATTTAGCCGATAGGCGCGCGCTCACATAATTGTTTACCTCATGTACGGCTATGGAAGGTTCTATGGCCAGTTTATTGAAAACACGTACATCCCCTACTAATGAAATGCTGGCATTTAAGGAGTGTTCGTATTTATTTAAAGTTTGGTTAGCGCCCAATGCAAAACCTAAAGAACTTCGGGCTTGGCCGTATGCCCCATTCAAGCACAGCAAACTACTGACTAAACAAAGAATCAATATCCTGATCATTTACATTCAGTTTATAATAGACTATAAATAGTTATTATGCTTCATCATAAACAAAAAAAGAGGCATTAAGCCTCTTTTTTTGTTTATGAAATTATTGAAAACTCAATAGATCAACAGTGAAATCTAATACCGAATTTTCAGGTATACCAGCGCCCGGAGACCTGTTACCATAAGCCAAACCAGAGGGAACGATAAGCCTGATGCGGCCACCGGTATTTATTTTAGGTATACCAATCGTCCATCCTCGTATTACGCCATCTAACCTAAATGCTAAACCTGTGTTAGCGTCAAAACTGTTGCCGTTAAGCAGTTTCCCGTTATAATTTACGGTAACAGTTGATGTAGCAGCAGGGAAAGCACCTGTACCTGGCTTAACCACCTCATAATAAAGCCCAGATGGATCTTTAGTAGCATTGATGTTATTCTGCTTAATAAAAGCTAAAATTTTAGTATCGTCCTCTGCGGCTTGTTTAGCGGCATCAAAAGGAGCTTCGCTTTTACCGCATGAGCTAAAAAAAGTAACTGCAATGCTTAATAGGATTAAGTGTTTTTTCATTTTAAGCTGTAACTACTAATTACTAAACTGTTGTTTTAATATTCAGTTCTTTCATTTGCGCATCGGCAATGGTCGATGGTGAATCGATCATCACATCGCGGCCCGAATTATTTTTAGGGAAGGCGATCACATCGCGAATAGAATCCAGTCCGGCAAAAATAGAGCATAACCTATCGAAGCCCAAAGCTATACCACCATGTGGCGGCGCACCAAACTCAAAGGCATCCAGTAAGAAACCGAATTGCTTTTGCGCTTCTTCGGGACTAAAGCCCAGGTGCTTAAACATCAGCGACTGTACTTCGCGGTCATGGATCCGGATAGAGCCGCCACCCACTTCAATACCGTTGATCACCATATCGTAAGCATTGGCGCGTACGCTTCCCGGGTCGGTATCTAACTTATCAATATCCTCCGGCTTAGGTGAAGTAAATGGATGGTGCATAGCATGCCAGCGGCCATTTTCTTCGTCAAACTCCAACAACGGAAAATCTACCACCCAAAGTGGTGCAAACTTATCTTTACTGCGCAAGCCTAAACGGGTTCCCATTTCTAAACGCAGTTCGTTCATTTGCTTGCGTACCTTATCGGTTTGGCCAGCTAAGATCAAGATCAGGTCGCCCGGTTTAGTATCAAACGTGGCCGACCATTTTTTCAGTTCTTCTTCGTTATAAAACTTATCAACCGATGATTTTAACGTGCCATCATCGTTATGACGCATATATATCAATCCGGTAGCGCCAATTTGAGGACGCTTTAACCATTCGGTTAGTTCATCTAACTGTTTGCGGGTATAACCGGCACTGCCTTTGGCGTTAATACCAATTACCAGTTCGGCGTTATCAAAAACACTGAAGTTTTTGCCTTTAACTAAATCGTTTAGTTCTACAAATGCCATCCCAAAACGGATATCAGGCTTATCGGAACCATACAGACGCATGGCATCGGCATAATCCATACGCGGGAAATCACCCAGTTCAATGCCTTTAACCGTATTAAACAAGTGACGGGCCATACCTTCAAATATATTCAGGATATCTTCCTGCTCAATAAACGACATTTCACAGTCGATCTGGGTAAACTCCGGCTGACGGTCGGCACGTAGATCCTCATCCCTAAAGCATTTCACAATTTGGAAATAACGGTCAAAACCGCTTACCATCAGCAATTGCTTAAAAGTTTGTGGCGATTGCGGCAAAGCGTAAAACTCACCCGGATTCATGCGGCTTGGTACCACAAAATCGCGCGCTCCCTCAGGGGTCGATTTGATCAGTACCGGGGTTTCTACCTCAATAAAATCCTGTGCATCTAAATACTTACGAATTTCCTGGGCTATTTTAGAACGCATTACCAGGTTGTTGCGGATAGGATTACGACGGAGATCCAGGTAACGGTATTTAGCGCGCAGTTCCTCGCCGCCGTCGGTTTCGTCCTCTATCATAAACGGAGGAATTTTAGCCTCGTTCAATACCTCTATAGCTTCAACGGCAATTTCTACCTCACCGGTAGGTATTTTGGTGTTTTTGTTAGAACGCTCCAAAACTTTACCCACCACTTTAATTACAAACTCGCGGCCTAACGCACGACCGTTTTCACGTAAGGTGGCATCGGTATCGGTATTCAAAACCAATTGGGTTAAACCATAACGGTCGCGCACGTCAATAAACGTGGTTCCGCCTAAATCGCGCGATTTTTGCACCCAACCGCATAAGGTTACGGTTTGGCCTAAATGGCCGATATTTAATTCGCCACAAGTATGAGTTCTAAGCATAATACCTATATATAAAGTTTGCAAAAGTAGTTTTTTGATTTTGGAAACACCTATTTGATTTTTGATTTTGTTAGCCCCTCCTAAATCCTCCCCGGGAGGGAGGACTTTAATATTTTCATCTCCCTCCGTCCCGGGGAGGGTTGGGGAGGGGTTCCTTCATGCTAAAATCATATAACTCCTTGTATAAATCATATAATAAAAACGCGCTCGTACCCAATACATTTGCTATTGTACCAATAAGAAAATCCACCTGTAATTTGTGTTTGGTTGATGTTTAGGCGGTAATGCGTTCATACAACAGCAACATTTGCCAGCAGAGCAAGTAGTTATTATAGCCAATATGCCTGAAAACATTATTTTAAAAGGAATTACCTGGAACCATAGTCGTGGCTTTGTGCCTATGACGGCGACGGCACAACGTTTTTCGGAACTGAACCCCGGTGTAGAAATCACCTGGGAAAAACGTTCATTACAACAGTTTGCCGATCTTTCTATTGAACAACTGGCCCAACGTTACGATCTGCTGGTAATAGATCACCCCTGGGCCGGCTTTGCAGCACGCACCCGTACTATACTACCATTCGATGAATATTTGTCGGCAGAGTTTTTAGCCGACCAGGCAGCCAACACGGTAGGCCAATCATACGAAAGTTACAATTTTCATAACCAGCAATGGGCATTGGCCATAGACGCCGCCACGCCGGTAGCCTCCATTAGGCCCGATTTGTTACAGCAGCACAGTTTAGCTTTGCCCACTACATACGATGAGTTATTGAGTATGGCAAGAAAAGGATTAGTAGCTTGCCCGCTCATCCCTATCGATTCGCTGATGACGTTTTATACCTATTGCTGTTCTTTAGGTGAAGACCCTTGCCAGCAAGATGACGTGGTAGTTAGCGAGGAAACCGGCGTTAAAGCTTTGCAACTGTATCGTGAATTAGCACAGTTAGTTGATCCTGTTTGTTTTGATTTGAACCCCATAAAGGTTTATGAAATGATGACCCTGACCGACAATATTGCTTACTGCCCATTCGCTTACGGGTACTCTAACTATTCGCGCAATGGCTATGCGCGCAAGCTGCTGCATTTTCATGATATGATTACGCTAGATGGCTCCACCAACCTGCGCTCTACTCTTGGTGGTACAGGTTTAGCAGTTTCGGCCAGTTGCCAACATGTGGATGTGGCTATGCGTTATGCCGAATTTGTAGCAAGCCCCGCTTGCCAGCAAGGTTTATTTACCGATAACGGCGGTCAGCCCGGGCATTTAAACGCCTGGACGAGCGATGAAGTGAACAACAAAACCCACAATTATTTCAGCAATACACTTCCCGCTTTGCAAAGGGCATTTTTACGTCCTCGCTATTATGGCTCCATGTACTTTCAGGATCATGCCGGGGATGTGGTACGCAATTACCTGATGAATGGCGGCAACGAACTGCAGGTATTGCAGGAAATGAACGAATTATTCAAAAAATCTAAAGGAAATACAATAATATGGTAAAGCCTTTAGAAGGGTTGTTGGTGTTGGAGTTCAGCCAGTTTATGGCCGGACCTACAGCCGGTTTACGCCTGGCCGATTTGGGTGCGCGGGTGATCAAAATTGAACGCCCCGTAAAAGGTGAAGCGGGTAGGCAAATAGCCATTCGCAATATATTTATTGATGGCGATAGTTTGGTTTTTCATACTATTAACCGCAACAAGGAATCGTACGCGGCCGATCTGAAAAACCCGGAAGACCTGGAACGCGTTAAAAAACTGATTGCCCAGGCCGATGTGGTTACCCACAATTTCCGTCCCGGTGTAATGGAAAAGATAGGGCTGGACTATGCCTCGGTGCAAGCCATTAACCCTAAAGTTATTTACGGTGTAGTTACCGGTTACGGCAGTACCGGTCCCTGGGCTTCGCGTCCGGGTCAAGATTTGTTGATTCAATCCTTATCGGGTTTAACTTATTTATCCGATACCAACAATGCCGGTCCGGTACCTTTTGGTTTAGCCGTTGCCGATATTATGTGCGGAGCACATTTTGTGCAGGGCATTTTAGCCGCGCTCATTAAACGGGGCAAAACCCAAAAAAGCGTTTTGGTGGAAGTAAGTCTGCTGGAATCGGTACTTGACCTACAGTTCGAATTTTTAACCACGCATTTGAACGATGGCGGCCAATTGCCTCCCCGTAGTTCGGTAAAAGGCAGCGGTCATGCTTATTTGAGTGCGCCTTACGGTATCTACAAAACAGCCGATAATTACCTGGCCTTGGCTATGGGCAAACTGCACGAAATTGGCAAAATAACCGGTGCCGATATTTCAGCTTATTCTACCATAGCCTCGTGGTTTGAGAACCGCGATGAGATCATGACCTTATTAGCTGAACAGTTAGCCACCAAAACCACCGCCGAGTGGCTGGCTGTTTTTGAACCTAAAGACATTTGGTGCAGCGAGGTACTAACCTACGCTCAAAGCCTGCATCACGAAGCGTTTGAAACCATGGGCATACAACAGCAGGTGATCTTGCCCGATGGCAGTAGCCTGAGTACGACTCGTTGCCCTATCCGTATAGATCATACCCGGTTGTACTCTACCGTACCGGCACCGCGCCCGGGTGTACATACCGATTCAATTGACGAACAATTTAATTTGACCGAAGCATGAAACCATTAGACGGATATTTAGTGGTTGATTTCAGCCAGTTTCTTTCGGGACCATCGGCGGGCTTGCGTTTGGCCGATCTGGGTGCACGGGTCATTAAAATAGAACGCCCAGAAACCGGAGATATTTGCCGGCATTTATATACTTCCAATGTGATCATGAACGGCGAGTCATCTGTTTTTCACGCCATAAACCGCAATAAGGAAAGCTATGTTGCCGACTTGAAAAAAGAAGCTGATAAAGAGCGGCTCTGGAAACTGATTAAAAAGGCCGATATAGTGATGCACAATTACCGCCCCGGTGTAATGGAACGTTTAGGTTTCGATTACGAAAGCGTAAAAGCAGTAAACCCTAACGTAATTTATGGCGAAATTTCAGGCTACGGAAACGCTGGTCCCTGGAAAGATAAACCGGGTCAGGACTTGTTGCTGCAATCGTTAACTGGTCTTACCTGGCTTACCGGCAATGCCGGCGGACCTGTACCTATGGGCTTATCCATTATAGATATGCTGGCCGGTACGCATTTAGCGCAGGGAATATTAGCCAGCTTGGTTCGCAAATCCATTAAGGGTGAAGGCGCACTGGTGCAGGTAAGCATGCTCGAATCGGCCTACGACCTGCAATTTGAAGCCGTTACCACTTATTACTATGATGGTAAACTGCCCGAACGGTCGGAGAAGAATAATGCCCATGCTTATTTAGGTGCGCCTTATGGTATCTATCAAACTGCTAATGGCTATATAGCACTGGCCATGGGTTCTATTCCGCAGTTAGGTCAATTGCTTAAATGTGATGCCTTGTTACCTTACACTGATGTGGGTTCGGCATTCCACCTGCGCGATGAAATTAAATCCATATTGGCTGCCCACCTGCTTACCGGTACTACCGAAAGCTGGCTGGCCGTTTTACAACCTGCCGATATTTGGTGCGCGGAAGTTTTAAGCTGGGATACTTTACAGGAGCAGGAAGGTTTCAAAGCACTGGATATGATACAGGAAGTCACCATGCAAGATGGTTACCGTTACCGCACCACCCGCTGCCCCATCCGCATTGATGGCGAACTAATGACCTCGCCAAAAGGCTCACCCGCTTTAGGGCAAGATAACGCCGCTATCTTACATGAACTTAATACCACAGGATGAGCCACGCAAACACCATCAGGATAGCGGTAAGGCAATTTGGCCCATTTGAAACGGCCCTACAAAAACTGTGGGACAGTTTTTGTGCCGAAACCGGTTGCCAGCTTCAAGCCGAAATGGTGCCAATGGATTTGGAAGTTTTGCACAAAGCCATACTGGAAGATAAAGGCCTGCACAATGGCGATTGGGATATAGCCCACATTAATACCGACTGGCTATTTGAGGCTTGGACTACCGGCGCGCTCGAAAACATGCAACCGTATATCAACCAAAATCCACCCGATGATTATCCGGAGGGATGGAGCCCTTCGCTGTTGGGTATGCAGCAGTTTAATAATGGCATTGCCGGTCTGCCTTTTCATGATGGTCCCGAATGTTTGATTTACCGCAAGGATTTGTTTGAAGATAAAGGTGAGCAGCAACGTTTCCAGCAACAACATGGCAAACCTTTGGAGGTGCCAAAAACCTGGGATGATTTTCAAACCGTAGCCCGCTTCTTTAACCGTCCTGAACAAAACCTGTACGGAACCGTTTTTTCCGGGTACCCGGATGGACATAATACCGTTTTCGATTTTGTGTTGCAGCTATGGACCCGCGGTGGCGAACTGACCGATGCGCAGGGAAATATCACCATTGATACTTTTGCTGCCGTACAAGGCCTGACCTTTTACCGCAACATGCTGCGCGATGAATCAGCCGTACACCCGCAAAGCATGACGTATGAATCGGTGCAAATGGGAATGGCCTTTGCCCGTGGCGAAGCAGCCATGATGGTCAACTGGTTTGGCTTTGCCTCCATGTGCGAGGTGCTGCCCGAATCAAAAGTAAAAGGAAAAGTAGACATAGCGCCTATTCCGCATGCCGATGGTCACCAATCAGCATCATTGAACGTGTACTGGTTATACGCCATAGGCTCGGGCAGCGGGCATAAGCAACTGGCCTATGATTTTATACGCTATGCTACCAATCAGCATAATGATAAATTGCTGACCCTTGAAGGAGGTATTGGCTGCCGGAAATCAACCTGGCACAATGAGGAAATTAACGCCATTATCCCCTATTACCATAAATTAGAGCAGTTGCACGAAAGCGCGCGTTCACTTCCACAAAAAAGCAACTGGTCGCAAATTGCCAAAGTAATTGATGAAGTAGTACTGGCAGCTATTAATACCGAAGAACCGATAGCGCTAGTACTGGCAAAGGGCCAGCAACAAATTAATTTACTGAACACAACTACGTAGAAATGCATATATCTTATAAACCTATACTGCCGCAAAATCCGCAGCCTATTATTATTATAGGTGCAGGCGGTATTGTGGGCGATGCTCATTTACCGGCTTACAAAAAAGCCGGCTTTAAAGTTATTGGCATTACCAACCGCACTAAAGCACGTGCCCAAAAATTGGCCGACAAGTGGGGTATTCCTAATGTATATGATAGCGTAGCCGATGCCGTAGCACAAGCACCAGCCGGCACCGTATACGACATTACCATTATGCCCGAAAAGTTTGTAGAAACACTGGAGCAACTACCTGATGGCAGCGCAGTGATCATACAAAAGCCCATGGGCGATTACTTTTGGCAAACCCTTGAAATTTTGGAGGTTTGTCGCCGTAAAAACCTGGTGGCTGCCATTAACTGCCAGTTGCGTTTTGCGCCGTATGTAAGTGCTGCCCGTTATATGATTGAGCAGGGGCTGATTGGAGAACTATACGATATGGAAGTACGCGTTACCCTGGAAACCCCTTGGGAGTTATTTCCTCATGTAATGGTGCATCCGCGATTGGAAATTCAGTATCATAGCATTCATTATATTGACCTGATGCGCTCCTTTTTGGGCGACCCGCGCACCGTAATGGCTAAAACGCTGAAACACCCGGCCAAGCAACTGTCTTCTTCGCGTTCTACCATTTTGTTCGATTACGGCGATACCATGCACGCGGTGATCAACACCAACCATGACCATTCCTTTGGTCCGCATAACCAGGAAAGCTTTATTAAATGGGAAGGTACCAAAGGAGCCATTAAAGCCCGTATGGGTTTATTAATGGACTACCCGCACGGTGTACCCGATAAGTTTGAATACTGTATCTTGGAAGAAGGCAAAGCCCCCGAATGGCAGGAAATACAACTGGAAGGCTCCTGGTTTCCGGATGCCTTTATTGGCACTATGAGCAGTTTAATGCGCTACAAAAACGGCGAAACGGATGTGCTGCCTACCAGCGTGGAAGACGTAATTAAAACTATGGCTGTGGTGGAAAGTGCTTACCAAAGTAGTGATGATGGCGGGGTGCTGGTGAGTGAGAAATTTGCCTGAACCGGAATTTACTGAATTGAAGAATTAACAGAATAATATGTAAATTATTAACTCGTCATTGCGAGCGATAGCGTGGCAATCTCTGCACAATAGGTAGCGGACTACTTTTCTACGCAGAGGTTGCTTCGTTCCTCGCAATGACGTTAAGATAAATGAAACACCATGTCATTGCGAGCGTAGCGTAGCAACCGCACGCGTTTAGATATATATGCGTGCGATTGCCACGTCGCTATCGCTTCTCGCAATAACATGGAAAACTATAAGTTATAAAACCATAAATTCGAAATAGAACCTTCGAATTTCGAAATCAAGAAACCATGTATTTTAAATTAACTTTTTTTGAAGATTATACCGTAGGCGATAAACGCGTAACGCTGGGCCGTACCGTTACTGAAACCGATTTTGTGGTACATGCCGGCCATACAGGCGATTTTTTTCCACATCATTTAGATGCCGAGTGGTGCAAAACGCAGCCGTTTAAACAACGCATTGCTCACGGCACCATGATCTTTAGCATCGGCATTGGTTTAACGGCTTCCGAAATAAATCCTGAGGCAATGTCGAAAGGATACGACCGCCTGCGCTTTATAAAGCCGGTTTTTATTGGCGATACTATCCATTCCGAAGTTACCATCTCGGAAAAAGCAGATGCCAAAAAACCCGAGTACGGTACCGTTACTGAGCATGTAGAAGTGATTAATCAGCATGGTGATGTAGTACTGGCCTGCGACCACTTGCTGATTGTTAAAAAAACTGTTTAACTTAACGGCGTAAACCAACACTAAATTATGGCTCTTGTTAACGATACCTCCGGGCTGGTTGCCGAAACCAACGCATCCGGTAAAAAATACTTGGTACCCTTTATCTTGATTACCTGCCTGTTCTTTTTATGGGGTATGGCTCACAATCTGGATTCGATACTTATACCGCATTTAAAGAAAGCCTGCCAGTTAAACAACCGCCAGTCTACCTTAATTGATACTGCTGTTTACCTCGCTTACTTTTTAATGGCCATACCTGCAGGTATGATGCTGAAAAAATGGGGGTATAAGAACAGCATTATTGTAGGCTTACTGCTATTTGCATTCGGAGCCATCCTGTTTGTACCTGCTGCCGATACCCGTGCCTACACTATGTTTTTAGGTGCCCTTTTTATTATTGGCTGCGGGCTTACTATCTTGGAAACTGCTGCCAACCCTTACGCTACCATATTAGGTGATCCGGCCGGAGCAACCACCCGATTAAACTTAGCAGCTTCCTTTAACGGACTGGCAGCTTCGGTAGCTCCTGTTGTTGGTGCATTATTCATATTATCGGGTAAAGAATATACACCGGCCCAATTATCGGCTATGACGGATGTAGCACGCAATACTTACCTGCAAAGCGAGGCATCGGCGGTTAAGTTACCTTACATTATTTTAGCCGTGATACTGGTATTAGTAGCTATCCTATTCTACTTCGTTAGCTTCCCCGAAATTAAAAGCCAGTCGAAAGAACCATCGACCGGCGGCAGCTTTTTTGGTGTTTTAAAACATAAGCACTTGCTGATGGGCGTTATTGCCCAGTTCTTTTATGTAGGTGCACAGGTTTGTGTTACCAGCTTTTTTATCCGTATGGCTGCCCAGGGTGGTGGTTTGGATGAAAAAACGGCCAGTTACTACTTAGGTCTGTACGGCTTCCTGTTTATGTCGGGCAGGTTTGTGGGAACAGCCTTAATGCGTTTTGTTTCGTCGCCCAAATTGCTATCTATCTACGCAGTAGCTACGGTAGCTCTGTGCGCAGTTGCGGTTTTAGGTAAAGGCGAATTTGTGATTTATGCCCTTTGTGCATTGGGCTTTTTCATGTCTATTATGTTTCCTACTATTTTTGCATTAGGTATTGATGGCTTAGGTGAAGATACCAAGCCGGCATCGTCATGGTTGGTGATGTCTATTATTGGCGGTGCTATACTGCCATATGTAATGGCTACCGTTATCGATTTTAACAAAGATCAGATTCAGCCGGGTTATATTATTCCGCTGCTGTGCTTCTTGTTTATCTTATATTACGGGTTGAGCGGGTACAAAATCAAGAAGCAGTTGATAGCTTAGTCATAGAATCAAGAGTACAGAGTCAGGAGTCAAGACTAAAACATTAACATTAAGCCTCGTTTTACCTGTGTTTAAAGCAAGACTTAAATATTGCGTCATTATAATCATCGTTATTGTAGCAGGACTTTTATCCCGCAAGATATTGTGGGTGCCTCAATGGGTAGGCGATTTGTTATGGGCGCTGATGGTTTACGTGATGGTAAGGGTATTGCTGATCAATGCATCCATCAAACAAGTGGCTATAATTAGCCTGGCTTTTTGCTTTGTTATTGAATTCAGTCAGCTTTACCAGGCCGATTGGATCAACCACATCAGGCAAACACTCCCGGGACGTTTAATATTAGGTCAGGGCTTTTTATGGAGCGATTTATTAGCGTATACGGGAGGGGTTATGGTGGGTGTGGTAGGTGAAATGCTTTTTAAACCGTCATTGCGAGGTACGAAGCAATCTCTGAACGATAGGTAACGGACTACATTTCTACGCAGAGATTGCTTCGTACTCGCAATGACGACGATATAACTTCTACTTCTCTGCCAATAAACTCTCTGTCAATCGCTCAAATTCACTTACAAATTCGGTATAGTAAGTTCCTGTACCGGGGCCGCTGAAGCCTGTGTAAATTTTGCGTACTTCCCCCTTTTTATCAATAATAATAGTAGTAGGAAAAGCCAGGAAGTTGCTGAGCATAGGCAAGCTTTTAGCTGTTTCCTTTTTGTTGCTGGTATAGCCGGTTAGCAATAAGGGGTAAGGAATATTAAAGTGCTGCTTTTCTTGTTGTACCGCTTTTTTAGATTTCTCAAAATCAGCTGTACGCTCATAGGCTAACCCGGCTACTTCTACGCCTTTTTTGTGGTACTTTTTATAGTAGTTTACCAGGTATGCGGTTTCATCCATACAGTTAGGGCACCACGATCCCATTACCTGCAGTATCACCACTTTGTTTTTAAAGCGTGCATCTTCCAGCGATACCTTTTTTCCATCCAGGTCGGGAAAGGAAAATTCTATTTTCTTGTAGCCGGGTTTCAGTGCGGTTAATGAGTACGCATCAGGGAGTTTGGCATTGGCATTTTTAACAGCTACCCAAGGGGTCTTGCCAAACAGTCCGTTGGTTATGGTTTGGGCATCCAGAATATCTGCAGTAAACAGAAAGGCGTGGCCACCGTCAAAGCACGACAAATAAAGCTTCTTGCCGCTTACAGTGCCTTCCAAATAGCGGTAATCGCCGGTGGTGGTCAGAAATGTTCCTGTCACCTTATTACCATTTTGCTTGAACTCCCCTACGGTGGTATCGCGATCGGCTTCCTCACCAAACACAGCCGACCAGCGGCCCGTTATATTGAAAGAAGGTTTTTCGGGCGATTCAAAGAAACGCCATTTAATATTATGCTGTGCGGTAAAAGAGGTAGCGACGTCACGCTCGCCCAAATGCCTAATGTATTGGCCTGTTAAATTTCCGTTTTGCTGCAGCAACCTGAATTCTGAATCGAACAAGGGCATGTGGATAAACACCGAATCGCCCTGGGTTTTCACGTCAGTCACTTTGAAACGCTCCTGTGCATTAATAATGATTAACAGCTGCCTCCCTGCGGTATCTTTCACTTCGAAATTAAAAGGGAGTTCACTGCCACCAGCTGGTTTTAACACACCACGCCAGGTTCCTGTTTTGAGCTTGCTTTGCGCAAAACCACTTATAAATGCTATAGAAAATATAAAGGTGAGATATAAATATCGTTTCATTAAATGCTGAGTAACTAACATACACGGCAAATAAAAGTAAAAGAAGTTATAATCTCTACTAATTTTGTAGAATATGACGGTCTAATCATATTGCGTTGGCCTAAACCAAAAAATAGGCACAAAAAAAAGAGAGCCACTTTCGAAGCTCCCTTTCCCCTAATTAATTTAAACTATTGATTAAACCCAAAAAAAAGAACAAATTCATCTCAACTTGGGCGCCTGAGAATTCTCTTTAATAATGTTGTAACATAGGTAGATGTTACATTAATATTTTTCACTAGATGCAGAGTCGTTTTCTTAGATACAAAAGTGAAGCCATACTTTACAATTGAAACAATTTTTGTGAAATATAATTACCATCATTAACAACACCATTTGTGGTAAGGCATGCCTTATTGATCTCTACACAGCACTGCAAAATAGAAATGGCAAGTCAAAATAAACCATTTAACTACCTGTAAAGCTGATTTATTTATATTAGGTTTAAATAACAGAGTTTGGTTTGGTGTATTAATCTAATTGGTAGATCTGTAAATTGGAGGGTAGATAACTAAATTTTAGCTCGATATAACAGTGTATATTGTAACAACTCTTAAAAGAGGATTATATACAAGAGAAGTGTTTTGTCACATTTAATTGTATAGAATCATAAACAATTCAATAAAAACATACACTATTTTTAAAATTTGTATTTTAAAATATACAAAACAGTAATTTTTGAAACGGCAGTATGATAAGCAAGACTAAGACGCTTTTTGTTAACTTGTTGCCCGTTCATAATCTTACGTTATTTTTGATTATTAATGGTTAGTATATGTTTGAAACCATAAGCCATTGGCTGCAACAGCAAAGCAAACTCGAGTTAACCGGTGTGGTTACAGGTTTGCTCTGCGTATATCTTGCGGCTAAAAACAACATCTGGAACTGGCCTTTTGCTATAATAAGCACTGGTATTTATATCTTCATTTTTGCAGAGGCGGCCTTGTATGCCGATATGGGCCAAAACGCATACCTGCTGCTCATTAATATTTATGGCTGGTATTACTGGAGCCAGCAGCCTACAAATTCGACTAAAGTGCCTGTAGTGCACATCAGTAAAAAACAGGTTGCTACCATATTAAGCATTACAGCTATGGCTACGCCAGCTTTAGGGTTTTTATTGGTTAAGCTCGCCCCGCTGTTGCACTACCAACCGGCTGCTTTTCCTTACCTCGATAGCTTTTGTACCGTAATAAGCCTTACCGCACAGGTTTTTATGGCGCGCAAGGTGCTGGAGAACTGGCTCATCTGGATTTTTGTTGACATAGTTTATGTGGGCATTTACTTGAGCAAAGGACTACAACCAACCGCCTTTATGTTTGCCATATACGCTATACTGGCGCTGGTTGGATATATTGACTGGCGTAGAGATTACAAGCAACAATTAGCATAAACCTCCTATTAAAATATTAATAGATACTCCGGCTTGCCCCGCCATCAACGGGTATAGTGGTGCCTGTAATGTATGAAGCCTGTTCCGAAACCAGGAACGCCACCAGTGCAGCTAACTCTTTAGGTTCACCAATACGACGCAACGGAATACTTGCAGCACGTTGTTTCATGGCTTCTTCAGAATCCTGATCGGGTGGTAACGTATGCTTTATACGATCGGTGAGAATGAGTCCGGGTGCTACGTTATTCACCGTAATATGGTATGGACCTAATTCATCAGCCATCATTTTGGCCATGCCTACCACGCCCATCCGCATACTGGTTGATAGTACCGAATTAGCCAATACCGATTTTACCGATCCACTAATGATGTTAATGATGCGCCCCGCACCCGTTTTTTGCATGTGTGGCAATACCAGCCTGCTCAAGCGCGCAAAACTCAGCAGGTTTAGCTCAAATGCTTTTTGCCATTCTTCGTCGTCAAACTTTTCAAACAAATTAAATGGTGGACCACCTGCGTTATTAATTAGGATATCGATATGCCCAAATTGCTGAGCAACCTGTTCTATTAAACTTTCTGCATCGGCAGCTTTTGACACATCGGTTGGAATCACTACCACTGTATTACCGGTAAGCGCTTCTATTTCATGTGCTGTTTTATTCAGTTCATCGGCGCTGCGCGATGCAATTATTACATTAGCGCCTTCTTGAGCTAAAGTAGCGGCTATAGCTTTACCTAATCCTTTACTGCTGGCCAGCACCAGCGCCACCTTATTGGTTAAATTCAAATCCATAACAAACGGGGTTTAAAGCAACTAATATCATCTTTTAAATTAAAAGAGAACTGGCAGTTCTCTAAATCAAATTGCATTTATAACGGTTTATCTATCTTTATCGTTTCATCTTAATACCGAATAAGCAATCATCTTTAATGACAGACCCTACACCCGGTAAACGCACTTTAATAAGCAGTTTGCAAAAACTGATACGCAGTTTTGGATATGCTTTTAAAGGTATAGGCTACGCCGCAGCAACGCAGCTCAATTTCAGGGTGCATTTGGTGGCTACGCTTACGGCAGTTTGCATGGGTTATGCGCTGCATATTTCGGTTAACGAGTGGCAGTGGATTATGCTTTGCATTACGCTGGTACTGGTAACGGAGCTACTGAATACAGCTATTGAAACATTGACCGACCTGGTATCCCCCGGATACCATGAAAAAGCCGGCCGGGTTAAAGATGTTGCCGCCGGGGCGGTTGTTATTACAGCCTTATTTGCACTACTTACAGGACTGATCATATTTTTGCCTAAACTTTTAAAATTGGTTAACCATGCTGCATAAAACCCGTGGCATTGTATTGAAACTTACCGATTATGGTGATACCAGCGTAATTGTGCAGGTTTTTACCGAAAAATTCGGATTGCAATCATACATGATCAACGGTGCCAAAAAGCCCCGGGCTAAAATTGGTCGTAATATGTTACAGCCGCTGCATTTGCTCGAGTTAGTAGTATACCATAAAAATACGGGCAACGTACAGCGCATCAAAGAATTGAAGAATTCGCCATTGCTGACCCACTTGCCCTATGATGTGGTTAAAAGTAGCATTGCCCTGTTCTTGAACGAAGTTTTGTACAAAGCCGTTAAACAACAAACTTCAGACGAGCAGCTGTTTAGCTACGTTTTTGGAAGTATTGAATTGCTGGATAACTTAAAGCAAGGATTAGCTAACTTCCATTTGGTATTTTTATTAGGGCTTACGCGCTATTTAGGCTTTTACCCCGACTATGTTTCGGCCAATGAGGCCGATTATTTCGACATGCACAATGGCGTGTTTACCCGGTATAAGCCTGAAAGCAGTCAGTATCTATCGCCTCCTCATACTCAGTACTTCTTTCAGTTATTAAATAAAGGGTTTGATGATTTAGGAGAAATTAAACTCAGCAACGACGAACGCCGTTACCTCATCACCCGCCTGTTAGATTACTATGCCCTGCATGTGGAAGGATTTGGCTTTATTCGTTCGCACGAGGTATTGGAAGAGGTTTTAGGTTAATCATCATCCCCAACACCAAACCACTTTTTAAAGATGCTCTTATCCTCTTTAGCACTCTGCGTCCCTATCAGGTAACCATAGGGTTTAAGAGGCTCTACATGGTCGCACACTACCTTAAACATACCCAGCAGCGGAATAGCCAGCACCATACCTGCAATACCCCAAATAGCTTCACCTACCACAATAATTAATATGGTAAATAAAGGGTTAATATTAACCTGGTTACCTACCACTAAGGGTTCTAACAAATAGGTTTGCGTAAACTGCACAATGGCATAAGTAATTAAAACACCTACCACCATATCTATGCTTCCGCCTTGTGCAAAGGCTATTAAAACAGTTATAGATGTGCCGGTTATGTTACCCGCAAAAGGTACAATTTCGAGGATGCCGCATAATATAGCAAAGAAAATAGCTCCTTTAATGCCTACAATGCTAAAGCCTATGCCGTACATAATCCATAACATGACGATCATCATCCCCAATCCGCTTAAATATTGTTGCGTAACCCTGCTTGCTTTATGCATTACCTTTTCTGCAAGGGGCATATTAGGCACCGATACTAAACGTAATACGAAGTTTTTAAAGTGGGCACGAAAGTATAAGAACAGGAATGCATAAACCAGCACCAGTACCGTGCTCACCATCATACTCAGCGTAGTAAATATGGTACCCATTGCTACCCCTGCGGCCTTTTCCATACCACCCGATTGCTGTTCGTTAATAATTTGCTGTTGCTGCCTTTTTGTTATCCCAAACTCCGAACGTACATAATCTTTAATTTGCTCAAGAAGGTTGCTCAACTGATCCTGCAGTTTTGAAAAGTCTTTAAGCAAGTCGCCAATTTGCCAGCGCAAAAGCAAAAAAAGTCCAACTATACAAAGTGTAAAAGTGAGTAAACTTAAAAAGGATGAAAAACCCCTGTTCAAACCCTTAGTTTCCAGCCATCGGCTAACAGGTACGAGCACCATGGCCAGCACACCGCCAAAAGTAAGCGGAATAAGTACTGTGCTGGAAAAATACAGCACAATTATGGAAAGAATGAACAATAACAGGATGCGAATAGAAGAGGAAAGGTACGGCATAGGATAATATTAATAAAAAAGCAAGGTTGTAATAACCCTGCTTTCTTTACAAAACTAACAAATAACAATCTTTAGGTTTAGGATTGCTCCTCTACCTGTTTTTTTATAAACTCCACGTTTGAAGCAGGCAGTTCGTCACCAGAAATTTGCACAGCCGTACCATCGGGCAGCAATTCAATCTCTGCATTCATATTATTATCCATATGTACATGCAATATATCGCCTTTGCGTTCCACATGGCAGGTCAGTTCGCGTTCGGAGTAATTAATGGTGAATTCATAATTACCATCAGTAGTATTTTTGAAGCTATCGGTCATAAGGGTCGTGTTTTTATAGATAACACTGTTAAGCAGCAAGATGTTTTATAAGCTATAAATATGTTGAAAAACTTTATTTGCGTATAAATCAGGCACTTTTATTTTTTTTAAAAAAAAATTTTGACAAAATAAAAAAAGACCCTATGTTTGCAGTCCCAAAACAAGGGAACGCAGCCTGATTGTTTGACATAAGGCCTGACACTATATAAGAGTTGAAAAACTCAAACCTGTTACAGCAATGTAGCGAACCAAGGGAGTTTAGCTCAGCTGGTTCAGAGCATCTGCCTTACAAGCAGAGGGTCACTGGTTCGAACCCAGTAACTCCCACATCACAAACCCTTCAGATTAACTTCTGAGGGGTTTTTTGTTGGATATAGGTTTTGATAGCTACATTATGAGGTTGAAGATCGAACTATATAATACCAATAGATCTTAATTTTCCCGGCATCTTGCCGATTAAGTGTGCTTGGGAACGGTGTACGCGATGCTGCTGCCGAATTATGTTCTTATACATTTATAACATTGAAAGCATCCCTATAAGGCCTCTAAATCCTTCTATAGTCTCACAGTGATTACCTTGTATGTACTATTCATTCTAATAAGGTTTTATTTGAAGATCCGACGGTATCTTAAGTTGTTATAGCCTAAGGAATTATTCCAGTTCCACAACAGTGCCACTATCGTCCATAAGTAACTTGCTCCAGCCCATCTTGCCTGCGTTACGCAACTCTTTCTTTTTGAGATCCATCACTTTCTTTATACGGGTGCTAAAAGCCCAGCAGGTACTTTGCCTGATAGAAAGCTGTTCGGATATTTTATGTGTAGAAATTTTACCTTTTGTAGAATACAATAGAAATATCATATAAAAGGCTTTATTAACCGGGAACCGGGTATTTTGCAAAACGGTGTAGGCAATTGCCGATTCATCATAACCACACTTGGAACAGCGGCGACTAAACGGCAAATGACCCGTTTTGTATTGTGTGTTATTACATTTACGGCAGGCGTAACCATGCTGCCATTTTAAATCGGCTAAAAACTTATAACAGGCCTCCCTATCCGGGTAAATGGTGCTGAATTCTTCAAAATCTAAATCGGCAGACATAACCCTGTCATGGGTTACTTTTTCAATATTGGTTTGTAAAATAACATTGTCTTTTTCGAGCAATACATTCATTCGGGATATTTCCTCCGCTTGCTGCTCTAATAACAAATTTACTTGTACTAACTCTTCGTACTGATGCTTAATAACTGTTGACTGCTCGGTTACTTCCCGTGTACGCTCAGTTACCTGTTGTTCAAGCGTTCGGTTTAAGTTGTCCTTCAGCTCTTCGTTTTGCTGCAGCTGTTTAATGGTATTGCGCTGTGCTTTTTCCTTCTTCTTTTTCAGCAAGCGTACTTTATCGCCTATAGCAAAAGAAATAAACGACATTTCCATAATGAAGCATACGCTCATACTGTAATGGGTTACAGGGCCAAAAGGTAACCAATCTACATTAAGGGAAATTAATACTTTTATAGCGAAACCTATTAAAAGAAAGCTGTAGCCAATTACAAAGAACCGGGCGGGCCTGTAGCCATTATACATAATACGACAGCCCGTTACAAAAGCCAGCAAGAGTGGCACCAACTCCACTATTTTAAATGTGAACCAATTTTTATTGATAAACAAACAAGCCAAAAAGAACACCGTACGTATAATAATTACACTCCATATTATTTTGTGCAACCTGCCGGCTTTATTTTTAACATAAAGCAGTTTTTGAGTAAAAAGCAGCGCGAATATACTGGCTACATATAAAGCAATACCATAGGCATATTGATTCCAGCCCGAAGCATTTGGCCATATGTACTGATAAGCTATACCATCGGTACACATTTCGTACAAGCCAATACTTAAATTATACATAATGTAGTATAAGTACTGAATTTGACGCATGGCAAAAAACATGACCAAATTGTATAAGCTGAATACAATGATCATCCCATAAAAAATCCCGAAAAAAAAGTACTCATCCAGCGCATAATGTATAAACCAGCTTACCGAACGTAAAACCACAATGACGTTTGCCGGCTGATGCGACTTAATACGAATATAGTATGTGGACTCCCTGGCCTGGCTGCTGTGCAGGTTTACACTGAAGTTTTTATGCTGAAAAAGACGTTTACCAAATGGGCGGTCGGCTCCCATATTTGTAACGGAGTAATCACCTTTTTCGTTAGGGGCATAAAAGGCTATATCATTAATAGTTTGATCGAAAAACTCCAGAAGCCAGTTGTTAGTAGTTTGCCGGTTATTTTGGACTTTAATACGATACCAATAATAACTGTTAGAATTTTTAGCAATAGGAGTACTTATTGGGCTGGGTTTAAATTGGGCAGCCAACTCTGGCGTAATTACATTTGTAATGTTGTAACGGCCGGTTGTATCCTCCAGGCAGTAGATCTCTTTATAAGAAAATATATGCTGATCTATACGATCAGATAAAGGCACAGCCGTTTGAGCACTGGCTGTGAACCACAAACAAAAACAAGATAATGCCTGCAATAGCAGCAACTTTCTTAATAATTTCTTCACTAACACAAGCGTATTTATTACCTGCCACCTAGGCTTTAGGGCATAGATATCAGACTTAATATTTGGTTACGTAAAGTTATCGTTTTTTGATATCCGAACCTAATAGGTGGATATTACCTGTGGAAGCTTTACAATTCGTTTATAAAATGCGTTATTTAACAAGGCTATTGATTACCACTAATCACCGGCTGTTAAACCTACACTCCGTTTTTAGGGGCTTTCTTGCTAAGCATAGTCAGGATTTTCTTTACTTCATCGGGGTAAATGGCTATCCGGTGTGTTCGTACCTCATATGGCACCAATGTACTTTGCCCTTTGTTATGCACCGATATTACGCTCGATGGCTTATTAGGCATATGACAGTCTATACATTTACCAACCAGCAAATTATTACTCACCTTACCGGCAAGCTTGCAAAAATTATGCTTTTGCTCACTATGGCAGTTCATACATTGCTGAGTAAATACAGGTGTTAAACCCCGCTGATTTTGATGGGTATTATGGCAGGTTGCACAATCCATCTGGCTTTTAATAAAGCAGGCACTGCTGGATAGTAACTGCACCTGGTTACCGTGCACATCAAGCTTGGCCGGATCACTATTGTCCTGATAAAAGCTAACCTCTTTAAACTTGGCCAGTGTATCGCCTGGTTTAAATGCAAAAGTTGACCGCAGCATGGTACTGCTATTGCCAGAGTGACATACAGCACAAGCATCTATTTTTTGCGAACGTGATAGTGTTTTATATTGAACAATATACTTTGCCTCTTTTACAGCCGGATATTCGTTGTGGTAGTTAACATGATTGCCTGCCGGTCCATGGCAACGCTCACAATCAATGCTCATAACTAACGACTTCTGATCCATTTCAACTTTATGGCTCAGCCCCTGCATTTCGGATGGAAGTTCTTTAACGTAAGAACTATGACACTCAAAGCAACGGGCACCTATCACCCTGCTGAAGTCTACATAATCAGCTGAATAACCCGGACTATTTCCCCAGCTGTGTATAGCATTATAGTAGGAAACCGGTAATTGCTTTATTTGCTTGTCTTTCCAGTATAAATAGGTTTCGGCCTTAATACCGCCAAAAGCAATATCAAAGCGTTCCCTTTGCACTAATTTGTTGTTCTTAAAACTGGTTTGGTAAAAAGCATTACCTTGCTTTTCCATTACAGCCTTAATACTGTCATTAAAAATCAGTTCATTTGAACCTGATGCAAAGCTACCGTGAATACTACTGTCTGATGCACTCCGTGTGGTTTTAAAGTGTGCAGTGTGCAAATAATTGCTGTATATATCTTTATGGCATTTTACACAACTTGCCGAACCCGCATATAACCCTCCTCTGGGATCATTACTTGTTGAACCACCGGTGAAGCATTGCGAGAAAATAAGTACCAGCGTGACAAAGAAAATGCCCGCCAGTACTATATTCACTTTAGATTTTGCAGTTTGCCGCATCAATTATATTAAGGCTTATAAAACGAGCGTACTTATAGAATGAGGCAAACTGGTTGTTTGTGCAGCTTTACCTTTAATCCATAAACTGTAAGGTACTTTTTTATCGGTATTATTCATAACTACTACCGCTATAGTACCATCGGTATTTTGAAACGCTGTAGTTTGCAGTGCATCCCTGCTTGAAGAACTGATGATTCTTTTAGCACCGGGTTTTACAAACTTAGCGAAATGCCCTAAATAATAGTACATATTGGTATATACCAATTGCTTGGTTTGCGTGTTATAATGTACCGGTGCATAGCAAAAGTTACCTACATGGTTAGGGCCGCCCTGTTCATCTAGCAAAATATTCCAATCGGTCCAGCCTACTGTACCATTATTAAAATCATTAATTAACGAATTTCCGTATCGCTCACCCAACCACCAGTTATTAATACTATCTAATTTAAAGTTTTCTATACAACCTTCGGTAAACATTAAGTTAGTGTTTGGATAAGCTTCTTTAACCAGCTTTTCGTTCTCGAAACGCATAGTACCACCTGTCCAGGTTTCATACCAATGGTAACCAATGCCCCAAACATATTTGGCTGCTTCGGGGTCATCAAGTACTGTACTGGCGCGCTGATATAATAAATCGCGGTTATGGTCCCAGGCAATTAGCTTTTTGCCAGCCATGCCTTCTTTAGCCAATGTTGGCCCTAAATATTGCTTTATAAAATCACGCTCTTCTTCAGCCGTAAATATGCACGACTCCCATTTTTGCGTTGCCATGGGCTCGTTTTGTACAGAGAGTCCCCAAACCGGGATATTCAGTGCTTCGTAAGCTTTGATAAATTTAATAGTATGATTGGCCCACGCCTGACGGTAACGGGGAAGCAATTTACCTCCGCCAACCAACTTACCATTATCTTTCATCCAAGCCGGTGGCGACCAAGGTGCTACATAGGTGGTTAGCTTACCACCAGCAGCGGCAATAGCCGCCTTAATTAGCGGTATACGATACTTTTTGTCATGATCAACGTTGAAGGTTTTTAATGATGCATCGTTATCGGCCACGTAAGAGTAACTACCGCTCGAAAAATCGCAACTGGCAATTGTAGTACGGGCAAGTGTATAGCCAATACCTTTTTGAGGATTATAATATGCTGTTAAAAGCTCTTGTTGCTGTGCTTTGGTCATTTTAGCAAACACCTCTGCAGAGGCATCCGTTAATGCACCGCCTATACCCAGTATGGTTTGAAACTTTTTATCAGGGTCAACAAAAATGCTTATCTCTGTTTCAACAGGTTGAGCGTAATCCTTAAAATTAAGTTTTTCGGTTTCAGCTAACTTATAAGTTGTGTTTTGAGCTGTAGTGTAAACCTTAACTTGTTTAGTACTCGCATCAAACCCTTTTTTCGCTGCGGTTTGTGCCATACTTACTATGCTGCATCCGGTAAGCAATGCAAATGTTAAATACGTAATTCTCATTTTTTAATATTATTCTTTTTTTACCAAACGTAAGTAGCCACTGCGCCACCTGCCAATGTTGGGCTAACTTGTTTTCCGTTGAATTTTATATTGAAGTTTTGCGTTACAGCACTTGGGTTTAAAACAATCAGCACTTTTTTGCCGTCGGTATTTTTAAACGCCACGTTAGGCAGGCTGCCCATAGAGTTAGACGCAATGCGTACAGCGCCAGGGCGTACAAATTTTGAAGCATGAGCTATAATGTAATAGGCTACGTTGCGGGTGACAGACGAACTCCCTATAGTTAATGCACCAAGGCAGTTGGTACAACCACCATCAGTATGCGGTTGATAGTTAGCATCGGCAGCCAAATTCCATTCTAATACATTGCGGCTCCAGTTACGGGTAGCACCAATTATTAAATTATTAACATGCCACTGTAAATCGCCGCTGAAATTGCCCGGACCGCCTACCCACTGTTCTGTGAAATAAACATTTTTAGCAGGAAAAGCATTGTGTACCTGCGATAAGGCATCAATGTTTCCTGCATATAAATGGAATGCCGAGCCGTCTACATATGCGTTAGCGTCAGCATCAGCCATTATACTTAAAGGATAATCGGTACGGTCGGTATTGTGATCATACAATATAATTTTGGTAGCAATGTTAGCTGCTTTAAACTTAGGCCCTAAAAACCCCTTTATAAATGTACCCTGATCTGCCGCCAGCATAAGCATGCTTGGATAATTATCTGGGTTAAGCGGTTCGTTTTGTGGCGAAATAGCATCAATGTTAATGCCTTCAGCCTTCATGGCTTGTATGTATTTTACAAAGTAATTAGCATAGGCCTCATAATACTCGGGTTTTAAGCTGCCGCCTTTGTACCTGCCGTTGGTTTTCATCCATATTGGTGCTGTCCAGGGGCAGGCCAGTATTTTTATATCAGGATTAATAGCCAGAATCTTTTTTAAAACCGGAAGCAAATCAGTTTTCTCTTTATCAAGCGTGAAGCTTTGCAGATTTACATCGGTAGCACCCGAAGGCTCATCATAAGTAAAAGGAGCAGCACTCAGGTCAGAGGCGCCTATACTCAACCGGATGTAGCTTACGCCGATATGTGTGCTGTCTGTAGCAAAAAGCTCTTTTAGCAATGCATCCTTTACATCGGCTTTTAAGCCGTTAATTAAGGTAGCGCTTCCGCCGGTAAGAGTATAACCAAAGCCATCAATGCTTTGATAGGTTTTTGCGGTATCAACCTCAATGACCGGGTTGGCATTGGTGGTTGTACCAAAGTTTAAAGCAACATTCTGCTTTTTAAACAGCACCGACTGATCAGGCATGGTAAGCCAGTAAGCAACTTCCGTTTTCACAGGAGCAGTTACCACCGGAGGATCAACTACCGACTTGGTAGGGTCTGTATTTTTTGAACTGCAATTTACAGCAACTAAGGCTGCAAGCGGTACAAGTAGTTTAAAAGCATTGTTCATAGGAAGATAGAAGAGCAACAATTTATAAAAACACGCAGGATATACTTTTAGGTAAACCTGTTAACAAACACTGGTAATAAGCAAAAGCCCCGCTCCTGATGTAGGAGCAGGGCTTTTAAAGTGTTGTTGATTAATAGCCGGGGTTTTGTACCAGCTTGGTATTATTCAAATCTCTCAACGGGATAGGTAGTATTTCGTTAACACCAGCTTTAAAGTGTTTGAAGGCTAACACCTGAGGAGCGCGTCCGGTTCTTACCAGGTCAAACCAACGGTGACCTTCGGTAGCCAGTTCTAAACGGCGCTCGTTATAAATATTATCTAACGATGCAGTTACGGCCGGTAAACCAACGCGTGAACGTACAGCATTTAATAATCTGCCAGCACGATCTAAACTGCCACCACCTTGAACCAACGCTTCTGCTTCCATCAGGTAAGTATCAGCTAACCTAATTTCAATGTAATCATTAGGGAAGTTAAGTTCGGCAGTACCTGCAGCTGTTTTATACTTTTGCAGTGGTGCATACTTTCTGATAAAGTAACCTGTGTTTTGGTAACTTGCATCGTACCTGCTGTTGGTTGCTTTGGTTAAGCTGTCCATATTTACAACAGTATAACCATACCGCGGGTCACCTTTTAAAGCAGTAGCCAATTGTGTGGTAACAGGGTTAAAGCCCCAGCCACTTCCCCAGTAAACCGGGCCGCTATAGCTTCTTGCACCAATCATGTTTACATACACATTTGATTTATATTGGTTCCAGTTATTCCAGTCGTACTTTTGGCTGCCCGTATGGGTAATTTCAAAAATAGCTTCGCTGTTAAACTTGTTCTCCGGGCTAAATATCGCACCAAAGTCGTTCAGCAGTTTATAACCATATTGGCTTGTTCCACCTGGCTCACCGTTTACTTCGGCCAGTATAGTTGCAGCATCGGTCCATTTCTTTTCATATAAATAAACTTTACCAAGCAATGCTTTACCTGCACCTAAAGTTGCACGACCGTTCTCTGTGGATGATATAGTAGCCGGCAACGCTTTAATAGCGTCTTTTAAATCTGCTTCTATTTGTGCATACACATCGGCTGGTTTAGCCTGAGGCTGATTGTAAATTTCATCTACACCAATTGTTGTAGTTATTAACGGCACATTTTTAAATACACGTACCAAATCAAAACAGTAGTGTCCCCGTAAAAATTTAGCTTCAGCAGTATACCTGGCTTTATCAGCATCACTTAAACCCGGAACCGTTGGGATTTTGCTTAAAATAACATTACACCGGTTAATGCCGGTAAAATTTGAACCCCAAAAACCACCTTGAGGACCGGTTGCAGGTGTTAACAAATTGTAATCGTTAACTGCCTGCCAAGTACCCATGTCTGATGCACTGCCACCACCGGCAAAGCAATCATCTGATGCTGAATTCAACGGACCAAGCGGGTTAGTATAGGTGTTATCCAAGCCACCTGTTTCCATAACCAATGGATCATAAGCTGATACTAAACCGGCCAAAGCTTGTGCCGGTGTAGAATAATAGTTTACTTCCAGATCCTGTCCTTTAGGATCGTTTTCTAAGAAAGACTTTTTACAAGATGCCAATGCACCAATGCCTATTAAAAAGGCAGCGGTGTAATTTATATATCTACGTTTCATAGTATGATAATTAATTGATTATTACAATGTGAAATCTAAACCAACCATAAATGTGCGAGATTGTGGATACAAACCACGATCAATACCACCGCTAATTTCAGGATCAAATCCTTTGTAGCCGGTAACAGTAGCCAGGTTATTGCTGCTGATGTATATTCTTAAACGGTTAATATCCATTTTCTGAATAATTGACTTAGGTACAGTATAGCCAACTTGCAAAGTTTTTATACGGAAATAAGCACCGTTTTGTAAGTAGAAGTTTGATGGATATTTAAAGTTATTATTTTGATCGTCATCAGTTAAACGAGGGTAGGTTGTACTCGGATTAGAAGGAGTCCATGCGTTTAAAGCTGCTACCTGGTAGTTAGCATTAGGAAGATCTAAACGGCGGTATGCCTGATAAATTTTGTTACCCCAAACACCCTGACCAAACACTTTTAAATCAAATGCTTTATAGCTTCCATTTAAGTTAACACCGTAGGTCCAGCTTGGTAACTGAGAACCTAAGAACTTACGGTCTTCCTGGCCAATTTTGCCATCACCATTGGTATCTTCCCATTTGAAGTCACCAGGCTTAGCATTTGGTTGAATGATGGCACCAGCAGTGCTTCTATAATTATTTATTTCGGCTTGACTTTGGAAGATACCAACGTTATTAAATCCGTAGAAAGCACCAACCGGTTGGCCAACCTGAGTACGGCCAATTTCGTAAGAAGTTGATTGTACGCTACCCACTGTAGCATAATCCAAAGCAAATATAGAAGTACCTAAGCTGGTAACCTCGTTGTGGTTATAAGATATATTACCTCCTACGTTGAAATTGAAATCGTTAATTTTTTTGTTGTAGCTTAAAGACAGCTCCACACCTTTGTTGGTCATATCGCCAATATTAAAGGTTGGTTGAGAGGTGTAGCCACCATAACCAGGTATTTGAACCTGCTGTAACATGCCTTTAGTTTTTTTGCTGTATATGTCAAATGTTACATTTAGGTTATGAAACAAAATTGCATCAAAACCAATGTTAGCCTGACTGGTTTCTTCCCATTTCAAATCTTGATTGGCCGGTGCATTTAATGCATAACCAATAGCTAACTGATCTGCTCCAAAAACGTAATTTCTACCACCACTAACAGTTGAAGTATATTGGAATGGACTAAGTGCCATTTCATTACCCGTAATACCGTATGAACCACGGAATTTCAGGAAGTCAACAAAGGTGTTTTTCGGAAAGAAATTTTCGCGTGTGGCAACCCAGCCCAATTGAGCCGAAGGGAACGTACCATAAACGTTGTTACTACCAAATTTAGAAGAACCGTCTCTTCTGATGATACCTGTAAACAAGTATTTTTCATCGTAATTATAAATACCACGTGCAAAGTATGAAGCAATAGTGTACGGCTGACCTTCACTACCACCTGCTACACGGTTTGTAGCCGGTAGCGCATAGTTAAACGAAGATTGCTGATAATTAAATACAGGCAAGCCGTTATAGGTACCATTTAAGTTTGTTTCGCTCAATTTTTGCGCGCTTGTACCAATTAACACAGTGAAATCATGCTTATCAATTTTACGGCTGTACGAAGCAATATTATCAATGTTAGCAGTAAAATTGCGATTGCTTGCACGGAAAGCTGAAGTTTGAGTTACGTTGTTAGCATTAGGTGTTAAGTAGTATAATGGGTTGAAAGATTCACTGCCGTAAAAAGCTTGTTTACCACTAATAGTAGACCTGATTTTTAAACCTGCAATTGGTTCAATCTCTACATAAACGTTAGCTAACAAATTGTGCGACCAACCAAAGTTACCTTGTACAGTTTGACGATAAGCTAACGGGTTGCTCATTTCATTTTGCACGTATGGCGATAAACCATAAGGCCTGCCCATCTCATCCCTGATCAAAAATTGGCTTCGATCATTGTAGGTTCCAGCGTTAGGTTGAGCACTAACATTATCAACTACAACCGGTGTAATAGGATCAAGATTCAGTGAAGAACTTATCGGTCCACCAAATTCATTGTTAGTATTGAAGTTGCTTATATTCTTTTGATAAGAATAGTTCAGGTTTTCTCCAAACGTCAACCATTTTTTCGGTTTGTAAGTGTTGTTGGCCGCCAGGTTAAATCTTTTGTAGTTTGATAATTCCTTGAAGATAATACCTTGCTGATCCAGGTAACCAAGAGAAGCATAAGAAGTAGACTTCTCAGTACCGCCGCTTAAACTCAGGTTATGGCTGTGAATAATAGCATCATTGCTAAATATTTGATCTTGCCAGTTGGTGCCTTCTCCGTAAGATTGCGGGTTAGCAAACATAGGGGTGGTTTTTCCATCGTTTGCATATGCCTGGTTACGTAAAGTTGCATATTGCGACGCGTTTACTAAATCCACTTTGCGTACTGGGGCCTGAATACCTACATAACCACTATAAGAAATTTGCGGAGGACCGTTTTTCCCTTTTTTGGTAGTAACCAAAATAACACCGTTTGATGCACGTGAACCGTAGATAGCTGCAGACGCATCTTTCAGAACTTCCATCGACTCAATGTCGTTTGGATTTAATGTTTCGATACCACCATTTAATACGATGTTATCTACCACATAAATAGGATCTGAGTTTACACGAGACGTTACACCACGTACACGTACAATAGGAGCAGATCCTGGAGCACCAGAGCTTGCCACTACGGTAACACCCGACGTACGTCCTTGTAAAGCCTGATCAACGCGGGTAATTTGCTGATCTTGAATATCACTTGTTTTCAAGCTACTGATTGCGCCGGTTACTACACTTTTCTTTTGTGTACCGTAACCAACCACAACAACATCGTTAAGATTGTTAGCCTGTTCGGTAAGTGTAACGTTCACTACCGTTTGACCGCCCACAGCAACGGTTTGGGATGCAAAACCAATATAACTTACAATTAAATTTGCATTTGGCTGAGCACTAATGGAATAATTACCCTCTGCATCAGATACAGTTCCTGTAGTTGTACCTTGAATTTTAATAGATACGCCAATGAGAGGCTCTCCGGTTTTATCTGTTATGCGACCCTTAATAAGCCCTTGCGCCATGGCAAAGCTTAGTGTACATAAGAGAAAGAGTGTTAATAAAGTAAGTTTTTTTCTCATAAAATTAAATTGATTAATAAAAATTAATAGCACGGTACTATAATTACTGGCAATAGCCAGAATTACTGAACCGAGTTAACCGGACATAATAAAGTGTGTTCATTTAATTAGGTATAAACAAAAGTGAAGACCCACATTTATTTATTTGGTGGGTGTAAAGTTAGGTAACAAAACCATTACCATACAAAAGAATTTTACTTAATAAGCTGACTTATAGTAGTTTATACGCATTTTGAACCGTTTAAGCAACAGTCAATTATATACTATATATGCTGATAATCAGTTAATAATGGCAATCCTTAAATGATTATAAATTATTTATGATACGCTATAATCCTTAACCACTTACGTCACGAATTATGCTACAATCAGCCATTTCAATAGAATAAATGAATATAAAAAGTAACTAAATACATCAATATTATCGCAAGACTCAGCGTAATGTTATGATACATGATTTGAAAGGGAAAGAATTATTTAGCCAATTGGTTCTTGATTGAATTTATTATTTACCATCTGTTTATTTAAAGCATAATGATATTTAGCGTATTATTTTGTGTGATAAGCAATCCCAAGTAATCATCTTAACAATTCATTATCAATAAGTAATGTACTATATACAACTGTTGGTAAAGCGTATTATTCCAATTGCAACTTACTGTAAAACAGCAACTTATAGTACTTAAACTTAGGTATCAAACCTTTTTTAAATTAACTTTACTTATCAATCACCCATAATTACATATGAGAATAAAAATTTTATCAGCTCTTACGCTTATAGGCTTGTGCAGCGTGTCAATATTTGCCCAACAAAAGCCAGTTGCAAGTTATCCTGCATCTCAAAAAGTGGAAGCATTATTAGCAAAGATGACACTTGAAGAAAAGATAGGTCAGCTAAACCAGTACACCAGCGATAGGCTTGCAACTGGTCCGCTTACGCCCAATAGCGGCAAGTACCAGGAAATTAAAGATGGCAAGGTTGGTTCGATGCTCAACATAAAAGGTGCTAAAGAAACTCGTACAATTCAAGAAATGGCCATGCAATCGCGTTTAAAAATCCCTTTACTTTTTGGTTTAGATGTGGTGCATGGTTACAGAGTTACTTTCCCTATCCCGTTGGCAGAAGCGGCAAGTTGGGATTTAAAGGCCATAGAGCTATCGGCCAGAGTTGCCGGTAAAGAAACGGCTGCGGCAGGCGTACACTGGACATTTGCGCCTATGGTTGATATATCCCGCGATCCACGTTGGGGCAGAGTTATGGAAGGCGCGGGTGAAGACCCTTACCTGGGTTCGTTAATTGCAAAAGCACGCGTACATGGTTTTCAGGGTAACGGCTTAGGTAATTTAGATGCAGTTATGGCTTGTGCCAAGCACTTTGCAGCATACGGTGCCGCCCTTGCCGGTCGCGATTACAATTCGGTTGACATGAGTGACCGTCAGCTGTGGGAAACATATTTGCCACCGTTTAAAGCAGCTGTAGATGCCGGTGCTGCAACCTTTATGAATTCGTTTAATGACCTTAACGGTATACCCGCTACTGGCAATGCTTATTTACAGCGAGATATTCTAAAGACTAAATGGAACTATGGAGGTTTTGTGGTAAGTGACTGGGGGTCGATTAGCGAGATGGTAGCACATGGTTTTGCCAAAGACAATAAGGATGCCGCTCGTTTAGCTATGATGGCCGGTAGCGATATGGACATGGAAGGTCACGCTTACCTGCCTAACCTTGCACAGTTAGTAAAGGAAAAGAAAATAGACGTAGCGTTAATTGATGATGCAGTAAGGCGCGTTCTACGTAAAAAGTTTGAATTAGGGTTATTCGACGATCCCTACCGTTTCAGCAACGAAGGTAGAGAGAAGAAAGTACTTAATTCTGCCGAAAACAGTAAGGCCGCTTTAGAAGTGGGCGAAAAAAGCATCGTGCTTTTAAAAAACAACAACCAGCTATTACCCCTGTCTAAAACATTGAAAAAAATAGCCGTTATTGGCCCGTTAGGCAAATCAAGCACCGACATGAAAGGCTTTTGGTCGGTTGAATGGGAGAATGATCACCTGGTATCGTTATACGAAGGTTTACAAAACAAATTAGGTAAACAAACTGAGCTGCTTTACAGCCAGGGATGTGGGATTAAAGACACATCGAAAAATAAGTTTGCCGATGCAGTAGCCACTGCAAAACAAGCCGATATAGTAATTATGGCCGTTGGTGAAGCGTTTGACATGAGCGGAGAAGCGAAAAGCAGGTCGAACATTCACTTACCCGGCGTACAGGAAGACCTGATTAAAGCCATACAAGCAACCGGAAAACCCGTGGTGGTACTGGTAATGGCTGGCCGCCCATTAATTTTTAATTGGACTGCCGATAATGCCAACGCCATTTTATACACCTGGTGGTTAGGTAGTGAAGCCGGTAATGCCATGGCCAATGTTTTATTTGGTGATTATAACCCGGCTGGGAAATTACCAATGTCATTTCCAAGAGCAGAAGGTCAAATCCCGGTATTTTATGCCAGCAAAAGTACAGGCCGGCCTGCACTCGATGAAAAAAACACCAACTACCGGTCTGCCTATCTTGATTTGCCTAACAGTCCGCGTTATGCATTCGGGTATGGTTTAAGCTATACTTCTTTTGACTTTAGCAATTTAAAATTGAGTAAAAATAAGCTGTCAGCCAATGAATTGTTACAAGTAAGCTTGACCTTGAAAAATACAGGCAAGTATGCTGGTGAAGAAGTGGTACAATTATATCTTAAAGATGAGGTAGCAAGCATTGCCAGGCCTGTAAAAGAGCTTAAAGACTTTCAGAAAGTTTATTTAAAGCCAGGCGAAAGCAAGGTGATCAATTTCACTGTTGATAAAGAAAAGCTATCATTCTACAATCAAGAGATGAAGTGGGGTGCTGAAGCCGGGACCTTTAACCTTATGATTGGTAATTCATCCGACCATATTCTTTTGCAGGAGAAGTTTGAACTTATAGATTAAGCTTTAAGCAAAGTATCTTTATATTGGCAGTTGCTTTAAACAAAAAGCCCTTCAAACTCACACTTGAAGGGCTTTTTGTTTAAATTAATTTGTTTCTACGCCAGACCTATTTAAGATAAGATATCTATTAGATTGAGCATATTTAAATTAAGCTCGGATGGCTGCAATATAGCCTGATCTAAAGGAACATAAGTAATCTCGTGATGTCTCACGCCCACCATTTCCTGGCTCCTGCCCTCTAAAAGCCCTTCAACGGCTGCTACGCCTAAACGGCTGGCCAGCACCCTATCACTGCAACTTGGCGAACCACCACGCTGCATATGCCCAAGAATGGAAACCCGCGTATCGTAATGAGGAAATTTTTCTTTAATGATTCGACCGATCTCAAATCCACCACCCACTTCTTGCCCTTCGGCTACAATTAAAATTTTGGAGCTTTTAACATGCCTGGCCGAATCCAAACGCTCTAATAGCGGTGTAAGGTTATCCCCAATTTCGGGCACAAGTACAGCTTCTGCTCCCGCGGCAATACCGGCATGCAAAGCAATCATACCCGAATCCCTGCCCATTACTTCCACAATAAAAAGACGGTCATGAGATTCTGCCGTGTCACGTATCTGATCTACCGAGGTAAGTACGGTGTTCAGGGCAGTATCATAGCCAATTGTAAAATCGGTACCCTTTAAATCATTATCTATAGTTGCCGGAATGCCTATCACCGGAAAATCGAACATCTTACTGAAAATATTTGCCCCGGTAAACGTACCATCGCCGCCAATGGCAACAAGTGCATCAATGCCAAAACGCTTGAGCTGCCTGTAAGCCTTTTGCTTTCCATCATCCGTTCTAAATTCTTCGCTTCTGGCGGTTTTTAATATTGTACCTCCCCTGTGCAATATATTACCTACCGATTTTAACGACATGGCATCCATGCTTCCTGCAATCATGCCTTCATATCCTAACCTAATGCCTGTAATATTAAGCTGATGAAAATGCGCTGCCTTAACAACAGCCCTGATAGCCGCATTCATTCCGGGTGCATCGCCTCCGGAAGTGTACACACCAATATGTGAAATTTGCTCCATACTAATTAATTTTCCCTGTCACCGCCTTGTTAAGCAGCTTAGGGATGCTTTGAATAAACCGGCGTAAGATAGGAAAACAAAGTGTATTAATTACACCTTGCTTAACTACAACACTAATTTCTAAATATAATTTATTTGAATATAAATCAAATCAATAAATGAAAGCACGGCAGTTTAGGCAGAGCTTTCATTTATTTCATAATGCTGTTATGAACTGATAGCTCCTAATTTTTTAAGCAGTTTGCGGTTCTCCCGGCGATGAATAAGCCTGTGAACCATGGCAAAAATGATAGGCAATATTAATAGCGTAAGAACGGTAGAGGTCATCAGTCCACCTATAACCACAATTGCCAACGGCTTTTGCGTTTCGGAACCTATGCCGGTTGACAGTGCCGCAGGCATAAGGCCAATAGCCGCCATAAGTGCCGTCATAACTACAGGCCGTACACGAGAAATTACACCGGCCAGAATGGCCTCATCTAACGGTTTGCCCTCTTCCAGGTTTTTTCGGAATACAGATATAAGTATTACACCGTTTTGAATACATACCCCAAACAAAGCTATAAAACCTATACCTGCCGATATACTGAAATTTGTACCGGTAATATGCAACGCTAATATACCACCTATCAAGGCAAATGGCACATTTAACAGTACAAGTACGGCATCCTTAGCGTTGCCAAAGGTTACAAACAAAATAAGGAATATCACCACCAGGCATATAGGCACCACATGCGCCAATGTATTGGAGGCTCGTATTTGGTTCTCAAATTCACCGTTCCAGGTAAAGGTATAGCCTTGGTTCAGTTTAACCGCATTACCAACTTTTTGCTGTGCCTCGGCTATGGTACTACCCAAATCGCGTCCCCTTACTGAAAATTTCACCGCAATGTAGCGGCTGTTGTTATCTCTGAATATAAACGCCGGACCGGTTATTTCCCTGATAGAAGAGATTTCTTTAATGGCTATTTTAGAACCGTTAAGCGTAGGAACCATCAAATTTTCAATCTTGTCCTGTGTATTGCGAAAATCTTTTTGATAACGGATCCGGATGTCGAATTTGCGCTCACCTTCATATAACTGCGATGCTGCTTTACCACCTATAGCCATTTCAATTACTGCATTGGCATCGGCTGTGGCAACGCCATACCTGGCCATCTTTTGCTGGTCCAGCTCTATCCTGAATTCGGGCTGACCTAAGTTGCGCAGCACACCTAAATCTTCAACACCTTTAATGTGTTTAAGCACACGCATCACTTCGTTAGCCTTATCATCTAACACAGTAAAATCCGGTCCAAATATTTTAACCGCCATTGATGCCGGAACACCGGCTACCGCCTCAGCCACGTTATCAATTATAGGTTGCGAATAATTATAGGTGATACCCGGAAACTGGCTCAGCTTTTTATCCATGCCGGCAATAAGCTCTTCCTGGGTAATATGCCGTTTCCACTGCTTTTTAGGCAGCAGGTCAACTTGTATTTGCACATTGAAAAAACCTTTGGGATCGGTACCGTCATTAGTACGGCCAACTTGCGAAAGCGTTTGTTTAACCTCCGGAAAAGACATCAGGATATCGCGCATTTTATTGGTAAGCTTAACCGAACTTTCCAGTGATGTACTCATAGGCAATTGTGCGGTTACCCAAAGTGCACCTTCGTTCAACTGCGGCAAAAATTCGGTTCCGAGGAGCTTGGCCGATGCAAAGGTGAGAACCATGAAGGCCATAGATACCACCAGGCTCAGCTTTTGCCTGCGGTAGGTAAAATTGAACATGCGGCGTATGCCGTTCTCAAAAAACCGCACCACCGGGTTGTGCTTCTCTTTAACATTTTTACGAAGCAATATGCTTGATAGCGCCGGAACCAGTGTTAACGTGAACAGTAACGCGCCCAGCAAGGCAAAGCCCAGTGTATAGGCTAATGGAGAAAACATTTTGCCTTCCACTTTTTGGAAAGCAAAAATGGGGATCAAACAGGTGAGTATAATTAATTTGGAAAAGAAGATGGCCTTACCCATTTCGGCTCCCACGTTTTTAAACAAGCCTAACTTTGCCAGCCGGTTAAATTTTTCCATGCCTACTTCGTGTGCCTTATGATCGAGCGCTACAAAAATGCCTTCAACCATCACCACCGCACCATCTATAATAATACCAAAGTCAACCGCACCCATCGATAACAGGTTGGCAGTCATTCCTTTCAGGCGCAGGCATATAAAGGCGAATAATAGTGCCAAGGGTATAATTATGGCCACGGTGAGCGTGGTACGCCAATCGGCCATAAATAAGAACACAATAACGGTTACCAGTACAATGCCTTCAACCAGGTTATGGATCACAGTTTCGGTACAAAAGTCAATGAGGTTGGTACGATCGTAAAAGGTAGATATTTTCACATCCTTGGGCAGCACGTTATCATTAAGATCGGTCACCTTATCGCGTATGCGCTGCAAAACATCAGCAGGATTTTCTCCCTTCCGCATTACTACAATACCTTCAATTACATCGTTTTGCTTATCGCGCCCAACCTGACCCAGGCGTGGCAAACCCGACTCCTTAATATCAGCCACGTTTTTTGCCAGGATAGGCACATTGTTAACGTTTTTGATAATGATATTCTCAATTTCGCCAATGTTATTGATGAGACCAATTCCACGCACCACAAAAGCCTGGTCGTTCTTCTCAATAATATCGCCGCCTACGTTAATGTTACTCCGGTTAATGGCAGTGTATACATCCATTGAAGTAAGGCCGTATTTGCTCAGCAGCAAAGGGTTTACACTTACCTCATATGTTTTTTCTTCACCGCCAAAACTGTTTACATCGGCAACGCCCGGTATGGCTTTAAACTGACGGTCGAGCACCCAGTCTTGTATGGCAGTGAGTTCGTGTAATGATTTGGTACGGCTCTTTAGCGTGTATCTGAATATTTCGCCGGTTGGCCCGTATGGCGGCTCTATCTCGGCTTTTACACCATCGGGTAAATCGGCATTCATAATGCGGCTCATTACCTGCTGCCGGGCAAACGAATCGTCTACATCATCATCAAAAATAATACGGGCGTATGAAAGGCCGAACGATGATGTAGTACGCAAATTTGACTTTTTTTGTACAGAGTTAAGCACCGTTTCCATGGGTATGGTAACGAGCTTTTCCATTTCTTCGGCGCTATGCCCCGGCCACTGGGCTATAATAATGATCTGCGTATTGGTAACATCCGGAAATGTTTCTATAGGGGTATTTAAGTAACTCCACACACCGCAAACGGCCAGCACACCGGTGAGGAAAAACACCATTGCACGGTGCCTTAACGAAAAATATATGATGCCTTTAATGAGCTTATTCATAACAGTTGAAAGTTGCGGGCCATAACCGGCCCATTAAATTGAATACTTGTGTAATCCAGAGAAGGTTAATCGCCCGCTAAGGCATTGTATAGCAATAGTTGGTTTTGGCTTACAATTCTTTCACCTGGTTTAAGGCCAGCCGATATATAGGTAATGTCGTCAACCGTTTTAACCAAATCAACCGGCCTTACCTGCAGGTTACATTTACTGTTGTAAACCACCACGTAATTTTTTCCGCTATCAAAAATTACTGCTTTAGCCGGAATGGCTACTGCTTGCGTAGAGCCAGCACTACTGATTAAAATATTGGCGAACATTTCCGGCTTTAATTTCATATCGGGGTTGGGCAATGCAATGCGTACGGTCATTACCTTACTATCAGGATCCAGCACAGCGCCTACATAGTCTACCTTACCGTTAAATACCTGGTTAGGGTATGCCAATGTGGTTACCTGTGCGTTATAGCCCATTTTGACCCTGGAGATATCGGTTTCAAACACATTGGCATTTATCCAAACGTCTTTCATGTTCGATATGGTGAATAAACTGCTGCTGTTATCGGGGCGGATGAAATTACCTGCAGTGATGTTTTTTTCAATTACATAGCCATTTTGAGGTGCCTTTATTAACAAGGTTCCGGCAGCATTGGTACTACCTCCGCCATTAATAGAAATCTGTTCCTGTACTTTACTGCTTGCGGCAACCGCTTTGTTGTAATTTTCTTTGGCTTCGGTATAATCACGCTCGCTTGATATGCCGTTTTTATACAAATATTCGGCTTGCTGCAAATCGCGTTTGCTAATGGCCATATCGGCTTTTGCTGAGGTAAGGTCGGAGTAGTTTCCTGCAACATCAGCACTGCGAATAACTGCCAGCACTTGCCCTTTGCTTACCTTATCACCCAACGAAACATTTACTTTTACTACCTGCCCGCCGGCAAACGGAAATACTTTTACTACATTGTTTTCGTCAAAAGAAACCTCTCCTGTAAGTTTCAACTCGTTTTTTACCGGTGACTCTTTAACGGTATCTACCGTAATGATTTTCGCCATAGAATCGCTTACGCAAACCTGTTTATTTTCCATGGTGCCAGATTTCTTTTCTTCGCACGATGCCAGCATTACCATACCGGCCAATCCTATATAAATGAATATTTTTTTCATGATCTGTTTTATTGATACTGTTTATTGTGCTGCAATGATGGTGGTGCCTACTGCGTAATTAAGATCGGCTGCTGATTTTTGCAGGTTGAACTGCAATTGCAGTATTTTGATCTTAGTTTCTTTATAGGAATCAAAAAAGTCGATAAACTCTGGTAAGCTGATCTGTCTTTGCTGAAAGCTTTTAAGCATGGCATTAAAAAGCTGGTCGTAGCGTTCGTAAAAGTCGGTTTGGTTTTTATCCAGCATTTGCTGATTGATACGGTATTGCTGCACTGCGTTGTAAACATCGTTTTTAAGTTGCAGCTCACTGTTTTTCACCACCAGATCCTGACTTTGGGCAGCAAACTCGGCCGACTTGATATTTCCCTGGTTACGGTTAAAAAATGGCAACGGTGCGCTAATTTGCAGGCCTACATAGTTTCTTGCATAATTGCTGTTTTGATCATACGCTGCTCCTATAGTAATATCAGGCTTGGCCAATGCTTTTTGTAAAGCTATATTATCCGTGTTTTGAGTGAGGGTAAATTGGTTTAGCCGGTAATCGGGCCGGAAGGTTTTGGCCTGCTCGGCCAATGCAACCGCGTCAAGTTGCGTTGGAGTAGCAGGCAGGCTTATTTGTGGCAAAATAAAGCTCGAAGGATCAACGGCTAATAAGGTTTTAAGCTCTACCTGCAATCCGTTTAACTGCCGGTCGTTATCCACCAGTTCGTTCTGCAGGTTAAAGAGCAGCGCTTTTAAACGTATTACATCTTTTAGAGACGTATTACCTGCGTTGTAAGCTTTTTCGGTAGCGTTTACCAGGTTAGAAGCCGACTTAATTTCGGTAACATAAACGTCCCTTTGTGCTGCCAAACTTGCAGACTGTGCAAAATCGAGCTGTAAGTTGTAGCGCAAATTGCGCAGCAGGTCATCAAAGGCAGCTTGCTGAATTTGTGCGCCGCTTTCGGCTACCCGTATTTGCTTGCCCCGCTTTCCTGCCGTTTGAATAAGCTGGCTCAGTTGTACAAATACCTGCCCGTTACCGTTGCGGTGGTCAAAGTATTTGCCTCCGGCATCCGTAATATTCTGATCGGTAGCCAGCACAGGATTATCCCATAAGCCAGCTTGTTGCACCAATGCCTGTGCAGAGCTAACGTTATACTTTTGTGCTAATAAACTTAAATTGCTTTCTAAAAATCTCTTTTCGGCATCTTTAAAGCTGAGCCGCAGCGTATCGGTTTGGCTGAATGCCTGCCGGGTGAGGGTAAGCATAAAAACAAGCATGAAAAATCCGCTTGCTTTTTTGAATATTGGTGTCATATGCTATTGAACTTTTTTGATAGTTCAAAGCTATTTAAGCAGGATTAGACCGGCATTAAACCCACATTAGATTTGGATTAGAGTTGTAAAAAGTACTTTAACAAACAATTTAGCCGTTGATTGCTGTTGGAAACTGTAGTATAAATGTGCTGCCCAAATCACCATTTGGTACTACTTCTACAGTGCCGCCGCATAGCTGTATAATTTTATAAGTGATATACAAACCTACGCCGTTCCCGGGCACGCTGCGGGTAGCCTGCGACCGATAAAAGGATTTAAAAATATGCGGCAAATCTTCTTGTTTTATACCAGGTCCGCTATCCGTAACCGTAATTTTGATATTGCTATTAGCCGACTCAAAATACACTTGAACCGGCTTGTCACCTGAATACTTAAATGCATTATCTATAATGTTATTGATGGCAATTAACAGCAATGGTTTATTGCCGCTTATTTGCAGCATCTGTTCATCTTCAGGAAACTCGGCAAAAGTTAAAAGAAACAGATCCCTTCCTTTTTTATTTTGCCACAAATCGTTAATCTCCCAAAGCAGTTCGTCCACACGTAAAGGCTGTAAGGTAGCTTGTGTATAATTGGCATCAACTTGAGCCAATTCCATTAAACTGGTAATAGTTTCTTGCAGGTGCATTGCATCAGTAGTAACCGATTTTAAAACGCGCTCATATTCTTGTATGCTGCGTTCCTGCTTTAAGGCCACTTCGGCCTCCCCAACTATACTGGTAAGAGGCGTTCGTAACTCGTGCGATGCGTTAGATACAAAGCTTTGCTGTAATTCAAAAGCGTTTTCGAGGCGGTGCAAAAGGTTATTAAAATTACTGATCAGCTCTGCTATTTCATCCTTGTTTTTATTATCGCTAATGCGCAAGTGCAGGTTATTCGAACGAATGTTGCGCATTTGATTTACAATGCTTTGGATAGGTGCCAATGCGTTTTTAGCAAACCACCTGCCCGCAAAAAACAATATGGCACTAAAACCAACAAACAATATAGCCGATATAAGGCTGAGTGTTGCCATCCGCCTATCGATATTACGGTCAACAGCCGATGCCAAAATTACAAAGCTGCCCTGATTATCATGATAATATTTACCCACAACCTGGCGCTCACTATCTACATACTCAATTGCACCTTTTTGCCTAACCTGGTTAATGACGGAATCGTTCCAATACAGTCCGTTTGTGGCGTTAAATGCAGCTTTATTTCTTTTATTATATACCCTTATTACCTCATCGGGAAGCTTTTCCAGGTAGCGCTGCTGAATTTCCACCAGTGAGTCGGCATCAATTTCGTCAGCTTCCAAATATAATTGTGAAGCTATATTTACCCTATCGGCCAAACGTTTGTTGAAATCGGCCTTTAAAAAGCCAAACATGGCAAAACAAAGCGTAAGCAATACCAGCAGCAAAGCGCCACAGCTAATTAGCGTAAAGTACAGGGAAAGCCGGGTTTTAATCTTCATGCTTAATATTATTGCTGTTCTTTCATAATATAACCCATTCCAATTACCGTATGAACCAGCTTTGTATCAAATCCTTTCTGAATTTTGTTACGCAGGTAATTAACATACACATCAACCATGTTGGTACCTGTATCGAAGTTTAGTCCCCATACTTTTTCCAAAATATATTCGCGGGAAAGCAATTTGCCCGGATGGTTCATAAAAAGCTCCAGCAATACATATTCTTTAGCAGTAAGCGTAATTTTTTTACCGGCACGCTCGGCGGTCTTATCCCATGTGTCCAGCTTTAAATCACTGAAAACAAGTATATGGTTAGGCGTTTCTGCTGCCAGGTTACTGCGGCGCAGCAAGGCTTCAATACGCGCCAAGAGCTCGTTAAAGTGAAAGGGTTTTAACAGGTAATCGTCGGCACCGGCCTGCAAACCGCTTACCTTATTTTCGATGGTACCTAAAGCACTCAACATAATGATAGGCACCCGGGGATGCTTTTGCCGTATTTGACGGCATAGTTCTATACCGTCTATAATGGGCAGCATAATGTCCAGTATAATCAGGTCAAAACTATCCTGCAAAACGCTGGTTAAACCGGCAACACCGTCTTGTGCTACATGCACCGCATATTGATGCTCTGTTAAGCCTTTTTTTATAAACGATGATACCTTTTCCTCATCTTCTACCAGGAGTATTTTAAACATAACACAATGTAATGCTGCTAACTAATATTAGCCAGCTATTATACGAAGTACGTTCAATTATATTGATTATCAAATATCAATAACAAGACTAACCATAACTTGCACAAAGTTAATTCGCCAAATTCAACTGGCATCCTGCATAATCCTGATTTTATTATTTACAAAAAAGAATGTTGAATACCTGGCAGGAGCGTGGAATGGTATTTGTAACATCAGCATCCAATAAACGCCAGATCATGAAAGAAGAAAACATAAAAAAAGTAGCCCGCATATTGTTAGGTGCAAATTTGATATTTGCCGGTATTAGCCACCTTACGTTTGCCAGAAAAGACTTCAGGGCTCAAGTGCCGGATTGGGTTCCTTTAAAAGTTGACGATACTGTAATTTATTCGGGCCTGGCAGAGATAGCTTTAGGCAGCGCCTTAATATTAACCAGTAAAAAGCACGAGGAAACCGTTGGCAAGATTGCTGCAACTTTTTTTACTGCCGTATTTCCCGGTAATATATCTCAGTATACCCACCGCAGGAGCGCGTTTGGACTAACTACCGATAAAAAGAGATTTGCAAGGTTATTATTTCAGCCGGTATTGGTGTACTGGGCACTTAAAAGCACCAGTAAAAGTTAACAACTTAGCTAATTAATATGCTAAATTGTATCGCCTGGTAAGTCCTCCGCGGGAGGCACCGGCTTTGCTGTAAGCTTTTTCCAGATGGAAAATATACCGTACAAAAACACAAATGCTATAAAAACATATACCCATACCGAAATATTACGCCCTGCTATAATCAGGTAAACATAGGGTATGCTAAAAAATGTAAAAGCAAAAAGCAACGGGAATAGGATAGGCTTTTTAGCTCTCAGGTTTTTTATTACGTAACCCAGCGTTGAAAAAAAGCAAACCTTACTGCCTAAATACAGGCAACCTAGAAGCATAGGGTTTACACCATGCTTTTCGCCCAAGGTAACTACCCATTCTTTAAATAGTGTAAGATAATCGGTCATTCGGCAGCAAGGTAAGGTTTTATTAAAGACTTACTCCCTGTTTTTAGTATCGATAGTAATAGTAACGGGACCATCGTTTACTAAACTTACCTTCATATCGGCCCCGAAAATACCTGTGGCCGTAATTTTACCTGTTAAGGTATTAAGAATGCTGATCATTTGCTCGTACAATGGTATAGCCTTATCGGGCCGGGCGGCGCGTATAAATGAAGGGCGGTTACCTTTTTTGGTTTGCGCAAAAAGAGTAAACTGAGAGATTAGTAAAATGCTACCATTGGCATCAGCTAAAGCTCTATTCATTAAGTCGTTTTCATCACTAAATACGCGCATACCCACAATTTTTTGTGCCAGCCATTGCGCATCTTCCATAGTATCGGCGTCTTCAATGCCTAATAGCACTAAAAATCCGGTATCAATTTGCCCTGTAATTTGGCCATCAACCATACACGAAGCACTGGTAACCCTTTGTAATACAGCACGCATAATTTCAGATACAAGATGTGTGAAACAAGAGCCAAGATAGGAGCTTTAGGTATTCTATCAAAGTAAACATTTGGGCAGTCTTGTTTCTTGTCTCTTATTTCTTGCTTCTCTTCTTAACTCCTTGTTTCATTGCCGTTATAAATGCTCAGGTAGCTTTCATACCGTGAAGTTTCAATAAAGCCATTCTCCAGGGCATCTAATATAGCGCAGCCTGGCTCGTTAATATGGCGGCAGTTATGAAAGCGGCATTGGTTCAGGCGGTCACGCATTTCAGGAAAAAAATGGCTAAGTTCCTGTTGTTCAATGTCTATTACACCTAGTTCGCGAATGCCGGGAGTATCAATAATAGAACCGCCGCCTGGCACATCATACATTTCGGCAAAGGTAGTGGTGTGCATTCCTTTATCGCTCCATTCGGATACTTCCATAGTACGCAGATCCAAATCGGGCAATATGGCGTTCATCAGGCTGGATTTACCCACACCCGAATGACCCGAAAATAAAGTGATTTTATCTTTAAGTTTATCTTTCAGTTCCGGGATGTTAGTTCCTTTTAAAGCAGAAACTTCATAGCAGGGATATCCTAAACGCTCATAAACAGCCTTATATTCGGCCAGTATTTCGAGGCCTTCTTTACTGAACATATCCAGTTTGTTGTACACTAAGCTGGCAGGTATATCATATGCTTCGGCGGTAACCAAAAAGCGGTCAATAAACCCTAAAGAAGTGCGGGGCGATGCCAGGGTAACCACCAAAAAGGCCTGATCAAGGTTAGCAGCGATGATTTGTGCCTGTTTACTCAGGTTAATAGACTTGCGGATAATGTAGTTGCGCCTCTCGAAAAGCTTGGTAATTACACCTTGCTCCTGCTCGGGTTCTAACTCAAAATCTACCTTATCGCCCACGGCAACAGGGTTGGTAGTAGTTAATCCCTTAATACGGAATTTACCCTTAATGCGGCAATTATACCGCTGACCATCGGGTGTTTGCACCTGGTACCAGCTGCCGGTAGATTTGGTTACGAGTCCCTGCATAAGTGAAGGACAAAGTTAACAGTTTACCGCCATAAGCCCGAAAAATAGTTTTTTGGCCTTCATAAAATTGCATATAATTACAAAAAGTTAGGTTTTCTTTCATTTTCTTACATAATTACACAACAAACGAGCGACCGAATCAATGGATATCGGTGTTAATTTTAAGAAGTTAATCACCGTTTAATTTTTTTTGGAACTCACTTGTTGTCGGAGCTTACGCTGCTTTGCTTATTTAACTCATGACCAAAAAGTCGTTCCAGCGTAGCGTCTCCCAAAAATCCGCTACTTCAACAATAATACGGCACCCGCACCTCGCAACCCTACTCTCCGCAACCCCTCCAACCACCAAATAAAAACTATCTTTTTAAACGATTTTTAAAATTTAATTTGCAAGTGCCGAATTTTACCCTTTAATTTACAACCGTCAACACAAGGCAATTAATACATGAAAATTTACAACACCATTATTACAACAATTATTACCACCGGCCCAGCGCTTGGAGGAAGGTAATTGTATGGTGTAACAAAATAAATAAACCAGCAGAACGCCTTCCTCCACAACGGGGAAGGCGTTTTTGTTATAGCACACATTATGAAAGTTTTAAAATTCGGGGGAACATCGGTAGGAACAGCACAAAGCATTGGAGCTGTGATGGATATTGTAAAGCAGGAACACCAAACCGATCCTAATTTGGTGGTGGTGCTATCGGCCATGAGCGGTGTAACCAATTTACTGTCCGATATGGCCGAGCGTGCCTCTACCGGTAACGATTTCAGCAAGCATTTGGCTGCGTTGGAGATCCGCCATTTTGAGGTGGTGAAGCAATTGCTGGATATACAGCAGCAAAACCCGGTTTATACCAGGTTGAAGATCTATTTTAACCAGTTGGAAGATTTGCTGCAAGGGGTTTTTGTTTTACAGGAACTAACCGCCAAAACCCGCGATTTAATATTAAGCTACGGCGAACGCTGCTCTACTTTACTCATTAGCCGCATGGCTTTGCAGCACTTCCCCGATGCGGTTTATGTAGATGCCAGCGATGTCATTAAAACGGATAATGCGTTTGGCCAAGCTCGTGTAAATACTGAACTGACTGATTTACTCATCCGCGGATTGGCCAATGAAAATACCGGCAAAGTGTTGTTTGTTACCGGTTTTATTGCCAGCAACGAAGCAGGGCAGGTAACTACCCTGGGCCGCGGCGGAAGCGATTACACCGCAGCTATCTTTGGTTCGGCCTTGAATGCCAGCGAGATCCAGATTTGGACCGATGTAAACGGCATGATGACGGCCGACCCGCGCATGGTTAAAAAAGCGTTTTCCCTGCCCGAGCTTACTTATACCGAGGCTATGGAGCTTTCATACTTTGGTGCCAAGGTAATTTACCCGCCTACCATGACGCCCGCTTTTTTAAAGCGCATTCCTATTGTTATTAAAAACACGTTCGATACTACTTTTGCAGGTACAGTTATTCAGCACAATTGCCAAAATACCAGCTTGCCTATCAAGGGGATCTCTTCTATTGATAACATTAGCATAATTAACCTGCAGGGCAGTGGCATGGTGGGCAAGGCTGGTTTCAGCGGTCGCCTGTTCTCACTATTGGCCCGCGAGCAGATCAACGTAATGCTGATCACCCAATCTTCATCCGAGCATAGTATCACCTTTGCCGTGCAGCCAGCTGACGCCGAAAAAGCCTGTCGCTTAATGGAAGTGGAGTTTGAGCTGGAACTTAATGCCCAAAAACTGGACGTTCCCGTGATTGAAGCCAACCTGGCCGTGCTGGCCATAGTGGGCGAAAACATGCGCCAAACGCCGGGCATGTCGGGCCGCTTATTCCATGCTTTAGGTCGTAATGGTATTAACGTGCGTGCTATTGCGCAGGGGTCATCCGAGTATAATATTTCGGTCATCATTTCAGCACATGATTTGGCCAAAGCGGTTAATGCCGTGCATGATGCCTTTTTTGTAGAGTTCAACAAAACGCTTAACGTATTTTGCCTGGGCACCGGTAACATTGGTAAAACCATGTTTAGGCAATTGCAGCAGCACAAAGAGTTTTTGCAGGAGCACAATAGCATCCAGGTAAAAATTGCAGGCATCAGCAACACGCGCAAAATGCGTTTTAGTGTTGATGGTTTAAATTTGGAAGAATGGGAGCAGGACCTGGATGCTTACGGCGAACCGGCGAACCTGACCGAATTTGTAGCCCGCATGAAACAGATGAACCTGCCTAACTGTGTGTTTGTAGATAATACCGCAAGCACCCAACCTATTAACTTTTATGAGGATATCTTTAAATCAACCATATCTATAGTAACCTGTAATAAAATTGGTAACTCCGGTCCATACAGCCAGTACCAAACCTTCAGGGATACCGCCCGTAAGCATGGGGTCGATTTCTTTTACGAAACTAATGTAGGTGCAGGCCTGCCTATCATCCGTACGTTAAAAGACCTGATGGTAAGCGGCGACAGGGTACAACGCATCGAGGCCATCCTATCGGGTACAATTTCCTTCATCTTTAATAACTTTAAAGGCGATGTAAGCTTTCATGATGTGGTGAAGACAGCGCAGGATAAAGGCTACACCGAACCCGATCCACGCGATGATTTAAGCGGTAAGGATTTCATGCGCAAAATGCTCATTTTAGCACGCGATGCCGGTCATGAAATGGAGGCGGATGATGTACAGATAGAAAGCATGTTGCCGCAGGCCTGTTTAGACGCACAATCGGTTCCCGAATTTTATGCCGCCTTAAAAGCTAACGATGCTCATTTTAATAAACTGAAACAACAAGCCGAAAGTAGCGGTAAAGTGCTGCGCTATGTAGGTAAACTGGATAACGGCCAGGCTTCTATCACGCTGGAAATGGTTGGCGAAGAGCATCCGTTCTACAGCATGTCGGGCGCTGATAATGTAATTGCCTTTACCACCGACCGCTATAAAGAACGTCCCATGGTAGTAAAAGGTCCTGGTGCAGGTGCCGAAGTAACCGCTGCCGGTGTATTTGCTGATTTAATTAACGTGGGAGCGAATTAACAGGAGCGGGGTTTTGAGGTGCGGGGAGCGAGGAAAGGGAGAGTCAGTAGGACAGAGTCGGGAGTCAATATATATGTCGCTTAAACCTGTCAGTCTGAGCTTGTCGAAGACCTGTACAATTTGCTAAGTCTTCGACAAGCTCAGACTGACAGGACACTAAATACTACGGGTAAGGAATTATAAAAATTCTTTAATTATGTATAATTCCGGTTCAGAATAATTTAGCGCAGCAGTCTGTGTCTTCACAGACTGCTGACCGGCAAGTAGAAAGTTGTCTGACAGGATAACAACGGCGTAGTGAGATAAGCTGTGTTAGGGATTGAAGTGGATACCGGCCCGTGGCTAAGGCCTGTGCAGTATGAGCGGAAAGCCCGGCCCGTAGGGAAACACCCACGGAATAAAACAAAAAGATAGGGCAGGTTAACTGTCTAAGAATATAGAATATCAATGGAACAGGAATTGAAAGAGGCTGCAACAAAGCAACCGGCAACCGGCAACTCGCCACAGGCAACCGACATTAAAGTTTTTGCCCCGGCTACCGTTGCAAACGTGGTTTGCGGGTTTGATGTATTGGGCTTTGCCGTAAACGAACCGGGCGACGAGGTGGTGATGCGGGTTACCAACAAACCGGGCTTAACCATTAGCAAAATTACCGGCGACGATGGCCGTTTGCCTTTGGATCCGGCTAAAAATACAGTGACCGTAAGCGTTAAGCATTACCTGGAAAGCATAGGCCGTACCGATATTGGTTTAGATATTGAACTGCACAAAAAAATGCCCATAGGCAGCGGATTGGGCAGTAGTTCTGCCAGTACAGTGGCGGGTTTGTATGCGGTAAAAACTTTGCTGGGCGATGAAACCGACGTAGCCAAACTGCTTCCCTTTGCTATTAAGGGAGAGGAAGCGGCCTGCGGGCATGGTCACGCCGATAATGTGGCACCTGCACTTTTGGGTGGATTTGTTTTAATTCGCAGTTACGAACCATTGGATGTGATCCGCCTTCCACACCCTGCAGGGTTGTATTGTGCCATTGTGTTCCCCGATGTGGATGTGCCAACTCGTGAAGCCCGGCAAATTATCCGTAATAAAATATTAATGAAGGATGCCGTTACGCAATGGGGCAACATTGCCGGTTTGGTAAGCGGATTATATACGCAAGACATTGACCTGATTGGCCGCAGCATGCAGGATGTTTTGGTAGAACCGGTGCGCTCCATATTAATCCCCGATTTTTACACCATGCGCGAACTGGCTATGCAGGCCGGTGCTGTAAGTTTTGGCATATCGGGATCTGGTCCATCTGTTTTTGCCTTTACACGCAATGAGGAAACCGCCCACACTATCACCCGCACGCTGCAAAAGCATTTGGCCGGTATTAAGATCAATTCCAACACTTATGTGTCGACCATAAATGATGCAGGACCAAGGGTATTATAACCTCATCGAAATCCATGTCATTTCGAGTGATAACGTGAAATCTTTTTGAGCCCAACTGCCAACCAAGCGAATCGAGCAAGATCTCTCATAACTATTCGAGATTACAAATTAATATGTGTTTATATCTATTCTATAAATAACCAATAATTCAGCCATCGCCACTGCCTGTGTCCTCACAGATAGCTTACCAGAAAATATCAATGAAACTTTACAGCACCAATAACCCATTTGTCCACGTATCTTTTCAGGAAGCTGTATTTAACAGTATGCCGCAGGATAAAGGCCTGTACATGCCTGAAAACATACCGCATTTACCCGATGCTTTTTTTGAGCAACTGGCTCATTATACCCTGCCGCAAATTGCCTTTGAGGTAGCTAAACATTTGCTGGGCGACACCATACCTGAGCATGATTTGAAAGCTTTAATTGAAGATGCCATTAACTTTGATGCCCCGGTAGTGGAACTGGAAAAAGATGTGTACGTGCTGGAACTTTTTCATGGCCCGTCATTGGCTTTCAAAGATTTTGGTGCCAGGTTTATGAGCCGGATTATGAGTTACTTTTTACGTGAAGGCGAAAAGCAACTGGATGTACTGGTAGCCACATCGGGCGATACCGGTGGTGCTGTAGCCCTGGGATTTTTAGGGGTACCTAATACCCGCGTTACTATACTATACCCTAAAGGTAAGGTAAGCGAGATACAGGAACTGCAATTAACCACCAACGGACAAAATATACGCGCGGTAACGGTTGATGGTACTTTTGATGATTGCCAGGCACTTGTTAAACAAGCCTTTGTAGATGATGAACTGAACGCTGAATTTCGCTTAACATCGGCCAACTCTATTAACATTGCACGGCTGATTCCGCAAACGTTTTATTATTTTAATGCCTACGCACAATTGCTGCGTGCTGGTAAAACCCAAGTAGCCTTTTGTGTGCCCAGCGGTAACTTTGGCAATATAGGTGCCGGTTTACTGGCCTGGAAAATGGGTTTGCCGGTAGCACAGTTTGTGGCGGCAACCAATGCTAACGATACTGTACCTGCATTCCTGAAAACCGGTATTTACGAACCCAAGGCATCGGTACAAACCATAGCCAATGCTATGGATGTTGGCAATCCCAGTAACTGGGTACGCATTGCACACTTATTTAAGGATGATGCCGCGGGTTTAACCAACCTGCTAACCGGTTATACCTATACCGATGAGCAAACCCGCGATGCTATACAACAGGTATTTGATCAATATAACTATGTAGTTTGTCCGCATACAGCCATCGCCTGGCGCGCCTTAAAAGAATGGCAGCAAGAGCATGCTAATGTAACCGGTGTGTTCTTAGCTACCGCACATCCTTGTAAGTTTCCTGACGTTTTCCCGGAAGAAATAGCGAAAAGCATTGTAGTGCCTGAGCAGGTAAAAGAACTGGAGACAAAAGAGAAGCAGGCGGTTAGTTTGGGTAAGGATTTTGAAGGGTTTAAGAACTATTTACTGAATAACAAATAGTTATCTGCAGCTTAACCCTGTTTGTCAGTCTGAGCGTGTCGAAGACTTGTATGCTTGCTAAGTATTCGACAGGCTCATACTGACAGGTGATTGATTAGTTATAGGCATTTTCATATATTGACCCCATGATCAATACCATCATTTTTGACCTCGGCGGGGTACTTATTGACTGGAACCCCAATCACTTGTACAGCCAGCTTATTCCTAACGAAGAAGAACGTCAGCATTTTCTCACTCATATTTGCTCACCCGACTGGAATGAAGAACAAGATGCCGGCCGGTCGTTAAGTGATGGTACCGAATTATTGGTGAACCAGTTCCCGGAACATGAAGCCAATATCCGCGCGTTTTATGGCCGTTGGGAAGAAATGCTGGGCGGCCCCATGGAAGATACCGTTGAGCTTTTCAGGCAGTTGAAGGAGAGTGGTAAATACAAAATCTACGCGCTTACCAATTGGTCGGCCGAAACGTATGATATAGCCTTAAAGCAGTGCCCGTTTTTAAACTGGTTTGATGGCATTGTGATGTCGGGTTTAGAAAAAACCCGCAAACCGCATCCTGAGTTCTATCAGATCTTGCTCGACCGTTACGCTGTTGAACCAACAGAAGCCCTGTTCATCGATGATAATTACCGAAATATTTTGGCAGCCGAAAAAATGGGTATCAAGTCGGTACACTTTAACTCGGCAAAAGAATTAAGATTAACGTTGATAAGATATTATAAATGGCCTTTTATAGCTCTATGTCTGCCTGAACTTGTCGAAGACTTAACCAAGCGGCGAAGTCTTCAACAGGCTCAGCATAAAAGGTTACCAATTAAAAAATAGCCCGTGCAATACGCTTAGTGGGTTCAGGATTACCCATGGTATAGAAATGCAATACCGGCGCGCCAAATTCTACCAATTCTTTACACTGGTTAATCATCCACTCAATGCCAACTTCTTTTACATCTTTATCACTTTTGCAGGCATGTACTGCATCACTTAAATCTTCCGGAATATCAATATGAAATATCTTGGGTAGGTTTACCAACTGCTTGGCCGTAGTAATAGGTTTTAAACCTGGAATGATTGGTACATTGATACCATTTTCACGGCAAAGGTTCACAAAGGCTTTGTACTTACTGTTATCAAAAAACATCTGTGTTACAATGAAGTTGGCCCCACCATCTACCTTTTGCTTCAAGTATTTAAAATCTGTTTTTAAGTTAGGCGCCTCAAAATGTTTTTCAGGATATGCAGCCACGCCTATACAAAAATCTGTTTTGTAGGAAGAATCCTGATATTCGTGCAGGTAAATACCGTTGTTCATGTGGGTTACCTGCTCTAACAAATCACTGGCATAGCAATGCCCGCCGGGCGTAGGTATAAAGCCATTATCAGTTTTGCGGGCATCGCCGCGCAATACCAGCACATTATCAATACCCAAAAACTGCAGATCAATCAAAGCATACTCGGTCTCCTCTTTAGTGAAACCACCGCATATTAAGTGCGGCACGGTATCCACACCATACTTATGTTTAATAGCAGCGCACACCGCCACCGTACCGGGGCGTTTTCGATAAGTTGCCTTCTTTATATGGCCTTCGGGCGTCTCACTATAAAAAAGGTCCTCGCGCGATGACGTCACATCAATAAAGGGCGGGTTAAATTCCATTAAGGGATCTATAGCCTTATAAATGCCTTCCATGCTCTGCCCTTTCATAGGCGGCAATAGTTCGAAGGAAAATAAGGTTTTGCCGTTGGCATTAGTTATATGTTCGGTGATTTTCATTAGTCGGTGGCCGGAGGTCTGTGTTAAGAGGCCGGATTGTTATTTATTAATGATTTGTAGCGGTTGATTAAGCCGCTTAGCAGCATTCTTATAGCCTGCAATTTATGTAGCAAATGGTTAAGTTTCTCTTCAGATAAAAAATTAAGATCGAAGGAGAGATATAGTTGTGTTTCTAATTCATACGCTGAACCTCTGGCTACATAAAAAAACTGCAATGAGTCCTTACGATGATTTCTTCCACAGCCTTCTGCTATGTTTGACGGTATTGATACAGCAGAACGTTTTAGTTGTGACTGCAAGCCAAATAGTTCTTCTCGTGGATACTGGCTAACAACATCATAAACCATTTTAACCAAGATCCTCGATTCTTTCCAAACGTCTAAATCTGTATAACTCATTGTTGTTTTATTCTATCAGGCCTCAGACCTCTGTTAACCCGCAACCCTACTAATAATTCAAATTAGGCCCTAACCAACGTTCTACCGCTTCTACCGACATATTCTTACGCATGGCGTAGTCTTCAATCTGGTCTTTGCTGATCTTGCCCAAACCAAAATAACGCGATTCGGGGTGCGAAAAATAGAAACCACTTACGGCAGCCGTAGGCAGCATGGCCATACTTTCAGTCAGGTGCATATGGGCATTCTCTTCGGCTTTAAGCAGGTCGAATAGCGTGACTTTTTCGGTATGCTCGGGACAAGCCGGGTAACCCGGTGCCGGGCGAATGCCCTGGTATTGTTCTTTAATGAGTTGTTCGGTATCCAGTTGCTCGTCTTTGGCGTAGCCCCAGTGTTCGCGGCGTACCAGTTCGTGCATTTTCTCGGCGAAGGCTTCGGCCAGGCGGTCGGCTATGGCTTTGGCCATAATGCTGTTATAGTCGTCATGATCGGCTTCATACTGGGCTACCAGCTCATCGCAGCCAATACCAGTGGTTACGGCAAAGCCACCAAAGTAATCGGGTACGCCGCTTTCCTTAGGAGCTATAAAATCTGACAGGGCGTAGTAGGGTTCACCTTTGGCCTTTTCGCCTTGCTGGCGAAGGGTGTGTATGCGGGTTAAAAGTTGTGTGCGACTTTCATCGCTATACAATTCAATATCGTCGCCTACACTGTTGGCCGGCCAAAAACCTATTACACCGTTGGCCTGCAATAGGTTTTCGTTGATGACCTTGTGCAGCATTTCCTGCGCATCGGCAAAAAGTTTGGTGGCTTCTACACCAACGTTTTTGTCGTTTAATATCTTCGGATAACTACCGCGCAGTTCCCAGGTATGGAAAAATGGCGTCCAGTCTATATAATCAACCAGTTCTTTGAGCGGATAAGCCTCAAATACTTTGGTACCGGTGAATGAAGGTTTGCATGCCACCGAACCGTCCAGATCCAGCTGAAACTTGTTAGCGCGCGCTTCTTCTAAACTCAGGAAACGTTTATCGTTCCGCTTGTTCATGTGCGCTTCGCGAGCCTTGTCATATTCGGCCCTGATGCCTTGAATGTACTCGTCGCGGTTTTCCTTGCTCATTAAAGTGCTGCAAACGGTTACGCTTCGCGATGCATCCAGCACGTGTATGGCAGGGCCCGAGTAATGCGGTGCTACTTTAACCGCGGCGTGGATACGTGAGGTGGTAGCCCCGCCAATAATTAACGGGATGGTAAAACCCTGGCGTTCCATTTCTTTGGCAAAATGTACCATTTCATCCAGCGATGGGGTGATGAGTCCGCTCAGGCCAATAATATCTACGTTATGCTCCTTGGCCGCTTCAATAATTTTTTGCGCTGGTACCATTACTCCTAAATCAATGATCTCGAAGTTGTTACAGGCCAATACTACGCCAACAATGTTCTTTCCTATATCGTGCACATCGCCTTTTACCGTGGCCATTAACACTTTACCGGCATTGCTGCGCTGGTTAGCATCGGCGTTCAGCAGTTTTTCAGCTTCAATGAAAGGCAACAAATAGGCTACGGCTTTTTTCATTACCCGGGCCGATTTTACTACCTGGGGCAAAAACATTTTACCGGCACCAAACAGGTCGCCTACAATGTTCATCCCGTCCATAAGCGGGCCTTCTATTACTTCAAGTGTACGGGCATACTGGTGACGCGCTTCTTCCACATCCACATCAATATACTCTACAATACCTTTCACCAGCGCGTGCGACAAGCGCTTTTGCACCGGCTCTTCGCGCCAGCTTTCGTCGCGTACAATCTCTTTGCCTTTACTTTTAACGGTATCGGCGTACTCTACTAAACGTTCGGTAGCATCGTCGCGGCGGTTGAGCAGAACATCTTCCACACGCTCTAAAAGTGGTTTAGGGATCTCTTCATACACCTCCAGCATGCCTGCATTAACAATACCCATATCCATACCGGCCTGTATGGCGTGGTATAAAAAGGCTGAATGCATAGCCTCGCGCACGGTGTTATTACCGCGAAACGAGAACGAGATATTACTTACCCCACCACTTACCTTGGCGTGTGGCAGGTTTTGTTTGATCCACCGGGTGGCGTTTATAAAATCGACCGCATAATTATTGTGCTCCTCTAAACCGGTAGCTACCGTTAAAATGTTAGGATCGAAAATAATATCCTGTGGAGGAAAACCGATTTCGTTTACCAAAATATCGTACGACCGTTTACAGATCTCAATACGGCGCTCGTAATTATCGGCCTGACCTTGTTCATCGAAAGCCATTACCACCGTAGCAGCGCCATAGCTTAATATTTTTTGAGCGTATTCTCTAAACTTCTCCTCACCTTCTTTTAGGGAGATAGAGTTTACAATACCTTTACCCTGTAAGCATTTCAGTCCAGCCTCAATAACCGACCATTTCGAAGAATCGACCATGATAGGCAGCTTGGCAATGTCGGGTTCGGAGGCTACCAGGTTCAGAAACTTCACCATCACAGCTTCCGAGTCAATCATACCCTCGTCCATGTTTATGTCAATAACCTGTGCACCACCTTCTACTTGCTGGCGGGCAACGGTCAGGGCTTCTTCGTAGTTTTCGGCTAATATTAACTTCGAAAACTTGGGCGAACCGGTAATGTTGGTCCGCTCACCCACATTCACAAAATTGGCTTCGGGTGTAAGTGTTACGGCTTCTAAACCGCTCAGGCGCATGTAGGGCTTTACCTCCGGCATTTTGCGCGGGGCGTATTTAGCGGCACGCTCTGCTATACATCTAATATGATCGGGCGTGGTACCGCAGCAGCCACCTACAATATTTACAATATTGGCCTGCATAAAATCATCTACCTGGTGGGCAGTTTCGTGCGGGGTTTCATCATATGCACCAAATTCGTTAGGCAAGCCGGCGTTAGGGTAGGCCGATATAAATACGTTGGCTTTATCAGATAACTCTTCGAGGTAAGGGCGCATTTCTTTGGCACCCAAGGCACAGTTTAACCCTACCGATAGCAGGTTGGCATGGCTGATAGAGTTCCAAAAAGCTTCAACCGTTTGACCTGAAAGTGTACGGCCCGATGCATCGGTAATGGTGCCCGATATCATGATAGGCAAATGCTTTCCGCTTTCGGTTGCGTAACGCTGTACGGCAAACAGGGCCGCTTTAGCGTTCAGGGTATCAAATATGGTTTCAATAAGCAACACATCCGATCCGCCATCAACCAAACCACGAACCTGCTCGTAGTAGGCACCGGCCAGGTCATCGAAGGTGACGGCGCGATAGCCCGGATCGTTCACATCGGGCGAAAGGGAAGCCGTACGGTTAGTTGGACCAACAGCACCGGCTACAAAACGAGGTTTCCCGGGTGTTTTTTTGTTGTATACATCTACCACCTCACGGGCCAGGCGCGCACCTTCAAAGCTCAACTCATAATCAAGCTCTTCCATGTGGTAGTCGGCCAGGGAAATGCGTTGGGTACTGAAAGTATTGGTTTCAATAATATCGGCACCGGCATCCAAATATTCAGCATGTATGGCCTTAATTACATCGGGGCGCGAAATATTCAGCAGGTCGTTATTCCCTTTTAAATCACTTGGATGATCTTTAAAACGCTCCCCGCGAAAATCCTCCTCCGTTAACTGATAGCGCTGTATCATGGTACCCATGGCGCCGTCAATAACCAATATGCGTTTTTGTAATTCTTCTCTAATATCCATTGTTTCAGTTGTCAGTTGCCAGTTGTGAGTTATCAGATACGGTCAGCTATATTTCTGACAACAGACAACAAAAAACTGGCAACTAATAGGGCTTATATCGAAAAGTCGGGTGTTGGATTTTGACTCTCGCTTATCCGCCTTAAAACCTTGCCGTAGCAGGCTTTAAGTAGATTGTAGCACCTTGTAAGCACAGGTTGCTAAGACTTCGCAGGGTCCAGTCCCTCCATCTTTCTCTATAAGCGTTACAAAGTTGCAAAATAAGGCGATGAATTGCAAATGAAGCAGAAGAATAGTATGTTTAGAAAAAGAATTTTACATGAAGCTTCAGTTAAAAACGCCGCTTTTTATTATCCCTTTATTATGCGCTGCGGTTATGTTAGCGGGGCAAGCGTTTTCTATAACTCGAAATGAGTTATGGCATATGCCGATTTTAATAGTTTTGCTAATTTTAGCAATCAGTTACTTCTTTTATAAACCCGAGATATCACACAAGCTATTATCAGTTGGCTTTGTTTGCGTTATAATGTTTATGATGTATTATAGCTATACCAGTTACACCGATAGGCATATGGTGTACGACAAAAATACCGTGCGTTTTAAACGATATTAGTTGTTACAGAAAACACAGACACAAAAAAGCCAGGATGCAAAGGTAAATCACTTACCACTTTGCATCCTGGCTCTTACTTCTCGGCTCTTGTCTCTATAGCTTATTTCCTGCTACCGAAGATTCTCAGCAGCGATAAGAAAAGATTAATAAAATCAAGATATAAAGTTAAGGCACCCATAATAGCCATCTTTTTGGTATCGGCAGCGCCATACTCTAAACCTGCGCCAATGCGTTTTAACTTTTGCACATCATAAGCGGTTAAGCCTACGAATACAATTACTCCAATATAGCTGATAGCTTTGCTCATGCCCGGGCTTTGAATAAACATGTTCACCACTGAAGCGATGATCATCCCAATCAAACCCATAATCATCAAAGAACCAAATTTAGTTAGATCCTGATTAGTGGTGTAACCGGCTACTGCCATAATACCAAACACGGCCGATGCCGTGATAAACACTCCCAAAACCGATGAGGTGGCATATACCAGCAATATAAAGCTTAAACTGCTACCCATTAGTACCGCAAATAATAAAAACAAGATAGTAAGCACCGGTGCCGAAAGTTTATTGAGGCCAAACGACATTACCATCACAAAAATAAGCGGGGCAAACATCACTATAGTACCTAAGCCTGTTCTTCTGCCAGTGTTTACATCTATAAGCTGACTTAGCAAGCTCATATCTGAAGCAAACATATATGCGCAAAATGCCGATATACCTAAAGCCACAAACATCCACAAAAACACGTTGGCTATAAATTTGCGCGATGAAGCAGACTCATCGTCCAGTTGCACTACGCTATCGTATTGATAATCTAATTTGTTATTTTCCATGTCTATATATTAACCTTGTAAAGGTATTGTTTAATTGTGTAATTATTAGACAGCCAAAGAGCCGTAAAGTTTAAGTTAACCTGCGGGTTAATTGCTGCTCCACCAAGTTAAAAAATTGCAAGGGTTTTAAATTTCGCCAGCTCATTTCATCGAGCCCTCCGCCAAAATTAATATAGTAGTCTATGTTGTTTTGCTTAAACTCATTAATTACATGCTCCCTGAAATTTATACCGGCTATCCAGCCATCTTCTACATCCTGAAACCATTCTTCGTAATAACAATCATCCGATGAATGGTAGTTCAGTATGTTTTCGCCAATGAGGATGAATTTGGTGATGCCATTATCTATCATCAGTTCCATAATCTCCCGCTTCAGCAACATGATATCGTTGTTAATGGCGTCGTTCCATTCACCAATAAACTCAATGATCACAAAACCATGATCATAATCGGCATACAGCACTTTCAGGTATAGCGTGTTCGACCCAAACGAATCCCATTGCGGGTGCAGCAAATAGTTATAAATCTGCTTATCAAACTCAAACTCATTGTACACAGTAGCATAAAACGGCGAGTATTCATCTTCCGCAGCCACGTAATCATCTCTCCACTTGTAATACGGCTCTATCTCGTGCATCTGTTCTTAATGTTATTCTCTACCGTCATTGCCAGCGATAGCCTGGCAATCCCTGTACGATAGGTAGCGGACTACTTTTCTACGCAGAGATTGCTTTGTACCTCGCAATAACGGTTTTTAGTTTACTTTCCGAAAGCTTCTACCGCTTTGCGTACGCTGCCTTGCTCTTTTAACAAGTCGGCGGCGGTTTGTTCGTCTACGCCAATTTCCTGCATAATCATGCGGGTTCCGCGGTCTACCAGTTTATGATTAGTTAACTGCATATCTACCATTTTATTACCTTTTACACGGCCCAGTTGTATCATTACGGTGGTGCTCAGCATATTTAAAACCAGCTTTTGCGCCGTACCGGCTTTCATACGGGTTGAGCCTGTTAAAAACTCGGGGCCGGTAACAACTTCTACCGGATATTGTGCCTCAGCAGCTACGGGGCTGCCTGCGTTGCAAACTATACAACCGGTAACTAATCCCATTTCGTTAGCCTTGCGCAAACCTCCAATTACATACGGCGTACGGCCCGATGCCGCTAAACCCACCAATACATCTTTGTTGGTTATATTATATTCCTGTAAATCGGCCCAGGCCTGCTCGGCATCATCTTCGGCGTTTTCTACCGCTTTGCGTATGGCGGTATCGCCACCAGCAATTATACCCACCACCCAATCAAACGGTACGCCAAATGTAGGCGGACACTCCGAGGCATCAACCACACCTAAACGGCCGCTGGTACCTGCACCTATGTAAAACAAACGGCCACCGGCGCGCATCTTTTCGGTAACGGCTTCTGCCAGCTTTTCTATTTGCGGCAGCGCCTTTTCTACGGCGTTTGGAACGGTCTTGTCTTCCTGGTTTATATGTTGCAAAAGCTCCGATACAGACAGTTGTTCTAAGCCGTCGTAATGCGATTCCTGCTCGGTGGTGTTAATCATATTTATTCTTACAAATCTGTAACAAAATTCGGTAAAATTCCGTCAACTACAAGTGAACAATAACGTATTCAAATGCGTATTTTTGTTAGCAGGGATTTATGAAGCAAGCAGCGGGTATTATTTTCAGATCGTTAGTGTTAATACTGGCGGGCGTAGCCATTGGCTTGCTCATTAACAACCAGCGCTTTGCTGCAGACGACGGCGATATTTACGCCGAAGGAAACACCAATAAGCTCAATAAGGTAATGGACCTGGTACGTAAAAAGTACGTAGACTCTATTAACGTAGATAGTGTGGAAGGTGTTACCATTAACAACTTATTACAAAAGCTTGACCCTCATTCTGTTTATCTTCATCAAAAACAAGCACAATCATTAAGCGAAAAGCTGGAAGGTGGCTTTGATGGTATTGGCATTGAATCGCAAATACTGCGCGATACCATGTTTATTACGCAGGTATTGCCGCGCGGGCCAGCAGCTAAAGCAGGTTTACCCAACGGCGCACGTATTGTGACTATTAATGGTCAGCCGTTTTCAGGTACGCACTTAACCAGCGACAAGGTAAACGATGCATTTACCGGTAAAACCGATACCGGCTTAGAGCTTGGCATAATTACACCGGCCGATAATAAAGTTAAAACTTATAAAATAAGACGCAGCCGTGTAATTATGAGCAGCTTGGATGCCGCTTACATTACCGCTCCCGCTACTGGTTATATAAAAATTAGCAAGTTCGGTTCCACCACCGATTCTGATTTTCGTATAGCCCTGCAAAAGCTAAAGGTTAGGGGCATGCAAAAATTAGTGCTCGATTTGCGGGGCAATGGTGGCGGTTACTTAAACCAGGCAACCGCCCTGGCCGACGAATTTCTACCCAAAAACAAACTTATAGTTTACACCCAAGGACAGCACGAGCCCCGTACCGAATATTTTGCCACCGACTCAGGCTTATTTGAGCAAGGTAAGCTGGCCATATTGGTCGATGAACACTCAGCCTCGGCAAGTGAAATATTAGCAGGCTCATTACAGGATTTGGACAGGGCCGTAATTGTTGGTCGCCGTTCGTTTGGTAAGGGCTTGGTACAAGAGCAGTTTAAGTTTGACGATGGTTCGGCTTTAAACTTAACCGTAGCGCGTTATTTCACCCCATCGGGCCGGAGCATCCAAAAATCTTACAGTAAAGGCACCGAAAACTATCGTAATGAATTGACGGAACGCTTGCAAAAGGGCGAACTATACACCGCTCAAAATAATTTGGAGGACAGTTCTTTTAAAGACCCGGCTGCTTACCATACCAGCGCCGGTAAAAAGGTATACGGTGGTGGCGGCATTATGCCCGATGTTTTTGTGCCTGAGGATGCGGCTGTTAACGTCCCGCTGATACAGGAACTGGCACGTAATCAACTATTCTCTGCCTATGTAATGGACCACATGCAGCCGCTGTTACGTAATTATAATACACCGGCCGATTTTGCCAAATTTTATAACGTAGATGATATTACGTTCAATAATTTCATCCAATACGCATCTGGCACGGTAAAGGAAATAGATGCTCATGATGTTAACTTGGCCAAAAGCTACCTGAAAGTACTGCTTAAAGCCCAGGCTGCCCGTTTTAAATGGGGCAACGAGTGGTATTACCGCATCACTAACCAAAACGATGCCGGTGTAATGAAAGCGGTAGCTTCGGTTAATTAAACCCCTTGCCTAATGGCTTGCTTACATTAAAATAAAGTTCGGTAAGCCCGAGGCCGTTGGGCTGTACAAGGGTCATTTTGTCGCACTGGGTTTTGGTTAAGCTTTGATTGGTTATTTGCACTTTCAAGGATGCCATCACCTTATACTCGTCGGCCACGCAAACTACCACCATTGCGGTTTTCTCCGTTTTACCATCGCCGCTACTGGTTATAGCCCCTATCAGTCTTTTCAACAATATGATCCAGGGTTTCATCTCAGGTTTTTTATCTTGCTGGTACAAGGCCGTAAGCTTAAGATATATAGCATCTAAACTAATAGGATGATCTTTCAAGTAAACATCGGCGGCAGCTATGGCTTCATTAAACTTTTTATCCTGCATAAGCTTACCGGCATCGCGTAAGCCTGTAACATCTCCATAAGGACTATAATTGCTTTGAAATACCTGCCCAAAGTATAGCAGTTTGTAATCGTTAGGGGTTAGCGTACTATCGGTAGCGGCCACCCTTTTTAACAACGTTTGATAATTGGTGTTGCCCGGCTGGCTTATGGTTGCTTTGATCTCATCAAAATTAACACCCGAAACCACCTGGGCCCGGGTAGAAATGGTGAATATGCAAATGAACAGGCTGAGCAATAAAGATTTGGTCATGAAGGGGTTTCTTGGTTAAGCTAAATATATAATAATACTCGTAAATAAAAAAGCCGCTCTAAAAGCGGCTCTCAATTTTATGTCATTCCCATATCTGCATGTATCGGCACGTATAAAAAGGCTATTCTTCTACCACTTCGCTATGCGGGCTGGCCACTTCTTCTTCCTGCTTTTTGAAATAGTGGTTTTGGTAGATCAAAATTAAGATCACACCGACCGATATGGCCGAATCGGCCAGGTTAAAGATAGGGCGGAAAAACTTAAATTCTTCACCCTTCCATATGGGAAACCAATCGGGGAAATGACCTTGTATGATGGGGAAGTAGAACATATCTACCACCTCACCCTGAAAAATGGGTTTGTTTTGATAGATTAAACCATAAAAGGTAGAATCGACAATATTACCCAGTGCACCTGCAAATATGAGGGCTACATTTAAAATGAGTCCGCGGTTATATTTGTGCTGTATTAAATAAACCAGCGCGTAACCAATACCACCTACGGCAAAAATACGGAATATGGTTAAAGCCAGCTTACCGGTTACTCCACCCCACTCCATACCGAAGGCCATACCATTGTTTTGGGTATAGAGCAGCATGCCCCTTTCGCCAAATAAATGGATTTCCTGACCCATGTACATGTTTTTAACCACCCACATTTTTATGAGTTGGTCTGCCAGTAAAACCAGCGCAGCTAACAAAAAAGGTTTAACGTAAGATGCCTTCATGTATTACTGCTTCAGTTTAGCTTCCATGCTCATAGTAGTATGCGGCACGGCACGCAGGCGCTCTTTAGGGATCAGTTTACCGGTTACCTTGCAAACACCGTAGCTTTTGGTTTCAATACGTACCAGGGCGGCTTCTAACTGCTCAATAAATTTCTTTTGACGGGCAGCCAGTTGGTTGATAGATTCTTTTTCTAACGTGGCCGAACCATCTTCCAGCGTTTTGTAAGTACCGGCAGTATCATCGGTGCCGTTTAAATTTGGATTGCTTAACGATGACGCCAGGGCGTTTAGTTCTTCACGGGCTATGCGGATCTTATCCAGAATAAGTTCTTTAAACTCTATCAGTTCCGAATCAGAATATCTTGTTCTTTCTGTTTGTGGTGTGCTCATTATAGTTTACTTATAGATATTATTATTTCATTATCGTCAATAACCGTTGTTTCACCTTCGGTTAAAGCATTATCTAACTGAATATCAACAGCTAAAATTTCCGCGCAAATATAAGCTAAATTGTTTTTAACCGCTTCGTTAATATACGGATGATCGCTCATGCGTACCGCTATCTTATCGGTTACTTCCAGTCCGCTGTTTTTACGCAGATTTTGTATACGGTTTATCAACTCGCGCGATATACCTTCCTGTTTCAATTCCTCGGTAAGAGTAACATCTAAAGCAACGGTTAGTTTGCCCAAGTTTGCTACCTGCCATCCCGGAACATCTTCGGCTATAATCTCCACGTCGGAGGTCTGAATAGTGTGGCCGGTTGCGGGGAGCGTAATACTGCCCTCCTTATCCAACGTTGCAATATCATCCTGCGTAAACTCGCTGATGGCTTGTGCTACAGCTTTCATATCCTTACCTACCTTTTGGCCTAAAGCTTTAAAGTTGGGTTTAATTTTACGGGTAATAAAGCCCGCAGTATCAGTAATGTATTCTATGGCCTTAATATTGGTTTCTGAAAGGATTAACTCCTTTACGGCATCAACCTGTTGTTCAAAGTTTTTATCGAGTATTGGTAACAGGATCTTGCTTAACGGCTGGCGTACATTAATGCCCACCTTTTTACGTAATGATAGCGTTAACGAAGAGATATCCTGCGCCAGTTGCATGCGGTGCTCCAGCTCTTTATCCACTTGCTCGGTTTGGTAAATGGGGAAGTTGGCTAAGTGTACCGATTCAAACTGCTCTTTACCGGTTGCGGTATTCAAATCATTATACAAGCGTTCGGCAAAGAACGGCGCAATGGGCGACATCAGTTTAGATATGGTGACTAAACAGGTATACAAAGTTTGGTATGCCGAAACCTTATCGGCCGAGTTATCTGATTTCCAGAAACGGCGGCGGCTCAAGCGTACGTACCAGTTGCTCAGGTGTGCATCTACATAATCTTGTATAGCACGGGCAGCCTTGGTAGGCTCAAAATCAGCGTAAAAGGCATCAACTTCCTGCGTAAGCGTGTTTAGCAGGGACAAGATCCAGCGGTCAATTTCCGGACGCTGACTTAACTCGATCTCCGGCTCGCTAAAATCAAACTTATCGATATTAGCGTAAAGCGAAAAGAAAGAGTAAGTGTTATACAACGTACCGAAGAACTTACGGCGCACTTCATCTAATCCTTCAATATTAAACTTTAGGTTATCCCAGGGCGATGCATTGCTGATCATATACCAGCGGGCGGCATCGGCACCGTATTGTTCAATGGTATCGAACGGATCGGCAGCGTTGCCCAAGCGTTTCGACATTTTGTTGCCATTCTTATCCAGCACCAAACCGTTCGATACTACATTTTTAAATGCAATACCAGGGTTGCCGTTCTTTTCGTTCACCGCTTTCACTTCTTCACTGGCTTCGCTTAACATTACGGCTATGGCGTGCAGGGTAAAGAACCAGCCACGGGTTTGATCCACACCCTCGGCTATGAAATCGGCCGGGTAAGCGGTAGCAAACTGCTCCTTGTTTTCAAACGGGAAATGCCATTGTGCATAAGGCATAGCACCCGAATCGAACCAAACATCAATCAGGTCCGGTTCGCGCAGCATTTTTTTACCGGTTGACGAAACCAAGATCACATCATCCACATAAGGACGGTGCATATCTTCTAACCTGAAACCTTGCGGCATTAAGCCCGCGGCAGCAGCCTTGTCAATTTCTTGGTTAAGCTCTTCTACCGAGCCAATGCATTTTTCTTCGTTACCGTTCTCTTCGCGCCAAATAGGCAACGGGGTACCCCAGTAGCGTGAACGCGATAAATTCCAGTCCACCAAATTTTCCAGCCAGTTACCAAAGCGGCCTGTACCGGTACTTTCGGGTTTCCAGTTAATGGTTTTGTTTAACTCAACCAGTTTATCTTTAACGGCGGTGGTTTTAATGAACCAGCTATCTAACGGGTAGTATAAAATAGGTTCATCCGTACGCCACGAGTGCGGGTAGCTGTGCTCGTACTTTTGTACGTTAAATGCCTTGTTATCTTCTTTTAACTTAATGGAAATAGATACATCGGTAGCACGGAAACCCGGTTCGTCGCGCTCGGCCTGGGTATAGTATTCTTCCTTAACATACCGACCGGCAAAATCGGTCACCTCGTCAACAAAGCGCCCTTGTTTATTCACCAACGGCACTTCCTTGCCTGTTTCATCCAACACCATTACCGAGGGAACGTTGTTTTCTTTACAGGCCCTAAAGTCATCCGCACCAAAAACAGAAGCGGTGTGTACGATACCGGTACCATCATCGGTGGTCACAAAATCGGCTGGGATAACGCGGAAAGCATTTTTTTCCAGGTCTTCATTGGTAACGTAAGGCATCAGCTGGTGGTAGCGTAAGCCAATGAGGTCGGTACCTTTAAATTCGGCTTTAACCGTCCATGGAATAACCTTATCACCTTCTTTATAATCTTTAAAAGAAGCGTTTTCGCCTTCAGCTTTAAAGTATTTGCCAACCAACACCTTGGCCAACACCACACTTACCGGTTTAAAGGTGTAAGGGTTTAGCGTGCTTATTTTTACGTAATCGATGTTTTCGCCAACGGCCAGGGCACAGTTTGATGGCAGGGTCCACGGGGTAGTGGTCCAGGCCAGTATAGCGGTTTCCTCACCTGCTTCACTAAACAGGGTTTGCATAAGCGGGTGCTGCTGGTCGTTCTTTAAAAAGAACTGCGCGGCAATGGTGGTGTCTTTCACCATTTTATAGGTACCCGGCTGGTTCAACTCGTGCGAGCTTAAACCAGTACCCGATTTAGGTGAATACGGCTGAACCGTGTAACCTTTATACAACCAGCCTTTATTATAAAGCTGTTTCAGTATCCACCAAAGCGATTCGATGTATTCGTTCTTGTACGTGATGTACGGCTCTTCCAGATCGACCCAGTAACCCATTTTTTCGGTCAGGTTGTTCCATACATCGGTATAACGCATTACCTCTTTACGGCAAGCTTCGTTATAATCTTCAATAGAAATCTTTTTGCCAATATCGTCTTTAGTGATACCTAACGATTTTTCAACCGCCAGCTCAATAGGCAAACCGTGGGTATCCCAGCCGCCTTTGCGTTTTACCTGGTAACCTTTTAAGGTTTTATAGCGACAAAATATATCTTTAATAGACCGCGCCATAGCATGGTGAATGCCGGGCATACCATTGGCCGATGGCGGTCCTTCGTAAAAAGTATAGGGATTGCTGGCAGGACGGCTGCTAATGCTTTTTTCGAAAATGTTGTTTTCTTTCCAAAACTCAAGCACATCCTTGCCTATCTGCGATAAATTTAACTGTTTATATTCCTTGTACATCAGCGTTTTCCACAAAAATTAAGAGGTGCAAAAATACGGATTTTTAAGGTAATAATTTAGTTTGATTAAGGGAAATGTATGGTGAGTTGCAGGAGCGCATTATAGGTTAGCCTGTTGGCCGTTGTCTAAAAAAGCTAAATGTGTTATTGGGATTGTTTTAAATGAGCTGCCTTTGATGGTTTAATGACATCTACTTGGCTTGTCACTATGAGCTTGTCGAAGACTTCTACAATTTGCTAAGTCTTCGACAAGCTTAGACCGACAGGTTAAATTAACAAACCATCATTGCTTAGGAGCGAGGTGCAACCTGTAAGTGCTTAGCTACTCTTTACAGGTTACACCCATGCTATTGATTGCAATGCCATAGATATTATTTATGATCTTGTTTGTAAATATTCTCTAGGCTTTCAAGGTATTTAATAGCCTCTTCAGTGAATACCGGCGGGTGCTTAGCATCTTTTTTAGCTGCCTTATTATACAGGTAAACGAATTGGAAAGGACTATTGGCGATCTTAAGCATTTGTTTTTTGTAGCCATTGTTCACTATAGTACGGGCCATATAAAACCCCGGCATGTGCCCGGCCGAAGAACGCAACAGTTTACGATAAGCCTTTTCGTTTTGGAAATTTGCACCATGAGACCGTGCCATTACCACTAGGTTGGAGTCAAGGGATTTTATGGCGGCGGGGGCTGGTTTCAGCAACCAGTCGGTAATTTCGTCTGGGTCGCCGGGCTGGGCCAGCATGGGCACCTTATCTATCATATCGGCAATACCCTCGTTTTGTATACTGAATATGGCGTAAAGCATGCCTTCATGCTCGGGTTTGATGTTCTTAAACTCCATTTGCGAGCGGAGCTGGTGGTGCAACTCGTGAGCTTCTAAAATGCCATTTTTAATTTTTGAATTATTTACGCCGGCCATCATGCTAATAAAGATGCCGTTGGGGTACGATACCGCATCCATAGCCAAACCATTGTAATAAAATTTCAGGTCCTTAACAGGATGACGGTCTTTTTTGGGCAAATACTCATATACATATTTATACATTACATTTTTATAAGCCGGGCTTTGCAGGGTTTGTTGCAGGTAGGTTTTAAGCGAATCTTCCTGGTCTTTGTATCGCTTAATTAACACGGCATACCAGTATTTGGCTTTCAGGTTCTTTTGCAGGCGGGCATCATTAGCAGGCATATAAACTATTTCGAGCGCACGGCGATAATTCACCAGGGAAACCGAATCGAATACAGAGTGCGCGTAGGTTTTGTTGCCTTCCAGGTTAATGAAGGTATTCCATTGGTCGTCGGTTATAGACTTGTTCTTTTTAAGCGAATCGGTGAGCTCCCAATATTTAAAGGCGGCATCTATATTAATAGTTTGCGCTTTTAAGGCGGGTGCCAGCAGCAGAGTCATTATAAACAGGATAAAGGCTTTTTGCAGATGATTCTTCATAACAAGGTTTGTTTATGCAGCAAAGGTGCTTTATGCCATTTGGCCGTTAAATTGTATTATCTCAACCGGCCGGTTTATTATACCAACGCTGTATTTCACCTAAAAGAGTATTTGGAATAAGAAAACATGGGGTTGGTGTAAAAAATTTATAAGCCACCTGCTATTATGTAGTTTTACAGCATGAAGCAAAAAGCAAAACTATACCATCTGGGCGGCTGGCTGCTGGTAGTAGCTTATGACCTGGTTAGTATATGGCATCATGGTACACCTAAATTACCTGTTACTATTCAAATGCTGTTTCAGTTCTCTTTTTGCTTAAGCATGGCCAGCGTATTTTATTATTGCTTTTTGTGGGTATACCCAAGTTTTTTAAAGAAATGGCGTTTACTATGGTTGGTTCCAGCATTACTTGGAGTGCCGGTGGTGTTTTCGGCAACGCGCTTTTTGCTCGAACAAATGCTTTATCCTGTGCTGTTCGGTATCAGCAATTACTTTGGCGACTTTAGCTTATGGTTTTACTTGTTAGACAATATGTATTACGGTGTTGCCGTAACCGTAGTAAGTGCCGCGGTTTGGAACGCGCAGGAAGCGTTTAAACATCAGGAGGAAAACGAGACACTCCGCAAGGAAAAAACGCAGGCCGAACTGGCATTTCTCAAATCGCAGATCAACCCGCATTTTTTATATAATACGCTTAATTATATATATTCACTGGCCTACCCTGTATCCGATCAGCTGGCCAATGCTATCATCAAGCTTTCTAATTTAATGCGCTACATGCTCACCGAAAGCCCGGATGGCCGTATAGATCTGCAAAAGGAAGTAGATTACCTGAACAATTACATTGATATATACCGCATGCGGTTTGAAGATAACTTTTTTGTAAACTTTGAAGCAGCTGATAATGTGGCCGGCAAGCGGGTTGCACTATTAGTTTTAATTCCTTTTGTAGAAAATGCCTTTAAGCATGGCGTAGTCAACGAGGCTGCCAGGCCGGTAAAAATACAGTTAAAAGTAATAGACGAAAGGCTCATGTTTACAGTGAGTAATAAAATTAACCGCAACCAAAAAGACCAGTCGAGTGGTGTTGGGCTGGCTAACATTCGCCGACGGCTCGAACTTATTTACCCCGGGCGGCACGAACTGCTGATCTCTGAAAATGGAGTAACCTATAAAACCACCTTAAATATTCAACTCTAAACATTAAATAAATGAAATTTTCAAATTACCTCTTAGCGGGGCTGGCCTTGCTATGCGCTGCCCACTCCCAAGCGCAAGACACACTCATTCATCCTAAACAAAAAATTAAGATCATGCTGGTCGGTACTTACCACTTTGCCAATCCGGGTCAGGATAAGTTTAATACCAAGGTTGATGACTACAGTACACCCGAACGTCAGCAGCAAATACAGGAAGTGAACAATACTCTGGTAAAATTTAAGCCTGAAAAGATATTTTTAGAAAGTAACGTCAAGTACCAGAACGAAGCCGATTCGCACTTTCAGCAGTATAAAGAAGGCAAGGTGGATATAACTGGCAAAATGATTAACGAGCGTTTGCAGATTGGCGAAAAGCTGGCCAAGCAACTCAACAACAAACACATTTACGCTGCCGACGCCGATGGTGAATGGCTGGGCCAGCAAATGGAGCATTATGCCGATAGTACTAAACTGAGTTACTATAAAGATTTTGTAAAGACGTTTGGCGAGTACATGACCTTTTATAACCACTACATTGCTACACACACTATTAAGCAAAATCTTGAATACCTTAACCGCCCTCAAGAATTGCTGAACCATAACCACATGATGTATAATTATGTATTTGCACGTATTGGTGCGGGCGATACCTACATAGGTGCCGAACTGGTAGGCGAATGGTACAAACGCAATGTAAAAATATATGCCAACATCCTCAAAAATGTATCTCCAACTGATAAGCAGGTGATGGTACTGTTTGGCTCGGGGCATATCCATATTTTGAAGCAGTTATTTATGGACAACCCCGATTTTGAGGTGGTAGAGGCTAACGCTTATTTAAGTAAAAAATAAGCGTATGAAAACGAGAGCAACCTACTTAACTTGTTTTACCATAATATGCCATTTGCTCACCAGTTGCTATACCATACGTGCCATAAAATGGTGGGAGCCCGGCTTGGATGATGTGGGCAAATTTAAATCGGTAAAGATCACAGCATCAAGCCAGCCTTTCGCTTTTATAAATGGCACCAACCATAGCAGGAATCAAAAACTAAAAACCTACCTCGATACGTTTTTAAACCGCACTAATACCGATGCCTTTATAGTGATCAGGCACGATACCGTTTTATATGAGAACTATCCCACCGGCAACGCTACTGCTACGCATCCCAGCTTTTCGGTAGCTAAATCATTTATTGGCACTTTAATAGGTATTGCAGTTGATAAGCAATTGATCGCTTCAACCAATCAGCCCGTAACCAATTATTTGCCTCACTTGGCTAAAAATGATACCCGCATGAGCCAGCTCACCATACAGCATTTGCTGGACATGTGTGCTGGTTTAGCATTTGACGAGGGAAAAGAAACTGCCTTTGGCGAAATTACCAAGCTGTATTACGGCCGCTCGTTGAAGCGGCAGGTGAACCGGTTAAAGCTAAAACTGATCCCGGCATTAAGTTCGAATACCAAAGCATCAGCACACAGGTACTGGCTGCCGTTTTAGAAAAAGCCACCGGCAAAAAAACGGAAGTCCTGCTAAATGAATGGCTATGGCAACCCTTAGGCATGCAAAGCGATGCGCTATGGAGTATAGATGATAACCAAATGGTTAAAGCGTATTGCTGCCTTAACGCCACCGCTTTAGATTTTGCCAAGTTGGGTCGCTTGTACTTAAATAAGGGCCAATGGCAGGGCCAGCAAATAGTATCTGCCGGTTGGGTGAACACCACCACTCACCCTGATACCCTTTTTCATAAAGGCTATAAAAACCAGTGGTGGGCTGTTAATCAATATAAGTTCTTTAAAGACTCGGTACTGGCGGTAAAGTACCAGCAGGATAACGGCATTAAAGAGGCCATTGGTAAAAATAAAAGTGGTATGTATTACCTTCGGTTGCACTCGGTAGATTTTGAGGCCGAAGGCATTTTACAGCAAACCATCTATGTAAACCCCCATAACGGTGTGATCATCGTCCGCTTAGGCAATTACCCCGGCAAGCGCGTGAACTTCCCCGACATCTTTATACCCCAACTTGGTAGGCAGTTATAAACAAATATAAAAATTGCTTATTAATTTATACGTTCTGCTTTTAAGTATATTGTATACTTTTAGGGCAGAAATCATCCTTATTACATGATGCCGAAATTCTACTTTACACTCCTGTTCACTTGTATTTGTACTGCCTCCTTTGCACAAAACAACATCCAATTCAGCAAGAAGGCTGATAGCCTTTATAAAGCTAAAGATTACGCTCAAGCCGGGCCTTATTATGTAAAAGCGGCCAACATGGCTGAGTACCAGGCCGTCAAAAAAAACCAGTATTATAACGCTGCCTGCAGTTATGCTTTAGCCGGTAAAACCGATAGCGCCTTTACCTTGTTGCATGCCGCTATTAAAAACGGCTATATAAATATAAACCACATTAAAGAAGATTCGGATTTAAACTCTTTGCATGCTTCTAAAGAATGGCAAAGTATTATCAGTACACCCATGCCTGTATTAGACCACGCCGACCCGCTTGAGGCAAAAATTGTGACTACCGATGTGCAGAATTTTTGGAAAGCGTATGACCTGGCTCAAAAGGATACAGCCAACCGTTACAACATCTACAAAAAGTATTACCTGGATATGGCCAGCCCGGGTATGCAGGATTACTTTGCCTATAAAGTGCAAAGCCTGAAAAGCTTTGTAAGAGGGCATGATAAACGTCCGGAGTTTTACGCCAGTATACGCCAAAATACCAACAAGGTAGAAACCCAGAAAAAGCAGATGCAGCAAAGCTTCGTCAACTTTAAAAATCTTTATCCTGCTGTGCGTTTCCCCGATATGTATTTCATTATCGGCAGTTTCAGTTCGGGTGGAACGGCATCTGATAGGGGCTTGCTTATTGGGCTCGATCAATCGGCCGGCTCACCCAGTGTGAATGTGGACGAACTTACATTGTGGGAACGTAACAATCTTTCTGCTATAGACGGATTGCCTAACCTCATGGCACACGAGCTGATCCATTACCAACAAAAAGGAATGGGGAGCGACACCTCGCTTTTAAAGGCAGTAATGGTAGAGGGTATGGCCGATTTTATGGGTGAACTGATATCGGGTAAAACTGCTAACGGCCGCTTACATACCTGGGCTAAAGGCCGTGAAAAACAAATTTGGACCGATTTTAAGCGCGAAATGTACCTTGATAAAGCCAGGAACTGGATAGCCAATTCCGACCAGGAAACGGCCGATAAACCTGCTGATTTAGGTTACTGGGTAGGCTACTACATTTGCAAAGCCTATTACCAAAATGCCGCCGATAAAAAGCAAGCCATTTATGATATGCTGCACGTAAAAGATTACCGCCAGTTTTATACCCAAAGCAGGGCCGATGAGTTGCCTTTCCTGAAATAAGCACCGCATATAAAAAAAGAATGGCCGGTTGTATGGGTGCTCTTAAGCACTACTCTTCGCGGATCATTTTATAAAACCCGTCGCGGTAAGTTTCGCCAATGGGGATGGCTTCATCTTGTATGTAAATGGTGTGACCGTCTACCATACGGATTTTGTTGAGCGATACAATGTAGGATTTATGTACCCGGTAAAAAGGCGGCTGGGGTAATTGTGCTTCCAGATCGCGCAGGGTTTGGTAGGTAACCAGTCGCTGGCCCGATGTAAACACCGACACGTAGTTTTTCAATCCCTCTACGTATAAAATATCATCATAACTCACCTTCAAAAACTTGTTCTTGCTTTCCCCTTTAATAAACATATAGTCTGGAGTGGGATCGGGAGGGGCGGGGAGCGGGCTGTTTGGAACAACCGAAGGCAAAGCTTGAACAGCCGGCTGCAAATAGGTTGACGCTTTTTGCGCGGCTTTAAAGAAACGGTCGAAGGCTACCGGTTTTAACAGGTAGTCCAGCACATCGTGCTCGTAACCTTCCAGCGCATATTCGGGGTAGGCGGTAGTTAATATTATTTTACATTTGCTGCCGCACAGTTTCAGGAACTGGATCCCGGTTAGGTCAGGCATTTGAATATCCAGGAAAACCTAATCGATCCCGCCTTGCTGCACCTTACCTAAAGCCTCAATGGCGCTGGTAGTAGTGCCCACCAGTTCTAAAAACGGGACTTTTTTAATATAATCGGCAATGATCTTAACCGCATAAGCTTCATCATCAACGGCAAGGCAACGTATCATGGATACAAAAGAAAGATTATTTACGCAAGATGGCGCATCGCCGATAAATTTAGGCGTTAGAGTGACAAACCCACGTTAAGGATTGCAGCGGATACCGGCCCGTGGCAAGGCCTGTGTAGTATGAGCGGAATGCCTGACCCGGAGGGGAACGCCCAAATAATCATTAATGCAACACCATGGCGCCATCGCTCGCTACTACCGGATCTTTAATAAACCTGCGGCCGGTGAAATAAACTATGGCTCCTGCTGCTGCGGTTCCGGCCATTATAGCGGCTAAAGGCACGGCGGTTAGCGCGTTAAAATAGCTCACGCCGGTTGAAGCCAGTGCACCAAAACCCAACTGTAAGGCACCCATCAAAGCTGATGCTGTTCCCGCGTTTTTGGCAAACGGCGCCAGTGATAGGGCCGAAGCATTAGGAGCAATAAGGCCGATGCAGCACAGAATAATGAACAGCATAACTAACACGCCGGTTAAACCCATTAAGCCGTTTAGGGCTAATATCACAAACACAATTCCGGCAATTACCTGCACCAATAGGGCCACCGGCACAATTTGCTGACTGGTAAATCCGCGTTTCAGTAGCCAGCTGTTTACCTGGCTCGCCCCAATAAACCCAACTGAAAGGCCGGCAAAGATCCACCCATACGTTTTTTCGCTTACCTGGTAAAGCTCCATAAATACCAACGGCGAGCCGGCCACGTAAGTAAACAAGCCTGCAAAGGATAATGCCCCGGCAAAAACGTAGGTAAAAAACTGCGGCTGTTTAAGCACCTGCCAAAAGCTTTGCAGCATGGGACCAGGTTTTAACGAAAGGCTGCGGTCGGGCACGTAACTATCGGGCAGGAAAAATATAACAGTCAGTAAAATAACAACGGCTATAATGGCCAGTATTAAAAATATGGCATGCCAACCTAATGCTGTGGTTACATAACCCCCAACAGTAGGTGCAACCATAGGAGAGGCACCTACCACCAACATTAACAAGGCAAACACCTTGGCGTTATCTTCCACCGGGAACAGATCGCGCACCATTGCAACGGCGGCCACGGCGGCAGCACAACTGCCAATGGCTTGTAAAAAGCGTAAACCTATCAGCGTTTCTACCGTACCGGCGGCCATACAGCCAAATGAAGCCAGCAGGTAAACAGCCAAGCCAATATACAACGGCTTTTTACGCCCGTATTTATCCAGGAGTGGTCCGTAAAGTAATTGCCCGGCCGATATGCCTACAAAATAACTCGACAACGATAGGGTAACCTTATCTATGGTAGTATCCAGGTCTTTGGCAATTACCTTAAAACTGGGCAGGTACATATCAATAGAAAATGGTCCCAGTGCGGTAAGTGATCCCAGGATGAGGATCAAGAAAAAGTATCGTTGTTTAGTCATGAGCAGGGTATAAGCCTAAAAGTGCAAAGATAAACTTACCGTTTGCCCAAACGGGGTTTAAGTATGAAAATGACAGCATAAAGATAAGTGGGCTTCACCATTACGAAAGCTTTTTCTGTTAACTCACTACCGTGGAGGATAAGGGTGAGTGTTTACATGATCTTCACCTGCATCTCCTTAAAACGAGGTAGCAGCTTTTTAAACAGGTTACTTTTAAAGCCTGCCTCACTGTACACATCAGTTATCCAAACCAGTATTTTAAGTTCAATATTATCGGCAGCAATAGTATTAATAAGGATTTCGGGCGGCAGATTTTTAAGGATGTTATCAGTTTTGCTAATCTCTTCGGTAATAATTTTGTTAATGGCATCCAGGTTGGTATCAACAGGTACTTTAAATATTACTTCAGTTTTCAGGTAATCGTTACTTAAAGTCCAGTTAACCAACCGGCCCGATAGCAGATCGCCATTAGGAATTATAACCTCCGAACCTTGCGGCGTCAGCATTTTGCTCGACCGGATGCCAATATCCTGCACTTTCCCTTTTTTATCGGCCAGTTCTACATAATCACCAATACGAAAAGGCTTTTCAAAAATCAGTATAATGCCCGATACAAAATTATTAACAATGTTTTGCATGCCTAAACCAATACCCACACCCAAGGCACCCAAAACCACGGTTAACTTATCCATAGGTATACCCGATGCCGTTACCGCAAGTAACACACCAACAATAATAATAATAAGGCGCACCAGGGCTAACTTCGATCCTTTATGCTCGGTCTTATCATCGAAGGTAATGCTGTTTTCACCAAACAGTACGCCCACATGCTTTTGCAGCATATTGGCCAGGTAAACTATCACGGCAAAAAACAGCACATTGCTTAAGGTAAAACTTACGCTGCCAAAATGCCGTTGCGCAGACAGCACATGCTGTACCAGCGCAAATACGCCGCCTGCAATGCTGAGGTTAATCATAAACACCAACAGCCACAATACCACAGCCACTACCGATAGTATCTTTTTAAATGAGGCGCGTGTACTTATCAGGTTTATGCGCGAAAACAAACCATTAGCGCAGGAGCTTACCTTAATTTGCAGCTCCAGTGCTTCGGTTAGTATTTGTATAAACACAGCTAATCCAATTACTTGCGTTAGTCCAATAATGGCTGTAGTGCTGAAAACCTTGGCCAAACTAATGCGCCCGAAAATATTCATTGCTACAGCCATTATGTTTAACCCCGCATATATAATTAGTACAGGTTTAACTAACCGCTCCGAAAAATTAGCTTTTACCAGTTTACGGTAAAAGTACCAACCTATGTATAATGATATAACGTTAAGCATCATTAACCATAAGCGCATCCATATAGCATCGTGTACAATGGTGTTGGTAAATATTACAATTACATAAAGTGCCACAATCAAAAGCCAGTAACGCAGATCGTTTTGAGGCAAAATTTTCCAAAAGTGTATGGTAACGGCTATCAGCAGCAAAAACTGGGTTAGCTCAATATACATAGAAGGCGAATCGGGTTCAAAAAGCGGCGTTAAATTGTGCATTACTGTAATAGCCGCCAATACCGGGTAAGGTTTAATATAGTTAAAGCTAAGTTCGCCCAGCTTATCTTTAATATCGGCTTTGCGGGCGCTTTTATAGCTGCGGTATACCCAAATGTAAAACACCAGCCCGGCCAGGATTAGCAGTATGCGGTTATCCCAGGTAGAACTGATAAAGTAGCTTAATATTTTATTTTGCCCGTTGTAGGAAGATTTAAGCAAGTCGGTAAAACTGCTTCCCGGTTCGCTGTTGACCGGAGCTGCCCATATATAAGGCGATTCCCGGCTAAGCGCGCTCCGGCCCGATTGCCGCAGCCTTTCGTTTATGGAGTTTTGCAGGTCGGTAACGGTGAGGTATGAGGCCGAAACATCGGCCAGTAAACGGCTTACCGTATCCAGTTTGGCGGTAGTGGCACTGCCCGAACTTTGCAGGCGCATTTTAATATCGGTTAACTGCCGGGCATACAGCCTTTTTTCGGTAGTATCTTTAGCCGTTACCATTAATAACGAATCGTTACTAAGTTCTATAACCTGGTTGGCCAGGCGTTGCAAATCATTATTGTATTTAGATAAAGCCGTGCGCCAGTCGGTAAGCCTGTTCAGCGCATCTTTTAGTATGAGGTTATAGCTCAGCAGGCTTTTGGTATCAATAACCTTGCGGGGCACCTCCATGTCTTTTTTTACCGGGTCAATGTCCTGCTTAACGCCAGCCAATCCGGTGCGGATATTATCAATACCATAACCCCGCTTATTGGTGGCGTTAATTTCGGTAATAGCAGCCTGTGCTTTTTGAATGCGGAAAAGCAGAGTATCGGGTATGGTTTCTGCCGAATCGGGAGTTGGTACCGGAGTGGTTGTAGCAGTTCCTTGTGCTACGGCAGAAAATGCCATAAGCAGGCATACTCCTATGACTAAAAAAATACGGAATTTATAAAGGGTTGATAATTTGAAAACTAAAGAAAATCTATTCATGCCAAATCTTGAGCGTATGGTGAAAAATTAATAAGTCAGGCAGCTTAAGTATCCTTTTTATACAAGCGACAGGCCAAAGGGTTTGCCATTTGTGGTTTGAGTATTTACTATTCAAACCATAAAGCATTAATAGGGTTATCCTATTATATCTGCTAATCCATTGAAAAATCAACAACCCGTTATATTAACCGGAGGCCTTAAATGGGCCGAACGCATTGCTTATTTATTTGATAGTCAATTCCGCATTCCGGGCACAAACTTCCGTTTCGGGCTGGATCCTATTGTGAACCTGCTCCCTGTAGCGGGTGATGCGGCCGGGTTTATGGTTGGCGCGGCACTGGTGCTTACTATGGCCAAGCATGGCGTAAGCCGTAAGGTGCTCATTTTAATGATGTTTAATTTACTTATTGACGGACTAATTGGAGCCATACCGCTTATAGGTACTATTTTCGATTTTTACTACAAAGCCAATAACCGCAACATTCAGCTCCTTAAAGAACATTATGTAGAAGGCAAGCACCAGGGAAGCGGCACAGGCGTACTCGTTATAATTACGCTGGTGCTTGTGTTATTTTTATCCCTCTTTTTGTTTTTGAGTTACAAGGTATTGGCGTTTATTGTCCATCAGTTCTAACATTTTATCTTCAAAATAATGGCTTGCAGATTTAAGCAAACGATTGCGTAAATTTTTGCCGTATTAATGTTGTTTCAAATCCAATTTCTTTCAAATACTCAATAATTATTGTTTAGTTTGTGTTTTACCGGGTACATGCAACCAATGCAATACCTCCGGTTGTTATTAATGTATAAACCAAACTGCTAATATCAGTTTTATTGAACACGGGCTGCTTTTAAAGTAGTTGCTCACATTTGTTATGAAAAAGTTTTTAGACGAGAATTTTTTGCTGCAAACTCCTACAGCGCAGCGCTTGTACCACGAGTACGCCAGCGGTTTACCAATAATAGATTATCACTGCCATTTGCCGCAAGACCAAATTGCAACCAATCTTAACTTTAATAACTTAACCCATGTTTGGCTGCACGGCGACCATTATAAATGGCGTGCCATGCGTACCAACGGTATAGATGAAAGCTATATAACAGGCAATAAAACCGACGCTGAAAAATTTGAGCAATGGGCTGCCACCGTGCCTTACACCCTGCGCAACCCTTTATACCATTGGACGCACCTGGAGCTTCAACGCTATTTTGATATCCACGATATTTTATCGCCTGCTACAAGTAAGCAAATTTATGATGATTGTACTGCCAGGTTGCAAACGCCTGAGTTTTCGGTACAAAGCCTTATTACCAAAATGAACGTGGAAACCATTTGTACTACAGATGACCCGTTAGATAATTTAGCTTATCACAAGCAGTTAGCCGGTAACAATGTGGTAAAAGTACTCCCGGCCTTTCGTCCCGATAAGGCCATGAACGCCGATGATACCGAAGCTTTCAATGCTTATGTAAACAAACTGGAAGAAGTTGGCGATGTAAGTGTTACCGATTACGATAGCTACCTGCAAGCGCTTAAAGCCCGTCACGATTTCTTTGCGGCCAATGGTTGCTCGGTATCCGACCACGGTTTGGAGCATATTTATGCCGATGATTATACCGAAGAAGAAGTAAGAACTATATTCAATAAGATACGTGGTGGCGCTGCCTTGCTGCCAGGCGAAATCCTGAAACTTAAAGCCGCCCTGTTGTTCCAGTTCGCTATATGGGACCATGAAAAAGGCTGGATTCAGCAATTCCATTTGGGTGCCTTGCGCAATAACAACACCCGTTTGTTAACCCAGTTAGGTCCTGATACCGGTTTTGATTCTATGGGTGATTTTAGCCAGGCCCGTGCTTTGTCTAAATTTTTAAACAAGCTGGATACTGAAGATAAATTAACCAAGACCATCATTTATAACCTTAACCCGTCTGACAACGAAATGATGGCGACCATGATCGGCAACTTTAACGATGGTTCGGTTGCAGGTAAGGTACAATTTGGTTCGGGCTGGTGGTTTAACGATCAAAAGGATGGCATGATCAGGCAAATGAATGCGCTGAGCAACATGGGCTTGCTGAGCCGCTTTATTGGTATGCTAACCGATTCGCGCAGCTTCCTTTCTTTCCCTCGTCACGAATATTTCCGCCGCTTGGTGTGTAACCTGCTGGGCGATGATATTGAGAATGGTGAACTACCTAACGATATTGAGTGGACCGGTAAAATTGTAAAAGACATTTGCTACTATAACGCTAAAAACTACTTCAACTTTTAAGGATGAGTGGAATTTTAGATAAAGATTACAGCAGCGGTTCGGTACTCAATTTTGGCGAACTGTTGCTGCGTATTACCCCCGATGCCGGGGGCGAATGGCTTAAAGAAAACAGTATCCCCGTTTTTGTGGGTGGAGCCGAATTAAACGTAGCTACCGCCTTAGCGCTTTGGGATATACCTACGCGCTATTTTACCGCATTGCCAAAAAACGGCATGTCGGAGAAGTTGGTATCCTTTGTACAGGAAAAGAACATTGATACTTCTTCTATTTATTACCATGGCAACCGTGTTGGCCTGTACTTTTTAACCAAGGGTCAGGATTTGAAGAACGATGCCCTGATTTACGATCGTGCTAATTCGGCCTTTGCAGAGTTAACGCCGGGTATGGTGGATTGGGATAAAGTACTGGACGGTGTTACCTGGTTTCATTTCAGTGCTATTTGTCCGGCTATCAGTCAGAATGCTGCTGATGTTTGTAAAGAGGTATTAGAAGCAGCTTCTAAAAAAGGCATTACCATTTCAGTCGACTTAAATTACCGCGCAAAACTGTGGAAATACGGCAAAGAACCTATTGATGTAATGCCCGAACTGGCGCAATACTGCGACCTCATTATGGGAAACATTTGGGCTGCCGAACGTATGCTGGGCGTTAAGGTGGAAGAACTGGTAACAGAATCGGGACAAAAGAGCCTGTATGTAAAAGAAGGGCAAAAAAGTTCGGAAGGGATTATTAAGAAATTTCCTAAGTGTAAAGCAGTAGCTAATACTTTTAGGTTTACGGCCGATGACAATACCAATGTAGAATATTACACCGTTTTATACACAGATGATAAGCTGTACCTTTCGGGCGAGCACAGGGCCGAAACCATAATAGATAAAGTAGGCAGTGGTGATTGCTACATGGCCGGTTTAATTTACGGTTTCTATCATAATAATGATCCGCAGCAAATAGTAGATTTTGCTACCGCCGCCGCCTTTACCAAGCTGTTTGTAAACAGCGATGCTACTAACAAAAGTGTAGAATTTATTGAAGAAGCCATTATTAGATGAAAACCAAACAGGAAGTATTAGATAGTATTATTACCCAGGGCATGCTGCCATTATTCTTTTATGAAGATGCCGAGGTAAGTGTGGAAATTACCCGCACTTTATACAAGGCGGGTGTCCGCGTTTTTGAATATACCAACCGTGGCGAAGCTGCTTTAGAGAACTTCAAAAAGATGAAGGCCTTGCAGCAAGATGAAATGCCCGATCTGCATTTAGGCATTGGTACCATAAAATCGGTACATGAGGCAGATGCCTTTATTAATGCCGGAGCTGATTTCCTGGTATCGCCCATAGTAAACCCCGAGGTGGCTAAAATGGCGCACGACCGAAATATGCTGTGGATTCCGGGCTGTATGACCCCAACCGAAATTTACACTGCCCAGTGTAATGATGCCGCATTAATTAAGCTTTTTCCTGCTAACATATTAGGTCCCGATTTTTTGAGCTCTATTAAAGAACTGTTTCGCGGGCAACTGTTTATGCCTACCGGTGGAGTAGAACTGGAGGCACAAAATATTGCTACCTGGTTCAGGGCAGGTGTATGTGCCGTAGGTATGGGCAGTAAGCTCATCAGCAAAAAAGTACTAGAGGGTAAATTGTACGATCAATTATATACCGATACACAAACTGCCATTAACCTGGTACAAACCAGCCGATAAAACCAATAAACCTAAAGATGAAAGAAACTAAAATGGGTAGTTATAGGTGGACTATATGTGCACTTATATTTTTTGCCACTACCATCAATTATTTGGACAGGCAGGTAATAGCCTTACTTAAAATAAGGCTTACCGATGAGTTTCATTGGGACTCTGGTGATTATGCAAACATTGAAATTGCCTTTAAATTAGCTTACGCCATAGGCATGATCGGTGTAGGTCGTATAATTGATAAATTAGGCACTAAAATTGGCTATGCTGTTTCAATTGGATTGTGGAGTTTAGCCGCAATATTACATGCAGTTGTAACTACAACAATGGGTTTTGTGTATGCACGCCTGTTTTTGGGTATTACCGAAGCTGGTAACTTTCCAGCTGCTATCAAAACAACGGCTGAGTGGTTCCCTAAAAAGGAACGTGCATTGGCAACTGGTATATTTAATTCAGGCTCAAACATTGGTGCTATTGTAGCACCGCTAACCGTACCATTTATTGCCGCCGCTTATGGTTGGCAAGTTGCTTTTATAATTACGGGTGCCATTGGATTTATATGGCTGGTTATATGGCTTATTGTTTATGAAGTGCCTGCCCGCAAAGCAAAACTAACAAAAGCCGAATTTGATTACATACATAGCGATGTAGACGATATGGCAGCAGTAGCTATACAATCTGAGCCTAAAGTATCGTGGTTTAAGCTGCTTACCTTTAAGCAAACATGGGCGTTCGTAATTGGTAAGTTTTTAACCGATCCAATATGGTGGTTTTATCTTTTCTGGCTTCCCGACTTTTTAAATAAGCAATATAACTTAGGTGAAAAGCAAATTGCTTTACCTGTAGCTTTGGTATATGTAATGTCGAGCGTTGGAAGTATTGGCGGTGGCTATCTTCCTTTAACTTTCATTAAAAAAAATATGCCGGTTTTTAAAGCCCGTAAAGTATCGATGCTTATTTACGCATTATTGGTTTTGCCAATAGTTTTTGCACAATATTTAGGAAGCATAAATATGTGGATGGCCGTATCTGTTATTGGTTTAGCAGCAGCAGCCCACCAAGCTTGGAGTGCTAATATTTTTACTACAGTTTCAGATATGTTCCCTAAACGTGCGGTTGCATCTGTTACCGGTATTGGTGGAATGGCTGGTGGTTTAGGCGGTATCTTATTATCAGCTTTGGTTCAAAAAGGCATGTTTGTGCATTACGAAAAAATAAATCAGTTACCTAAAGCGTATTTTATTATGTTTTTGATATGCGGTGGTGCATATTTATTGGCTTGGGCAATAATGCAAATACTGGTTCCAAAAATGAAAACTATTGACATAGATAATTAAGGCTGGGTAACTGGTATTCAATTGTCTTAATATTTATATAGCTGCTTTCAACTAAAAATATAATTAACAAAATTATTATGAGTTTCAAAGACGAGCTTAACAGCTTATTTGTTGAAGAGAGCCAGATACCGGAAGAATACCGGATAGCTGAACTTCACCAACGCGAATACTTGTCTAACGGCGAGATGAAACAATGGGATGGAGAAGTAAGCGAGGTATACTCTCCTATTTGTATACCTACGCCCGAGGGCTTACAGCGAAAACTGATTGGCAGTTACCCGCTGGGAACCGAAGTGGAAGCCATGGAAGCGTTAACAGCTGCCGAAACTGCTTATAACAACGGTCGTGGTGAATGGCCAACAATGAGCGTTGACGGGCGCATTAAGTGCCTCGAAAAGTTCGTTTACAAAATGGTTGAGCAGCGCGACCTGGTTATTAAACTCATTGTTTGGGAAATTGGCAAATCAGTAGCCGATTCAACCAAAGAGTTTGACCGTACGGTTGAATATATCAACCTCACTATAGATGCGCTCAAAGATATTGACCGTCAATCATCGCGCTTTGAAATAGCCGAAGGTGTGGTAGCGCAAACGCGCCGTTCGCCTATTGGAGTGGTATTGTGCATGGGCCCGTTCAATTATCCTTTAAACGAAACCTTTACCACACTTATCCCCGCTATTATTATGGGGAATACCATCCTTTTTAAACCACCAAAACATGGCACATTGGTGCATTACCCGTTGTTAAAGGCTTTCCAGGAATCTTTTCCTAAAGGAGTAGTTAACACCGTTTATGGTAGAGGTGCCAATGTAACGCCGGGTTTAATGGCTACGGGCAGGATCAACGTATTGGCCTTTATTGGTTCGAGTAAGGTGGCTAACGATTTAAAGAAGCGTCACCCTAAAATTAATCGCCTGCGAGCGGTGTTAAGTTTAGATGCCAAAAACGCAGCTATTGTAACTAAAAGCGCCGACCTCAACATTGCTGTGGCCGAATGTATTTTAGGATCTTTATCCTACAACGGACAGCGTTGTACAGCTATTAAGATCATCCATGTACATAAATCAGTAGCCGATGAGTTTTTAAAACTATTAAGCGAAGGCATAGCCAAACTAAAATACGGCATGCCATGGACTAAAGGTGTTAACCTTACCCCGGTGGCCGAACCTGGTAAACCGGCTTACTTAAAAGAATGTATTGATGATGCCATAGCCAACGGCGCAAGCGTTATTAACGAAAACGGTGGCGAAACCGTAGCCTCTTTTGTTTACCCGGCCGTAGTTTACCCTATAAACGAAAAAATGAAGCTGTACCGCGAGGAGCAATTTGGTCCGGTTATACCGGTATTGCCTTTCGAGTCTATTGAGGAGCCCATACAATACCAGATAGATTCGCCGCATGGTATGCAGGTAAGCATTTTTAGTACCGATGCGCAGGAGACTGCCGACCTGATAGATCCGTTTGTAAACCTGGTAAGCCGTGTTAATATTAACGCCCAGTGCCAGCGTGGACCCGATGTATTTCCTTTTACCGGTCGTAAAGACAGTGCCGAGGGTACGCTATCAGTTCATGATGCCCTGCGCTCATTCTCTATCCGCTCACTGGTAGCTACTAAGATGAATGAAAGCAACAAGAAATTACTTAATGATATCATTAATGAGCATGACAGCAATTTCCTGAGCACTAACTATATTTTTTAATTAGTTTACGGAATCAAAGATATCTCTTAACAAAAACGCGGCAACCTTAAATGGGTGCCGCGTTTTCTATTTAATATAGTCCGTTCATATATGAACAAAACGACCATAATCAATTTCAGTACTGGTAAAATTGTACCTTTGTAAACAAAGCATCTACTTATCGCTTTTACGGATATGTTCGGATTATTCAGCAAAAAGAAAAAAGAACCGCAGGAAATATTTGATTACGATTTTGTATCGGTTGATATGCACTCGCATGTGTTACCAGGTATTGATGATGGGGCTCAGTCGGTAGAAGAGTCGGTGGTACTCATTCGTGAGATGATGGCACTCGGTATTAAAAAAATAATAGCCACGCCGCATATTATGGCCGATTATTATAAAAATAACGCTACTACCATTAATGCTGCCCTGCATACGCTTACGGAATATTTAAAAGCCGAAAATATAAATATTGAGGTGCAGGCCGCTGCGGAGCACTATTACGATGAGTTTTTTAATAAACTGATAGACGATAACGAACTGATGCTCATTAACAATGAGTATGTATTGTTTGAGCTGGCATTTACCAGCAAACCACCCAACGTTATTCATACCATCCAAAAAATAACCGATAAGGGATTAATACCTATACTGGCCCACCCCGAACGTTACCCTTACCTTACGCTTCAGGAAGCCGAAAGTATGCGCAGCTGGGGCTGTCGCCTTCAGCTCAATACCATATCCTTAACAGGATATTATGGCAAAGAAGTTAAAAAGAGTGCTGAGGCATTAGTTGATGCAGGTGTAATAGATTTTATATCGAGCGATATGCATCATCCGCGGCATGCGCATGCCTTAAAAGCTGCATTGCAAACTACGTATCTTAAAAAACTTAAAGAAGATGGCACCTTACAAAACATCCATTTACTTTAATATATAAATCTGATATTATCAGCCCTTGCGTTGGTTTCATTAATGGTTATTAACCAGCCAGTTCTTGAATGATCAGGGCTCTAATTACTTGTGAGTTTACCTTTGGGCCAGGCTTTACGCTCATACTGCACAAGCCTAAGCCACAGGCCGGTATCCGCTGCAATCCTTAACGCAAGCTGAAATTGACTTCTGTGGAGAAGCTTTCTGGAATCAGTATAAATAAGTAATATATTAACACCTTATTCAAAATTTCAGGTAGTTTGGTATAGATAATCCAATTACTTTATGGAAGACCTTACTAACGGTTTCTTGGGCGATGAAAACGATCAGCCGAAAGATAACCCCCGACGTGATTTTTTAAAGAAATCATCGTTACTAACTGCCGTGGCCCTTACGCCCGGCGTAGCTGTAAAGGCTGCTGAAAATCATTTAGATGAAAAGGTAGCTGCTGTATTTGAAAAACTACCCGTTAACTTAACCGTTAACGGCACCGCCCATAAGTTATCCATTGAACCACGCGTTACCCTATTAGATTTGCTGCGCGAGCAACTGCACCTCACAGGCACCAAAAAAGGCTGCGATTATGGCCAGTGCGGCGCTTGTACTGTACACGTTGATGGTTTGCGTGTAAACTCCTGCTTAACCCTGGCCATGATGGTAGACGGTAAAAAGATAACCACCATAGAAGGCCTTGCCAAAGGCGAAGAGCTGCATCCCATGCAGGAAGCATTTATCAAACACGATGGCTTTCAGTGTGGGTATTGCACGCCGGGGCAAATCATGTCGGCCGTGGCTTGCATCCGCGAGGGGCATGCTAATTCGGAGGGTGAGATCAGGGAGTACATGAGCGGTAACATTTGCCGCTGCGGTGCTTACCCTAATATTGTGAACGCCATACAGGAAGTAAAGAACGGAGGACAACAGGTATGAAGCAATTTCAGTATGTACGTCCCTCAACACAGCAAAGCGTTTTAGACGCCATTGCCAAACCCGGCACAAAAATTATTGCCGGCGGCAGCAACTTGGTCGATCTGATGAAGCACGGCGTAATGTCGCCCGATAAACTGGTTGATATTAACAAGCTACCTTTACGCCAGATAACCCCTGCCAAAGGTAGTTTACATATAGGTGCCTTAGCTTTAAACAGCCAGGTAGCCGAAGATAAGCAGGTGAAAGAAAAGTTTCCACTGTTATCGCAAGCGTTGAACGCGGGAGCATCGGCCCAGTTGCGCAACATGGCAACAGTAGGTGGTAACATGATGCAGCGTACACGCTGCCCATATTTTTACGATGTGGCCATGCCCTGTAATAAACGCGTGCCTAACTCAGGATGTGGCGCGCTGGAAGGCTTTAACCGTATGCACGCCATATTTGGTATGAGCGATAAATGTATTGCGGTTCATCCGTCTGACATGGCCGTAGCTATGGCTGCGCTGGATGCTACCGTGGTAATAGCCGGTAAAAAAGGCCAAAGGCGCTTACCCTTTACAGATTTTCACCGCCTGCCGGGCAACACGCCCGAGCTGGACAATAACCTGGCTAAAGACGAACTGATTTTAGCAGTAGAGATACCCGATAACAATTTTGCCAAACACAGCTATTACCTTAAAGTGCGCGATAGGGCATCTTACGCGTTCGCACTGATTTCGGTTGCGGCAGCATTGGATATTGACAACGGAACTATACGCGCTGCTCGTTTGGCTATGGGAGGTGTAGCACATAAGCCATGGCGCTTAACTGCTGTTGAAAATGCCTTGATTGGCAAGCCTGCTACCGCAGCCAGTTTTGAACAGGCGGCACAATTAGCCATGCAGGGTGCCAAAGGTTTTAAAGACAATGCCTTTAAACTGAAACTGGCCCCGGCTACTTTAACCGAAGCTTTAAAACACGCAGCAGGCTTAGCTTAATCTACCATTCCCATGAAACAAGAAGAATTACTCAACATACCAGATTCTTATACCGACGGTATTAACCGGGTAGACGGACGCCTGAAAGTGACCGGTGCAGCCAAGTACTCGGCCGAATACGAAGTACCTGGCATAACCTACGCCGTGTTTGCCACCAGTAATATTACCAAAGGTACCATCAACAGTATTGATACCAAAGCGGCTTTGCGAGCGCCAGGCGTATTAGCGGTAATAACCCATTTAAACGCGCCTAAACTGCCTGGTTACGAAACCGGCAAAGACCCCAGCAAACCACCAACCGGCGGTGGCCCTTTAAGGTTATTTATAGATAATACCATTAAATACAACGGCCAGCCTATTGCGCTAGTGGTTGCCGATAGTTTTGAACGCGCTACTTTTGCGGCATCCTTAATTAAAGCGGAATACAGCAAGCAAGCGCATCAAACCGATACTGAAAAAGGTTTAGATAAAGCCGCTACACCTAAAGGCCCACGCTTTGCCGATTATAAACGCGGCACGCCTGAAGATTGGCAGAACGCCCCCGTAAAGCTGGAAACTGAGTATACAGTTCCAATAAACGTGCATAACCCCATGGAGCTGCATGCCATTATTGCCAACTGGACGGCAACAGATAAAGTAACTGTATTTGCCAAAACCCAGGGCGTAAAATCAACCCAAAACGCCATTGCGCAAGCGTTTAAATTACCGCCCTATAATGTGCAGGTAACTACCAAGTTTGTAGGTGGCGCTTTCGGTAATGCCCTACGTACCTGGCCTCATGAAATTGCCGCGGTAATGGCAGCTCAATTGGTTAAAAAGCCTGTAAAACTGGTTTTAACCCGCGAGCAGCAGTTTAACTCGGTTGGCTACCGGCCATACACCTGGCAAAAGATCAGCATTGGTGCCACGGCCGAGGGTAAGTTAACTAACCTTATTCACGAAGCTAAAGGACAAACCTCAAGCTTTGAAGAATTTACCGAGGGTACGGTTAATATGTCGCGCTTTATGTATGCCTGCCCAAGCGTTGGTACTGTTTATAAAATTACACCAACCGATTTAAATACCCCAACCTGGATGCGTGGTCCGGGTGAAGCCACGGGTGCTTTCGCACTCGAATCGGCTATGGATGAACTGGCCGACAAATTAGGTTTAGACCCTATAGAACTGCGCCTGCGCAACCATGCCGATACTGATCCCGAAAACGGCAAGCCTTTCAGTTCCAAATATCTGAAAGAGGCTTACCAGATGGGGGCCGATAAAATTGGCTGGCAAAACCGCAAGCTCAAAGCCGGTTCGGTTAAGGAGGACGGCTGGCTGGTAGGGTACGGAATGGCTTCGGGTGTATTTGGTGCAGGCCGTGGCCGCGCTACCGTAAAGGCAGCCATGCTGGCCGATGGTACCTTATTGATCCAAACTTCGGTAACCGATATCGGCGTGGGTACCGGTACCGCCATGACGCAGATTGCTTCGGAAATATTTACTAACGTTCCGGTCAATAAAATTAAGTTTGAACTGGGCGATTCATCATTGCCGCCTTCACCCACGCAAGGAGGATCCATGATCACATCTACCGTAGGTGCGGCAGTACATGAAGCCTGTACTGCTTTAAAACAAGAATTTCAAAAACTGATTGGTAATGGCGGAACAGATAATCCCGATTACGTAAAGGTTTTGAAAGAGAAAAACCTGCCGCAAGTTGATATAACCATCACCTCACAAGGCACACCCGAAATGCGCAACTACAGCAGCTACTCTTACTCTGTGCATTTTGTGCAGGTAAAAGTTCACCCAACAACTGGTGTGGTTAAAGTAAATAAAGTAGTTTCCGTAGCCGATTCGGGGCATATTGTAAGCCCTAAAACAGCCCGCAGCCAGGTAATTGGCGGTGCTATTGGTGGTATTGGTATGGCGTTGATGGAAGAAGGTGTAGTTGATCACCGCTATGGCCGCTACGTAAATGCCGATTTAGCCGGTTACCACGTACCTGTACATGCCGATATTCCACAAATTGATTCTCTGTTTGTAAACAAGCCCGATTTTAAGGTGAACCCGATGGGTGCTAAGGGCATGGGCGAAATTGCGCTGATTGGTATGAGTGCCGCGGTAGCCAATGCGGTGTTTAACGCTACCGGCAAACGCATAAGAGAGCTTCCTATTACACCCGATAAATTAATATAACGAGGTAATGAATTCCATTAACCAATATGATAATATTTCATAACTAATAGATAATATTAGCTATAATTATTGATTTACAGGGATTTATATTTGATAGATAAACCAAATATAAATCCTTTTTTTATGAAATCATTTAAACTAATCTTGGCATTGGTGACGTTTGTGTACGCATCAATGTTTACAGCTAATGCTGCAAAAAACACCAACAATGGTAACACACCTAATTTAGGTGTACCATACTCACTGGAGTATATGGCTAAACACAACTCCAAAAACCAAAAGCTTAATGGCTATGACGATTTGGTAGTTTTCCACGAATCGGGCGCTACTGCTACTGTATACAGAACTTATACATGGTCAATACAATTTGTATCACAAAGTGGAAACCCCACTTACTATTTTGATACTAACGATTCTGTTTCGAACTGGAGCTATCTATCAGATAGTGATGAGCTTTGGTTGGGTACCACCGTTTCACCGGAGCCGGGTACCTATAATATTATTATTCAAAATACCAGCGGAGTAGGAGGAACTTACGAATCAGGAGCCAGTTTCATTAATGCAAACGGACAAGGCGATGGTGTTTGGTCTGGTGATGTGGTAACAGGTAGAAGTGATATTGTGCTTCAAAATGTTTATGTAGATGGCACAAATAAAATAGACATTGTAGTTAATAAAACACAATTCTAATCGTTGTTACCAGATAAATGAGAGAACAAAAATCCCGGCTATTGGTATAGCCGGGATTTTTGCTTTACCGGCCTTTCTTTACCGCCGGAAACTTCATCTTATATTCTACCTTTACCATGCCACGCGATATGTCGTTCAAACGTTTTTCGAGCAAACGTTTGCGCAGCGGGCTTAACTTATCGGTAAACAGCTTACCTTCAATATGATCATACTCGTGCTGAATAATGCGCGCACCCATACCTTTAAAAGTCTCTTCGTGCTGCACCATATCTTCATCATAATATGATAAACGCACCACGGGCTGGCGGTATACATCTTCGCGTACGTCGGGTATACTTAAACAACCTTCGTTAAAAGACCATTCTTCACCAGTTTCTTCCAATATTTGCGGGTTTATAAATGCTTTTTTAAAATCTTTTAGTTCAGGTTCTTCATCATCAAAAGGAGTGGCATCTACCACAAACAATCGCTTTGATAAACCTACCTGCGGGGCGGCCAGTCCAACACCACGGGCATTGTACATGGTTTCATACATATCGGCAACCAGCTGTTTAAGGCCAGCAATTTCATCAGGTGCAAAATCAGTGGCTTTTTTTCTTAAAACCGGATCGCCGTAAGCTACTATAGGCAGTTTCATTTTGCAAAAATACGTATTTATGTGCTGATAGAAAATTTACGGGTTTGATAAATCATTAATAGATTGTCATATCCGGCCATACACTCTTGTTACCTGCTATTTTTGTCGGCTAAACAGTATAGGAGTTATACCCTGCTTAAGTGTCATTTGATTATTGGCCGGATCGAAGGTTAATACGGCGCCAACCGCGTCTATCTTAAACTCATGGGTTCCGGTAGCATCTAATACAAATGGCTGCTGCCCGGTAACTTGTCCAAATAAAACCGCACCATTTTTAGTAATGCTTATTTTAAGAGGCATTTGTGTGCTGGCATACTCGCCCAGGTATTGATCCAACTCCTCTGTTTTTAAGGTTAAAGTTTTAAATGAGGGAATGGTATACGGTTTATTGAAAAATATACTTGCTGCACCATTAAGCGCACTGCCTAAACTGGTATTTACTCCGTTGGCTACGTACGCTATGGCTACCTCTTCTTCAGGAAAATAAATAGCATGCGATTTGAAACCGTCAATACCACCGGTATGCCCCAAAGCTTTACGACCGCCAAAATTATAAGGGAACAGGTTCATGCCAAAGCCATCGTTAATAGTACGCATATGACTTAAGCTGGCTGGGTTAACCAACTTTCCGGCAAACAGGGCTTGAAAAAACTTTACCAGATCATTAGGTGTAGCTACCAGTGCACCGGCACCGGCGGGTATACTCATATCTGTTTCAACTTCCGGTTTCCACTCACCCTGCCAGGTATATGAATTGGCTTCATTGTTCGCAGCATTTATTTTACCTCCATAGTAAGTGTCTTTCAGGCCTATTTTACCGGTGATACGTTCTTTTAAACTTATAGCGTATGGCCTGTTATCCAGCTTTTCAACAATGTAGCCTAATAAAATAAAGTTTGGATTGCTGTACTGGTGCTTAGCGCCTGGTTCAAAATCGGGCTTCACATTTATTTTAGCGAGCATTTGAGCCTGGGTTTGCTTTTGGCTAAGCCATGATGGAAAATCACTGTCGCTGGTGAAGCTATGCAGTCCGCTGCTATGGTTAAGCATATGAGCGATGGTTATTTTATCGGCATTAGGCAGTTGAGGGTAAAACTTTGCTAAAGGAGTGGTAAGCTCCAACTTACCAGCCTCAATTAACTGAAATATCATGGTGGCGGTAAACACCTTGCTTATAGACCCAATACGATACTTGGTTTTAATATCGGCTTGTGTTTTGGTTGGACCATACCAGCTATAACCAATTGCCCGGCTGTATACAGGCTTTCCTTTTTGAGTAATAGCTATACTCATCATCGCCTTATTGTTTGCAGCCAGGGCATCAAACAAGCTATCCATTTTAGCTTTGTTGAAGGTTTGGGTAAAGCCGGTTTTTATTAAGAATACAAATGTGATAAAAAATAAGATCGTACGCTTTGGTGTCATATAAGCAGGTTTATATGACTATGACAACAGCAGACAACTTTACGTTACACTCAGGAAAGAATATATTTTGGTTGCAGCTAATAAATACTAATCCTCTTTGGGCTCAAACAATAGTGTAACCAAACGGCTCTCGTCGAAGATCTCGTTGCTGATTTCCAATACATCATCGGCCGTTGTAGCTTCTATCTTATCAAACAACTGCTGCAGCGTGTCAATACTGTTAAAATCTATCAGGCTTTTGGCCATGGAGATGATCAGGCTCAGTCGGTTTTCTTCGGCCAGGGCTATTTGCCCTACAAACTTTTGCTTAGCCTGGTGCAGTTGAAGCGTACCCAATTTATTATCGCGCAGCTTTTTCAGCTCTTTATGAATGAGCCGCATGGCTTTAGCTGCTTTTTCGGCATCGGTACCAAAGTATATAGAGAAGATTCCGGTATCGGTTAACGGCGTATAGTTAGATTCTATAGTGTAAGCAATACCATACTTCTCCCTGATCTCGAGGTTCAGGCGACTGCTCATACCCATGCCCCCCAGCAGGTTATTTACAAGCAATAAGCCACTTTTGTAATGGTGCGATGAATCATAAGCCAAACTACCAATAATTCCATGAGTTTGAGAAATAGGCTTTTCTATGGCTATTGCACCGCATTGAGGAATACCGGGTTTACTGCGTTTTTTGGTCTTATTGTTCTCGGGCAGGTGACCCAGGTATTTTTCAGTAAGCTTAACCAGCTTGTTAAAATCATAATCGCCAATTACGGCAAACACCATCTGGTGAGTGTTGTAAGTATCGGCTATAAACTGCTCAATATCGGTTCGGCCTAATTGGTTAACCGACTCCTCGCTGCCCAGTATATTGTTACCCAGTGCGTGGCCTTTAAACAGTATACTTTCAAAATCGTCTTGTATGGCTTCTTCGGGCTGGTCCTGGTAAGAGGCTATTTCATCTAGTATTACGCTGCGCTCCTTTACCATTTCCTCTTCGGGGAAGGTGGAATGGAATATAATATCCTCAAACAGATCGAGCGTACGCTCCAAATGCTGCTTGAGCAATGAGGCATGAATGCAGGTATATTCTTTAGTAGTATAAGCGTTTAAATCAGCTCCTACCAGCTCCAACCTGTTCAATATTTGGTTGGTACTGCGGCGCTTAGTTTGCTTAAACAGCAGGTGCTCAATAAAATGTGCAAGCCCGTCTTTATGCTGTGGCTCGTCGCGCGCACCGGCGTTTACAATAAAGCAACTATGGGTAATATTAGTGGGGGCATGCTTGTATAACAGGCGTATGCCATTGGCAAGCGTATGAACCTGGTAGTCTATCATCAAGGTACAAAGATAAGGTAATTTTATACGGTCAGTGTGTTACTATTACACTCCTATTATGTATTATTGTATGTGTAAACAATTGTAGCGGCCAGCCGGTGTGGTTTTACGCGTCATTATTTCGTTATCTTTTAACAACTGTTTAAAATGAAAATTGCCGACCTCACTTTTGAACCACTTATAGAAGAAGAAGCTATTGCCGAACGCATTAATTTACTGGGCGAGCAGCTAAACCACGATTATGCAGGTAAAACACCTATTTTTATTGGCGTGCTTAGCGGATGCTTTTTATTTGCAGCCGATTTGGTAAAGCAAATTACGGTTCCATGCGAAATAACTTTTACTAAGTTGGCCAGCTATTATGGCGGCACCACAAGCACCCTCAAAATACGGGAAGATATTGACCTGAGCGTTGATATAAGCGGACGGCATGTAGTTATTATAGAAGATATTGTAGACACCGGCAACACGCTCAGTTACCTGATAGAAAAGTTAAAACTACATACCCCCGCCTCCATAAAAGTATGCTCCCTGCTGCTTAAACCAGGCAAACTAGAAATATCAATTGAAGAATTGCGCTATGTAGGCTTTGAAATTGAGAACGAATTTGTAGTAGGATATGGATTGGATTATAAAGAGCTTGGCCGAAACTTAAGGAGTATATACAGGTTGATTAGTTAGCCTGTTTTTTAAGAAGCTCTTGTCAACTTTTCTTGCGGTTTTGCAATCCGTTTAAAACTAATCCAATAACAACTCCAATAGCTATACCCAAAGCAATTTTGCGCATAGCAACGCCTAAAGCTACACCTATGGCAATGCCTATAGCTAAGTAGTTTCGCTTGTTAGTTTGCATGATTGAGAATTGATGTGGCAATTACTGATCTGCGCAAAGATTCCTTCATGCTTCGCAAAGAAGGTTACGCGTACTATTATTAGTTATTCCGGCTCTTATCCCCGTCAGTTATGGACTTAATTAAGCTACCCCAGGCAATAGGGTTTAGCAGCGGGTTAGGGATAAGCGAGTGTGAGTTGAGGATTCGGTTATGCATATCCTGACCAATGGCCGATTGTATTTCGTTGGCATCGCGGGGCAAGCTGGAGTACGATACCGAGGTAAGGCCTTTGCTTAAATTTTTGCGGGCATTCTCCAAATCATCGTCGGCCAGTTTCATAGTCAAAAAATCGCGCTTAAACTCATCGGTAGTAGCCCACGGAAACATATGGAACGCAGGTAGGGTAATTACCTGCGGCTTCATGAAAATTTTAACGGTGTAACTTTTATTGGTGTTGGCCGGTATCACTACATCCTGCGCAGCAAAACCAACGGCAGTAAAACGCAGGGTATCCTGTTCGTGTGTTACAAAAGAAAAATAACCTTTGTAGTTAGCAATATATACTACGTTATTATTAGTAATGTTGGTGATAGTAACATATGGCACAATTTGCCTTACACTATCGGCATTATGGGTTATACCAGTAAATTGCACCAAAGGTTTGTCTGCTCTTTGAGCAAAAGCAGCAAGGCCTGTAAACAGGTTTAATAACAATATGAGTAACCACTTATTCATTCAACACAAAAAACAATCTGCTTGTATTATGCTTGGTTTATCCAAATAGTTTAATGCTGCAAAAATAAACTTTCAAAATTAAGCTATCTGGCTTTTAACATTACTTAACACCTACCGCAGGTTTTCGGGCAATACAGCGTTAGGATCATCAATATCGGTCAAGTTTAAAGCCTCTACCGCAGTAATTTCGGGCACTGCTTTCATTATAGCCTGCTCAATACCAGCTTTAAGGGTCATAATGCTCATAGGGCAAGAGCCGCACGAACCCAACATCTTCAACTTTACTACATTATCAGGAGTAATCTCTTCCACCGAAACGTTTCCACCATCAGCTTCTAAATAGGGTCTTATGCTATCCAGTGCTGCTTCTACCCGATCAATTAAACTCATTTTTATATTTTTATTATTGTAAAGATATTAATTTTTTAGCGATTAATTACATCGGCATTGTTGCTGGCCTTTGAGTTATTAATAGCTATTTGCTGGGCAACACGCTCGGCAATGTGTGTAAAGGCTTTGTCCATTATGCCATCGCCTGTTAGCACAACCGGCATACCGGCGTCACCGCTTTCGCTAATGCTTTTTACCAATGGTATCTCACCTAAAAACGGTGCTCCAATAAGGTTGGCCAGTTTTAAACCGCCGCCTTGTCCAAATATGTAATATTTATTTTCAGGCAGTTCGGCCGGGGTAAAGTAGCTCATGTTTTCTATTACGCCTAAAATGGGTACGTTTATCGATTCCATCATGAGCATGCCCACACCTTTTTTTGCATCAGCCAGGGCCACATCCTGTGGCGTAGTCACAATTACGGCACCGGTTATAGGGAAACTTTGGGTAACGGTAATATGAATATCACCCGTACCTGGAGGAAGATCAACCACCAAGTAATCCAAATCGCCCCAATCGGCATCATTGAACAACTGCTTTACTGCAGTTGATACCATTGGCCCGCGCCATGGCACCGGCTGGTTAGGGTCGGTAAAAAAGCCTATACTTAATAACTTGATGCCATACTTCTCAATAGGCTCAATACGGGTTTTACCGTTCTCTTGGGTTGCATTTGGCTTTGCGCCCTGCAAACCAAACATGATAGGTACCGATGGGCCGTAAATATCAGCATCAATTAAGCCAACCTTTGCACCCAGGGCCGATAAGCCTAGCGCCAAATTGGCTGCCACAGTTGATTTACCCACACCACCTTTGCCCGATGCCACGGCAATTATGTTTTTAACGCCGGGTACACCTGTATTTTTCAGCGTGGTAACCTGCGAGGTCATGTTAACGGTTACCTCTACATCAGGACTGATGAAATAACTAATAGCATTACGGCAGGCATTTTCAATCAGCCCTTTAAGCGGGCAGGCAGGCGTAGTTAACATTACCGAAAAGCTGAGCTTATTGCCATCAATATGTATATCCTGGATCATGTTCAGCGTAACCAGGTCTTTTTTCAGATCCGGTTCTTCTACGTTACCCAAGGCTTGTAGTACTTGTTCTTTGTTTAACTGCATGTTTTTATATTGACGCAAAAATACTAAAACAGGGGCGCATTGCTTTTGTTAGAGAAATAATTACGGTACGAAATCGTTTTATAGCCGATAACATTTAGTTTTGGATAAATTTTACAGATGCATCGCCTCAACCCCAAATATATTCGCATAGCCGCAATTGTTATCGGCATATTGGTACTTATAACTTTAATTGGGGGTTACATAGCGTATTCTAAACGCAAAACACTCCTTCAATCGGCCATTGCCAAAGCTACTGCAAAAGCTAAGCGACAGTATAATTTGGATGTAAAAATAGGCCAGGCGCGCTTTACAGGCTTAAGTACCGTTGCTTTTAGCGGCATAAGCATAGTGCCCGATCAGCGCGATAGCCTGTTGCGTATTGATAATTTTGAAGTAAGCGTAAAACTGTTTCCTCTTATTTTGGGTGAAGTTAAACTGGCCGACGTACGTTTGAAAAACGGTTATTTAAACCTTACCAGCAAAAACGGCGTACGCAATTTCGATTTCCTTTTTCGTAAAAAGAAAGACTCTACCTCTACCAAAACCAAATCGGGGCTTAACGAACTAGCCGATAATTTAATTAATGAGGTTCTTTATAAGATACCCGATAACCTGGATCTGCAAAACTTTAAAATAACTTTTGCTGACGATAGCAATACCGTAAAACTACTTGCTAAAACAGCGTTAATTAAAGACGGTAACCTTACTTCTACCATTGATGTTAACGACCGCGAATCGATATGGCATTTTGCCGGCAAAATGCACCCGTCAGATAAAGAAATTGATGTAAAGCTGTATGCCGAGGGTAAAAAAGTTGAACTGCCCCTAATTGAAAAGAAATTTAAGCTTAAACTGAATTTTGATACCCTCACCACACGTTTGAATAAAGTAGAACATGGAGATGGCGAAACCCAGATATTTACATTTTGCTCTGTTAAAAATTTATTAGTTAATCACCCGGCGTTATCGGCCACCAACGTAATTATTCCTAATGGCTCGGTTGATGCTAATTTGTTTGTGGGCGATAAATATGTATCACTTGACAGTTCATCGGTTATCCATTTAAAAAAGCTCGATATTCATCCTTACCTGAAATACAAACTGAGTCCGGTTAAAATTTATACTTTGAAAGTGCACACCGACTGGCAAGATGCGCAAAACTTTTTCGACTCGTTTCCTACAGGTTTGTTCGAATCGTTAGATGGCATACAAGTAGCTGGTAAATTGCGTTATAATATGCACTTCTTTATGGATACTTCAAATCCTGATGATCTGCAATTTGAATCGGGTCTGGCTAAACAGGATTTCAGGATCCTGAAATTTGGAAAAACGGATTTAAGCCGTCTCAATAGAGAGTTTGTGTATACACCTTATGAGCGAGGCAAACCTATGCCGCCGCGTACGGTTGGTCCGTCTAACCCCAACTTCACAACACTTAACAATATATCGCCCAACTTACGCTATGCCGTAATGACGGCAGAAGATCCTTCTTTTTTAACCAACCGCGGTTTTGTACAGGAATCCTTACGTAAATCCATAGCCGAGGATTTTAAAGAAAAACGTTTTAAACGGGGTGGAAGCACTATATCTATGCAGTTAGTTAAAAATGCTTTCCTGAGTCGTCAAAAAACGCTTACCCGTAAGTTTGAGGAAATTTTGATTGTTTGGCTGATACAAAACGGCCAGATCATGACCAAAGACCGCATGCTGGAAGTTTATTTCAATATTATTGAATGGGGACGCAATGTATATGGCATAGGCGAGGCTTCACGTTACTATTTTGACAAGGCCCCATCACAGCTTACCCTGGGTGAAAGTATTTACCTGGCCAGCATAGTTCCTAACCCTAAAAACGGCTTGTATGCCTTTGAGCCCGATGGATCGCTCAGGTACAGACTGCACGGCTATTTCAGGCTCATTGGTAACCTGATGGCAAAACGTGGCTGGACCGAGCCCGATAGCAGCGCTTACGGCTTTTACAACGTAAGGCTAAAACCATCTTTAAGGCCTAAGATGCCTATAATAGATACTGCCCTGGCTGATAGCCTGCTGCAGCAAAACCCAGATGACGGGCCAGACGGTATGATTGTACCCGATGTGGTTGATGAGGATAAAGATAAAAAGCCAGGCTTTTTTCAGCGTTTGTTTGGAAAAAAAGATAAGGATAGCTCGGATGTTAGAAAACAAGCCATAGCCGACTCAACAGATGCTGCCAAAAAGCGTGAAAAAGATGCCAAGAAAGAGCAAAAGCGGTTGGAAAAGGAACGTCGTAAAGAACTGCGCGAACGCGGGCTCATGTAAGTATGCAAATACAGGATCTATTGAATAGAAAAGCTTTAACTTTAGATAGCCTGTATATTGTGAAGTTTGAAAACCGTTTTTGTACTTTTAAAAAGGCTTAGATTACTGCACTCGTTGTAAACACATGAATTTCACACACCAGGTAAAATCTTTTCAGGAACTTAATGTTAACGAGTTGTACGAGCTGTTGCGCTTACGCAGCGAGGTTTTTGTTGTGGAACAAAACTGCGTATTTCTCGATCTGGATAACAAAGATCAGCAGTGCTGCCATCTTTTGCTATTTACGGAAGGTAAATTAGCTGCATACTGCCGGTTGGTTCCGCCAGGTTTGTCTTACCAGGAAATGTCTATTGGCCGCGTAATTACATCGGCTGCAGCCCGGGGCAGTGGTTTGGGCAAAAAAGCAATGCAACTGGCAATTGAAAATTGTCAAATGTTATTTGGGATGAGTCCCATCCGCATTGGTGCACAAAAATATGCATTTAGTTTCTATGCTGCCTTAGGCTTTGTTGAAGATGGAGAACCTTACGATGAAGATGGCATTGAACATATAGAAATGGTAAGAAAATAGCTTTCCAAATCAGTCTATCAGCAAATTAACAGAGCTAAGCCAACCGAACTTTCATTAGGATGAAACGTTCCGGGCATTAAGTGAATTAATAAACCGGAACGTTTTATGGTATGTATGAATTTAGCCGCCGCTACTCCGTTATTCTAAACTAATCTGACGTTTAATAGATTCTTCCAGCGATATAAAGGTTTCAGTACGTTGTATACCGGGTACACCCTGAATGTTTTCGTTAAGTACTTCGCGCAGGTGATTAGTATCGTGGCAAACAATTTTTGCAAAGATGCTCCATTCACCAGTGGTATAGTGCAGTTCTACTATCTCGTTGATTTCTTTCAGCTTTTTAACAGCCTCATGGTATTGTGATCCTTTTTCGAGATAAATACCTAAAAATGCAGTCACATCAAACCCAAGTTTTTGAGGATTTACCTCTAAACTGGCTCCTTTAATTACACCCATTTCCTCAAGCTTTTTCATTCGCACGTGGATGGTTCCACCTGAAACAATGAGGTCTTTTGCAATTTCTGTGTAAGGCGTGGTAGCATTTTTCATCAAAATAGATAAAATTTGGATGTCCAAATTATCAATTTCTAAATTTTGAGCTTTTCTGTGCGGCATAAATTTGTATTTATATATTTATACACAAGGATAATTAAAATTTGAATAAAAATGCAAATAAATTATTGAAATATTTGCAAGAAATTGATTAACGGTTTAGATTTGTAATAAGCAAATGAGAATATGCTTATCTGTTCTTTATAACAAAAAATAATGTTGGGTGGTGAAATTTTTGGCAGACACACCTCCTTGTCCCGGTGGCGGAGAATATGGGAAACCCGAAGCGGGCTAACCACTCTATGGAGGTTCGAATCCTTCCCCAACAGCTCTTCTCATAATTTAGGTTTATAATTGGTTAGTAAAGGCCTCCTGCCCATCAGGAGGCTTTACTTGTTTTATAACGTTTCGGTTTTTCGAAATTGAAGTTTTAAAACCCCCTTTTCAAGTAAATTACATAAGATTTATTCGGTTACTATCCTAAAGGATACCAGTATCCTTTAGGATAGTAACATATTTTTAAAAACAAGGTTGCTTATGTTTGTTTAAACATCAAATAAGCAAACATGAAGATCTTACATTTAATATCGAGCCCAAGAGGCGCAGCATCGTTCAGTATTAAACTGTCCAATGCTATTGTTGAAAAATTACAGGCAAAAAATGCAAATAGTACTGTAAAAGTACACAGCCTGGTTAATACACCTTTTCCACATTTAGAAGAGGCCCACCTTAACTCCTTTTTTACCCCGGCCGAAAGCCGTAGCCCTGAGCAGGCAGAAGCCGTAAAGCATTCGGACGAAGCCATAGCGGAATTATTTGATGCTGATGCCATAGTTATTGGCGCGCCTATGTACAACTTTGGTATTCCTTCTACCTTAAAAGCGTGGATTGATCATATTGCCCGTGCCGGAATAACTTTCAAATATGGTGAAAACGGACCCGAAGGCCTGGTAAAAAACAAAAAGGTATACCTGGCTATATCTACAGGTGGCGTTTATAGTGATGGGCCAATGAAAGCTTATGATTTTACCGAACCCTACCTGCGTGCGGTGTTAGGCTTTTTAGGAATGACAGATGTTACCGCTTTCCGTGTAGAAGGTGTAAATATGCCCGACTTGAAAGATAGCGCGCTGAATAAAGCAATTGAAAATATATCTATATAATTATTAGATATTATACAAAAAGCCGAATAAGCCGTTTCCCAGGGAAATGGCTTATTCGGCTTTTACATTTATGGTAACCCTTTTACTATTGAGGCTTACTTAATAAGTTTATGAACAGCCTGTATGCACCGGGTACACCTGCGGGCAACTGGCGAAAGAATGCCAGAGATGTATATACGAAACGGCCTTTACCATAGTCGGCTGTTATTAACGACCCCTTATTAGGCGCTTCACCAACATCGTTAAGCTCAAAAACAGTTTGGTACTCGGGCGCTAAACCGTTTACAAAGTACAAGCCCCGTTCCTGAATCCAGCCATCAAAATCTGCCTGGGTAATTTTATTGGGATAATTCAACAACGGACTTTGCGCATTAGTAACCGTTATTTTAGCAAATTCATTGGTTACGCGTTCGTTAACCGGGCTAAAAGGGTAAGGTCCCATTTGCTGTACCACTAAACCCGATGGGGTGTTATACTGCACTACCATATTGCCGCCATTCTTTACGTATTCCATTAACTTAGGCTGCTCGTAAGCCAGGCGCTGATCTACGTTGTAAGCACGTACTCCGGTAACTATGGCATCATAAGATGAAAGATTTGTGTTCATGATCTCACCCTCGGTAAGTAAGTGAACCTCATAACCCACCTGCCGCAAAGCTTCGGGCACAAAATCGCCGGCACCGGCAATATAACCTATCTTTCTGCCGGTCGTTTTCAAGTCTAAGTTTACCAGTTTGGCTTGCGCCGGAGGGAATAACGTAATGTTAGGGATGTGCTCGTATTTAATACGTTGTAAACCCATGCTGTAGGTTTGTCCGTTTACGGTAACTGCTGCTTCAACAGTGCTGTTTTTTGCTGTATTCAATGGCGTAACAATAAAGTTTGCCGTCCATTCATCGCCCTTGTGCTTGTTACTAAAATCAATAACTGCGGGACTAATTTGCCAGCCGTTTACAGGTTTTAAGCTCACCTTGCCACTACCGTTAACAAAGCTTTTCAATTTCACCTGCAGGGTTTGTGGTTGTGTAGCTTTATATATATAAACCTTGTTTTCTATAGTAGCGGTAACTGGCGGTGCTATTTCAATAGGTTGATAAACCTCTCCGCGTACGGGGTCAACATATTTATAAACCAGGTTTCGGCTGTAAGTTATAGGCTTACCTTCTATAACAAATTCATAACTTACTTTTAAAAGATCGGGGTTTTCGGGATTACCAGCTAATGCATCATCGGCTAAAGTGTAAGCGCCAATGCCATGTGGCGCACCTAACCAGTAAGGCTGCGTAATTTTATTGGCTATGGCTTTTAGCAAGTAGCTTTGTAATTGGTTGGCGGGTATCACCTGTCCTAAATCCGTAAAGGTTTTCGCCTGATTTTGGATGCTGATGCTATGCAACTTAACATTATCGCTATACCGGTTAATTACCTGGGAACGAATGGTAATGCTATCGCCCAGCGCATAAGCGGCATTGTCTGCATAACTTTCAAACCATAAGCCTGCACATGCGGCTATCAGGTTATCAAGGTCTTTCAGCTTTTGTGTGCGCCAATATACGTCAGTAACTTTTGCAACTTTGCCGCGCAACTGCACCAGTGCAGCAACCGATCTTTCCGGGCTCTCCGCATTAAAGCTTTTACTGACTATGGCCAGGTTGGCTGCAATGTCCTCACCACCGTTCACACGTTTCCATGTTGTGGTCGCACCGTCTAATAAGTCGGTTTGAGGGGCGTCGCCCAATATTGTTTTGAAATACTCGAACGCCTGTCCGCGTTGCTTGGCCGTACCAAAACCCTGCGATTTATGATTGGAGCGGCTTTCGGCAGCAATTTCGCCATAACCCTTACCCAAAACCGGGTTGTATACCCCTACATCTATTTTAAATTGATTGGCGGCCGTGGTGTTTGTACTACCAAAATTGAAAGTATTCCATAGCAGGCGTTTCGCTTGCCAGGGCTGCACATATTTTAATTGTTCGGGGTAACGTTTTGGGTCGGCTGCAGCGGTAAACGCTTCCTGAGCCAGTATTGCCGATGAGGTATGATGACCATGCCCACCCTCGCCTGTAGTTGGAAAACGGCAAATCATAACATCGGGTTTAAACTGGCGGATCACCCAAACCATATCGCCCAATATTTTATCCCGATCCCAAATCTTTAAAGTTTCTTCCGGTCCTTTCGAAAACCCAAAATCGTTAGCCCGTGTAAAAAATTGTTCGGCGCCATCGGTTCGGCGGGCAGCTAACAGTTCCTGGGTACGTATAAGGCCTAACAGTTCGGCTTGTTCGTTACCTATGAGGTTTTGGCCGCCATCGCCACGCGTTAAAGCCAGGTAGCCGGTACGGTAACCTTTTTCCTGAGCCAGGTAAGCGAGCAGCCGGGTGTTCTCATCATCGGGGTGAGCGGCAATATATAACACGCTTCCCAATACATTTAATTTTTTAAAACCCTGCTTAATAGTGGTGACGTCGGCGTTAGGTGCGGTTTGAGCCATTGCACCTGTACATAGCAATTGAAATGCGATTAAATAGCTGTAAAATTTCATTTATATGAAAAGTTGATAATGATATAGTTAATGTACAAATATTAAAAACAAATAAGTAACACCATGCTTCTTGATAAAGATTTAATCGTTTGATTAAAAATATGACACTGATCTATAATATCTTTCATTGTAATGACACAACTCTTTTACATTAATCAATCGTTTGATTAATTTTGTGGACGAAATAATGGAAAAAGAAAAGACAGACAAAAAAGACCATATAATGGATGTAGCCGAAAGGGTATTTGCAGAATATGGTTTTGACGGTGCATCTACCCGTTTAATTTCGGGGGAGGCCGGTGTAAATATGGCTATGCTAAATTATTACTTCGGTTCAAAAGAGGGATTACTAATCGCTATTTTTGAGAGAAGGACGTCTACATTTCGCAGCTTGATTCAAAATATTGGTAGTAACGAAGCCATGAGCTCATGGCAAAAGGTTAACGAATATGTGGAAGCTTATATAAACCGGGTATTTAATCATAACTGCTTTCAAAAGGTAATTCACCAGGAAATGACCGTTAGGCGAACCGGTGAACTGGCCGATAAGATTACCGACATGATTATGCAAAACGTATTGGAACTAAGAAAGATACTTTACGAAGGCATTGAACGCGGGGAGTTTAAGCGCGATACGGATACCGAAATGGTTGTAGCTACCGTGTTTGGAGTTAAAGGCCAAATCATCAATTCGCCGCATATTTCATCGCAAACACTGGGCTACGACACGCAAGACCCGGTTAATATGGAAGAAAAACTTAAACCCCGTGTTAAAGATTATCTAAAAAAACTACTAAGAGCTTATTTACTCATTGAAAATGACAACGTTAATTAATACAACCATCACTAAAGCCTTGCAATGGTCGCTTTTAAGGCCGCTGCGTTTAGGTATCACCGTCGTTGTGGCGGGCCTGTTGTTAGGTAGCCATGCTATTGCGCAGGAAAGAACCATCACTTTAGAAGAAGCCATTAAGCTTGGGCTGGAAACCAGCAAGACCTTAAAGCTTTCGCAAAGTAAGATAGAACAGGCGGTATCGCGCTACAACCAGGCTAAAGATAGAGCCTTACCAACCGGTAACGCCAGTTTTATGTACAGCCGGGCACAGATACCAGCCAACACACTTAATTTGGGCGAAGAATCGCTTAGTTTACCTAAGAGCGCTAATGCTAACTTAGGTATTGTATCGGTTGAGGAAGTGATTTATGGTGGTGGCCGTTTCCGCTATGCCAAAGAATCAACAGATTTATTGATACAGGTTGCCCGGCTTGATGTGGATAACGACCGTGAGCAGATTGCTTACAACATTGTAAACTCCTACTATAACCTTTACCGCGTTATTCAAAGCAAAGGTATTGTGGAACAGAACTTAAAAGCTATCGATCAGCAGATCCACCAGTCGCAACGCTTTTTTGAGCAAGGACTGGTTACCAAAAACGATGTGTTACGCTTTCAGTTACAGCGCGCTAATATTGAGTTGAACGGAATTGATTTAGAAAACAACCGCAAAATAGTAAACTACAATTTGCTGATTTTGCTTGGCTTACCCGAAAATACACAACTCAATATTACTCAAATAAACGATACTCAACGTAATATAGCTCCTTTAGAAACCTACCGCGATAGTGCCTTAGCTTTACGTCAGGAAATAAGACAGCAAGATTTACGTACTAAATACGCTGAAACAAATATTAAAGATGTGCAGGCTCAAAAACTGCCTACCCTGGCTGCTACTGCCGGCTTATATTATGTTAATGCATCGGCTAACCCTTTCCCTAACACTGGCAAGTACATTACGCCACTTACAGCAGGTTTAGCCTTATCATGGAACTTTGGCTCACTTTGGACCAATAAAAATAAGGTTGCCGAAGCCCGTATACAACGCGAAGAAACCATTATTAACAAAGGTATAATTACCGATAACGTTAAAACTGAGGTTAACCAAAGCTACCAGAACTACACTAAGGCTTTAGAGCGAATTAAATTGCTGGAAACTTCCATTGCACAAGCTACCGAAAACAACCGCATTCAAACTTCGAGATATGCTAATGCAACGGCTAATGCTACCGAGCGTGCCGATGCCGAAACCTTGCTATACCAGGCACAAATTAACCTGGAACTGGCCAAGGCCGATGCAGGACTTGCTTATTACAACCTGTTAAAATCAACCGGAAAACTTACTAAATAAAAAAACTACAACTCAACAATACAATGGCACAAGAACAAGAAATACAAACAGAAGAAGTTAAGAAAAAGCCCAACCGGGTAATTCCCATTATACTGGCCATCGTGGTAATTGGCGGGCTTATTTTTGGGGTTAAAGAATATTTGTACTCTACTAAACACGAAGATACCGATGACGCGCAGATTGATGCCGACATAAGCCCGGTAGTTGCCCGTGTAGGCGGATATGTAGACAGTATATTTTTTGAAGACAATCAACACGTGAGTAAAGGCCAGGAACTGGTAAAGATTGACGACCGTGATTTAAAAGTTAAAGTTGAACAAGCCCAGGCAGCGCAATCAGGTGCCGGCGCCAACGTAGGCGTAAGCGAATCGCAGATCTACAGCACGCAAGCCAATTCGGCCAGCGCAAGGGCCGAAGTTAGCTCTGCTGCAGCCAAGCTGGAAAAAATGCAGAAGGATTACGCGCGTTATGCCAACTTAATTAAGGACGGTTCTATTACTCAGCAACAATTTGATCAGGCTAAATCTGATTTAGATGTGGCCCGCGCTAATTACAATGCCGCAAAAGATAAATATAAAGCAGCCCAACAACAGGTTGGTACTACCCGCAAGCAATTAAAGGTGACTAACACCGGTGTTGACCAGCGCCAGGCCGATGTTGATTATGCTAAACTGCAATTAACTTATGCCACTATTAAAGCGCCGGCAAGCGGCGTAACCTCTAAAAAGAGCGTGCAGTTAGGCCAGTTAGTACAAGCAGGGCAAACATTGTTTTCTGTAGTGAACGATAACAGTTTATTTGTTACCGCTAACTTTAAAGAAACGCAGTTAGAACACTTAAATAACGGACAAAAAGTTAAAATTGAGGTTGATGCTTTTCCTGATGTGGAAATAGAAGGAACAGTTTACAACTTTTCTCCGGCTACAGGCGCTCGCTTCTCGTTGCTCCCTCCAGACAATGCTACCGGTAACTTTGTAAAAGTAGTACAACGTGTGCCTGTAAAAATTAAGATCAATGCTAAAAAAGAGATCCTGGATAAACTGCGCGCAGGTATGAGCGTAGATGTATCGGTATCTATAAAAGACTAAATTAAATGGCCGAAGTAGGATTTAAAAAGTGGATCATTACCATTACGGTAATTACAGCTTCATTACTGGAGCTCATTGATACCACCATTGTAAACGTATCCTTGCCAACCATACAAGGTAACCTGGGTGCTACGTTAGAAGACGTTGCCTGGATTACCACCGGCTATGCTGTAGCTAACGTAATCATTTTACCTATGTCGGGTTGGCTGGGTAGTTTTTTTGGGCGAAAAAATTATTTTTTAGCCTCTATTATCATATTCACCATTGCCTCGTTTTTGTGTGGTAACGCAACTTCGTTAACCGAGCTGATACTATTCCGAATACTACAGGGTATGGCAGGTGGTGGTTTAATATCAACCTCACAGGCAATATTGCTGGAAACCTGGCCGCGCGAGCAGGTAGGTACGGCAACAGCCTTGTTTGGTTTAGGTGCGGTGGTAGGCCCAACAGTGGGCCCAACCATTGGCGGTTACATAACCGACCATTTTTCGTGGCCTTGGATATTTTATGTGAACATACCAGTAGGTATACTGGCGGCAATATTCACTGTAATGTATATACGGCCCACAGAGCGATCGGGCAGGGATAAGCCTATTGACTGGTGGGGCATTGCCTTACTGGCCATTGCAGTGGGCAGTTTACAAACTATATTAGAAAAAGGTGAATCGGAAGATTGGTTTGCTACCCCATACATTACGGCGTTAACCGCAACGTCGGTTATAGGTGTTATTGTATTTGTTTGGCGCGAGTTGAGTACCGATCACCCCATTGTGAACTTTAGCATTATGCGGCATCGAAGCTTTTCTATAGGAATGTTTACCTCCTTTGTATTAGGCTTTGGTTTATATGGATCCGTATTTGTATTTCCGGTATTTTGCCAGGCGTTGCTACATTTTTCGGCGCAGCAAACCGGGGAGCTTCTATTCCCCGGAGGATTATTTACCATAGCTATGATGCCGTTTGTGGGTAAGATGCTTAACAAAGGCATTCCGGCGCAATTTATGGCTACCATAGGCATGTTCCTGTTCTTTGTATTTACGCATATGCTTGCAGGTTCTACATTAGCCACAGGCCGCGATGATTTCTTTTGGCCGCTGGCTATAAGGGGTATTGGTATGGCCTTGCTATTTGTACCATTAACTACACTGGCCATATCCGATTTAAAGGGTGCAGAAATTGGCCAGGGCGCAGGCTTAAACAATATGATGCGCCAATTAGGCGGATCGTTTGGTATTGCTGCCTTAACTACCCTAATACACATACGCCAGCAAGGTCACCGTAATAATTTACTGGTCAACGTAAACGAATATAACCCGGCGTTTAACGAGCGTTTGCAGGGATTGATACATAATGCTATGGCGCATGGCAGCAGCATGATTGATGCCACCAAAATGGCCTATGCCAATATGGATCGCATTATTACTCAGCAAGCCATGTTGTTAACTTACGATGATGCTTACTGGCTTACCGGCTTAGTGATGCTTTGTTCGATACCATTTTTATACCTGCAGCCCTTTAGAAAGAATATGAAGGCAGCTGCAGATGTTCACTAAATAAAAAAGCCGTTCTGGAGTCAAACAGAACGGCTTTAAAATACAATTTAATTGTTTTTTGTTGCCAATTAAGCAGGTATCATTCGAGTATGAACACTTGAATGCCTAAACCTAAAAGGCTTTTAATCTTGCTCTAAATTTAACTGGTCTTTTAATTAAAAGCAAATTTTATTAAATTAAAATTCAAAGGGGTGACTAACTGATTAGCCACCCCTTTTTAATTGAATCAATTTCTTATTAGAAAATTATTTTACCTGTGGCAGTTACTAACGAAGCGATACGTACCGCATCAAAAATGCGCTCTTCGGTTGTGCCTAATTTAATCAACGAATCTTCGTGAGCGTTTACGCACATTTCGCAACCGTTAACGGCAGAAATAGCCAAACTCATCAGCTCAAAAAATTCTTTACCGGTTACCGGTTTCATCATCAGCTGCATACGGATACGCGCAGGTATCTGCGTATACTTTTCTTTTTGCGTAAAGTGACGGAAACGGTAAAAGATGTTATTAGAAGCCAATAAAGATGCACAACCTGCTGCCTCCGCGGTTTCGGCCGGGGTAGCACCCTGCTCTTCAGCATACTTTGTAAAGTAAATAGTAAGTGGCTTATTGTTATTGTTAATTGCGGTGCTTAAACCTATTAACGCACACTCTTTAGTGGTTAACTTTTCTGAAGTAAGTGTACTGGTTAGGTTTAATTTCAAATCGCGCAGGTAGCGTGATTCGCCGGCTTCCAGCAGGCTTAAACTTTCGGTACGGTAGTCTTTATCAACAGCAACGCTTTGCAGCAGTTCCTGTACTATTTCGGTGCTTTCGCTCATGGTATTTTTATAATTATAGTACTGTAATATCAAGTGCTAACGAGAAATCTTTTTATCCTCTGAATGCGTTAGGGATAGAAGCGGATACCGGCCTGTGCGTAATGCCTGCAGGCGTATGAGCAAATAGCCCGGCCCGTAGGGAAACGCTCAAATTAGTAGCGCCATCAAAAATGCTTTCAAAAAATCTCTCACTACCGCTCGAGATGACAGTGTGTTTATGATAGATAATTCAATTCGTTTGGAAACAAAAATCCCCGTGCTGTTACCTACGGGGACTTTCATATTTTAATTATACGGTGATTGTTTCTTCACCTTTTTCCCAGTTGCATGGGCAAAGCTCGTCGGTTTGTAAACCATCAAGTACACGTAAAACTTCTTTAACGTTACGGCCAACGTTTAAATCGTTAACACATACCCAACGTACAACACCGGTAGGATCGATGATGAAAGTAGCACGGTAAGCAACTTTTTCAGTTGGCTCTAAAATACCCAATTCTTCTGATAAAGATTTTGAAGTATCTGCCAGCATCGGGAATTTTAAGTCGCGCAAGTCATCGTGGCTTCTTCTCCATGCAGCATGAACAAACTCAGAATCGGTAGAAGCACCAATTAAGCGAGAATCGCGATCGCGGAACTCACCGTAGTTCTTGTTGAATTCAGCAATTTCGGTAGGGCAAACAAAAGTAAAATCTTTTGGCCACCAGAACATTACTGTCCATACATTATCATCGTTTACTAAAAAGTCAGAAGAGATATCTTCAACCTCTTTACCTTTTTCAATGCTTACTACAGCTTTTTTATTAAATGAGGGAAATTTTTGACCTACTGTTATCATAGTGTATAGTTTTTTATAATTTTTACAAATATAAGCAACATTCAGCTTTTATAATATCCTAATAATTGATGCCCTATAGTTTTTATCTATTGATAATTTAAACATTATAGCTGGAATAAACAAATCTAATTCCGATCTGGTTTGTTAAATAAACTAATGGAAAAAGAAGATTTTATAGCCTTAAAGCAGCAGTATTTACCAGGCAAGGTTGAAGTTTTGTTTATTGCTGACGGCATGCCGGTAAACAACCGGTATTTTTATTTAAAAAATTCCAGCATGTTCAGGGCTGTTAAAGATGCTTACACCCAGGTGTTCGGTGAATTTAGCAGCAACGATGAGTTTTTAAAGGTGTTTAAAGAAATGGGCTGCTACTTTGAAAGCTTAACTGTAGAGCCTATTAAGTTTTTACCACCTAAAGAACAAGCGACCGCACGAACGGCTGGCGTTAAACCCCTGGCTGATAAGATAGCACAGATGCAACCGCGTTTAATCATTATCTCCCTTAAAACTATTGAAAAGTATGCACGCGAAGCTATTAGTATTTCGGGAGTGACGACGGTAGAATATATAGCTGTAACCCCTTTCCCGGTGAAGAGTATGGTAAATGTAAACAACTGCATAAACGGCATTGTAGCCGCGTTAAAAACAATTAATTGGGAAGAGTAAAAACAAAAAAGCATCAACATACTACTTGTTGACGCTTTTTTGTTGAAAACAGTTTCTAAACCAGTTAACTTAATCTATCCACTCAAACTTTGTATAAGGCACCAATACTTCCGGTATTTTAATGCCTTTATCGGTTTGATTATTCTCTAATAACGTTGCTACAATGCGAGGCAAAGCCAGTGCGCTACCATTTAAGGTATGAGCCAATTGAGTTTTACCTTCTGCATTACGGAAGCGCAGTTTTAAACGGTTGGTTTGGTAGGTTTCAAAGTTCGAAACCGACGACACTTCCAACCAGCGTTGTTGTGCAGCGCTCCAGGTCTCCATATCGTAAGTTAAGGCCGAGGTAAAGCCCATATCACCGCCGCATAAGCGAAGCACGCGATAAGGGAGACCCAATTTTTGAAGTAAGCTCTGTATGTGCAGGCTCATATCTTCCAGTACATCATAAGATGTATCGGGATGCACTACCTGTACAATCTCCACCTTGTCGAACTGGTGCAAGCGGTTTAAACCACGCACGTGAGCACCATATGAACCAGCTTCCCTACGGAAACATGGTGTGTAACCTGTATTCTTAACTGGTAATTCGTCACCCTTCAGTATCACATCACGGTACAAGTTGGTAATAGGCACTTCTGCGGTAGGAATCAGGTATAAATTATCCTGACCTACAAAGTACATCTGTCCTTCCTTATCTGGTAACTGCCCGGTACCAAAGCCCGATGCTTCGTTCACCATTAGCGGCAACATCACTTCGTTATATCCGGCTTTTTCAGCTTCATCTAAAAAGAAAGCAATCAACGCACGTTGTAACTTAGCACCTTTACCTTTGTACACCGGGAAACCGGCGCCTGTTATTTTAACCCCTAATTCAAAATCAATCAAATTATATTTGGTAGCCAACTCCCAATGCGGCAAGGCATTTTCGGGCAAATTTGGTTTTTCACCATTCTCAAGCACGGTTTCATTATCCTCGGCGCTTACGCCTTTAGGTACGCTGCTGTGCGGCAGGTTGGGCAATACCACAATTTTTTGCTGCAGTTCCTGCTCAATGCTGTTTAGCTGCTCGTTCAGTTGTTTAATATCTTCTTTCCAGGTTCCGGTTTGCGATTTTAGCTCCTCAGCTTCTGCTTTTTGACCGGTACGCATAAGCTCACCTATACGCTTGGCGGCAGCATTAGCTTCGGCCGATGTACTGTCTAAACGGTTTTGTGTTTGTTTACGGCTATCATCTAATTGAATTATTTCGTCAACCAGCTCAGGCTGTTTAAAATTTTTTACAGCCAAACGTTCTAAAACCTGTTCCCTGTTATCGCGGATATAACTAACTTGCAGCATTGAATTTTTAAATTTTCACAGCAAAGATAGGAATTCAGTTGTCTGTTTTCGGTTGCCAGCTGTCAGATTTATTGACAACAGCGCACTTAACCTATTATATAGCAACCCTGACAACTGACAACCGACAACTGAAAACTAAACCATGACCGGTAAACTATATTTAGTACCCACCCCCATAGGCAACCTGGAAGACATCACCTTTAGGGCCATTAGAATTTTAAAAGAAGCTGATATAATATTGGCCGAAGATACCCGTACCTCAGCACCGTTGCTTAAACATTTCGGTATCGAAAAAAAGGTGTTTGCCCATCATCAGCATAACGAGCATCAATCATCAAGTGAAATTATTAAGTTTTTGCTCGAAGGAAAGAATATAGCTTTGATTTCGGATGCCGGTACACCTGCTATTTCCGATCCCGGGTTTTTCCTGGTGCGCGAAGCGCTGAAGTTTAACCTTGAGGTAGAATGCTTGCCCGGTGCTACTGCTTTTGTGCCTGCACTGGTTAACTCCGGTTTCCCTACCGATAAGTTTTGCTTCGAAGGCTTTTTGCCCCTTAAAAAGGGGCGCCAAACCCGTTATAAGTTTTTGGCGGATGAGGAGCGGACGATCATTTTATATGAATCGCCTCACCGTTTAATGAAAACACTCGATGAAATGATCACTTACTGGGGCGCCGAAAGGCAGATCTCCGTATCGCGTGAGTTAACCAAGATGTTTGAAGAAAACGTACGCGGAACCGTAGCCGAAATAAAATTGTATTATGAAACGCACCCGGTGAAAGGTGAGTTTGTAATTTGCGTGGCAGGTAAACAATAAGCCATATGTAATATTTTATTTACAGTTAATGCAGCTTTTTAAATTTTAATAAATAGTATTAAATTTAACTATTAGATAACATTGCCGAATAGCGCAACTACCAACAGCTTTACTTATTAATTTTTTCCTTTTGACTTTAAATGATCACGGATCACCAGCCAGCTCAAGTGTTGACGAGCGGCTTTTTCGCCTATTGGTAGCCAATGTAAAAGATTACGCTATTTTTTTAATAGATCTTAACGGTTATATTTTAAGCTGGAACGAGGGGGCAGCACGCATTAAAGGCTACGATGCCAGTGAAGTTATAGGGCAACACATTTCCCTTTTTTATTTAAAAGATGACGCTGAAAGAAAGCGGCTCAGAGACAATTTAAACCAGGCCTTAAAACATGGCGTATATGAAAGCGAGGGCTGGCGCGTAAGGAAAGACGGCACCATATTTTGGGCTAACATGGTTTTAACAACACTTTATAATGATGAAGGTCATTTAATTGGTTTTGCTAAAGTTACCCGCGATGTTACCGAACGTAAAGAAGCTGAAGAACAATCGGCACAAATTAATATGGAACTCGAAAAACGGGTTCAGGAAAACACCAATAAAATTATTGCTAACGAACTAAAATTCAGGAAACTGATTGAAAATAGTTACGGAGGCATCTCTTTACTTAACAAAGATCTTAAAGTATTCTATCGTAGTCCGTCGTCTGAAAGAATTAATGGTTGGAGGGATTACGACAGATCGACGGGCACAGCTTTAGAGATCATTCACCCTGACGACCTGCCCCTGGTGAAGGAACAGTTTGATCAGTTACTGGTAAAGCCTGCACAAAATTTTTTAATTACCTGCCGTATACAGCATAAGCAAGGTCATTACATATGGACGGAATGTGTTTTTAATAACATGCTGCATGATGCTAATATTAACGCCATTGTATGCAACTTTAAAGATATTACCAACCAGGTGAATGCACAAATAGAGCGGGATAAAATAACAGCCGATCTTATTAAACGAAATAAAGATCTGGAGCAATTTGCTTATATTATTTCTCACAATTTACGGGCTCCCGTAGCAAATATTACAGGCCTGTCGGCCTTACTGCACGATGAAGACACAGATGAGCACGACCGGAAGAAAACCATGAAGGCTTTGGCTGCTTCTGTAAGTAACTTAGATGAGGTTATTATTGACCTGAACCAAATATTACAAGTAAACACAGGGGTTAACGACAAAGTAGAAACCGTATTATTGCCCGAACTGGTTGTAGAAATCAAGGACAGCATAAACAGCATACTTAATGATAATCAAGCTACTATAATTTACAACTTCGAAGAAGTTGATACTTTGCTGGCTTCAAAAAGCTACCTGCATAGTATTTTTCAAAATTTAATAGTTAACGGTATTAAGTATCGAAAAACAAACATCAACCCGGTTATCAATGTAAGCAGCCATTTTTCCGACAATTCTATCTTACTTAAATTTAAAGATAACGGCAAGGGGATTGATCTGAATAAACATGGTTATCACATTTTTGGTTTATATAAACGTTTTGATAGCAGTGTAGATGGTAAGGGTATTGGTTTGTTTATGGTAAAAATGCAGGTGGAAAGGTTAGGGGGCAGCATTAGCGTAACGAGTAAATTAGGCTTGGGTACCGAGTTCACTATCAAACTGCCATTGCACTAAACCAGGCACTTATTCAGATAATTTTGGTGTACCCAATAGCACAATATAAGATTAACACAGTCAATCACTTATTTATTATAATTTTGACTGCGGTTCGTCGTTTCATTTTATTGCATGAAAAAAAATCTCTTACTCGCCATATTTTCGGGATTACTGTTATGGATTGCCTGGCCGCCAACATCATACACTACTTTTTTATTATTTGTAGGTTTGGTGCCCATGCTTATAGCCATGGAAAATATTATTCAGGCCGATACTAAGCGCAAAGGGAAACTCATTTTTGGCACCACCTTTATTGGCTTTTTTATATGGAACAGCCTTTGTATTTACTGGGTATATAACTCTTTAAAAACTATTGGCCCGCTTGTGGCCATCCCTATAACAATTATACCTTATGCGCTGGGCCCATTGCTTATGGCCGGATCCTGTTGGCTATACTTCAGATTTCGCCTGGTAACTTCACGTGGCTGGGGATTGGCCGCCCTCGTTTGCTTTTGGATAGGTTATGAATACCTGCACCAAACCTGGGATCTTAAATTTCCGTGGATGACCTTAGGTAATGGTTTTGCCGTAAGCCATAAATGGGTGCAATGGTATGAGTTTACAGGTGTGTACGGAGGTACCGTTTGGATATGGCTTTGCAACATTTGCGTTTTCCTGTTTTACACAAGTTTGCGCGAAGCCCGGCCGAGGGTTTACCAGGTAAAGGTGATTGCAGTATTAGCAGCAGTACTAATTGTTCCTTTGTGCTGCTCGTTATTCAGATACTACAGCTATAAAGAACAGGAAAGCCCATCGAACATTGTAGTGGTTCAGCCTAATATTGATCCGTATACCAAATTCAATATCCCCTCTTACCAGGAAATCAGCACGCTGACACAACTCTCCGATTCTGTAGCGCAGCCCAACACCGAATATTTTATATGGCCCGAAACTGCCATTGCCGAAGATATAAATGAGGAGCAGTTTGTAAACAGTGCCCAATACCTTCAGGTAAAGCAATTTATAAATAAGTACAAAAATGCAAACCTCATAACCGGCATCTCTACTTACAAATTTTACAATGATGCCCAAACGTTAACAGCAAGCCAGTTACCCAGTAGCAACCAGTACTACGACCGATTTAATACTGCCGTGCATATCGAAAACTCTGATAAGCTCCAGTTTTACCATAAATCGAAGTTGGTACCTGGTGCCGAAGCCTTGCCGTTTGGTTCGGCGCTTAGCTTTTTGAAGCCGGTTTTTGATCACCTCGGCGGATCATCGGGAGCTTATGGCAGCCAGGCCGAGGCCGATGTATTTTACTCGCAAAGTGGCATAGGTGCCGATCCTGTTATTTGTTACGAAACCATTTGGGGTAATTGGGTGGCACAATCGGTACGTAAAGGCGCGCAATTTATTGCTATTATTACTAACGATGGCTGGTGGGAAAACACCTCGGGTAAAGATCAGCATTTAGAATACGCCAAACTACGCGCTATAGAAAATCGCCGTTGGGTATGTCGTTCGGCCAATACCGGTATTTCGGCTTTTATTAACCAGCGTGGCGATGTGGTGCAGCAATCAGGATGGTGGGTAAGGGCAGCTCTCAAACAAGAAATCAACCTTAATTCTGATATTACTTTTTATACCCGCCACGGCGATTACTTACCGTTAACAGGCTGTATGCTTGCGCTGATGGGTATTGTGTGGGTAATCTTCAGGCGGTTTAAGCCACGTAAGATTGTCGGCGTTGGCAAGATAGAGGCAGGAAGATAATTACCAACAAAGTGCAATCTTGCGGCCAAAGAATAGTTCTGAAACGCAAATAAGTGTTCGCACCGAAAGTGCTTGATGTGTTCTGCAAAACTTCAAAAAATTTCAAAAAAATAGGCTTTTCTTCATTTAAATAGGTTTTTGTAATCAGGAAGATAGGTTATTTAAGGCGCAACCCGTTCAAAAAGTGTTCACGCGTAAACACTTTTTGAACGCTTTGTGAACACTTTCGTGAACGTTTTTCTTGTGAAAAAACCACTTAAGATTGGCAAGAGAAAAGGGTTGACCAAAAAGTAATTAAGTTGTGAAGAGCAATAGCAAGTAAAAACTACATACTTTCATATTTAAAAGTGTGCGGTCGCCACGCTCTTGCGACAACAAAATATTATAATCTGTACTCTTGATTCTATATTCTTTCCTCACTAATTCACCAGCTTACCGCTCAAATCAACTGTCCGGGCAAAGGGGTTTAAATACTTGTTGGTCAATACAGCAAACTCACGGCGGGTAACGGGGCGGTTGGCATCAAAAGGTTGCTTAAATTTATAAGTGCTTTCCCATTGTTTTTCCAACAATGCCTGCAGGGGTTTAGGTTCGCTCAACGTGATTTCGCTAATAAAAGAGATAAGGTTACCTACCGTGAACTGCTCGGCTGGCTTAACACGATTAAACCATATAAAAGCCCTGGTATAAATTTCTTTAATAACAGGTGCCACCTCCGCGGTACTAACGGTAGTATCGGGCATAAAAAGTACAGCTGCTGTTTTACCGTTAACCTTTTGCACGCCTTGCAATAAACCGGTAGCACTCACCTGTTGTATAGCTCTGAAGTTTGGATCGGTTAACGGAACATCCGAAAACGGTAGTAAATAGCCTTTAAAATCCATCAGTTCACCCTGTATGGTTCTTACATCTAAATTTTTAGTGGTTTTGCCATTGCCTTTAAAAAAAGCGCAGTATGCAGCAACCGTTCCTGCACCCTGCCCTAAAACCATTTGTACCGATGGATAAAACGCGCTGGCGCTCACCAAGTGCGTGGCCGATAAAGCCTTTTCGGTCACTATTAAATTTTCCACATCCTTAATAATTACCGAACCCAACGGAATACTATAAGCCGGAAAAGGAGGATAAGCCGTTTGCGGACCGCGTTTATCAACAAAATGCTGGCCAGGCGAAGCATCGCCTACGGCAATAGAGGTGCGGTATAGCTTTGAACTGCGGTTGTAAGGCGTAAATACATCATCCAACACCATACGGATCTGCCCCTTGCTGCGGCGGTACTCGCGCATGTAAGGTATGGGCGGCAGGCCATCGGGTGTACCAAACTCATCGGTTAAACCAAAGTTTTTTAATCCACCAACGGTTTGCAGGTAATAGACTAAGCCTAAAACTTTCAGGCGGGTTTCTTTATAAAATTGGTTGCGGTTCTTTTGGTCGAGCAGCTCAACCGACGATTTAAAGGAGTTGCCGCCTTCGCCCCATTTAAGCATGTATTTATCGTTGGGTAATTTACCGCCAAGCACCATTTTAAGCAAGTCTTTTCCTTTTAAGGCTTCGTATAAAGAAGGGTCGTAACCGACTGGTTGTACAAGGGTTTTATCAGCTGTTTTACCATAATCCTTTAAAACGGCACACCAGGTAATATCCTGAATTACAGGTATGGCGTTTTCCGGGGCCAGTTGTTCGCCCGTATCCTGCCTGCTATCGAAACCGGTACTGAACTTCACCCCCGCCAGTGCGGCTACATCGCCTGTTGGCGTAGCATCAATTAAAACCTGCGCTTTTATAACGTTGGTTTTACCCTTTTCCGTTATAGTTACCTCCCAGCCTGCACCTTTCTTTTTAACGGTCATCCAGGGTGTGTTAAGTTTCACGGTAAGGTTTTTAACCGTATCGGTCATTTTTTTGAGGATAGCCGCGCCGGTGTAAGGTTCAAAACGCAGCACCGCGTTGGCCGTGGTATCGTACCCCGGAGTTTTTTTGTAAAAGTTGCGCACCTGCTTACGGAATTCACCCCATATGCCCGATGGCAGGTTACGGTTGGCTTCTACAATACACATACCGCCCGAGGTCATTTCGCCACCCAGCCATTGGCCGGGTTCAACCAGTATGGTTTTAACTTTACTGCGCGCGCATTGCAAGGCGGCCGCCGTACCACTGGCCGTTCCGCCTATTACCAGCACATCGGTTTTGATGGTATCGGCATGGCTATAAAAAAATCCCAGGCAAAGCAGGGCAACAAGTAAGTTTTTCAACATGAGGTTTATAAATCAGTTGTAAAACGCTAAATTAGGGCAAAGCTTTTACTGTATGTTAAAAAACATGTAACAATATACTTTGAATTAATTACCTGCAGCTAACTGCGTTAAACTACATTTACCCTTTTAACACCCATCTATAAATGACCACTTCTATACTCCCCGACGAGCAGTTACGCTACCCGATAGGCCGCTTTCAAGCACCGTCGTTTTTTACAACCGACGATCTTCAACAGTTTATAAACGAAATTAAAACCTTGCCCGGCCGCCTGCGCAGTGCGGTTATACAGCTTAACGAACCGCAGTTGAGCACTCATTACCGTCCCGGTGGATGGACGCTAAAACAGGTGGTACATCACCTGGCCGATAGTCACATGAACGCCCTCATGCGCGTTAAGCTGACCTTAACCGAAGAAAACCCTACCATTAAACCGTACGATGAAGCCGGCTGGGCACTGCAAGCCGATTATCGCTTACCCATCGAATGCTCTTTGAAAACACTGGAAGGCATTCACCTGCATATGGTAGCCTTGTTTGAAAGTTTAACCGAGGCTGAATGGCAGCGTACTTACGTTCATCCTGAACGTCCCGGGACCTCCAACCTTCACAAAACGGTAGCTATGTATGCCTGGCATGGCAACCATCACCTGGCGCACATTACAGGAACCATGAAGCAGTGGGGTTTGTAGGGATTAAATAACAGCGTCATTGCGAGTTACGAAGCAATCTCTGCGGAGAAGAGTAGCCGGTTTACCTGTCGTGCAGCGGTTGCTTCGTTCCTCGCAATGACGGGTTTATAATTTAAATTGTCAGTCTGAACTTGTTGAAGATTTGTACAATTTGATAAGTCTTCGACAGGCTCAGATTGACAACCATATCTGTATATGAATGGAGTTGCGCCATTTGCCTACATACTCATTCCATCCATTTTCATCCCTGCTTTATGCTGATGCGCACTCATCATTTTCATGAGCGATGGGCTGATTCGCAGATACACCTCAAAGCCAACCGGCGCAGTACCATACAACGGCCTTAAAGCCAATGGTGATACATTTAGCGTAGCTTGCATACCTAACCGCAAGTCGGTGTTTTTGATGGTAGTGAGTATGCGGTTGGTTCCTAAGGTTACGGCATTAATGTTGAAATCGGGATCGTTAGCAAAGCTGTGTAAATCCAGTTCATGTGCATTTTTGCGCACGTAGGTGTAAGTACCATACAAAGCGGTTTTATGCAGTTGCAGGTTGCTTTCCAGTACAGCACCAGGCAGTGTTTTACCATCTTGCGAATAATGGTTTTGTCCGTAAACCAACGATGCCGTAAAGTGGCTATCCTCATTAAGCTTTTTGGAATAGATAGCCGATGCAGTGAAGAGTTTTACGTTATTGTTGGGCTCCAGCGCTTCGGGGCTTTTCAACCAGCCGTGCGAAACCTGCAAGGCCCAGTTTTTAGAGGGGTTATAGGATAAACGCATGGAATAAGAATCTAATTTGGGCGCATCAAAGCCATAGCGCTCTTCATCGGGTTCGCGGCCTTTAAAGGTGGATCCCTCTATTTTTACGTTTTTATAGCGGAAACCCAGCGTAGCCACGCCAAAGGTAATATGTGTAGCATCGGCATAATGGTGCTGCAAGGGTGCATCCGGATTATTCATGGCGGCACTACGGTGCATAAACACCGGCGGACCCAAAGCCGGCTCACCCGGGTAGCCAACCGAAACATAAACATCAGTGTTTTTGGCAATGCGCTGGGCATACGATACGTTAAGCTCAGCAAACAGATCGTGCGGGTGCTGGCGGTCAACCAGTTTTTGGCCTTTATACGATTCCCCGGTTTGATATAGCAGCGGGTAGCCATCCAGTCCAACTAAAAACGGATCTAACGAGATCATGGCATTGGCCGAAAACAAACCGTTACGACCAACCTTACGCTGGGTCATTCCCATGAGCCAGTTAGGCGCATCAAACTGCCGGCCTCCACGGCTGCCCTTATTAAATAGATCCTGATTGGTATAACGGGCAAATAAATTGCCATGCACCATGCTCATCCACTTTTTACCATGAATCATATAAGCATACACAGGCGTTTCATCGGGCATCCACGATGTACCCGAGCCGTTACGGTTCATAGGCAAATCGAGCGAAAGCTGACTGCTCATCATCATGGGTTTAATGGTATCGGCTCGATTGCGTTTCTGCAACTGATGATCGGGCGGGCTCATTTGTTTACCATGCGCGGCAGTGTCCATTTGCATATGGTTATGCTGTTGGGCAGTGGATATATTGGCTGATAGCAAGGCTATTAAGAGTAGGATGTAGTTTTTCATGGAATTGTAGTAACGCAACAAATTGTCATCTCTAACGATAGTGAGAGACCTTTTCGAGTTAAACGGGTTAGCTGCTTTTATGGCTTGAAAAGATTTCTCGTTAGCACTCGAAATGACAAATTGTTCATGTGCTGAAGGCTTCCTAATTAAACAGGTTAAACAAATTGTACTCCAGCCTTACCAAATACATGTTTTGCGTATTGCGAACCATGCGATTGGTTAAGGGCGTACGGTAAGAAAGATCAACCCGGAATACGCTGTTGAATATGAACTGTACAGCAGGAGCAATATCCAGGTAGTGCTGCCCTTTGCCGGGATTAGTTTTACCAAGCAACTCGGCATACAGGTTAATATTGGTTTGCTCGTAGTTGGTGTAGCGCTTAGGAAAGAGCAAGTACCCGGCCGATAGCGTGTAGGCTATGCTGTTGCGCGTACCCGGCTGGTAACCACCCTTATTTTCAAAAGCGCGCAGGTAACTTGCCGAACCCGACAAAGCCAGTTTATGTAGTAGCTGTGTAGCAACTAACCCGCCTTGTATACCGGTATTATCGCCCTCTAAAGCAATTTCCTGGTTTGGGATTGGGTTTTTAATACTGGCTACTTTGGCAAATGCCGCCATCCGGAAATGCCGCTGAACGGTATCTATAGAGTAAAATCGGTACTTGGCATAAGCGCTTAGCCCCTCAAACCGTTGCTGGTTTTGGTAGAAGTTGGATAGGTAAGCCGTACTGTGAATCATGAGGTTTTTGTTTACGCCGTACATGAGTTCGAGCGTGCTGCGTTGCTTAAAATCCGGTTTAAAATAGCCTTGATTTTCCAGCCTTATCCCTAACGATTTTGCGGCCATGTTGCTGGCAGGCTCGGTATTCACATACAGTTCCTGCGCCATAGCAGTGCATAGCCAGGCCAGCATACCTATGGTAAGTCCTAAACTTTTTAACATCATGCTAACGGCTTATAGAACCAATTTGTACGTTTTGCCACTGGCCGATGCAGTGACTACAGGTGCAGCATATTTCCTAACCACGGCCGGAGCGGCAAACCCTTTGTTAACCACCGTTACAGGCATCGTACCGTCAAGCTCCTTATTGTTTCCATTGACCAAGTGGTAGGTATCGCCGGCATAGCTAAAAGTGTTGTTGTTCAATTTCAGCTTGTCGAAATTTACAGTGGCAGTCAACTGGTTAATGGAGAAACCTGCACCCTGTACCTTTTTGCTCATTTGCTCCAGGCTTACGGGGCTGTTAGCTTTAAAGGTTATGGTAAATAAATTACGGTTTAAATCGGGCTTAATATCGCTGATGAATGGCAGGCTGCGCAGCGATTTTTCGGTCGCCTTAGAACACATGGAGCAGGTAAGGCCGCTTACTTGTAAATCGGCTTTGATAAATTGTGCCTGGGCAACGCTTATAGAGCTAGCCAGTATGGCTATGAGGATTTTTATAGTTTTCATGGAATAATCAGTAAAAAATGCAATAAATAAACAAGCATGAGCCGTTTAGGCCATGCAATTACATAGTACAATTGATACTGATCAGATACGGAAAATGCAGTTCTTGATATAGGTAGCCACCTTACCGGTAGGCTGCCCCGAAGGAGGGCCACGGTCGAACAGTTTCTCCAGCAAAGCTTTTTGTGCCGAGAACACAAAATCTTCAAAAGGTAACTTCGGAATTTCAAAAGCGAAGATCTTGGCTAAAAACGAGGTTTGTTCAGCCTGGTGATCGTCTTTTACTTTAACTTCAACCTGGTGATTTTTGCAGCAGTTCATTTTCATGCCGCATGTAGCGTCAGATTTTGCAACCTTGGCCGGGGCAGAAATTTTTACCGAAGCAACTTTGCTGCCGCAGTAATGTAAGTTCAGGGCAAAGCCTAACACCGTAATGGTGTAAAGCAAAGCTAAGCTAAACGCGCCTGATCTTTTGAACATGCCGCAAAGGTAACATGCATTTAAGTATAATGCAAGTGTTATTTAACTCATTGAAAGATATAGTGTTGTAAAACAATATCTTTCGTTATCTTTTATCGAATGGTAAACTCTGCAGATCTTTAATGCTTAAGTAGACATTAATCGGCTTTCCTCACATCAATTACCTGCGTTCCTTTTACCACTACTTTAACATCCCGTATGGCATCAATGTTCAGTAAAGGATTGCTGCCTAACAAAACAAGATCTGATTTTTTACCGATGCTAATGCTACCATACTGGCTTTCTGTTTTCATGACCGTAGCAGGTGTAATGGTGGCTGTTTTAATAGCGTCTATAGGGGTTAAGCCTGCCTCTACATAAGCACTGAGCTCATCGGCAATGGTACCCTCATTATCGGTACCGGCTACGATGGTAACGCCACCATCATACAAAAATTTAAGCACCCGATTATAAAGCGGCACTTTTTTGTCTTGAAATAGAGTATACACGCTTATAGTAGGGTCTACAACTACATGGCGTTGTTTTAGCAAATTTAATAGCGGTTGGTTATCGGTATTAAATTGGGTGCCGCTCCATTTTAGTGCGTTCATAAAATAATGGATGTGGCTTATACCCGTCATACCTGTTTCAACGGCGGTTTTCAAGGTCATGCCCACGGGTATGTGCCCCACTACATCCATTTGATAGGCTTGAGCTTCCTTCACAATTTGGATCAGATTGCTTTTTTTAATATTGGTGTATACCTTAATCTGGCTAAAGCCGGCATCGTAGTAGTTCTTTACATTTAACCTAATCTCATCGGCATTGTTAGCTTCCATCACACCCAAGGTAGTAGCTGCACGGCCATCCAATACCCCGGCCTTAATAATAGTTGGAGCAGGTAGCTGCTCATCCTTTACCCGCTGTTGTAATATATTGATCATATCAAACTCGTTGGCCATATCGCGCACGGTGGTTACGCCGCTCAGCAGTTCACGCTTTAAATAATCGGGATGAAAAAGGTGTGCATGCATGTTCCATAAACCAGGCAGCAGGTATTGGTTGGCGGCATTAATAATATGGGCATCTTTGGGGATCAGTGCCGCATCCATCGGGCCAACATGGGTAATCAATCCATCTTTTAACAGCACCAGCGTGTTGGCTATAATTTGCCCGTTGCCAAGCACATCAACAATGTTACCGCCCGTTATAGCTATGTTGCCGTACACCTTTCCTAAGTTTTTATTACGACTGGCGTAAGTGTCTATAAGATACGAGTCCGATCTTTTGGTAAGTGCATTAAACGCTGGTAGATAATTATCGCTGATCACTTCACGCTTATCGCCTTCGGTATCGCAAGTGACTAAAAACACGGCACGGCCCTGGGTATTCATCCAGATGATTTCATTGTTGGAGGCAATGTTCCGCAGTTCCAATACCAACAGGCTATCGGTGCCCAGCGGGTCTTTTTCCTTTCCTAATATGTTAATCTGTATTTCTTCCTTACCCCAAACCGGCGGCATGTTGGCCGGCCGGCCGCGCTTATTCCAGTAGCTCACCAGCAGTTCCTTTATTTTGATAGAGCCATTATTACTCAACGGGAAACGGTTAACGAACGCACCCAGCGTATCTATCTTTTCAGTTTTAAAGCGGGAAGTATTCCCGGCAGATGAATAACGAATGGCTTTGTTTTGCAACAATAAGCTGGTTTGCAGCTTGAGCACGGAACCGCGATCGTTAGTGGCGATATTAACCTGTATGGTGGTATCTTTGGCTTTATAGGTAGTCGTGGCAACCTCATTACCAATTTTACGCTTCAATTTAAAAACGGAGAAGCTTTCGGTAGTTTGGGCAAAAGAAAGGCAGGGAATGGTAAGGCTTAAGGAAATTGCCAGGGAGAAAAGAAACTTCATTATTAATAGAAAAACGAATTCAACAAAAAAGCCCCGCTAACGCAGGGCCTTTACTTATATAAGTTTATAATTACTTGGTTACGTACATTACTTCTTTAACCGCTTTGATTACGCGCTCAGGGTTAGGCAGGTATTCGGCAATTAAAGTTGGGGCATAAGGCAATGGCACATCGCCACCCATAATGCGTAGAATAGGAGCATCCAGGTAATCAAATGCATCTTTTTGCACTTTAAATGCAATTTCGGTAGCAATTGAACCTAAAGGCCAGCTTTCTTCTACCAGTACTAAACGGTTAGTTTTTTTAACCGATTCAATAATGGTTGGATAATCAATAGGGCGAACAGTACGCAAATCAATAACTTCAGCGCTGATACCTTCTTTTTCCAGTTCGGCAGCGGCGGCGTAAACCACTTTCATGATCTTACCAAAACCTACTAAAGTTACATCGGTACCTTCTTTGGTTACAGCAGCTTTGCCTATCGGGGTGTAATATGTTTCTTCCGGAACAGGGCCTTTATCGCCGTACATTAATTCCGACTCCATGAAAATAACCGGATCGGGATCAATAATGGCTGATTTTAATAAGCCTTTAGCATCGGCAGGGTTTGAAGGAACTACTACCTTTAAACCAGGGCAGTTAGCATACCAGTTTTCAAAACACTGACTGTGTTGTGAACTTAACATACCCGCGTTACCAGTTGGGCCACGAAATACGATTGGCACCGAAAACTGGCCACCGCTCATACTCATCATTTTAGCTGCACCGTTTATGATTTGATCAATAGCTACCAGCGAAAAGTTGAACGTCATGAACTCTACAATTGGTTTTAAACCGTTCATGGCCGAACCAATGGCTATACCGGCAAAACCCAGCTCAGAGATGGGCGTATCGATTACGCGTTTAGCACCAAATTCATCTAACATACCCTGACTAACTTTATAAGCACCGTTATATTCGGCTACTTCTTCACCCATCAGGTATATATTCTCGTCGCTACGCATTTCTTCGTTCATTGCTTCACGAAGTGCTTCTCTGAATTGTATTTCTCTCATTATGTTGTTAAAATGAAATTTTTCTTGTGGCAAATATAGTTAATGGTGTGTTAAAAACAACCCGGCAACGCAAAAGATAAGTTACACAGGATAACTTTTGAGGCATTTATTTTGAAACGTAAACCAAAGTTGTTTAAAGACAACCAAATACCATAAGCACAATCGATTGTAATGCATCTATTATATACGTACCTTTATTATTATAAACCACCATTTTCATGAAAGTATGTTTACCTAAATGCATAGTACAGGCAGCGCTTGTACTATTAGCGTTGTTTGGGCACTATGCCCGGGCGCAAAATAAATTAGCCCCTTTAGTTACCATTCCAAATACACAACACCATGTAATGCATTCGGCTTATGCCGGGGCCGATTATGAAATTGATATTCACCTGCCCAATGGTTACGATACCGCAAAGCATAACTGGCCGGTACTTTTTGTGGTTGACGGAGCCAATGATCTATCGCCCTCCTTAGAATATTTAGGATTGTTGATGGCCGAATACCACATACCCGAGCCCATTGTAGTTGCCATTGGCGATGGTGGCGGTATAGGTACGCCGGGCAATCGCCGTAACCAGGATTTTACGCCAGATGCAATACCGGCTATACCTAAAAGCGGCGGCGCACCTGTATTCATAAAGTTTATAGAAAAAGAGCTGATGCCTTTTATAAGCCAAAACTTTAAGGCCGATGCCGCTAACCGCACGCTGTACGGCTACTCTATGGGTGGCTTATTTGCTACTTATGTATTGTTTACACAGCCAACCCTTTTTAAAAACATACTTATTGGCAGTCCTGCTTTATCGTATAATAACGGAAAAATATTTGAACTGGAGAAAAGTTATGTCGCTACACACAAAGACTTGCCTGTGCATGTATTTATTGAAGTAGGCGAACTGGAGCAGCGGGATATGGTTGAACCCAACAAGCGCTTGGTGCAGCAACTTAAAGACCGCCATTACCCCAACCTGGATATGCACTCGGTTATCCTAAGCAAAGTTACCCACCTTACCGGCAAACCCACCACCATGCTTAAAGCACTGGCCTGGGCTTATACACAGCCACATATAGTAGATTAATAAAATGCAAAAAGCGGAACTAAGTCCGCCTTTTGCATTTTAAAAAGTATTTATAATATTATCATCGCAAACCCTCCCTGCCGGGGGTGGGCTTACTTCTTTCTCTCCCCTTTAACCTTACCAGCAAGCATTACCGCCTCATAGGCGTTAACAATACCGCCGCTTTTGCTCAGGGTAGTAAAGTCAACTTTTTCGGTAGTACTGCCTGGTTTTAAAACCATGGTACCTGTTAATGGCTTAGCCGATTGCAAAATAATTTGCTTTAGCTGTTTAGCACTTAAATCAGGATAGTATTCCAGTAATAATGCAGCCACACCGGCGGTAATAGGTGATGCAAAACTGGTACCATCGGCTGTATTAAATTCGGCATCTTTATCAACCGAAGTTACCTTAACGCCAGGCGCAAATACATCTACGTTCTTTTTACCATAGTTGCTGAACGTACCGGCCAATGTTTGGTCGAACTTAGCACCCGATGCTCCTACGCTAATCAGGTTATCTATGTCCGTTGTAGAACCATCCTCAAATGTATCATTAGGAAATTCGGGGTTTACATCTACATCCAAATGATCGTTGCCCGAAGCTTGTACCAGCAATACATCATGGTCGGCCGCATATTTAATGGCGTCATCCACCCAGTTTTTATGCGGAGAGATCTTTTTACCAAAGCTCATATTTACAACCTTAGCACCATTATCTACCGCGTAACGAATGGCTTTGGCAATGTCTTTATCATACTCATCGCCATTAGGCACAGCCTTAATAGCCATAATACGTACGTTATCGGCCACACCGTTAATGCCATACTTGTTATCGCGCACAGCGCCTATTAATCCGGCTACACCGGTACCATGCGAGGCATCATCAAATTTAAGTAATCCGCTACCATATGGTTTGGTGTCCCATACATTCGGGTCGTCGCCCACAATACGCTGACGCGATTCTAAATCGGGGTTAATATCGTTGTTAAGCTTGGTGAGGTATTCGCTCAGGCTTTTAATGACCTTGTCGTTAGTAGCGGCTGGACCTTCTTCGGTAAAAAAATAAGACCAAACGTTCTTGCTTTGTACTACGGTATCGTTAGTAGCTTGCAGCTTACCTAAATCGGCCAGTTTAAAGGTGCCATTAGCAGGTAACTTTAATGCCTTTTTAACATAACCGCTGGTTACCATCAGTACATTCATCATTTGTGATAATTGTACACTTTCGCTCGATGAACGGGCAATGGTAGAATCGTAAGTAACCTTTACTTTTTGCCAATAGGCAAATTCCTTTTTATCGGGTGCGTTTGCTTCGGTAACTGCAGCAAATTTGCCTTTCAGGCGGTTATACTCACGTACTTCTTCGGTAGTTTCTGTAAAATTACATTTACCACCCGGGCCACCTAAAAAGTTCCAGCCATGTACATCATCAATGTAACCGTTACCATCGTCATCTTTGCCATTGCCTGGTTTTTCTTTAGCATTGGTCCACAAAACAGGTTTTAAGTCGGCCTGTGCGGTATCTATTCCGCTATCAATAGTAGCTACCACAACCGGCTTGCTCTTTTTACCTTTTAAGGCCAGGTAAGCTTTGTTAAGACTAATACCGTAAGACCCATCTGTTTTCTGGTCCATAATGTGCCAGTTTTTGGGTGGTTCGGGGGCAGGCGGAGGGGCAACCTGAGCACTGGTTTGTAAACCAGCCAGCATGGCACCACACAGGGCAAATCCTATAAAATTTTTAGCGTAATACGTCATGTTTCAAATTTGTGGGCAAGATATTATAAATCGATTTTAATTCCTGTTGTTAACGGTAATTTTATACAATAATTGTTACCTGCGGCAAGCGCAGGTATCCCTGCAACAAAGCAATATGCTACAACGTTTATATTATTATAAAAAGCAAAGTAGGCTTGCTATGCTAATGTAAATTTTCAGTTAAGGCTAAAATTATTTAGAAAACCAACGGTTAACCTCTATAATAAATAAGTGCTGATTTTCAAATTGTTAATCCCTAAAGTGCCCATATAGCCTTAATGTTGAAAACTAAATTGTTATTGAAGATCTTATAATTGTAATTTGAACTCAGTTATGATTTGATATTGTACCGCAATAGTGGTATATTGAAAGTTAGTTGTAAAAAATACGATCAGATGGAAGAAGAATATGAATTTGGTTTTACTGAGGACCCCAAATTCTCGGTGGAGCGATATGAGGAAATGATCCGCAATCATGATCAGTACTTTTTTGATGCACAGGCATTTGAAAACATTATTGATTATTACATTGAAAAAAACGACGCAGGAAAGGCGCTCCAGGTAGTGGAGTATGCCCGTAACCAGCACCCGTTTGCAGCCGTATTTTTAATAAAGCAGGCCCAGCTTTTAGTGGTAACCAACCAGGTTACCGAGGCTTTCGCCGCACTGGATAAAGCCGCATTGTTAGAAGCATCAGACGCAGATATTTATATTATTAGGGGTAACCTGTACGAGAGTTTAGACCGTTACACCGAAGCACTGGAAAATTACGAAAAGGCCCTTAATATGGCCGAAGAAACCGATGATATTTTGCTGCACATGGCCTACGTTCATCAAAACATGGGCGATTACGAACAGGCTATTCACTTTTTGAAAGAGTGCCTGAAACAGAATATGGAAAACCAGGACGCCTTGTACGAACTGGCCTTTTGCTATGATGTGATAGACAATCAGCAGGAAAGCATCCAGTTTTATCAGCAATATATTGATAACGAACCTTACAGTTATGCAGCATGGTATAATTTAGGCAATGCGTTTACTAAATTAAGCTTGTTTGAAAAAGCCATTGATGCTTATGATTACGCCATCTTAATTAAGGACAGCTTCGCATCGGCCTACTTTAACAAAGGAAATGCCCTGGTGAATCTGGAAAAATATGCTGAAGCCATTGAGGTATACCGCCAAACCTTTGAGTACGAGCAACCCAATGCCGACACTTATTGTGCTATTGGCGAATGCTATGAAAAGCTGGAGCAAATGGACGAGGCCCGTTCTTTCTACAAGAAATCGGTACGGATGGATAGCAAACTGGCCGATGCCTGGTTTGGTATTGGTGTAACTTTAGATTTTGAAGAACGCTACTTTGAGGCCCTGCATTTTTACCGCAAAGCGCTTGACCTTGATGCATTGAACGCCGATTACTGGTTTGCCATTGCCGATGCCGAGTACAAATTAGGGCACATGCCCGAAGCCGAATTGGCTTATGAAAAGGTGGTAGAGCTTAACCCGCTTGATGTGGATGCCTGGTTAGATTACTCTTCCATATTGTATGAGCAGGAGCGCCTGTTTGATGCTATAGAGGTAATTTCCGGTGCTATTAAAAACAACCCCGAAGCAGCAGAACTGTATTACCGAATGGTAGCCTACCTGTTTGCCAAAGGCGATTACAATGAAGCACTAAGCAACCTGGAGATGGCCCTGACATCGGACCCGGACAAGCATTACATTTTGTTTGATTACCTGCCCCAGCTGCAAAAAAATAAAGTGATATTAGATATTATTAACCGGTATACCCGGTAGTTGGAAATTGTGTTTAAACCAGGAAGGCCAGATCATTTGAATGATCTGGCCTTCTTGGTTTTTTATATTGTTGCTATAGAAAGTTTTATAGCATTATAGAATTTTAAAGCCGATGCTTAAAGCCCAAAGGTTGGCGCGCTGACCATACTTTTCATTAATTTTGGTTAAGCCGCCTTCGTAACGTAAATCGGCTGTGATGTTGCCAATATCAACACCGCCTCCGGCCTGGAAACCTAATGTGCTGTTCTTGTAGTCACCAAAATCGGCAGCAGCATTTTTAATGTTATTGTTTTCGCTCAGGTTATAAGAGTAGATAGGACCAGCCATAGCACGTACGTTTATGGAACCAAAACTGGCTAACTTACGGCCTAATAATACCGGAACATTTAAAGTAGTAAAAGTAACCTTTCCGTTGGCGCTGGTGGTGTTGCCATTGCTACTTCCGTTAAACTTACCTCCACGGCTTCCCAGGTAAACTTCGGGTTGTAAATACCATGCATTACCTACGCGTGCAAATAAGCCTGCCTGGTAACCGGTAACGGTAGATTCACTTACATTATCGGTGTTGATTTTCGAAAAATTGATACCGCCTTTAATACCCAGGGTGGCTTGAGCTTTTGCTCCTGCAATAGTAGCTGCCAGCAGGGCTATACTTAAAATGTACTTTTTCATAGATGTTATAAATTTAAGGTTACGTGTTATGATTGTTAAAAGGAATGATGGTTTAATTACAGAACAGAATTTTTGTTAGCACTACCTTACCTAAGGTTTTTTTATATTTTTGTATCCATGGCAGAAATCAGCATTAGTAACAAAGACTGGCCCCGGGTTAAAATAAAACTACAGCGCAAATATAATCATCTAACCGATGATGAGTTACAATACACCGAAGGCCAGGAAGAAAATTTAATAACCAAACTGACCGATCTGGTAAAACGTGATCGTACTTACGTGGTTTTCACGCTTAAAAAAGCACTGGTTAATATTGATAATAACCGGTTATAAAAATTAGAGCCCTTCTGCTAAAACAGAAGGGCTTTTTTGTATCTTTAATATATCACACTACGTAACAGTGATTTATAGGAAATGATAGTGAAGAGTATTTACCGTAAAGCAGGATTGATGGCTGGTGCTGCCCTGCTGGCTACTACCGTATGGGGGTTTAGTGATGATTTGTTCCAGATCTCGAAGAACCTGGATGTTTTTGCATCGGTGTATAAAGAGGTAAATCTGAATTACGTAGATGATATTAATTCGGCCAAAATGGTTAAAACCGGTGTGGATGCCATGCTTAACGGCCTGGATCCTTACACCGAATTTGTGCCCGAATCGGAAATAGAAGATTATAAGCTGCACTACGTAAGCACACAGTATGGCGGTATTGGTACCAGCATATTTTCGCGCAATGGCAAGGTGTACGTATCCGAAGCATTTGAAGGCTTCCCGGCTCAGAAGGCCGATGTACGCGCTGGCGACCAGATCGTTAAAATAAACGAGATTGAACTTACCAGCCGCAACAGCGACCAGGTAAGCTTACTGCTGAAAGGCAGTAAAGGTGCTGCTGTTAAGTTGCTTATTAAACGCGGCGATGCTCCTGCTTTTGAAAAAAGCCTTATTCGCGAAGAGATCAAACAACCTAATGTATCTTATTATGGCATGGTTGATGGCAACATGGGCTACATTAAACTGGATAAGTTTTTAGAAAACTCGGCCGATGAGGTAACCAACGCGCTGGTGAACATCAAGAAGAACAACCCTAATGGTGTTATCCTCGATCTGCGCTCTAACGGTGGCGGTATATTACAGGAAGCCGTAAAAATTGTGAACTTGTTTGTACAACGGGATGTTGAAGTAGTATCACAAAAAGGCAAGATCAAAGAAAAGAACTTTACTTACCGTACTGTTACTGCCCCGCTCGAAGGTACTTTGCCTTTGGTGGTGTTAGTCAACGGCCGCTCGGCTTCTGCATCCGAAATTGTAGCCGGTGCCCTGCAAGACCTTGACCGCGCCGTGATTATTGGTCAGCGCAGCTATGGTAAAGGCCTGGTGCAGCAAACGTTTAGTTTACCTTATAGTAGCCTGGTTAAAGTTACTATTGCTAAGTATTTTATACCATCGGGACGTTGCGTACAGGCTTTAGATTATGCCCACCGCAAAGATGATGGCAGCGTAGTTAAAATGGCCGATTCATCGTTACATGAATTTAAAACCCGCGCCGGCAGGTCCGTATACGATGGTAGCGGTGTGTACCCCGATTTAATGGTGAAACAAGAGCGCTTTGGTGATATTACCCAAACCCTGGTAAGCAAGTATTACATGTTCGATTATGCCAACCTGTATCGAAACAGTCATCCTAAAATTACCCCCGCTAAAACATTTACTTTAACAGATACAGAGTATGCCGATTTTGTAAAATACTTATCGGGCAAAAATTACACGTACAGCACTGCCAGTGAAAAAATATTGACAGCACTCAAAACCGAAGCCGCTAAAGACAAACAATTTACGGAGCTGCAACCCGAGTTAGAAGCGTTGAAAAACAAACTGGCGAGCACTAAAAAGAACGATTTGCAGGTGCATAAAACCGAGATTAAACAGATATTAGAAAACGAGATCTCATCGCGCTATTATTTTGAAAAGGGCCGCTACGAAGCTAACTTTAAGTACGATAAGGAGCTGGCCAAAGCGGTGAGTGTATTACAAGATAAACCACAATTGGCCTCCATTTTAAAAGGCGATGGAACCTACAAAGTAATAGGCAAACCTCAACTTACCCTGGCTGCCAACAAGCCGGAAGTTGATACCGACGACAACTAATTGACTACGCCACGTTATTATTGTAACTAAACAGATACAGCCATCAGGTTAAACTATAGTGCAGCAATGATGGTCATACTATCAAATTTTAAATACTATGAAAAAGATCATCATCGCAGCAGCCATTATAGTAAGCGGCTTTGCATTCAATAAATCGGCCGAGGCACAAATAAGCTTAAATGTTAACATTGGCAGCCAGCCAGATTGGGGACCTGTAGGTTACGATCGTGCGGATTATTATTACATGCCCGATATTGACACCTACTACTCGGTACCAACCCATGAGTATGTTTATCTGAATGATAACCGCTGGACCCGTTCACGTAATTTACCTTCGCGCTATAGCAATTACGATGTTTACAACAATTACAAGGTAGTTATCAACGAACCAAATCCATGGGAACGCAATACCGTTTACCGCAACCGTTATGCTAACTATAAAGGCCGTCACGATCAGGTGATTATTCGTAACAGCAAGGATGTAAAATATAAAAACCATTACACAACCGTTAACAAAAAAACAGTGGTGTATAAAAAGAATAAAGGTAATGCCTACGGACATTACAAGAACAATCCAAAAGATAACGGTCGCGGACACGGCAAAGACAAAGGTCGCGGACACAGATAATTTCTTATTAATGTTACTACTTCATCAGTCTATGCTGTAAGTAGCATGACATTTTTAACTAAAAGAGCACAACAAAACAATTTGTGGTGCTCTTAACTCCATTCTATTCATGAGGCCCCTTTTCAGCTTGAGTAAATCTTATGCAACTACGAGAATGGGCCTCATGAGTAGAATGGAGTTTTTTATAAATACATAGGTAACCGAACAATCCATTTTTCTTGGTAAGAAACGGGCGCTTATGGCATATCTAAGCGCCTAAATCATTGATTTAAGCGCTTTAGATATGTTTTGATAACTTTTTAACGGCATAGACGGGACTCGAACATGCCATTATCTTATGAATTATCAATAATATACGTCTCCAAATACCCAAAAGGTAACCGAATAATTTGGTCCGTTTTGATCGAGTTGGAGAAAGCTATCATAAAGTTAATATTCAGAGCAGGTAAAGGATATTTTGTTGTGAAGCTCAGACGACTAATAATTCAGCTATACGCAAGGAACTTACCTCAACTATAAAACCTTATTGATGCAATTTCTTATTCTTCAAGTATTCAAGCATCTGTTTGGGCCTGTCTGTTTGTATGCAGGTTGCGCCGTGGGCTATTAACCAGTCCCAGCTATCTTTGGTATTGCTTTGCTCTATTGCCAGGTCATCTTCATGTCCGGCGTTAAGCGATGCCCAAAGCGAGTTTAACCAAACCTTTGAGCCTGCTTTGGTAATAAACCTATTATCCATTAATATAGATGAAGTATCCTTACCAAAATTTAATTCGAATGCAAAAGGCTTCATGTTTTTAAGATAATCGGTAATAATCTTTTTGGCACCGGGTTTATCCAGGTTCACAATGGGCATGTATATAATGCTGTTTATTAACGTTGGATACTTTTCTTTAAGCTCAGCATAGGTAGCTTCTGCTTTAAATATGGCTTGTTTAAGCGTGCCGGTTTCTGTAAGTATGGCGTAAGCCTCATGGTAATAAGGATAACTTTTGTCGAGGTTAACCATAACGTTCTTTCCTTTAAGGGCCAGCATAACCTCTTTCAGGGTTGGTATATGATTGTAAGTAACCCGGCCTAAGCCGTTTCTCAAACCAAACTTACTTATTTCTTCAAAAGTATAATCGGCAGGTTTACCTTTACCGTTGGTAGTACGATCAATGGTTTGATCGTGCATGATGATGATCACACCGTCTTTGGTCTTATTCAAATCGAGCTCCACTACGTCTACCCCCATGGCTGCCGCATTTTTAAACGCCGGCAAGGAGTTTTCGGGGGCATTGCGCCAATCGCCTCGGTGGGCAACAACCATTACCTTGTTTTGGGCAACAGCGCAATAAGTTATAGCTTGTAAAGCAAGTACTGTAAAAATTATCCTGAATTTCATATGTGTTGTAAGAACTTGTAATTATTGCATATCAATGCTTGATAGCCATTGGTTTTTTACTCCCCAAAGCTTGTTGGGTTTGTCTGATGCGGTAATAACCAGAGTTCCTCCTTGCGTTATTTCCTCATGATTGAGCCAATTACGGTTAAGTGCTTTTCCGTTTAACATGGCCGATTGTATATACCGGTGGTTTGGCGCATAATTAGCAACCTTAATGGCAAACTTATTTTTGCCTGTATTAATTGTCACTTCGTTAAACAACGGTACACTCAGGTAATAAACCGGCCAACCTGTGCATGCCGGAAAAACACCTGTAGCAGCGAAAATATACCAGGCCGACATAGCCCCTGCATCATCATCCATCGTGCGGATATAAGTATCGGGCTTGTTTTGGTAAATGACATCCACAAAAGGGTCTATACCTCGGCTGTTATCATTAAAATAGTACTGCACCACAGTGTCTACCGCATATTTTTGCACGAGGTATTGCGATCGCCAGGGCTGCGATGTGGCATTGAACATTAATGGGGCCTGTATATCCGGCTCATTGGCATGATTATAATAATCATCGTCAAAAAACCGGTTAAGCTCTTTCAGGTAGCCCTCTTCCCCACCCATCAATTCAATCAGGCCTTTGTTATCAAACGGTACCAGCCAGCGATACTGCCAAATGGTTCCCTGGTACATACCGCGGGCCGATACGCGGTCAACGTCGGGCTTTGTAAGGTCTTTAAAATCCTTATTCCAGTAAGTTTTGTAGGCTAAAGCTTTTTGTTTGTACCTGGCGGCCAGTTCGGCTTTACCAGTAATGCTTAAAATCTGCGACAAGGCCCAGGTGTCGTAACTCGATTCGAGCGCCTTATCAGGTGTTTTAAAATCAAGGCGATCTACCTCAGCGATAAGCGAGTCGGTTATACCTTTAAAATCTACCTCGAAACCTTTGCGGTATGCATCCAATAAAACTACGATGGCATGCTCGGTACGTACGGTGTTAGATGGCTCGTGCTGGGTTGCATAATCCTTTTTGCCGTATTTATACATCTGCACAATAGATTTTACCATGTACTTGTATTTTTCGGGGTAAAGCATTGCCAGCAAAGGCAATTGCGTACGGTAATTATCCCAAATGGCCCAGCCATTATAAACCTCGCCTGGGCTGTGCTGCAAGCTGCCATCGGTAGCACGGTAGCTTCCATCGTTCTCCGATACCAGGTAAGGAGACTGAACCGTGCGGTAAAGCAGCGAGTAAAATAGTTTTTCGCGGGCCGGGTTGCCCTTAACGGTAATGCGGCCAAGCACATTATTCCAGCTTATTTGGCTGCTTGCTGCAACTGCATCGAAACTATTGGTGTTTAACGCTGCTTGGGCATGTACTACATCAACACTCGAAAAAGCAATGTTTAACTGAATTTGCGCGGTACCGGTAGTGGCCAGTAACTGATGATCATTGAGCGCTTTGATTTGCACAGGACCATTAAATTTGAGTGCATAATAAACCCTGTAGGTGCCTGCGTTGCAGGTAGTGCGCGAGTCTATCCAACCACTAATTCCGTTGGCTTGCAATTGGTGTTCTTCGGCTACAAATTTATTAGCAAGCGTATGGCTTAAATCTATATAAAAACCTTTCTTGGAGCTTTCAGGAAATGTATAATACTCTGTTCCAGTGTTTTTATTAACCGCAATATCCACTTTAATATGGTTGGTAAAGGCCACTTTATAAAAGCCCGCACCAGCACTCTCTGCAGACTTGGATAAAATACATTTACCAGCATCGGCACCGATGAACGGTTTGATTAAGATATTGCCACCGCTGCCCTGGCAGCCTACGCCCTCAAAACGGTTATGCGTGAAACCCAAAAACGTTTTGGCCTTGTGTTCGTAGCCCATGTGCAGCTTTGGATACGTTTGCGGCCCAATGCTCAACAAGCTAAACGGAGAAGATGCCGCAGGCGACATTTGACCATGATCGCCCGAAGAACCTAAAAAGGTGTTGACTTTTTGTACATTTTGCGCCGGAACATAAGTCCATGTAAAAACAAATGCAATAACCAGTAAAAATTTCATGCCTTTAAATAATTAAAAAAGGAGAGACATTGCTACATCCCTCCTTTTTTACAAATGTAAGAATCTATCTGTAACCCTGGTTTTGGTACATTTTCTCCGGATTAAGCTTATACTCATCAAACGGAATAGGGAAATAGCGGTCTTTGCTTGTGAAATTTGCCAGCTTAGCTATGCCAAAATCGGCCTGACTTTTACCCTTAAAGTAGCTAACCAACTCTTCGGTATTAAAGGTACGCAGTAAATCGTACCAGCGGTGATGCTCAAAAGCAAGCTCCACACGGCGCTCGTGTAATATAGCCAAACGCAAATCAGGATATTTAGCCCTGTAAGCCGGATCGGCAGACGACACTGCATAAGCTGGCATACCCGCCCGTGCACGTACCATATCCAGGTACTGAATGGCTCCGGTAGCATCGCCCAGGTAATTACTTGCCTCGGCCAGCATTAAGATTACATCGGCATAACGGATCAATATCCAGTCGTTACCACCATATCCTAAATTTGAGGCAGCCGGGCTGGTATCTCTAAACTTGGTAATAAAGTAATCCTTTACAATAGGGTCGCTGGCATATTTTACAGAAAAAGCCAAACGCGGATCATTTGTTTCATAATCCTTGATCAAATCAGGAGTAACATTTCCGCCTATCCCAGTCGATCTAACTAAAGAATTGATGGTTTCACCTTTAGCCTGGTTGTTAGCAGCAATAGATGAACTATAGGTTGGATCGCCCTGCTTGTATACTATTTGCCATATTAGTTCGGGGCAGCTTGCTTTTTTGGTAACATCAAATACATCGGCATAAGGGATAGTGCTTAATGCACCGAACGAGCGCATATTATAAGCTGCCAGAAGATAAGCCTTAGCATCATTTAGGTTGCTTTGACGGTTGCTTTGGTCTTGCGTAGTAGCCATAGTTAAATACACTTGTCCCAGCGTTGCATTGATTGCCGCTTTTGATGTACGCCCTATACCTGCACCGGTTTGTAAATTAGGAAGGTTACTATTCAACCCATCTTTAAGGTCGGCCACAATTTGTGCGTAAACGGCAGTTTGTTTTTCGCGAAATGTGTTTTCAACAACTTCTTCGGGGGTAATAAGTTGCTTGGTAACTAATGGCACATCGCCCCATGTACGTACTAAATGAAAGTAGGCAACTGCGCGTAAAAACCTGGCTTCAGCCACATATTGCTGTTTAAGGTTTGCATCAGCAAAAGTGACCCTGTCAATGTTCGACAAAACTACGTTAGCACGGGTAATAGTACCATACAATGAAACCCAGTGACTTTTGAGATAGGTATTGCTTGGCAGTATAGAAAAATCACCAAACTGAAAAGGTTCGCCCGCATTACTCTGGTTATCATTACGGCCGGTATCGTCGGAGCGCTCATCGGTCCACAGTCCGCTACTTTCACCTAAGTTATTGCTACTACGTAAAGATTGATATATTCCATTTACGGCGCTCAAAATATCATCAGGCGTGCGAAAGCTGGACGATAGTTCGATAGCATTGGGGTCGTTTTGTTCTAAAAACTCTTTTTTGCACGAGGCGGATAGCAGCATGATAGCTGCGGCACAAGCGGTTGTTATAAAATACTTTTTCATCTTTCTTAATAAATTAGAATGCTACTCTTAAACCAAGATTGAATGAGCGTACCAATGGATAAACACCATAGTCTACACCCGGTGCAAGGTTTGCCGGTTGTGTACTGTTTGAAGCACCGCTGCTAAAGTTGTAATCAACCTCGGGGTTGTAACCTTTATATTTAGTAATGGTGAAAGCGTTAACTACACTAGCATAAATGCGGGCGCTGGATATACCTAATTTTCCGTTCAACAGCTTTGGCAGCGTGTAACCCAATGTTAGATTGTTACAGCGCAAAAATGAACCGTCTTGCAGGTAAAAGTTTGACAGGCGCGTGCTGTTACTTTGTGTACCACCACGCGAAGCACGGTAAACGGTACCATTGCCGGGCTGAGCCGCATTACGGTAACGGTCTACTACGTTGGCATAGTTGTTACCCGAGCCCTCCATGTTGTACAGGTAATAATCCTGTCCGTCTAACACAGAGTTACCTTTAGAGCCATTGAACGAGGCACCGAAATCAAACTTTTTATAAGTTGTGTTAATGGCAAAACCGTAGGTAAAATCGGGGTAAGGATTACCGATAACAGTTTTGTCGGCATCGTTAACAATGCCGTTACCATCGGTATCTTCAAAATAAAGATCGCCTACCCTCAATGGGTTCGATTGCGAAGCAGAAGGCGCTACTTTACCAAGTTTATCAGGTGTTACAATACCTGCCACCTTAAAACCATAGAACATACCAACCGGCTGCCCTTGCTGGGTAATATTGGTAAGGTATGAACGCTCAGCCCCATTAATGATAATCGTATTATTACCGCTCAGTTTAGTAACCTCGTTACGGTTTATAGAGATATTACCGCTTATGTTAAGTGTAAAGTCTTTAACACTAACTGCACGACCATCAAGCTGAAAGTCAAGGCCACGGTTCCTGATCTCAGAGTTACGCAAATTGGTTAAAACAGTTGTACTGCCACCTATAGCTGAAATAGGTTGATTGTATAACAAATCGGTAGAATAGCTTAAATAATAGTTGGCAATAATTGACAAACGACCTTTAAATAAGCCCACATCGGCACCAAAGTTATATTGTGATGTTGTTTCCCAACTTAACTTTTCATCGGCTATACCGTTAGGATAGGTTGCAGTAGCTACAGAGCTGCTACTGCCAAACACCACACCGGTTGGGCTTGCTAATGTTTGAAAGTAACCGTAGTTACCAATGTTATAGTTACCGCTTACTCCCCAGCTTGCACGTAACTTAACGGTTGACTGTTCGCCCAGTAAGTCATGGTAAAACGGCTCTTGCGACACGTTCCAGCCTGCAGCAACTGATGGGAAATAACCATACTTGTTTTTAGGCCCGAAGCGCGATGACCCATCGGCACGGAACGAACCTGTTAAATAGTACTTGCTTGCATAGTTGTACCCAACACGGCCAAAGTATGATAATAAGGTAAAGTTTGATTTGCCTGAAGGTCCGTTATTGAGTGTAAAGAATGCAGCATCGGCACCTTTACCAGTTATTTCGGGCACATTATCGTTACGGAACCCTTTGGCAGTAACGCTAATAGCATCGCGCATATTCTTTTGAATGGTATAACCACCTAACGCATCAATATGGTGCTTACCTAACTGTTTATTGTAATTAAGTGTAAATTCAGCAAGCTGATCGGTTATTGTTGTATTTTGAGCAGTGGCCGTTGCAGCGTTAATAGCTTCAGGTGAACCCGGTGGATTAGCACCTGAACTTATGGTTGTGGGCAGGTAGTAATCATATTTTTCATTATAGCTATTAGTACCCAGGTTCGCTTTAAATATCAGGTTATCTAATATTTTATAGCTGGCTGCCGCATTAATATTGGTACGGTAACCTTTACGTTTTATTTTAGTACGTGTGGCCAATGCTACGGGGTTTTCAACACTTTGGAAACCAAAAGCTGATGATTGTGCTGCTGCTGCATTGGTAGCCAGTGAGCCATCGGCATTATAAGCCGGGAAAAAAGGCATATATATCAACGCGCCTAAAATAGGTCCATGATCAAAACGGCCTTCCTGGGTTTCTTTATTATAGTTTGAAGTATAAGCCACGTTGGCGTCAATGTGAAGTCTTTTGCTTATATCAGATGATACATTTGACCGGAAATTGTAACGCTCCTGACCCGAGGATAAAATGATACCTTCCTGATTTTGGTATCCACCGCTAACATAATATTTGGTACCGTTATTACCCCCCGAAAACGAAAGGGTATGCTTTTGAAAAAACGCATTTTGATATAACTCATCCTGCCAATCGGTATTTATGGTTTGTGGTATAAGCGATTGGTTTGCAAAGTTGTAAAGGTAAGTTGGAATTTGCACACTACCGGCATTACCCACGTTAGTAACCCGTGTTGCATTCACATCAGAATACATGGCATCATTCCATACGCGTCCGCCATTTTCCCATAGATCGCGGTAGGCATTGTTACGGCCATCTATTACCAGTTGGGCAAAATCATTAGAGTTTAGAAGCTTAACCTTGTGGGCCAGCTGATTACCTCCCATTTGTACATCATACTCAAATTTACCTTTACCCTCTTTACCGCGTTTTGTGGTAATAATTACTACACCACCCGATGCCCTTGAACCGTATATGGCAGCCGAAGCAGCATCTTTTAATATATCAACCGATTCTACGTCATCAGGGTTTATATATACGTCGTTGTTGGCAGGGTAACCATCTATTACATACAACGGATCAGAACTGGCGTTGAACGAGCCTACACCCCGCACCCTTATTTTAGTGCTTTGGTAAGGTGCACCCGATGTTTGCGATACTTGTACACCCGCAACTTTACCCAGCAGGGCCTGACCCAAGGTTGGTGCAGCCAGGTTCAACTCACTCGATTTTACACTGGATATAGCGCCGGTAACATCACTTTTACGAAGAGTTTGGTAACCAATTGCTACCACCTCGTTCAGCATGTTATACTGAGATTTAAGCTTTACATTAATCTGGCCGTCGCCAACTGTAATTTCCTGGCTTAAGTAGCCTATAAAACTAAAAACGAGTACGGTGCCTTTATCGGCGTTGAGTGTGTATTTACCGTTGGCATCAGTAACTGTCCCGGTGGTGCTGTTTTTAATATGTACTGATGCGCCTGCAATAGGCTGGTTATTTTCGTCGTTCACGGTGCCCGATACAGGCAGCGCCCTTAAGCTTTTGACTGTGGCTGCAGTAGCCGTTAAGGTGGTAATTAACAGTACAACAAGACATATACTGTTAAAGATACCTTTTAAAAGATTAGGGGTAATCTTTTTATTCATACTTTTGATAATTAGTTAGTTGAAAAACTTATGCAATGAGTTAATTGACAACAAATAACATAGAACCGGATGATTGTTGGAGCACTCGCCGGTTCTACATTATTGTAGTGTTTGGTATGGAGCTGTTTGAATTGGTTTGCGTTTTACATAGGCAGCATAATGAGCGGGCATGAACGTTTTATTGATAATGCTAAAAACTCTGACAGATTTTTAATTGATAGATAACATTCAGGTATTTTTTTTATCATTATGGCAACAAAGCTACCTTCAATATCTTAAGCTAATGGGTGTTGATTATTAACTTTCCGTTAAGAAACATTGCGGCATATTATCCCTATATAAATAGGATGGTGTATGATACCGTAGTTATTGGAAAGTTGGAACTTCCATAAACGCAAAAAGAGCCGTATTATACAGTACGGCTCTTTTTGTAGGTGTTATGTTAACTTACCACATGGTTGTAGTATAATTCACATTATTTTTGCGAGACGAGGTTACAGCAATTCCTTTTTGTGTATCATCTAAAAAGGTAAAACCTTCCAATTCATCATTACGGTTATTAAAATCTTTTTGATTGATAACTACCATTTTACCCGTGTCTACCGATTTAGCAAAGTCTACATAAGTAAAGCGCCACCTGCGCCCCTCAACCTGATTTTGAATGAGCACTAAAACACCTTTTGAATTAACCCAATGCAGGTTTTGTACCCAGGGAGTACAAGTAAATTTTTTGTGAAGTACGCCGGCGTTTGATGTTTTCTTGCATTTAGCCAGTTTTTCGGGATCATAAAGGCGCACCTCATTTCCATGATCGCCATAATCGGCGGTTGCTACATACCATTTGTTATGATACTTCACATATTCCGGACGGGTGCCCTGTATACAAGCATCATCCTCTATGGTATTAAGCAGGTTTCCATCAAGGGTTCCGGTGTTAAGCAGGCCCTTCCAGTTTACATGATACATTACTGCTTTCCATTGCGTTCCTTCGGGATTTAACCTTATCGAATTACCTATGAAAACCGGGCTGCTTGCATGGTAAGCTATACCTGTTGGGTGGCCAATTACATCAGCACCGTTAAGTGTTAACTTATACTCTTTACCCACGTAAATCAAACAGTCTTTCTGCAGCTTAAACTCGCGCATAACACCTGTTTCGCGATCGCCGTATAAAAACACGCGACCATTTTGGTACGATACTCCCTGGCACGCGCCTAACGAATCGACGGTTGTTTCGTTTCCAAGCGTCATCTCTACCTCAGCGTTAATAAAAGCAGTTGTAGCTAACACCAGTATAGCTGCCAATACAAGCCATAATTTATTCATCACAAAAATTTTTTATTTAATTAAGGATCCATTGGCTCGTCGGCATCTATCTGCAATGAGGTAATTACAGGATAGAACTCTAACGCGGTTTCTGAAATACGTTTTCCCAGTTTGTAAGGAATATAATTTAACTCGTTAAGGCACCGTTTATCCATATTGGCAATGCTATTGTTCTGAAATTTATCGGTTACAATGAGCGCGGGTTTATCCATTGGTATACCATACCTGAAAATCAATCTAACATCGTTGCGTATATTGGTTGTGGTATGGCGGGCATGCGGTTCAATAATTACTGCATTTTCGGGCACATGCAGGGTGCTAACCATATACTTTTTCATTTCCACAGCCTCATTGTACTTGGTTTTGTAAGGATGCACACTCCCTCCCGAAACTATTACAAAAGGCGCTTTACCCATTTGATATTGCCTTGCTGCACTTTTGCAACGCAACATACCCTCACCGCTTAAGGGCGTTGTCAAGTTTTCGGGGCCTGCGCCCGGAACCAGGATATGCGAATATGGGTATGATGCCCATTTAATTTGCTTTACACGTTCGGCAGCGAGTTTATTAGCAGTTGTTGCCATAGGCTCGTAGTCTGCTGCATTTCGTCTCTCGTTCACTTCCAGGTATACTAACGCTCCTTGCAATGCCGGTTCGAAAAATAATGCACCTGGTTTAAGTACCTCAGCAACCTCAGTTGAACAGTCGTACATGAGCGCCAAATAAGCCCGCTGTTTAACGTTGTAGCTAATTGAATCTATTTTTGGATAATTAGGTTTTTTACCTTCGGCATATACGCTAATGGCGTAATTTACCGCTTTGGCATCCTGCTCCCAGGCATTAACCAAAAGTACGGCAGGAGTTTTTGCATTATACATGATATAAGTGCCCGAAGGTACCAGATGGTTTTTCACAAGCAAATCCAATGCATTACCAGATTTATATAGTGCGGTTAAACGCGTACTTACCAGGCTAATCTCTTCATCTGTTAACTTAAGTTGTAGAGGTAAACATAAAGCATCTTTACATTCGGTAAGGGAGGTTTGTAAAGCTGCAATCTTTTTCTGTGTCAGTTTAACAAGTTCGGGGTCGGTGTTTAGCAAACTGCGAACAGCCTTATCTTGTTCAAAAAGTGTAAGCAGGTAATAATTCTTGGCCTTCACCCAATCATTGCCCGAAACGAGTTTGTAGCTCGGGTTGGAGCCCTTTGATTGTGCAAATACCGACGTACCCACGTAGAAGAGTGCAAAAAATAATAGTAGTTTACGCATGTTGATGTTACTTGTACAAAGAAGGAGATTGTTTATAAACATGAGGTTAAGATATAATTATGAAGTACTCATGTTAGTCCATTTTTTCATGATTTTCACTATATAATAGTAGATAATATGCATAATTATGCTGGACGCTTCCCTAAATTCGCCATTCATTAAACCCGTCCGCACATCTTATTTCTTTAGATTGAGCTTCTTTTTAAGCGACATCCCTGCTCTTTTGCCTTTACCGCTACCCTTGCATACAGGAGACGGCTATCAGTATCTGCCTTTGCTTTGTTTGTTCAGAAAAATAATTGTGGGTATAAACAAGTGAAGTGTTTTTTGCGTTTAGCCAAAGCACCTGCCAATCATATTTATGAAATTTATTTTATTTGCTTACTTTTTGCTGGTCCTCTCTTTTTCAACAGCCGCTCAAACTATACCCGTGAGAGTTGGCCAGCATTCGTTCACTATTCAGTATATTACGTTTGAAAAAGGAAATAAGCCCGGAACAGTCATGATCCGGTCACTTGGAGACAACGAATACAGCATTGAAGGCGAGCAAAGAGATAAGCTTAAAAATGATTATGTCACTATCAAAGGAACTTTCTTAGCCAAAGGACGTGAACTGAAATTTAACGGTAAAATAGTTTCACGCATATCTTATGTGAATGACGGGCAGCCTTGTGAAAGTACAGGACTGGTCATTTTTAAAGCTTCCGGCAAACGCAAGTACTGGCGCCTGCAACAGATGTTAAATTGCGATGGTATTTCTACAGATTACATAGACATCTATTTTTGATCGGTTTAGCTAATAATAGCACCTGTTTCTACTTGCCCGCATTACAAAAAGCAGTCTAATGATGAAATTCGTTCTTGCGTTAATATTACTATACATAGTCTCGGTGCTGCAAGGCTGCGTTAATCAAAAATTCTATAACAATAGAGATTATAGTTTTTATAGTCCGATGCAAGTTAACCCGAGTAAATTTGCTCTTCGAACAGATGGTGTATATATACTGGATGAAATTATTACTGATAGTAAGGGAGAACAATCTAAGACGGCTTCAGTAACCGATATCTTTAAATTCTATGACGGAGGACAAGTCAACAAGGCATTGTCACCAAAAAAGTCGTTGACAGCTGAAGAGTGTATAGAAGTTTTTAATGATCGTATTGCAAAGCGGATGAAGACTTCAACGCCTACGCTGTTTGAGGGGTATTACAGGCAAAAAAATGACAGCATTGTTGTGCAGCAGATGTCTACACCTACGCGTCAATTCTATTACTCTTATGGGTATGTAAATAATGGCGCTTTAACTATTGTATCGCAATCCCATGTAACGTCTGGCAAGCTTGCTGCTAAATATTACAACAATAACTATAAAGCAGTTTACCGCTTTATGTACACTGGCAAATCGAAATACCTGGCACCTGACTGGTAATTCAAGTTGATTTATGAAATCACGGCTGTTTGCCAAGTGGCATTGGTCGACCTGTAAACGAAAATGGGTTCTGTTCAATTGCTTGACTTACGGTAGCAGGGGTCGATCCGAAAATCATCTTGATGATTTATAAATAAAAAATGCCCCAAGGGTAATGATGATTAAACCAACACCTATCCCTACATAAAAGCCATTGGTCGGTCATCAAGCATAACGCCATTGAACCAGCTTAACCATAGCTAATTAGTGTAATCATAATTTTTCCGGTTTTTTGTGTTGATTTATAAAGTTACGGTTCGCGATATAGGCGCTTAAGTAATTTGATGCAATTATGCTGCGTTGGTTTAATATGGATATAATAGAAATACGAAAGATCTTTAATACAGGTGATCAGCAACAAATAGAGGTGATGGCAAGAAATATCCTTGTACATGGCCTATCTCATGAATATATACAAAGACTTAGCCATTATGCGGGCGAGTTCAAAGAACTACTTTCTATGACCCATCCCGAAAGTAATGATTACCTGGCTTTGGTTTACATACTGGCCGAGCATTTAAAGGATGTTAACAATGGCGCTTGCGCGTGCTCTATTGTTAAAAAGCCAATGTACAATAGTCCGGAACGACTTAGCGGCATCTTAGAAATATTGGACGAAAAAACGGATGTTGAAAATTATGGTATAAGCGTTCGCTCCAAATGTTTAGCTTGCGGTAAAGCGTACGAATCAACAACGGTTGAAAGCGGGTTCGGTGAAAAAGTAATTTGGAAGGATCTACCTCACGCCTCTTATTGAATCAGTCACATTTGTGGAATAGAACCATGTAGTGGTTGACTACACGATAGGCTATAAGTATTTAAAAAATGTAACCGCAGATCAGGCTTTTTTAACAAACTCCGATTTTAGTGCCATTGCACCGAAACCGTCGATCTTACAGTCGATATTATGATCGCTGTCAACCAGGCGAATGTTTTTAACCTTGGTGCCTGCCTTCACAGTTTGCGAAGTGCCCTTAACAGGTAGGTTTTTAATTGTGACTACCGTATCACCATTGGCCAGGATGTTGCCGTTGCTGTCTTTCACAATAAAGACTTCATCAATAGGTACCTCTTCATTACTACTCCACTCATGCCCACATTCCGGACAAACCAGTAAGTTTTCCAACTCATAAGTGTAGGGGGATTGGCAAACCGGGCAAGGCGTTAATTCTCTATTCATCGTATACTCTTTGACCCTCAAAGGTAGCAAATGATAGCAAGTATTGAGTTGAAGCATTGAAGTATAAGCCTAACCGCTATCATAGCGGTTAAAAACCTAATACACTATTCTCAAAACAAATTACTCTGGCATACTGCTTTATGGTATTGACGGATTAAGTAAAACATGTTGAACGTATATTGTAAATCAGTAAACACATGATCATTTAGTAGCTGGCTACCTTGCAGGGCTTAAACAAGTTTATATGGACACCAATGCTCAAGAAACCTGGGAACATTTTGAGACCATCAAGCATGGTGCTGCAAAAAAAATATAGATACATTCAATGCCCTGTATCCTGACATTCCTGATGTTAGGCAACTGAACATGTCATTTTTCTTGGTATGAATCGGGCGCTTATGACATAAGAAAACCGCTTAAATCATTGATTTAAGCGGTTATAAACGGTTCTGATACCCTTTTAGCGGAATGGACGGGACTCGAACCATGCCGTTATCTAAATGATTATCAATGATATTCGTTTCTAAATGTTGAAAAGGTAACCGATTAGGTAACCGAATATTTAAGTCTGTTTTGATTGAATTTGAAAGAACTATTATAAAGTTAATAAAAGATTTCAATACCTCAAAGCAGCTGAGGGTATTCTGTTGTGAAAATCACGCCGTCATATAGCCAGTGCGACTTGATCGCATACTTTAATGTTTTCTTAACTTTTATACACCCAGCGCCTATCACGAAATTACTATCTGCCGATCTTAGCGGTACAACCGCCTTAAATTTGGCTGATCGTATGCTTAAATGTATTAAAGGACTTCTGATTAACGTTTATATCGTTGCTGCACCCTTCCAATGTACCATATCGTATGGATAATAAGGGTTGTCTTTAAAGCTCGAATCATCTAAGCCCATAATTTTAACTACTGCAGCGATTTCCCAAGCCCAATAACCGCTATAGCCTTTTTCTTTTAAATGTGTGCCGTGCCAGGGCTCCATTTTGTGCAGCTTATACCAATTGTTTAAATAATCGCTTATGGTTGCTTCTGCTTCCTGCTTTGATAGCTTTGTAATGTTGTATAGCGGCTGATATATGCTGGGGAACATAACACTATCAGGTGTATCTATCCCTTTTATTCTTGAGTTTAATAAAACCCATAATAAAGCATCAGGATGCCAGTCTTTCAATCGCTTGTTGTCATCGGTTCTTCTAGTATAATCCTCAAGAGCATTAAAGTTGGCTGCTGGTGTTTCAAATAAAATACCTAAAGAGATCATCAGCAGAAGATCTGCATAGGAGGTTTCGGCTTCCTCCCAACCCTTAAGGTAATAATTTAAAGCATCTTCGTAATCCGTTTTCAGTTCTTGCACAGGCAATCCTAATGAATACTTTAACGCAATTATTCTTTGATACTTTGATGATATGGACCAGTAGGTAAAAGCGCTCGTATTTGCCGACTGCTTTAAATCATTGATGATTTCATTAAACCGGCTTATTTCTTTTTGAAAATATTTTTCGTCTTTATACTGATCTCTGGTTTTTGCCTCTTCCTTACTTCTGAATAATTTGTCAAAAAATTTCATGTTGTAGTCTTCTTTATTAAGAAAATTCCGCTATCAATCTCACCATCATCCAAAAATTTGTCTTTTCCATTGGATCAATTTTAACAGAACTTAAATCGATTCAGCCGCTATGTTATACAAAGTTCGGTTACGTCAGTTACTTTGAGATCAATAAAATCAGAGTATTGTAAAAACTACTCCTTACTAAATCTTTCTATCTCATCATTCAACTCTTGATTCCAAATGAACTCCATGTCGAACTTACCAGTCGGAAACAGGGTGAATATTGCAAGGTTCCATTTGTTGTTGCCACCTTCAGTGGTAATTTCTTCAAGCTCCCTTATCCAATGCCTAATTTCTTTTGAGATTTGACGTACGGAAATGCTTTTCTTTTCACCTTTATCTTCATAGTCGCCATTATAGCCAACTACGCCTTCACCTTCAAACTCAATATTTAAAACTGCTCTTGCCCAATTATCTTTAATTGCATTATTGATTTCTTGGGCTATACTTTCATAAATTTCATCTATTGTCATTTCTTTTTAGTCAGGGAAAACTGTAATGAACTTTTACCATCAATCAATATATAGGATATTTAATAAAGACCTTTTTTAGCGCTATTGCACATTCGATCCCTTTACAGACGCCTTGATTACCATCAATTATTTGAGATCTTAATTTCGAAAATGTAATGTTCTTATCCATTAATAATATCTTTCAGCCAAGCAGGTAAAGACACACTATCCCTTGGAAACTCTTTAGAATCTATAATAAATTCTTCATCTTCAGGAGTCATTTCAAAATCCGGCTTATTTTCGTAATCGTACGTCGTGCTAAATTCACCTGAGTTTGTTACTGTCATTTCCGCATTATACCATGCACCTTTATCAGGCGTTAATGTATACATCGCTTTTCTCAACTCAATAAACAAGTTGTCAATCATTTTACTGTCAGGCGCACCAGGATAGTTGGCATCAAATGACTTGCCTTTAACATCATTTACGTAATAGGTTGCTGTTAGTTCAACATAAGTTGTTAGCATAGCTACATTTACTACAACTTTATTCCAATTATCAACTGGAACGTTATCAAATACTGTTTGAACTATTTCTTCAATTACATTATTAATATTTTCCATATGATAAAGTGTTATTTATTATCCTCACTGTTAGAACCTTTCTCGAATCAATTAGATTTTACTCTCTAAAATTATTTGATCAAAGATATTTCAAACTCATTCTGTTCAGGCTCACCTTCAAGATGGTTTAAAGGCGTATTGAAATTTAGTACATATGAACAGTTCATATAACTTCACTATATTCATAAATTCCTTTATACATGTGGGCAAACCATTAGCATAAATGCTCCGGTTTATAAACGCTACTCCTTACTTAATTTTTCAATTTCTTCATCTGAATCCTGATCCCAAATAAATTCCATGTCGAACTTACCTGTAGGAAATAAAGTAAATATGGCTCTGTTCCATTTATTATTACCACCTTCTGTAGTGATTTCGTGAAGTTCTGTTATCCAATCTGAAATTTCGAAAGGAAATACAAATACATCAATATCTTTTTTCTCGGCTTCAATTTCATAGTCGCCATTGTAGCCTACAACTCCTTCTCCTTCAAACTCAATGTTTAAAACTGCTTTTTCCCAGTTATCATTAATTGCATTATTGATTTGCTGAGCTATAGTCTCATATATTTTATCTATTGTCATATCTTTTAGTTAGGGGAAACTTTTGTGAACTTTTCACACAGAATTGGTAGTTATTAAACATCAACTTCATTTTGATGTTGTTAATGCATATGCTCATCTATGCCGAGTAAATGATATATTCTAATTACAACCATCCGCTTTATAAATCTGCAACATTATGGGACTCCAATTGCTTGTTCGGCTTGTTGGTCGCCATCCTGTTTTTGAGCAGTGCGTCCTGTTATGCTTTCCAGGGTAAGCCTTATCAATCTGTCGCAGAAATCCCAAATCCGAAGGAAGCAGGCACCGGTTATGTAAGCGACCCGCAAAGTTTATTAACCGCTGGTGAGCGCGATAGTTTAAATCACTTAATAAATGAGTTGGACAAGATAACAAGCGTGGAGGCAGCCGTTGTAATCATTAAAGACTTTAATGAGAATGAAGATGACTTTACATTTGCCACGGCGCTCTTCAGGCAATGGGGTATCGGTAAAAGGGAAGCCAATAATGGTCTCTTATTATTCATATCCACAGACCGTAGGCAGTACCGCTTTATAACTGGCTATGGTGTAGAAGGCTTGTTACATGATGCAGCCCTATCTAAAATTGGTGAAAGCGTTTTGGTGCCCGCGTTTAAAGAACAAGCATATGGCAGGGGTATTATTAATGCAGTGCAGATAATTAGCCAGTATTTGCAACAGCCAGTCAATAAGAAAGAACTTAATAGTTTAATTTCCCGGCATACCTCACAATCCAAAGGCATCGCCAATCGCGATCTATGGTTTGGCCTGGCCATTATAGCATCCTTAGGTGCTGCTTTTCAAATCCGGAAATTTAAGTCGCCTTTTTTGAACAGTAAGCAAAGGGCTTCCAACATCTATGCAGATATCCTAGGATGGTCTATTGCACTACTGCTTGGCCTAATGTTACTGCTTGGTATCGTTAGTTTTTTCTCTGGCTCCATCATGGATTTGCTGTCAGCTATTCCGCGAGCCTTACCGTTGATCGTCTGTATAACCATTATAGCTTATTTTTCCTTTGCACATTTAAGCGTTTTGAGCAGCATACGCAAATTTTACAAAGACGATGTTAATTATTTCGCTACAGTAGGCAAATTTTACCGGCAAGCCTGGTGGCATGCTTTCTTATCACCCATCCTGTTTGTTTTTATTCTAGTACAAGTGGTACAAATTAAACGACTAAAAAAGCGCACCAAGCCGTTAATTGATGAAGGCGGCAGACCTATGCAACGTATGGACAGGGATAGTGCATATGAAGTTAGTGACTACCTCTCAGCAGGTCAGCAGAAAGAAGAGGAAACGGGCAGTCTGGTTTACGATATATGGACAACAAGCGGTAGTAAAGAGATAAAACTGGTACCTAATAATGGCTACCACTACAACGATTTTGAGGAGTGTCCGGCTTGTGGGTTCAGAACATACACCAAACCCATAGAAATTACTGTTGAAAGGGCCACTTATTCTCATGGGGGCAAAGCTAGGCGGGTGAAGTTGTGCCGGCACTGTAACCATGAACAATTTATTGAATTTGTAGCTTTGGCTATGTTGGTGCGTTCATCGTCGTCTTCATCACGCTCCGGCAGCAGTAGTAGTTCATCTTCTGGTTCTGGCAGCAGCAGCTCATCTTCCGGTAGCTGGGGTGGCGGTAGTACAGGCGGCGGTGGCGCCGGTGGAAGATGGTAGACGGCTTAATTATATAACATCATATTATGAAATGTATTTTATTTGCTTACTTTTTGCTGGTCTTCTCTTTTTCAACAGCCGCTCAAACTATACCCGTGAGAGTTGGTCAGCATTCGTTCACTATTCAGTATATCACGTTTGAAAAAAGCAATAAGCCCGGAACAGTCGTGATCCGGTCACTTGGAGACAACGAATACAGCATTGAAGGCGAGCAAAGAGATAAGCTTAAAAACGATTATGTCACGATCAAAGGAACTTTCTTAGCCAAAGGACGTGAACTGAAATTTAACGGAAAAATTGTTTCACGCATATCTTATGTCAATAGCGGGCAGCCCTGTGAAAGTACAGGACTGGTCATTTTTAAAGCTTCCGGCAAACGCAAGTACTGGCGTCTGCAGCAGATGCTAAACTGCGATGGTATTTCCACAGATTACATAGACATCTTTTTTTGATCGGTTTAGATAATAATAGCACCGGTTCCTACTTACCCGCATTACTAAAAAACAGTCTAATAATGAAATACGTTTTTGCGTTAACATTCCTATACATAGTTTCGGTGCTGCAAGGCTGCGTTAATCAAAAATTTTATAACCATAGAGATTATAGTTTTTATAGTCCGATGCAGGTTAACCCGAGTAAAATTGCTCTTCGAACTGATGGTGTATATATATTGGATGAAATTATTACTGATAGTAAGGAAGAGCAATCGAAGACGGCTTCGGTAACTCACATCTTTAAATTCTATGACGGAGGGCAAGTTAACAAGGTATTATCACAGAAAAGGTCCTTGACGGCTGACGAGTGTGTAGAAGTATTTAATGATCGTATTGCAAAGCGGCTGAAGACTTCAACGCCTACGCTGTTTGAGGGGTATTACAGGCAAAGAAATGACAGCATTGTCGTTCAGCAGATGTCTACACCTACGCGTCAATTCTATTACACTTACGGGTATGTAAATAATGGCGCTTTAATTATCGTATCGCAAACTCATGTAACGTCTGGTGAGTTTGCGGCTAAATATTACAACAATAACTATAAAGCAGTTTACCGCTTTATATACACTGGCAAATCGAGATACCTAGCACCTGACTGGTAGTTTCAAGTTGATTTAGGAAATCAGGGCTGTTGCCAAATAACTTTGGTCGACCTGTAAACGAAAATGGCTTTTGTTCAATTGCATGACTTACTTTAGAAGGGGTCACTCCGAAAATCATCTTGATGATTTATAGAAGAAAAATGCCCCAACAATAATGATGATTAAACCAACACCTATCCCTAAATAAAAGCCATATGCATCACTGTCCAAATAATAATTTAAGCTGGGATTAGCCGGATCGTAATAAACAGTGGTTTTCTCCCCTATTTGCGCGCCAGATGTAGTAGCCTGTACCTCGTGGAATTGCCCATCAGCAGCCTTAAATTGGTAAATCCCCCAAATGCTTTTGTCTTTAAAGGAATTATACGTCCGGCTTTTAGGATTGTTCAAGACTATCACTGTACGAACCACCGTTGCTGTAGCTTTGGCACCCGTCTTTTTCAGGTGATTATCATTATTGTTATTGATAATAACGATGAATATTACGCCTAAACCAGCAACAACTGCTAATAATGAAAAGATCCTGTCCCACTTATCCATATTAAACGTGTCGTTTTAAATTTATCGAATAGTTAATCTAAGTCGCTGCTGTCTACTCATTCACTGCAATATTTGATCAACTTTATAGGTTTCGAAACTATAAAAGCATGACGGTTAAACGTTAGGTGAGCTTATCCTACCTCACATGCTACCTGGCTATCTGTAGCATTACTTTATCCTGTCATTAACCCGTTGAGGAATTTGTTCGGCTCCCTTGCCTTGTGCTTTCATTAAACTTAAAAATTGCCGGTAGCTGTCTTTTGCCGCTATATTATCATCGAATCCCCATTGTGCATCACCTAAATACAGGTAATTGTCGGCGTTATCTGGAGTTGTTTTAACAACCTCTAACATAATTATTCTTGCTTCATTATACATTTCGGCTTCAATAAGTTCACGAGCGGCCTTAGCGTATACCACCTCATTAGTTTTGTTTACCGGTGATGCGCTCAAAATATCGGCTATGCCGTAAACGTCTATATCCAATAGTTTTTTGTGGTTTTGCAAGTTGGCCAATGCAGCGGGTTCAGGCTGCTCCAGCTTATTAAATTTTCCCGCTACTCCGTCAAAATCAAAATCTTTGATAGAAATACTTAAACTTTTAGTGGCTTTTACCTCTCCTTTTTCACCGCTGTAGTAGGTAGCCGTTTTTGAAACCCAGCCGTCACCTGTTGCATAAAAATCTATATCAATTGATTTAGATCCGCTAACAAATGTTATGGGTAAAGCACTACCTTTTACCTGTCGTGTTTGCAGCCTAACGCCTTCAAAACAATTCTCATATAATGTATTGCCAGCCCTGTTTTTGATGGTTAAGCAATTATCGTCCTCCACAAACAGTGTCTTGTTACCTCCTTCAATAACCAAAGAATCATTTACGCGGTCACCAACATCATCACTGGTAATGCAGTCCGCTTTGCCGCCCTTCACCGTTTTAATATTTTTAAGATTAGCCTCGTTAACAAAGTACCGAGTTACCACTGTACCGTTATCTGCAATTTGCCATTGGCCAATCCCCCTCTCTTCATTCACCCACAAAAACCTGTAGAACGAGCTTTCCTGTTTTTGGGGATACAACGTTACCTGATCATTCTCCAGGCGTATATGATCTGCTTTAAAGTTATTGTCTTCCATTACCCCGTCGTGGTATACCGAATCATTAGCTACGGTAATACTTTCGGCCGGATAACCGCAGTCTATCAACTGATACTCATCTCCCACTTTTTTAACTTGTGTCCAGGTGGTATCATAATCTCGCAATTGGCCTTTGGGTTTACAACAAACCATAAGGCTAAGAACAGAAAGCAGGATCAAAATTCGTGTTGTGTGCATAGTTAAGGCTGTTATATCAATGGTAAAAGGATGATTTTAATTAATAAGGCTAATTAACGGTTATGGTATCTGTTTGCCCAACAGGCTTATAATCATCTGTGGGAAATAAATATTCATGGACTTTTACCTTCCGGCGATCCGTTTTTAACCGTTCATAACTTATATGGGCCATTAAATCGTTTGAGTAACCCTCAAGCGTCCGGTTATCATTGTCCCTGGCCGATTCGTATAAATGATCGCTATAATCTACAAATATCCGCTTCCTGTAAAAAAGAACGGTTAGATTATTAACTGTATCCATCTTATTAAAATCATACCGGGAGCTGGTGAACACGCTTAGCTTAGCCAGCAGATCTTTAGGGGATAGATCACCAAAATTAGAAACCTGGTAGTACTGCATTACATCTTTGGTAGTAAAATAACTGGAGTCCAACATTTCACCTGTTAAAAAGCGCTCATTAAACTCCTTGCTTATAGGTTCAATAGTTAAAGCCGAATGCCTGTTGCAACTCAGCATAGCCAAGCACAGTAAAGCGAATACAGTTACTGCAAAAGTTTTAAGCATCTTCGAAATTATATACCTGTTTACATTATCGGCCATTGTTGGGGTTGCTTTTGATTATTGGAACCACATAAAGTAAGCATACCCAAGATAATAACATTAACAACAAAAAATATGGGCATGTACATTTTGGCTTGGGTCATAACCGAAAATACGGTGTGTCAAATTGTTGATTTTTAAAAAAGCGATAAACTATAAAGCGTTTCCCTAACAAAGATTGGGTGGAAAAGAAACATTTATTGACGATTCACATGTATCGACTGAAAGGTGACCGGATAACTTAATCCGTTTTGATTGCGTTTGAGAGAACTGGTATAAGTAAATTAAGCTTTTTTGCAGTCAACAAATTATTATATCACCATGTAACTTTTGTAGCAGCATTTAAAATTAACAAAATAGGCTCAATTTAATAATACTGCTTGTAAGAAATGGCCGTGTGATTTAAAATTAGTTATCTTGCATTTATGGGAAGATCCGTTGTTGTAGACCGACTACTAACCTATATTGATAACATTCATAAGTTAGGATGTCAACGCGCTTGAACTAAGGAAACCCCTTCATGCAAAGTACGAGGGAGACGGTGATTTCGATAGAAAAGAGTTTTCTTCGGGGAGCAATATCTAGTGAAAGTCGAAATTATTATAGACGAAAATGACCTACTTGTTAAAGTAAGAGATACAATGATAGAAAAAATTCGAGCAGCAGACAGAGCACTATTTAATTAAAGCGAACCGGGAACACAGATTGAAATAAACCAGGACCATCATGAATGGTTAGATGATGTTTTAACAATATGAGTCTACTGAACAAGGTAACATCTTTTGTGATTGCTCTAATCATAATCTTAACAGTATTGCTGTATTTAATTAAAACTAGTAATGCTGTAAAAAGAACCGGAGCCATTAAATCGTTATCGGTTAAAAAAGCCCATCGGATCAAGAACATTTATAATATTAAACTTACCTCAACTGAAAACATAGTATTTGACTTTGAGGAAATTAGTCCGTTATTTGATGTGCAAAGATCCCTGGGTCTCCGTCCCGGCACTCAGATAGAATACTGCGTATCTCAGAAAAATGAAATCTTAGGTATAAAAAATATCGACAGCCAACAAAGGATTAGTCCGGCTTTCTATATAATAAACCAGGTGATGTCCAACATCATTGTTTTTCTGTCATTACTGGTATTAACATTTGTTCAACTTAGCTACATACTTTACAATTACAGTTTTGCACGAAAAGCTGCATCAAATCACCATAAAAGGGCCGCCGTATTGATTGATCAGATAAATGGGCTGTTTAAAAAGTATATCATTTTGATCCCCTTGTTTTTTTGCCTTTTCTTTTACTTGTTATACAAGTTTTCACTGCATTTCAATGCGCTTGTTGAACCAACATCAAGGTTTGAGTCTCAAAAGTACATCTTGAACTTTGTTGTATTTTGGTTCTTATTAATACTTCTGTTAATTAACAGATCAATAGAAGCGAAAATTACCGAACTTCATGAATGAAAGTTTATTGAGTTGGTCACTATGGATATCATTGAAATACGAAAGATCTTCAATACAGGAGATCAGCAACAAATAGAGTTGATGGCAAGAAATATCCTTGTACATGGCCAATCTCATGAGTATATGCAAAGGCTAAGCTATTATGCTGACGAATTCAACGATCTACTCTCCATGACCAATCCTGAAAGTAAGGATTACCTGGCTTTGGTTTACATACTAGCCGAGCATCTAAAGGAAGTTAACAATGGTGCTTGTGCGTGCTCTATTGTTAAAAAGCCTATGTACAATAGTCCGGAACGACTTAGCGGCATCTTAGAAATATTGGACGAAAAAAGGGATGTTGAAAATTATGGTATACGCGTTCACTCCAGATGTTTAGCTTGCGGTAAAGCGTACGAATCAACAACGGTTGAAAGTGGGTTTGGTCAAAAAGTAATATGGAATGATTTTCCTCACGCTACATAGTGAATGGGGCACACCTACTTAATAGAACAGTTAAAGCGGTTAACTACACGATGTTCTATAACCATAGTAAAAATAAAATGACAGATCAGGCCTTTTTTACAAACTCAGATTTTAACGCCATTGCGCCGAAACCGTCGATCTTGCAGTCGATGTTATGATCGCTGTCAACCAAGCGAATATTTTTAACCTTGGTGCCTGCTTTTACGGTTTGCGAAGTCCCTTTAACAGGTAAGTTTTTGATCGTGACTACCGTATCTCCATTGGCCAGCGTGTTGCCGTTGCTGTCTTTTACCACGAAGGTGTCATCACTATGTTCCTCTTCTTTACTGCTCCACTCATGGCCGCATTCCGGACAAACCAGTAAGTTTTCCAGCTCATAAGTGTAGGGAGATTGGCAAACCGGGCAAGGCGCTAATTCTTTATTCATCGTATAATCTTCAAAGGTCAAAGGTAGCAAATGATAGCAAGTATTAACTAAAACCGCCTAGACTAGGATATCAATATGTCGGTATAGCATTAAGACGTGTAGTGAAAGTTCTCACTTGCACAGGGACTCTACCATGCCTTTATCTAAATGATAATCAATGAATGTATTTCTAAATTTCGAAAAGGCATAATTTGGAGCAAATTGATTCATTAACGTCGTGAAGATGCAGTCTTATACTCAAATATCGGGGATCGCGATATGAGATTTAATAGAACGTTCAATAATTGGGCGCAAAATGGAAATCATCCGGTTTACGGCAGTCAGTGCTTGATAGTGTCCAGCCAGTGAAAACTAACCGATCGCGATAGATTTTGGCGATCAGGTCCTGGATTAATAAGCATTGAAATAACCAATCTGGCTCTATGCAGTTTCCAGGTTTCAACAGATTAACTTGGAAATAAATTATTAATTTTTTCCGTTAACAAATCGTGGTAACTAGTTTTCATCTCAGTTGATAGAAAAGACCTTTCCAGCCACTCTTCGGCAACCTTTTTATTCTTTTGAAACCTGAAAAAGCTATTTTTTATTTGCCGACTGTTTAACCCGAGCCCTTCACCAAACGTTACGAAATTTTCAATTTTTAATTTTCTTTTCTTTGCGTCGATCGACAATGCTAGTTCTTCATTGTCGTCGGGGTTGACAATCTTAACATTCAAGAGATCATAGGCTGGGGCCAAGCCCCAGCTGCCGTTTTTAACGATCATTGAAAAATTTTTCAGATGCATATCGCTGTTCCCGGTGAGATAACTAAATAGCACGACTTCAAAGTAAGCTAATTGATCCAATAAAGTGTTATCAGAATAATTGCCTATCGCTTTGCCAATACGTTCCATTGATCCTTTGTATTTGTCAAACGCTTCAAGTATTTGAAACATATCCTGCATGTGAATCTTACCGCCTTCAGGAGTGCGATCGATCCGACGCGTAATATAGGCTAACTCCCCAGAGGCCAAGCGTATCATGCTTGATGGTACGGTCCTAATATTAAAGGCATTCTCAGCTATACGCATAGTGACATGTTCATTCTGGGGCATTTCTGCGTAATGTAGCGAAGGTGGTTTCAAAATATAATTACCACCTAATGCTCCGACCACGGTCAATCTTCCACTGTCTCCGTTGTTTAGCGCTTCTCTAACCACGGTCAATGATAGCTTTGGCTGCACACCAGGTACTGCAATACTTCTTTCAACAACATTTTTAGCCAGTTCCGTCATTTGATCCAAAGTATAACTCAAGTTCGGCGGATTCTTTGTTCCGAAGAATTCAAGGCTGCACTTTTCATGAAAGTCACCGTTACTTTTAATCACCTGATAACAGTATAAACATTTGCTATTCATTGTGCTCTATATTTGGTTGTACACTTACTGCACCGATACAATTGCCGCAACAAGCCAGTAATAGTCCCATCCGGTCGTTAGGGTTCAATTTCCAATTCTTTGTTGCAATTTCCAGCAACCATCCTTCCGGGATCAAGCCTTCGAAAAAAGGGAACAGCCTATTTTCTGTATATACTTCCTTTCTTACTGGCATACTGAATGAAAGTAGCTGATTTGGAAATTCATCTATATAACTTTCGTTATATTGAAAATGATAAAACCCTTCGTCTGTCTCCGTTAGTATGCCAGCGAAATTGTCTCCATAAAATATTTTTCCTTGTCTCATTGCTCGGCTCTTTGATCCCTGGAAATCAGTTGTTTGCTATTTACGGGTGCGAGCTGATGACCAAACATCCGGAGCACCTGATTAGCTTTCTCCAAATTTAAGTTTCCCTTTCCCTGTTCAATCTTCCTTACAACTGTAAGTGCCACACCCGCTCTATTTGCAAACTCTTCCTGTGTTAGGCCAGATTCAAGTCGTTTCTCTTTTACGAATTCTGCTAATGCTTTCATATTCTATATGCGATTACATATAATACATCAAATATATTAAAATCTATATGCAATTGCATATAATACAAATAAATCTACATATATTATATGCAATTACATATAATAACAACTTTTAGCCGAATTAAATTTCATGCATCGAGATTAAAATATTTAGATAAATGTTCGATTGCAATTGCTCTTTCGCGGGCCTTTCCAACTCTTATTGCATCAACAAGTGCCAGCATATCATAAAGTCGTCGATCCTTCAATGCTGCTACAATTTGCTTGGGATACAGCGGTTGAATTGCATGACCTTTCATCGTGCCTTTTGCGTAAGGCCACACACATGCCTCTGCTGATATGAACAATTCTTTAAGTACATCAGCACTATGCGCTGTTGGTATGCCCCGTTCGAACGGACCGTATTTTGCCGGGTAAACATAAGGAAGGCCATATTCTAAAAATTTCAATAGCGTATTTTTAAATACTTTACGCTTGCCAGGATTTATTAAGCCAGCAATTGCAGAACGATTAAGCGATTCGCTTATTTCTGATTGTGAAATTTCCAGCTGATAGGATAGACCCTTGTACAACCATTCAGAATCAAGCGATATGATTTTTAGAAGCACAACAATGTCATGCGGTCGCATCCCCTTATGTTCTTTCATAGCCAAGTATCCTATATATCACAACAAAATCAACGTTTTACCCAACTGCCAGTTTACCGCTCTCTCGCCAAATATATGCCGGCATCGGCTCTTTCAATTGCCATTCAATATTCATCGGTTTTGATCCACTTGACTTCATATACTTTGCTTCCCCTAAAAACACATAAGGCATGGTGAAGCCAAATTCGTCATCATTTTGCTCGCGGACAAATAGCAAAATTCGTTTGCCTTGGTTAAGATGGTGGATGTAGGATAATCCTTTAGAAGATTCCGGGGTAGTTGCGTTTTGAGACTGCCAGTGAAAAAGCACTTCGTTAATGGCATAATCATCATAAAGGGTCGATGGGGAATACTCCTTTTCCGACTTTTTCAATGTAACAAAAAGAGATTCGATATTCAGCTCTTTATTTGCAGCAACACCCTCTCGGTTTGAAGAAGCTTTGTCGAATTTGTGAAGACCAGTGGCCACTAATATCTCACTCCGATTATACCGACTATGCACCCTTAACGGAAGAGGTCTGCCCAAGTGGATTTCTTTTTCAATGAAGTCAATTTTGGATGTCAGATAACCGACCACCGCTAACAGCTCAGTGAGCATTACCGGATTGGTCTTCAATTGATTCATACTATCCTGTAAGGAAAGAAAACCCAGTTGAGAGCCGGCTTTTTGCCATACATCATAGTGGAACATCAGGAGCATAAGATGATCCTCATTGGATAAGTCATCCGTCTTAAACTTGCTTTCAATTAAATGCTGAATAAATTGAAGGTAGCTTAAGGAGTTGCAACGTAATAGCCTTTTAATACAACCGGTCAATTCGGTTTCATTAGGCTCATTAAAATTCATGATTACACCGGCCTCCACACAGATTCTTGACCAACTTCCTTTCTTGTAAATCAGTTGCGGATCAATATGCTGGAATTCTATAAAATTTTGAAGGGTCAAAGGGAGCGTCGACTGGTGTTTAAAATTTTGAATTTTAACAATCAACTGCTTGCGGTTAAAGTTGGTTGCCTCCCTTATATTTTTGAGAATGACCTCTTTTGCTTTTTTCTCCAGTATGATGGAACATCCTAAAGGGAGGTGAGGAAACTCGTCTTCGATTTCTTTAAGGATAGGGGTTTGCGTTTTACCAACCAGTGCCCTGAACTTATTTTCAAAGTCATACTCTGGCCTGGCATTGCCCACAAAATCAAGTACGGTTAAGCAATCTTTATGAGCAGCAAGACGAAGCCCTCTACCTAATTGCTGAAGGAATATGGTTAAGCTCTCGGTAGGGCGTAGGAAAAGCACAGTGTCTATTTCAGGTATGTCAACCCCTTCATTAAAAATGTCCCGGACAAATAAATAGTTAATCTCTTTGTTCTTTAGTCGTTCCCGGATCTCCGTACGGTTATTAGAGTTTTCACTCGTTAAATAATCTGCCTTTAACCCTGCACAGATAAATTTTTCGGCCATGTATTTGGCGTGATCAATGCTCACGCAGAAACCTAAAGCTCTTACATCGTGAACGTCGGTTAGGTACTTATCACAGTTCGCTATAATGGCGCCCACTCTACGGTCATCTTCGGTATAAATTTTACTAAGTTCACCAATCTCATAACGACCGTTCTTCCAAGATAATTTAGACAAATCCACCTTGTCTGATAAGGCGAAATACTGAAAAGGTGATAGTAGCTTCCGGTTCAGCGCCTCAGGCAAACGGATTTCTGCAGCGATGACACCACAAAAATCCTTTAAGATATCTTCTCCGTCACCACGCTCAGGAGTTGCGGTTAAACCTAAGAGTACCTGCGGTGTGAATTGAGCAAGAACAGGCCGATAGCTTGACGCCGCAATATGGTGAACTTCATCTATGATAATGAAGTCGTAAAATGCTGGTGTTAGTGATAAATGTTGGACTTGATTAGCCAAGGTCTGAACAGAGGCAAAAACATGATCGTAAGAAACCGGGCTAATGCCATCAACCCAAAGCTCTCCGAAATTCGCATCTTTTAAAACATGCTGAAAAGTTTGTTGGGCCTGCTCTAATATCTCCTTACGATGCGCGACAAATAGAAGCCGGGCTCTTGGATTAGCAAGCTTAAACGCCCGGTAATCAAACGATGAAATAACAGTTTTGCCAGTTCCAGTTGCCGCAACCACTAAATTTTTAAAGCGGTTATGGACTAATCTTTCTGATTGTAGCTTTTCCAGAATCTCCTCCTGGTATGGGAAGGGTTTCAGATCAAAAAAGCTCGTAATACCTGTCTTGTCGTACGCTCGTTGTTGCTTTAAAGCGTTACTTAATTTTTGTGCATCCTTCCCGGATTTATAGGCTTCAAAATCCTTATCTACCCAATAGGTTTCAAATGTTTTTTTAAACTTATCAATGATGTGGTTAATTTCCTTGGAGGTTACCTTAAGATTCCACTCCAACCCATTCGTTAAAGCCGATCTGGATAGGTTAGAGGAGCCAATATATCCGGTAGTGAACCCAGTATTTCTTGTAAACAAGTAGGCTTTTGCATGCAACCGTTCATGGTCTGAATTATAGGAAACCTTAATCTCTGTGTTTTTAAGACTGGACAAAAATTCAATGGCTTTAACGTCGGTAGCCCCCATGTAAGAGGTAGTAATGATCCTAAGCTTTTTACCGCTATTTGTAAACTCTTCCAGTTCCTCCTTAAATATCCGAATGCCTGAATATTTGATAAATGAAACCAACCAGCAAATCTCATCTGCTGAAAGGATTTCCTTTTTAAGTTCACTTTCTAACGATATACCGACGTTATTCCCCGTAAATAGTTCGCTTTGGCTTAGTCGAGTGTAGGGTGTAATTTCTTTAACCCGTTCCTGAAAATTAGCATAGCGAAAATCTAATTTGGAGAAGACAGCCTCCAACAATTTACCCTCATTGTAAATCAAGTTGTCTGTGAGGTTGATGCTTGGCAGTTCGTTGATTAAAAGCTGGATAATCTTGTTTGATAACTCGATTTGCTTAAGCGTTTTGTTATCGTCCTTGATTTCGTTAAGGGCAAACTTGATCGTTTCGGCTAAATAAAGACTCAAATACCTGGATGCTTCTTCTTTATCGACTTGGGTGCTTTTAACGTAAAAGGCGCTATGATCAAGTAGGTCAAGTTTGTTTGCAATAAGTTTCGTGATAAGCTGCTCGTATAAGCCTAATTCAACTGCCGGCATGTGGGTGGTTTAAGAAGTTTTTAACAATGGGCACGTCTGCATCTGCCCAATCCAAAGCTAATAATTCCGTTGGATGCAACCACTTAATTTGAGCATGCTCTTTTAATAGCATTGCTCCCTTTACATACTTGCAAAGAAAGGGAATGAGCTCAATGGCAAAATTCGAGTACGAGTGAAAATTGACCGGCAGTTGCTCAATAATTTGAACTTCTATATTCAACTCTTCCATCAATTCCCTAAGGAGGCATTCCTCAGCTGATTCATTAGGCTCTCGCTTTCCACCAGGGAATTCCCATTTTAACGGCATGCTCATATTTGCACTTCTTTGTGCAACTAGAATTTCCCCGTCATGATTTAAGATCAGCGCACAGGAAACTTCTATCATTTGCTATTTATAATGCTATCAATAATGTAAAAAAGAAACTCCTCTAAATTACTAACTCAAGTGAGTCCGCATAGAGATACTTTTAATTGGTTTGTTACAATGGTTATGTTTTCTGACTAATGTTATTAACTACACTACAAAGTCACCAATTAAAGTGTGCTTTACCATCATCCATGCTTTACAAATGTAATAAGCCAGAACACATCTCGTCGGTAGTAACGAAGAACTACCGATAAAATGTATCAAATGGTATTAACCCATGTTGGAGCACATCAAAACGAATGATTTGAAGCTGATTAATGCGAAACACGTATAAAAATAAACGAAAATCACTAAGCAGCAAGCTTCCTTAGGCACCATAATCTATATCAATCTCCAAAATTTATTTGTCGGTACTACCGAAGAACTACCGACAAACCATCTCAAAAGCTTCCAAAATTTGCAGAACAAGATCAAATTAAATTATGGCAACAGAAATCATAACCAAAGATGACCTGAACGAATTCAGGGAACTATTACTCAACGACTTTAAAACCTTGTTGCAAGGTAGGCAACCACAGGAAAACACCAAATGGCTCAAAAGCTATCAGGTGAAAAACATGCTGAAGATCTCACCAGGCACCCTACAAAATCTGCGCGTGAATGGCACTATTCGTTACACCAAGATCGGCGGCATTTTGTATTATAAACAAGAGGACATTCAGCGCCTTCTAGAGGGCAAAGGGTGATAGGTTTAATAACAGTCGAGCGTAACAGCCATTATAACGCGTAAACAACTAAGTAGCCCGGAGCAGTGGAGGTGTCAAGGATGGTGCTGCCAAAAAATAAAGGCAATTGCACCATTCACATGTCCTTTATACCTCCGATGGGGTGCTAACTTTGTGACCGCGTTCAATGGCAAGAGTAGTGATTATGGGTTTAAAATTCTATCACTCTCAGTTGTAAAATATAACCTGTGGTTATAGAAAATGTCACTTAGAGCGTAAAAGGTCTTTTATTTGCTTGATCACTAAACTAATAAACCTGTCGAAAGAATAGACCTGCCGACGGTAAATCTGCATTCCGTACAAAACGAATAAAGCAACTAATAACCACTCAAACAACCCCATATCCAAACTTAGCAAATGTTCATTCTCAAATATCCCCAACAAAAGCAGGTGTGTTACAAGCTTCGCGCGTTTCACTCCTGCACAATTGCCACAGGCTGACTGCGCAATGGAACCCTGCGCGATAGCGCGTGGTGCCATGGAGCAGCTTGCCTGTGGCGGTTCTAAGCCTATAGAAAGTCGTCCCTGTCTGTCTTACTCAACCACTCATCCTCTGCCATGACAAAGGGGTCAAGCCAGTTGACCTTATGCTGCGCCCAGGCAAGCCAGTCGCTATCCGGGTCGGGTACAGCGGAAAGATATTCCCGAAGTAGATTTGCCTGTTTCCATAGTTTAGCACAGTTAATTAGTTCCCTAAAATCCTTCAGCTCCTTACGCTGACGCGCATCCCACTCGGCTTGCGCCTTGCGCTGCTGTTCCCAGTTGTCCTGCCAGACCCGTGCGTTAGCCAAGTACTCCTCTTCTTGTTTCGCGGCCAGTTCCAGCTTGGCTAATACTTTAGGCAATTGCTCTTCTAATAACTGCGTCTTCAGGTCCTGCCATTCTGCTTTCAGCCTGCTATCCAGCCTAAAGACAACGTTTCCATTCGGCTGCCATTCATACTCCTGATAAGGCTTATCATGTACCCTGACCCTTGATGTTCGCTCCCGAAAGTTGACCCTGAGCTTTATCTGACGGACAACCACATAATTGCCGTCGGCTTCCACGCTATATCGAAAACCTCGCGCCCGGACGCACTTAATGAGCGTGTCCATAAAGCGAAGCGCCCGCCCTGCATTAGCTGTAGTTACCCTGATGTCAAGCTGGCCTTTGGCTGTTACGGCCATACCTGGGAAATTGGCATCGGTTAGCTTAGCCAGGCTTGCCTTTGCCGCAACGATCAGCAGATCCGGTCTGGTCAACCGCTCAGGAACCTTGAAAGGGAGTTTTTCCTGGCTGATTTGCTTAATCAACATATCCAGTTCCGACACTTGCTTCACCGGCTTTTCAGGTGGCCGCTCTTCCAATTCAGCATAGTCCTTCCCTTGGTAGGTGACGGGCAACTCCGGCCGCTCCACGAAATGCCCTGATCGGATCTTTGTCCAGTCGCCGCTTTTTGGGAACGGGATGTTCAACCGGATACAGAGTTTTCGAAAGCCAACATCAGAAATCATATACTTCTTAGCAATATCCGTCATGGGCATATCCCAAACCATTTGATAAAGCTCTTCACGTGTAAGCCTAATCATAATACCGGTGCTGCTGCTTTAAGTTCTTCCGTATTGAACTCGCCCAAGCTCCGCAGGTATTTGAGCGTCACCAGTACCGAAGCATGTCCCATGATCTTTTGCACCATGTACACATCCTTCGTCCTGCGGAATACATCTATGGCCGCCGTATGCCGGAATGAGTACAGGGTCTGCTTAGGATAAATCAATCCGTGGCTCAGCAGTTTTTTCTTCTCACGTGACCACTGCTTGGAAAAATAGCTATCATTGAACGGCTCTTTACTAAAGCTAAAGATGTTATCATCCCTCCCGATTGCATTTAATACCGGTTCAAACTCTTCCCTTACATAGTCCGGCACAAAAACAACCCGTACCCGTCCACCTTTATTCTCGTTACCCTCCAGGTGGATCTCGGTATTATTCATTTTAAAATGCTTTTTGGTCAACAAGCGGATCTCCTCATGTGGCCGCAATAAGCAGCCGTAGGTCATCAGGGCGCAGCGGTACAGGTTGATATGGTTAGCCTTTAAGAATCCCAATACTGGCTGTAACTGTTCGCGTTCATAAGCCAAATGCAGGGTGGCCTTGATCCGCCTGACTTCGGTTTTCCTGACCGTCATCAGGTATTCATCGATCATCCTGCCTGCCGTATTAAAAAGCACACTCAGGTCACGCCGTTTATTCATGTAGTGTGTCGCAGAAGTGTTGTACTGCTGCAAGAATGCTTCGATCTGACCGGTGGTCAATTCCTTAAGTGGTGTTTCCCTGCCATCCGGTCCTAAGAACCGCATAAAATGGTTAAACACATGGCGCAGGCTATCCTGGTGTTGTTTACTGATCCCAGATGTTAACTTCTTGTCCAGTGCCCGGCTAAACAGTGCGCCGGTAGAGGTATCCTTATTTAATATATCATTCATTGGGCATAGATCGCCTTTTGCACTTTCAAATCAGATGATCTCAAAGCACGTTAACACTTATCTTTACTCGTTTATCGTATAAGGGGCATTTTGATTAAGCCTTAAGAACTGATACCAGTCCATACACGAATAAGCGAGCCGTTGCAGGCAGCAAATGAACATCGCAAAGCGAATTCAGCTTTCTATGTTCCATCCCTGCTTAGTGAGGCAACTAAAAGTCCTCACCCTGCGGCTGTGCAAGCAGCCTCTTAACTATTCTACTAACTGAACAAAAAACGTAACGGCTAAAATATCTTTCCCTACTCCACGATCAGGTTGATACCTGCCTTATCCGCTTTGTAGGCGATCTTGTCTTTTAACTTACCATAGCTCCAGTTCCTGAGCACAAAGCTTTCCTCTTTGGCCGCCTCCTCTTTGTCTAGCTGACCTGTCAGGATCAGTGTTGCCGCCTGGTATTTCACACAGAAGTCGATCAGCCTCCGGCTGTAGACCTGCAACTTGTACTCTACATAGTCGCGTTCCTGGTGCTTGTAATGCTCCAATGGCTTCTGCTTACGCTTCTTGCCGTGCCCCGCACGGTTCAAACTATGGCTGGCCTGCACCCTGCGCCTTGCTGCTTGAATGGCAAGCCTTCTGTACAAGAACTCTTCCTTGTTGCCAATGGTCAACCTGATCCTGCCGATTTTTACCGTAAGGGGATGCTCTAAAGACAATGATGCCTCTGCCACCACATCATCACTTAAGAGATGCACCTGCCGGTCTTGCTCAAAAGTGGCCAGTAGATACAACTTTTTATCTTCCAGCTTCAGGTAACTGATCGCTAATTTATATTTACCACGGATTACCTCACGCAGCAGTTCCCGCTTATCATCGAACGTCCTTCCCAGGTAGGTCTTTAACGGTATACCAAACAAGGTAAACGTAAAGTAAGCACCTTCATGAACCTCGGCCAGCTTTCTTAGGCATTCCCCGCTGAATGGCATAGCCATATCTTTCTTGAAGTTCCTGATCGAGCGCTCACCGGTATGATACAATACCTTGTCCTGGCTAAAGGTACCGACCAGTGTATTATTCAGGTTGTTGTAAATGTTACTCGGCAGTAGCCCTTTGAAATGCTGCGTGAGTACCTTGTACGTTGAATTCGTCCGGGAGGAGGTAAGCATACCATCCGGGTCTTTGCTTTGATCAGTAACCCTGAGCTTAATGCCTTCGGTGAGATACACCATATCCTTGATCTGTTCCTGTATGAACTGGTGGGTGTACACTAGGTTCGCACACCTATAGCAGGCATTCTGCCAAGCCATGATCTGGCCACGCGACTGGTAAATGAAGTCAGGGTCGCTGCTGTCGATGAGCAACTGGATTTTCCGGGTAAGGCATATCTTTTCCATGTGGCAAATGTGTTTTAAGCGATTCGGATGGTTACCGGCTTGTAATCCGTGCGCAATTGAGCGCCGGAACCAGCCTGCCAGGCAGCGCCTTTGTCTTTTTTTTGCTGGCTGACAATTTTCCAGGCTTTCACGTATTCCCGTTGTACGTAAGCCTGCGGCAGGTTTAGAGAACGGGCGATTGAAGCAAACTCCTGTTTCAGTTCGGTGCGCATGCGGTAGATCTGCGACTGCTCTTTATTCAAACCCTCGATATCATAAAGCCATACCCGCTGCCCAGCATCGGAAGTCCGGGATTGAACTGTAGTATAATTGAACAGCTTTTGCGGATGCACGATCATGGCCTTTAATTTAGCAATGCCTTTTTGCAAATCGTTCACCACAGCTGTAATCGAAATGCCGTACCGTGCAGCGATCTGTTTATAGCTTAAACCGTCTACATAATATAGTTTAATCAGGTTCTTTTCCCTGCCTTCAGCAACAAAAGGCATCATATCGTTAATGGCTTTTAGCTGCCCTATGGTAATGGCATCCTGTTCTTCCTCATCCACCTGTTCACCGAAATACAAAAGGCTATCATCGTTCCCGGTTGCATCCAAATAAGTAAACCTGCGGTGAAAGCGGCTGACCGGGCTGCGGAAGTAGGCGTGGCATTCCCATTTGACCTGCTGCTTTAAGAATCGGCTGGCATGTTCCATGCTAGTGATGCTTTCCCGGTAATCCCAAAGTTTCAAAAAGGCCTCTTGTACAACATTATCTATAGTAAATGCATCGTTCAACATCCACATGCCGTAACGATGCGTAGATAAGTATTTAGAGGAATATAATGCAGCAAAAGATATCTCCTGATTGGAAAAGGTTTGAAACAATTTTGAAGTCGAGACATCATTAGTTAATTTATTTAATCTCATGGCCGCCTGTCCGTTATTTCTTTTAATAATTTAGATTATCTAAACAAATGTAAAGAATAACTGAACAAATTCCATGAAATTATTTGCTTTTACTAAACAGTTGTACATTAAAATCTTATTCCCGTACAGAAAAGCAATATTCATGACACCATTAGGTTTATATCTTGCAAAAAAATCCGTCAACAAAGCGGAGATCTCTCGAAAAACGGGAATCAGCAAGTCAAGGCTTAGTGAGTTATCGATGAACCAAACGGCAAAGCTTAGGGCTGATGAACTGTACCTTATTGCCTTAGCTATTGATGCTGACCCAAGCGAGGTTTTATTGCATCTTTTTAATGACCTTAAATTAAAGTCCTAACATTTTAGTCTTCTTCTGACTTGTATCAAGACAATGTTGTCTGACTATATCCCGTTGTATTATTAATACAATTGTTCCTTTATGATCAAATTATTCGTCAGCGGTTTTCCCCTTGACATTACCGAAATAGAACTGGCTAAATTGATAGCCCCACATGGCGATATTGCTACGCTTAAAATAGTCCGCGACAAGAAGACCCGCATCTGCAAGGGCTACGCCTTTGTAGAGATGGAAACAATAGGGGGTGCAGAACAAGCCTGTGAAGCTTTGAACGGCACCCCGATGCTGGACAGGGAACTTACTGTTAAGATCTCCGAAGAAAAGTCGGTTATCGTAGCGCAGCCTAAAAGGTTCAGCAATATGTCCCGCGCCAACCAATCCAATGTCCGTAGTAATATCAGCCAAACTGCGCAAAAGCCCAAACGACCCCGAAAGCATATCTAATCATCACTTTACCTCGAAATCGACCTGTCCTTTTTCTGCCTCCTGCGGTTCCTGCCTAAAACTGCCTCGTCATCTATATCATCGCTTATTTCAACATTAGGTATATAACCAACGCCAGCATAATCCCGCCAATCACCATAGCGGTCAGCATCTTTATCCACCGAAGCACCTGTTCCTGCGTCTTGTCCTGACGGATGATTGCCTGCTCCATTATTGTAAGCTGCTGCGCTTGTTTGTTCTGTGTAGCTTCCATCTGTTTCAACAATGCCAGTTGGTTGGAGGAGTTTAACTGCATCAGGTGTAGTAACTTCTGCAGTACTGCCCAGTCCTCCTGTGGTATTGTGCAGGCCCGGAGTGTAGTCTCCGTATATCGCTCTTGTTCGCTCGCTTGCTTGGCTAATTGCTTGGCCGTCTCTACCTTGTTCATAATCTAAATTCTTAATCAATTCCGCCCACTTAAAGCGGTTGCCTAATTTTTGCCCCTTTATCTTCAGATCACCGTAGAAATACGTGATCCCGCTTACCCTACCGGTGCTGGCCTGGTTGAAAAGTAAATAAATGCCCTCTGCCTCACATTTACCTATAAGCTCTTGTAAGGAAATGCCTGAACCAGACACCAATCGTAAAAGCCTCTCTTGAAGCTCCATCTTTGCAGATGCCTCACCTGTCCGGTGAACCATCTCCAGTTCACTTTTCGTAGGTGCCCTAAAGGGTGTCTTGATATAATGTCTGGCGGTTACAAGGCTACTCCGTTCCGCAGGTACAGCTTTACCTTGCTCTACTGTTACACCTTTACTTAGAGACATCGATCCACTGTTATATCGCGCTGCAGATGGGTTGTTAAGCTGCTCTGCAGGTATACCGCTCTCTTGTTCACCAGTTATATTATTACCCTGGTCTTCTGTTACATGGTTCACACGGTTACCTGAATACTTGGATACAGCGTTATTCTGCTCTATAGACAGATGATTACTTTGCTCCACCGTTACCAGGTTATATTGCTGTTCCAGTTTCCTTAAAATGGCCTCGCTCTTTTTGTAGTTATTGCTGTCTGATACCACCTCACCATCGAACGTTATCCGGTTGACTAGCAGATGCAGGTGCGGATGATCCGCGTCGTGGTGCCGGAATATGAAATATTGGTTATTGGTGTAACCACTAAGGCTCAGGTAATCCTCTGCAATAGCCAACATCGTTTTATTGTCCAGCACGTCCTCCTTAGAAAAGTTAAGGCTGGTATGATAAACGTACCTGCCCAGTGATGGCCGGAGGCTCTTGATCAAGTCAACTTCCTGCCTTATAAAACCAAGGTCTAATGAAGTAAAATTGGTCGATAGCAATACAGCCCTGATATCAGGATCAGGGTAGGCAAGCTTATTCCAGTTATACTTTAAGGCACCCATAAAGCTTTTACCGATCTTTTGCAGGGCTATCATGAGTAAGCAATAACTTTAAAAGGTGATGCTCCTGCCGTTTCAGGTCGATCAGCGATTCGCGGATGCCATAGGGGAACTTGCCAGAATTGGCGTGTTTAGCCAACTGGTTGATGTTAACACCAATCTTTTTCAGCTCCGTGTAAGCTGCCTGGTCGATCCTGGCCAGCTTAGACTTGGGGAACCGTCCGCTGAATAGCTTCTCACGGATCATGTCGCCGGGCGTACGGCCTGTGCTTTCAGCAAGCGATAGCAGCGCATCGCGCTGTGCTTTGGTAACACGGAAACTAAAGTATTCAGTCCTTCGTTCCGCCAAGGAAATTTTTGGCCTTGCCATCAATTTCAAAAAATTAGTTGGTTTTGTCTGCTGCCAAGACTTTGGACAGCTATGAGACCCACAAGGGGCTGCGGACTACCTCCGCATTTATATGGTTAGCTTGAACCTAACCGCTTTAATACTAACACCTAAGATAGCAAATTTATTACTGATCCAAAAAAAGAAATCTTTAGCTGTGCTGAACAAAGTGAAGTATAGCGCATCCGGGTATATACCCGGCAAGCCGTTTTTGTAACACAAAAACATGGCTTGCTTTACTTTACCACTGAAGTTGATATTGTTCAGTTATCCATTGTTGATCTAATCAAGGTAGGTTTAACCTCAGGAATATACATTCCATACGCCGCCAAACTTAAGAGTCTAAAGTAACCAATGCACCGCTATGCTTTGTAAGTTCGTGAATTTTTCTGTAGGTTAGAAAAGTGCATTCTTGCCCCAATAGCGGGCAGTTTAAATAGAATACTAAAAATCTTTTCGTCATGAAATGTTTGCCGGGGCGCTTCCCATTGCCGCCCTACTGAAAATACAGCAAAATGTCATGGATCAGGATGTGGAGCCTTAACGCAATTGAATTTTCGGGTAGTAATGCATCGCCGTTTGTAGTATCTTTAGCACCTCAAAGAATTATATGCCATCGTTACATTGGATAGGAAAAGAAAAGGTTATTAATCATCACCAACAGGTACCATTCCGTGTTTTGAATCATGAATATGGTTTTGACGAAGAACGGGGCACTGATCGAGAATATGTTTCAGGGAGTGGTAATAAGATTATCCATGGCGATAACCTGGAAGCATTGAAGTCTCTTTTGCCTGAATTTGAGGGCCGCGTGAAGTGTATCTACATCGATCCGCCTTACAATACCGGGAATGAAGGTTGGATGTATAATGATAACGTAAATGATCCGAGGATATTAAAATGGCTGCATGTTGCCGTAGGCAAAGAGGGTGAAGATCTCAGCCGCCATGATAAATGGCTGTGTATGATGTATCCCCGCCTGAAATTATTGCATAAGTTATTGGCTGCTGAGGGTTCTATATTCGTTTCTATCGACGATAACGAACAAGGTAATCTCCGCCTGCTGATGGACGAAATTTTCGGTCCGGGTAATTTTATCAATAACATCATCTGGCAGAAAAAGTATAGTCCGCAGAACGATGCCCGGTACTTTTCGGACATGCACGATTTTATCATCTGTTATGCCAAGAACAAGACAAAGTGGTCCCGCAACCTGACCCCGAGAAAAGCGGAACAGGATAACCGATACAAAAACCCGGATAACGATCCGAGGGGCAGGTGGAAATCAAGTGACCTGTCAGTGAAAACTTATAGCGCGGCAACGGATTACCCTATCACCACGCCAACGGGCAGAGTGGTTTCGCCTCCGGCCGGCTATTGCTGGCGCGTCTCAAAAACTAAGTTTGAGGAAATGGTACAAGAAAATCGGGTCTGGTTTGGTAAGGACGGATCAAATGTGCCTTCCATTAAACGCTTCCTAAGCGATGTACAGCAAGGGACCGTACCTGTCACCTTATGGCTTCGGGAAGAAGTTGGGGATAACCAGGAGGCGAAACAGGAATTGAAAAAGATATTTCACGACTCGGCCATGCCTTTCGAAACCCCCAAGCCGCCGCGCCTGATCGAACGGATATTGGCGGTGGCCACAGATCCAGGCGATATTGTTCTGGACTCTTTTGCTGGTTCAGGAACAACCGCCCATGCGGTGATCAATATGAACCGCAGCGGTGGAGACCGTAAATTCATCCTGGTCGAAATGGAAGATTATGCAGACACCGTTACCGCGGAAAGAGCAAAGCGGGTCATCCAGGGCTACGGGACCAAGGAGCAAAATGGGGCTTGCAAAGGTGGCTTTGATTACTACACGCTCGGCGAGCGGCTGTTCGACGAGAATGAGCAATTAAATGAGCGCGCGGGAGCCTCGGCAATCCGGCAATACATCTGGTATTCGGAAACCCGGAGCCTCTTCATTGAGCCGGAAGGTGGCAATAAGTATTATCTCGGGAAATATCAATTGACTGCATATTATTTTTTTTATGAAGCGGAATCTTTGACTACACTAGATACTGATTTTCTTTATAGCATCAATATACCGGCGGAGCAATTTATAATTTATGCAGACAATTGTTTGCTGACCAATGAATTCATGAACCGCAACCATATCACTTTTAAAAAAATACCACGTGACATAGCGCGGTTTTAATCAATATAATGGAACTAAAACCGTATCAGCAAAAAGTAGTTCAGCACATAGGAGACTACCTGGATCTTATCCAGGTCTATAAACGGACGGACCAAGCTTTTAACCAGTTCTGGGAGCAGCAGATCGGCCCCTATAATCCGCTGAACGGCGAAGGTATGCGGCCCTATCAAAATAATATACCGGGCGCAGCGCATATCTGCGTGAAAGTTCCAACAGCGGGCGGCAAGACCTTTATCGCTTGTAACGCCCTGAAAAAAATATTTGATGCCTTTCCGGACAATAAGGTAAAAACGGTGATTTGGTTGGTGCCCTGGAGTAATTTACTGGATCAAACGGTCAACAGCCTGCGGAGTAATGAACACCCTTACCGTCAAAAATTAAACAGTTTATTCGGCAGCCGGGTGGAGATTTATGAAAAACGAGATGTGCTAAATGCGACCGGCTTTAACCCCACAACGGTACAGGAGCAGCTGAGTATTATCGTAATGAATTTTGCCAGCCTGCGGGCCAGGAATAAGGATGACCGTAAGGCCTACCAGGAAAACAGCCAGCTTTTTCCATTCGTGGATGCCTTCACCGACAAACGCTTGTTGCTGCCTGATGTGGATGAAAGCGCCCTGATTAACGTGATCCGTAGCCTGAATCCTGTGGTCGTAGTAGATGAAAGTCACAACGCGGAAAGCGACCTAAGCGTCGACATGCTAAAAAACCTTAATCCTTCATTTATCCTGGAATTAACGGCGACACCGCGCGCCAACAGTAACCTGATCAGCCTAGTGCCTGCACTCGAGTTGAAAAAAGAACACATGGTTAAATTGCCGGTGATTGTCTACAATCACCCCGATAAATCGGAGGTCATTAATAGCGCCCTGCACCTGCGTCATCGCCTGGAAAGGGAAGCGATCGAGATGCAGCAAAACGGCGGCGTATATATCCGCCCCATCATATTGTTCCAGGCACAGTCAAGGACGAACGAAGACAATATCACCTTCGAAAGGATCAAGGACCAATTGATCCGTATCGGCATCCCGCCCGAAGAGATCAAGATCAAAACGGCGGAGAAAGACGAACTAAAGGGCATCGATCTGATGTCGCCGGATTGCCCGGTAAGATACATCATCACCATCAATGCCCTTAAAGAAGGATGGGATTGTCCTTTTGCTTATATACTGGCCTCCTTGGCCGACCGCTCCTCAACCATCGACGTAGAACAGATACTGGGCCGCGTATTACGGCAGCCTTATGTCACCCGGCATTTAAACCCGATGCTGAACGTTTCCTATGTTTTAACCGCCTCTGCGAAGTTCCAGGAAACGCTTAACCGCATCGTCGGAGCTTTACAGGACTCCGGCTTTAGTGATAAGGATTACCGCACAGCGAATTCAATGTCGGAAGAGAAAGTAATCACTAAGGAACAACAACTCAGCAGCTTTCTATTCCCCGAACAGGATTCCTTGCAGCTTGTTACGGACGATGAGATCGACACCAGCCGGGTCTCTTACCCCGGGGATGTTGCGGAAGTCCCAGCCGAACATGCCACTGTCCGGGAAATTACAGAAATGGCGGTGTTGCAAAACGCCCAATTGGAGCGCGAGGTCGCTGCCGTCGACACCTATGATCAGTTTTTTACAGAATTAGGAGACAAAGTGAAGACATACACCATTCGAGAATCCCATCGCGCCCTGACCCGGAGTTTAGTGCTGCCGCAATTCTTTATCCGGAGCAATAAAGTAAATCCGGGTATTTTTTCCGAACTGGAAACCGGCTGGCTGCCGCTTAACCAGGAATCCCTGCTGAAAGGTTTCCGCTTAACACAGGAGGACATCAAGATCGATTTTGACCATATAATCCTGGACCTTTACAAGATCGATCTGGATACGACCAGTAAAGACTTTACGCCGAGCATTTATAAATTCGATAAAGAGGTCGCCGATCCGGTGATCAACTATATCTTGGCCAAGCCGCAGCAAGCCCAGATCAAAGATGTCAGCAATTTGCTGCTAAAAGATATCGGTAATTTATATCCGATACCAGATCAGGAAATAAGGAACTATGTGGAAAGGATCTTGCATGCTTTCACTAATACCGAACAGCTGCGGGATCTGCTGGCGCGGCGGTATAGCTACGCTCAAAAGATCAGGCAAAAGATTCGCAGCCTTGCCGAACATTTTGCGGAGAACGCGTTCAATGACAAGATCGCTATCGGGGACATCGAGGTGCAAACCGGCTGGAAATTTCCTGAAAGGATCATTCCCGGTCGTATCGCCCCGGCTATCCAAAACCAATTGTATGAAAAGGAAGGCGAATTTTCCAATCAGTTTGAACAACGTGCGATCTCCGAGCTCGGCACAATGGAGAATGTCGCTTTGTGGCACCGTAATCTAGGAAGAGGCAAGGGCTTTGCCTTGAACGGGTTCAAATCGGATCATTACCCGGATTTTATCCTTGTGACTAAAAAGGGCGTCGTGATCTTGGTAGAAACTAAGGGCGACCACCTGGACAATCAGGACAGCGAAGCAAAAAGACGTCTGGGAGCTGCATGGGCGAACCTGGCCGGTCCATACTTCAGATATTATATGGTCTTTGAGCAGCGTGAGCTGGCAGGTGCCTATAACCTTCAAAAAGCGAAAGAGATTATCGGAAAAATTCAATAAACAACAATTGCTTCAGAATAAATTAATTCGTGGAAAATCGAACCATCAAAGAAGACTGGTATAATGACCTGCTTGGAAATACGTCCGATGGATTCGTATCCGGGCATGCAACCTTTACACAAAAACTTAACCTTAAGGAAGGTGAACACTGCGCGCTCCGTTTTGTGCACCGGGAAGAAACACTATTGATCTTTCTGACCATTGAGACTGCCGATGCCACCGCTTTCAGCAACCAGGTGCTCCAAAACTATCAGTTCAAAAAGCTACAGGCCCTGTTTGGCGAACATTTATATGTTTTGGCATTCGATGCCGCCGATCATTTCAAAATGGCCAAACCCGGGAGCGCTACACTTGACGCGCATACTTCTGACACATTGGAAGCTTTTATCGCTGGCATCGATCCGGCACTTGTCGAGAATAAAGGAACCTACAAAACCATTAATCGTTCTGTTAACGATGCCTTTCAAGCCTGGACCCGCACGCATCTAACCCGTAATTGCGTAGTAAACGATCTTGACGCTTTGTTGATCGGCAAAGACGCACAAACCGTTTGCGAACTAAAGCGGGTGAAAGCCGCACTTACCGATTGGAAACCTTACCTAGATGATTACCATAACTACAAGTCCTTCTTTTTTATTGCAAAAGAATTTAAACTACAGGCCCGCGTGATTGCTTACCAAGCGAACAACGATCAGGCGGTGGCATTTCATTTTAATATACAATTGGCGCTGGACCAATCTGCGATTACCGGTAACTGGATCTTACTCCAGCCTAGATTTACCCTATTTGCGCGTTTGGGTTTTATGTACCGATCCTCTAACTCTCGTCGTTAGTTAACCGTCATTCGGCCGGATCTGCAGATCCACCGCATTTTCGTCGAACCTGATCTCGTATTTGTTTTTCGGAACGGCGTAGATATTGACTTGCTGATGGGCTGTTGGAAACGAGAAGTTCTCGATCGCGTGACGATCTAATAATAAAGCGGCTTCCAGCTCTTCAGCCTGGTATTCCAGCAGGTTCGCTTTGATTTCTGGAACCTGTTTGGCAATGCGTTTCAACGCTTCGATCTGGTGTAGGTCTTTGGTATTAACCAGCCCTTCATCGTCAGCTGGCAACAGCAAGATCAGGTTGTCCCTTGCCCGGCTGATCGCGACATTCAGGATGTTCTTTTTATTCAGAAATGTACGGGTGCTGCGGGAGATATTTACCGGCGGGCTCATCACCGCGATAATCATGTCGCACTCGTCCCCCTGGAAACCATGCACCGTGCCGGTAATGACCTCGATCGTTCCCTTGACCGTACTTTCGACCATTTTGTTGATGATGTTTTCCTGGATCTTATAGGGACAGATCACACCAATACGATATTTTTCACCGGTCTTGACTTGCGCGTTTTTCTGAATGTACTGGAGTATTTCGATGGTAAAAATGGCCGAATAAATATGGTACGGGCTACCTTTTATTGACCTGGACCGGTATATGCTATCATATTTGCGCACCTGGTAATGCACGATGGTCAACGGTTTGATCGGAAAATTCCGGATCTGGATATCTTTTGCGGCTTTCGCAGGCTTGAGCCCGATCTCTTCGGGCGTGCGGTCGTGTTTCAATTCCCCGCTGTAACGGTATTTGCTGAATAACTCACCTAAAGCCGGCACGCTGCGAAACTGCTTTTTGAGGTGATGTACTGGGTAAGGATGCGGCGTCGTTTGCGGGTTCACAAAACTGTCATCTCGGATGAGCCCGATCATCGAGTAAATATTGCCGCCATCGATCTTATAAACCATCGGCTGCCCCTGGTCGTCCAATTTAGGGCTGCCATCTGGCAGCAGGGCTGGCTCAGGCAGGTAGCTCCAACCCGGCCATTCGTATTTGATGATCGGATGGATCTGAAAGGGGTCGCCACCAATAATAAAGGTAACATCAGGATTGAGCTTGACCGCATAGTAGATTACATATAGGATACTCGCCAGGCTGATCATGGAGGCCTCATCGAAAATGATGTAATCCCATTTGAAATCGCGCAACCTGAACTTATCCATATCTTTCCCGGCGCGTTCGATCTCAAAGCCGTCATAAGGGTAACGCGCGATGGTGGTCACCAATGCGCAACTCCCATACACCCAAGATTCCAGTTTTTTATTGTTGACGAATACCGGGGAATGCATGAGGCTTTCGCTTTTGGTCTCGCCAAAGCGGATCAGCCAATCCAAATAGGATGAGTCGCCATCTTCTTTATAATTGCCGATGATCTTTTCCACCAGGACATCTGCTGCCTTATTCGTCGGGGTTAATACCAGCACTTTTTGTGCTTCTAATTCCATGATTGGCATGACCTGTTCTCCCGCCAGGGTCAGATCGCCGGGTTGCTTACCGCCAATCAGCCAGGACAAAAATGTTGTTTTGCCCGTTCCAGGAGGGCCAAAGATAAATTTCAGGTCTTCGGGCAAGCGATCATGGAGGTTATCCCCATCAAGAAAAGGCAAAGCCCGGAAAGCGTTTTTTAGTTTCTCTAAAATAAAATCCGCGCTGCTTACCTCAACGACCGCCCTGTGAACGGCGCTAAGGTCGAACCCGTCCAGCTGGTCGGCTTTCGTCAGTTTGACCTTCAGGCGGTTCTTTTGAGGGCTGACCACTTCCGCCAAGACCGTTTTTTGCACCTGGTCGGTATAGAGCATGATTTGTAGTTGACCCATGTCCTCAATCGTCAAGGGCACATAAGTGGTCTCTGACAAGATCAATATGCCATCCTGATCCAGTTCTGCCTTATTGAATACCACTCGGATGGGGTTTTTCTTGACACGGTCTTCCGTAGCGAAGGAGTCTTCCAGCTCCAGCAAGGCTTTGAACCAGCCAAAGGAATACATCTCACTGGACCTGACGATCTCTTCGGTTTCGGCACGCTTGGCTTCCAACTCGATAGCGGCAGAAAGTTCTTTGATCTTATTGTCTTCTAACTTACTTTTTCGCTGGGCAGGATCTATAGGATTCGGAGCCAGTTCTTCATCCTCGTCCTCCTCACTGGGGTCATCCGGGGTAACATAGGGTTTGGGGATCTCGCCGGCCGGGGTCTTACCCTTGCTTTTTTGATCCTTTTTGCGACTATTTACATCATCGACCGCTTTTTCCACCCACTTCTTGCCGAGCTCTTCCGGGTCGGTTTCGTCCGGCGCTGTGTCTGTAGTACCGTCCGCCGGTTTGGGCCGGTTTTTATTAGCCAGGCCAGTTTGCACCAGAGCGGCCAATTCTTCCTGCGACAAACCGCCATCAATCGCTTCCTGGATGATCTTAAGCGCGGAGCGTTCCTCCTGGTTCAAGCCGGACAATCTTTCTTCCGTATCATTCAATACCGCACCGAGTTCCAGTAATTTGCTTAAAAATTCCGGCGGATAGTCCGGATGAAGGTTATCGGTGTTGATGTCGGCCGGGCGATGGCATGCTAAATTGCTATCATATACCCAGGCCTGTTCCTTTAATAGCCGGATATAGGTAGAATCTGTATTCGTACTTTGCGGACCATAATAAGACCAATCAAAATGAGCCCGCCATCGACCGATGGCACTTTCGATAACGGCGCCAGCGATAAGCCTCGAAGTGGTATAGTCAATTCGGAGTAGTGCCTCTTCCAGGCCATCCAAAAAGAAGTCGGTGAGCGTCTTCGGGCCGGTTGAACGTTGGTCAGTTAAATTGAACCGTTCGAGTAACTCATTCGTTATTTGGGTATGTTTTAAAAAAAGCAAGCTGGGCCTCAACTTGATCTGCAAACTACTAAGGATGGGCAACAAGTCCGCCTCGTTCCATTTTTTAAAGACCGGCTGATAGACTTCGCTGTCCAGCCAGAACACTTTCGATTCCTCCCCAAAATAAGACCTCAGTTCGGGCAAAGGATAGTAAACCGGCTTTCTGGCCGGCAGATGAAATTTACTTTCGCCCTGATTATTTTTCCCGATGACCCAGCTGGCGTCCTGCAGCTCCTTGATCAATTGTTCCTTTTGGCTGGGTTTACAATCTTTCAAAAAGTTGAGCAAGCGCTTCATGGTTTGGGCCGCATTTTCAGCGGAGCGCGTATGTTCCGCTTGTCGGTACGGCGGGATCACTTCACGGATGATCTCATCAAATTCATCCGGGATCCTCAGCTCTAACCGCTTGAGCAATAGTACCGTCTTTTCACTGTCAAGTAAGAAGGATGCCACTACTTTATGGTTAACGCCAGGTTTGCCCTGCAGGTAAACCTGTACGTTGCCATTTTTATCATACGGCGCTGCAAAATCAAATTCGTCTTCCTCTTCCTCGGCTCCCTCAATCTTTTCCAATGGGATAAAGGCTACTTTCAATAATGGCGCATTCTTACGGGTGAAATACTCGTTATCGCTCAGAAAATCAAAAAACAGGCTCAGCCAATCCTTTGACATCGTCGATAATAGCTGCGGCGTCACCCGGGCAATAAACCAGTTGATATCGATATTGACCTGGATAATCTCTTTGACGATCTGGTCAAATACCCCGGGCTGTGTGAATACCCGTCGCTCCGGGAAAACCAGGACCGCTTCATCGTTCTTAACCAGGGATCGCAGCGCTATATAATTATCAAATTCGAGCAAAGTGATTAATTCGGGCTGAGTACAGGCAAAGGCATTCGCGGCCGGAACGTAATCACCACCCGGCATTGGGATGAACTGTCCGGATCTCAGGCGGGCGATCTGTTTGGCCGATATCGGTACAAACGCCTTTGCCGTTTCGGTCGGAAACTTTAATGAGTTGAAAAACGTGGGGTTTAATATTTTTTTGGCCTTTAATACAGCCAGGGCATCTGCCAGCAGATCACCGAGGTGATTAATTAACTGAATGTTTTCGATTCGGCCTTCTTTGATTCCTTCCCGGTTGGGTGTGAGGATAAAGGGCGCATGAAGCAAATAAGATAGGCCGGTTTTTTCCTTAGTAGGAAAAAAACAATATGCATCCGCATACCATTCACTTACTGTTGTATCGTTGGAAATATTCCCTTTTTTATCTAATACGAAACCGATACTGATCTTGGTTTGCAGGCTCTTTCCGTTTTGCTGCTGGATCTGGAGTAGGCGGTCTATGCGCAGTATTTTTTGTTGTTCAAGTTGACAGTCCATTACATCCGTATCCGGAAAATTGACGGCAGCTTTGTCCTTCCTGACCACCTTTTTAAAATTGCTGCCCTCAAATCCACATACCCAGCTGAAGTTTTTAAGGTGGTTTAAAAACAAGAGGGGATTATTGATCTCCTGTAACTTGACTTTGATCTCTTCAAATGCTGCCGCCGCCGGTTTGTCCGGGTTATCAAAAGGGATCACAAAGATCGTGGTCTCATCCTTTTCGAACAGCGCCTGGTTCAGCTCTATTCTTTTGGGGATCATATATTGCTCGATCTTAAAGCAAAATGGCGGGTTATAGACCTCCGGGGCGAGCGTGTACTGGAACACCGATTTAAAACCGATCCCAAACTTGCCGATCTGGTTGACGATATCCTCCGGTCTCTTGGTGGTGCGCGAGAAATTGGTGATCGCATTAATGTGACCGGCCTTGACACCGGGAAGGTCCTCCGTCGCGGGATCCGTCACCGTAAAGTGCACCGTGCCGTTGTGTGCAAATATCAAGCGGTCATCTTTTAACGTCAATCTTGCCTTGGTCGCCCGGGCATCATCGGCGTTTTGAAGAAGCTCGTAAATAAAATGGGCCGATCCGCTGTAGGTATCAACGATATGGCTAACAATAAAATCAATAAATCTTGCTTTGTGTAAAGCCTGTACCAGCTCGCGCCGGTCATTTGTTAGCTGATCGAAGAATAAGGAGGTCTGATCTTGTGATTCCATGAAATGGATTAGGTTGTTTAATTGAATTAAAAGGTTTGGACGTAATATAGTTAGGATAAATGTTATTTGCTACGATCATTAAAATTTTCGTTTGTTATTTAGCCGGAAATACTTTTTCCTTAGAGTGCAGGATAAACTTGAGATAGTGTATATTAACTTTCGATCCTTTATTGCTTGGCTCTTAGTGGTACGTTTGATGTCATAAATTAAGGATATCATGCTATAATAAACATTACAGTATCAAGTAACTGGCTTCAAGTAACGGCGATAATAGATAAACAGATTGTTTAATTACTAAAAAAATTAGTAATTTAATTTATTTACTTTATAATTGCATTGTGCAAGGTGATAATTGATAAGTGATTTGTCTTTAGTAGATTTAACAATTATAAATCTAAATCATCACAAATGGCATTTGCTTTTAATACGATCTCTGAAGCCGAGATCCTAAGATCGCCCGGAGGACGGAACATGATAGACGCCATAAATTATTCAGGCCCAAAGAACCTAATCCTAACAGGTTGCCCCGGCAGTGGCAAGACCACTGTGGCGATCATGAGGGCTTTAAAGTTGAGGCGGGAAGGCCGGAATATCCTGCTGGTCACCTATCAGAATTTATTGAGAGTAAATCTGGCGAACATGGCTGGCGATACGATGGATGACCGGATCGTCGGTTTTTACGAATGGTTCGTAAAACAAGCTAACGCCCGCATCGTTCCTGGGGATACTACGGCCACATTGATGAAAAAAATCGAAGCGCTAAAACCATTTGAAGAGATTCTGCTCGATGAAGGCCAGGACTTGGAAAAGAAATTTCTGGAGACCTTGATTGCAAAGGCGCAAAAGATCAGTGTAGGGGCCGATACCGCTCAAAAGATACATGATCATGGCTTGACAGCCGAGCAGATCATCGAAGTACTTAACAAAAGTGCCGAACCGCACCGGGTCAACCTGCAGTATAATTACCGCAACAATTTTGAGACTTATGACTTCGGTCGGCATTTTCTGCCTTTGAATCAGCGAGCAAACAACAAGCTCACTATGGATAAAATCCCCAAGGGGATCATTACCAAACCACTGGTTTTTCAGGCGCTCACCGATGACGAGGAGAAAAGGATATTGCGTACGCGCTTAAGTGAAGCTGGAGACGTTAACATAGGTGTCCTTGTCTATCACAAAGACGAGGTGGAGCATTATTATAAAATGATCAATGACCTGGGCTTTTCCTGCACGAAATATTACCATGATATGGAATGGTGGGAGAAGCGAGACGAATTGAATGACTTGAAAAATATTATTGTAACCACCTTTAAATCAGCTAAAGGGCTTGAATTTCAGGCGATCGTAATGCCCAATATTCAAACGGCACTTACACGGAAATTTAAAACAAGGGAACATTATTATGTTGGGTGCACGCGAGCAAAAGAACAATTATATCTTATCTTTAATGGGGAGAAACCTGCTTTTTTAGCAGCGTTTCCCGTTGGCACGTTTACCTTTGTATCCGGTACCGGCGATGCCCCTGTGGAAGAGGATGACGACCTACCTTTTTGAAAAAATGATGAAACTGAAATTAAAGGCGAACATAGATGAACTACAGCAAGAATGCCTCTCCCGCGGTCTTCCCACTACCGGCGGCGTAAAGGGTTTGAAAGAGCGCATCAAAAAATTCGATGCAGAACCTAAAGGTGACCTGTTCCGTGCATCGGAAAAAACGCCGGAGAAAACTGAATCTACTTTCAACTTTGCCGCGAACAAGTTCCTAATCCAGCTGAGACTGGCCAACCTTTCCATGTATTTTGTTCACGGTTATTTCTATCCCCTTAACCTTGAGGAGAGTGTTGTCTATAAAGAACAAAATAGAAAAGCAGATATGCTTACACTATTTCCAGATCACCTGCCTTTGGCGAAAGCGGTGATCAATGATTTTGATGAAGACCAGGTGCTGGTGGAGGTCATTCTGACGGAAGAGGAGATTCAAAAATTACAGGCGGCTGAAAAGCTCTACTTTATGGACGGCCCTATTCCTGTATCGCGGGTCTCGGCGATCTATTTTGCCAATCAATCGTCGAAAACATCCTTTTTGGCATCCGTTGAAGTTTTCCCGGACGCCTTTGTGCCGAAAGCGGTGTGCCACATCATTCCTGAAAAAATCGGTACTGAAAAACTACCGGATGCAATTAAATTAATAAAAGCGACCACGCCGTGGAAAAATGTCCTAGAAAAATATGACCGCTTGCTAGGCCTGATTGCCTTTCTTAAGAACACAGCATTATTTTATACCAACGCGTCCAATGAGTTCCTCGAATATACCCCCGGTTATTTTCATGTGCTGTCTTTAATTAATTTCCAGGAGGAGGCGACCCAAAAAGAAAATTCATTTTTCCGCTGGATCACTAGTCCTGAATCTATTGAGGTTGATGGTAAACTTGCCCGTTTTCAATTCAAAGAGATCATCAAAGCAGTGTATGATGACCGTGAATTCGATATTAACTGGGCCTTACAATTAATGGAGAACAGTATGGTATTCGAAAAGAATGCCGAGATCATTGAACAGCTTCGGGCAACCGCCAAACTACTGTTTGACTATAAAAAAATGCGGATCGATTACCGCGCCATTCTTGCCCACCCACTTGTTCAGAAAAACATACCGATCATTATCCTTGTTTTTCTGATCAAGTTTCCGAACAGGGGTTTAGGCCATTCCGATAAACAAGCCTTCAAAAATTATTTCCGGACCAACGAATCAGAAATAGAACGCAGCCATGCCGAATATATATTCGCGGTTTTAGGACTTTACTATGGCTACAGTAACCTGGTAAAAGAAGACCGATTCGAGTTAGCTGACCCCTTTTTTGCAGGCTTAGCGCGGCAAAGTGGCCAGATCAAGTTCAAGCTCGATAGTTTCCTAGACCGTTATGTCATTGAAAGCGTATTTGAATTTGCCAAAAATAATGGAGAAAGATTGAAGACGCCTTTCCATTTTTTGAACTTTGACAGGACGCCATTACCGGCAAAGCTTCAGCTACCACGGAGCGCGGGCGCTGATTATATTGATCAATCTTTTACCAAATACGGAAAACAGATCTTGAACATCAAAAAGATCGGAGCAAATATCATCATCGCCAGGGAGTTGCCCTTAATATATGGTGAGCAGATCACTCAGGCTGATCATTTATTCATTTATATCGTGCGGCATCATCCGGAGTTACTGGCTGTAAGAACAGAAAAGCTGGCACAACTGATCGTAGATAACCCAGGGAACAAGACACTTGCCGAACTGCGGGATACGATTGAATTGGACAAAAAGCACGCCAAGTCTAAATGGAAACGGTAATGGAGATAGCGGAACTGCGTGATGCGTTCCTTAACTGCGATAGCAAGGAAGTGCTCGAAGATTATATTTCGGAGCACCTTAAAGCGATTCGCTTATTTTTTTACAATAAGAACCTGATCGAACTAACAGACATCCGCCAGGACTTTGAAAATCTTTTTTACGATCTGCGGGCTTGCGAGGGTTTTAAAGGTTACGAGGATGCTGCGTCCCCGGACAGCGAGGCTATAGGCGCCCTGCTCATTTTTTTTGCTTCGATATTCGAACGGACGAATCCCAACCCGATTTTTTCCCTGCTAGACCTTTTACCAAAAGGCTCAGTTTATTTTCGTCTGAAGGCATATATGTGCGCATATGAGGAAGTCAACAACTTGGCTACTCATTACACCACAAACCTCTCTCAAATTTTGGATTTTTTAGCGAAAGCCCAATTTGACGATGAAGAAGACTATACTTCACTGGTGATCTCTTTTTTGGTTAAACTATACCGTCATGTCGTTCTGACATTGACTGGCCATAAACTCACCGCCGAGATAGAACTATTTTGTGCGCTGTTTAAAGATCACAGTTTAAATGAAAAGTATCATTTTCTGTCGCATCCGCTGATCGTACGTCTCATAGACGGAGACATGGAGGTAGATGAAGAGCTTGTGGTCAGCCCGACAAGAACCACGTTATATTATCCGAGCGATCGCATGTTTGATATTTTCAGGACAGAGATTGTGGAGGAGGTAAAAAAGCACCCGAAAACACGGTTTAATTCTATATTGTTGGGATATACGGCCGAAACCATCCGCCACGATATCATAAACTATGGCCGCGCCGACTTTCGCGAAGGTTACTCCAGTTTGACGGCGGATGAAAAAGTATTGCTATACTGTTATTTTAATATGCGGAAGCACTTTTTTACTTCGTCATTCGTGTTTGAAAAAATATATGAATCGCTGCGTTCGATCTTTAATGACCCAGCAAAGACTGTCGTTTTTATCGACCTGGGCTGCGGCCCGATGACTTCTGGTTTGGCTTTGGCTGACCTTCACTTAGAAAAAACGGGCGAGCGTTTACAGCTCAACTATATAGGGATTGACAATTCGCAAGCGATGCTAGACAAGGCTGAGCGATTTTTAGCCTACGATATTTATTCAGATGAGAGTGCAGCTTCTTTTGCGATCCATTGGACAAAAATACCGAGAGGTACGTTAAAGCGGTTTGTCGGGCTTGATAATTATATAGTCATAAATGCTTCCTACCTTTTTGCGAGTTCGACTTTGAAAGAGTTGGAACTGGCCGAATTTGTAAAGGAACTGGTACGGAGGTATAGTACCAGTAAGATTTACTTCGTCTATCAAAATCCGCATCGTAGCGACCGTAACCAGAAATATCTCGATTTCAAAGCGGAACTAATTTATATGGCGCACGAAACAAATGTGGAGCGAGTTTATTATAAGAACAACCCAGGGAGTTCAAGCGACCCGTCAGTTGAAAATGTGTATTACGAAATATTAGAATTATTACCATGAGCCAGTTGGAGATGTTCTCGAATGAACGGGTTAACCCAACAAATCACCTTCAGGTCGTTGAGATGGTTAGTGGCTTGAGGTTTCTTGAAAATTATGTCAATCAGCCTGAACATGATCTGATCCTGTCATCGATCGACGGCGAGCCATGGTTGAACGATTTGAAGAGGCGGGTCCAGCATTATGGCTTTAAATATAATTACAAAAGTCGCTCGATCGATCACGGAATGTATATCGGGCAGCTTCCTGACTGGTCCAACGCATTATGCCGCCGATTGTTGGCCGACCGATTGATCAGTTATCTGCCTGACCAGATCATTGTAAACGAATATTTTCCGGGCCAAGGTATCGCGAACCATATCGATTGTGAGCCCTGTTTTAATGACACAATAATTTCACTCAGCCTGATCTCCACTTGTGTCATGGATATAATCAATAAAGAGGATCCGACAAAGCGGCTGGAATTACTTTTGCCACCGCGGAGTTTAGTCGTGCTCAGCGGCGAGGCAAGGTACCGATGGACTCATGGAATTGCTGGCCGACGAGTAGATGAGTTCAACGGGGTGAAGATTGTGCGGGAACGGCGTATATCGCTTACATTTAGAAAGGTTATTTTAAATGGTCGGGATAAAGGAAATTGCATGATCGTTTAGCGCGAACAGTTCCACCTTCCTGGCCCCATGCTATTTACCATTTGAACGTCAAATTAAAAGAAGGCATACTTTTGATATTACACCAAATATTATTTTTAACTACTTGTTTCATTGAAATGTATCTGGGAACAACTAGACAAGCCTTTTTTAAAGACCACCCATCTAGATTTCAATCTGTTTTTACTGGTGAAAATATTGAGGAAGCAAAGCGGTTTCGTTCTGCATACGGAAATGAAAGTTGTGGTATATATGAATTAGATGTAGTGAGAAGTATGATATTACACAAATACTAGGAACTCAAAATCTCAATAATATGCATAAAAATTATTTCTGATTTTGTAACACTTTAATTTTACAAGCTGCAAGATTTTATCATAGTTAAGTATCGATTGCTCTTGTTGATTAGGTGTATCTATCCATTGCCTGGTCAATAAAAATAACAATTTCAGGTTGCTTGGCATTATCTCTCAGGTAAGTACATCGTGCTTTCTCAGGCACGTAAAAAACGTTGTAGGCTAAGTATTCGTCAGTACCTTCTGGATCAGCACCTTCAAACTCACCCTGCCCTTCCCTTCGTTTTTGATGCAATTCTGCAAATGCATCAGATATATATTTCAGGAAGATCAAGCCTAAAACCACATGTTTATATATGCAGCGTTCATATTGCTTCTAAGCTTGTCAGTTGCAGCCCAAAGGGTCTTTTCGATTTCTCGTATATTGCTCATGTTATTTAATCAAGGCCTGTTTGATCAAGCTCATTATGTACTCTAAATTTGAATCGTTATCTACAATTATTTCATAGTCGCCATTGCCCCAATGCCCAATTTCTGAGACATCTCTCATTAAGCTCTTGGGATCATCGAGAGTGCCTTTTTTCACATTGATCCACATTTTTAGATACCTTTTTAAAAGTGTTACGTCAACTATATTAGTGCCTTTCTTAAAAGCTATATAGTCTTTCTTAGCCTGAATATCTATATCTGGGCTAAGGTTTAAAATTGCAGTTTTAAAAGCGTAATATAGTTCTCCTATTTCTTCAGGTACTCGTGCAATGTGATCCTCTTCAATAAAGGTTTTAATTTCTTTTGTTACCTTTTCTAATTGTTTATTCTGCTCGGCAATTGGTTTAATACTAGGTGCTGATGCGGATTTTTTAATAGGGCTGATAACAATTATATCTCCTTCAAACCTTTTTACCTCCCAAAGTTCAATAGATAGATCTTTAAAATTGGTAGACTGTTTTTGGAAATCGGTAAACGCCGAAGAAACGAACATAACCTTACTTTGACTCCAATCGATCTGGTCGCGTTTTAAATTTTTCTGTTTGCTTTCATTATACTCGATAATAAAATCAGCCTTGTATTCAAGCATCAAATTTAGATATGAAACGCCCTGGTCAACAACACTATAATTGCGGTCTCTTTTGTACTCGATTATAACAAATGCATTGTTCTCGCTATCAAACGCAAGTGTGTCAATTCGACTGTTTTTAATAATAAATTCTGACTTAATAAATTCGAGATTAGCTATTTCGAAAAGGTTCTGATCAAAGACTTTCTGCAAGTCTCGTTCGAGTTTAAAAGGAAATTCTTTTAGCGGACTTAATTCAGGGTTGCGGGTTGAGTAAATAATCATCAAGAATAGGCTTTGTAAATTCTAGGCACAACAGTAGCACCTTCAAATATATCGAATATCATCGTTACTTGCGAACAGACAATCAACCGAGTCAAAAGTCCTTAAAGATAAAGTGGTTAGCTTTGATTAGTAAATTCCTGTAAAGGGCTTAAGTGTATTTTTAACTATGGTGCAAGAAGGTCGGGTTAAGCCTTGAACACACTTGCAACGCTCAGGTGATCCTGTACCCCCTCCTATAAATCGGACTGTTAAAGGACGAAAAGTCTTAACTTCAACAATGTTTAATATTCTGTATATTGGCTTATTAAGCCTTATTCAATAATTTATGCCGCAAAAGATTCAAAATAGTTTTTACCAACTAAAAGGAGAGGTGAACATCTTTAACAAAAAAGCTGTAAGATATACGGTGCAAAAGGTGGATTTAACATATCTCAAAAAGCTTTTTAAGACACGTAAGTACAAGGAACAAGCGCTTAAACCCAATCTTAGTGCGGCTTATGATGTGTACCTGTTTTATAAAAGAAATACCACCCCTGTAAAGTGGAAAGACTTTATTGAAACCATCGCCGATCCGAATGAGGACATTTTGAAAAATCGGATCGGACATTCCGAAAGCTATATTTTACTGTTAAATAGTAAGATATCGAAACAATTCTACTGCTCCACCGGTGGCTTTGGGCATATCGATGTTATGGACGTGGCCACAAATGATCTTGGTATTCAAATCCTGTCACGCATCGTTAAAGCGGAAGACAAAGCCCTTCGATCCACCAAAGAAAAAACCTTTACGGGCAATGTTGAAGGAGCAGTCAAGTTTTTCAGAAATGAAAATAACTTTTACGACAATGAAAGTTTTGGTACAGTCTACAATGAGTTACGTGCTGCACTTACCAAAGCAAAACTGGTTAATCATTTTGGGTTCTCCGCAAAAGATTTGCGTGCCAACAATCTCTGTATCGCCAAAAACTCCTTTTCGATCAAGAAGTCGGTATCGTTCAAAGAGCTGTTGCGTATCATTGATTCTTGTGAGAAGATATTGAAACTACCGATTACGGTTGAGATCAATTCGATCACTAAGATCGATCGGAAAAACACGGCGCTGGTTAGCAGCCTGAACAAAGACCTGGATAAAGTGATTTATGCCAATTATAAAAAAGCGGCGGACTTTGTTAGCGTTGAGATTAGTCACAAAGAGTTTGAAAAATATTATATGTCTGACCAGACCAAATTATCCTTAAGGATAAGCCGCAAGGCACATGACGTCGAATATGAAGCGCCAATTCGGGACATTCAAACCATTCTTGACGAGATCAGAAACGTAAATTCTAAATTAACTAAAGACGAATTAGATTTGATGCTCGACAACGGGAGCATCCAGACCTTTGATGCAGACGGGAATACCCTCACAACAGATACCATTAGACATCATTACTGTACAGAAATCCAACAGGGCCTAAAAAGCTATTTCCTGATTGAAAAGGACTGGTATGAAATCGGCCGGTCCATGATTGATAAAATCAATGTAACCTGTACCAATTTTGTAGTTGAAAAACAATATACAGGCCCGGCAATGCCCAAATGGCCATCAACGCAATCGGAGAATGCGTTCAACGCTTCACTTCTCGGTACAGCGAATACCCTTGCTTTTGATTTGATTACGCCGCTAAATATTGAAGTTTGTGATATTTTAAGATGGGATAAGGATAATATCTATTTATACCATGTAAAGAAGGGCTTTGATAATTCTATGCGTGATCTATGCGGGCAGGTAAGTATTGCAGCCAGAAAAGTGCTCGAGGATTCTAAGAATAAATTCACATTCCTTGGGAGCTTGTATGATGCTTTAACGGCAAGTAAAGGTACTTCTAATTACTACAAAAAAGCACGAAAAGAATTGGGGAAAATTTCAAGAGTCGATTTTATAAAGCTTTTTCAGGAACGAAAAATTGTTTTTGTCCTAGCGGTGCAGGACAGAGCAAAGTCTGTCAGAACACTTGAAAAAAACATGGCTGACTTTGATTCAAATATTGCTAAGTTCTCGCTTAATGAGCTAACACAGAAAATGAGAAATTTGGATGTGGCACTTGAAATTTTGCAGCTGGCGAAATAACTAAGATATTAATACTTCGATTTACTTGACTATGCTACTTCTCTTTTAAGCGTTTAAAGTAAAGATAAGTAGCAAAATATCACTTTAAGCTAATATTATCCTTTATGAGCAAAGTTCATCAATGGTTTTCAGTCCTAATTGAGCTAAACATTGCGTTTCATCTCCAGCGTATGGGGCCTTGACGGGAATAAGTCTAAATGGTTCATTCTCGTTTGCAATTTTCGCAATTGTATTATTATCGATTACTGAATCGCCAAAAGTCTGTTTGTATATAGTACATTCTCCCGCTGCAACAAGTCTTAATTTATCTTTGGACGCGTCGGGTGTAATCGCAATATTGAATCCTTGCCCACCCATGCGGACACTTGGATATAGTATACCTTCAAACCCATGACGAATAACCATTTCCGTGTACAAGGCTGAAATTAGATAGTCATGATCCGAACGGATTTCCTCCTTGCCAAATTCACTGGCTATATATTTACTAACGAGCAATGATGCTTCTTTTATCTCAGGATACTGTTCCAAATTTCGCTCAAAATCGGCAATCAATTTTCGGGTGTGGGAGCTTGAATTATAAAACTGCTTATTATGAAGCACAGCAACCATTCTGATATCATCTGTGACTTCCCATCTACTGTAAGCTATTCGTTTCACCCCACAATTTTTTTCTTCTCTCATCCACGGCAAAGCTTCTGTAGTTACAACCACTCTTTCATTATCTAAATCATCCTTATCAAGCTCTTCAGGAATAATACTGCCATAAAACATCGTTCGGTTCGGTGTACTGGCTCTTTGATAGGTTTTATTGAATTGCTGAGGCTTATAGCTGTGAGCTGAACGAGTTAAATACGGCCACTGATCATCTTCAGGTCTGGCCCTAATGATTTTCTTCCCAGGGTGAAAATTGTATTCTATTACTGAAACTTTGCCGAATACCTTGAAAAGGGAATTGATGTCATTTATCGGGGATGAACTTAAATCTAGTGATTTAAGTTTGGTTATCGCATCTTTAATTTCTTCAATTGCCATGTCTAAAGTTAAAAAAACAAATTGACCTAAAACTGAAGTTGTAAAAAATTGAAAATAGAGCTTCTACCTTCTAAATATCTTTCATAATCTCTTATAGTTATACCCTTAAATTTGTAAATCAATTATTATAACCTACTTCAGCAATCCACAGATAGTATGCTTTATGCGCTTTATTTAATTCGGTATCCATTAATAGGGAAGATAATTATTTATCATATTTTTTATAATTCAAACCAGATACTTGAATAAGTAACAATTTAAAGAAATTAAAAATACACATAAACATTCGGCCAATACACTATTAAGTGCCTTTACACTATTCAAAGACAACCACGGCAAAACCCCAATTACCAAAAAATTATAGCAGACTAATAAGCAATAACACTCTATTTAACTCTGTAAAATAGCAGAGATAATTTTTGGAGTAGCAGTAAACAAGCAACTTCACAAATCCCCCTCATTTGGACGGTAAAATACCCGACCACGGAATAAATTTTTATTTAATTTGTTGTGCTATTTTTCTACTTTAAAATAGGTTCCTTCAATAAAGTCAAAGTGTATCAAAACATTCGGTTACCACAGCCTTTCGAGGGGTTTATCTCATTGATGATTCCCATACACAACAATCTCTTGAGTATCGTCCAATTTATAAGCATTTACAGTCCCTCAAATATAGTTTACATGATAGCTACACTTCAAAATCCCTTGTAAATGGTTCGAGTTTAGTCTTGTTGGGGCTACCAAAGTATGTACTTACAAGTTTACCCGGTAGCCCCGAAAAGACTCGAACCACTACACAGCTGCTTTTTCAAATTTCCGTATCTATCAATTTTCGTTTTAGTGCTGCCATATCACGGCTTATCTTATTTTCCTGAACTCTGGCGTATATTTGAGTTGTGGTTATTTTAGTATGCCCCAACATTTTGCTAACGGTTTCAATAGGAACGTCATTGCCTAACGTAACCGTTGTGGCAAATGTATGTCGCGCCACATGTGTTGTTAAATTTTTATCTATTTCGCACAAATCAGCAATCTCTTTCAAGTAGGCGTTCATTTTCTGGTTACTCTTTATTGGAAGCAATTTGTTTGTAGCAACACACCACTCGCTATCTTTATATTTCTTAATAATAGCCAATGCTTGGGGAAGCAATGGAACATTAGCAACGATTGCTGTCTTTGTCCGGCTTGTTTCTATCCAATATTCATCATCATTTCTTCGATGGATATGTGCAGGTGTGAGTTTCTGGGCATCTACAAAAGCATAACCAGTGTAACAGCTAAAGAGAAAACAATCTCTAACCTCTTCTAAGCGCTTTATCTTTAACTCCTTTGACGAAAGCATAGATAACTCCAATTCTGATAAATGAGCTCGGGCAATTTTACGGGTGGTGCATTTGAATGCTAGGAATGGATTATGTGTTATCCATTTATTATTCACAGCAATTGACAAAATTCTTTTTAAGCGTTTGATATAACTCATTACGGTGTTATGCTCAATCCCTTCCTGCACCTTCAGATATTTCTCGAATTGGCTTATAAACGTAAAATCAAGCTCTTCAAGCAACATATCAGATTTCTTATAGTTCTTTAAGACAAACGCGCTAACCTTGCCTCTTATGGTCTTATATTTAGTTACTGTGGCCTTTACGTAATCTTTCCCAACAAGGCTCTCGATCTCCTGATTATGCTCATCAAAAATTTCCAGTAAGCTTTTACTTGGAAGCTCAACTAGTGCTTGACCTGTAAATTTGATTTTAATGTCATCTGCACTAAAATTTTCACCATTTCGATTAAACGCTGTGTAAATCTGGAATAATTCGTTGCTTATTTCATTGATGTATCTGTTAGTGACCCGCACTTCGTCACCGTTGCCTTTCATGAAACCAGTACGCGCGTCCCATTTTTTGAGATTCAACTTCTTTTTAAGAGATATTTCCGCTCTTTTACCTTCGACGGTAACCCTTGCGTATAGCGGAACGAGGCCATTGCTGTCTGCTTTAGCTTTGTTTGTCCAGAAAAGGACCGAAAAACTTTTAGAATTTTTCATAGACCATGAATTTTTAGTGACCGAATTAATACGTTTTGAATTGTTTTGATTTGCTTTTCAATTCATTCAAAATCAATCAATTATGACCTATTCGGTTACCTCAAATTTAATGAAATACGATAGGTAACCGAATAGGTAACCGAGTATGTCATTTTTCTTGGTATGAAACGGGCGCTTATGGCATAAAAAAAGCGCCTAAATCATTGATTTAAGCGCTTTAGATAGGTTTTGTCACCTTTTTGGCGGAATGGACGGGACTCGAACCCGCGACCTCCTGCGTGACAGGCAGGCATTCTAACCAGCTGAACTACCACTCCTCCCGTTTGGGACTGCAAATATAGGAACTAGTATTTGTAATCCCAAAATATATTTTAAAAAATTATGCAGTAGTTCCTTCTTTTAATTTCTCTGCATTTTCAGCAAACTGCAACGATTCCATAATCTCCTGTAAATCACCGTTCATAACACCTGGAAGGTTATAAATAGTTAAACCAATGCGGTGCTCGGTAACACGGCCTTGTGGGTAATTATAGGTACGAACCTTGGCCGAACGGTCTCCGGTTGACACCATGGTCTTTCTTTTCTTCGAAGTTTCTTCTAAATGCTTCTGCAATTCCATCTCGTAAACACGTGAGCGGAGTACCTGCAGGGCTTTGTCGTAGTTCTTCAGTTGTGATTTCTGATCCTGACACTGGGCCACAATACCGGTAGGTAAGTGGGTTAAGCGCACTGCAGAATAAGTGGTGTTTACCGACTGACCGCCCGGACCTGATGCACAAAACAAATCCTTACGGATATCGCTTACCTGCAAATCAATATCAAACTCATCTACTTCGGGCAATACCACCACAGTGGCTGCAGAGGTGTGTACGCGGCCTTGTGTTTCGGTATCGGGCACGCGCTGTACACGGTGTACACCCGATTCAAATTTCAAGTTACCGTAAGCGTCATCGGCCAGTACGTTAAGCACAACTTCTTTATAACCCCCTGATGTTCCTTCGGTAAAATCCACCAATTCGGTTTTCCAGCCGCGGCGTTCACAATAGCGCATATACATACGGTAAAGGTCACCGGCAAAAAGTGCGGCTTCGTCGCCACCGGTACCACCACGAATCTCAATAATGGCATGCTTGGTATCTTCCGGATCTTTAGGAATCAGCATTACCCGGATTTCTTCTTCCTTCTCGTCACGCTGAGCTATCAGTTCATCCAGTTCCATTTTTGCCATTTCGCGAAAATCAGCATCCTTTTCGTTCGCTAAAATCTCCTTGTTGGCATCTATGTTACTCATAATGTTCTTGTAGATCTTGTATTGCTCTACAATAACCGTCAAGTCTTTATACTCTTTGCTCAACTGCGCAAAGCGTTTCATATCGGCCATGGCATCGGGGCTACTTAGTTCTTGTTCAACCGTTTGCCAGCGGTCGCGTATTAATTCTAATTTCTCTAACATGATGTTTTCTTCTTCTCTGAAAATCAGTTACAGTGTTTCAACGGTTACTATGGTCCCGCTTTATACTCTGCAAGTCTTTTGTCCAGCCTATGTATTACTACTCCCAAAAAAGCTTTCGCCGCAATTGGATTTATAGTAACAGGGCTTGTGCAAAAAAGCTAACAAAAATACGCATTTTCAGGCAGATAAGTATACGCCTGCTCGCTAATAAGGGTAAGCTTAGCGTAAAATCATTGCAGGGCAGCAGGGAGGGTGTTAATGTATTAGATTTCGTTGATCCGTTCAAAGTAGTTTAGCTCTACCTTACCGTCATCCATTACCGCAAAGGAGTTAAAATGGATCCACTCGCCCAGGTTAACGTATTTGCTGTTGTTACCCAGGTCAATCACCAATGGTAAATGCCGGTGCCCAAAAATTAAGTAATCATAATGTGCAGTTTGAAGCGCCTCGCGGGCAAAACTCACCAGCCACTCATTCTCAAACATTTTTTGTTCCTTAGGCGCTTCGTTAGCTAAGCGGCTATGGCCCGACCAATAATTGGCCAAACCTACACCAAAATTGGGATGTAAGCGCTCAAACAGCCACTGACATAAACGGCTGCGAAAAACCTTTTTAAGTACTTTATATTTACCATCACCCGGACCTAAACCATCGCCATGGTGCAAATACAGTTTTTTACCCTGACGTTCAATAATCAGTTCGTTATTAATAATGGTGGCGTTTAGCTCCTGAACAAAGTAATCGAACATCCACATATCATGGTTGCCCTTAAACATATACAGCTGCACACCGCTATCCACCAGTTCGGCCAGCTTACCCAAAAAACGGATATAGCCACGAGGTACCACCGTTTTATATTCGAACCAAAAATCAAATACATCGCCCACTAAAAATAATTCGGCAGCGTCGTGCTTAATGCTATCGAGCCAGCGCACAAACCGGGCTTCACGTTCCCTGCTGCTGGCATAGCCTAAAGCTCCTAAGTGAATATCAGATGCGAAATATATTTTGGTACGGGTACTCATGAAGGAAACAAAAATAGGTTATTAGGTTGAAAGGAGGAAGGGTGCGAGGTATTAGGTTTCGGGGGAGCGGGGAAGGATGTTGCGAGGAGCGAGGTACAGGGTAGGATTGCGGTTTATTCCTTTACCCTCTGCCCAAACGCAATATCTTACTCCCACTCCTCGAACCCCGCTCCCTGCAACTTTCTGCCACGCAACCAAAAACCCCTACTCAAACGCCCACCAGACGGCGGTTTTTGTCGGAGTACCAAGAGTATAAGGTTCGCCAATGCGTGGTGTGTTTACGGTGATGCCTAAACTTTCGGCGGCGGGTATTAGCAGGTTTACCGGCTCGTTCCAGGGGTGGATGCTTTCAGCAAATTTGGCCCAGTGTACGGGCTGTATCATACGGGCTTGCAGATCGTGCGCGGCTTGGGCTGTTTGAGTAGGATGCATGTGATGATGCGCCCAGGCCTCGTTATATTGTCCACACTCCATTAGTGCTAAGTTAAAAGGGCCGTACCGTTCACCTATTTGTTTAAAATGACTGCCGTAACCACCGTCGCCGCTGTAAAACATACGGTAGGCTCCGGCTTGTATTACGTACGATGCCCATAGTGTTTTCATTTCGGCAAAGGTGCGGTTACTGCGGTGCCGGGCCGGAGTGGCGGTCACCTTTATACCAGCGGGAAGCGTATAGCTTTCGTTCCAGTTGAGTTCGGTAATATTTTCGGGTTTAAAGCCCCAATATAAAAAGTGTGAACCTACTCCTTTGGGCACCACCACCATTTTAATCCGGTCGCGCAGCTTTTTAACCGTACGGTAGTCCAGGTGGTCGTAATGGTCGTGCGAGATAATGAGCACATCTATCATGGGCATATCATCGGCACTGTAATTCTTACTGCCTTTAAACGCCTTAATCATACCCGGAATTGGTCCTGCGTGGTTGCTGAAGATAGGGTCGATCAGGATGTTGCCGCTTTGTGTTTTAATGAGCACCGACGAATGCCCGAACCAAACCACCGTAGGTGCATTAACGGCCAAATTCTTTACATCGGTTTTAACCCAGGGTAACGGCACCTGTGGGGTAACCGATTGGGGTCGGCTGAATATTGATTTAAGCGCGCCGCCTTTGTTAACCTCACTGCTATCGTCGTTATCTATATTCTGAAACTCTCCGTTTTTGTAATTAGGCAATTGTTGCAGTTTGGCTAACGCGTCTCCATCAGGGTTTTTGCCTAACGACCGCACCATACCGCACCCCAATGTAAACAGCACCAATGAAAGTAAGATGAACTGGCTGGGCAGGTATTTCGCGTGCAAAAACTTCATGTATAAATATTTACACCTAATAACGATAACTATCGGAAATACGTGCTTTATGGTTTAAGTGTTTTCCAATGAAAAAACATAAGGGCTAAAAACTTAACTGAACGCTTCCCTATAGGCTACCATAACAGCCAGGCGGGTATCGCGGTCTAAATCAAAATCTTCAGGCATATCGGGCCGTTTAGGTTTCTCATTTTTATACTCTACGGGAAACAACGCAATAAAGCCAGGCAAATCAATTTCATCCTGTATCCATTCCGTTCTATTGTATATATCACCTAACTTCAGTTCAAACAGCCGCAATTGTTGGGAATCCATAAGGGCAAAGATAGGGGATTAGAAGCAAGAGCCAAGAAACAAGAGCCAAGTGAAACTCTTTGAAACTATCAGTTTAATTCTTTCTTCTTGTTTCTTGTCTCTCACCTCTTGTCTCCCCTCCATCCGCTTGCATATCTGCCTAACAAATCCCAATTTCGCAGCCGTAATAGCAAAGTGTAAATGATAGATCATCATATTAAAATAGCCCAGGAGCTTTCCGTGGCCTCAAAACAAGTAACTGCAACCGTTACTTTGTTAGATGAAGGCGCAACCGTCCCTTTTATTTCCCGTTACCGTAAAGAATTGACCGGCAGTTTAGATGAGGTGCAAATCACCAGCATCCGCGACCGCGTACAGCAACTGCGCGACCTGGACAAACGCCGCGAATCCATTTTAAAATCGCTTACCGATATGGGCAAGCTAACGCCCGAACTGCAAAAGCAGATTGATGAGGCCGAAACTATGGTGGCTTTAGAGGATATATACCTGCCCTACCGCCCAAAACGTACCACCCGTGCTACTAAGGCCCGCGAAAAAGGGTTACAACCCCTGGCCGACCTGATATTTACACAAAACAAAGTTGACCTTTCTGCCGAAGCCAATAACTATGTTGATTCGGAAAAAGGTGTTGCCACCGCAGAGGAAGCCTTAGCCGGTGCACGCGACATTATTGCTGAAACCATTAGTGAGAACGCCGAGATACGTGCGCAGCTGCGCGATATGTTTATTAATAAAGGAACTTTTCAATCTAAAGTAGCCCCGGGTAAGGAAGAAGCCGGCATTAAGTATAAAGATTATTTCGACTGGACGGAGCCGGTTAAAACAGCACCATCGCACCGGGTATTGGCTATGCGCCGTGGAGAAAAAGAAGAGATCTTGTACCTGGATATTATGCCGCCCGAGGATGAAGCCATTGTATTACTGGACCGTACGTTTGTAACAGCCAATAATGCATCAAGCGACCAGATCCGTTTAGCCATTGCCGATGGTTATAAGCGCCTGCTTAAACCATCCATGGAAACTGAGGCCCGTTTGCTCACTAAAAAGAAAGCCGACGAAGAAGCTATCCGCGTATTTGCCGAAAACGCACGTCAGTTATTGCTGGCTGCGCCACTGGGACAAAAACGGGTTATGGCTGTTGACCCTGGCTTTCGTACTGGTTGTAAAGTGGTTTGCCTGGATGAACAAGGCAAGTTACTGGAATATACGGCTATTTTCCCGCATACCGGTGCAGGGCAGGCCCGTGAGGCCGAAAAAACGGTTAAGCAACTGTTTGATACCTATAAAATTGAAGCTATTGCTATTGGCAATGGTACCGCAGGCCGCGAAACCGAGACCTTTATACGTAACCTGCAACTGCCGGGTGTAACCATTGTAATGGTGAACGAGAGCGGCGCGTCTATTTACTCGGCATCAGAAGTGGCACGTGAGGAGTTTCCTGATAAGGATGTTACCGTGCGCGGTGCGGTATCCATCGGTCGCCGTTTAATGGACCCACTGGCCGAACTGGTGAAGATTGACCCAAAATCAATTGGTGTGGGCCAATACCAGCACGATGTGGATCAGAACAAGCTCCAAACTTCGTTAGATGATACCGTAATTAGCTGCGTAAATGCGGTTGGAGTTGAACTCAATACGGCCAGTAAACAAGTGCTGGCTTATGTATCGGGGCTTGGGCCGCAACTGGCACAAAATATTGTAGATTACCGTAACCAAAACGGTGCCTTTAAACGTCGTGATCAATTAAAGAAAGTTCCGCGTTTGGGCGATAAGGCTTTTGAGCAGGCAGCTGGTTTCTTGCGCATCCAAGGTTCCGATAATCCTTTAGAGGCAAGTGGTGTACACCCCGAGCGTTATAGTTTGGTGGAGCAAATAGCTAAAGACAACAATGCCACCATCCGCGACCTCATGACTAACGACAAGCTCCGCAAGAGCATCCCGCTGCAAAAATACACCTCAGATAAGGTGGGTTTGCCTACCCTTACCGATATTATGGCCGAGTTGGCTAAACCCGGCCGCGATCCGCGTGAACAGTTTGAAGCCTTTAGCTTTACAGAGGGCGTAAACGAAATAAAAGATTTAAAGGTTGGCATGAAGTTGCCGGGTATTGTAACCAACATAACCGCCTTTGGTGCCTTTGTTGATATTGGCGTTCATCAGGATGGTTTAGTGCATTTAAGCCAGATTACTAACCGCTTTATTAAGGACCCTAACGAAGTTTTGAAAGTGCATCAGCACGTGGAAGTAACCGTTACAGAAGTAGATGCCAGCCGCAAACGCATCTCATTGAGTATGAAAGAAAGCGAGAAGGAAAAGCCAAGGGAAAATAATAACGTTAGAAAGCCTGCTCCAGCTGGCAGTAATAACCCTAACCGAGGCAAACAGCGCGAACCTGAAACCGATATGCAAAGCAAACTGGCTGCACTAAAAGCTAAGTTTAAATAAGCAATAGACGTATTATAATTATTGTTACCGGTGATATTATCCAGCTAAATGTGGATGAGATCACCGGTTTTTTTGTTTAAATTGCTTTACTTCAAACAAAACGGTTAAATTTCTAAACCATTAGTAGCGTATTTAATTTCGGTTACGTTTAGGCTGGTATTAAACTACTTTATTTAAAAGATTGTACCATGAAAAAGCTACACTCACTATTCAAACAACGAGCTGCAATTATAGGCATAATGGGCTTAATGGCTTTGTCGTTCACTTCGTGCCTAAAAAACAATGATAATAACGGCGTAGAAGCGCCCCCATCAGCTTTGATCTCTGTGGTTAACGCATCACCGGGCACGCAGCCGCTCGATTTTTATCTCGATCAAAACAAAGCCAATGTTCAGGCTATAAGCTATGGTAGCGGGCTGGATTACCTGAAAGCCTATGTAGGGAAAAGAACGGCAGCCTTTTACCTGGCGGGCACACAGCAAAAAATTAAATCGGACACGGCTACCCTGCGGGCCGATCGCTTTTACACCCTATATTTAACTAACGTTTCTACCACACCCGACTTTTTGTTATTGCAGGATGCCATCGTTAAACCGGCTGCCGGAACCGCCACTATACGCCTGGTTAATGTAAGTGCCGATGCTCCGGCAGTTGACCTGGCTATTAAAAACGGACAGGTATTGGCCACCAATAAAGCCTACAAAGGTTATTCGGACTTTATATCGATACCCGGTGGCAATACCCATACTTTAGAGGTTCGCCAGGCTGGTACTACCACGGTATTGGCTACAATTAATGATGTTCAGCTACACAACAATTCGGTTTATACCGTTTGGCTGCAAGGCGTAACTGCCGCTACTGATGCCAATAAGCTAACTGCAAAAATACAAACCAACGCTTATTATTATTAAGCGGTAAATATGATAACAGGAAAGGTCCGGCACTTGGTAGTACCGGACCTTTCCTGTTTAATAATCAGGATATTCTTTTAGTACTTATAGGAACTATCCATTCTTTACAAGAGCATACCGGGCATTCGTGCGCCTCTTGCTCAGGGTTTTCCAGTTGGCCGCAATCAACACAAGCGAATGGTCCGGCACCGTACACCTGTTTTACTTTTGTAAGAAGCGGGTCCGGGAAAATGGGTAAACCCGGCTTTACTTCCTCATCTGTATAAAACAGCACACTAAACAGGCCCGATGTTTCTATCAAAACTGTTTTAACCTGACCTAAGTGTTCCACATTCAGCACCCTTAGCTCCGAAAAAAACTCATCCTTTGTTAAACCCGATGCCTTAAAGGCATCCATCATTATCTTACCATCTTTAATAAGGTAAGATGGTTCTCCCTCCATTACCTTTTCAAACCAGGTAACTTTATCTGCTAGTTTGGTAACAAAAATGTACAGCAGTATTACCACTATAAAAACCGTTAACGCCTGTAAAATACCTACATCTTCGTAAAACATAGGATCACCGGCTGCCGAACCTAAGCCAATAATCAGCACCAGTTCAAAAACAGAAAGCTGCTTAATACCTCTTTTGCCCGATGCTCTTAAAGTGACCAGTATGATTACAAACATAATAACCGAACGCAATACCACTTCCAGTAAAAAACTGTAGGGCATGCCGTTCATTAACACTCTTTTCCATTCTATATCCATTATATCGTATATCTAAAAATGCTAATTCACATTAAAAATCAGATAGCTTGTCAATATACAATTCTATTAACTATCTAATTACAGAACACCAAGCCTTTATTGTTGTTGTGTAATGATGAAGGTATTACTGGCTGGTGCAAACGGTTATATTGGAACAAGGCTTATACCTTGTTTGCTGGAGAAAGGCCATACGGTGGTTTGCCTTGTGCGCGATAAACGACGCTTTAAAGAAAACAGCGATTTCAGCGACCGCGTTACCGTTATTACCGGCGACCTGCTCCACTCAGAAAGCTTACAAGAATTTCCTGCCGATATTGATGCAGCTTATTACTTAGTGCATTCTATGGCCGAAGGAAGTGGTTTTTCGGAAATGGAAGAAAAATCGGCACGCAACTTTGTTAATTCGCTTGAAAAAACCTATTGCAAACAGATTATTTATTTGAGCGGCATCAGTAACGATGAGGGCTTGTCTCAACACTTAACATCCCGCCGTAAGGTAGAAGACGTATTGCAGGAAAGCAAATCGGCGTTAACCGTTTTAAGGGCGGCTATTATTATAGGATCCGGCAGTGCATCGTTTGAGATCATTAGGGACCTTACCGAAAAGCTGCCCGTAATGACCGTGCCTCGCTGGGTAAATACATGCTGCCAGCCCATTGGCATTCGCGATGTGCTCTTTTACCTGGAGAATGTACTGGTGAACGAAAAAACCTACGATCAGAACTTTGATATTGGTGGGCCCGATATTTTATCGTTTAAGCAAATGATGCTTACCTATGCCAAGGTGCGCAAGCTAAAGCGTTATATTATTACCATTCCTTTTCTGTCGCCTAATATATCGTCGTACTGGCTTTACTTTGTTACATCCACCAGTTATTCACTGGCGCAAAGTTTGGTTAACAGTATGAAAAATGAAACTGTTTGCCGCAATAATGCCATTAATGACATCATACCGCATGAGTGCATAAGCTATGAGGATGCATTGCGACTTGCCTTTGAAAAAATTGAGCAAAACTCCATCGTTTCCAGCTGGAAAGACGCACTGAATATGGGCTACCTACGGTCGGAGTTTATGGATCAGATCAAGGTTCCTCAAAACGGCACACAGGAATACAAAGTTAAATTACCTTTTACAACGGGTGCTGAGCAGGTATTTAAAAACATATGGGCCATTGGTGGTAACCGTGGATGGTACTATTGGGACTGGATATGGGGCATCCGCGGTTTTATAGATAAGCTTTTTGGTGGCGTGGGCTTACGTCGTGGCCGCACTAGTACCGACAGAATAGCACCCGGCGATGTCATAGATTTTTGGCGCGTACTGCTGGCCGATAAAGATAATAAACGCTTATTGCTTTACGCCGAAATGAAGTTGCCCGGCGAGGCGTGGCTGGAGTTTAAAATTATAAACCACCATGGTAAAATGTTTTTAAGCCAGATAGCCACTTTTAGGCCTAATGGTTTATGGGGACGCATGTATTGGGCAGCAATGTTTCCTTTCCATATTTTTATATTTAAGGGGATGGCAAATAAGATCGTTAATTATGGTCAGCCAACTTTAGTATAAAGCAAGAAGCCCATCCGTATTTTACAGATGGGCTTCTTGCTTTATAATGGGAATATGAGCTTAATAGATAGTTGGGCCACCGCCGCCGCCCGGAGGGCCTCCCTGGCCGCCGCCGCCAAAGCCGCCACCACGCATTCCACGGCCTTCGCCGCCGCCTTCCTGACCACCTTGCGGGCGACCAGCAAATTTTTGTAAGCGCAGGGTAAAGGTTACTAAGAAGTAGCGTCCTAACCTGTTGTTACTGCTTTGGGTAATTGAAGTACCTGTTGCACTACTGGTATAACCTTTATTTTGGTTAAGTATATCAAACACACCTGCACGTATAGTACCTGCATAGTTTTTAAGAAACCTGCGCTCAATGTAACCGTTTAAGATATTGGTTGGCGCAACCGGTACGCTGTAACCATAAAAGTTATTGCGGTAGTAATCATAGCTTACTGTCCAGTTTGTCCATAAATAATTTTTGCCTGTAAGGGTTAAAGCCAGCGTTTTAAAATTAGAATTTAAGGCTGTAAGGCTGTTATTAATGGAGTTATTGGTTTTATTTACACTGTAGCTTGCACCAACTTGTGCATCAATAACATTGGTAATATCGGTTCTGAAACGGATATCGGGTGTATAGTTCCAGTTTTTAGCAATGTTCTTTTGTGAACTTTCTATGGTAGTAATTGAATCAACCGAGCCTACATAACCAATATTGTTGGTATAGCTAACCGTTCCTCTCAGGTACAAAGTATACCTGCGGTTTTGCCATGGCTTAGCGTAAGTAACCTGGCCGCTACCGTTATAATAGCCATCTACGTTCTGGTAAGTAGTTAAGTTGGTGTTTTGTAATGGTTTGTAAAATGCGTTATTATTTAAGGCCGCACTTTGGGGTATGGCAATTAAGTTGGTTACAATTTTATTATTAGTTTGCGTGAACGAGAGGTTGGTAAAGATCAGATCGCCGGATTGGAAACTGAATTTATTGTAACGTAACGATATAGTATTTTGAAACTCTGGCTTCAGGAACGGATTACCTAAAACCGGGTAGAAGGCGTTCGACCTGTCAACCACCGGTTGCAGTTGGTTAAACGTTGGTATATTGTTGTTACCATTATAGTTTGCACTAAAGGTTTGGCTACGGGAGAAATTGTAAACAAACCTAGCTTGCGGCGCAAAATTAACCGTTGTTTGGCGGGTATTGGTAGGTATAACGGTTTGGTTATTAATGATGATTGGATTAATGGTTAAGTTCCTGTTTTCGCCGGCCAAAATAGCAGGCTGCACACCGGCTCCTAAGGTGTAGTTGTATTTAGGTTTAATTACCCTAAAGCTTAAACCAGCCCGATGTGTGGTAAAATTGAAGTTAAAGCTGTTGCTAAACTGTGGGTTAAAGTTGTAAACGTTGCTTCCGGTAACTAACGAATCGGTAACCTTATCACTTGTAGTAGCCGACCGGTTGAAAGCATAATTAAACTCCAGGTACGATACCTTGCTTAACGGTTCAATGTAAGATGCTGTTGCGCCAACAGAGTTGGTTTTGCTGTTAACATCAATTAACTGGTTAAGTGGTACGGTTGGCCTGCCTGCTATGTAAACGTATACCGGGTTTTGAGCCTGATCATTCTGGCTGGTGTTAGCGCTAAGATTTAAACTGAAGTTGCGGCCACGGCTATTAAAGCGGTGGTTATATAATGCAATTATACCTGCATTTGGCGAATTTGAATTAGCGTAAGTTTTGCTGTTATATGTTAAGTTACGTGATGCTGCTGAAGATTGCTGTGATACCTGCTCTTCTGAAATAGTTAATGTTTTAGCATACGAAAAGGTAGGTGTAACTTTTAGGTAGTTAACGGTATCGGGCTTGTACTCCAGGTTAAAGGTAAAACGGTGATTGATGTTGTTATCATTTTGCACACTGTTTTGGGTGGTTTTGCTGGATAATGCTCCCGTGTTTTCCTGAATAATGTTGCTGGTAGTGTAGGTGTCGTTATCGGCAAAACTGTAACTGCCATAAACTGAAACGTATTTACCCCACTGATCGCGGTAGTTACCGCCAATAGAACGGGCTGTTGTAATACCATTTTGATTGCTGGTTGCACCGCCAGCTGCTCTTGTTGCATTACCACGGCCACCGCCGCCTCCACCACCGCCAAAGTTGCCACCGGCACCGCCGCCTCCACCACCAAACGAAAACGTATTGAGGTTGGTGTTATTCATGTTTCCTAAAATGGATATCTGCTGGTCGCCTTTAAACTTAAAATAGTTTATAGAGCCCACGTAGCGGTTCTTGTTATTTTGCTGCTGTAAAAAGCTCGAATTATTATCCTGTTTTTTGGGTAATAGATCTTGCCCGTCTCCAGCGGTAAGCTGTAATGAGTTACCATAGTTCTTATCCTTACGAATGGTAATATTTAATACCTTTTGAGGTTCGCCGGTTTTTATACCGGTTAAATTAGCCTGGTCGCCATAGTCGTCAACAATTTGCATGTTCTCGGCTAAATCGGCAGGTAAATTACGGGTTAACGAGGTTACATCACCACCCATATAATCCTTACCATTGATACGCACTTTAGTCACCGACTGCCCTTGAGCCGTAATAGCACCAGTACTGGCATCTACATCAACACCTGTTGATTTCTTCAACGCATCTTCCAGTGTAGCGTTGGCCCGCAGGTTAAGGGCTTTAATATTGTACTGTACCGTATCTTCTTTAATTACAACCGGGCTTGCAGCACCTACTACAGTAACCGCATTCAATTGCCTGGCCTCAGCCTTTAATACAATGGAACCCAAATCGGCCGATTGGCCGGTGGCAGGTAGCGTATAATGCTTAATTAAACCTTCATAACCTATAGAGGTTATGGTTAAGTTTAGCTTGGTACCCTTTACTCCTGTAAAAGAAAACTTACCATCCACATTTACAGAACCATTAATGTTATCATTCAAATCGGATGTTAGTTTAATGGTACTGCCAGGAATAGCCTGTTTAGTAGAATCTATTACAATACCATGCACCTCGCGGACGGTTTGTGCTTGTGTGTAAGTTGCCAGGCTTATAAGCATGGCTAATAATGCGTAAAAACGTTTCATATAATTAATTGCGGACTTAAGTATGATATTGTTGTTATTGGGTAACAACTACCTATTACAGTATTTGACTACAAAAGTTCAATTTCTTTTACTTAAATAATTAATAATCATATGATTGTTACAAGAACGCTATTATAGGCTTACAATCGATTACAAGTTTAGATTGACCATTTTGCTTAATAGTAAAATATGCAAGTACTTTCATAAAACCTAATTGCATGTATGGCTCACAAAAATGGCAGCACTGGTTACTAAAATCAGCAATGCGGTTTAAATTTTTTACGGCTACTGCCTTAACTGAAAGTCACAAGTTTTCTTTAAGTTAAGATGCGGCGATGCGAATAAGATATCCTTGAAGTGCAAGGCGAAAACTATTGTAAAACTAAATACGCCGCTTAAGTGTCAGGATAACTGTTTCAAACTTTTTGTCGCGGTATATTTCTACCAAAACATTTCTGTTATGTTGCGATTTGAACAGATTATCAATATCAACAATACTCATCCTGTCAACGTTTTTAAAGTTAACTGCCGTTATTTCATCATCGGCTGTTAAGCCGGCTTCATCTGCCGCCGACCCTGGTTCAACCCTGCTTATTAAGATACGTTTAAGATCGGGGCCCGCAGCATAGTACTCTATGCCACTCATATCGTGTTCAAATGGCTCCTTAAGCCGGTAATTGGGCTTCATATACATTAAGCCATTTTTATAATCTAATATCAGGTAAAACCTTTTTAATATTCCTAACCCTATATTACCATCGCGCGCAACAAAAAATCTACTGCTTGCGTTGGTATCCGGAAACGAGGTAATTACATCATAAAACCTGTACTTACCAATAGTTAACTGCTTAATGCGGCTAATATAACCGTTAATAGGCCCTGTAATACCAACCCCTAAATTAGCAGCAACTATTTTGCGGGAAACATCCCTGTTGCCTTGCAGCTTTTCCAGTGAAAGCGGATGCCCTGCTCCTAAATCAATAATAAATTTATTTTCTGCAAGGCAGCTATCGGGCAGCATAATAGCGGTGTTCAGGTATGGTTTACGATCTTCTATATTTAAAGGAACAATAATTCCTTTTTTAAAAGGCTTTAACATTCCCGACCGGGCTACCACCAGGGTGCTATCTATAAAATTGATCTTTACAGAAAGTTCCGAAAAAAACTCATAGCCCAGCAGCCCATGTATGGGCATGCCTGTATAATTAGAAAGCCCAAAATGATCTTCTTTGAGTATGGCTGCATTTACCATACTACTTTTAATGGCATTGCCTACTTTTACATCTATTTCGGAGGTGGTATAGGCTTCAAAACTTTCTGCATTGCCGCTGCCAAAAATTTTAACGGTACGCCTGGTCACCAAATCAATAGAATCTACCAATTTAGGATCGGTAATCAGCATAAAACCAACACCTGTATCGAGCACAAAATTGAACGGTCCTTTACTATTGATATATACTGGTACAATGATCATATCGCGCATTAAGCGAAAATGAAATTTTACCTGTTTAGCATTATCCCCAATGTTAAAATGCTGCGCATGAGCTAAAAAAGCCATGCATAGTAAAAAGAGGATTAATAACAGGTACTTGCTCCTATTTAATATTAGGTACAACGTACATTTAATTGGTTGTATAAAGCTACGTTAAAAGACTGGATTAAGGAACATTGTTATAAATGCATTACCACTAAGCTGCAACATCAAAATATAGCGCATAAAAAAAGCAGGTAATGAATTACCTGCTTTTTTTATGCGTTTTAAAATGACCTTAACTATCCTTTTTCAACTCCCCCTTTAGTTCAGGATTTTGCGGAGGAAGTTTATCCACTTCACGTTCTGTTTCGGTTTGCTGTATATGTACGGCATATTCGGCAGGTTCTATATGGCTGCAATTAGCTTCGGCATACACCTGGGTAAACTCAGCGCCTATATATAAAATAGCGGCGGTATAATAAATCCATACCAACAATACAATTACAGATCCTGCAGCACCATAAGCTGAGCCCTGCGCCGAATATTTTAAGTACAAGCTTATAATGAACTGACCTAACATAAATAGCACGGCTGTAAACAAAGCACCGGAGCGTACATCTTTCCACTTGATCTTAACATCAGGCAAAAATTTGAATATAATACCAAACAAGGTAGCAATCACTAAAAACGATATACCCAAGTTTACCAGCTCAATCAGGCGCTCGGTAATAGATGGCAAAAAGTGACTTATCTTACTGCTAATGGCATTTACAATGATATTGACTAACAGGGAAACCAGTAATAAAAACCCTAAACTAACAATTAGCGAAAATGATAAAAAACGATTTTGCAGCATTTTAAGCCAGCCTTTTTTAGGCTTGGCCTTCACCCGCCAAATGGTATTAAGCGAATCCTGTATCTCCATAAATATACTGCTGGCACCCAACAATAATGTTGCTATGCCCGATACCAACGCAACTCCACTTTTACCCGAAAACTGGAGATTTTTAATGATGTCCTGAATCTGCTTTGCCGCCTCTGGTCCTACGTACTGGTCTATTTGACTATATAATTTATTGCTGGCCGAATCGGGTCCTAAAAAGATACCTGCCAAAGAGAGTATGAGGATAAGTAATGGAGCAATTGAAAAAATAGTATAGTAGGCCAAAGAGGCACTCAGCTTTAAACCGTTATCGTTTGAAAAGCTCGAGAACGTAGCCATCAAAACTTTCCATAAACTTTTAAGATAATCTTTGCTAAATACTTTCATAGATAAACCCAATGTTTGTTTAGATAATTTCACTTACAGGAATTTGTTTTAACTTAAGTGGTTACCTTTAAGTAAACTTAAACACATGTTCAAAAACCCGGTAATTATCCTGCTATTAATATTTTTAACGCTAAGCAAATTTAGTGCCTCAGCGCAAAACACCGTTATTTGGTTGGTAAGGCATGCCGAAAAGGAAACAATAAACCCAACTGAAAGAGACCCTGAATTATCTCAACTGGGTCTTAAGCGAGCGGCCGACCTGGGTAAAGTACTTCAAAAAGAGAAAATTAGCACCATATATAGCACCAATTACAAACGCACATTAGCTACAGTAACGCCATTGGCTAACGCTTTACAGCTAAACCCGGTTACTTACAATCCTAAAGATGCCGCAGCTACTGCCGGTAAGGTATTGCAAGAAAACAAAGGAAAAACTGCCTTAATTGTAGGACATTCAAATACAATTATACCCATCATAAAAGCGCTTAACTACAATGTGCCGCTTGAAGAGTTAACAGATGATGATTACGACATGCTCTTTAAAGTAGTTATAGATCAAAGCGGCAAAGCTACCGTTACTATCTCCCACTATGGCGCGGCGCATCATACTACTGATATTCAAAATAAAAAAGCAATGACTACGCCAATGAATTAACAGGTAGCTCTACCGGTTAGCTACGATCAGCAGGTCCAGGTCTTTGCAAGGAATGTTAAAGCGCTCGCTCAGATATTTATTGGTTAACTGTCCGTGATAAATGTATACCGCATTGCGGATACCGGTTTTTTGCCATATCACGTTATTAATGCCGCCGCTTTCGCCTATATCTAACAGTATTGGTGTGAATATATTAGTCAACGCATAGGTAGCAGTACGGGCCACGCGCGATGCAATGTTGGGCACACAATAATGGATTACATCATGCTTGCGAAAAACCGGGTGGGTATGGTTGGTTACTTCCGAAGTTTCGAAACAACCACCCTGGTCTATACTTACATCAATAACAACAGAGTTGGGTTTCATGCGGCTTACCGTTTCTTCACTAATAATGCACGGACTACGCCCATCTTCGGTACGTAGGGCTCCTATCACCACATCGCAGGTAGTCACGGCTTTTTCGAGCACAATGGGTTGTATAACCGAGGTAAATACCCGGCTGCCAATGTTGTTTTGCAACCTGCGCAGTTTATAAATTGATGGATCGAAAACCTTCACATCGGCACCTAATGATATAGCAGTGCGGGCCGCGTACTCGCCCACTGTACCGGCTCCTAAAATGACGATTTCGGTTGGTGGCACACCGGTTATACCACCCAGCATTAGTCCCTTGCCACCAAAGGTGTTGCTCAGGTATTCGGCCGCTATAGAGATGGAGGTAGCACCTACAATTTCGCTCATGGCACGAACCACACTTAAAACGTTACCTTCATCGCGCAGGTGTTCAAATGATAAGGCGGTTATGCGTTTGTTGATAAGGGCTTGCAGGCAATCAACCTTCAGCGTAGAAATTTGCAGGGTAGAAATGAGGATTTGGCCGGGTTTCATCAGCTCAATTTCGGCCATAGTAGGCGGAGCTACTTTGATAATGATGTCGGCTTCGTAAACCTTTTTTACATCGTACACAATTTGTGCGCCTTGTTCACTGTAATGATTATCTAAAAAGTTAGCGGCTGTACCGGCATTGGTTTCGAGTAATACCTCATGGCCATTATTTACCAGCAATGCCACCGATAGGGGCGTTAAGGTGATCCGGTTTTCCTGAAAGGACACTTCGCGGGGAATACCAATGTAAAGCGAGTTTTTTTTGCTTCTGGTTTCCAGCATCGATTCCTGTGGCTGCATCATGGCCTGCTTGGCCACATCAGAAAATCCACTATATAACCCTGAACTCATATCTTAATATTTAGTACGGCTTTACAGGTAGTAGATGTAAAGGCCAATGAAGATAAGCAAATTTTGTGAATGAATGTTTAAATACTTTCAAACGAGAAATGCCGCGTTTGCTGGTCTGATACCTGTATGGTAACCTTGATATAGTTCAACGGCAACAGATCGGGTATTTTTTCGGGCCACTCTATCAGGCAGTAGTCCCCCGAGTAAAAATATTCCTCATAGCCCATATCTAAAGCCTCATCCTGACTTTTAAGCCTGTAAAAATCAAAGTGATAAACGCTGGCATTAGTACCGGCATAATCGTTCACAATAGAAAAGGTAGGGCTGGTCACTTCATCGGTAACGCCTAACTTCTGGCACAAGGCTTTAATGAATGTAGTTTTACCTGCACCCATATCGCCATAAAACAGAAAGATCTTTTGGCTGCCCGCAAAGTTAATAAGCGATTGCGCAGTGGCAGGGAGTTCAGCAAGCGAGGTAACGGAAAGGTTAGATACTTGCTGGGTCATATAATACAATATCTAATTCAGATAACTTCCTAAACCCTTTATCGGCTGTAATGAAAGAAACGTTTTCAATAAGTGCAGATGCTGCAATAATACTGTCGGGTAATTTGAGTTTATAATCGCGTCTTATCTCAATAGTTTTTTGTTTTATAGGGATGTTAATATTTATAACATTAACATCCTCAATAAATTCATCAAGTATTTGTTTGGCTAAGGGATTCCGGCTGTGATAGGCGTACAATTCTATTTCGGTAATAAATGAAATATAGATCGAGTAACCATCAAGTAAATCAGCCACAACATGGTCATTGTTCAATAAGTAAATACAAATGTTGGTATCTACAAAAAGCTTACTCCCATTCATTTCTTAATTGCTGCTGAATTTTTTGTGGGTCTTCGTTTACTTTTAAGGCACCGCAAAATTTGTACGCATCAAACTTTTTTTCCGGCATACGATCGGCAATAGCCTTTTTTGCTTTGCTTATATCCTTTTCGTTTTTAACAACAACTACCATACTCAAATATACAAAATTACTTACTACCGTAAGTAATTACCGGAATGATCATCTCTTCTAACGAGATACCTCCATGTTGAAAGGTTTCGTTATAAAAGTTCATGAAGTGATTATAGTTATTAGGGTAAACAAAGTAACTATCGCCTTTGGCAAATACGAAGCTGCTGCTCACGTGTAGTTTGGGCAACATAGCATCATGCGGATTGCGGATGTGCAATACATCTTTAGCGTTGAAGTTCAGGTTTTTACCTTGTTTATAGCGCAGGTTGGTATTGGTGTTTTTATCGCCGATGATTTTGCTTGGTGTTTTAACCCTTATGGTACCGTGGTCGGTAGTAATGATCACCTTTACTTGCTTGGTTGCCAAGAACTTTAACAGGTCAAACAATGGCGAGTGCTCAAACCACGATAGCGTTAACGAACGGTAAGCGGCATCATCGCTGGCCAGCTCACGGATCATTTGCATATCGGTACGGGCATGCGAAAGCATATCCACAAAGTTATACACCACCACGTTCAGCTCGTTTTTCATCAGGTTGTTAACCGAATCGTTCAGGGCACGGCCTTCATCAATATTCAGGATCTTATGATAAGAGAATTTACAATCCTTACGGAGTGAGCGCTTAATGTTATCAGCTAAAAAAGCTTCTTCGTGCAGGTTTTTGCCACCCTCATCCTCATCGTTCTGCCACATACCGGGAAAACGTTTTTCCATATCCAAAGGCATTAGGCCGGCAAAAATAGAGTTACGGGCATACTGGGTAGCGGTAGGTAAAATACTGTAATAAGTATCTTCTTCTTCCAGCCTGAAATATTCGGAAATAATAGGGTTAATGATCTTGAACTGATCGTACCTTAGGTTATCTATTAATATAAAAAACACCGGGGTGCTATCCATACGGCTAAACACCTTGTTTTTAAACAATTGGTGTGATAACGCAGGTGCGTCTTTAGGGTTTTTCAACCAATCGATATAATTACGCTCTACAAACTTACAAAACTGAACGTTGGCTTCGGCTTTTTGCATGGTGAGTATCTCGTGCATACCGGCATCTTCCAGCTTTTCCAGCTCCAGTTCCCAATATATCAGCTTCTTGTATACCTCAACCCACTCCTGGTGACTCAGGTTATCGTTAAGCGTCATACCCAACTGCCTGAAATCCTGCTGATAGGCCATGGTTGTTTTTTCGGTAACCAAACGTTTATTCTCAGTCAGCTTTTTAATGGTCAGCAATATTTGCTTTGGGTTAACTGGCTTAATCAGGTAATCGTCAATTTTAGAACCTATGGCATCTTCCATCATAGGTTCTTCCTCATTTTTGGTGATGAGTACTATAGGTACATCGGCGTTGATAGCCTTTATTTGGGTTAGGGTTTCCAGTCCGGTTAAGCCGGGCATGTTCTCATCTAAAAAAACAAGGTCGAAATAGCCGTTACGAAACTCTTCCAGGGCGTCTGATCCGTTAGTTACTGTTTTAACCTTGTAGCCTTTTTCGTTTAAAAAAAGCACATGTGGTCTTAATAGATCTATTTCGTCATCGGCCCAAAGTATAGTAGTTTCTTGCATGGTATCTTAATAATGTATCAGTTTATAACTTTTAACGTACCCTTTTGTTGTCGGAATTAAAGTGTGTTTAACAAAAAATAACAAAATAATGCTTTAGGGTATATGTTAAATTAACACTTTTGCACAGAATATAAGCGGTTTGAATAAGAAAAAAATAATTAACGATCCGGTTTACGGTTTTATCAGCATACCAACCGAACTGGTTTTCGACCTGATAGAGCACCCGTATTTTCAACGGCTTCGCTATATAAAGCAACTGGGCATGACCCACCTGGTATATCCGGGCGCGTTGCACTCCCGTTTTCATCATGCCCTTGGAGCCATGCACCTCATGAGCCTGGCCATAAAAACCCTGAGCGATAAAGGCCAGGAATTAACCCAGCAAGAGGAAGAGGCTGTAATGATAGCCATTTTACTGCACGATATTGGCCACGGCCCGTTTTCACACGCACTGGAAAAACATATTGTGCAAGGTATAGATCACGAGGATATTTCTACCTTGCTTATGAACAGGTTAAATATCGGTTTTAATGGCCGCTTAACCATGGCTATTGAAATCTTTAATGACAGATATCATAAAAGGTTCCTGCATCAACTGGTATCCAGCCAGTTAGATATGGATAGGCTGGATTACTTAAACCGCGATAGCTTTTACACCGGTGTATCTGAAGGGATAATTAGCTCTGAGCGCATTATTAAAATGCTTAATGTGGTTGATGATGCCATTGTGGTTGAAGAAAAAGGTATATATTCAATTGAGAAATTTTTAGTGGCGCGCCGTTTAATGTACTGGCAGGTATATTTACACAAAACCGTAACCTCGGGCGAGCAAATGCTGGGTAAGATCTTAAAACGAGCCAGGCAGCTATCGCTAAGAGGTGAGCAACTTTTTTCTACACCGGCTTTAAACCATTTCCTGCAAAAAAATATCTCAAAGGAACAGTTCATCAATGAAGACCATCATATTGAGACGTTTACCTGTTTAGATGATACCGATATTATGGCCGCTGTTAAGGTATGGACACGGCATGCTGATAAAGTATTGGCTTTACTATGTGAAAACTTTATACACCGAAAGCTCTACCATGTTGATATTACCAGCACTAAGCCCGATGCCGCTACAGTTGATGAATTAAGGCAGAAGGCCATGAAAAAGTACGACCTGTGTTTCGAAGATGCCGGTTATTTCGTCTTTACAGATGTGATTAGCAATAACGCTTATAAAGTTGGCGATGCTAACATTAAAATATTGATGAAAGGCGGCACCATAAATGATATTACCACTGCAAGCGATAATTCAAATTTAGAAGCATTAGCCAAAACGGTAGAAAAATACATCTTTTGTTATGCTAAACACTTAATATAAGTGTTAACAATATGTTTATAATTTGTTGCTTAACTTTTAACCTTTAAATTTGCCCGATGCAATTTACTGCGCATGAAATAAGCTTACTGCTAAACGGAACTGTTGAAGGCGATCCTAACACTTCTATTAGCAAGTTGGCAAAAATTGAAGAAGCTACGGCCGAGGCATTGTCCTTTTTGGCAAACCCTAAATATGAGCAGTATTTGTATCATACTAAAGCCTCCATTGTTATAGTCAACAAAAACTTAACCGTTACGGAGCCTGTTACTTGTACGCTAATACGGGTTGACGATGCTTATGGTGCGTTTTCGGTACTACTCGAAAAATATAACACCTTAAAACTCAATAAAACAGGTATAGAACAGCCAAGTTACTTGCATCCATCAGCTATTATGGGCCAAAATGCATATCTGGGTGCTTTTGCTTATATTGGTGCCGAAGTTAAATTAGGAGAAAATTGCAAAATTTATCCTAATTGTTATGTAGGCGATAATGTAACTTTGGGCGATAACGTAACCCTTTTTGCAGGTGTAAAAATTTACGCTGATTGTGTAATTGGAAACAATGTAACCATACATGCCGGCGCGGTTATAGGCAGCGATGGCTTTGGTTTTGCACCAACCAGCAATGGTACCTACAATAAAATAAGCCAGATTGGCAATGTTATTATTGAGGACAATGTGGAAATTGGCGCCAATACAACCATAGACAGGGCTACCATGGGTTCTACAGTAATACGCCAGGGCGTAAAGTTGGATAACCTGATACAAATTGCACACAATGCCGAAATTGGCGCAAATACTGTAATTGCGGCGCAAAGTGGCATATCGGGCAGTACCAAAATTGGCGAAAATGTAATAATGGGTGGCCAGGTTGGTGTGGTTGGCCATATCAGCATTGCCAGGGGCTCGCAAATACAGGCGCAAACCGGCATTAACAGGAGTATTGAAGAAGAAGGCAAAAAATGGGGTGGTGTATTGGTTCAGCCTTATCAAGGCTTTTTGCGATCGCAATTAATAGTTCACCAGTTACCTGAGTTTAAAAAACGAATAGAAGAATTAGAAAAAATAATTGCTGAGCTGCGCAATAAACAGGAAGTTATCCACTGATGCAGCTGACAAGTATATGAACGTAAAGCAAAGAACTATCAAAGCTCCTGTAGCCGTATCGGGCACCGGGCTACATACCGGCGAACGGGTAACGATGACATTTAATCCGGCACCGGAAAATCACGGTTTTAAATTCAGGCGTACAGACCTGGAAGGAACACCTATTATTGATGCCGATGTTGATAATGTGACTGACACCTCACGTGGTACCACCATTACCCAAAACGGAGCAAGTGTAAGCACGGTTGAACATGTGCTTGCCGCTTTGGTTGGCCTGGAGATGGATAACATTCTGATTGACCTGGACGGCCCCGAAACACCTATAATGGACGGCAGTTCCATTTCGTTTGTGGACGCTTTAATTGAAGCCGGCACACAAGATCAGGATGCTGACCGCGAATATTACCATATTCCATACAATATTCACTATTCGGAAACAGACCGCAAGGTGGAGATGGTGGCAATGCCTTTGGATGATGATTACCGCTTTACCTGTATGGTCGATTACAATTCGCCAGTATTAGGTACGCAGCATGCCAGTATATCAACTATATCCGAATTCAAAAAAGAAATTGCCAGTTGCCGTACCTTTTGCTTTTTGCATGAACTGGAAATGCTGATGAAGCATAACCTGATTAAAGGTGGCGATATCAACAACGCCATTGTGGTGGTTGATAAGCATGTAGATGCCGAAGAACTGGCCCATTTGGCCAAATTGTTCAATCGTGAGGATATTGATGTGGCCCCGCAGGGTATATTAAACAATATTGAGCTTCGTCATCAAAACGAGCCTGCCCGCCATAAATTGCTGGATATGATAGGCGACCTGGCCTTAGTTGGCGTGCCGTTGCGCGGCCATATTATGGCTGCCCGTCCCGGTCATGCGGCTAATGTAGCCTTCGCCAAAAAAATAAAGGCCTTAATTAAAAAGGAACGCAGCCGTAAGCATGTAAAGGTATATAACCCTAATGCCAAGCCGGTTTACGATACCGTGCAGATCATGAATATTTTGCCGCACCGTCCGCCTATGTTGCTGGTCGATAAAATATTAGAGCTGACCAAAACTCACGTGGTTGGCCTTAAGGCAGTAACCATGAATGAACCATTTTTTGTAGGCCATTTTCCGGGCGCACCGGTAATGCCGGGTGTACTGCAAATAGAAGCCATGGCACAAACAGGCGGTATATTAGTATTAAACACAGTTCCAGATCCCGAAAATTGGCTTACTTTGTTCCTCAAAATTGAGAACGCTCGTTTTAAAGACAAGGTATTGCCCGGCGATACGTTAATATTCAGGTGTGACCTGATAGCGCCTATAAGACGTGGCATTGCACAAATGAAGGGCATTGGCATGGTTGGCGAAAAAATTGTAGTAGAGGCCGAACTAATGGCGCAAATTGTTAAATATAAGTAAGCATGATCCAGCCATTAGCCTATATACATCCGCAAGCAAAAATTGCGGATAATGTTGTGATAGAGCCTTTTGTTACCATTTATAAAGATGTAGAAATAGGAGAAGGTTCATGGATCGGCTCTAACGTAACCATTATGGATGGTGCGCGCATTGGTAAAAACTGCCGTATTTTTCCTGGTGCTGTTATATCGGCCATTCCGCAGGACTTGAAGTTTAAGGGCGAAAACACCCTGGTTACTATAGGCGATAATACAACCATCCGCGAATGCGTAACTATTAACCGCGGCACAAAAGACCATTGGAAAACTGAGATAGGCAGTAACTGCTTAATAATGGCTTACTGCCACGTTGCACACGATTGTGTAATAGGCAACAATTGTATTTTCTCTAACAATACTACTATTGCAGGCCACGTTACCGTAGGCGATAATGTAGTGCTGGCAGGTATGGTGGCTATACACCAGTTTTGTAATGTTGGTTCGCACGCATTTGTAACCGGAGGTTCCTTGGTGCGTAAAGATGTTCCGCCTTATGTAAAGGCCGCCCGCGAACCACTATCATATGCCGGTGTTAATTCGGTTGGTTTACGTCGCCGTGGTTACAGCGAAGAAAAGATAAACGAGATCCAGGATATATACCGTACCCTTTTTGTTAAAAATAGTAATGTTACTAAAGCTATGGAAATCATCGAAGCCGATTTTCGCCCAACAGCCGAACGCGATGAGATTCTGAACTTTATACAAAGCTCGCAACGCGGTATCATGAAGGGGTTTGGTAATTCGTAATTAGTTCATAGTTGGTAGTTCATGGTTCATAGCCGAAAATCACCTATGAACTATCAACCAAGCATCTTTCATCATGAACTATCAACTATGAACCACGGACTAAAAATCACCCTCACCAACACCGGCCGCCGCTTCAACCGCGACTGGGTTTTTAAGGGGATAGATTATACGTTTACCTCCGGAAACAGCTATGCCGTGCTGGGGCCTAATGGCTCGGGAAAATCTACTCTGCTGCAAATACTCAATGGCAGTTTGTCGCCTTCTGCGGGCACGGTTACCTTCTTTCAAAACGAACAGCCGATTGATATAGAAACGGTATTTAAACACATTACCCTTGCCGCGCCATATCTCGAACTCATTGAAGAATTTAGCCTACAAGAAGTGATCGATTTTCACTTTCAGTTTAAACCCTATATTGCCGGTATGGATAAAGCTGGCCTCATTGCCTTACTGGGCATGCAAACCAGCAAGAACAAGCTTGTTAAATACTTTTCATCGGGCATGAAGCAACGCTTAAAGCTGGCCCTGGCGTTTTGCTCAGATACAGCTATATTAATGCTGGATGAGCCGACATCTAACCTGGATACGCAAGGTGTAGAATGGTACCGGGAACTGGTTAAGCAATATGCAGGCAACCGACTCATCATTGTAGGTTCGAACCAGGAACAGGAATACAGCTTTTGCAAAGACAAATTGATTATTACCGATTATAAATAATTTGTTTTTATATTAACAGCTGAATATGAAAACCTTATCCAGCATTATAGCCTTATTGTTTCTCGTTGTTTTCAGCCTGCACGCCCAGCAAAAGAAGCAAATTTATCAGTTAGAGGCCAACGCCCAACTCCATAATAATGGAAGCATTTATCATTCGGGGGTTGGTTTTGCCGTAGGTGCATACTACCCTATTTCTCCATCTTTTAACATTGGGCCAACATTATCTGCTGATTTTATATCAGCCGGTAACCCGTCGAGGTCTTATAATCCGGTTTCCATCAGGTTTACAACTCTATGGTTCCCAGAAAATCTTTTGAATAAAATTGCACCAACCAAAGCATGGTCTATGCTGTATTTTAAGGCGGGTTTAGGTCATAGCTTTAATTATGATAGCAGTACCGATAAACTTGTGCTTAATTCTGCTTACTTTGATGTAGCATTTATGCTCCCCTGTAAAAACACGTGCTATAAACTTACATGCCGGAGTTACCACTATTGCCGTAAAAAATTATATTGGAAGCTCGCCAAATGCTAACCTTACCACGTTAGGTATTGGCTATAACCTATTTAAGTATAAAACCAAAACACCTGTTAACTAACTGCTTGATTGTTTACTGTTAAGTTCCTAAGTTTGGCTCTTTAAGTTTTATTATGTCTAAAGCATCAGAAATAAAGAACGGAAATATACTCCGCTTTAATGGAGAATTAGTTCAGGTAGAAGAGTTTTTACACCGCACCCCGGGTAACTTACGCGCCTTTTACCAGGCTCGTATGCGTAATGTTAAAAGTGGCAAACTGGTAGAATATCGTTTCCGTACCGATGAGGAAGTAACCATTGCCCGGGTAGAAACCAGCGATTACCAATATTTATATGAAGATGGTAACGATATGGTGGTAATGGATAACGCCACTTACGAGCAGTTTAATGTGCCTAAATTCTTGTTCGGTAATGCTGTAAAGTTTTTGAAAGAAGGTGTGAATGTGGTGATTGCCTTTGAAAGTGATGAACCCATTATGGCGCAGGCGCCGGCATCGGTTGAGCTGGAAATCACCTATTCGGAGCCTGCTGTTAAAGGTGACACTTCAACCAACGCGCTAAAAGCAGCTACTGTTGAAACAGGTGCCGAAATACGGGTGCCTTTATTTATCAATCAGGGTGATAGGGTAAAAGTTGATACTGCTACCGGCAATTATATTGAGCGGGTTAAAGCTTGAATGAAAGGTTAGATTTTATAGGAAAGGTTCTGCTTAATCAGAACCTTTTTTGTTTACTGAGATATTATTGAAAATTAATGATCCGCAGCTACTCTATTAAAATGTCAGTCTGAGCTTGTCGAAGACCGAGCTTGCGTCCAAGTCTTCGACAAGCTCAGACTGACAGGGCAATTACTAAGTGCATTCTTATCATGACCAAAGCCGAACTCCGCAAAATATATATTACCAAGCGCAATCAACTATCACAGTTAGCGTACGATGATCTGAACCAAAAGTTATTGTTGCAATTTCAGCAGTTGGATTTAAGCGGCATCAATTGCATTCATCTGTTTTTGCCCATCCATAAACGCAAGGAGCCGGATACATTTTTGATGCGCAATTGGCTAACGGCCCACCATCCGCAAATAACACTTGTAATTCCTAAAGCAAATTTTGCTGATAGCACCATCCAAAACTTTGCCGATGATGCCGACCTGCAACTGGCTATTAACGCTTTCGGCATCCCCGAGCCAGTTACCGGCAATGAAGTTGATCCTTTACTTATAGATTTGATGCTGGTGCCCCTTTTAACCTTCGATAAGCGAGGCTACCGAGTGGGCTATGGCAAAGGCTTCTATGACCGGTTGATGGCCCAGTGTCGCCCAGATACACGGTTTATAGGCCTTTCGTTTTTTGAGCCCGTGGAGAGTATAGATGATGTGGATGATTGGGATAGAAGGATAGATTTTTGTTTGTTACCCGGGTAATGATAAACAAACCCTCATTGCGAGGAACGAAGCGAACTCTGCGTAGAAAAGTGGTTCGCTATCTATCAGTGCAGCGATTGCTTCGTTCCTAGCAATGACGTGTAGGGAATATTATCCCGCCACTATATGTCCAGTTCCAGCAATACCGGGCAATGGTCAGAATGCCTTGCTTCGGGTAATATGGCAGCCCTCTTTATAGCGCTTTCCAGCTCTTTAGTTACCATATTATAATCAATACGCCAGCCCAGGTTTTTTGCGCGCGAATTAGCACGGAAACTCCACCAGCTATAATTATGCGGTTCTTTGTTGAGGTAACGAAACGTATCTATAAAGCCCGATTCGCAAAAATTGTCCATCCAGGCTCGCTCTTCGGGCAAAAAGCCTGATGAATTAGCGTTAGATTTTGGATTATGAATATCAATTGCCTTATGACATATATTATAGTCGCCGCATACAACCAATTTGGGGTAAGCCCATTTCAGTTGATTAAGGTAAGTGCCAAACTCCTCTAAAAAACGATATTTAAACACCTGGCGTTCGTCACCGCTACTTCCCGATGGAAAGTAGGCGCTCATTACTGATATATCTTCAAAATCAATCCTAATACAGCGGCCCTCGCGGTCGAAATCTTCAATACCGCAACCATACTCTACATGCTGGGGCGTTTGTTTGGTAAAAATAGCCGTACCGCTATAACCCTTCTTTTCGGCAGGGAACCAATAGTGCTGGTAGCCCATTTGCTCTACCAGTATGAGGTCGGTCAACACATCAGGCGACGCTTTGATCTCCTGCAGGCAAACCACATCGGCATCGGTAGCTTGCAGCCAGCTTAACCAGCCCTTGCTTATGGCCGAACGTATGCCGTTCACATTATATGTTATGATTTTCATGTTAATCTATCTTGTACCGAGATCTTAGTTTTACACTAATTGTCAGTCTGAGCTTGTCGAAGACTTAGTAAAGCATACAAGTCTTCGACAAGCTCAGACTGACAGATCAAGGAGTTTCCCTACATTAAGCTATTTAACCTGCAGCAGTTTATCGAGCTGCTTGCATTCTTTCTTCTTTAACAGTTCCACTGTCATGGGTACATCTTTCAGCGGACGGTCCTTCTTATCCTTTTCTACAGCAGCTATTAAATCAACCATATCAATGCCGCTTACCACTTCGCCATACACGGTATAACCATGATCTAATTGCGGGGTGCCACCTACTGTTTTGTATACGGCACGTTGCCAGGCCGGTACTTTAAAACCTTTCAGGCGGGTTTGTTCCAACGTATCTAAACGGCCATCGGTTTGGCGCTTTCCTTCCACAATGTAGAACTGACTACTACTGGATGCCTTGGTCGGGTTATCGTCGCGGGCGGCAGCCAATACACCGCGCTTATGAAACAAGCTATCTTTAAACTCGGCGGGTACGGTGTATTTAGGACCGCCTTCGCCTAATTCTTGTCCGGCTTTGGCTCCCCTGGAATCGGGATCACCGCCCTGGATCATAAAGTTTTGAATTACTCTATGAAACAACGTGCCGTTATAAAAACCTTGTTTGGTGAGCTTAATGAAGTTATCGCGGTGCTTAGGCGTTTCGTTATACAGGCGAATGATCACCTGGCCGTATGCCGTTTTAATACGCACGTATTGGTTTTTAGGCGGCTTGGCCAGCAAAGTGGTTACCGTAAGCAAAAAGCAAAGGGTTAATAATCCTCTCATTGTTAAGAATGAATATCAGCAAAGTAAGTAACAATGAGCGACTTCATCATCATTTCCTGTTCTAACAGCGTATAACCGGGGATAGGCTTTACCAGTTTCCAATGTGGCCATCCATCCTGATCGGCACCTTCCAGTTCGTAAAAGCCCATTTGGCTAAACAGCTTACAGGTGGCAATGTGCATCAACTCTTCCTTTTGGCGTTTGGTGAACTTTTTTGGCCCCTGGCCCAGCTCCTGCACGCCAATTAAAAACAACAGTACTTTTATATCAGGAATGTCAGAGTCAAAATCTTCGGCAATACGCTGCTGCAGTTCTTTAAATTTTATATTTATTTCAGCAGGTTTCATATAGGTGCAAAGATACAGAGAAAATAGAACTGAGCGCTAAGTACCTATTATAACCGGCAGCTTTCACTAATTGTGGATATACTAAAGGTTAGCTTAGGTAATAGCCAATCAGTGTTCACACTACTGTTGAATGATATGCCCGCAAAAACTCTTTAAAATTTCAAAAAATTGCATTTTCTTTCATTTAAATAGGTTTTCGCAGGTTGAAGAGCAAGACATTTTAGTGCAATTGGGCCAACTAAGTGTTCACGCGTGAACACTTATGAGCGGTTTGTGAACACTTTCGTGAACGCTTTTTGCTTAGGCTACGGCCTCTAAAATGTCTTTAGCTGACAGTTTTTGCTGCTCGCCTGTTTCCATGCTTTTAAAGGTTAACAAGCCGCTTTCCATTTCATCACTACCAATTACCACCACGTAAGGAATGTGCTTGTTGTTGGCGTAATCCAGCTGTTTTTTGATCTTGGCACCGGCCGGGTATAACTCGGCATTCAGGTTAGCGTTGCGTAATTGCTGTAACAACGGTAGGGCATAGGCTTCGCCGGCGGCATCAAACGGACAAATCAGCACCCGGGTAGTTTGGTTATTGGAGGCCGGGAAAAGTTGCAGCTCTTCCAACACATCATAAATACGGTCGGCACCAAAAGATATACCTGCGCCGGTAAGGCCTTTTAAGCCGAACATGCCGGTAAGGTCGTCATAACGGCCGCCTCCGCCAATGCTGCCCATAGCTACTTCGTTGGTTTTCACTTCGAAAATGGCACCGGTGTAATAGTTTAAACCGCGGGCCAGGGTAATATCCAGTTCAACCGTTGCTTTTTGCAGTTTAAAGCTTTGCAGGTAAGTAAAAATGGTTTCCAGCTCGGTAATGCCCTTTAAGCCAACGGCCGATGAGGCCAGGATGGTTTTTAAGCTTTCCAGTTTTTCGGCGTTAGTGCCTTGCAGCAAGATAACCGGGCGCAGTTGGTCAACGTCTTCCTGGGTAAAGCCTTTGGTCAATAGTTCGGTCACTACGCCATCCAGGCCTATCTTGTCCAGCTTATCTATAGCCACAGTCATGTCTACAATCAGTTCCGGCTTGCCAATTATTTCGGCTATGCCGGATAAGATCTTTCGGTTATTGATCTTGATGTTGAAATCGGTCAATCCCAAATTGCTCAACGCTTCATCATAGATCAATATAAACTCCGCCTCATTCAATAACGAATCGGATCCTACCACATCGGCATCGCACTGGTAAAACTCGCGGTAACGGCCCTTCTGCGGCCTGTCGGCACGCCATACCGGCTGTACCTGGAAGCGCTTGAACGGAAAAGTGATCTCGTTTTGGTGCTGTACTACGTAGCGCGCGAACGGCACGGTAAGATCATAGCGGAAAGCCTTACTTGATATGCTGGGGGTAAGCTTCTTATAATTTAGATTAATGTTTTCAATTGTAAGTTTGGCATCGGTTATAAAATCACCGCTATTTAAAACTTTAAAAATTAGCTTATCTCCTTCATCTCCATACTTCCCGGTTAGGGTTTCTAATTTTTCCATGGTCGGTGTTTCTATCTGCTGATAGCCGTATTTGCGGAAAACGGATTTAATGGTATCAAAAATATAGTTGCGTTTTACCATTTCAACCGGCGAAAAATCGCGCATGCCTTTAGGTACTGAGGGTTTAACAGAAGCCATGCCGCAAAGGTAATAAATTACCGCAGGCTATAAAGGAAGCATGAAAATGGGATTTAAAAGCCGATTATGCAGTGATCGGTAATGCACAATGACAATCCATGTTATAGAAAAGGATTGACAATAGTGAGCTGCTTCTCAACAACCATTTGATGTTGCATATCTTCGGAGTAAAGCGTGTTGCAATTGGCCTCCAACGCCGAGGCAACAATCAGTGCATCAAATAGCTGAAACTTATATCTGTTAACTAATTGAATAGCTTTATGGAATGTAGAAGAATTTGTAGGAATTTGCTGGCAATCACTTAACAAATCGGCCCATAAATTTAATACTTCGTCTTTTGAGTATTTGAACTTACGCTTACAAACATTAGCTACTTCTGTTAATACTTGTGCGCTTAAAGTTGGATTGGATAATATAATTTCTCCAGCAATTTTTTGTTTCTGGAGGTCGGTATCTAAAAGATATAAAACAATGTTAGAGTCAATAAATACCTTACTCATAGTTGTTGGCCTCATCGCGGTCAAACTTAAATCCTTCGTGGGTAATTTTAGGATGCCTATTATATTTGCTTAATATCTCATCAATTTCTCCACGCAATTGCTCGGCATTTTCTTGGGATAAGTTCGGCTTCTTCTCTTCTATTTCAAACGCAATTACCTCCACCGTTTTACCAACCATTTCATCGGGTAATTGCAATAAGTAGGTATTCCTTTCGGGTTTTACAATTTCTCTGATCATTGTGTGTGTTATTAACTTTAATCAAGATACAAAATATCTGCTGAAAATGAATTACTTCGATTGATACTCTTTGATGATGTCCTTACAGCCCTGCTCAACCATTAAGTAAACCGGCTCAAACTGGGTATGGTCAAAATAGGGGTCGGGTACTTCCTGGTTGTTTAATAGCAGCCTTACTTTGGCGGCATCCTGTTTATTACGAGTGAGAGACAGTACGTCGCTCAGGTTGTTCCGGTCCATTACCAGTATCAGGTCGAATTCATCAAAATCATCAACAGAAAACTGGCGGCATACCTGCTGACTAATATCTACTTCAAATTTACGGGCAATTTTAACAGAGCCATGGTGCGGCGGCTCGCCTACATGCCAGTTTCCTGTACCGGCTGAGTCTACGGTCCAATCCAGTCCCTGCTCTTTTACCTGGTGCTTCATAATGCCTTCTGCCAGTGGCGAACGGCAAATATTGCCCAGGCATACCATTAAAATTTTCATAAAAACACTTTAAAAACGTCATCGCGAGGTACAAAGCAATCGCTGCACGACAGGTACAGCGGATACTTGTTTACGCAGAGATTGCTTCGTACCTCGCAATGACGGAAATAATAACTATCCAAATATTTGGTTTAACAAACCGGCTAAATGCACACCTGCTTTAACCAATTGCTTATTTACGGTACCAATAAACTTGAAGTTGTACTTATAGTTTAGGGTTTCGTCGCGCTTGGTGTTTGCATAAATATCTTCGGAAACGGCCTTGCTATCGAAAAGCCATTTGCTCATAGGTTCTTGCTGCCAGGTTTTGCGTTGTGCTGCCGTTGTAAAGTTAATGGCGTTGGTATATTCGGTATAACTCAGGTTCTGAAATTCAATGAGTTTACTATCCCAAACCGAGTGCAGGTTGCTCTCTTCTTTAAACCACATTACTTTGTAATCGTTACCACCTTTATCATCGGTACGGGCGGCATGCATAGGCTGGTGAATGTCTTCTACCACATGGATCACCATACGCAGGTATAGTAATTTTTTATCTGCAGATAGGTTTTTCTTTTTCAATTCACCTATCATAAACTGCAGCTTGGTATAAGCATCTACACTGGTGTCCTGCTTTAAAAAGCTTTGCATTTCGGGGTAAGTGTAAGGCTTATCAAAATCGATGTAATGCCAGCTGGATAAGTAATTATAGTTAGGGTCAGACTTAATAAAATCGGCCCAGGTGCTGGCCATAGCTAGCGATTCGTTACCTAAAATGGCTTTGATGGCGGCACGGGCTTTAGGCGTTAAATAGCTCGATGCAATTTGCCCGGCTATACGGTGACCTTTATCGCCCCAGGCCATGGTTTGCAGGGGTGCATAAAATAATACTGCGCCTACTAATAATTTTTTCAGAAAATTGATTTTCATTGTCTTATAACGGTTTGGGAACGCAATTAGTCCTTTTAATTAAACGTAAGTTGAGGGGTAATACACTGGAAGTACTGGTGAATTTAATGAGTGAATCGGACTGTTTTACGGTTTTAAAATAGTCTTCATAAACACCCGAACGCAAGCATCCGCCTAAATTTTTTAAGCTATAATCGGCATTGCAAAAAAAGCCTTTCATAACCACCGTATCCTGGTGTTGGATGTATTTGCCTTTGGCGTACTCGGTCCATAGTCCCTTGTTCATACAAGTATCGGCACCGTAGTTTACCTTGCTGTGCGTTTGCATGCTCACAAAAAACGAATCGCAGCTAAACTTGAAATGATAAAGGGTGTAGTTAACCAGTTGCTTATCTATAGCACCGGGCTTTTGCTGCCACTCTCCTTGTAAATAGCCTTCGCCCGGTGTTTGTATATTGGGGTTAGAGCTGCAAGAAGATAGAAACAAGATATCAGAGCCAAGAACCAGGAGAAAGGCTAAAGCTGAAAGGTTAATGGCAAAGGGTTTTTGCAGCATACAGATAAAAAAAGCCCTCCCCATTTTGGGGAGGGTTGAGAGGGGTTTATTTTAAACTGCCGATCATGTCTTCGGGGCGTACCCATTGGTCAAACTGTTCGTTGGTTAACAACTCGAGTTTAAGGGCAGCTTCACGTAAGGACAGGCCTTCTTTTAAAGCCGTTTTAGCAATTTTGGCGGCGTTTTCGTAACCAATATGCGGGTTTAATGCAGTTACCAGCATCAGTGAGTTTTCCAGGTGTTTTTTGATGCCTTCATAGTTAGGCTCAATACCTACGGCACAATGGTCGTTGAACGATACACAAGCATCGCCAATTAAACGGGCCGATTGCAGGAAGTTTGCTGCCATAACCGGTTTAAATACGTTCAGTTCATAATGACCGTTAGAGCCGCCTATAGAAATAGCTACATCGTTACCCATCACTTGTGCAGCTACCATGGTAACTGCTTCATTTTGGGTTGGATTAACTTTACCCGGCATAATAGATGAACCCGGCTCGTTATCAGGGATGTGGATCTCTCCAATGCCCGAACGCGGGCCTGAAGCCAGCATACGGATATCGTTAGCAATTTTCATTAACGATACTGCAATTTGTTTCAAAGCACCATGACTTTCTACAATAGCATCATGTGCTGCCAAGGCTTCAAACTTGTTTTCGGCAGTGATGAAGGGCAGGCCGGTAAATTCGGCAATATACTCAGCTACCTTAACATCGTAACCTTTAGGCGTGTTAATACCTGTACCTACGGCAGTACCACCTAAGGCCAGTTCCGACAGGTGATCGAAAGTGTTGCGCAGGGCTTTTAAGCCATGGTTCAGTTGCGATACATAGCCCGAAAATTCCTGACCCAGGGTTAAAGGTGTAGCATCCATTAAGTGGGTACGACCAATTTTAACCACGCTTTTAAACGCTTCGGTTTTGGCTTGCAGGGTATCGCGCAGTTTTTCAATACCGGGGATGGTAACATCCATTAATATTTTATATGCCGCAATGTGCATAGCGGTTGGATAGGTATCGTTTGATGATTGCGATTTGTTTACATCATCGTTAGGGTGAATGAAGGTTTTGCCTTCGCCCAGTGTATTGCCTTGTAAAACGTGTGAGCGGTTAGCTACCACTTCGTTCACGTTCATGTTGCTTTGCGTGCCCGAACCGGTTTGCCATATCACCAGTGGAAACTCGCTGTCCAGTTTATTATCTAAAATTTCATCGCATACCTGAGCAATCAGATCGCGTTTTTCGGCAGTTAATACGCCTAAATCAGTATTGGTATAGGCTGCTGCTTTTTTCAGGTAGGCAAAAGCTGCAATAATCTCTTTAGGCATCGAAGCTTCGGGGCCAATTTTAAAATTATTACGTGAACGCTCGGTTTGTGCGCCCCAGTACTTATCGGCCGGTACCTGTACCGCGCCCATGGTGTCGTATTCGGTTCTGAAACTCATCGTTTTGCTATAATTTTTGCAGCGCAAAGTTAGGGATTAGATGTAAGAAATAAGGGGGTTGATACGAACAATTTACTGTGGCAATTGACTTGCATTAATCAGCACAAGTTAAAGCTAAATTGGCAATGCATAATTGCTAAAAAAAATAGCAATTATTTTTTGGAGTTAACTAAATAAATTTTATGTTAGCTGTATAAATTATTCACAATGAAAAAAATCCTTACCTTATTACTTTCGGCCGGTCTATTCTCTTGTACAAGTAATTCATCTCAAACATCAACGGTAAATAAACAAAGAGATTCTACCGCAGAAGAAATAAATCTTGCGGAAAAAAAGGCTAAAGAAGAAAGCCATTGGATATACGATAAGAAAAAGGATGAAATGACATCAGAGGTTAATAACAGTGCTGTATTAATTTCAGACGTTGTTTTACCAACAGATTCTACTGAGGAAGGTGGAAATGGCGTAATCATGTTAATGCAAGATGGCAAAAAGACCAATGTTGTCTTAAAGGCTTTAGCAAAAGATTTCATTTCAAATTCCGACGGAATTACTGTTAAAGTAAAGTTTGACAACGAAAAGCCCACAGATTATATATGTTTAGAATCGCAAAGTCCTGACTATATCTTTATAGAGAAAGCAAGCATTTTTTTGAATAAATTGAAAACGGCAAAAAAGGTACTTATTAAGGCTGAGGGTTTAAACTTAATGAAGTTTAACGCAACAGGTCTTAAATGGACACATTAATCATCTAATAAACTTGTAAAGAGGATAAGCCAAAAGCTTATCCTCTTTTGTTTAGCCACAATCGGTTTGTTAAATTGGTGAAATTCATTTCAATTACTCACCTTAGCCGTATGACTATCAAAGACGCCCAGCAGGTGGTGGATCAATGGATAAACACCGCCGGAGTCCGCTATTTTAACGAACTGACAAATACCGCCATATTGATGGAAGAAGTAGGCGAAGTAGCCCGCATTATGGCCCGGCAATACGGTGAGCAATCTTTTAAAAAATCGGACACGGAAGTGAACCTGGCCGATGAAATGGCCGATGTAATGTTTGTGCTCATTTGCCTGGCCAACCAAACCGGTATCGATTTAACCGAGGCATTGGAAAAGAACTTACAGAAGAAAAGTATCAGGGATGCCGACAGGCATAAAAACAATGATAAACTTAAATCTTAAACCTATGAAGAAGTTTATTTTAGGGATGGCGCTCTGTATCGGCATCGCATCTTGTGGTAACAGGAATGGTGAAAAGTACAAGGTTCAGGAAATTGCATTAGCCCCATCACCTAATGCAGAGCCGGCGATGGCTGCCGATGCAAAGGCTAATTCCACAGAAAGCGCACAAGCCGGAAATGCCGGTGGGCAACCAGGAGCGGTGACTCCAACTGAAAAAAAGGTTGTTAAAGAAGGGGAGATTAGCTTAGAAACAGGTGATTTAAAAGCCTCCCGCAAAAGCTTAACCGATTCGTTAAAAAAACTGGGCGGTTATATTGATGAAGAAAGCGAGAATACGGATACTTATGAAGGGCGTAAAAATTATGTGTTTAAAGCGCGTATACCGGTTCAAAACTTTGAACGGTTCTTAAACACCGTATCGGCCGCGGCCGATCATGTAGAATCGAAAAGCATCCGCATTAAAGATGTAACTACCGAATACATTGACATTACCACCCGCCTCAACAATAAAAAACTACTGGAAAACCGCTACAAATCGCTTTTAGCTAAAGCCGGCAAAATGTCGGACATACTGGAAGTGGAGAACAAGCTGAACGAGATCCGGACGGATATCGAGTCTTCGCAGGGGCAGCTCCATTATTTAAACAAGCAAATAGCCTTTAGCACGTTGCAGGTTACGTTTTTCACTAAAAACAGTGTAGGTAATAGTAGCGGCAGCGGCTTTGGTTATAAATTAAAAAATGCATTTGGTGAAAGCTTGGATGTGCTACAAAGTGTGTTTTTTGGCTTGATTACATTTTGGCCGGTAATTGCACTGGTAGTAATTATCTATGTCATTTTCAGGGCATGGAGGATGCGGAAAATTAGAAAGGCAACACTATAACAATATCTTAATTTACATTCGCCAACCAAGCATATGTAAATGCAAAAAGGGCAAATACTTAATTGTATTTGCCCTTTTCTACTAAATAATTTGTTTACAAAACGTCTGTGGTAAACGGTTTGATAAAATCAGGCTTCCAGTTGCCGTCTTCTTCCAAAGTATATTTGGCTTCATATCTTACACCTTCTTCCGAAAATGGAAATTCAAATTCCACTTCGTTTGGGTGATTGGCAATTTGTTCTTGCAGGTAGCCGTCGGCTATGGGTTTTAATTCTTCAAAGCTTTTCATGGGTCTGTAGATTGTTATATACCTATTAAGGGCAAAAGCTGTGCCTTTGTTTGAACGATATTCGTATTACTTATAAAGACTTGCAACAAAAAACCGCCATGCTGAAATCAACATGGCGGTTTAAAAGTCTTTATTACTGACTCTGTATTCTTAATTCTACAATAGATTACATCTTAGGCATGCGGCGCATCATGTTGGCCATGGCTGCCGGGTTGCTTACCTGTTTCATGATTTTACGCATATCTTCAAACTGCTTAATCAGTCGGTTAACTTCCTGCAGATCGGTACCCGAGCCCTTGGCTATACGTGCACGGCGACTTGGATTAATGCTATCGGGGTTGCCTTTTTCATATGGTGTCATGGAAGAAATGATGGCCTCAATGTTTTTAAACGCATCGTCGCCTATTTCTACATCCTTCATCATTTTGCCTACGCCCGGTATCATGCCCATCAGATCTTTCATGTTACCCATTTTTTTGATCTGCTGAATCTGGCTGTAAAAGTCGTTGAAGTCGAACTTGTTCTTGCGAATCTTCTTTTGCAGTTCGGCAGCTTCTTTTTCGTCGAATTGTTGCTGGGCGCGTTCTACTAACGAAACCACATCACCCATGCCCAAAATACGCGAAGCCATACGGTCGGGGTGGAAAACGTCTAGTGCTTCCATTTTTTCGCCCGTACCAATAAACTTAATAGGCTTGTTAACTACCGATTTAATAGACAGTGCCGCACCACCGCGGGTATCACCATCCAACTTGGTTAACACAGCACCGGTAAAGTCCAAACGGTCGTTAAACACTTTGGCAGTATTCACGGCATCCTGACCGGTCATGGCATCAACCACAAATAGTATCTCGTGCGGATTAACGGCGGCTTTGATCTTTTCAATCTCCACCATCATGGCCTCATCAATGGCTAAACGACCAGCGGTATCAATAATAACCACGTTGTTGCCGTTTTGCTTAGCCTGGGCAATACCTTCTAAGGCAATAGCTACCGGATCTTTACTTTCCAGGTTAGCGTAAACCGGGATACCTATTTGCTCCCCTAAAACCTGTAACTGGGTTACGGCAGCGGGACGGTAAATATCATCGGCCACTAAAAGCGGCTTTTTATTTTTTTGCGTTTTAAGGAAGTTAGCCAGCTTACCGCTAAAGGTGGTTTTACCTGCACCGTTCAAACCGGCTATTAAAATAATGGTAGGCGTAGCAGGAAAAGTGATCTCGGCCGTGGTGCCCCCCATTAAGGCGGTCAGCTCATCGTTCATGATTTTGGTGAGCAACTGACCCGGCGAAATTGTGGTTAGTACATTATCGCCCAATGCTTTTTGCCTTACGTCGTCGGTAAAGGCTTTGGCTGTTTTATAGTTAACGTCGGCATCCAGTAAGGCTTTTCTAATTTCCTTCATGGTTTCGGCCACGTTTATTTCAGTAATGGTTCCTTGTCCTTTCAGAACTTTAAACGCCCTGTCGAGCTTATCGGAAAGATTTTCAAACATGCTTTTTCCTGCTTTATTTTGAGGTTACAAAGGTATTATTTTTTGTTATAAGTTTAGGTAGCAGCTTCGCTAAATGAAGTTAAAAGCCTGTATTATAACGCCACTCGTAAACGTATTACACAATTGTTTAAGTTAACGCCAAAGCAGCGTTATTTGAAAGCGAAATATTACTGCACAAATATAATTTTACGGGAAACGGTACAATATACCCAAAGCTAAGTTCTCATTGCTTTGTACACTGGGTGAGGTATCGTTATCGAACAGGGCAACACCGGTTACCGTTACCGAGATAAGGCGGTTAATACGGGCGGCAATAGTGGCATCTAAACGGTGATCTACATTTTTGAGCGACCTGCCGTAAGGAATGAACAATTGGTACCTGCTGGTTAAACGCAGGTTTTGCATGATCTCTTTATCAAAAGCTGCCACGGCCTGGAAAGCTAACTCATTCTTAAACGTGCGCTTTTGAGTTACCCCATAGTTTGGGCCTGGTTTGTTAGAAATTACCGTATCTAATACAAAGGTTTGACGGGCTGTACCGGTACCTATACGCAAATCGAAATAACCATTGGGCTTGTACTCAAAACCTAACGACTCGGTTACATACCCCGGTGCCATAAAGTTGGAAATACGGGTGCGCACACCGTTTGCATCGTAGCTGAAACCTTTATCGAACTGCGACTCAAAACTTACCGACCCGAAAAAGAACCAGCTTTTCGACATTTGGGTAGCTATCTTATTATCCAGGAAAATACGGTCGTTACTTTTGCGTGATAACTGACCCCTGTTTTTAGAACGGCCATACAGCAAGATAAACTGCGTGGTATAAACAAACGGCTGTTTATTATACTCAAGCTTATAATCGAGATTGCTGTTAAGGGCAAACGAGTTTACACCACCCCCGGCCCAATTATTACTAAAGCCCGCCTGGTTAAAATTAATACCAAATATTACGTTTTTATGCCAGTAACTCACCTTGTAATCTAACATGGTAACGGGTATCTGTTCGGCAAATATTTGTACAGGACGTAAGCGCTGTGGCAATGCGTTGCGGCGCGGATCAATACGATAGCTGTTTACCATATTGGTGTCTATCTTAATACTATCGCGACGCAAACTATCGGCCCGGCGAAGGCTATCGGTTGTGCGTTGTAAGTTGATGGCAGCCACCCGGTTTAAGCTATCGGTAGCCCGTTGCAAGCTATCCGTTTGCTGGGCAACGGCTAATGTAGATGTGATCAATAAAAAAAATAGTATCCCTAAGCCCGTTCTCAACATATTACAACAAATAAAACGAAAATGCGCTTCGAATAAAAATCAGATTGCATTTTATGTTCTTTTAATTAAAGTAATGGCGCCAGGCCCATAGTTTACGCACGCTTAAATAATCTGTTTCGCGTTCGTTTCGGTAGGCTTCCCGTTCAAAAACAATTTCGTAATAAGCCCGGTAATGGCCTTTATACTTCATTCGGTTAACTATGTAATTGAACAGGTACATCAAATAAAAGGGAACAACCAGCAATTCGGCGGCTTGCTTTAAATGGATGGTTTCGTGCCTGATTAGTACGGCATCCTGTTTTAAAAATCGATTTTTAACCAGCACAAACGGGTAAAGCGCCATACCATCTACATTTAAAAAAGGAACAACAATAACCGGGTATTTCATAACTACTCGGGTTTAAGCGCTTGTAAGGTGCGCGTATTGGGGTTGCGTAAAAAACGCTTCACATTTCCTTTTATATATACGGCAAACTCATAATCGGTTGCGGTGGAAACCATGTAATAACTTGGCCGGTAACGGGTCATAAAACTGGTGAGCTGCTCATCTTTTAACCCGGTAATTTGCTGTACAAAGGTTTTGTTGAAGCGCTGATCAATTACATTCATTTTATAATCCTGCTCAATAATTTCGCGCAGGTGTTCGGCATTACGTCCGCTTCGGCTCAGCATATTCCATATGGCATCTATACTGATACCCGCACCGGCACCCGGCGAAAGACTGAGTAAATTGCGGTTATTGAGCACTCCGTATACCTTGTTATAATCTCTTTTGGTTTGCTCCAGCTTTTTTTGAGCACTCAGCACGGTATCGCGCACGTTAACTTCTTTAAGCATAATACTGCTGGCTTTAAGGTAAACCGCCATATCGCCGTATCGCTGTACTTTCAAGGTATCACTAAAGTAGCCTTGTTTGGTGAACACAAGGGCATCGCCGGGCTGGGCCTGAATCTTAAATTCGGCTTTAAGATTATTGTAAACAGATTGGCCGTTACGCAGGTTACGAACGTTTACTTTGGCTATACGTTCTTTAGTATTTTTGTCGAACACCAAGCCCACCACAGGCTTATCCTGCGATAGTGCATGTAGAGCCGGCAGCCACAAAAGAAGCATCAACCATATTTTCATTAATCTATCAGACTGTTATTACACTTAAGTTTAACCCAGGTAACTTGGAGGTACAAAAATGCTGCAAATTTTTACGCCCGGCTGGATATTTAACCAAATTTAACAGCTGCTTAAAGCAGTAAGCTTAGTTACGGCCCACCACCAATTGCTGACCAATTTTAATATTGTTATCAGTCATGCCATTCAGTGCCTTTAGCTCGTCAACTGTTAAGCCATAGCGTTTAGAAATATTATACAGGGTATCGCCGGTGGATACGGTATGTAACCTGCCGCTTTGCAGCGTGCTGTTTATAGAATCTTTAGCCGCCTTGGCAACGTTTTGGTTAATTTCGGTAAATACCCGGTCTTCCCGTTTAATCTTCTGGATCTCGCCTTCCGGTCTGTCGTACTGGTCGAGGCTGTACCTTTTAATGGTGTTAATAATTAGCTGCGGATACTTGGGGTTGGTGGCATAACCGGCTTCTTTTAAACCATATGCCCAGCCCACATAATCGTTCTTATCTAACTCAAAAAGCTTGGCATAGCGCTTACGTTTCAAAAACTCCGAATGGTCGCGGTAGGAGTCTTCAGGGTTATTATATACGCGGAAACAATCATCGGGGCGGTCATCATCCTTATAGTAGCTTCGGCCTTTCCAGTCGCTGGTACACTTAATACCAAAATGGTTATTGGCAATACGGGCAAGTTCGCCATTACCAAAACCCGATTCGAGCAGTCCCTGAGAAAGGGTTACGCTTGCCGGAATACCGTACAAATTCATCTCCTTTATAGCAATACTTTTAAAGCGTTCAATATAAGAGGGTACTGTATAGGTAACCGTTGTATTAATAGCCTGTTGATTCTCTTTTTGAATGCGCTCGTTATTGCGTCGGGCTTCTATGTTAGGTTTAGGCTCATAAACAGGCTTTTCAGCAGGGCGGGGCGGGGTTACAACCGTTTTCCTGCGCGATGAACACGCCGATGCCAACACGGCAATCAGCAAAACGGAGCAAACTATTTTATTCATCAACAATACTGTTAATAATGGCTAAAAATAAAAACGTCATTACAAATTACCAGGCAACCTCTTTACAGGCCTGTTAAGCCATATTTGTTCAGGGTTGTTCGGTACCTCGTAATGACGGTATCTAAAAATTTAATGTTTTATTACTGGCGCTTGGCTTCAACCTTAGTACTATCAGGCTGTTCATCATAAGCATGTAATTCGTACTTGCTAATAAGCCCTAATACCTGTGCGCCCCACTTTTTGCTGCTGGCGTAACCACTGCGTTGTATACCCTTAACCCAGCTTTTATAATCGTAATGCGAAAACTTGGTGGTTAAGTGACTAAACTGCTTACGCTCGGTCATAATACGGGCAAAATCCTGAAAAGAATCCATAGCCGAATCGTATTGTTTGTAGGAGGAGTGTGTGGCCTTACGTCCTGTATAAGATACAGGGCTTTTGCCTTTTACACCAAAATGGTTGTTTTGTACACGTGCTAATTTGCTGTTTCCGTTAGCACTTTCGTGCATGGCTATAGCTAATATAATGCTGGCAGGCACACCACTCTCATGCATAATGCGAATGGCATTGTTTTTGAACTTATCAACGTAGGAAGAGGATGTGTTTTTTTGTGCAGAAGCAGCGAAAGTAGCAGAAAGCAAACAAGCAATCAGTAAGATTTTCTTCATAATTTATTTTTTTCTGATGACGAGTACTCCGTCTCGCACAGGTAGAATTAGTTTTTCAACCTGTGTGTTAACAGCTATAGCGTCATTTAGTTTTCTGAAAAGTTCTGTGTCGGCATCTTTTGCTTCGCCATACACTTTTCCCTTCCACAAAACATTATCAATTATTATTAAACCTCCCGGTCGTATTTTATCAATTATCAACTCAAAATAAGCAAGATTGCTCTTCTTATCAGCGTCAATAAAACAAATATCAAAAATTTTATCGGTAAATCCAAATATAACGTCCTTAGCATCACCTATATGCAGTACAATGCGGTCGCTATATCCACTTAAACGAAAGTTTTTTTCTAATGTTTCTTCTTGCTCTTTATTAACTTCAATGGTGTGAATTTTTCCACCCTCGGTAAGTCCTTCGGCCAGGCAAATAGTGGCGTAACCGGTAAATGCGCCTATTTCCAGTATTAGTTCAGGCTGTACCAATTTACTTAACATACTTAACAACCGCCCCTGAAAATGGCCACTCAGCATGTTAGGTTTTAACTGCTTTAAATAAGTATCCCTATTTATTTTTTTAAGCGCCTCCGGCTCGGGGTCGCAATGCGTATCGAGGTAGGTTTGTAGTTGGGGGTCGAGTATATCCATTGTTTGACCGTTGATTTATTTTTGATTACGTTGATGATGCTTGATCATTGATTTAAAGTGATTGAATGATTTCGTTGATTAATCGTTTTTAATATAAGAATCAACGAAATCACAAAAATCATCCTCAAATCAACGGTTAAATGACCTTCCCTCCATCCACGATTGCAGCAGTATCACCGCCGATACCGTATCTACCAATGCCTTATCCCTCCGTCCTGCTTTTTTTACCCCGCCAGCCAATATTGCAGCCGACGCCATTTTAGAGGTAAACCGCTCATCCAGCATTTCTACAGGGATTTCCGGAAAAGTACGTTTCAGCATATTCACAAAACCCTTAACATGCATGGCCGATTGTGATGGCGTATTATCCATTTGCTTAGGTTCGCCTACTACAAAAGTTTCTACCTGTTCGGTTTGCAGGTACTTTTTCAGGTAATCCACAATTAAATTGGGATGCACGGTTTCCAGCCCGGTAGCAATCATTTGCATAGGATCGGTTACAGCAATACCTATGCGCTTGGTACCATAATCAAAAGCCATTACTCTCATGTTCTGTTATCGGTTATGTGTTTCAGTTGTTTGTGTTTGAACAGCCAACCGTCATGGCAAAGTTATCAATTAACACATTGATGAGTTCAACAGAACTTTATTAATGTAAACCGCAGGTAACAGACCGCCTAAAACACACAACAGATATCAGAAAACACACAACCGAAAAAATTCCTATCTTGCACCAATGCAGTTTAAAGGAATAGTAGGGCAACAAGCTGTTAAGCAACGTTTATTAAACACCGTAAAGGAGAACAGGGTAAGTCATGCCCAGTTATTTTTAGGTCCGGAAGGATCGGGTAGTTTAGCCTTGGCGGTAGCGTATGCGCAATACTTATCGTGCGAAGATAAGCAAGCCGATGATTCGTGCGGCGTGTGTTCATCGTGCCGTAAGTATGAAAAATACGTACACCCCGATCTGCATTTCTCTTATCCATTTTTTGCATCCGATAAAAATGACACCGCGTTAAGTTTTATAGAACAATGGCGCGAAGCTTTGCTGGCACATCCGTATTTAAGCCTGGATACCTGGCGTGGCTACCTGGAGGCTGAAAACAAGCAGGCTAACATCAATATAGCCGAGTGCCACCAGATCATTAAAAAACTAAGCCTTAAACCTTTCGAATCGGCTTATAAAATTTTGATTTTGTGGTTGCCCGAATACCTGGATAAAGAAGGAAACACACTGCTCAAAATTATTGAAGAACCGCAGCCAAACACCGTTTTCCTGTTAGTTGCTCAAAACCAGGATCAGATCCTCAATACCATATTATCGCGTACGCAACTGGTTAAAATACCGGCGTTAACGTTTCAGGATGTCCGCAATCATTTAATAAACGAAAAAGGGCAGCCGTCACAAACTGCCGAAGAAGCAGCTTATTTAAGCAATGGCAACATGGCCGAAGCACTGAACATGCTGCAACACGAAACCAAAAGCTATCATGAAGCTTTTTTAGACTGGCTGCGTAAATGCTATAGCAATAAAGGGCTGGAAATGATGAAGTTTGTAGAGGCCTTGGCTAAGTATGGCCGCGAAGGGCAAAAGAACTTTATACGGTACGGTATTAGCTACATCCGCGAAATTTGTTTGATACTAAGCGGTGCCGAAAGCCTGGTACATTTACCTGCCGCCGAAAAAGAAACCGCAAAAAAAATGGCCGGAGTTATGTCGCTTGATATGGCCGAAGCGATAGATGAAGTGCTGGAAAAAGCACATTACGCGGTTGAACGAAATGCAAATCCTAAAATTTTATTTTTAGATGTATCTTTGCAAATTATAAAAATATTACATTTTAAAATTCTCCCGAAAGGGAATCAATATATATAACCTAATTATGGGATGTGGAAGTTGCTCAACCGGAGGCGGATGTACGCCTGCAGGCTGCAAAAGTAATGGTGCATGCATGACCAATGGGTGCAGCAAGTTGGATGTATACGACTGGCTGGAACACATGGATATGCCGGCTAATTACAAGCCTTTTCAAGTTGTTGAAATTAAATTTAAAGGATCGCGTAAGGATTTTTATCTGAACGTTGACAATATATACCTCGAAAATGGTGAACTGGTAGCGGTTGAAACTACTACCGGTGGTTACGACATTGGGCACGTATCGCTCACGGGCGAACTGGTGCGCATGCAAATGGTAAAGCGCCACGTTAAAGAGGCCGATGTAACTAAAAAGATCTATCGCCGTGCTTCGCCGTCAGATGTGGATAAGTGGAAACTGGCCAAAGGTTTAGAGTGGGAAACCATGCACAAAGCCCGTACGCTGGCATTGGAGCTTAACTTATCGATGAAGATAAGTGATGTGGATTACCAGGGCGATAAAACCAAAGCCACCTTTTATTATACGGCCGAAGGCCGGGTAGATTTTAGGGAGCTGATCAAAAAAATGGCCGAATCGTTCCGGATCCGTATTGAGATGAGGCAAATTGGTATGCGACAGGAAGCCAGCCGTTTAGGTGGTATAGGTTCTTGCGGGCGCGAATTGTGCTGCTCTACCTGGTTGACCGATTTTAAAACGGTTTCTACCTCGGCTGCACGTTATCAAAACCTCTCGTTAAATACTTTAAAACTGGCCGGACAATGCGGTAAGTTGAAATGCTGCTTAAACTACGAGCTGGATGGTTACATGGATGCCCTGAAACACATCCCCGATAATGTAAACTATCTGCGTACCGAAAAAGGTGATGCCCGTTTACAAAAAACCGATATTTTTAAACGCCTGATGTGGTTTAGCTACCCGGGTGCCGAAAACTGGATCCCTATAGAAATTACCCGCGTTAAAGAAATCCAGAAAATGAACAAGGAGGGTATAACTCCTGAAGATTTAGGTGAAGCTGCTGAAGTTAAAGGTCCAGAAGTTAAAAAACTGGATTACGAAAACGTGGTTGGTCAGGATAGTTTAACCCGTTTAGATGACCGCGGCAACCGTAATAAAAATAACAATAACAGCCGTAATAACCGTAATAAAAAACCGGGTAATGCAGAACCACAGGCACGTGGTGAACGCATAGAGCGTAACGAACGCAAACCACAGCAACAGGCTGATGGTGAACGTACCGAGCGCAACGAACGTAAACCACAGCAACAGCCAGGCGGCGAACGTACAGAGCGTAACGAACGTAAACCACAGCAACAGCCAGGCGGTGAACGTACAGAGCGTAACGAACGCAAGCCACAGCAACAGCCAGGCGGTGAACGTACAGAGCGCAATGAACGCAAGCCGCAGCAACAGCCAGATGGTGAGCGTAAACCGCAACAGCAAAACAGGCCTAAACAAAATAATCGCCCTAAGCCTGCACCTAACACCGATGCACCTGAAGGTGCGAATGCTGCACCATTGGCCGATGGCAGTACCAATGCAGAAGGTAATAGTGATGCGCCAAAACGTAATAACCGCAGGCACAGGCCAAACCGCAACCGCGGTAATAATAACAACCCTAATAATAATCAGCAACCCCAGGGCCCGCAGCCATGAAGTTAGTATGTAAGTTATTAGGTTATGTGTTGTTGAGTTGTTTGGCTGTATCTACCATAACCGGCTGTACCGATCCAAATAGGGTAATAGACGAAAATACGTCTATTACCAACCATAACTGGAATTATGGTAACAAGGTTAAGTTTGATGTGGACATTAAAGACCCATCTGCCAGTTATAACCTGTACTTAAACGTACGCGTTACTTCAAATTACAAATACTCCAACATGTTTTTGCTGGTTTACCAAAGTGGTGATACCGTTAAGAAGCCTGCCGCTACCCGCTACGAACTCAAGTTGGCCAGCCCAACAGGCGAATGGTTAGGTAAAGGATCGGGTAGTATGTATAGTTATCAAATACCATTTAAAACCAATTACAGTTTCCCGGTCAAAGGCAAATATCACTTTGAAATTGAACAGAACATGCGCGATAATCCACTGCGTTCGGTTAGCGATGTTGGCTTAAGAATAGAAAAGGTAAAATAAAGTTCAAACTATAGTGTATAGCTATGTTTTATTTCTTAATTGAACAATTTTATCTTATGTGTTTATTTTTTAACTAATATTTAAACTATTGGTTAAATATTGTGTTGCTATTAAAAAAAAGCAATACGTCATGAAAAGATTATCATTCATTTTATTAGCAGCTGCGGCTATCAGTTTCGCATCTTGTAAAGGTGGAAGCAATTCTAATTCTGCCGATTCAACATCTGCAAGCGGTACAGGTGTAGAAACAGGAACAGGTTCAGGTTCAGAAGGTTCAATGGGTAGTGATACAAGCACTATGGGTGGTTCAGGTAGCGACACTTCTATGAACGGTACAGGAACCGGTGGCACAGGAACTGGTACAGGCGGTACTGGAACCGGAACTGGCGGTACAGGTACCGGAACTGGTGGTACAGGTACCGGCACTACTCCGCCACGTCCGTAATTAACAAACTAAATTAGCTATTATCAATATTACTGCTTTCATTTGCTAAAATTTTTATCAGATGGACGCAGTAATATTGGTTATTGCCGCTATTATTTTATTAGTAGCGGTTTTCTTATTTTTAAACCGACCAAAGCAGGCTACAGGAGAAGTTTCATTAGCAGATTTTGACGCCTTGAAAGCTCAAAACGAGCAGCTAAGAATTAATTTGAGCGTAGCCGAATCTAAAATTAAAAGTGCTTTTGCCGAAAAAGAAAGCATAACCCTATTGCTTAAGGAAGAGAACCTTAAACTCGCTACTTATCTCCAAACCGAACGCCGCGAACTAGCGGAAGCTAATCAGGCTTTAGAAAGCAGCCGTTCTTATTACCAGGCTCAGCAGGAAAAATTACGTGAACAAAAAGCCGATATAGACCAAACCCGTCAGCATTTTCAAAAGGAATTTGAGAACGTGGCCGAAAAGCTGCTGAAAGAAAAATCGCGCGAGTTTATGGATGTGAACAAAGTTCAGATTGATCACATTTTAAACCCGCTAAAAGAAAACATCAAAGCTTTTGAGGATAAGGTTGATAAAGTGTATAACATGGAAGCGGCCGACCGCAATACCTTAAAAGGGGTAATCACCCAGTTAATGGAATTGAATAAACAGATTAGCAGCGAGGCACAAAATTTAACCAAAGCTCTTAAAGGCGATAATAAAAAGCAAGGCAACTGGGGTGAATTTATCCTCGAAAAAGTATTAGAGCGTTCGGGTTTGGTTAAAGACCGCGAATACCGTTTACAGGCCAACCACCAGTCGGCCGATGGAACCCGCTTTCAGCCCGATGCCATTATTGATCTGCCTGACGATAAACACCTCATCATCGACTCTAAAGTTTCGCTCATAGCTTATGAACGCCTGGTTAATGCAGAAACGGAGGAGGAGCGCAAGTTATTTGCTAAAGCGCATGTAGAATCGTTAAGGAACCATGTGCATGGCTTATCGGCTAAAAACTATCATGATCTGCAAAAGATCAATTCGCCCGATTTTGTAATGTTGTTTGTACCCATCGAATCGTCGTTTAGTTTTGCCGTACAACTGGATGCCGACCTGTTTAATGATGCCTGGGATAAGCGGGTGGTGATTGTGAGCCCAAGTACGTTATTGGCCACGCTACGCACCATTGCCAGCATGTGGAAACAAGAACGCCAAAACCGAAACGTATTGGAAATTGCCCGCCTCAGCGGCGATATGTACGATAAGTTTGTAGGCTTTTTAACCGATATGGATGGCATTGGCCGCAATTTAAAAAGTAGCCAGGATGCTTATGATAAAGCGATAAACAAGCTAAGCGAAGGCCGTGGCAACCTGACTGTGACTGCCCAAAAAATTAAAAATTTAGGTGCAAAGGCTAATAAGCAAATAGATTTAAAATATATATCCGATATATCAGACAAGTTCAATGAGAATGAGCATATTAAGTGACATTAGTTTTGTGTAAGAATAATTAAGGCCAACATAATTCAAAAAATATATCTGTTGTCGATGGTATAATTTTTGCTTAATTTTTAAATCAATTAATAAACATATTATGTATAAAAAATTACTTTCTATTCAACTTATTGCATTAATGCTGGCACTAAACGCCTGCAAAAAGTCAGATATTGGTTCAGACGGCGAAAGTAATGATACAACATTAGTGGTAAAACCTATAACAACAGCGAATTGGAATAATGCATTTACATCTGATATTAATTATTTTCCTCCAGTTTCAGGACCATTAAGTAGACAGTGGGGTGGTAATTCTATGCGTACGGATGCAGCCGGCAATATTTATATCATTGGTGCATTAAAAGGAAGCATGGATGCTGATCCTGGTTCAGGCGTGGCAACCATTAGTCAAAGCAATACCACGGGTATGTCATTGTTCCTGGCTAAATACAATTCTAGCGGCGCTTACCTATGGGCAAAAGTAATTAACGGTAACCTTTTTTGGGATAGTTATACTAAAGAAGTGTCACCTGTTTTAGCTTTGGACAATAGCGGAAACGTTTATGTTTACAACACTTTTAGCGGAACTGTTAACTTTGGCGGAAATAACCAGGCAGAGGCTTACAGATTGGATGCTAACAATAATAAGCAATCTACTTATACTGCCTTTATAGCAAAATATAATACCAACGGCGACTTTCAATGGGGAAAGACCATCAATGATCAATCGGCGGTATCAAATATAGGACGAGACATTGTAAGCCGCGACATGCGTGTTGATATAAATGGAAATATTTATATCGCAGGCCAGTTTACCGGAGATCTTAAGTTTACGACTGGTAATACATCTTTTTCTTTCGGTACATCTAACTATCCGCAACCAATTTTAGCAAATCAAACTTTTGTAGCAAAATATAATAATTCGGGCAATGTAGTATGGGCCACTAACCTTTTTAATACATCTTCTATTTATACCGACAATTTAGCATTGGATAATAATAATGATGTTATAATTGTTGGTTACCAAAGTGGCACTGGTATATTTACTAATTTAAACGGTCAAACTGTTTATGTAGGCAATCCTTACATATCAAGCAGTTATCCTTTTGTAGCAAAAATTAATAATGCTTCGGGAGGTAAAATAAATTGGTTTAAACAGTTTTTCTCTATTGATGATAATGTTAGATCTTCGGCACTTGCAGCTGGTACCGATGGAAGTATCTACCTGGCAGGAGAAACGTTAAATAAAACTATGATCTACAAGCTTAACGGAGGTGGAGGCGATATTACTTGGTCAAAGACAGTAGCCACTCAAACAACTGCAGGCAGTACCAGTTCAGGTCCGTTATTTAATGCCGGGAAATTTGCAATGACTTTAAATGCTAATAACGATGTTATTGTATCAGGTTCTTATGCAGGTAGCATAACTCCTAATGGTGTAACAGCGGCATTTACGGGTATTTCGAAGGTAAATACTTACTTAGCTAAGTATCGTGCCGACGGTACATATGTGTGGTCAAAAAACTTTTCGGGAATGGCAGCAAACGATTTAGTAGAAGTTTATTTTTTAAATACAGATGGGAATAACCACATCAATTTATATGGTGATTTTTCATTCTCTGTTTTGAACAACACCAATAAATATTTATTTCTGTCGCAAATCAATGATGCTAATTAAAGCGGAAAACCCATAAAAGAAAAGCTCTATACAATGTATAGAGCTTTTCTTTTATGGGTCGAATGTTGTAGTACTGTAACTATTTACCAAACGCGTTCCAACCTTGAGCTTTCAATTCATGTACAGCTCCGCTTTTAGAGATCAGGTTACAGCCTGCTGCAGGCTCGGTAATGTATCCAATGATAGTCACGTCCACATCGTTCTTAATTTTGTCGTAGTCGGCTTGTTTAACGGTAAATAACAGTTCATAGTCTTCACCACCGCTCAGGGCGCACACGGTAGGGTCTAAACCAAACTCGCGAGCAGTTTCATAGGTCATAGGGTCAATCGGGATCTTTTCCTCATATAACTGGCAACCTTTGTTACTTTCTTTGCAAATGTGTAAAACCTCAGAAGCTAAACCGTCCGATACATCAATCATAGCCGTAGGCGTAACTTTAACATCGCGCAGCAGCGCTACAATATCCTGACGGGCATCAGGTTTTAACTGGCGTTCTACTATGTAATCCTTGCCTTCTAAATCAGGCTGAATTTGCGGGTTTTCTAAAAATATGCGTTTCTCACGTTCTAATAACTGCAAACCAATATAAGCGCCGCCTAAATCTCCCGATACACAAAGCAGATCACCTTCTTGCGCACCATTACGGTACACAATATCCTTTTCGTCGGCCACACCTAAAACGGTAATGCTAATCACCAAACCCTGTTTTGAAGAACTGGTATCACCACCAATAATATCTACATTATATTTTTCGCAAGCCAGGTAAAAACCTTCGTACAAATCTTCAATAGCTTCTAAGGTATATTTGCTCGACATGCCAATGGAAACCGTTACCTGGGTAGGCGTGGCATTCATGGCGCATATATCGCTCAGGTTAACTTGTATGGCTTTGTAACCCAAATGTTTTAGCGGGGTATAAGCTAAATCAAAATGAATTCCTTCCAGCAACAAATCGGTTGATACCAACACTTTTTTATCCGCATAGTTTAAAACGGCTGCATCGTCACCCACACCTTTTATAGTGCTGGGGTGATTAAGCTGTATATTTTTGGTGAGGTGTTTAATCAGGCCAAACTCTCCTAATTCCTCAATATTGGTTTTATCAACGTTATCGAACATATCCATGCTGCAAAAATAACGAATGCAGTTCTTAATAGGCCCATCAGTTACCAATTGATTTTAAAACTACGTAATTTTCTTCTGCAACATAGTTAATCCATTATGGCGGATTCAATAATTTTTTTAACCAATTGTTTGTGATAATTTTATTACACAGTGCTTTTATTAATATACAGTTAATATTAATAGCCCACCTTTGTGTTCACAAACAATTTTATATGAAATTAAAACATTTACTCATTTACCTTTTTGTTCCTTTAGCATTAGCCAGTTGTAAACGAGATATTGACGAACCTACTCCTGAGGAGCCGGTAGTACCTGCAGTTCCTAAACCCTATACTATTAACGAAGACTTTGAGAGTGGTGTAAAAGATGTTGACGGCTATGATGTTGGTAACATAACATTGAACACTGGATCATGGAACTTAGACGGGGCTCTGGTAGGAAGCGATAAAAGTGATATGAAAACAGGTAAAAAATCTGTTCGTATCCAAGGAACAAAAGGTAACGATAAGCGGAATGGTTTGCTTACTATGAATTTTGATGTCAAACATTTAAAAACTATATCTGTAAAAAGCTCTTTTACCAATTTTTCTGATAAACAAAGAGTAACCGCTACAGTACCGGTAGCTTTAAAGGCAAGTTGGGAATTACAATATTCAAAAGATGGCGGTAAAATTTTTACCAAAATAGGCGAAACAATTAATGAAACAGACAGTATATTAGTTAATCACACTTTTATCATTACTGATACGGCAGCACAACGTTTCCGCATTGTCAACACTTCCGAATATAACGGTAGTAACCGCGTACGTTTAAGCATAGATGATATTACATTTGCTGGTATAGGTGAATCGGGTATTACCATTGGTGGCAGCGATACTCCACCCGATGATAATGCAGGTAATACAGGCGGAGGCACTCCTGCTGCAGCCAGAGGTGTTGATTTGGGTGCTGATGCTCCACCGGTAACTGGTGATAACAGCAATGTTTTGTTTGGTAATCCATCGGGTGCGGCCAATATCTCGGTAGATAATTACTTACTGGATATGGGATATTATGTAGAATCGTACAGTGCTACACGCGGTACACCTAACTGGGTGAGCTGGCATTTAGATGCTACCAGCAGCACCAACGCTAGTCCACGTTTAGATAATTTTGCAGCTTTTAACGGCTTGCCAACAGGCGTATATGCCGTGCAAAGCACCAGTTATCAGGGTAGTGGTTTCGATAGGGGACACAACTGTCCGTCAGCCGATCGTACCAGCTCGGCTAACGCCAATTCGGCTACCTTCCTCATGACTAATATGATCCCTCAGGCGCCACAAAACAACCAGCAAACCTGGAATAATTTAGAAGGCTATTTGCGTACCCAGGTAACTGCCGGTAACGAAGTTTATATAGTTATGGGCAGTTATGGTAACGGCGGTGTTGGTAAAAACAATGCTTCGGTAGTTACCACTATTGATAACGGCCATGTGGCTGTACCTACCAACGTATGGAAAGTAGCCATAATTATTCCTGCCGGTAACAGCGATTTAATCAGGGCTGCAGATGCAAGTGCTATCAGGGTTATTGCAGTAAATACGCCAAACGTTAACTCCATTTCAACCGACTGGACCAGGTACCTGGTTACCGTGCGTGATATTGAAAAAGGTGTTGGTAACGGCTTCAATTTATTATCGGCCCTGCCACAATCGGTACAAGATGCTTTAGAAACGAAGAAAGACGCAGGTATCTAATTTAGATTACACTGATAAAAAAAGACCGGCTGCATGATGTAGCCGGTCTTTTTCTTTTATTGTAAATCTGTAAAATCACTTTACAGATCAGTGTAATCCAAAAAACTTACAATCCTAACTGTGCCGATAGCTCCAGCATACGCTCAATTGGCTTCACCGCTTTGGCAATAATATCTTCTGGCAAAGTAATCTCCGGCATCTCGTTTTTAAGGCACAAATAAAGCTTCTCCAGCGTATTGCGTTTCATGTGAGGACAATCATTGCAGGCGCAAGTATTATTCGGTGGAGCGGGTATAAAGGTCTTTCCGGGGTTATCCTTCTCCATCTGGTGTATAATGCCCGCTTCGGTAGCTACAATAAACTCTGTAGCGCTATCATTGGTAGCATATTTTAAAATCCCGGTGGTAGATCCTATATAATCGGCCAGTTGTAATATATGTTCTTCACACTCAGGGTGAGCCAGCAGTTTAGCATTAGGATAACGCTCTTTTAGTTTGGTAATCTTTTCGCGGCTAAAGATCTCATGTACCATACAGGCACCATTCCATAGCACCAGGTCACGGCCTGTTTTCTTGGCCACATAAGCACCCAGGTTACGGTCGGGCCCGAAGATGATCTTCTGATCGGCCGGTAAGCTTTCTACTATTTGCACCGCGTTGCTGGAAGTACAAACAATATCGCTCATGGCTTTCAGTTCAGCCGTACAGTTCACATAAGTAATCACCAAGTGATCGGGGTACGATTCTTTGAACTTTTTAAACAAGTGCGGCGGGCAGCTGTCGGCCAGTGAGCATCCTGCTTTTAAATCGGGCAGTAATACCTTTTTAGCAGGGGAGAGGATCTTGGCAGTTTCGGCCATAAAGTGTACGCCGGCAAACACAATTATATCAGCATCAGTTTTGGCAGCCTGTTGCGAGAGGCCTAAACTATCGCCTATGTAATCGGCTATATCCTGTATCTCACCTTCCTGGTAGTAGTGCGCCAGTATCACCGCGTTCTTTTGCTTCTTCAGCTTTTCTATCTCTACGTAAAGGTCGAGCGTGGGGTCTACCTCTTCTTCTACAAAACCTTTTATATTGATCTCTTCTAAAATATCCATTCCCAACATTACAATAAATACAAATAATTTAATTTAAATATATAAACCTATTGTTATTAAGGTGTGAATTGTGTGAACAACTGATTGCTCTTTTTATTGCTAAACAAACTTGTTCTACTTGTTTCCACATGTTATCCACAAAGGGCTTAACCTAAATAACTGATATTCAACAGCAGTGTTTTATTCACATGTATGTTAATAAACAATTGTGTTAATTAAATGCTTGTTTAACGAGTGTGCATTACCGTGCTAAAAACTCCCGAAACTATACAGCCTATTGGGAGTAACTTTAGTTTTTAACGCACTTTTACACAAACGCAAAACTTGTTAGCTATTTACAGACGCAAAATTAACATCTTTTGATGGCGTTATTAACACAAGTATTACTTTTACACATATTAGATAGTTTATATGACAAGAAATGTGGATTTCCTGGTTATAGGATCGGGCATTGCCGGGTTAAGTTTCGCACTTAAAGCCGCTAAACATGGTAAGGTACTGATAGTTACCAAAGCCAGCGAAGATGAATCGAATACCAAATATGCGCAAGGTGGCGTTGCCGTAGTTGTGGATAAAAAAGAGGACTCTTTTGATAAACATATCGAAGATACTTTAATAGCCGGTGATGGCCTTTGTGATGAAGCGGTAGTACGTATTGTAGTGGAAGAAGGACCAGAACGTATCCGCGAGATCATAGATTATGGTACTAATTTCGATAAGAATAATGAAGGCGTTTATGATTTGGCTAAAGAAGGTGGCCATTCCGAATACCGGGTGCTGCATTATAAGGATATAACCGGTTTTGAAATGGAACGTTCTTTACTGGAACAGATTCACAGCAATCCTAACATCGAAATTATTACCCATCATTTTGCAGTAGACCTGATCACCCAGCATCATTTAGGCCAGTTTGTAGATAAATCGAGCGATGACATTACCTGTTATGGTATCTATGCTTTTAATACAGAGACTAAGGAGGTAGAAACCATACGTTCTAAGGTCACGGTAATGGCATCGGGTGGTGCCGGGCATATTTATGCTATTACTACTAACCCGGTTATTGCTACCGGCGATGGAGTGGCTATGGTGTACCGGGCCAAGGGTAAGGTACGTAACATGGAGTTTATACAATTCCATCCAACTGCACTATATAATCCGGGAGAATATCCTTCCTTTTTAATATCTGAAGCGGTACGTGGTTTCGGCGGGATCTTAAAGCGGACTAATGGTGAAGAATTTATGCAGGAATACGATCCGCGTAAATCTTTAGCACCACGTGATATTGTTGCCAGGGCTATTGATGCAGAGATCAAAAAATCGGGTGAAGACTATGTGTACTTGGATGTGCGCCATAAAAGTAAGGCGGATATATTACAGCACTTTCCAAACATCTATGCCAAATGTTTAGATATTGGTATTGATATGACCAAGGACATGATTCCCGTTTCGCCGGCTTGCCATTATATGTGTGGTGGTGTACTGGTAGATCATGTTGGGCAATCGTCTATTAAGCAGCTCTATTCTTGTGGAGAATGTGCTTCCACGGGCTTGCATGGTGCTAATCGACTGGCATCCAATTCGTTACTTGAAGCTTTAGTGTTTGCGCACCGTATTTATGAAGATGCGATTGCTAAATTTGAAGCTTACACCGTGCCTGATAATATCCCCGATTGGGACGAAAAAGGGGTGCAATTATCTAATGAAGATATCCTGGTTACGCACAACATCCGCGAAATGCAAAAGCTGATGAACGATTATGTGGGTATAGTACGTAGTGATTTCCGTTTAGAGCGTGCCATGAGGAGGCTACATTTACTATATGAAGAAACAGAAGACTTTTATAAGAAAACGAAGCTTTCAGTCAAGCTTTGTGAACTCCGTAATTTAATACAAGTATCTTACCTCGTTGTAAAATCTGCGACGGCTCGCAAAGAGAGCAGGGGGTTACATTATACTACAGATTATCCGGAACATGCGGAGATTTTGGAAGATACGGTGTTTTAAGGAAACTTAACTTTTATAGATTTAATAATAAAATTATGCCGCTTGTTTTACCCGTTAAAGGAAAATCCCCCGCATGGGGCAACAATTGTTTTTTAGCTCCAAATTGCACCATAGTAGGTGACGTTACTATAGGTGACGATTGCTCCGTATGGTTTAATGCTGTGATAAGGGGAGATGTGAATAGCATAACCATTGGCCATCATACTAACATACAAGATGGTGTTTGTGTGCATGCCACTTACTTAAAGGCATCTACTACCATAGGTAACTATGTATCTGTAGGCCATAACGCCATTATACACGGTTGTAAACTGGAAGATTACGTATTGGTAGGCATGGGTGCCATTGTAATGGACGATGCTGTAGTACAATCTAATGTTATTATTGCAGCGGGATCTGTTGTACTTGAACGAACTGTATGTGAATCGGGTTATTTATATGCGGGTACCCCGGCTAAAAAGATAAAGCCGTTAACAGATGAGCAATTAAAACTCCTTCAAAAATTACCTCACAATTATAACCTATATGCCAGCTGGTTTACGGAGTAGCCTCTTCTTTTGGAATAGTTAAAGCCTCTTCCATTTCCCAGTTAGGGCGTAAGGTAAGTTCCTTATCGCTGTACCATGACTTTTCTGCATATGATTTAGACCGTACATTTCCGCTATCGCCTTTACCATTCTTATTGGTATCATATGTTACCTTGATGATGTACTTGCCGGTAAAAAAGTTTTTGTAAACAATAGATTTATTGGCTCTGATCACGTCCGTTTGCAGCGTTAATTTTTTAGCATCCTGTATTTCTACAACGTAACTTTTCGAGGTATCGGGTACGGTCACCTTTAAGGTTAGGGTACCATAATTTTCAGGTTTATCTACCAGGAAGCGCTTAGTTAACTCTTTGTTTTTATCACCATATATATCAGTCAATGCTTCTTCGGCAAAGCTAATTTCGTAGCGGGTAGCTTGCTTCCACCGGTGTTTAATGCTGAACTTTTTTGGGTTGTTCGGGTCTTTTATAACAGACAAGTTGTTTACCGGTATGGAGTCTTCCAGCAGCTTAATATTGCTGCTGTTAATGGTTTCAATAGGAAAATTAGCGGTCATTAATAGATCTGTTCCTGGGCGTAATTTATTATCTATATTGATGTTGTAGCTTATACCGATGTTTCTTTTAAAGCTTTCATTTTTACCTTTTCTTAATGATACCGTATCTATAAATTTATTTTGATCGGCTATGGCAACGCTCAGCGAATCAAAATCCATGTTCTTCAAATAGATCAGCGCAGTATCTCTTGTCTTGCTAAAATCTACAAACTTTTGTTCATTTGAAACAGCTGGGTAATTGATCTTTATAGAGGGATTAATCAATGGTTTATTAAAGATCAACGTAACCTTACCGTCATTATCAAACCTTTTAGAACTTACTCTAAATTTATCGGGTATCTGTTTAAATAAATTAAGTTCAACACCAGTTACATCATTTTGCAATTTTATCGGCTGTTTTAAAAAGGCTATTAACTCGTTGTCGTTATTATAGATCTTATCGGGCGATTGCTCTTTTAACGCGTATATGGTATAGTCGCCTTCGTGCAAATTGTTTAGGGAAAAATTACCCGATGAATCTGTAGAAGCATAGTAAGCCGGTTTCTTTTTTCCAAAAAGGGCAGTGTCTTGTTTGGCTGGGAAGATCATCACGGTAGCTTCCTTTTCGGGCAGGGCGGTAAGCGTGTTGGTTACTTTACCGGTAATGCTAAGCGAATCAATTTGATCGCCTGTAGAAAACACGTAGGTAAAGTTCTTTAACAAATTAGATTCATTAACGTCGGCAAGAGCCTTCCCAAAGTTAAAAACGTAAGTTGTATTTTTTTGTAGACTATCGTTAAGCTTTATAATAAGGCTTCGACCCTTAGTGAGGTATTCGGGTTGTTTTTCAAAAGCAGGACTGATGCTTACTTCAGTGTAGGGACTGCTGAGTTTAAAATATTCATCAAAGTCGAGTTGAATTTGTTTCGCTGAAAATCTCCGGGTCTTATTTTCTGGAAATGCTTTTAAAAGTTTGGGCGGGGTGCGATCTCGCGGACCGCCCTGCGGTCTTTGCATGCTTGCGCAACCAATTATAAATATCAGGCAACTTGCAATTGTAAAAGTGAGCAAAAAATTAGACCTTAATTTTAAAAGCATTTTAAAGCGTTATAAGCGATTTTAACAAATTTTGGAACTGGTATATTTAAAATTAAAAATAATGGCTTTAACGTATATTTATTAAAGCCATTTTTTACTCGAAAAAGCAAAATTTAATGAAATATCTTACCGTGATATGTGAACCATTAAAACAGAAATATCTGAAGGAGACACACCAGAGATCCGGGATGCTTGTCCAAGCGTACGTGGTTTAATACGCATTAACTTTTCGCGGGCTTCTTTGGATAGAGATACCAACTGCTGATAATTAAATTCAGGATTGATTTCTTTATCCTCCATCTTCCGCATCCGTTCTACTATCTCCAGTTCCTTATCAAAGTAACTCTCATATTTGATTTTTATTTCGGCTTGCTCTACAGTTTCTTTATCATAAGCAGACAGCAGCACATCCAATGAGGAGTCAACCTTCCTTAAATCATTAAAGCCAACCTGGGGGCGACCCAATAACGAAAACATTTTAACATTTTGGTTCAAGGTACTTGTGCCTAATTCTTCTAACAAAGAATTAAGCTTAGCAGCATCAACTGATTTGGTACGCGTGTAAGCTACAATATCATCAGAGTTTTTCACCTTTTGTTTAACAATGTCTAAACGTTCATCGCTAATCAATCCTAATTCATGACCAATAGGGGAAAGACGTATATCAGCATTGTCCTGACGTAACAGTAAGCGATGTTCGGCGCGTGAGGTAAACATGCGGTAAGGTTCTTCGGTACCTTTAGTTACGAGGTCATCTATTAAAACACCGATATATGATTCCGAACGTTTCATGATTAGCTCGTGTAAATCATGAACTTTTTGATGTGCATTAATGCCGGCGATGAACCCTTGAGAAGCCGCTTCCTCATATCCCGTGGTACCATTAATTTGCCCGGCCAGGAACAAGTTGCTGATCTTTTTAGTTTCCAGCGTCAGGTCTAATTGGGTAGGGGGGAAGTAATCATACTCTATGGCATAACCCGGGCGAAACATTTTTGCATTCTCAAAGCCTGGAATTTGCGTTAAGGCACGATACTGTACATCCTCAGGTAATGAGGTAGAGAAACCATTTACATAGATCTCAACCGTATTAAATCCTTCAGGTTCTACGAAGATCTGGTGACGGTCGCGCTCAGCAAAACGGTTAATTTTATCTTCAATTGAAGGGCAGTAACGAGGGCCTAAGCCTTTGATACGGCCGGTAAACATTGGCGATTTTTCGAAGCCTTCTTTCAGCGTTTCGTGGACTTTGTTATTGGTATAAGTGATCCAGCAGCAACGTTTTTCTTTCGGGCGTTCTACATCAGTGTATGAGAACCTACCTGGATCTTCATCTCCCCATTGCTCTTCCATAAGGCTATAGTTTAAACTACGGCCATCAATGCGGGGAGGGGTTCCGGTTTTCATACGGCCTGCTTCAAAGCCCAGTTCAACCAGTTGTTCGGTTAAACCCGTGGCGAATTTTTCGCCGGTACGGCCACCACCAAAACGTTTTTCACCTATATGTATAACCCCGTTCAAAAAGGTGCCATTGGTAAGTACCACAGCATTGCATTCTATCTCTACACCTAACGATGTACGCACACCACAAACGGTATCATTCTTTACAATAAGCGATGTAACGGTGTCCTGCCACATATCTACGTTTTCGGTATGTTCTAATGCCATGCGCCATTCTTCAGCAAAACGCATACGGTCATTTTGAGCACGGGGGCTCCACATTGCAGGGCCTTTACTCAGGTTAAGCATACGGAATTGAATGGTAGTTTTATCGGCTATAATACCAGAGTAACCACCTAACGCATCTATCTCCCGCACTATTTGCCCTTTGGCTACGCCACCCATTGCCGGGTTGCAACTCATTTGTGCTATTGTGCCCATGTTCATGGTAATGAGCAAAACAGACGAGCCAAGGTTAGCCGCCGCAGCTGCCGCTTCACATCCTGCATGACCTGCACCGGCAACTATTACATCGTATTTTTTAAACATTTAAACCTCCAATGTTCCACGTGGAACAATTACAAAATTACTTCTCATTAGATGATGTTCCACGTGGAACTTTAAATAATGATATTAGTGCTACAAACGCCCAAATGCTCTCTAATATTACAAATGGCCAAAAGCTAATGAGGTACGATGAGTAGCCACACATGCCCGCACCCACAAAATTCATCAGGGCATACGCCTTACTTTCCGGGCTTATCTTCTTAAATAAATTAAGCATAAACCCAATGAGTAATATAATTACTCCTACGGATGCAATGATATCTGATGTCTTCATATACCTTCTCTTAATTCAACTAAATCCATCCAGCGCGCGCTCTTTTCATCCACCGCTTTCTTCATATCTTCAATTTCTTTAGATAGTTTAAGTAACTGTTGATGGTCGGCAACTGCACCTAATTGATCAGTTACCGCGCTTATTTCTTTCTCGATCTTTTCAATGTCGGCCTCTAAAGTTTCCAGTTCCTTTTGTTCTTTAAAGGAGAGTTTACTCTTTTTAGGCGCTGCTACAACCGGGGTAGGGGCAACCGGAACCGGCTTGTTCTTTAATGCTTGCTTAGCCTCTTCCTGCTCTAAACGGTATGAGGAATAGTTGCCATTATACAAGTCCACATGGCCGGTACCTTCAACCACAAAAAGCTGGTCGGTCAGTTTGTCCAATAAATACCTATCGTGCGATACCATTAACAAGATGCCGGTGTAGCTGGTTAAAAACTCTTCCAACACATTTAGGGTGTCAATATCCAAATCGTTGGTAGGCTCATCCAGAATCAGGAAATTTGGATTCTTCATTAAGATGTTAAGCAAGTGCAAACGCTTCTTTTCGCCACCACTTAACAGAGATATATAACCGTACTGACGGGCAGGAGGGAAAAGGAACAACGTTAGCAACTGCGCTGCCGATATGGTTTTGCCATCGGCCATGGTTATAAATTCAGCTACGTTTTTAACTACATCTATAACACGCTCGTCATCCTTAAACGTCATACCTGCCTGGTTAAAATAACCAATTACGGTTGTCTCACCTTTTTCCAGGTGACCGCTATCAGGCTGTAATAACCCGGTGAACATATTTAAAAGAGTTGACTTACCACTACCATTTTTACCGGCTATACCTACGCGGTCGCCTTTCTTAAATACGTAGCTAAAATCGTCAATTACTTTACGGTCTCTAAAAGTTTTAGTGATGTGGTACACCTCCATAATCTTATTACCCTGACGAGCCGTCTTGGTGCTCAGTTCTATTTTGCCGTTCGGTCCGTGGTTCTTGGTTTTATCTTCCAGGTCATAAAAGGCCTCAATACGTGCTTTTGATTTGGTACCACGTGCTTGAGGTTGGCGGCGCATCCACTCTAATTCTTTCTTTAATAAGTTAGAGTTTTTTTGGAACTGCAACTCATTAGTGCTTTCGCGTTCTGCTTTCTTTTCCAGGTAATACTGGTAGTTGCCATTATAGTTGAAAATTTTCCCACGTTCAATTTCTATGATCTCGTTACATACGTTATCTAAAAAATATCTATCGTGTGTAACCATCAATATAGTTTTTGAGCCATCGGTCAACAGTTTTTCCAACCACTCAATGGTATCAATATCCAGGTGATTGGTTGGTTCATCTAATACATACACATCCGGGTCTTCAATTAATAGCTTGGCCAATGCCAAACGTTTTTTCTGTCCGCCCGATAGGGTATCTATCCGCTGATCTAAATGATGAATATCTAAACGGCCTAAAATATTCTTGATCTGGTATTCATATTCCCAGGCATTAACGGCACTTAATTCCTCCGTAATTTGCTCAATAGCTTTTTCATTGTTAGGATCGTTTTCCAGCAATTGCTCATATTTTAAAATGAGCTGCTGCTGAATATTGTCCTTATGAAAAATGTAGTCACTTATGGTATGGCCTTTCTCAAACAAAGGATCCTGTTCCAGGTAACCGGGACGAAGGTCTCTTGCCGTTACCACCTTGCCTTCGGTAGGATTAATTTTACCTGAAAGCAATTTTAATAATGTTGATTTACCGGCACCGTTAACACCTACCAAAGCCACGCGACGACCGCGGTTAATACCTAAGGTTAGGTTACGAAATAGCCAGTTGTCATGAAATGAATGACCTAAATTTTCTGCTGATAAATAAGTGCTCACGCTAATTGTTTTATATGATCGGATGGATGTATATACACACCTTCTCCTTGTTTTAATGATTGATTGTACATAGCGCGTGCAACTGTAGCCGCAGGTATGCTTCGATATTTTTTTAATGGGCCTATAAGCACAGGGTTTACAACCGTCATTACAGCTGTTGCCACTTTTTCTGCAAAACGGTATTCTTTGCGGTCGCCTGTTAATAATGATGGCCTGTAAATGTGCAAGCACGGTAAACCTATTGCCTGTACGTCATTCTCGGTTTCACCTTTTAATTTGTTATAATACGTTAACGATTTAAAGTCGGCTCCTATTGCTGAAACTAAATGATATTGGGGTGTATTATGCTCCAATGCAATTTGAGCTAATTTAACCGGATAATCATGGTCAACTTTGCGATACATGCGTTGACTTGGGGTTTTGCTTTTAGTAGAACCTAAACAGCAAAAAATAGCATGCCCGTTAATAATGTGCTTAAATTTATCCAGTTGATCAAAATCGACAACTAATTGTACCAGCTTTTTGTGTTGGATAGGAAGCTCTCTACGTACCAATATCAATACTTCGTCGTAAGAGTTTTCTTTCAATAATATCTGCAGCAGCTCGCTACCAATTAATCCGCTTGCACCTGCTATAACTGCTTTATTTGCCATAAGTTAATAAGAGTGCAAAGGTACGCAAACTTAATTTATACAATAAAATGAATGTTTAAACACGCATAATTAACTTTAAGTCGGTGTATAACGTATTAGTAAACAAAATGTAATTAGATAGTGTTTAATAAGTTCATCATTACTACCAATATAGCCTGCAATCTCTGTGTTTTTTTAATGTACATTTAAGCAAGATTAAAACATTGTGCATTTGCTTAACCAAGCATAGTTAAGTAGACACCACCTGTATTATGATATAAATTTATGGCTGAACAAATAATCAATTCCGGATGGCGGAAATGGATAGAAAGCATTGGTGACCAAACTGTGTTTTTGACGAGCTTTTTCCGCAATGTGTTTTCGGGAGGTTTTGAGTGGTCGGAGTTTGTACGTCAATGTTACGAAATAGGCTACAAGTCTTTAACCCTGGTAAGTATCACCTCTTTTATAATGGGGCTAGTGCTCATTTTACAACTGCGCCCAACATTAGTGGAATTTGGTGCTGCAAGTATGTTACCGCAAACGCTGGCTGTATCTATCATTCGCGAAATGGGGCCAATTATTACTGCCATTATATGCGCTGGTAAAATAGCATCGAGTATTGGAGCGGAGCTTGGTAGTATGAAGGTAACCGAGCAAATTGATGCTATGGAAGTATCGGGGGCTAACCCGGTGCAATACTTGGTGGTTACACGTATATTAGCTACCACACTAATGATTCCGTTGCTTACCATGATAGGGGATATGATCTCTTTATTCGGCGGATTTTTTGCGCTTAACTTTACCGACGATATGAGCTTCACGCTCTATTTTACTAAATGCTTTGCATCGCTTGATTTTACCGATTACCTGCCGGCACTTGTTAAAACCATATTTTTTGGCTTTGCCATAGGTTTTGTAGGTTGTTATAAAGGATTTAATTCTAACAAGGGAACCGAAAGCGTTGGGCTTGCAGCCAATTCGGCGGTGGTAACGGCATCATTATGGGTTTTCTTTATTGATATGTTAGCTGTTCAAATTATTAACCTGCTGTATTACTAATATGGAAAATGTAAATCAGCATGATTTAAAGGCCGAGCATCAGTCTGGTAAAACGGATGAGATTATGGTGGAGATTAAAAACCTTAAAAAGAGTTTTGGCAGCAAAGAGGTTTTAAAGAATATCAATTTAACTCTTCATAAGGGAGAGAACTTAATTGTGCTGGGTCGTTCGGGTCAGGGTAAGTCGGTTACTATACAGTGTATTGTAGGCCTTTTAGCGCCAGATGAAGGAGTTGTTAAGGTATTTGGTAAAGATGTACCCGAACTAAGCGCTGATGAGCTTAAAGAGTTGCGTACCAAAGTTGGTTTCCTGTTTCAAAGTGGTGCGTTGTACGATTCTATGACAGTTAAAGAAAACCTGGAGTTTGCTTTGACCCGTGTGCTCAAAATTAAAGATCAGCAGGAGTTAGATCAGCGCGTACAAGAAGTACTGGAAGGTATTGGCTTGCCTGAAGCTATAGATAAAATGCCGTCTGACCTTTCGGGCGGTATGCGTAAGCGGGTAGGCCTGGCCCGTACACTCATTGTAAAGCCGGAAATTATGCTTTATGATGAGCCTACAACAGGTTTAGATCCTATTACATCCCGGGAAATCAGTGAATTGATACTGGAGATGCAAAAGAAATACAAAACTTCATCCATTATTATTACACACGATATGGAATGCGCCCGTATAACAGGCGACCGTGTGCTCATTATGAACGATGGGGAATATATAGCAGAAGGGACGTTTGAAGAACTTCAACGTTCTGAAGATGCATTTGTAAAATCATTTTTTTTAGATACCATATGAAAACAACATCCGGACAAAAAATAAAAATAGGCGTATTCGTACTGGTAGGCCTGGTGGTTATCTTTTTAGGCATATTCCTTATAGGCAGTCAAAAAAGCATGTTTAATTCCACCTTTGGAGTGTACGGCGTGTTTAAGAATGTAAACGGCTTAATGGTGGGTAATAACGTACGCTTTGCCGGTATAAATGTAGGTGTTGTAGAGGGTATCAATATCGTATCGGACAGTGCCGTGCGGGTGGACCTGACATTGAACAATAATGTACGGAAGTTTATTAAGAAAGATGCCAAGGTTGCTATAGGCAGCGATGGCTTAATGGGCGATAAACTGGTAGTAATAAGCCCGGGCGGTTCAACCAGCCGCACAGAGGTAGAAGGTGGCGATAAGTTGGTGGCAGTGAACCCTTTGGATGTTGATAAGATCATTAATAAGCTAACTAAAGTGGCCGATAACGCCGAAGAATTAACCAGTAACCTCACACAAATAGTGCGTGATATTAATCATGGTAAGGGATCTTTAGGTAAACTGTTAAAGAATGATCAGATAGCGCATGATTTGGCTACTACAGTATCATCGGCTAAAACTACTATTAGCAATGCTAATAAAACAACGGTTACATTAAATGAAGATTTAAAGGCTGCGCAAAGTAACTTTTTGTTGAGAGGCTTCTTTAAGAATAAAGAGAAAGCCAAGCAACGCAAAATAGATTCGGCTCGTAAAGCACAGGAGAAGACTAAGAAAGAAAGCGATAAAGCAGCTGAAAAGGCGAAAGACGAGCAGGAGAAGCTAAGAAAAGAGCAAGAAAAAGCAGCTAAAAAAGCAGCCGGTGAATAAGCGGACAAGTATTAACAAAAAAGGGGGATGATCATTGATCAGCCCCCTTTTTTGTTGGAATTATAACTGGCTTGTTATCTCAGTTGATAGCGGTGTAGTAGCCGACCTGTAACGGTGAATCAGCTTACCATTCTCATCTATCAGGAATTTTTCAAAGTTCCATTTAATGTCGCCGGTAAAATCAGGATTTTCCTGTGTGGTTAAGTATTGAAAGATAGGGGCAATATCTAAGCCCTTAACGCTTACCTTTTCGGTTAACGGGAAGGTAACGCCAAAGTTTTTAGTGCAAAACTCTTTAATGTCGGCATTAGTACCAGGCTCCTGGCCGTTAAAATTATTAGCCGGGAAACCAATTACCACTAATTTACCTTTGTACTGGTCGGCAAGTTTTTGCAGATCGGCGTATTGCTTAGTATAGCCACATTTAGATGCAGTGTTAACAATCAGTACCTTTTTACCTTTGTATTTTGATAGTTTAAAGTCTTTTCCTTCAATAGATTTTACTTTGAAGTCGTAAATGGTACTTGGCGCTGTAAATAGCAATACCATCATTAAAGCTAATATTTTCATAATTAATTCAGTTTATTAAGAATACGAAGTAAAGGTAGCTAATGGATTACTAATCAGAAACTTTTTATAGCCAGATACTCGTTTTCTTTAGCTGTCATCAATTTTTTATCGGCAGGCTTTTTATCGAGGTAGCCTAACAAGTGCAAGGCACCATGTATCATAACGCGGTGAAGTTCGTTATCAGCATCTACCTTAAACGTTTCTGCATTTTCCCGCGTACGCTCTACCGATATAAAAATATCGCCGGTAATGGTTCCGGGCTTTTCCGAATTGTCGAAGGTTACAATATCGGTATAAGTATCGTGATCTAAGTATTGCTTATTAATTTCCAGGAGGTATGCATCAGAGCATAAAATATAATTAAGCTCATTTAAACGATAGCCTTCTACCTTAATAGTTTCTTTGATCCAACGTTTAAGTTGCAGCTTGTTCTTTAGTTGATGATCTGTATCTTCAGCAAAAAAATGTATTGCAGCCATTTAAAATTTAAAGTGCAGTTCTACTTCGTTGCCACGTGAATTAAAGATACACTGATCGGCCAGGTGCTTTAAAATGAACACGCCTCTGCCTGTAAGTTTTTCCAGGTTTTCTTCGGCGGTTGGATCGGGCAGGTGGTTATAATCAAAACCCTCACCTTCATCGGTAATGGTCCAAATAGAACGTTTGGCATCTACCTCGGCGTTTACAATCACTTTTTTATTAGGATCAAGCTTATTACCATGCACAATGGCATTAATGGCTGCTTCGTTAAGGCACGTCATCATATTAGCAAAGGTATCTTCGCTTATCTTAAACTTATCAGCAATATCTTCTATCAAATTTTCGAGTAATGTAATGCTCTCATGAGTTGACGGAAGTTGAAGTGTGTACAGTTCCCCTGTTTCAACACTATCGGGTGGTATATTATTTTGCATTAAGTTGCTCAAAGTAACGTTTTATTTTTTGTTTATAGTATAGATTGAGTGCAGATGGTACTGTTTGTATCTGTTCAGTCTGCTTTGCCTTTAATTGCTCATAGGCTTGCAAAGCTTTTATATACCCCGGCGGCGTATTTTTTCCTACCCGGCTTTGTCGCTGCTTCTCCTGTTCGCGCTCTTGTTCAGCTTTTTCGGCTTCCAATAAACGTGTTTGAATAAACTGCTGTCTCTTTAACGATTCCTCCGTGATTTTCTTGTTTACGAGATCGCTTTCAGTTTGTTCCATTTCTTTGGATATTTTGTCCAGTGCGCCTGGCTTTCCGGTACCGTTTTTATTTTGTTCGCGGCTTAGCTGTTCTATTTGCTGCCTTATAGCTTGTTGCTCGCGGGCCATGCGCGCCAACTGCTCGCTCACGTTATTGCCACCGGCTTTACCGCCCTCAGCCTTTGCACTTTGTCCTTTGTTTCCTTGCTGACCTTGCTGCTGCATCTGTTCCCGCATTTTTTGCATGTTTTGATTAAGCTGCTGCTGTTGCCTGCTTAATTGCGATAACGACTGCGATTGCTTTTTGCCGCCTTTGCTGTTGCCCTTACTCATGGCATTTTGCAAGTTATCTAATGCTTCATTAAGCATAAGGGCCAGGTTGTTCATGGCCGTCATGGCGTATTGCTGGCTGCGGTTAGCCTCGGGTGTACGGCGGTCTCCTAAAAAATCAAGAGCCTTATCTATATTGGTATTAATGGCGGTAACTTCCTGGTTTACGGTGGCCTGAATTTGAGGAATGCGGCGGCTCAGGGCATACAGGGTATCCTCGGCTGTTTTTAAATTGTCTTTAACATCCTTTTGCCTTTGTGCAGTTAACACATAGTTTGGATCGTTGGGGCTCATTCCTCTAAACGTTTGCATCACTTTTTCCTGTTCAAACGAACTGCTTACCAGCACCTTCAATAATTCGCGGAGCTGTTGGGCATTCACCATATTCTCTTCCTCGTTGCCTTGTTGCTGATCTTGCTGCATTTTCTGTGCCATTTGTTGCATTTTTTGCGCAGCTTGTTTTTGAGCTTGTGCAGCTTTGGCTTTATCGTTCTTTTGCAGTTGCTGGCTACTGTTATCCATTTGCTGGTCTACAGCTTGTTCTTCTTTTTCGGGCTTGTTAAAATTATTTTTTTGCTCTAATTCTTTATTAGCTTTTTCCAGCTCCTGGGCGGCTTTTTTAACGTCCTGAAAATCTTGCTTTAACTGTTGCTGCTCCTTTTGCAATTGCTGGGTATTGGCATTAGGCTGCTGAGTTTGTTCAGCCAACTTCTCTTGTTTTTGGGCCAGCTTATTCAGCTGATCTATGTTTTGATTAAGCTTTTGTTCAAACTCCAGCTGCTTGTAAAGCTCAAGCATACGGTCTAATTCTTTTTTTAACGATTTATTATCGTTTTGCATCTTCGACAACTCATTGCGGGTGCCTTCTTTTTGCTCCTTTTCCAGCATTTGTTGTAGCCTTTTTAACATTTCCTGGGTTTTTTCGTCCATTAAATTTTTAAAAAGGCCTTCCATCTCCTTTTGCTTTTCCTGCAATTCGGCACTTTGCTGCTGATTCTCCTGCCTGTTAAACTGGTCTTTTTTGTTTTCGTTTTGTACTTCTTTAACTAATTCGTTCAACTCGGCTTTTTTGCGTAGCAGGTCTTCTACCTGCTTTTTTTCTTCAAAGCTCAATGTGTTTTTATTGAGCAGCATTTGATTTAGCTTTTGAGCATCGCGTTCTACTTGCCCGGCCAGTTTTATGGCCGAAAGCATTTTTTGCTTAACTGCTTTGGTATTAGCATTCAACTGCTCATTCTGCTCTTTTTCGGTAGGTGTTTGTAATGTACGCTCCGAAGAACGCACTTTTTTAGGTCCCGATACGGCATCATTATCGGCCACTTCAAAATAATAAGTTACCTGGCTGCCGGGTGTAATACCCAGCTGTTTTAAATCCCAAAAGTAAAAGAAGTTAGCCTGGCTGTTAGATAGATCGGCCTTTACCTGGCGGGTTATAACTTTAGGATTACTACCCGGTGTATTAGTGCTGTAATGAAATGTTAACGATGAAAAACCATGATCGTCGCGCACGTCACCGGTAAAGTACAAAGCCTTACTGCTTATTGAATCCTGCTTTTCGGCAACATTAATAGTCGGCATTTCATCCGCAATAATATTGATACGATAATTGGCCGCATCACCAATTTGAGCACTGGTGTTCAAAGGCAATAAACTGTACGTAGAATTTTTATAGATCTTTTGACTATGCTCAAAAACGCCGCTTTGCTGTGCGGTAAGCTGTTGCTCACTTTTATCGAAAACGAACTGCAGTTGATCGGCATTTTGTGTTCGTATCTTCCATTTTACAGTAGTACCGGCCGGTACGGTAAGATCACCGGCATTACTCAATTTTTCGCTTGTTTTATGCAGGTAAGCCGGGTAAATTAATTCTACATCAAAATTCAGCAATGCAGGCTTCAGGCCAACCTGTATTTGATATGGCTGCGAAGTAAAACCATTAGCGGTAATACGAAACGTAGTGTTTTGTTGCAGGTTGGTAAACAGGTAATGAAAACGGGAAATGTTTTCTTTATCGAGCTTAAATGTGTTACTCCCGGTTTCAATGTAAGTGTTAGCCGGTAAGTTGTTACCTTCCAGTTTAACCTCTAATTTCAGATCGCTGCCCTGTACCACGTTTAAATTGCTGTTAAGTACAACAAATTTAAAAGGCGCTACCGGTACAAACCGTTGATTATGGTGAATAAGCCTGTTGGTGCTTTCGGTTAATACAGACGGTGCGGTAAACGCCACTATAATAATTAAGGCAACGGGCAATGCAACCCATTTTAAATACCGGTTATTATGCTTCAGATTTATAGCAGAAGGGAAGCTTACCGGATTAAGCGAGCTTATTTTTTGATTGATGCTTGCTTCTATTAACTGGCGGTGCTGCTCGTTGCCGTCGGCTTGCTTTTTTAATTGCAGCGTGTTAAGCAGCTTGTCTTTCACTTCGCCAAAATGCTGACCAATAATTTCGGCAGCTTCATCGTGCGTGAGTGTTTTGCCTAAATTAAGATAGGCCAATAACGAAGGTATTACCAGCCAAAAGAGCAGGCAAAGGTTTAAGCTTATAAAAGCATAAAAGAGGACAGTTCGAAACGTGGTATTAAAATTACCAAAGTATTCGAGCAGGGTAATAGTAATGTAGGCAGAAAAAATACCGGCACCTAAAAATATAAGTCCCCGAAGCAAATTGTTAAGATAATACTTACGTATAAAAGCATTTACCTTTTCAATTAACCCTATATAATGATCTGGTGCCTGCATGCCGATACTAAAGTACTATTATAAAGCCAAATGATTATTTGTAAAATTAATTAATATGTAATGAATACAGTAATTGTGACTTGCCGTATTCTTGCTGCCGTAATAATAAAGCATTGAACGTCTATTTTACAACAATAAGTTGTAATAACGTATTTTGGCTGTAATTATTTTAACTTAATGGCAATATAATTATATTTGTGTTCGGTTTTAATAACTAAACATATTTAAAACCGCAAACTTTTAGGTCTGCAAAGATCGTTTAAGTTGCGGGATGTAGCGTAGCCCGGTATCGCGCCAGCATGGGGTGCTGGAGGTCGTAGGTTCAAATCCTGCCATCCCGACAATAAGTATTATTTGTCTGTACGCAGCAGATTAATGCGTTTATCATCAACCAATTAAGTTTTGGGATTACTATCATACAAAATAGTGTATAGAAGCTATTCCTTAAAAAGATAACCTGAGTTCAGTAGCCGTTGGCACTTTATTGTACTTATATAATTTACCGTGTTGTAACGGTCGAATTAGTGATAATGCTTTATAGTTATATATATAGCTATAACTTTCGCTAAAATTAATACGTATGATAACGCGGCTTTTATGCCTCGTGTATAACCATTATAACGATGGTGTGCCAATGGTATGGCTAATAATTAATAAAGATCTATACAGATTACATACATGGGAAAACCTTTTACTAAATTATTTACCTATCAAATAGGATTGATCCTGCTTTTTTTGTTAAACGGGTTCTATGGAGCTGCAAATGCTAACATTGTACCAAAAGCGTCAAAATATGGTAAGGCAAGGTTTGTTGGAGCCGTTGACCAAACTATAACTTTTAATCAGTTTGCTCCCAAGTTTTATGCCGATGCAGATTTTGATCCCGGGGCTACAGCAAGTTCAGGTTTACCAGTAGAATATGTGAGCAACAACACTGCTGTTGCCAGAATTGTTGCTAATAAAATTCAAATTGTAGGAACCGGAACGGCGCTTATAACAGCATCGCAGGAGGGGAATGCTACCTATAACCGTGCAACGAGGGTTACCAGAACGCTTACCGTTAATAAATCAAATTTAACAGTTACCGCGAGCAGCCAAACCCGTAATTATGGCGTTAACAACGCTGCAATAACCTTATCGTTCGTTGGCTTTAAGGCCGGGGAAAGTATAAATCAATTGCCTGGTAAGCCGCGTGCTGTTACTACAGTTACCAACAGAACGAGCGTTGGTACTTATGAGGTTTCTGTAACCAGTGGCACATCCAATAATTACACCTTTACTTATGTACCAGGATCCATCACTATTAACAAAGTAGCGTTAAGTATTGCCGCAGTAGCAAAAACCAAGGCTTATGGTGCAGCAATACCGGCTTTAACATTGGCCTACACCGGTTTTACAGCAGGCGATAATGCCAGCAAGCTAACAACACAACCAAAAATAACTACAACCGCTACAGCAAACAGCCCGGCAGGAAGCTATCCTATTACGGTATCGGGTGCTACCTCTCCAAACTATAATATTACACAGGTAAATTCTACTTTAACTGTTGCAAAAGGAAATTTAACGGTTACGGCAGCGGCGAAAAACAGGGTTTATGGCATGGCTAACCCCGCATTAACCTATACCATTAAAGGTTTTGTTTTAGGGCAAACGAATGCGGTACTATTAACCCCGGTTGTTGCAGCGACTACAGCTGTGCAAAACTCCCCTGCTGGCGTTTATCCCATAACACTGTCGGGCGCAACAGCGGCTAACTATAACATTACTTATGTTCAAGGTTCATTAACGGTTAACAAAGCACCATTAACAATAAGTTCTGTTGCTAAAACAAAAGCATACGGACAGGCGAATCCTGAGTTTACTGTTGGTTACGCCGGTTTTGTAAATGGTGAAAATGAAAGTGTTTTAACCGCTAAACCAACATTGAGTACAACCGCAACGCAAAATTCGCCGATTGGTGCTTATGATATAAATGTAAGCGGTGCTGCTGCTTCAAATTATAACATTACTTATCGTATAGGGAAATTAACAATTATTAAAGCTACTTTAACAATTACTGCTAATAGCCAAACACGCCAATACGGTAACCCCAACCCTGTATTTACAGCTACATATACGGGTTTCATTAATGGTGATACAGAAGCGAACTTAACTACTAAACCAACCATTGCAACAACCGCTGTTACCGGTACAAGAGCGGGATCTTATGCTATTACTGTTAACGGTGCAGTATCTGCCAATTACAATTTAGTTTACCGTAATGGCACCTTAACTATTACTAAGGCGGCACTTATAGTGAAGGCCGATGATGTTACAAGGGTTTACGGATCAGCAACGCCTGGCTTTACTATAACCTATACTGGCTTTGTAAATGGTGAAACTGTTGACATTTTAAGCAAGAAAGCAACTATTATAGCTCCGGTTACCGCTAAATCGCCGGCGGGAAATTACACCATAACAGCTTCCGGTGCATCGTCGTTAAACTACGATGTAACTTATGAAAGCGGAACGTTAACCATTACAAAAAAAGCATTAACAATAACAGCGCAAAACAAATTGCGTGCTTACGGTATACCTAACCCTGCATTAACGGTAGTTTATACAGGCCTGGTAAACGGCGATAAGGCTCCTGGCATTTTATCGGGGGCACCTGTTTTGTCTACAACAGCTACCACTAATTCAAATTTGGGTAGTTACCCCATTGAGGTGAGCGGTAATGTTACCGCCGCTAATTATACTATTGAATTTGAGAATGGGACTCTTTCGGTAGGTAAGGCAACCATCAGGGTAATAGTTGTTAATAAAGCAAAGACATATGGTCAGCCTAATCCTGCTTTTACGTTCGCTTATACCGGTTTTGTAAACGGAGACAATGCTTCGGTAATTACCACATTACCTCAAACGCCTGCAACTACAGCCACCACGGCTTCATCACCAGGAAGTTATCCTATTACTACAGCCGGTGGTGCCGTAGCAGAAAATTATGATATTGTTTACGTTCAAGGGAAGCTAACCATCAGCAAAGCCGTGCTCAATGTGGTACTTGACAATAAAACCAAGGTTTATGGTGAGCCTAACCCCATATTTACTTACACACTCAACGGCTTTGTAAATGGCGATACGCCACAATCTGAGCCTTTTATTGTAGAACCTAAAATATCAACAGCCGCTGAAACGGCCGGAGCTGGTGTTTATAACATTCAAGTTGCAGATGGCTATACCAATAAGTACATATTACGGTCTGTTCCTGCCAAATTAACGGTAACCAAAGCTAACTTGTTAATAAGTGCTGTTGACGCAAGCAGGGGACACGCTTCTCCCAATCCAGTATTTACTGCCACTTACACCGGGCTGGTTAACGGTGATACTGAAGCCAGTATTACTACTAAGCCAACCTTTACCACAAACGCCACTGCTACATCAGTACCGGGCGTATACGAACTTAAAGTAAGTGGTGCAGCATCGCCTAATTATAATATAACTTATGCAGGTGCAAAGTTCACCATAACTAAAGGGAAATTATTTGTTAAGGCCGTTAATGTTGAAAAAACGTATGGCGATGCAAACCCGGCGTTTAAATTTACTTACGATGGTTTTGCAAGTGGTGATACCGAAGCAAGCTTAACCTCTCCACCCACAATTAGGGCCAATGTAAATACCGCTACCCCTGTTGGTACGTATACAATTACCCCATTGGGCGGGGTTGATGATGAATATGAGCTTGTATATGTTAATGGTACTCTAACCATTAATAAAGCCAATGTAACCGTATCGGCACAAAATGCATCACGTATTTATGGTGCGGTTAATCCTGTGCTCAACGCTACTTATACCGGCTTTGTTAATGGCGAAACGGAAGCTGTTTTAAGTAAGCGGGCAACGGGTATAACCACGGCAACCATCACCTCGGGTGTTGGGAACTATGGTATTACATTTACCGGAGCTACGGCAGCCAACTATCAGTTTATTTATAAAGCCGGTACGTTAAGTATTACCCCAGCTGCCTTAACCATTACTGCTAACAACGCCAGTAGGGTATATGGTATAACAAACCCCGGTTTTACCTCAAGCTATAAAGGCTTTGTAAACAGTGATACACAGGCCAGTTTAACCACAGCACCGCAATACACTACTACTGCTAATCAAACCAGTGGTGTTGGTACTTACCCTATTACAGTGGGCAATGCGGCATCTGCTAATTACATTATTTCTTATACCCCGGCTTTGTTAACCATAACTAAAGCGCCACTTTTAGCTAAGGCCGAAGATAAGTCAAAAACTTATGGCACCGCTAACCCCGCCTTTACGCTTACTTATAGCGGCTTTGTAAATGGTGATACCGAGGCGGTATTAACCAGCCCGGCCACCGTATCGTCGGCAGCAACGGTGTCATCAGGTGCCGGAAACTATGCTATTATACCAACCGGCGGATCGGCCGCTAACTATAACCTGGCCTACACTAACGGTACTTTAACCGTAAATAAGGCGCTGTTAACGGTAACGGCTAATAACGCTATCCGTTTGTTTAACACTGCCAACCCCAATTTTACGGTAGGTTACACCGGCTTTATAAACGGTGATACCGAAACCAGCCTTACAACCAGGCCCGTGGTAACAACCCCGGCTACGGCAACGTCCCCCAATGGTTCTTATGCACTTATTCCGGGTGGGGCGGCATCGGCCAATTATAGCTTTAACTATGTTAATGGGGTGCTCACCATTACGCCAAGCGCGGCCGCTATAAGCTTTACATTATTACCGGCTAAATCATTTGGTGATACCGACTTTGACCCAACGGTAACTAATAATGTGAACGAACCCATGGTGTATACCTCAAGTAACACGGCTGTTGCTACAATTATTAACGGGAAAATTCATATTGTAGGCGCAGGTACGGCTACTATAACGGCTGCCTTTGCCACAAATAGTAATTATAGCCAAACCTTACCGGTGAGCCAGTTATTTGTGGTTGACAAGGCGCGTCAAACTATTTCTTTTGCCACTATACCGGCAATTACCCGGGGAAGCAGCTACAACCTGAACACGGTAATAGCTTCATCGGGCTTACCGGTTACGTTATCTGTTGAAAATGCTACAATTGCATCATTACAAGGAACCAATTTAAGGGGCGCGCAAATAGGCAATACCACTGTAACTGCTGACCAGTCGGGTAATAGCAATTATTATCCTGCTTCTTCAGTGGTGCAAAATGTGATTGTAAGCAGCGGTGATGGTAATGTAGATGTTATTGTACATCAAGCCGTTTCGCCTAACGGTGATGGCATCAACGATACATTCCTGATTGAAGGAATTGCCAGTTACCCCGATAACGAGGTAACACTCATTAATCGTAACGGCGTAAAAGTATATCAGGTTACAGGTTACGATAATGTTAACCGTGTTTTCAACGGCCGTTCGAACGTTACCAACAGCCTTTTAATGCAGGGTACGTACTTCTATCAAATAAAATATGTTGCAAACGGACAAGGGCGAAAGCTAACCGGCTACTTCGTTTTAAAATACTAACCGAATTCAACCGAACACAAGTATAATGATAACAAAAATCATAAAATATATGGGTAGGGCTGCTGGCATAGTCTTGCTGACAATAGCAGGGAGCCAAACTGTTGAGGCGCAGCAGTTTTTTAGCTACAGCCAATACATGAACAATTTAACACCGCTTAACTCTGCTTATTCGCTGATTGATAAGAGCGGCTCGCTTAACGCACTGCTGCGCAAACAGTGGACCGGTATTGAAGGCTCGCCATCAACTTTTATATTCAATGGTAACCTACCTATCGAATCTATTAACGGTGCCGCAGGGTTAATAGTAATGAACGATCAGTTTGCGGTTGAACACCTTACAGAAATTAATGGCTTTTTTGCCAAAGGGATACAGTTGGCTAATAACCAGTTTTTAGGCGTATCTATAAATGCGGGTATCAGGCGGTATGTGGCTAACTATTCTTCACTCGATGCTATAGATCCGCAATTCAGGAACGATGTACGTGAAAACAAGCCAAACATTGGCTTTGGAGTACTGTATTACTCCGATCACCATTATTTAGGAGTGTCGGTACCCGAACTAAGTATCCGCGACCTGGGTAATGCATCGGTACAAAGAGCCGACTTTTTCCGCAACCATTTTAACTTTTCGGGTGCTTACCTTTTTGGTAAGGAAGGAGACGATGTAAGGGCCAAGCCCGCTGCGTTGGCCACTTATACTAAAGGCGTACCTTTTGTTGCCGATTTTTCAACCACCTTATATTTTAAAGGTACGTTGGGCATAGGCCTAAATTACAGGACCAACAGTGAGGTATCGGGTATTTTATCTGTTACCTCCGATATTATTAAGCTGGGCTACAGCTACCAGTTTGGTACATCGGCAACTAACCTGGGTGGCAGGTTAAGCAACGCTACGCATGAAGTAACGCTATCTTACCGTTTTGGACAAAATACGGTGAACAAAAGCATTTTGTAAGACCTTGTGATAAACAATAAAGTCCGGAGCTAAACCAGCATCGGACTATACTATTGTTGATTCAGAACAGATCATGATTTGATACTGACCCGTGTTTCTCGCTGTTTACCATTCCCATTGCTATACAAGCTTGCGCTGGGTGCCTTGTTGAAAAACGGGAGAAAATAGAAACTATAAACAACGATCCAAATAATTTATTGGGGCGTTGCCTTCGGCCGGGCTTTCCGTTGCAAGTCCTCGTTTCGCTATGCTGCACTGTGGGCTTTCCACTTCAATCCCTAACGCAAACTACAAAAAATGCCAGAAAAACCGTTCACGAAAGTGTTCACAAACCGTTCAAAAAGCGTTCACCCGTGAACACTTTTTGCTACTTTTTGGCCAAAAAATATTATTTCCATTTCTACAAAAACCTAATTAAATGAAAGAAAATGCAACTTTTTGAAATTTTGTGAAGTTTAACAAGCAGAAACAGACAGTTTAGTTGTGAACACTTTGGCCGAATTATCTCCTGGAATTAAAGTGTTGTGCATCCAAGCCAAATGAGCTTATACAACAAAAAAGTCCGGTGCCAAACCAGCACCGGACTTTACTATTGATTTTAACTATTGTTGATTTTAAAACAGATCGGGGTTTGATACTGGTCCGTGTTGCTCGCTGCCCATCATTCCCATTACTACAAATATTGCGGCAAATGCCAGTAACGAATGTATTAAGTCGGTTGCGTTATACACGAAAACGCTTACAGCCCAACCGCCTAAGCATAAGGCGGCGGTTAAAAAAAATAATATTCTCATCATGATTACCCCCTTTTAAAGTTATTACTCAGGTTTTTACGAGAGCACACTTTAAATAGTTATCATGATTTTAAATTAAATTTTCAACCATTTTTTACGCACCGCAATTTGCTGTGGTGTAAGGTCGGTACGGCTTTGTATGCTGTATTTTTTGTTAGTGTTTTTAAGTAAGGTTACCGGTAAGGTAAGCGGCAGGCCATCGCGTATTACGGCAACCTGAATTTTATCGCCAACTTGTTTACCGGCAATTAAGCCTTTAGGATCGGTAATAGCCACACCGTCTATAGAAACCAGTTCGTCGTTTACGTTAATACCGTCAACCCAGGCCGATGTGCCTCGTAATACGCCGCTAACCTTGTATCTTCCTGGTGCAATAGGTAACATACGGATTCCTAAATCGGGCGCATTTAAGTCGGCATACTCATCAAACGCTTTGTAACCGGCATAAGCCAGGTACTTGTTATAATCCATGGCATCTACACCATTAATGTATTTGGCATAAAAGTCGTCCATTTTTTTACCGGCAAACTTTTCTACCCCCGCTTTAAATTCGGCATCGGTATAACCACGTTTTTTTGTTTTGTAATACTCGTTATACATGTAACGCATTACATCATCTAACGACTGGCGGCCTTGTGTAGCATTGATTATTTCCAGATCCATCATCATGCCCACTACAGCACCTTTATTGTAGTAAGAAATACCCGTGTTAATGGAGTTTTCATCAGGGCGGTAACCTTTAATCCAGGCATCAAAGCTCGATTGCGATAATGGCTGTACTTTGGTACCGGGCGTATTGTCTATCGTATTAAAGTCAGCTGCCAATGCACTCAAATAGTGCTCTACCGGGAATAACTGCGTACGTCTAACGGTTAAATTGTCGTAATAAGCAGTGAAGCCCTCGGCTATCCACAGGTTAGTAGTATAAACTTCGTTATCATAATCAAACGGACCTAATGCAATAGGGCGCAGACGTTTTACATTCCACAAGTGAAAATGCTCGTGGGCTACCAGGCCTAAAAAACCTTCGTAACCGGCCTCGGTGCTATACGCGTTGCGCGATGCACCTAAAACAGTGGAGCTTAAATGCTCTAAACCACCACCACCACGCGCGTAGTTGTGCACTATAAATACATATCGTTTATTGGGGTTTTCGCCAAAAATGCTTACTTCCTCTTCAATTACCTTGGCCATGTCCTTCTTCAGGCGTTCTTTATCGTAAGTGCCGCCGCCATACATGGCAACTTCATATTGGGTACTGCCTACAGTAAAGCCAAACACATCTTGTGTGCCTATTTCAATTGGCGAATCAAATAAAATATCGTAGTTCGGTGCTTTTACGGTGAATGGATCATTACCTACCATCTCTAAACTGGTTGATACTTTATTCCAGTTTTTATACGGCTTAATTTTGATGGTTGAGGGCAGGTTAAGGCCGCCTTCTGGATAAAAAAACATGCCCGACGTAGATAAAAACGCATGCGTAATATCAACAAACGCGGTGCGTACCGATATTTCAAAGGCATAAAAACGATATTTAACTTTTACCGAGGTTAATCCCTGGGTATTCAACTGCCATGTGTTTTTGCGTGTTTTAGTAACGCTCACCGCTTTGCTGCCGCTGCTGGCCGTAAACGATTCTACGTTTTTAGAAAACTCACGCACCAGGTAGGAGCCCGGTGTCCACACCGGTAATTTAAGATTAAGCTTGGGTTGTGCCAATCCTTTGATCTCCATTTCAATATCGGTATAATGCGCCTGCGCTTCGGGGAAGCTAACGGTGTAGGATATTTGCAACGCACCGGCTGCTTCGCTGTTAAAACTCATGAGTAGAACAATAAAAAAAACTATAATATTCAAATGCCACTTTTTCATGCCGCCAATTTATAAATTTTTGATGGCTAACCTAAATCAACTTCGTTATTAGGAGGTTGTAAAATGGTTGATACATAGCTAACAAGTAAGCAATAACACGTTATTTTGCCTGTTAGTTAAATGTCTTTATCTGGCTAATGTTATAGCATATAAAACATTGAAAATGCTATGTTTACGAACCAATTTATACACAAAGCATAACGTTTAAAAACCGTATTAAGCGCTAACTATTATAATAACAAAAGGTAAATACCAATTCATGAAGATCAGATACATTATTTATATAGCCATAGCATTAATTATTGGCTACTTGGTTTACAATAAACTTCATGGCGATAGTAAAAAGAACAGCGCCGAACAAGGTGGTGGTGGTGCCGCAGGTGGTGGCAAAAATGGTAAAGCTAAAGGTGGCCCGGTGCCGGTAAATATCCAAATTGTGAAAGATACCGTAATGAATACCACCATTAACGTAACCGGTACGGTTGACCCTAACGAACGGGTAAATCTTATTAGCCAAACCGCAGGTAATATTACTTCCATCAATTTTACAGAGGGCAGCCATGTATCTAAAGGCCAAATTTTGGTTAAGGTATATGATCAGGACCTGCAGGCAACTCTAAAACAAAACCAATACCAGATAACCCTGGCCAAGCAAAACGAATTCAGAAACCGTACCCTGCTCGACAAGGAAGCGGTAAGCAGGCAGGAATATGAAACTTCATTATCCGAATATAACACCTTGCGCGCACAAGGCGATGTAATTAGGGCTCAAATTGCCCGTACCATTATCAGGGCTCCGTTTAGCGGAACAATTGGGTTGCGTAATGTAAGTCCGGGTGGTTATTTATCGCCTACTACACCTATTGCCACGCTGGTAAATACCGACCCTATGAAGGTTACCTTTTCTATCCCCGAACGTTACCGCTCAATGGTTAGGCCAGGGAGCAAGATCAATTTCAACATTGCAAGTTCATTAAAAAACTTTACGGCAACCGTATATGCTATTGACCCTGCGGTTGATCCGTCATCACGTACGGTAACGGTGAGGGCACGGGCTTCAAACCCCCGTAATGAGATTACGGCGGGGGGCTTTGCCAAAATCAACCTCATATTAGAGCAATCACCTAAAACCATTATGGTTCCTACCCAATGCGTTGTGCCCGATTTGAAATCGAGTAAGGTATTTATTGCCCGCAACGATACCGCTTACGCCGTTCCGGTTAAAACAGATAACCGTACCGATACGCAAATTGAAGTTATAGAAGGCTTAAAGCTTGGTGATAGCCTCATTGTGACGGGAATTATACAAATGCGCCCTAAGGTGCCTGTAAAAATTATTAAGGTATTGCATTAAATACCTTGTGTATCCCAATAAAAACAACACTCCGTAGAGGCACAATATTTTGTGTCTCTGTTAAATGAAAATATAACAAATGAGTTTATCCTCAGTAAGTATAAAAAGGCCGGTGCTGGCCACAGTAATGTCGGTAATTATTGTGGTATTTGGCGTTATAGGCTATAAGTTTTTAGGCATCCGGGACTTCCCGTCGGTCGATCCGCCTATCATCAGCGTAAGTACCAGTTATTCGGGGGCCAATGCCGATGTTATTGAATCGCAGATCACCGAACCTCTCGAGAAAGCTATTAACGGTGTGCAGGGCATTCGTAATATATCCTCTACCAGTTCGGTGGGTTCGAGTAACATTACGGTAGAGTTTGATCTGGATGCCGATCTGGAAACGGCCGCCAATGATGTGCGTGATAAGGTATCGCAGGCGCAGCGCCAGTTACCGCAAGATATTAATGCACCACCCGTAGTAAGCAAGGCCGATGCCAACGCCGATAATATTATTACCCTTACCGTTAGCAGCAATACCCGTAACATTACCCAAATTAACGATTATGCCGAAAACGTATTGCAGGAAGCTCTGCAAACCATACCCGGGGTAAGCGCCATTAACCTGCAGGGCCAGCGCCAGTATGCCATGCGTTTATGGATAGACCCTAACAAGCTATCGGCTTTAGGCGTAACCGCTACAGACATTAGTGCTGCACTGGCACTGGAAAACGTGGAGCTTCCGGCTGGTAAAATATCTGGTAACAATACTGAGGTCACCGTGAGGGCATTGGGTAAGCTGGTTACCGAAAAAGATTTTAATAATCTCATTATAAGGGCAGATAGTAACCGCGTTATCCGTTTAAGCGATGTAGGGTATGCAGTATTGGGTTCGGCTAACGAAGAAACGGCATTCAAAGAATCGGGTATACTGCAAGTGGGTTTGGCTGTAATACCGCAGCCAGGGGCCAATTATGTGCAAATAGCCAAAGATTTTTATGTGAGGTTAGCACAGGTGCAAAAAGACTTACCGCCCGATATTAAGCTGGAAGTAGCGCTGGATAACACCCGCTTTATTAATCAGTCTATTGAGGAGGTGGAAGAAACGCTGGTTATCTCTTTCATCCTGGTGGTAATCATTATTTACCTCTTTTTCCGCGATTGGCTTATCGCTTTCCGTCCATTAATTGATATTCCGGTATCGTTGATAGGGGCTTTCTTTATCATGTATATTTTCGGGTTCTCCATTAACATTTTAACCTTGTTAGGTATAGTACTGGCTACGGGTTTGGTGGTGGACGACGGTATTGTGGTTACAGAAAACATCTATAAGAAGATAGAGGGTGGAATGGAAGTACGCAAGGCCGCGTTTGAAGGTTCGGCAGAGATATTTTTTGCGGTAATTTCTACCTCGGTAACGCTGGCGGCAGTGTTTTTGCCCATTGTGTTCCTGCAAGGTTTTACGGGGCGCTTGTTCCGCGAATTTGCGGTAGTGGTAGCGGGGGCGGTGTTGATCTCAGCATTCGTATCGTTATCTTTAACACCGATGCTGAATGTGATCATGGCACGTAAAAATGCAAAGAAATCGGCCTTCTATGAAAAAACCGAGCCTTTCTTTGAGCGCATGACCTCTGGTTATACCGAAACCCTGGTATCGTTCATGAAATTTAAATGGGTATCAGTAGGTATCCTTGTCGTATCTATTGTTTTAATAGGAATACTTATCAAAGTTATACCGTCGGAGCTTGCCCCGCTGGATGACCGGAGCTTGCTGCGTTATACCGCCACGGGCTCTGAGGGTGCTAACTACGAGTTCATGACCAAGTATATGGATAGGGTGTCTCAACTGGTAGAAGATTCCATCCCTGAGGCTAAGATCAATCTGGAGATCGTTTCGCCGGGCTTTGGTTCGGCTTCTACCAATTCGGGCTTTGGCCGTATAGGCCTGGTAGCGCCCGATGAACGTACCCGAACGCAGGCACAAATTGCCGATTGGCTTAACGCCAAGCTTAAACGCTTCCCCGATGCCCGCGCACTGGTAGTGCAGGAGCAAACAATAAGCGGTGGTGGTAGTGGTTCGCGTACTTCGTTACCGGTACAATTTGTGATTCAGAACCAAGACTTTGAAAAGATACGTAAGGTATTGCCCGATTTTTTTAGTGAGGTGAGCAAAAGCCCTGTCTTCTCCAGCTCTGACGTAAATCTTAAATTTACCAAGCCCGAACTACGCATTACTACCGACCGCGACCGTGCGCGAGACCTGGGCGTATCGGTGTCATCCATTTCGCAAACTTTGCAATTATACTACAGTGCAGGCCGTTTAGATTATTTTTTGATGAGCGGTAAGCAATATCAGGTAATAGCCCAGGTAGACCGCGCTAACCGCGACCAGCCGCTCGACCTGAAATCGGTTTATGTACGAAGCAATAAGGGAACCCTGGTTCAGCTTGACAACGTAGTGAAGGTGGAAGAAAGTGCTGCACCTCCGGCTATTTATCACTTTAACCGTTATAAATCGGCCACGGTGCAAGCGGGTTTAGCGCCGGGCTACACCATTGGCGATGGTATTACGGAAATGCAGCGCATTGCCAAAATGCTTGACCCTAGTTTTAGTACGGCACTAAGCGGGCCATCGCGCGATTATTCTGAAAGTTCGTCAAATATCTTGTTTGCCTTCGGCTTTGCTTTGTTATTAATTTACCTGGTACTGGCAGCACAATTTGAAAGCTTTATGGATCCGGTAATTGTAATGTTAACCGTACCGCTGGCTATTGCCGGTGCTTTTGTATCGTTATGGTTGTTCAGCCAAACCTTAAATATTTTCAGCGAAATTGGAATGATTACCCTGGTAGGTTTAGTAACTAAAAACGGTATCCTGATTGTAGAATTTGCCAACCAGCGTATGGAGCATGGCCTCTCTAAATACGAAGCGGTAGTAGAAGCGGCAACGGCCCGCTTAAGGCCAATCCTCATGACCAGTTTAGCCGTGGTATTGGGTGCGGTACCAATTGCTTTGGCTTTAGGCGCCGGTGCAAAAAGCCGGGTATCATTAGGGATTGTAATTATGGGCGGTATGATGTTTTCGCTGATATTAACCCTTTACGTAATACCTATGATGTATGTGTTACTGGCTGCTAAAACCCGCCGCGATCCGGATAAAGAACCTGTTGAAGAGCAACCTGCTAAAGAGCCATTGTTAATTGAAAACCTGTAAGCCAGCCATGAGATTGAACAAAATACTATACCTCGTTTTGAGCTGCATGGCATGTGGACTAACCGTGCAGGCACAGCATAACAAAGTACCCAATGCGCCTGTTCTTACTTTAAAAGAAGCTGTAGAAACGGCACTGCAAAATAATTACGATATTAGGCTTTCGCGCAATACATCAACCATAGCTAAAAATAACGTTACTATAGGTAATGCCCGTATGTTGCCCACTGTTACAGGCAGCTACACTCAAAGCAACAGTATACAAAGTACTACCCAAACACGTAGCGATAGTACCGTTAACCGTATCAGCAATGCTAACAACACAGGCGGAAACTATGGTGTTAGCCTTAACTGGACCATATTTGATGGCTTTAACATGTTTGCCACATATGATGAGTTTAAGCAGCGCGATAAATTAGGGCAGTTACGCTTACAAGATACCATACAGCGCACCGTAGCCGCCGTAATTAATAATTACTATGACCTTATAAACCAGCAGAAGCAAATACAGGCCCTTAGGGGTGTTATTAATATATCGCGCAAGCAAATACGTTATGCTACCGATAGGTTTGAGGCCGGTAGGGTAGCCCGCCTGGAAGTATATACCGCACAGGTAGCCTTAAATACCGATACCACTACGCTTATAAGCCAGGAGCAAACGTATAAGGCCAGCAAAATAGAACTTAACCGCTTAATGTCGCGCAGTCCGCAAACGGAGTTTAATGTGGCCGATACTATTATTGTAGATGATAAATTGATTTTGGCCAACGTTATAAATGAGGCACAAACTCAAAATCCTACCATATTATCGGCATCTATAAGCAAGCGCTTATCCGAAATTAATTTAAAGCAAATTAGGGCAACGCGTTACCCGCAGGTATCAGTAAACACCGGCTATCAGTTTAGTAACAGCAGCAACCCGGCAGGCTTTGCAAGGGTGCAAAATTCAAGAGGATTAAATTACGGGCTGGCTGCTACCGTAAATATATTCGATGGCTTTAACCAATGGCGTCGCGAGCGAAATGCTAAATTACAGATAGATAATTCGCAACTTAATTTGGAGCAAACCCGGCTGGAGGTTGAAGCACAGATCAGTAACCTGTTCAGCAGTTACCTCTCTGGGTTACAACTGATCAAGGTAGGTCAATCGAATGTTGACCTGGCGCGTAAAAGTTTAGAAATTTCGCTGGAAAAGTACAGATTGGGCTCTATTACTCCTTTAGAGATCCGTGAAGCACAAAGGAATTACTTGAATGCTTTAGGCGTGTTTTATAATGCTCAGTATCAGAGTAAAGAGGCCGAAGTAACCCTAAAACAAATCACCGGGAATATTAACATTCAGTAAAAGTTTAAAGGGTATTTTTTTATTGGAGTTAAAATTCTAAATTTGAGCGTGATGGATACTGGCTATAAAACCTGTTTGCTTATTGATGATAATTACATTGATAATTTTGTCACCCGCCGAATACTGGAAAGCAGTAATTTTGCGGACCAAATTTTTGTGCAGCAATCGGCCACTGATGCTATTGAAGCTATTAGGGACGGGTTGATTAAACCGGATGTTATATTTTTGGACCTGCGTATGCCATTAATGAATGGCTTTGAGTTTTTGCAGGAATACGATAAATTAACGGATCACGATAAAACCTCTACTAAGATTTTTATGCTATCCTCATCGCTCGACCCGGTTGACGTGAAGCGCTCTGGTCAAAATAAGTACATCACTCAATTTATTCATAAGCCGCTTACCCAGAAAATATTGGAAGAACTGAGCGCATGATTTTAGTAGCCGATAGCGGATCCACAAAAACCGACTGGGTGCTGGCATCAGATAAGCAAAAGCCGGTTAAATTTAGTACAGCCGGATTAAACCCATACTTTTTAACAGACAAGGAAATTATCAAGATTATACAGGAGCAGGCTCCCGTTATGGTCAATCATTTTCCGTTAATTGAAGAAATCTATTTTTTTGGTGCAGGCTGTTCAAACCCCGATAAACGCGAGGTGGTATCTAATGCGCTAAGCCAGCTTTTTCCCCGTGCTTTTATTAGTGTTGATAGTGATTTGCTGGGTTCGGCATATGCCACCTGCGGTCAGCACAAAGGTTTGGTTTGTGTGCTGGGTACAGGTTCTAACATCTCTTTTTTTAATGGTGAAGATGTGGATGCCGGCAAGCATGGCCTCGGCTATATTTTAGGCGATGAAGGTTCGGGTACCTGGTTTGGCAAATTACTTGTTACCCACTATTTGTATGGCACAATGCCCGCCGATATTTCTGCCAAATTTGGCAGCACCTACAATGTAACTAAAGATACGGTGATTGAAAACGTGTATCTTAAACGGGGAGCCAACTCCTATCTGGCTTCGTTTGCACGTTTTTTAACCGATATCAGTGATACGGATTATGGCAAATCCATATTGAGGGAAGGTCTGCTGGAATTTATTAAAACCAATATCAAATCATACCCCGAGTATCACCAGTATACTTGCCACTTTGTTGGTTCTATAGCGTACTTTTTTAGAGAAGAGCTCAAAGCGCTTTGCATTGAAAATGAAGTTTCGGTAGGCAAGATCATTCGGCAACCTATTGATGAATTACTCAACTTTATTATTGCCCGCAATCAGATTCAGGCGGGGGAATAATCTTCCTTATTCCATCGTAAACAATCGGCACCATTTTCTTGTTACGCTCTAACACATTAAATTACAGATACTATGCGATGGTTAGGCAGAGAAGGCAGCAGTAATGCCGAAGAAGGTAGCAGCAGTGGCGGCGGCCGTATGGCTTTAGGCGGCGGCGTGTTAGGTATTATTGGGGTAATCATTTATATGTTTACCGGCGTTAATCCAACCGAATTACTGCAAGGAAACAGCGGCAACAGTCAGGGTACCGAACAGCAGAACACTAAACTAACCGAAGGCAAAAACGATGAGCAAAAATTTGCCCTTGTGGTATTAAAAGATACCGAAGACACCTGGAACCAGCTTTTTAAAGAGATGGGCCAAACTTACAAAGAGCCAACCATTCACTTTTTTGAAGAAGGAGTTAACACCGAAGGCTGTGGCTTTGCAGGTTCGGCTACCGGCCCGTTCTATTGCCCGGGCGATGAAAAAGTATTTATAGACCTTTCTTTTTTTACCGAACTGGAGCAACGTTTTGGTGCCGCTGGCGATTTTGCCCGTGCCTATGTTATTGCGCACGAAGTAGGTCATCATGTGCAAAAATTGCTGGGCGTGTCGGACAAGATGGAACAAGCCAGACAGCAATTGAGCGAAACAGAGTATAACAAATTATCGGTTAAGCTGGAACTACAGGCTGATTTTTATGCCGGTGTTTGGGCTTATTACGAAAACAAAAGAGGTTTACTGGAAGCCGGTGATATAGACGAGGCCTTAAACGCAGCCAATGCCATTGGCGATGACCGCCTGACCAAAGGACAGGTTTCTCCCGATTCGTTTACGCATGGTACCAGTGCCCAACGCGCCTACTGGTTTAAAAAAGGCTTTGAAACCGGTGATGTAAAACAGGGCGATACGTTTTCAAGTTCGGATTTGGAGTAAGTTTTATAACAAATTGCAATTGTTAGTTGCTTACATTAGCCGATAAAATGCTTGTTTAAGCAATGTATATATTTTATGAATTTTAAGTCCTGTTTTTACGCGCTCACCATTCTTGTGTTATTTGCTTCCTGTGCTACAAAAAAGAAATTGGGTGTCGGTAGTGTTTCTAAAGAAATTGCCAGCAAATACGAGGTTACCAATAAGTATTATGATTCTGTAGCTAATAGCTTTTCGCTTAATTTAACGTCTACTGCTTTACCTGCTTTAGTAGATACGCTGAACATGCCTGTGGCCAGCGAATGGGTGGGTACGGTAAACTTTGGCATGCGTAAGCCTAATTATGTGATTATACATTATACGGCGCAAGATTCGGTGCAACAAACAATCAGAACGTTTACTGTTAAAGTAAGCCAGGTTAGTGCGCATTATGTGGTAGGTAAAGACGGTAAGGTGTGGCATATGGTAAATGATTATTTACGCGCCAACCAGGCAGGTTTAGGTAAATGGGGAAGCGTCACTGATATGAACAGCTGCTCCATAGGTATTGAGATAGACAACAACGGAACCGAACCTTATACCGATTTACAGGTAAAGAACCTGATTGCGTTGCTCACTTATTTAAAAAGAACTTACAACATTCCTACGACTAACTTTATAGGTCACCAGGATTGGGCGCCCAAACGCAAACCCGATCCGGGGCCGTTATTTCCGTGGAAGATCATGGCAAAATATGGCATTGGCATATGGAGCGACGATGTACTGGAATTGGCCCCCGAAAACTTTGATTATGCCACCGCTTTGCGTTTGGTAGGATACGATATCAGCGATTTGCCAGCGGCTATAGTGGCCTTTAAACGTCACTTCGTTCAAACCGATTCAACTCCACAGCTATCACAGTTAGACTTGAATGTGCTATATAACGTGTATAAAAAATATTAAAAGATAGAGTCAAGAGTATAGAATCAAGAATATAGATAAAGGCTCTTAAATAACGTCAGCTGACCTTATTTAAGAGCCTTTGTTGTGTAGAAGTATTTTAAATCTTGAATCCTGATTCTGTACTCTTGATTCTCTTAACTATTTCACTATTTCAAATACCGCTCTTACCTGGTAATTAAGCTTTATCTTCTTGAAATCAACGTCTGATTGCTCGGCAGCGCCATCAGCTTGAACTGATTTAAAGGCCATGTTGTAGCGTACCGGCTGGTTCATTGGCTCATTATCAATATCCTGAATGTCAATTGCACCACCTAACTTTTCGCCAATGCTGGTAAGTAAATAAGTAGCCTTTTCGCGGGCAGCTTGCAGAGCTTTAATTTTCAAATCGCGGCGCAGTTCTGCAATTTTTGAATAATCGTAACTATCTACCGCGGTAGACTGGATACCCTTGTCATCTATCTTACTTAAAATAACGTTAATGGCATTCAGGTCACGCATCTTAATGCGGTATTGCTTGCTGGCTAAAAAGTTAGGATCGCTTTTCTTCTTAATGATATAATTATAGGAGTTGATGTTGCTGATGGTAAAATCTTCCTTGGCTATGCCAGCATCGGTTGCCGCTTTTTGCAGCTGCTTTTCCAGCGTAGTAATGTCAACCTTATTTTTGCCGTTCAAATACTCTTTTAAAGAAATGGATACGTAAATAATATCGGGTGTAACCTCTTGCTCTGCGCTGCCCGTCACTTCAATTTTACGGCGTAAATCGGGCGTTTGGGCAAAGGTGGTTAAGGTTACAGTTAGTAATGCGGCTAAAATGAATAGTTTTTTCATGGTTGTATATATCATATGTGTGTTAAAGACGAAGTGTTGCATCGAAGTGTAACAAGCCCTCGCCATTTAAACCTATTGACAGTAAGTAAGCAAAATAGTTTAGTGATCAGAATTCGCTGAATTAAAGAATTAGCAGAATGCATGTACGTAGACTGAGGTCTGACTCCTGGGTCTTCTCCGCACATAAATACAGTATGGCCGATCAACCAGGGTCGCTGGTCTCTTCTTCTCCTCGCTCCCTGCACCTCAAACCCCGTTCCCCTATAATTTATCAATCCTCACCCAGCGCATGCCTGCTGCATCGGCTGCTTGTGTACCGGGAGTGCCGTCTTCAAACACCAGGCAATCTTTGGGTTCAACACCCAGCAGTTCAGCGGCTTTTAAAAAAGGATCGGGGTAGGGCTTGCCTTTGGGGGTTTCACCGGCGCATACCATTAATTCAACCAGATGGTCTATCCCTAAAATTTGCATAGTGCGCTCTACTACATTACGGCTGCTCCCGCTTACTACGGCAATACGCACTTGACCCGCATGGTTTTTCAGGTGATTCACCACATAGTCTATAGGTTGGGTTTTCTCAATATACTCCTCTAAAAAAATCTTGTATTTCTGTGCCTTAAAGTCCTCAGGATTAAAATTAGTTTGGTAGCGCAAGTTAATTTGCTCTATTACATTTACTATAGGCAGCCCGGCAAATTCATCAATAATGGCACCATCAATCACTACGCCATGCTCGGCCGCTACGCGAATGTACGTTTCGGTATGTGCAGGCATATTATCGGCCAGGGTGCCGTCACAATCGTATAAAAAAGCCTTGAAATTATCTTGGCTTATCTTTACCAGGGCATCGTATTTATGTTGGTTGGGGTATGTTTCCATAATTGGGCGTAAAGTTCAAATAAAACAGTGTCATTTCGAGTGATAACAAGAAATCTTTTCAACGCGATATGGAAGCTATTTATAGTTCGAAAGACCCCTCACTAATTTTGAGGATGACAAGAGGGGATAGCCTTATGTAATATTACAAATTTGGCAATTTTTCACATTCGGGGTGTTTTGCTTTTAATTGCTGTAAATTCTGCTTACGTTTGAAATTTTTGCTGATGTAGCTTCAATAAATTTTTTGATTTAACCTATGCTACGTGTCGACAGCAGTAAACCCTGCCAGCTAATTTATGCATTCGCCCGCCATGAGTATCTCTCCTGGCTTATTGAACCGCATATAGTTCAGCTTAACCCCAATGGCGAGTTTTCCCTTACGCACCAGCGTCTTTTTACTAATACGGCTCAGGAATTTGCTGCTTGTATTGATGAAACCGATATGAAGCTCATTAAGCTTTTAGAGGACATTGAGCAAGGGCACATCATCAAAAAATACCATAAAAAGCCGGTTAGGCCGTACGAGTTTTTCACCAAGGTGTTCAACGACCAGCTTTATGAGGTTATTCGCCCCAAGATAGAAAAGAAGATGGCCGAGGCCCTGAGCTTGATGGAAGGCAAACAGATTTTTTCTATGAGCAAGGAAGGTTACCCGGCCGGTAGGCAACTGCACATTGCCGATGAGGCCGCTACGGTATTGTTCCACTTCAAGCGCGACGAAACCGAAATTCGCTACTATCCTACCATTAAGTATCATGGTATGCGCATTGAGTTTATGTTTAAGGGTGCCGAAATTGTATGTAATCATCCGGGTTGGCTCATGCTCGACGATACGCTTTATTATTTTGATAAAGATGTAGAAGGTAAAAAATTGCTTCCTTTTTTAAATAAACGTTTTATTGGTATTCCGCGTAGCGCCGAACAGTCCTACTTTGAAAAGTTTGTGGCGCCGCTTATAGAAAAGCATCATGTGCACGCCGAAGGCTTTACCATTAATACCGAAAAATACGATGCCCGCCCAGTGGTTAAACCGCTATATGTGCCCGGCGGAATTTCACAAATACAACTATCGTTCAAGTATGCAGGTTATGTTTTCCCTTACGGGGATGGGCGTAACATTTCGGTAAAAATTGACCGCAACGGCGACGATTATATATTTCACCGCATAAAACGCTCGGTTACCTGGGAAAAGAATAAGCTTGCCCAGTTGGAAGCGTTGGGGCTAACCACCTCGTCGTCCCTGTTTCAAAACCTGGAAGTGAAGCATGATAGTGAAGATGCTGACCGTGCCTTTTCGGTATTTGAATGGTTAAATCAAAACCACGATGCGCTCATAACGGCCGGCTTTGAAATTGAGCAACCCGAAGGACAAAAACGCTACTTGTTTGGCAGCAATAAAATAGACCTGCAGGTAAAAGAGAATAACGACTGGTTCGATATTTACGCTATTGTACATTTCGGCCCGTACCAAATACCCTTTATGGATTTGCGTAACCATATTCTCAACCATAAAAAAGAATTTGTGCTGCCCAGTGGCGAAATAGCCGTGATACCGCAGGAATGGTTTGCTCAATACGGCAATCTGCTCAATTTCGCCGAGGGCAATAAAGATCTGAAATTACGCAAGCACCATATAGGCCTGATCAACGATTTGGCTGAGGGTGAGCTGGCCAGCATCACCATTAATCGCAAGCTGCAAAAACTGGCTGATTTTGAAGAACTGGAAGATATGCACATGCCGGTGAACTTTGCCGGTAACCTGCGTCCTTATCAAAAGGCCGGTTACAACTGGTTCCACTTTTTAAAGGACTATCATTTTGGGGGATGCCTGGCCGATGATATGGGTTTGGGTAAAACCATACAAACGCTGGCCTTATTGCAAAAAAACAAGGAGGATGCCGAAGCTATTGGCGCAACCAGCACTTCGCTCATTATAATGCCAACTTCGCTTATTTATAACTGGATAAACGAGGCTGCCAAGTTTACGCCGGGTTTGCGTATGATGGTGCATACGGGTGCATTTCGCTATAAATCGCCCGATGTATTCGGCCGGTACGATGTGGTAGTGACCACCTATGGCATTAGCCGCATTGATGTAGAACTGTTTAAAGCGTTCTTTTTCGATTACATTATTTTAGATGAAAGTCAGAACATCAAGAACCCGTCGTCCAAATCTTACCAGGCGGTAAAGCAGCTTAAATCGCGCCATAAACTCATATTGAGCGGTACCCCGGTAGAGAATACCGTGAACGATCTGTGGACGCAAATGTCATTTATTAACCCGGGCTTGCTGGGCAATCAGCAATTTTTCCTGAATGAGTTTGTGACCCCAATTGAAAAGAAGAAGGATGAAGATAAGGCGCATCGTTTACAAGCATTGATCAAGCCGTTTGTGCTACGCCGTACCAAGGAGCAGGTAGCCACCGAATTGCCTCCTAAAACAGAGCAATTGTTCTATTGTGAAATGAGCGATGAACAAGGCGCTGTATATGAGCAGGTAAAATCAGAATATCGGAACGAACTGTTGCAAAGCCTGGAAGATGGCACCTTTGCCCAAACACAGATCCAGGTATTGCAGGGTCTGATTAAGCTGCGCCAGATAGCTAACCACCCGCTCATGATAGATGAAAGCTACGAGGGCGATTCGGGCAAGTTTGAGAACGTGGTACATACACTGGCTAATGTGCTCGATGGCGGCCATAAAATATTGGTGTTTTCGCAATTTGTAAAGCAGCTGACCATTTACCGCCAGTATTTCGATCAGCAGAATATTAAGTATGCCTACCTGGACGGCAGTACCCAAAACCGTGGTGAAGTGGTTAAAAAGTTCCAGGAAGATGCCAAAACACAGGTATTTTTAATTTCTATTAAAGCGGGTGGTGTGGGCCTTAACCTTACCGAAGCTGATTACGTATTTATCCTCGACCCATGGTGGAACCCGGCTGTAGAGCAACAGGCCATTGACCGTACGCACCGCATTGGGCAAACCAAGAACGTGTTCATTTATAAGTTCATTACTAAAGATACGGTAGAAGAAAAAATCCTGGCTCTGCAGCAGCGCAAGCTTAGCGTAGCCCGCTCGTTAATTACCACTGAAGAAAGTTTTATTAAATCTTTATCAACTGAAGATATCAGGGAAATATTGAAATAGTATTAGGATGTGTGGCTTATTGTAAGATAGTTTTTTTGCCTTTTTGGTCTATTATAAAATATCTACCATGCTCATACCATAGCGCATTCATAAAACCTTTATCAGAATTTTCCTGATGTGGAAGGTCTATGGCTATCACTTGTTTGTTATACAAGTATTTAATCTCGCCTAAAATGGTGTGGGCAATAATTACTTTATCAACGTTAAACTTTTTTAGCGCTGTTGCTACATCTTCTTTGCTCATGCTTTCTTCGGCCATACCACGATACCAGTAAGGGCTTTCGTGCGTAGCGACAATCAAATAGGCTGCCTTGTCGTTCTCACTGGGCTTAGGTTTAGTTTTTAGCTATAGTATTTACGTTTTGTATAGATAAATTAAGTTTAGTTAAATCAGCACTAATTCCACCATGGGTAAACAAAGTGTTGCCAATTTTTTCAATTACATTTTTTGTGCGCAGCCAGCGGCCCATTTCGGTTTTTGAGGTGTACCATTCCTCATAGGGAAGTTTTAAGGTGTCGGCATTCTTAAGATACTGGTTACGCACATATTTGTATTTGCCGGTAAGGTTCATAATTTCATGGTTGCCTAATATAAAATGCACTTTGCCACCTGCTATTGCTGCCAACTGTTCTAATTTATAAATGAGCCACAAGGTTTGGGTAACGTTAAGGCCACGGTCAAAAAAGTCTCCGTTGAGCACCAGGTGCCCTTCGCCAAAAGTCCAGTTAAAAGCACTATCAATTACACCTGCGCCCCGTAATATCATCGTAAAACCTTTAAAGTTTCCCTCAATATCCGATAGGATAAGCATTTTTTGAGGAAGTACGTATTCGGCTGGTTCTTGTTTGAGACTGTCTTTAAGGTATAATGAAAAATTACTATCTGTAGCAAATATGTGTAGAGGATAAGTGCGAGTATTGGTTATTGTATCTATTTTAATTTGATTTTTGTCGCCTTTCTTAACTATTGACTGCGCTATGGTTAGGCTGTCCTTGTAAATAATGATAGGACCTTCGGTACTTACGCCCGACTGGTCAAACTTTCTGTCGCTTCCCTTTTTAATAGAATAACCCGGAAAGAAGTATAAACGGTGAATTGTTCCGGTAGCCATAAGTGCTATGCCTATAGCAAAATACAAAGCAATGATGGCAAGCAGTGCCCAAAGTATCTTTTTAATCATACAGAATTTTATCGCAATTTATCTGTAAGACCATCCTGCTATCTGTATGTTACATTAGGAACGGGCTTTTGATTGGCAAAAATATATTCATCCATAACTTCACCATCCTTAATTACAGACTGCTTGATAATTCCCTGTTGTTGGTAACCGGCCTTTTCCAGCACCCGTACAGATTTAGTATTCTTACTGAGCGGATTAGCCTGTATGCAAATAACATCCAACTGCTCAAACGCATATTGGGTAATGAGCTTTACGGCTTCAGTCATTATGCCACGGTCCCAATATGCTTCACTTAGCCAGTAACCTAATAACGGCGTTTTACGATAAATATCCGCTCTGAATTCTAATCCAATTCCTCCAACTACAGAGTTATCAACTGCAATGGCAAAATTTACCACCGGATTTTGGTCTTGATTAAACGTAACCCAATCAACCGCATCTTTCATGGTATACGGATTGGGAAATCTATCGAGCAAGCAACCGGCCACCTTAGGGTTGTTGGCATGGTGCTGTAAAGATTCAGCATCAGTTAAAAGCCAATTACGTAATATAAAGGTTTCGGCAGTGAGTTCCATAGTGTAAAAATAATAAGGGAATTAGCACAATGCAGCATATTTATTCAAATTGCCACTATATTTATCACTGCTATTGTACAAAAACATATATGAAGAAACTTTTTACTTTATTCCTTATCGCTTCTGTTACCGGTGCTTACGCCCAAAAGCTGGAAAAGCTTACCGTTGAAAAAATTATGAGCGATCCTAAATGGATGGGTACTTCGCCGGATGGCGTACGCTGGAGCGACGATAGTAAAAAGATTTATTTTACCTGGAACCCTGAAAATGCTGAACGTGAAAGTCTTTATAGCATTACGCCCGGTAGTACAAAGCCTGTTAAGGTTGAATTGGCCGAGCGTAAGTTATTAACAGGTACCGGTACCTGGAATAAAAAGCATACCATCAAGCTATTTGAAAGCAATGGCGATATATTCTTGTCGGAACTTAAAACAGGCAAAATTACACCTATTGCTATAACAACGGATCGTGAAAGCAACCCGGCCTTTAGTGCCGACGAAAGCAAAGTGCTTTTTATGCGGAACGATAATTTGTATGCCTTAAAATTGAACGGCGGTGAATTATCGCAGCTAACTAATTTTACGCGCGTTGCAGCAGGTATTGCACCTATTACCACAGCAAGGGGCGGTGGTAGAGCAGGAGTGGGTACACCACGCCAAGTTGGCGGCGCCGAAAGCGGTAACCCGCAAGAGCGCTGGTTACGTAATGAGCAAACCGAATTGTTTGAAGTAATACGAGAGAAGGCTAAAGATGAAAAGTTGGAAGCTGCCGAACGTAAGCTGATGCAACCGGCTAAAAAACTGAAAGATATTACCATTGGCGACCAGTCCTTAAGTTTTGTGCAGCTCAGTCCAACAGGCAGATACATAACATATCGGTTGATAAAACAGGCCGAAGGTGCTAAAACCACTATTGTACCCAGCTATGTAACCGTATCGGGTTATACCGAAGATATCCCTAATCGTACTAAAGTAGGTGCCGCGCAATCCACATCACAGTCTTTTATATTTGATACCAAGCGCGATACTGTTTATAGTGTTTCTACCAAAGAGATCCCAGGCATTAAAGACCTGCCCGATTATGTGAAGGATTATCCTAAGCAACTGGAAGAGCGCACCAAGCGTAACGAAGACCGCAAGGTAATTATACAAGGCCCTGTATGGAGCCAAAACGGCCAATATGCCATAGCCATCGTAACAGCCCAGGATAATAAAGACCGCTGGATTATGAAGCTCGATCCGCTTACGGGCCAGCTAACCCAGTTAGACCGTCAGCGCGATGAGGCCTGGATAGGTGGGCCGGGCATTGGGGGCGGCGGCTTTTCGGGCGGCAGTACGGGTTGGCTGGATAATACGCATTTCTACTTTCAAAGCGAAGCCAGTGGTTACTCACATATTTATGTAATTGATGTAACTACCGGCACTAAAAAGCAACTGACCACCGGTAACTGGGAGGTTTCAGATCTAAAGTTATCAACCGATAAAAAAACGTTTTACTTCACCGGTAATATAGAACATCCGGGCATCAGCCATTATTACCGTTTATCGGTTAGTGGTGGTAATCCGGTTAAACTAACCAGTATGAAAGGCGGCAACGAAGTTGATCTTTCGCCCGATGAAAAATGGCTGGCTATCCGTTACTCATATTCTAACAAACCCTGGGAGTTATATGTACAGGCCAACAAGCCGGGAGCTAAAGCCGTACAGGTTACCCGTTCGGTAAGTGCTGAGTTTAACTCTTATGCCTGGCGCAATCCTGAAGTGGTAACCTTTAAAAACCGTTATGGAAGTAATGTATATGCAAGGGTTTATGCTTCCCAAAAGCCCGATGCGGCCAAACCTGCCGTCATATTTGTACACGGGGCAGGTTACTTGCAAAATGTACATTACTGGTGGAGCTCTTACTTCCGCGAGTACATGTTCAATAACTTACTGGCCGAAAACGGTTATACCGTTATTGATATTGACTATACCGGTAGTGCGGGTTATGGTCGTAACTGGCGCACCGGCATCTACCGCCACATGGGTGGTAAGGATTTGGATGACCAGGTGGATGGCATAAAATATTTGGTGGATAAATATAATATCAATTCTAAACATGTAGGCCTGTATGGCGGCTCTTATGGTGGTTTTATTACATTGATGGCCTTGTTTACCCAGCCGAATGTATTTGCCGCCGGAGGTGCATTGCGCTCTGTAACCGATTGGGCTCATTACAATCACGGGTATACTAACAACATATTAAACGAACCTTACAATGATGAAAAGGCATATAAGCAGAGTTCGCCTATTTACTTTGCTAATGGTTTAAAGGGCCGCCTGTTAATGGCGCATGGTATGGTGGATGTAAATGTGAATTACCAGGACATTATCCGCCTTTCGCAAAAGTTGATAGAACTACACAAAGAAAACTGGGAACTGGCCTCTTACCCGGTAGAAGATCATGGGTTTGTGCAGCCTAGCAGCTGGACAGACGAATACAAGCGTATTTTTAAGCTTTTTGAAGAAACGCTTAAGAAATAAATATCATTAATAATGAAGCCCTCTTCACACTTAACTAAGTGAAGGAGGGCTTCGTTATTTTTATTAATTTAACACTACTATGGTCTGCCGGTAGGAGAGGCGTTGCCTTCTGTTGAATTAGTAGAATCTTGTCCTGCTTTGTTAGCAGTTGTTGAATCTACACCACCAACGCTGCTCACGCCCTGAGTTGATGCGTTGTTAGAGGTATCGGCACTGCCGCCAATACTTTTGTTTTCGCTGTTTCCGCAGGCCGTTAATGCCGATGCTGCAATAATGGCTATAGCTGCTATATTTCTAATGGTCTTCATAAACTTAATGCTTGGTTATATCTACTTTAACACCGGCGTTTCTTTTAATGTTTTAGCTAATTCCTGTTGAACCTGTATGCTTGTTTTTAAAAATGAGTAATTTTGCCACATCAATAGCCTTTAAGTTGCAAGTTAAGCTGTTGATAAACGCAACTTCATGACGCAAAACCCTATTAATAATCAAACCTGGTTCTGGCTTTTTGTAGCATTACTGGCAGGCTACATATTCGGCTTGTTTGTACCGCTCATGAACGAAGATGCCTCACATCATGCTAACATTGCCCTGCACATGGTGCAAAACCACGATTATGTAAACCTGGTTGACGATAACGGCAAAGATTATCTTGATAAACCTCATTTACATTTCTGGCTTTCGGCCCTGTCATTTAATATATTTGGAGTTAACACCATTGCCTATAAAATACCGGCGTTTTTAGCTACTATCTTAGGCCTGTTCTCTACCTTTCGCTTAGGTAAATTACTTTATAACCGTAATGCCGGTATGCTGGCGGCGGTAATTTATGCCAGTGCTCAAGCACAGTTTTTAGCTAACAACGATGTGCGGATGGATGCCCTGCTTACCGGCAGCATTGTTTTTGCTACCTGGCAACTGGTAGAATTAGCTGTAAACAAGCATTGGTACAATTATATACTGGCTGCATTAGGCCTGGCTATGGCCTTTACCACCAAAGGCATGATAGGCTTTGTAATGCCATGCGCCGCACTTTTCTTTTACCTGGTTTATCAACGCAACTGGGGCATTATGTTTAACTGGCGCTGGCTGGTGGTATTTGTGCTTTGGCTATTATTTATTGCCCCTTGCGTTTACTGCTATTACCTGCAGTACGATCTTCACCCCGAAAAAGTGGTGCGCAACATGACCCATGTATCGGGCGTAAAGTTTATTATGTGGCAGCAAAACTTTGAACGGCTGGATGGTAAGCACTGGGGTAAGGGTCATAAAGATTACTTCTTTTTCTTTCATACGCTGCTATGGGCTTTTTTGCCGTTTTGCCTGCTTACTTACATCGCATTTTTTGATAAGATCATTTTCTTTTTTAAGAACCGATTTGAGCACATAAAGCATCAGGAGTTTTTAACCGTTGGTACTATTATCATCATCTTTATTATTATCTCCTCCTCGGGTTACCAGTTGCCGCACTACTTAAATATACTATTCCCCTTTTTCGCCATAATTACAGCCGGGTTACTGATGACAAGATTTGATTTGCAGCAGGTAAATAGCCTCAACATCTATTTAAAGGTGCAATACCTGGTTATTGCTATTGTAGCAGTAATATTAATTGTGCTTAACTTCTGGTGTTTCCCGGTACGGTCATGGTCGGTTATTGGGGTGTCGCTCATTGTTTTGGCAGCAATGGCCTATGTATTTATAAAAGAGCACCAGGTTTTAACCCGCCTGGTAGTTTTATCGGTTTTAATGGCATCTCTTACTAATGTGTTGCTTAATGGCAATGTTTACCAGCATTTGTTAAATTACCAGGGCGGCATTGGTCTGGCACAGGTAGTTAACCGTAACCATATACCCAAGCAGCATATTTATAACTTTAATTACCACAGCTCCGGCTTTAATTTTTATGCTCAAAATCTTACGCCTTTTATAGGCCTAAACGGAATTAAAGAGAAAAGGGCACAGGGACAACCGGTTTGGATCTTTACCACACCCGAAGCCAAAGCCAATTTAGAAAAAGAAGGGGTAAAGTTTGATGTGGTATACTCAGATGTTGATTTTGGGATTACCCGCTTAACCAAAGATTTTTTAAACCCTGCTACGCGTAAGCAAGCTTGTACCCGCGATTATTTGATTAAAATAAAGTGAGGAAGTCCGAACTCAGTGAGTAAAAGAAACATTGATTTTCTACTATAGACTTACGGACTAACTGACTTTGGACTTTCTTACTTTATAAAAGCACTTGAAAATCAAAATATAATTATTATATTTGCGCATCGAAAGAGGGGGCCTATGTCCCCTCTTTTTATTTATCAATCAAATTTTTGCAAATGACAACTGTTGAAAAAAGAGCAACAGAACTGGTTGAGGAGAAGCTTGCAGAAAAGCCGGGTGTGTTTTTAGTTAGTTTAAAAATGCATAGCAATGGTAAACTCATCATTTTAATTGATGGTGATAACGGCCTTGGAATTACCGACTGTGTTGATGTGAGCCGCCATGTAGGTTATCATCTGGAAGAGGAAAACGTGGTTGACGACGCCTACAATTTGGAGGTTTCATCACCGGGAATAGACACCCCGCTTACCCTGCCAAGGCAATATGTAAAAAACATAGGCCGCCAGGTAGAAATTAAGACTACCGATGGTAACAAACGCGAAGGTAAATTGCTGGCTTTAACCGCCGACCATGTACTGATTGAAGAGACAATAAAAATTAAAGGTAAAAAAGCGGAGATGGTTGAAAGCGCCATTCCGGTGGATACTATAACAGAAACCAAAGTTTTAATATCGTTTAAATAAAGATGAGCAATATTAATTTAATAGATTCCTTTCAGGAATTTAAAGACTTCAAGAACATTGACCGCCCAACCATGATGAGTGTGTTGGAGGATGTATTTCGTAGCATGATCCGTAAAAAATACGGTAACGATGAAAATTGTGACGTAATTGTAAATACCGATAATGGTGATTTGGAAATATGGCGCACTCGTAAGGTAATGGAAGATGGCTTTTCGGAAGATGACGATTTAGAGATCGAACTGGCCGAAGCTGTTAAGCTTGACCCCGATTTGGAAGTTGGCGACGAGTACATAGAGCAAATTACATTAGAGAGTTTTGGCCGTCGTGCTATTTTAGCTGCCCGTCAAACACTGGTGTCTAAAATTTTAGAACTCGAAAAAGACGAGATCTTTAAAAAGTATAAAGACCGCGTTGGTGAAATTATTACCGGCGAAGTTTACCAGGTTTGGAAAAAAGAAACTTTAGTGCTGGATGATGAAGGCAATGAGTTATTGCTGCCTAAAAGCGAGCAAATACCGGCCGACTACTTTAAAAAGGGCGATAGTGTAAAAGCTGTGGTGTCTAAAGTAGATATGCTGAACAGCAACCCGAAAATCATTATCTCGCGTACGGCTCCTGAGTTTTTACAACGTTTGTTTGAACTGGAAGTACCAGAAATTTTTGATGGTTTAATTATTATCAAGAAAATAGTTCGCGAACCGGGTGAGCGTGCAAAAGTTGCCGTTGAATCGTTTGATGACCGTATAGACCCTGTAGGTGCCTGCGTAGGGATGAAAGGTTCACGTATTCATGGTATAGTAAGAGAGTTGAAGAACGAGAACATCGATGTAATCAACTACACTAATAATATACAGTTATACATACAAAGGGCATTATCGCCGGCCAAGATCACTTCTATTAAATTAGATGATGAGCGCAAAACAGCCGCCGTGTACTTAAAGCCCGATCAGGTATCACTGGCTATTGGCCGTGGCGGTCATAACATTAAGCTGGCTGGTAAGCTAACCGGTTACGAAGTTGATGTGTACCGTGAGGCCGATGAACATGAGGAAGATGTGGACATCGAAGAGTTCTCAGATGAAATAGATGGCTGGATTATTGATGAGCTAAAACGCGTTGGTTTAGACACAGCAAAATCAATTTTAAGCCTGAGTATTGGCGAATTGGTGAAACGTACCGATCTGGAAGAAGAAACCGTTAAAGATGTTTTATCAATTCTGCAGGCAGAGTTTGAATAAGCTGAATATATGCCGATAAAAAATAGTAATTTTGCATATAATAAGCAGAGAAAAAAATATTAAATGTCAGAAGACAAAAGTATAAAATTAATAAAAGCAGTAAAAGAGCTGAACATTGGTATGGGTACCATTGTCGACTTTTTAGCTTCTAAAGGCTATAAAGTAGACAAAAGTCCTATGTCTGTTTTAAACAGCGAAATGTACAGTACACTGGTAAAACAGTTTGCTGCCGACAAAAGCATTAAAGAAGAAGCCAAGCAGATCAACATCGGAAAGATCCGCAGAGATGAGCCTGGCTTTGTAGCTGATGCTAAAACGGCTGAGCCCCGTTCCGAAAAATTTGAGAAAGACGAAATTCTGATCAAAAATGCCGGAACGTTCGCTACTTCCCCGGCAAACAAGCCTAAGGAGGCCGAAAAAACTCAGGACCGTAACGATGGTTCGTTACCTGGTGTAAAGGTAGTGGGTAAAATTGACCTGAATAACCTTAACAAACCGGCACCACGCCCTGAAGTTAAGGCTGAATCGGTTGCTGAAAAACCTGCTGCACCAGTAGCTCCAACTCCGGCACCTGCTCCAGTAGCAGCTAAGCCAGAGCCAAAGCCCGAACCAGTTGCAGAAAAACCAGCAGCACCAGTTGCTCCGGCACCAGTTGCTCCTGTAGCTGCAGCGCCGGCAACTCCGGTTGTAACTCCTGCGCCCGAGCCGGTTGCTGTTAAAGCACCAGAGCCAAAGCCCGAGCCAGTTGCAGAGAAACCTGCCGCACCAGTTGCACCTGCGCCAGCCCCTGTATCAACTACACCGGCAGCACCGGTTACCCCGGCTGCACCTGTAGACGAAACACCGGCAGCTCCGGCAGCACCAACAGATGATGTTATCCGCGCAAAGGCAGATCGCCTTACCGGGCCGAACGTAATAGGAAAAATCCAACTTCCGGTTGAAAACAACCGTCGTGGTGGTAATGGTCCTGTTGCTTCGTCAAACCCTAATAGCGCCGAAAATAAGCGCAAACGCAAACGTAAAGAAAACGCACCAGGCCAAGGTCAGGGGCCTAACCAGGGACAACAGCCTACACAAGGTCAGGGTGGTCCGGGTCAGGGACAAGGCGGCCAACAAGGTGGTGGTGGTTACCAAGGTAACCGTCCAAACACAGGAAGTGGTTACCAGGGAAATCGCCCCGCAGGCGGTGGCTACCAGGGCAATCGTCCGGCAGGTGGTGGTAACAATGCCGGTCGTCCGGCTTTTGGAAACCGCAATGCTCCGGCAACACCGGGCGCTCCTAAAGAAGAACCTACAGAAAAGGAAATACAAGACCAAATTAAGGCTACACTGGCCCGTTTAAGCGGTGCTGGTAAGTCGGGTAAATTTGCGCAACGTGCTAAGTTCCGTCGTCAAAAACGTGATGATGTAGCGGCAACTGCCGAAGAACTGGCAATGGAACAGGATGCACAATCAAGAGTGCTGAAAGTTACAGAGTTTGTTACGGCTAATGAGCTGGCTTCATTAATGGATGTATCGGTTACGCAGATCATCTCTACCTGTATGAGCTTAGGTATGTTCGTATCCATTAACCAACGTTTGGATGCTGAAACCCTGAGCATTGTAGCCGATGAATTTGGTTACCAGATAGAGTTTGTTACCCTGGCCGACGAAGAGATCAACCTGGAAGAAACAGACAGTCCGGAATCTTTGATACCACGTGCACCTATCGTAACCATTATGGGTCACGTAGATCATGGTAAAACTTCATTGCTCGATTTTATACGTAAAACAAACGTTATAGGTGGTGAAGCCGGGGGTATAACCCAGCACATTGGTGCCTACGAAGTAACGCTTGAAAATAAAGGAAAAATTACATTCCTGGATACACCGGGTCACGAAGCGTTTACCGCTATGCGTGCACGTGGTGCCCAGGTAACAGATATTGTTATTATTGTAATTGCAGCAGATGATAGCGTGATGCCGCAAACGCGCGAGGCTATAAACCACGCGCAGGCAGCAAATGTTCCTATCATATTTGCTTATAATAAAATTGACAGGCCAGGTGCTAACGCCGATAAAATTCGTGAGCAATTATCGGTCATGAATATATTGGTGGAAGAGTGGGGTGGTAAATACCAAACTCAGGAAATATCGGCCAAGACAGGTTTGAATGTGAACTTGCTGCTTGAGAAAATCTTGCTGGAAGCAGAGCTATTAGAACTGAAAGCTAACCCTAATAAACGTGCCGTAGGTAACGTAATTGAGGCTGCTTTAGATAAAGGCCGCGGTATTGTAACTACTGTATTAGTACAGGCAGGTACGCTACGTGTGGGCGATCCAATATTGGCAGGTAGTTATAGCGGCCGTGTTAAGGCATTAACTAACGAACGCGGTATGCGTGTAACCGAAGCAGGACCAAGTACACCGGTACAGGTGTTAGGTATGCAAGGCGCACCAACGGCGGGCGACAGGTTTAACGCGCTGGAAAGTGAAGTGGAAGCACGTGAAATTGCTAACAAGCGTTTACAATTACAACGCGAGCAAGGTTTACGTACGCAGAAACACATTACCCTGGATGAGATCGGTCGTCGTTTGGCTATTGGTAACTTTAAGGAACTTAACATTATTGTTAAGGGTGACGTGGATGGTTCAATTGAGGCCCTGTCAGATTCATTACTGAAACTGTCAACCGATCAGATACAGGTAAACATCATCTCCAAAGCAGTTGGTCAGATCTCCGAATCGGATGTATTGTTAGCTTCGGCTTCAGATGCCATCATTATCGGTTTCCAGGTACGTCCTTCGGGAAGTGCGCGTAAATTGGCAGAGCAGTAGCAAATTGATATTCGCTTGTACTCCATCATTTACGATGCCATTAACGAAATTAAGGCAGCTATGGAAGGCATGCTTGCTCCAACCTTTGAAGAGAAAATTGTGGCTAACGTAGAAATACGTGAAACCTTTAAGATCAGCAAAGTGGGTACCATTGCAGGTTGTATGGTGTTAGATGGTAAAATTAACCGTAACAGCAAGATCCGTATAGTACGCGACGGTGTAGTTATCTACACAGGTGAGTTAGCTTCATTGAAACGTTATAAAGACGATGTAAAAGAAGTGGCCACTGGTTACGAATGCGGTTTGAACATCCATAACTTTAATAACATTGAAGTAGGCGACATTGTAGAAGCTTACGAAAACGTAGAAGTTAAACGCAAGTTGTAATTATAACTTAGCTATAGATATTAAACGGCTGTCATGATTTTCATGGCAGCCGTTTTTGCGTTAAAGGGGTTTTCTATAACCTCTTTTGCGAGGATTGTGATGTGAATAATTTGGAAGCTAATTAGTGCGTTGACAAGTATATATTGCGTCAAAAATTATCAAACAGATAAAAATTCTGTTCAAAATCCCTCAAGTCCGAAAGCAAAACCTATATTTGCCTCATAATTTCTTAAGGGGTGCCTTGCTTTGAGCAATCAAAACACAAAGACAGGCTGAGATCAAACCCATGGGGAGGAGTTAGGAAGTCCGAAGTTATAAGTCCAAAGTCAAAACATGACTACCGACTGCAAACTTGCCACTGCCAACTGCTCTCCTGCACCTGATCCGGGTAATGCCGGCGTAGGGAATGGTAATAATGTTAAGTGTACTGCACGCAATTTACACCCTTAGCGGGGCAGATGGTTTAACGCAATTTTATTAATTAACACATTGAAAAACTTTTACCTGGCAATTTTTGCCTTGCTGTTGCCCTTTGCGGCGGCGGCCCAATTCTCAGTATCCGGTAAAATTACCGACGAGCGTACCGGGCAACCATTACCCGGTGCTACAATCACCCTTCAAAATTTGCAAACAGCTCCCAATACCGTGAGCAAAGCCAACGGTGCTTACGAGTTTGCCAATATTAAAGCTGGCAGCTATGTGCTTAAAGTAAGTTATGTAGGTTATCAATTGGTTAACAAAGCATTTAACCTTAATGGAAACACCGTAATTGACCTCGGCTTGGTTCCAAGTTCTTTTATGGCCGAGGAAGTAACTGTAAGTGCTACCCGGGCATCGGCTAAATCGCCTACTGCCTTTACCAACTTAAAAAAGGCAGACCTGGAAAAGAATAACCTGGGTCAGGATTTGCCTTATTTACTTAACCAAACGCCATCGGTGGTTACCACTTCGGATGCCGGCGCAGGCGTGGGCTATACGGGTATTCGCATCCGCGGATCAGACGGTACACGTATCAACGTAACCGTAAATGGTATTCCATTAAATGATGCAGAAAGTCAGGGAAGTTTCTTTATTAACCTGCCCGATTTTGCTTCGTCTGTCGATAATATCCAAATTCAGCGTGGTGTGGGTACATCAACCAATGGTGCCAGTGCTTTTGGTGCCAGTATCAACATTCAAACCCTTACCCGCCGCGATAGTGCTTATACAGAAATCAATACATCGGCTGGATCATATGGTACTGTAAAAAATACGGTGCAGGTAGGTACAGGTTTATTAAATAACCATTTCAGCTTCGATGGGCGTTTATCGCGCATTGCGTCCGATGGCTATATCGATATGGCTTCATCAAACCTTAAATCTTATTATGTAAGCGGAGCATATTATGGTAAAAGCACTACCGTGCGCGCCAATGTGTTTGCCGGTAAAGAACGTACGTACCAAGCCTGGAACGGCATTCCTGATTATGTAATTGGCGATAACAGCATCCTCAATAACCGCCGCTATAATGAGTTAGGCATTATGCCCAACGGCGACCGTTACCGCGATCAGATAGATAATTATCAGCAAAACCATTACCAATTACTGTTAGACCAGCAATTGAGTAGCAAACTTTCGTTTAGTGGAGCGTTACATTACACCAAGGGTGCTGGTTACTACGAGGAATTTAAAGATGGTCAGGACGTTGCCGATTACGGCCTAACGCCTGTGATTATTGGTGCAACACCAACAACTCCGGGTACAGCTATCAATACTACAAACCTGGTGCGCCGCTTGTGGTTGGATAATGATTTTTATGGCGTAACCTACTCTTTAAAATACCGTCCGCAAGATAATACCAACCTCATTTTAGGTGGAGCATATAACGAGTACAAGGGTGCTCACTTTGGTAATATCATTTACACTTCCGAAAGTGCAGGCATTATTCCTAACTATGAGTACTACCGCGACGATGCTAAAAAGACCGACTTTAATATTTTTGCCCGTGGCGAGTTTAACGTAGGCAAGTTCCTGCTTTATGGAGATATGCAATACCGCCGTATTAATTATTCATTCCTTGGTTTCGACCGTAACTTGAATAATGTGCAGCAGGCTGCTATAATGAACTTTTATAACCCTAAAGCAGGCGTAACTTATAATATCAGTAACCGCAGCAACGTTTATGCTTCATTTTCGGTAGGTAACCATGAGCCCAACCGTAACGATTTTACCAACTCAACACCGCAAAGCCGTCCAAAATCCGAAAACCTGAAAGATTTTGAAGCAGGTTACCGTACGGGAGGTAAAAATTACAACATAGGTGTTAACGGCTTTTACATGCTTTACAAAAACCAATTGGTTTTAACCGGCGCTTTAAATGATGTAGGCGGAAGTATTCGTACCAATGTTGACGACAGTTACCGTGCCGGTATTGAGTTGGATGGAAGGGTAGTAATTGCACCGCAATTAAGCTGGGCTGCTAATGCAACCCTGAGCAGTAACAAGGTTAAAAATTACCGTCAAATTTATTATAACGACGATACACAAGCGTATGTAGAACAACAGTACGATAAAACTAACCTGTCGTTCTCGCCATCATTTATTGGTGGCAGTGAAATCAGTTATTCACCTGTTAAAAATGGCAGTATTGCTTTGTTGAGCAAATATGTAAGCCGTCAGTATCTCGATAACACATCTAACAATAACCCCGCAGGCTTTACAACCTCGCCCGATGTTGCCGGAAACAAATACGCTGTAAACCGTTACCTCGATGGTTATTTTGTGAACGATGTTCGCTTAAACTATAATTTCAGCGTTAAGGGGATCAAGAACATTGGCGTTACCTTATTAGTAAACAATGTTTTCAGCACCAAGTACGAATCGAACGGTGCTACCTATGCAGGTATTGGTGGTGGCGTGGTTAATAACTACAACTATTTTTATCCGCAGGCACCTATCAACTTTTTAGCTGCGCTGAATTTGAGGTTTTAATTCAGAAACATCATTGCGAGGTACGAAGCAATCGCTGCACACCAGTAAAGCGGCAGCTGCACGAAGCAGAGATTGCTTCATACCTAGCAACGACGTAAATACATATAGTATACATTTCATCTTGCGCTCGTCTGTGACGAATGCTTAACATGGTTTAGCGTCTGTGACGCGATTAAAATTAAGAACCGCTCCATGAACCACTGGATAGATCTTTTAACCGAACAAATGCGGCACACTACCTGGATAGAGTGGCTGGCTGTAATGCTGGGCGTAACCGAGGTTTTGCTGGCGCGAAAGAACAGCGTATGGCTTTACCCGGCTGGCATTGGAGGTTCGGCCATTACTATTACTTTATTGCTGGAGGTAGGCCTGTATGCCGAATCGGCCTTGAGTGCTTATTACGTGGTTATGAGTATTTATGGCTGGTACCTTTGGGTACGGCGTAGCGGCGAGCCGCCTGTTAAAATTGAGTGGGCCAGCCGTAACGATTGGTACATAACCGCGCTAATTGCCTTTGGCGGATGGGGGATAATTTACTTGGTATTGCATCACTTTACGCCATCTACCGTGCCGGTATGGGATGCCTGGGTATCGTCTACCGCGTGGGCAGGTACCTGGTTGCTGGCCCGTCGCCGTATCGAAAACTGGGTTATCCTCAATGTGAGTAATTTGTTTGCTATTCCTTTATTATTCCATAAAAACCTGGCTTTGTTTGCTGCTTTAACCTTGTTCCTGTTTGTGATTGCCATATTTGGTTTTTTTGATTGGCGTAAGATCTATCGCGAAGAAAATAAACTGCAATCTGCTATATAACCTCATGACGAACGAACCTCACCCTTCTCATTTATTGCAACCGGAGTGGACCGAACTCATCCGTAAGCATGCCTTTGCTGCCGAAGAAGCCGGAATGCTGCAACCTGAGCAATTAGAACTGATCTATCAGCAGCAATGGTTTAAACTGTTGGTGCCCAAGGGCTATGGTGGTTTAGAGGCTTCCCTGCCCGATCAGATCCGTATGGAAGAAGCCTTGAGCTGGGCTGATGGTAGCCTGGGCTGGGTAGTTACGCTGTGTGCCGGTGCCGGCTGGTTCGGTGGCTTTATTAATGCCGATGCTGCACGCGAGATCTTTGCCGATCCTAAAGTTTGTTTAGCCGGGAGCGGTGCATCAACTGGTATAGCCGAAGTCACGGAAAATGGTTACCTGCTCAACGGACACTGGAAATATGCCAGCGGGGTTAAGCATGCCACTCATTTCACCACCAATTGCTTAATTGAGCAAAATGGAAAAAGTGTCTTTAATCAAAAGGGAGAGCCACTGGTATTGCCATTTGTGCTTGATAACCATTATGCCGAGCAAGTACCGGCCTGGAAGTATATTGGGATGATGGGTACTGGTAGCCATGCCTTTAATTTGAACCAGGTACCGGCCCCAACAAACCGGTGTTTTAAAATAGAGCCCGAAGCGGCAGTAATTGATACGCCGTTATACCGCTATCCGTTTTTACAATTGGCAGAAGCCACGCTGGCTGCTAATTTAGCAGGTATGGCCTTGCATTTTGTTGATTTGTGCGAGCCTATATTTGAGCAAAAGTTACAGGAGTCGAGGCGAATGACGCAACCTCAGGGCGTTATATTGATGAATACTTATCAGCAAGCTAAAGATAGCCTGCAGGATATCCGCAACCGATTTTACGAAACGGTTGATGAATCATGGCGGGCAGCATTAAATACTGCCGAGGTGCCCGAAGAATCATTAAAACCGGTAAGCTATACCAGTAGGTTGTTGGCTCACGCAGCACGAAATACAGTAGATCAGCTGTATCCTTTTTGTGGCTTACAGGCCGCATCGCCCGATACGGAAATTAACCAGGTATGGCGCGATCTGCACACAGCCAGCCAGCATGCGTTACTAACTTTTATGGAGTAAATAGTTTAATTGAAATAAAATCCACAAAAAAAGTCCGGCCTCTGTTTCCAGTAGCCGGACTTTTTTGATTGATGAATTTTTTATCTAAAAACTTGGATGCTTATTGCACCATAAAGCTGTTGCTAAAACGTGAACCATCGGCACTGTAGCCTTCAATCACCATTTGTCCGTTTTTAAGGTTGGTAATGGCTTTATCGATATCGGCAGTGCTGTTAATAGCCTGTTTGTTAATGCTGGTAATAATAGATCCTTCAGGGATATCATAGTTTTCAAAGAAACCACCACGACGAACCTGGGTAACTACCACACCTGAGTTTAAGTGGAATTTGCTTTTTTGCGCCTGGGTTAACGGCTGGAAGCTAGCACCTAACTTATTGTACAATTCCTCAGCCGATTTTGATATGGCTGCTGTACGGTTAGCTGCTGCTGGTTCACCTTTTAAAGTAATGGTGAAGTTCTTCTCAGCACCGGCGCGTAATACGGTTAAGCGTACTTTATCACCAGGTTGTAAGCGCCCTACACGTTCTTGCAGGTCAGATGATTCGTATATCTTCACGCCTTCAACCTTAGTAATAACATCACCTTTTTGTAAACCGGCAGCTTCTGCGCCACCACCTGTTACCAGTTCGCTTACATATAAACCGCTGGTGGTATTAATTTTCAGTTCAGATGCTACATCAGGATTCAGCTCGGTAAAGCTCACACCAATATAACCACGTTTAACCGAACCAAATTTTTCAAGATCGTTCAATACCTTTTTAGCCAGGTTAACCGGTACGGCAAAGCCATAACCTTCGTACGAACCTGTGTGTGATGCAATGGCCGAGTTAATACCAATCAGCTCTCCCTTAGTATTTACTAAGGCACCACCGCTATTACCAGGGTTAATGGCGGCATCAGTTTGTATGAACGATTCAATAGCCTTGTTCAGCTTAGGAGCAGCTTGTTGCTGCTGATAACGGCTACGGCCAAACGGATTTTGCTGCTGCTCTTCATCTTCACGACCTAAAATACCAATGTTACGGCCTTTAGCGCTTACAATACCAGCGGTAACGGTAGAATTTAAGTTAAATGGATTACCTACGGCTAATACCCATTCACCTACGCGTACATCATCTGAGTTACCCAATTTTACAATAGGCAAGTTGGTAGCGCTTACTTTAATTAAGGCAAGGTCGGTATTAGGGTCGGTACCTATCACTTTTGCCTGAAGGGTACGGTGATCATTAGTAGTTACCTCCACTTTGCTGGCATTGGCCACTACGTGGTTATTGGTTACAATATAACCATCGGTACTGATAATTACACCTGAACCCGATGCACGTTGAGGCTGGCGTTGCTGCGGCTGCGCACGCTGACCAAACATATCGCCAAACATATCCTCAAACGGATCGCGACCGCCACCACCGTTGCCGCCCTGCTGAGCCGAATAAGTGGTACGGATATAAACTACAGCCGGTGTAACTGCTGCTGCAGCCTGGGTAAAATCAACATCGCCAGCTGATGATACTATGTTTGATGACGTTTTATTGCTGGCAAAATATACTTTCTGACGATCCTCGAAGGTCATCCCATCGGCCGGATCTTTCTCCAATACTTTATAAGTACCGAGCGCCATTGCGCCGCCGGCAAAGGCAGTGAGCAAGGTTAAACCAATTTTTCTCATATTATTATTTTGTCTTTTATTTAAGGTTACTTTTACTTTTCAAATTTAATACCATTAAGACGATAGGAACAATAATAAGTTATTGCCATTTTTGTTAAAAAATGTTAAAATACCGAATGGTATAACCAATGTATTGTTGTAATGTGTTGGTCTTAGCTAATCAGAACGTTAAATGAAGCTTATATTTTATAAATACCAGGGTGCCGGTAACGATTTTATTTTGGTTGATAACCGTATTGCTCAAATCAATCACCATAACCCGCAATTAATCAGCAAGTTGTGCGACAGGCGGTTTGGTGTTGGTGCCGATGGGATGATGTTTTTGCAAAACACCAACGGCTATGATTTTGAGATGGTTTATTACAACGCCGATGGCCAGCCCAGCAGCATGTGCGGCAACGGAGGCCGGTGCATTGTAGCCTTTGCCAAATACTTAGGCGTTATTGACAGCGAGACCAACTTTTTGGCAGTCGATGGGCGGCATTATGCCAAAATTTCAGCAGGAGGTAATTGGGTAAGCCTGCAAATGATAGATGTAGATACCGTAAACCGCGATGCAGATGCTTATGTGATCAACACCGGATCACCACATTATGTGCAGTTAACCAGCGGTTTGGAACATAAAAATGTATATGCCGAAGGTTATGCTATCCGCAATAACCCTACTTACTTAGCCAAGGGCATTAACGTAAACTTTGTAGAACCTTTAGATAACGGCTACTTTGTACGCACCTTTGAACGCGGGGTTGAGAATGAAACCTTTGCCTGTGGAACAGGGGTAACCGCAGTAGCCCTGGCCATGGCGCAAGAAAATAAACAAACCGGCCACATTAGTACCCCTGTAAAAGTATTAGGCGGCAACCTCAATATTAACTTCAATTACGATGGAGTGAAGTTTACCGACATTTTTTTGGAAGGACCTGCGGAAAAGGTTTTTAGCGGAGAAGTTGAGGTGGAGATTGATACTGAATATACTGCTGAAACGCAAACAGTTTAATTGACGATGCTCAGTAATTTCAGATGGTAAAATTTTATCGTCATTTAATTTACGCCATCATTATAACAGTTGGTTACTCCTGTAAAACCATTCACGCCATAAATGAAATACCACCCGATACTTACCTCATTAATTACAAGGACTATTCATTGTTAGATAGCACAATGGCTAAAGGTGCGGATGGGCGTAAGATAAAGATGGATGTAGAACAAATGGACAGCGTTTTAAAATTAACGCCGCACTGGGATAACGGGAAACCAGTTATCTTAAATCTTTACAACGTTAAAAATTTGAAGCTATACCGCAATACTTTCGATATAGACGTGTTAACGGTTCCCTTTAAAATAAGGCCGTCAGTTAAAGGCTTCCCCGAACAGCTAACGGCCAACTTTGATGCAGCGCTATATTTAGGGAGAAGGAGGGACAATTACGAGATCAATAATGTACGTTCGAAAGGTGGATCCAAGCTGCAACTTACCGGTGTAGGCTACGGCTATGGTGGCTTTATAGGGTTAGGTTCGGTTACCATGAACCCTTTTGTAACCAATCAAAACATCGATTATGAGTATGATGGCTTTGTAATTAACGGCGGTTTCGCCGGTATATACGATGCCAAGAAATTCAATATTGGTTTAGCTGTAGGTGCCGATTTTTTAGTTGATAAAACCGGCATAGCTGGATTTACCAGGGCAAGCCTTGGTTGGGTGTACTGTTCGGTATTAATTTAAACTAACTTTGCAGGGCATAAAATACATCTATTATGAAATTTATCGGTCACGATTCGGATATTATCAACTACCTCGTTAACGACCTCAGCTTGTTGAACGCCGTTATCAAAAACTTTAAGAAGCACGAGATTGAGGGTAGTCCGGCTATCAGCATATTATTTGAACTGGCCTATACCGAGGCCGATGTCATGCTGATTTTCAGGGATGTGTTCACCAACGGTTTTGAAACCAGCCCTGTTGGGGGCGAGTATCAGATAGACTCGTGCAAGTTTTACCACATTGGCAGCAAGATCTATTTTTCGGCCGATCCGGACGAAAGCGAAGATGGTGTAAACGGCATTTCTGAAGACGACAATGATTTCATTCTTTGCCAAAGTGTAGAAGGCTATTTGTTTGAAGCAGGTACCGAGGACAATAACTAATACAAAGATCGCTATCAGCAATCCGCCCTATCTTTTACTTTTTGATGGAAAAAACAAAAGTAGCGCCCTCACCAAAAATGGATTCGACATGTATGCTGCCCTGTAATTTTTCTACCAGCGACTTTACGGTATGGAGGCCAATACCCGTTCCTTGTTGATTAAAGCGGTCGGTGCCACCCAGGGTAAACTTTTCTTCAAACACGCGGGTTAAATATTGCGCTTCAATACCTTTACCGTTATCTATTACCTTAAAATTGTAGGTATTGTCTTCTTCCCTAAACAAGATGCGAATATGTCCCTGTGGTTTATTGTTGTAACGTACAGCATTGGTTAACAGGTTTAAAAAAATCTGCTCTAAAGCCACGCCCGATGTTTGTATGGTATGCTCTACCACGGGCAACTGTACTTTAACAGATTCGGGCACGTTAATAAGCCTTATTATTTTGGTAAGCAGTTCATTCAGGTCTACCGTTTGCTGCCCGGCCAGTAAAGCGGCAGGCGATTTAGAGTATACCAGCATATCATCAACCATATGAAGCAATTGCTTGGATGCATGAATGCTCATATTAATTAACTGCAGGCTTTTTTCATCTTCATTTTTTTGAAGGCGTCGTTGTAGTGCTTGCGATGTGAGTAGGATGCTGCTTAAGGGATTCTTAATATCGTGCGCAGCCATGCTAGCAAACTTTTGTATAAACACGTTCGATTCGAGCAAGCTTTGGTTTGCTTGTTCCAATACCTTCATCTTGCGGCGCAGCTCCAGTTGGGCCAAAACTTGTTTGCTCAATGCTTTAAGGGCATCAATTTGTTTAGCGGTCAGTTCCTTTACTTCCGTATCAATTACACAAAGTGAGCCCAGCGGATACCCGTCTTCATTTACAAGAGGCACACCGGCATAAAATACAATGTTAGGGTTGCCGGTAACTAAAGGGTTATTTACAAAACGCACATCGGTACGGGCATCGCTTACCACCATTACATCGGTGTTCATAATGGTGTAGGCACAAAAAGCCTGCTCCCGGGGTGTTTCTCTCATATCTGTACCCACGGCCGACTTAAACCACTGTCGTTTATCATCAATAAGACTAATTAAAGCAACAGGAGTCTGGCATATTTCAGACGCTAATAGCGTAATCGCATTAAAGTCTTCTTCCTCCAGCGTATCTAATATGTTATAAGAAGTTAGCGAGGCCAGGCGCTCTGTTTCATTCTCTGGTAATGGAATTGTTGACATATTAATAAGGGGATCGCACAAAGATGAGGCAAATATATTTACTATGCGTAAATGATTTTTCTATTTTGTAAAACATTACAATGTGGTGGTTAGCAAACTTACTTTACTACGCGCCCTTTCCACTGGTACTTGCTGGTGTTGCCAATTAAGCCCACGTACACAAAATACATAATATGTATTGGCGATAATATAACCAGCAAACCAATTAAACCCGAACGCTTAAAGAACGTGGTAATAGGTAATAAAAACGCGACCTCGAAAAGGTATTTAAGCAGTAGCTGTAAGCCAAACAACTGAAAAAATGAAATGCTATAAAAACTAAGGCAAGCGTTAACTAGCATACTTAAATTAAAAAGCCATATGCCCACTGCCAGTGCTACTACACTTTTATCTTTGTATTTGGTTGATTTGGATGCCCAGCGCCGGCGCTGCTGTAAAAATTCGGCAAGGGTTGGTTTGGCGTGGGTGTATACTATGGCCTCTCGTTCCTTTAAAAAACCAATACGGCCGGGGTAACGCTCAGCAACCTTTTGCAGCAACAGTTCATCATCCCCCGATGCCAGATCATCTATACCGGTAAAGCCGCCTACCTCGTAAAACACATCTTTACGGTATGCAAAATTAGCCCCGTTACAGGTAGATGCCCGCCCGTTGCCAATAAAGGATGCGCCAATACCTATGAGGTACGAAAACTCCAGCGTTTGTAAGCGTTCGAACAAACTCTTTTCCTGGAAATAAGCCACAGGCGATGAGATCATGACCGGCTGCTCTGTCTCAAAATAACTGACCACGCTGCTTAACCATTGCGGACCCATTCGGCAATCGGCATCGGTGGCCACCATCAAGTCGCCGGTAGAAAGCTTAATGGCTTCGGCAATAGCTTTCTTTTTGTAGGAATTAAGCTTTTGGGCTTCGTTCAACTGCAGGAGTTTGATTCCTTGCGGGGCGTAACTCAAAATTATTTCAGCAGTTCGGTCTGTTGAGTGGTCGTCTACAATAATTACTTCGAGCAGGTGTTTAGGATAGTCCTGCGCCAGTATATCTTCAATGGTAAGCGTAATGTTTTCCTCTTCGTTTCGGGCTGCAATAAGCAGGGTAACTTTTGTGCTCAATGTTGCTGCAACAGCTTTGACTTTAGGCTTACGTAAAGCAGCCCATCCTTTAATTAGATAAATAAGCACTACCAGGTACAACCCGGTAAGCAGCAGTACAACACCACTATAAATTGTTATCAAAAATCTTCAGTTTTAAAACAAACACAGAACCTAATATAGCCGGAACAATAATGTTGGTAAACCAAATTAAAGCCACCGAAGCAATAACCGCAATGTGTTGTTGGGTAACATATTCAAATAATTTATCGGCCGTGGCACTGCGCACGCCAATATCTACAATATCAATGGTAGGCAAAACCGACTGGATGAAGAAGAACACAAAGGTTAACAGCATGATCTTAAACATTGGTATTTCGGGCAGCAGCAGGTGCATAATTAAGTAGTATTGAAACGAATAGGTAGCAAACCTAAATACACAATACCCCATAATATGCAGCAACTCTTTAAAGCGGTACCTTTTCATCACATCAAAAAAGCGATGGTACTTTTTAAGGAAAGGTATGCTGTTCAGCAAAAATACCACCCACCTTACATTAAAATAAAAGATGAGCATCAGTAACATAAAGCCAATGCCAGTGGTTAAAAAACCTATGTACAGCCACTGGTTTATGCCTAAGAAATAATAGATAAACCATAGTAACGATGCTGATCCAACCACACTGGTTACTACCAGCTGACCAAAGGTGCCCACCGCCATGGCAAAAACGCCATGCACACGTCGCCTCGGCGGTAAAAACATAACCCGGCCGCCAAATTCGCCCCAGCGGTTAGGGGTAAATATGGCTAATGATAGTCCGCAAAAAACCGATTCAATTGCTTGCCACAAGGTTATGGGTGCCCACTTTTTGGTCAGGTACTGCCATTTCATAGCCTCTAATACATAGTTAAACACCATTAATACAATAATGAGAGCTATGATACTAAAGGCATGGATTTGTCCAACCTGAGTTATGAGTTCCTGAAAGTGCTGGAGCCCCTCGTTATTACTGAGCCTCCGGTATATAAAGGTGAATGTAAGCACCAATATAACGGCCTTTACCAACCACGAGATCCATTTTTTTGCGGTAGCAGTCAAAGTTTAATGCTTACTAATTTTGTGCAATGTTATTAAAAAAGGGCAAGGTTATAGCCTGCCCTTTTAAATTAAGGTATATTTGGTTAGTAACCGGAGCCGGTACTTGTGCGTTAAAGAACAGCAAACAACAATAAATGTTTTTTAAACAGTCCTTTTAATTAAGAATGCATTATCCAGCTTTTCCATTCCAATTTTAGGGTAATATTCCATAGCCGAAGGTGCTGCTAAAAGCAAAAGCATACACTCGTCGCCTATATGCTCTTTAGTTAACTCAACTAACTTTTTGCCTATACCCGCTTTTTGATACTCAAGACTAACAGCCAGATCAGAGAGGTAGCAGGCGTAACAAAAATCGGTTAACGAACGCGCAATACCAACCAGCATTCCATCGTCCCAAGCCGTTAAAACAAGATTGGAATTAGCATACATTTTATTGATGCGCTCAATATTGTGCGTGGGCCTGTTTATGCCCGAACTTTCGTAAACGGCTATAATATCGGCTGTGGGAGGGGTAATATCTGTGCGGTAAGTGATATTCATGCTTTCGGTTTTTTTTTATTAAAGCTAACTATTTTATACAAATGCACAGGCGTTAGTTCAAATTACAAAAGCCCCTTTCCGGTTAAGGAAAGAGGCTTTGTTAAAAAAACTATTATGGTTTACTTATTAATTTCCTTGTTTAGCTTCTTGTTTAAGCTGATCGTTAGCAACGATAACAATTTCTACACGACGGTTTTGAGCACGACCGCTTTCGGTAGTGTTATCGGCAATTGGCTCATTAAAGCCTTTACCTTGTGTAGTTAAACGACCTGAACCTACACCATGCGAAGCAATGTATGCTTTTACTGATTCAGCTCTGCGAACAGAAAGGTCTTGGTTAAGGCTTGCGCTGCCGGTATTATCTGTATGGCCAACAATTAAAATGTTGGTTTGAGGATTGTTAGTTAACGAAGTAGCCAGGTTAGTTAAGTTACTTTGAGCTGCTGACTTTAAAGCTGTTTGATTAACATCAAATAAAATACCTGAATCAAATTTAACCAGGATACCTTCACCCTGACGCTCAACAGTTGCACCCGGTACGGTTTGTTTAATTTCGGCTGCTTGTCTGTCCATTTTACGGCCAATAAACGCACCTGCTGTACCACCTACAGCACCACCTATAATAGCACCTAAAGCAGTATTACCTGCACTTTTACCTATAATAGCACCTATTGTACCACCGGCACCTGCGCCAATGGCTGTTCCTTTTTGTGTTTTAGTTAACGAATCGCAACCGGCGCCAAATAATACAGTGGTAGCTAAAGCTACGGCAACAACGGCCGATTTTAATTTTAAGGTTTTCATATGAGTATGTAACATTTATATGGTTAATATGGCAAAGCTAATGCCAAAGTATATAGAATACTATACAACCCAATGGTTTAACGGCTTTTTAAACCTTACAGTTAAAAACATTAATTTTCAAATTATTTTGTTACTATTTTACATAGTAGTCAGTGTCCTTTTTTGAAGCATATTAGTACAATTATATAGTTGAAAACAGGCACTATTTTAAGCAACCTATAATATAATTTCACAAAGCTGTATAAATAAGCGATATTCACCCAAAAGCAAAAAATTACCTGTTTTGACTAACATTACGCCAGCTCAGCGTACCTGGAAAATATTTAAAAGTAATAAAACGGCCTTAGCCGGTTTGTTCATTATTGTTGTGGCGGTATTTGCCTCCGTGTTGGGGTACCTTATTATGCCGGATGATAGTCCTAACAGTAATAACATGAACCTGCCTTTAAGCCTTAAAAAGCCGGGTGCAAAGTTTACTATACTCCTTATCCCTAAAGCCGAAAAGCCGCAAGCTGTAAACCTGTTCGAGAAAATGCTTTTTGGTAAACAAGCAACATATGATGAAGTACCTGTAACCAACTACAATTTTAAAAGTGATTCAGTAATTGTAAATGGATATTTAAGTGAGGAAGATAAACCCGAGCGCAAGGCATACGCACTTTCGCAAATGGCGGCTTCTAAATTAACCGAAGGCCAGTTTATAAAGCAGCACATCATCAAAAAAACCTTTTGGCTGGGTACCGATATTTATGGCCGCGATATGTTAAGCCGCCTGATATTGGGCGCGCGCATTTCACTTGCCGTTGGTTTAATGGCCGTGCTAATAAGTTTATTTATTGGTGTTACCATAGGTGCCTTAGCCGGTTATTACGGTGGCTGGATAGATTCGGCATTGAGCTGGTTAATGAATATTTTATGGTCGTTGCCAGCCTTGCTGCTGGTTATTGCCTTGTCATTTGCGCTGGGCAAAGGCTTATGGCAAATTTTTATTGCGGTGGGTTTATCTATGTGGGTAGAGGCGGCTCGCTTGGTACGCGGACAAGTCATCAGCCTTAAACAGGCCGAATATATTGAGGCGGCAAGGGCTTTGGGTTATAACAACAGGCGTATTATAGCCCGCCATATTTTACCTAATATGATAGGGCCTGTTTTGGTAATTGCATCGTCTAACTTTGCTTCGGCTATTTTGCTGGAAGCAGGATTAAGCTTTTTAGGATTTGGAGCGCAGCCACCAGTGCCTACTTGGGGAGGAATGATACGCGAACATTACGGCTATATTATAATGGATGCAGCATATTTGGCCGTATTGCCGGGCTTGGCTATCATGCTTATTGTGTATGCTTTTAACCTGGTTACCACCGGCTTGCGCGATGCATTCGATATAAAATCACAAAACGTACGCTTATAAGATTATTTTTATAATTTAGAACCTCTAAGAACACGAATGCAGAATATCCAAGAAGGTTCCGGCGAAGATGAGTTAATAAAGCTGTTGCTTAAACGGCAGTGGGAATTAAACTCATTACTGGAGGTTACACAAGCCATCAATAAAAACACGGCGGCCCCTGTGTTGCTACAAATGCTGGAAGTTATTTTAAAGAATTACCTGCAGGTTGGCAAGCTGCGTTTTTTAATTGAAAAGCAGGGCGGCTATGTTTGTGTATCAAAGTACGGTGGCGATTTTGAAGGGGTTCCGGCATTACACAAAGCTTGTTCGTTACTTAAAAAGCTTAAATCGCCTACGGCCCTTACCGGGTATACAGATGCTATACTCAATAGTTACACCTATTTTATTCCTATTTACCATAAAAACAGGCCCATTGCCTATGCGCTAATTGGCGACTTTGCCCTTTCGGGCGAAATGATGAGCAATGACCTTAACTTTATGCAAACGCTTATCAACGTAATTGTTGTAGCGTTAGAAAATAAAAAGCTTTTCCGCGAACGGTTACAGGCCGAGCGTTTTCAGCGCGAAATGGAACTGGCGGTTGAGGTGCAAAACATGCTCATCCCGGTTAAGATCCATAAAGATAAAGCCGTTGAAGCCAGTGCCAAATATTTGCCGCATCAGGATATAGGCGGCGATTATTTTGACTTTTTCAGGCTGAACGAAGAAGAGTTTTTGTGGTGCATTGCCGATGTATCGGGCAAGGGAATATCGGCTGCATTGCTCATGGCTAATTTCCAGGCTAGTTTAAGGGCCTGGGGAACAGTAGAAAGCGACCTCTCTACTGTGATCAGAAAGCTAAATGCCATAGTGATCCGCAACACCAAAGGCGAGCGCTTTATAACCCTGTTTTTAGCCAAGTATAACGAAAGGACCCGTAAGCTATGCTATATTAATGCCGGGCACAATCCGCCTATATTGCTTAACGGGCAAACCGCTACCCAGCTTAAAGCAGGTACTACCATGATAGGTGTGTTTGACGAGCTTCCCTTTTTGACACCCGGCGAGATAACTATTGAGCCCGGCAGCCTGGTGTTTAATTATACCGATGGCCTGATGGACTATGAGTTGGAACAGGACATCCGCTGGAATGAAGCCAAACTGGTTAACTATGTTATAGAGAATGGTCACCTCTCGCCCGATAAATTTAATCAAACCTTGATGGATCACTTAAGCCGTATTATTAAGGGCAAGCGTATTGACGATATCACGTTACTGACTTTAAGGATATTTTAGTATGTACATCACTGAATTGTTGTCATCTCGAACGGTAGTGAGAGATTTTTCGAACAACAGATGGTTTGCCCGGTACTTTTAAAAGATTTCTCGTTAACACTCGAAATGACAGACGATATAGAATCAAAGGAAACATCATTTTTTAAAAATATACTGTAAAGACACAATACTTTGTGTCTTTTTTAAGTTTAAGCAGGTAATGAAAGCAGCAAAAGCTATCAAGAAAAAGAAAGTCATCAAAAAACCTATACAGGAAGTGATTCCCTTACTGGCCCGTTATCAGCACGAACTGGTAGAGGCTGGTTGCGATGAGGCCGGTCGCGGTTGTTTGGCCGGGCCGGTGTTTGCCGCCGCTGTAATTCTTCCAACTGATTTTGAACACAAGCTGCTTAACGATTCCAAACAGCTTTGTGAAGCCGACCGCTATGCCCTGCGCACCGAGATAGAGCAATGCGCTGTAGCCTATGCCGTAGCTTCTGTAAGCAACGTGGAAATCGACGAGATAAATATATTGAACGCGTCGTTTTTAGCCATGCACCGGGCCATTGATCAATTGCACATTAAACCCGAATTTTTAATTATAGACGGTAACCGTTTTAATAAATACCAAGCCATGCCTCACCAATGCGTTATACAGGGCGATGGTAAATACTTTAGTATAGCGGCAGCCTCCATATTAGCTAAAACTTACCGCGATGATTATATGCAGCAGTTAGCTATGCAGCATCCCGAGTATGACTGGCATACTAATAAAGGTTATCCAACCATTAAACATCGTAATATGGTGATACAGCATGGTTTTACCCCCCATCACCGGCGTACTTTTAATGTCACAAATCCACAATTAAGTATCTTTTAATTTTGATTACCACCGCAGGGTTAATATTTTTGTTACCAACCAATTAATCCTGTGAAAATACTTATTCTTACTCACCGTGCACCGTTTCCGCAAAACAGCGGATACCCTATTGTGGTGGGTAATACTATAAGGGGGTTAATTAACTCTGGGCACCAGGTTTCGCTCTTTTCCCTTAATCCTCAAAAGCAAAAAGGAAATCACTCCCATACAACCGATGAGCTGATCAATCAGATTAACTACTACTGCCATAATATTGATACCAGTATATCGCTTAAACATGCCTTTATGAGCTTGTTTAACAGTAAACTGTATACAGTAGACCGGTATTATAACGCCGAATTTGAACGCTTGCTCATAAAAGAAGTGCAAAGCGGGAACTATGATATTATACAATTTGAGGGATTGTTTGTAACGCCTTACTTGCCTGCTATTAGCAAAGTTACCAAGGCTAAACTTATTTACCGTGCCCACCACATTGAGTACCTGGTATGGGAGCGTTTAGCCAAACAAAAAAACGATCCTGTTAAAAAACTGTACCTGCGCATGATAGCTAAGCGCATTAAACAGTATGAATTAAAGCAATTTGAACTTTTTAATGCCATTGCAGTTTTTACCAACCAGGATAAACAAACCATACAGCAACATAGCGGAGCTGCCGTACCGGTAGAAATTTTGCCTGTTGGTTTAGATCTTATGCGCTACCAGCCCGATTACCGCAAAACCGAGTTCCCGAGCCTGTTCTTTTTAGGAGCAATGGACTGGATGCCCAACCGTGAGGGCATTGAGTGGTTTTTAGACCATTTTGCGGCCGAGCTTACCGATGGCGATTTGCGCGCGCGCTTTTACGTAGCCGGCAATGATATTCCCGAACGCTTTGATGATTATGAAGTGGTAGGCAAAATTTACATCCACGGTGAGGTTGATGATGCCCTGGAGTTTGTGAATACAAAGGCTATAATGATTGTCCCGCTGCTTTCGGGCGGGGGCATGCGCGTTAAAATTGTGGAGGGAATGGCTATGCAAAAATGCATCATCTCTACCTCGTTAGGTGCCGAGGGTATTAACTATCAGCAGGGCGAAAACATCATCATTGCCAATACACCTCAAGAGTTTTACCGCGCTATTAAACGCTGCATTACCGACGAAAATTACTGCAAACGCATTGGCCTCAATGCCCGTAAACTGGTAGAGGAGCAGCACGATACCCATAAAATAACCGAACGCCTGGTAACATTTTACCAGCACACGCTTTCTGCCTCATATTGAGCCTATTTTTCTTACTTTTGCGGCCAAAGAACACTTATTTTCTATGAAGAATACTGCTTTAACTGAAATACATATTAGCGCAGGTGCTAAAATGGTACCTTTTGCCGGTTACAACATGCCCGTACAATACGTGGGTATTAATGCCGAACACGAAACCGTACGTAAAGCCGTTGGTGTTTTTGATGTAAGCCACATGGGCGAGTTTATTTTGAAGGGTGAAAAAGCCCTGGATTTAATTCAGCAGGTAACCAGTAATGACGCTTCTAAGCTGTATGACGGTAAAGTTCAATATTCTTGCCTGCCCAATAACCAGGGAGGTATTGTAGACGATTTGCTGGTTTACCGTATAGATGACAAAACCTATATGCTGGTAGTTAACGCATCTAATATAGAAAAAGACTGGAACTGGATTAGTCAGTTTAACACTTATGGTGTGGATATGAAAGATATATCAGACCGCACCTCGCTGTTAGCCATACAGGGTCCTAAAGCCACAGAAGCCCTGCAAAGCCTAACCGAAATCGATTTAGGATCGATGGAGTATTATACTTTTGTAAAAGGCAAATTTGCTGGTATTGATAATGTAATTGTTTCGGCCACAGGTTATACCGGTGCCGGCGGTTTTGAAATATATTTTGATAACGAGCATGCCGAAGAAATTTGGACTGCGGTATTTAAAGCAGGGGAGCCGTTTGGCATCAAGCCAATTGGTTTAGGCGCGCGCGACACCTTGCGTTTGGAAATGGGCTTTTGCCTTTATGGTAACGATATTGACGATACCACATCGCCTTTAGAGGCCGGTTTAGGATGGATCACCAAATTCACCAAGCCGTTTACCAATTCAGAAGCCCTGCAAGAGCAAAAGCAACAAGGCATTGCCAAAAAACTGGTTGGCTTTACCATGATAGATCGCGGCATACCCCGTCATGATTATGAAGTTGTAGATGCTGACGGCGCCGTAATTGGCCGTGTAACGTCGGGAACCCAATCGCCATCGCTGCAAAAAGCCATAGGTATGGGTTATGTAAATAAAGATTTCGCCAAAGAAGGCAGCGAGATTTACATCAAGATCCGTGATAACAAGATCAAAGCACAGGTAACCAAGTTGCCGTTTTTGAAATAAGCTTTATTTATTTACTCGTTGTTGCGAGGTACGAAGCAATCTCAGAAATATGCATAAACGCTATGTTGTCGCAGAGATTGCTTCGTACCTCGCAACGACGATTTTATTTCCCTCTCATGCAAAATAAATCCTTAGAGGTTTGCCTTACCCCGGCATTGCTTCCGCTATATAATGTTGAAGATTTCATCGTAGTAATTATAGATATTTTTCGGGCTACATCTTCTATATGCTATGGTATTGAAAATGGTGCCGAGGCCATTATCCCGGTATCGGAAGTAGAGGAATGCGCAGCCTACCGCGAAAAGGGTTTAAACTACCTGCTGGCTGCTGAACGCAACGGGGAGGTAGTAGCGGGCTTTGATTTTGGTAATTCACCATTTGCTTATACGCCCGAAAAGGTGGCCGGTAAAACCGTAGTGTTAACCACAACCAACGGCACGCATGCGCTGCATTTATCACGCAAGGCTAAGAAGATTGTGATTGGGTCTTTCTTAAACTTAACCTCGCTTTGCAACTGGTTAAAAACACAAGACGAAAACATACTGCTGGTTTGTGCCGGTTGGAAAAACAACTTCAACCTGGAAGATACCCTTTTTGCCGGCGCGGTAGTAGAACAGCTTAATGGCGGTAATTATAAATTAGATGATCCCGCCCTTGCGGCAAACGACCTGTTTCAGTTAGGTAAAGACGACATCGGCCTGTATCTCCAAAAAACGTCACATGGCGAACGCCTGAAAAAGTTAGGCATAGAAAAAGATATTGCCTTTTGCCTGCAGGTTGATATAACCACCGCTATCCCTATGTTAGATGGCGAAAGGCTTATCAAATTATAAATACATATTACCGATAGCAACTGTCAAGCTTAAAATTTACCTAATTACACAAAGGGTTATATTAATTCAATAATTAATATCTTAGAGCGCTATTTAATCCTTATATCCTTGTTAGTAAAAACCTTTGGCAGCGCTGTTTACGGTATTGAGGCTACTACCATTACTGTAGAAGTTAATATTGCTGCCGGTACCAAATATTTCATTGTTGGCCTGCCCGATGTGGCCATTAAAGAGAGCTATTTCCGTATAGAATCGGCCTTAAAAAATTGCGGCTATAAAATGCCCCGCCAACAAGTGGTGGTCAACATGGCCCCGGCCGATATCCGCAAGGAAGGTTCGGCATACGACCTAACGATTGCCACAGCCGTACTGGCTGCCAGCGGTCAACTGGAATCGAACGAGCTGGATAAGTACATTATCATGGGCGAGCTATCTTTAGATGGCGGCTTACAGCCCATTAAAGGCGCACTGCCCATAGCAATACAAGCACGTAAGGAGGGTTTCAAAGGATTTATTCTTCCCAAACAAAATGCCCGCGAAGCCGCCATAGTGAACGATCTGGAAGTTTACGGCATTGATAACATAAAAGAAGTAGTAGGATTTTTTAGCGGCGATACCCAGTTGGAACGCACCGTGGTAAATACCCGGGAAGAATTTTACAACAGCCTTTGCAATTATGCCAGCGACTTCAGCGAAGTTAAGGGTCAGGAAAACATTAAACGTGCGTTAGAAATAGCCGCTGCAGGTGGTCACAATGTGATACTCATTGGTCCGCCGGGAGCAGGTAAAACCATGCTGGCCAAACGCATGCCATCTATAATGCCACCATTAAGTTTACAGGAATCGCTGGAAACTACCAAAATACATTCAGTAGCCGGTAAACTGTCAACCGCTGATGCACTGGTTACCACAAGGCCGTTCCGTTCGCCACACCATACCATAAGCGATGTTGCCCTGGTGGGCGGCGGTGGCAATCCGCAGCCCGGCGAAATTTCATTGGCTCATAACGGCGTTTTGTTTTTAGATGAATTGCCCGAGTTTAAGCGCAGTGTGCTTGAGGTAATGCGTCAGCCGTTAGAAGAACGCCGGGTTACCATTTCGCGTGCTAAATTTACGGTAGACTATCCTTCCAGCTTTATGCTGGTAGCCAGCATGAACCCTTGTCCATGCGGATACTATAATCACCCAGAGAAAGATTGCGTTTGTCCGCCGGGTGTAGTACAAAAATATTTGAGCAAAGTATCGGGCCCGTTATTGGATAGGATTGATTTGCATGTAGAGGTTACCCCCGTAAATTTTAATGAGCTGGCCTCCGAACGCCTTGCCGAAAAAAGTGAAAGCATCCGCGAACGCGTAATTAAAGCCCGCGAAATACAGATAGAGCGTTTTGGTAACGAAACCGATTTGCATGCTAACGCGCAAATGAGCACCAAAATGGTACGCGATGTTTGTAAGATAAGTGATGCCGGGCAAACCCTGCTTAAAAAGGCTATGGAAAAGTTAGGCCTATCGGCGCGGGCATATGACCGTATATTAAAGGTAGCGCGAACCATTGCCGACCTGGCCGATAGCAAAGATATACAATTGGAACACCTGGCCGAAGCTATACATTTCCGCAGTTTAGACCGCGAAGGCTGGGCCGGTAATTAATTAAACCTTTGTGTTTATAAAACATCTATTATGCATATGCTTGCCGACCAACTAAAAACCGATACACTAACCAACCACCAACAGTTAGAAAAATTACTGGTAGTACGAATGAAAGCCATTCGATCCATAGAGGACTATGTGGGCTTGCTACAGATCTTCTACAGTTATTTTAGTGGTTTGGAAGAAAAGATAGATCAATACATAACGGTGGCAGAACTGCCCGATTATCAGCAACGGCGCAAATCGGCTGCTTTAGCTCAGGACATTGAAGATTTAGGCGGAACACCTGTTGAAAAAGCAAATGGTGAGGACTTGCCCGCTATCGAAAATATAGAGCAGGCTTATGCCGCTATGTATGTAATAGAAGGGTCGACGCTGGGCGGCAAGATCATTAGCAAAATGATGGCACAACAATTGCGCATAATTGATGGAAAGGGACTGGCGTTTTTCGGCGGTTATGGAGATAATACCGAAAGTATGTGGGAAAAGTTTAAGCAGACCTTAAATACGCATGCCCAATCAGCAAACGAGGAAATCGAAATTGTAAATACTGCTAATCAAACTTTTATAAAATTTAAAGAGTGGGCTGAAAAGCAGTCGATATAGATGACTTTTAATATCATTACTGCTTTTATAAACAGACATTAATTTTATAAATAATTAAAAATCAGAATTAAATTATATTGTAATTTTGTATTCTACATTACTTTACCTATGGATAATAATTACATAAAGAAAATCGTCATATTCGATGACGATGAAGATATTCTTTCTATTTGCGCTTATATTTTAGAAGAACAGGGCTGGGAGGTACATACTTTTACAGATTGCAATAACATTGCAGAAAAAGTATCGAGCGTTATGCCAAGCGTTATTTTGATGGATAACTGGATCCCAGATACTGGTGGCATTGTGGCTACTCAAACGCTCAAAAACAGCGAAGAGTTAAAAAACATACCGGTCGTTTATTTTTCGGCCAATAGTGATATCCAATTACTGGCAGACCATGCCGGTGCCGAAACTTATTTGGCAAAGCCATTTGATTTGGACGAACTGGAGAGAACTATTAACGAGGTTTTGCAGAAGGTGTAGTACCAACAACTTTAAACATTTAAAGAGAAGCCCATTTGTTTTGATACAGATGGGCTTCTTTGTTTGTGTGTACCTGTTTAAACCGCCGGCAAAAAAGCATTCCATTCTTTTTTTAACTTTGTTTCATGCAGATCTCTCCTGAAATTGAACAGCGGCTGGCACAGTTGCAGCAAAAGTATGAGGCCATGGGTCAGGATATGTCATCCTATTTAGATGGTTTATTGTATGCCGACTTTTTAACCTATTGGGATTACATAAATTTAGATACGCTGCTGAGCCTTCAAAAGCCAAAAACACCATTTCCGGATGAGGAGATTTTTATCATCTATCACCAAATAACCGAACTGTATTTTAAACTGGCCCTCAATGAGTGCGAACAGATAGCCTGCCACGAGTCACTTAGCGCTGAGTTTTTTACTGCGCGTTTAAAACGCATCAATCGCTATTTTGAAGCCCTCACGCATTCTTTCGAGATTATGGTAGATGGGATGGAAAAGGAACAGTTTTTAAAGTTTAGGATGTCGTTGTTGCCAGCAAGTGGTTTTCAATCTGGCCAGTATCGTATGATTGAAATTTTCGCTACTGATTTCATTAACCTCGTTGCTAAAGATCAGCGTGCCCATTTGGTAAATAACACCATAGAAGAGCAGTTTAAGTATATATACTGGAAGTACGGAGCAACCGAACTCTCAACAGGCAAGCAAACCTTAACCCTTAAGCAGTTTGAAAAAAAGTATGCTAAGGCATTTGTTGAATTAGGTAATGCCAGAATAACCACCAACTTCTACAAACTTTACCGCAACTTTAAAGAAAAGGGACAAGCAACACCAGCATTAGAAACGGAACTACGCCAGCTGGATAGCAATGTAAATGTGAACTGGCCGCTTTCTCACTATAAATCGGCTGTGCGTTACCTGCACCGCGAACCCGAGGAGATCAGGGCTACCGGTGGCACCAACTGGCAAAAGTACCTGCCTCCGCGTTTTCAAAAAAGGATCTTTTACCCAACGCTATGGTCTGCCACCGAACTGGAAGAGTGGGGTAAGGCATGGGTACAAAAGGTATTAAGTGAGGTTTAGGTGAAGTGAAATTATACCGTTTCAAAAAGCGATAGCGTGGCGATCTCCTGATAAGTAACTAAACGCTGAGAGATTGCCACGCTATCGCTCGCCATGACATTGTATTTGGCCAGGTAGTTAGCCAGATCTAACTCCTATCTACTTGTTGCTTTTGTGCTTCACTGTAACGCTCGCCGGTGTTAGGGTATTTGGCCAGCAGCTCGTCAATGTTCTTAAAATCAGTGTCCGATAAATCGACGTCCACACTGCCCGCATTTTCCTCCAGATACTTGCGACGTTTAGTGCCGGGGATAGGGATAATATGCTCACCCTGTGCCAGTACCCAGGCTAATGCCAGCTGCGATGGACTGCATTGTTTTTGGGCAGCTAGCTCGGCAAAGCCCGCGGTAAGCTTGTTGTTATTGTCCTGGTATTCTTCCTGGTAGCGTGGCAAGCCCTTGCGGAAATCATTATCAGCCAGTTTGCTGGTATCTAAAGTGTTGGTTACCAGTCCACGCGCCAGCGGACTAAACGGCACAAAGCTAATGCCCAGTTCTTTGCAAAGCGGCAGCACGTTTTGCTCCGGCTCGCGGGTTAATAAAGAGTATTCGCTTTGCAGGGCGCTTATAGGATGTACGGCATGTGCTTTTTTAATAGAGTTAACCGATGCCTCCGACAAGCCCAGGTAACGTACCTTGCCTTCTTTAACCAACTCTGCCATGGCGCCAACCATATCTTCTACGGGCACGTTGGGGTCTATACGGTGAGCGTAGTATAGGTCTATCACCTCAATACCCAAACGTTTTAAGCTGGCCTCCACCGCTTTTTTCATGTAAGCGGGTGAACCGTCGAAAACCATCCCTTTTCCATCGGCACTTTGCGTGAAGCCAAATTTGGTGGCAATAAAGATTTTGTCCCGATTAGGTACCAGTACTTTAGAGATCAGTTCCTCGTTTTTACCGCTGCCGTATACATCGGCAGTGTCCCAAAAGTTAATGCCTAAATCGAGCGCGCGGTGTAGCGTAGCTATCGATTCTTCATCATCGGGTGTGCCGTAAGCATGGCTCATGCTCATACAGCCCAAACCCGTAGCCGAAAGCTGTTCGCCTGTATTGCCTAAAGTTCTGTATTTCATGTTGTGTTCGTTTGTAGTTTATTAAACAACATGGAAAATGGGTATAAGTTAGGTTGGTGAATTGTAAAAAAGAAAAGGGAATATCTGATTGGAGTACGGCGATAGGGTATGCACGGAAAAGAAAAATTAGGCTGCAAGTGTTCACGGTTAAAGTGCCTGTTTATGTATAAAAAATTTCAAAAAGTTGCATTTTCTTTCATTTAAATAGGTTTTTGTTGATTGCGAAAACGGAATTTAAGGCGAAAACCGTTCAAAAAGCGTTCACGCGTGAACGCTTTTTGAACACTTTCGTGAACGGTTTTTTGAAGCCAAACGAAGCTTTTGGGTATAGTGGAGCTATGGATAGGAGAGGGAGCGTTACCTGTTGAAATAATAATAAAACATGGCTTTAACAATTTGGCCCATGGGTTTTACCCCGTTTATCCAGGCAGTAAGGTCGGTACGGTCAATGCCGGTATCAAAAGCAATTTGCTTAATCCTGATCTCTTTTTCCAGCATCTTTTTGTTGATCCAGTTGGAGGTAACGGTAGCCGCGGGCGATTCCAGGTATTCGGTAGGCTGCACTTCCAGTTTAAAAGAAGAGGGCAGGAAGTTATCGAACACTTCATGCGTGCGTTTAATGAGGGTCTTTAGGTTAGCATATTTACCCGAACCGGTTTTTCCCTGCTCCGTCCCCACGGTCAGCACGTTATCTTCCAACGTTAAGACAGTAAATTCTATATTCGACTGCTTTTTGTGTACGGTAGCGCTTGCATCCAGCTTGGCTAAATTAGTTTCGTCAATTGCGTTTTGCAGTTTTTCAATATTTATAATAGTGCTCATGGTAATGCTTTAGGGAGGTGGGTTTACACGCTCCTAATTATTAAAGAAACTTAAGCTGCTTTGTTTGCATATGGTGAAATGAATAGGTCACCAATAATGCAGACTGAGTTCTGTGAGCATAGTGGTGCGTAGTCGGAGACTACGCACAGCAGAGCATATTTTTAGTTCACCTTTTCCGGGCGGTGTGCGTCCAGTTATCAACAATTTGGCTACCTTCCACAACAGCACAACCCTCATACAGGTTACAGGTGCGGCCAATGTGATAGGGCAATCCGTAAACCGTATCGCCGGTTTGTAGTTCGGCATACTTAACCTCAACCAACAAGTGTTCCTCACTTTGCGAGATGATGCTGGCATCGGTGTATTGTAAAAAATCTACCCGTTCGGCTACGGGGCTTTCTGAAGAAATGGCTTTATAACCCAGGTCCAAACAAGCCCTGTTGGGTTCCGGTTTGGATATCACCCGGGCGACCACCACCGCGGCATTCTTAAACGGAAGTTCCGGGTATAGATGCTGATAATGCTGGTCCCAATAAATAAACGTACCGGGGCTGCATTCTACACCCGGTTGTTGTGCATAATACGCTATGGTTGGCGTGCTGCCTGCTACCATATGCAAATCGGGATATCCTGATGCTGCAAGGTCATTTACCAGGTTGATAACCGTAGCAAATACTTTTTCAGCCTCTTGGTGCCGGATATGTTGATCAGTATCGGTAGTATGCCCGTCATAGGCATGTAAGCCAATTACTTTAACATACGCTAACCGGCTACAAAAATCCATCAGTTGTTTGACGTCGGCATCGGGTGCTATCCCGGTACGGTTCATGCCCACATTCAGGTCTATCCATATATTAGCGGTTACATTTAACTCAGAAGCCTTGTTGCTTATTTGCCGGGCCGATAGCTCATTATCAACCAAACAGGAAAAGATGCAAGCCGGAAAAGCGACCATTAATTGCATAAAGCGATTGATTTTGGGACCGACCGGCTGGTAAGCCATTAAAACATCGGGCGCATCGGCAAGCGCCAACATTTCCGCTTCGGCAATGGTAGCACATTTAAACTTGGTGATACCCGCATCCAGCAACAGCCCAACTACCTGCGGGCATTTATGCGTTTTTACATGCGGCCTGATCTGTTCTTTAAATTTAAATAATCCGATCAGCTGGCTAATATTTTCCTTAACAATATCTGGGTATACCGCTAAAAAAGGGGTGTCCGCTTCATCTGCATTTACAATATTATACGTTCCTGTCAATTCCATATCTCTCTGCTTAAACGCCTTTACCTAAAGTGAGCTTCTGTTTAAAATGTTTGAAGCGTACGTAATGTTCAATTTAGAATGTGGGAAAGTGTTTGGAACCTGTTATTAGCAATTTATAGAGGTTGCTATAAATGGTAATCCACAAGGTTTACACTTGGTGGCCACAAGCTAAACTCTGCGGGCATAGTTGTTCGTATTTAAAAGACAACGGACAGCAGGTAGGTATAAAACACTAACCCCGCTGAAGCTTTTGGAAATTGTTTAAATAACCATTACCTTGCCGCCATACTTGCACGGGGTGCTTTGCTGAAAAAGCAGGGCTGAGATAATACCCGACAAACCTGATACGGATAATACCGGCGTAGGGATGCATGGCCATTATTGTTAATCAGCAGCTTTACGCTGTCCGTTCAATAGGAAAAGCCTTGTTTCTGCTACCGTTATTGTAGCAAGGAAGCAAGGCTTTTACATTTTAATACCTATTGAAAATGGAATTGAAGCAAAACGGCGATTTTGGACTAATGACCCGGAGCCTTACCAATTGGCAAGGGCGCAAAGAATGGTTTTTTAACCGGGAACACACCGATACTTACGAACAGTGGTACGAAGGTCGCTACAAGCGGGCAGAAGTTTGGCAAAAAAAGGTGATGGCGCAACTGCTGGGTAAAGACCCACGGGTGAAAGAATTACTGGAGTTTGGCTGCGGAACCACCCGCTTTACCCGTTGGTGGCACGAAATAGGCATTGATGCCACAGGAGGTGATCTTTCACCCTTTATGCTGGGTCAGGCCGTGCATTTGTTTAAAGGAGATTTGGTTAATGCAGATTCGCATTACATGCCCTTTAAGGATAATACTTTTGATGCGGTTGCCTTCATTACCACCTTTGAGTACTACCGCGACCCGGTTCAGGTGATACGTGAAGCTGCAAGGGTAGGGCGTAATGGCATAGCCTTTGGCATGATGAACCGTAATTCACCAAAAGTACTGCGCCGCAGGGTACAGCAACTGTTTGGTAAAAATCCGTTTTACGTAACGGCTACGTTTTATACCCCTCAATTACTTATCCAAAAAATTAATGAAGCATTGCAAGGCCGCAGTTACAGTTTGGAATGGACCTGCACAGGTTTACCTGAGTGGTTCCCGGTTCAGCAATGGAGTGTACCGGTAGGCGATTTTTTTGGCTTGTATGTTAAATTTAACGATTAACCTACAACCGTAACATGTCTCAATTTTCAGGAAAGATACCCGGCGGCAGTTTTGATGAACTCATTTTACCGCGCCTTGGCTTTGCTCGTTCTAATGTAACCCATGGACCAGCCTTTGGGGTAGATGTATCGGTGGTTAGCATGGGTAACGGCATAGGTTTGGCCCTAACTAGTGACCCGCTTTCGCTCATCCCTTCGTTAGGACTTGCCGAATCGGCATGGCTTTCGGTGCACTTAATGGCTAACGATATGGCTACCACCGGTCATTCGCCCATGTATGCGCAAATGGTACTTAACCTGCCTCCTACACTAACCCAAAGCGACTTTACCACCTATTGGGAGTATATTCACCGGTACTGTAAGGATATTGGCGTAGCCATTACCGGCGGGCATACCGGTAGCATTGAAGGGCAAAACTCTACCATTGCCGGGGGAGGAACCATGCTGTTAACCGCACCTTTAAATGAAATTTTGGTAAGCAGCAGGGCCAAGCCCGGAGATGTGGTTATTCTTACCAAAGAATGTGCCTTATCATCTGCGGCTATCCTGGCTATGAGTTTTCCCGAAACAGTACAAAACAAATTAGGGAAAGAAACTTATAACCATTGCTGTGATCTTTTTTACCAAACCTCTTCATTGCCAGATGCGCTGGCAGCGGCAGCAAGCGGGCAGGTTTCTGCCATGCATGATGTTACAGAAGGTGGCGTATTAGGTGCTGTTTATGAAATGGCAACAGCATCGGGTTTGGGTGTCCGTATTTATAATGAGGCCTTGCCGGTAGGTAGGGCTCAAAAGCAGGTAGCCGGCCTTTTTGGCATTGATGAACGCTTTTGCGTTGGTGCCGGTGCTATGGTAATTGCCGCCGAACAAGGCGGTGAAAACAAAATAATATCGGCGCTTGCGGCTAAACAAATTAAAGCTACGGTAATTGGAGAATTTACAGATAAGGGGCAGGGACCGAAGCTGGTTACCGATGGGCGGGAAGAACCGTTACCTTATTACGAAAAAGACCCTTACTGGGGCGCATTTTTTCAGGCTTTAAAAAAAGGATGGGCATGATAAGTAAGATAACCATAACTGGCGGGGTTTACCTGGTGGTAGATCCGGCTATGGACAGGGCTTTACTGCTTTCTAAACTGACGCCCGCTTTAGAGGCGGGTGTTAAGGCAGTTCAATTATGGAACAACTGGCTGCCCGGAGCCGACAAGCTATCGTGCATAGCTGATGTAGCCGCACTTTGCCAGGCTAAAGGTGTTCCTGTACTTATTGATAATGATTGGGAATTGCTGGTAAATTCGCCCTATCTTAACGGCGTTCATTTTGATAGTATACCTGCCAATTATAAAGAAATACAAAAAAAAATTGGGAGGCACTTTATAGCAGGAATAACCTGCTCGGGCAACTTAGAGGTTGTACAATGGGCGAACGAAAACAATCTGGATTATATATCCTTCTGTGCCATGTTTCCATCATCATCGGCTGGAAGCTGTGATATTGTAATGCCTGCAACAGTTAAAGAAGCCGGCAGGCTAACGGATTTGCCCATATTCGTTTCGGGCGGCATAACGCCTGATAATATTATTTCCCTCCAAAAACTAACGCCATTTGATGGTGTAGCGGTCATCTCCGGCATTATGAGCGCTAATGATCCTTATGAAAATGTTAAACTATATGAAAATGCTTTAAGCGTTACAAAACACACCTCATGAAATTAAGTACCATAGCCAAGCTTTGCTGCCCGTTTGATAAGCAAGACCTTCAACTACAAACATTGGCGCAAGACCTCGATCAAAATATTATTGAAGGGATTTTAACCTGTAACACCTGCCATCGTAAATACCCTATAATTTATGGCGTACCCATTATGGCTCCTGATGAATACCGACAGATTGCTTTGGAACAGCCCGTGGTAGATCGCTGGAAACTGGAGTATAATATTGATCCGGTAAAATTATTGCCAGAATAAATATTTGACAAACATTGTTGGTAATGATTATTTGAGGCGTTTTTATATTTAAATGTCAGCTTTAGGCCGGTGTTGTTATCGATCTTAATTATCACCGGCAACTATCTTTCATCTACCCGTTAAAAAACTGCCTTATAATTAAATCAATATTTTTATCAGTGCGCCGTTTCAGTAAGTTCGATCATCATAGGCCTTGGCTCTTGTAAATGTCCCCGCTTGTGGTTGAATACCTTACAAATTGTTAATTATCTTTATTGACCTTTCGCTTATGCCACAAGCGGGACGCTTGCGGGAGCGAGGGGGATTGGAACGGTTGGTTTGAAATAGCCTAATGTCTGTAGATATATTGGTTTGTAGTCAAGACAACGCTGGCCGTTTATAGGGCAACGAATTTCTATATGTGTTATGACTTGATTTTCGCTTTAATTAATCTGAAATAGGAACGACGGATCTTCCATGCTCTAACAATGCCTTCCTGAGTTGTTTTACCGTATAATTTGTTCCAGGATTTATTTAAGTAACTAAACCAGGTATGATATCCTTTATGAAGAAAGCTACCCCCAATATCCCACGGCTTAGGCGAACCCAGGTAATGCAGTATCATTTTATCGGCTGTGGTGGGTCTGTTTTTAAGGGCATACCATGCGCTATTCATAGCTTTGGGTAGTTCAATAACTGTATCGTTAAAAACAGCATTGAGCAAAGTTTGGTCATGCGAGGTTAACTCTCCGGGGTATTTTCTTGCTATAGCTAAACATTGTTCCTTATAGTTGTTTATTCGCCATAATTTTAGATTCATCAGTAATACTCCGGAGTTGAAATACCGGCTCTCTAAAGGTATACCCAACCTTCCATGCAAAAAAGGATTATCTAATGCATGTTTTAAAGTTATTCCGCAAACGGCGGCCAATGCACTTCCTTTAAAATCAAACTCCTGATATTCTAAAACGTCAATCTCTACAATCAAGTCGGCGTCCAGGTACAAAACCGTATCTGTAGTAATAAGTTCAGCTATTAATAGTCGTCCGTATGCGGTCCAATCCCCATGAAGTGATCTAAGTTCACCGAAACTCACTAAGGGATCAAAATCAATGAAAAAGCTATGCCCTTTGAAGTATTCTTCGTTTAAAAGCTTCTGTATATTGTCTTTATCGTTATCTTCCAGAAAATTGCATAAGAAGAATATAGATAGCTTACCCGAATCGGAACTGTTTCTTATTAGGGAAGAAACAGTTGCACCAAGACCGATAAGAGCAACGCGATTAATACAAAAAGCTATATTCATGACGGATTTAAGTATAGTAATGATCTCACATCTAATGATGATAACAGATATGAGATAATTATATGCTGACCAAATATAATAATTCCATTTTTACAGACGAATCAAATATGGACATGGTAGCCATAAAACACAATTTATACATACTTTTATCAGGCATCTGATATATATTAAAAATTTGTCATTGAACTTTATGAAAAGCCTGCAATTTGCTTTCAAGCGCTGTAAACAAACCAAAACCTCCTTTACATTACTTGTATTAAGCTACATAAAGTATAAATTGCTGTATAATAAAAACTTCCTGGTTCACCCAAATGCAAAAATCTTTAATGTTAAAAACATAAATACTACTAACCAATTAAGCATTGGACTTAATAATACAGGTCATAGCCATCAGTCGGATAAAACGGTTTTAAATGTTGAAGGGAAATTGAATGTGGCCGGTAAATATTCAATAGGCCGCGGTTGCCGCATTTATATACGGAAAGGTGCGGTGGTGAATATTGGCAGGGATGGTTACATGAATAACGATACCGAATTAAATATTGCACATGGGGTAAATATAGGAGACAATACAGTAATGGCCTGGAAGTGCCAATTATTGGACACTGATTTTCACACCCTGAACTATGAAGGCAAAAAAGAAAAAAACAATGTGATAAACATAGGCAACAATGTTTGGATTGGTTGCAATGTGCACATTTATAAAGGCTCAACAATTCCAAATAATTGCGTAGTGGCTGCCGATTCGATTATAAGAGGGGTGTTTGAAGAAGAGAATTGTTTGATTGGTGGAAACCCTGCCAAAATTCTTAAAAGAAACATCTCGTGGCATTTGTAAAATTCAGATTATGGTAGGTTTTATTAAAACGCTATCCTTCAATTACATTTAAAAATACTTTTTAAATGTCGGTTATGCTATAAGCCGCTTAGCTCCCGCAAGTATCATGCTTGTGGTGAACACCTTACATTAAATTTTTTTTGTTAACCTTTCGCTTATGCCACAAGCGGGGCGCTTGCAAGATTTAGGTTTTGGTAGGCAACATTTGTTGTATTAAGCTACCTGGTCCGTCATTCGCATGGCCAAATCTTCAATAGCTAATTTCTGAGCAAGTTGTGCCAGCCAATGTACCGGGATACATGTTTAAGCTGGTATTATAATTTATTTCGATGTTGTTCATGGTTTAGTGGTTTGATCTCAAATGGCTTCACAAATCAACTGTGCCAGGCTTCTTACGTCCACAAAATCATCATTGATAAATTGCGTGTTTATATGCGAATCGGTACAGATGAGCTTTTTGATAAGCCCGCTGTTTTTTAGCTTGTTGATGCCGTCGTTCACAAATAGTCCATGCGTGGTGATTACATAGATATCGCCGGCACCAGCTTCTTTGTATGTTTTAGCGGCGTTTATAATGCTGCCTCCCGAACGGATCATATCATCATAAATAATAACGGTTTTGCCCGCCACATCGGCGTTAATGGCGCTCACCTCGGTATGGTCGCCTTTTAAACGGCGTTTGAGGATAAAGGCGGCATTCACGCCTAAATCGTTTGCCAGCGATTCTACCCATTTGGCACGGCCGGCATCGGTACTGGCCATTACAAAGTTATTGCCCCCGTATTGTAGTGCTGCTTCAATTACAATATCCTTGCAATACACATGCACCGGGTACAAATCATGCTCAAAATAGTACTGAATACCTTCGGAGTGCAAATCGAACAATAAAACCTTGTTGCCCCGGTTAGATTTAGGAATGCTGGATAATAGGCGTGCGCGGGTTTTGGCCGTTACAATTTCGCCGCTTAATACTGCCCGTTCCATGGTGGAGTAGCCAAAGTAGGGGATAACCAATGTTAACGAATTAGCTCCGTAACTCACCAGCGAAGAAGCCAGGTCGTACAGCTCGAGAGTAGCTGCATCATTTACCGTACCGCCAATCAATACCACATCGCGGTTTTCAATGCCAGAAATAATACGCTGATAACGCTCACCATCGGTGAAGTGACTTACCTCTAATTGGCCTTTTTCAAAGTCGGCACAGGCCAGCAGCTTTTCGGCCAGGTATTCATAGTCTTTTATGGCAAACAGAATTTTTTTCATGGTTATATTATTTAGCGTTTACCCTTACCTGCTCAAATGGAATAGGGTTTACCAGTTCACCGTTTTCAAACACGGTATGCAGCTCATTGGCCAACTCCGGGTGCTTGTGCTCAATTACGGTTTTAAAGATGCCATTTATTTTTACCAGTTTTAAACGGCCGCCTTTACTCTTTTTAAAGCTTGCGGTAATATTGCCATGCTCGTCCATTTCTGTCGGATTTTTCTCTACGTCTACCTCTTCACCATTAATAATGGCACTGCTGCATTTTAAGGCGAACTTCTGTGTATCCCGATCAACTTTTTGCAGTAAGGCACCACCCATACCCAGCACCAGGTTTTCGGCACTGATACCGTTTGATTTCAAGGCTTCGTAAATATCGATTATAGCCTCATAATTCACCCCATCGCCCTGTATCACCCTTACTTGCGTTGGCAGTACTTTATAGCCCTTAGCATTGGTAGTAAAACCAAACTTGCTAAATAGTATTTCAAAAATGGCCAGCAGGGTCATAATGGGGTCGCCACTATCGGGGCGGATCACCAATGTGCCTTTGCGATTCAGGATCTCATCGCGAAGTTCGGTTCCCCAGTATTCTTTGCAGGCTTTAAAAATATTATAGCTGTCAGATACACAGGCAATTGTTCCGGTTGGGAAGGTTCTGATTACGTGTTTAAAAACTTCCAGTTCGCCTTCGCGGCCCAGCAGGGTACAAATACTGTGTTCCGTTGCCGGGATGCTTAAGCCATACACCTTTTGCGCACCGTAATATTTGATGGCCATACCGCTACCAGCCAGGTTATCGCTGCCGCTAAAGTTAATGAGATGAGCCGCACCGCCTATTTTAGCGCTCTCTACACTGCCTACTCCACGAAAGCCGAAATCGTTTAATACAAAATCAATTCCTGCTTCGCCACCTTCGGTTGCTGTTTCCTTATAAAACCGGGTAATTACTTTTCGTATTTGGTTGCTTAATGTAGCTACGGTGCAGGGATACCATACTTGCATGAGCAGAGTTTCTAGAAAGTTGGTGAGCCAATAGCATTCGGGATCGGTGTTTTCAATGGTCATTAACACATTGCTGGTGGGCACGGCGGTACCCTCGGCAACCGCCTTAATTTTAACCGGCAAATGGCCGTTGTATTTATCTAAAATATACTGGAACTTGTTTTTATCGAACACATCGTCGCGGCCAAATACCTGTTGTAAAAAACCATCAGCCTCATCCAGGTCCTGCTGCGTAAATGCCGAACCTTGTAGGTATTCTTTCAAAAAGTATTGCAGACCGAAGAATATGGTTTCGTTAAACATACCGCCGCGACTTTCCAGGTAGCTATAAATTTGGGTAGTGCCGGGGTAGTATAATTTATGATGAGCATATTTGTAAGCGTCGGCTAAAAGGATCAAATTTTCGCGTTTCATAACGTTAATTTTTAAGGTATTTGGTAATCATCATGTTAAACATCTCTACATGTTCGTCGCTGATGGTTTGATCATTGATCATCGGTAAAGTGGCTTACCTCTAATTGGCCTTTTTCAAAGTCGGCACAGGCCAGCAGCTTTTCGGCCAGGTATTCATAGTCTTTTATGGCAAACAGAATATTTTTCACGGTTATATTATTGAGCGTTTATCCTTACCTGCTCAAATGTAACAGGGTTTACCAGTTCACCATTTTTAAAAAACGGTGTGCAGTTCATTGTCTAATTGCAGGTGCTCTTGCTTCTTTACGGTTTTAAAGATGCCATTTATTTTCACCAGTTTTAAACCCCTTTACCTAATGTTAGCTTTTAAATGTATGAAAGCATACTTGATGTTTTGTTTAGAATGTGATAAACTGGTAGGAAGTTGTTGAATAGGAGTTATAGAGGTTGACTATACGACTATACACAGGGTAACCTTTGGAATAGCAACGGCATAATGAAGTCGGTGAGGATAATAATCCTTAGTCGGGAGACTATGGATAGCAAGGGGTATACCCGACACTTGGAACGCCCCAACTGAAATTCAAGCTAAGCTTAAAACGTGAGGGGATATTAATAATAGTTTACCAGGCGCATGTAAACACATGTGCCGGTAAACTCTATTAGCCACAGAAGTTAATCTATCTGTATACTATCAATGGCTTTCTGCATAGCGTGTTCCATTACGCCGGGCACTTTTAACCCTTCGGCACGAAACACGGTTAAATCTGTCATTCCTAAAAAGCCAAGAAAAGCCGTTAAATACGGAGCCACAAAGTCGTTGTCTTTGCCCGGTCCTTCCGAATAAACACCCCCCGACGACATAGCCACATACACCTTTTTACCGGTCACCAAGCCAACAGGCCGCCCGTCTTCACCATAACCAAAGGTTATTTTTGGCCGGGTAACGTGGTCTATCCAGGCTTTAAGCGAAGTATGGATAGTAAAATTTATCAGCGGCGCGCCTATAACAATTATATCGGCAGCCATCAGTTGATTAACCAATTCATCAGAGAGCCGTTTTGCCGCTTTATCATCCTCGGTCAGCAGATCGGGAGGGGTAAATAGCGCACGTAGCGTAGCAGGTGTAAGGTGCGGAATATCCCTATCAACCAGGTCTAACTCTTCTACCGTACTGTCAGTATATTTCTCCTGTATTCGATCAACAATGGCTTGTCCCAGCTTAATGCTATACGATGCCGCGCCTTGCAGGCTCGATTTTAAATGAAGGATGTGTTTCATAAATTTGCTTTAATAAAATGACTTTGCGAGACATTCCAGCTTCCTCTTCATTAGAAAAGGCTCTATTCGTCCCGAATTATTAAAAGCAAAACTACGGTTACCAGGTGGTGAAAAGTTAGTACTTACCCAAAGGTAAGCGGTTACTTAGAGGTAAGTAATTAACTTTGCACTTATGAAAGTGATTAAGGATGAACAGCTTCCGGGCAAGGTACAATGTGCAGGCTCGCTCAAAAACGTGCTCGACGCACTGTATGTTTTGAATGGAAAATGGAAGCTGGCCCTAATTCTTTCGCTGGTGCAATCATCCAAGCGTTTTAACGAACTTCAGCAGGAAGTTACCGGCATCTCTTCAAAAGTATTAGCAAAAGAGTTAAAAGACCTGGAGTTAAACGACTTTGTAACCCGTAATGTGTATCCTACCACGCCGGTAACTATTATTTACGAAGCCACCGAATATAGCCGCACCCTAAAAAGCGTTATAGGCGAACTAAGTACCTGGGGCGAACAGCACCGGGAAAAAATTAAGCAAAGTATGCGTAAACAATCCTAAGCAATAGGGTTGCCGGCAATCTCGAACTTTGTTGAACGTTTAAAACGCACTTAATCCAACAAAGTCCAGCTGCGTTTGGCTTGTACGGTTTGTACCATTTGCTGCTCGGCAACCACAATGTTTTCTTTGCGCTGACCTATATATTCCAGAGTGCTTAATTTATTCCATAGCGCAGTAAGTACGCGTAAAAACTCATCAACAACAGTCATGGAAGTACGGATATCATGGTGGTTATAAACCACCTCAATTAAACGGGCAAGCAACTCCTCAAAGTTACCCGGGGTAACGTCTTTCCATTCGTAAAAATATTTGAGCAGTTCTTCGCGCTCGTTACCGGCAATGCTTTTAATGGAGCTGAAAAAGATATGTGCCATTTCAGAAAAATAGCCCACCAAAATTATAGGCGGTTGCTGAAAGGCCACATTACGATACGAAAAATAAATGCGGGCAATGTAATCCAGCATTTTGTCGCAAAGCATTTTTACGTTTTTGCCAATGGGCGATATGGTATCTTTAGACGTTATTTTGTCGATAATGCGAAACGACAGTAACTGAAACTCGTTTAACTGATTACTGAAAAGCTCGTAATACTTTACCAGATCAATATGGCTCATTAATGTATTACAAGGCGGAATATAGTCGGCAATGAGCTGTACGCCGGTGCTGCTGCGGGTAAACTTGCCAATTTCCAGGTAATGATTGTTTTTGCTGCTTATTTGAGAAGCCTGTAAAATGGTTATCCCATAAAAACTGCCCACTTCAGGGTATCTTAAAGGCGTTTCTTCAGGATCGGGCTTACCGGCGGGCACCCTTTCGTGCGGGTTAACGGTTAGTACAATATAATAGGTTTCTACCGAATCGGTTACAGCATCCTGGGTAAAATAGTGGGTGTAGGTAAATTCTTCGCCCAGTGCCTGTGGGGTAATGTGTATGCGATACCCTTCTGAGGTTACAGCATTACATTGCCGTATTTTAACCTGTATGTTGTTAGACGCCCGTTCACTGATCTGTATATCTAACGATGAAGTTTCGCCGTTAAAGGGAGCCAGCAAACCAAAGTTATTATTGTTTAGCGCCAGCGAGTTACTGTCTCTTACAATATCCTGAATAAAGTTATCTGTTTGTACGAAATGACCGCTTGAGATCTTCATGCCGTCAACCCAGTTAACAGATTTATATTTTATAGGTAAATACATAATTTATAGCTTTAATACTTATAAATAAACGGCTTCATCGCCTTTGCGCTCGGTTACACTGGCCACTTCCGAAACACGTTTGGCAAATATGGCATACGACTCGGTAATGTGGTTTTGTTCAATATCCAGATCGGGGTCAACAAACTGCCTTTGTTTAAAAAACGACGGTTTAATATAAAAGATCCATTTATAATGGTCGGTGTTGGTTTGGGTATATTGTATAGGCGATTCCGGAAACTTGAGGTTATAATCATCTATAAACTTTTGAAACCACAGCCCGAAATTCATATTTCGCGGCGCCTTGGCTTTTACCTTCAGTGGCTCGGGGTCATCGGTATTTTTGTACAGGTTTACCTCTAATACCAACAACCGGTTAAAATCGAGGTGTTCCATACTAATATCCGCCGGTACCGTAGGGTATTGCCATACCTTGTATATTTCTAAAGGGATGTTGAGGAAAGCAATGTAAGCCCACCAAAAAAGCGTTGGCAATAAAAACACGAATACAGACGAAGCAGCCCAAATACCATATTTTAAATCGTTAAGCCAATCGAAAGCCAGCTTGAACAAAAATGCACCCAGCAGGGTAGTAATTAAACTACAAATAAAGAAAAAGCCCCGGCGTTCCAGCAGCTCGTTTTCGTAATAAAGGCTGGCAAGCCAAACAAATACCACGCCCAGGCTAACATAATAAAGCTGACAGATAATATATCCCCAGGGCATAAATTGCAGGTTTAACATGCCCATAAAGCCGGGCAGGCCAAGTGCTATAGCTGTAAGCAGCATAATAACAATTAGCTTTTTGTTGTTTAAAACTTTGTTCTTTTTATTGATAACCGTCATGATTGCGGTAGCAACCATAAAAATTACCGGGAAGAGCAGGTAACGGATAAAGAAGGATTTAACGTCCATAAAAGTATAGGTCTGTATATATAGAAAAAGTCCACTTAATTAAATGTGAACTTTATTCAAATCAATTACCAATAATTGGGGTTATTTGTTTTATAACCAAGCACAAAAAACAGGTTAAATGATTGTTAGCCCAAACCAACTCGAAACCGATTTTAAAGCCGTTACCTTAGCCGCCGAACTTATTGAGCAGGAAAGTACCACTGCCGATAATGTAGTAATATTGCCACTGGGCCCCAAAAAGCGTGCTTATGCTAAGGAAATAGATAGTATTACCAGTTACACATCCGTGTATCGTAACCGGGAAATGCTGGCTATAAATATTAACCGCGAGGGGTTATATGATATGTTGCCCGAGGGTTTATTTCATCAGTCGCCGGCGTCGAGCGTGATGATTACCGAGGAGGCAATGATCAAAGACATTGTAAGCCGCCGCGAGGAAGAGAAGCAGGCACGCTTATTTTTTGCTCCCTTTGAAACCGAGCTATACCACATTCGTACCATTGTAGAGCTTTATGAAAACCGGCTTGACAAAAAAAGCCACTATGATGAACTGGTAAACATCTTTTTAAAAGAGTGGCGCGAGTTTAAGTGCTTTACCAACCAGCAAATGGTAATACTAATGCACGTATTGCCGGTTATACACGAGCAGCGCAACAATCTGCAATTTATTAGTAGTGTATTGAGCATTATGTTCCATGCCGATTTTGAGTTGTTGTACGAGCTGAAAAACGCCAATCCGTCAGCTGACGAAACAAACCAGATGGCTACCAAACTTGGGTCGGGCGTATTGGGCGTTAACTTTATAGCGGGCCAGGTTTTTGAGCCCGAAGAAGAACTAACTATTGCCATTGGCCCGGTTACAGCCAACCAAATGCTTAACTACCTGCCCAGTACGCGTACCGCACAGGCGTTGGAAGTGCTGCTCTCATACTTTATTCCGTTGCAAACCACGGTAAACACCCGGTATGTTGTACAGCCCGATTATCAAAAAACAGTGCTGGGCTTCGAACAGGAAAATTCCTGCCTGGGCTTTACCACTTACCTGGGCAGCAATTAGTTTTTAACAAACAAACGGTAGTTAGAATTAATTACACTCCTGCTGGTTAGTTTCGATTCTAATAGCGTTAATAAGGTGTCCCATTCTTCTGTAGATAATTTAACCTCGTCGGCTGGTTTCAAATACACATCAACCGTTTTTTTGAACCCTTCTTTGGGGTTGCTCGATACCATTAAACCTTTGCCAATTTTTACATCGGTTACTTTGTTGCCAAGTTCATAGAAGCAAAAGCTTATCAGATCGGCCTGGGTAACAATACGGTCTTTAGTGGTGAGGCCATACTTATACGCTTGTACACGTTCGGTGGCACCCAAACTATCGCGCCCGCCAATGGTAGAGGTCATTAACCGCAGGCTGTCGGCTTTAATTTTCAGTGTTTCAAATTGCTGTAAGCGGGCACCCCGGCGTATGTTGTTGGCGGCATCGGCTAAAGTGGTCCAGTATTGCAGGTAAAGCATAGTTGCTTTACCATCGGGCTTTACAATAAGGTAATTGAACGGCTCATGGCCATCTTCAGACATTCGCGTTTTTTTCTCTATCAGGGCCAGGTTTTGCTCCAGCGTTTTCAACACACTGTTTAAAAAGTCGGTACCGTAACTGGCAAAGGCCGCTTTTTCATCGCGCAGTAGCTCTAAAAGGTAATCGATAGTTTGCCGGGCATTGCGCGAATCGAACCTTTCGGCACCACCATTGCGTATGGAGTAGCTTCCTTCAAAGTTTTGCGCGGCCTGGGTGTAAGGTATTTCGCTGTAAAAAATGTTCCTGTCATCGTGCACCTCTTTAACAGAAAGAAAGTGGTCTTTATTAGATACCTTGATAGGAATAATATTATTTACATCTCGTAAACGGTACTTGTGTTCGTGCCTTTTCCTGTTCAGTACCGGGAAGCAGTTTAAAGAAACCTGCAGATCATCAATTATACCAGATGATATAGCCGCAGGGAAGGTTAGCTTTAACCAAACGCAGGGCTGCAACCTGCTCAGTTCTGTAGGGTTAAATATGTTTGCAAAAACGTCTGGAAAAGCCTGACGATGGCTGCTGATATCGGTTAGCTTGCTATCGGTTACCGAGATGAAGCGGTTGTTGTAATACTCCTTAATATCGCGGGTGATAAGGTTTATTACATCCTGCTCATAAAACACCGGGCGGTTTCCGGCATCTAAATCTTCCTTGTAGATAAGGCCGGGCTGGGTTTCAATTTCTTCGTTGTTTATAAAACATTTTACAACCGATAGCAGCTTGTAAAAGTCGTCGTTAGCGGCATAGTCCGACCATTCAAAAAACAGGGACAGGTTTTGCAGGCTGTTTAAAGCCGGCGCACAATCAATACCCAGCCATAATGTGTTAGGTTCGGTATTTAACCGGGAAGCCGCAGTTAATACCGTATTACGCCTCATGGCTTCATCATACTCGTATAAGTGAACACCACTGCAAGTATAACGTATGCTGGCATTAAACAGGTTTACCTCTCCGGCAGGAGAAAAGAATACGTCGTTTTCTTCAGAGCGGGAATTATCTGCAGATGACTGCCTTTTGTAAAAGAAGTGGTTATTTATGGTAACGCTCTCGCGGGTTTCTACCGGCTGCCCTTTAAGCACGGCATGTGCAGGCAGGGCCGAGGTAAGGTAATCGGACGCTAAAATGCGCGAGATCTTGCTCAGTACCCGGTTTTCCAGGTTTTTTACATCGTTAGATACGTTGAAAAGTTCGGTGCTCAGGGCTTCTACCAAAAGCCTCACCATGGGGTCCATATCGTTAATGTTGGTAGTGCCCCAGTAATCCATGGCATTACGCAGCATCCGCGTTCTGATGTCTTCTTTGGTATTAAAAAGTATAGTGCTCATAGTTTAGGCTGATAACGGACTTAAAAACAACGAAGTGGTGAATACATAGTTTTCGCCGGTTTGCTGCATTTTGCCGCTTACCACAATCTCTACCTTCTTTTTAATTTCACTTACGTTTCGCAGGGGATAAAATTTATTTACTTCTTTAATATGTACATCAATATGTACATCATAAATACGTGTTTCGTACTGGGTTATTGAGCGTAAAAGAGATTGTCTCAGTTTCTCTTCCCACATACTTTCGCTAATAATCAGTTCAAAATCGAGGTCCCAAATCTCGCAGCCAAAGTCGGGTTTAAAGCGGTGTTCACCGTACCGGGTAAAAATTATCAGTTCGATGTATTGAGAAATGGATGCTCCAACATCCTGTTTGTCAATATCTTGCCCGTTAAAAATATTGCTTAGCTTGAAAGGCTTTTTGTATAAGGGTACCGACATAAAAATAGCAAATACTAACTGGTGGTTTAAATTTTACTTGTCACTAAACAAATCATTTCTTAAATAGTTGTAACTACAATCTTTAAGGTTAATAATACGCCTTAAAGCCGGGAAGAAATAAGCAAACATATTTTCAACTTTATTGCTTAGTGCTGGGGATTTATTTTAGAAATATTCGTAAATTTTTTTTGATGATTTTTAATGAGACCAGTAAATAGCAGCGATCTGCGTAATGCTTATGTTAGGTTTGTACTATACTTTGTAGCACTTATTGCATTCAGTATAGTAGCTCTATACTTCTTTTTTCTTACCTCCAACCGCGAGGTTGCCATGCTTAACGAGCGGGTAAAACAGTCGGACAATTTAATTGCCGTACGGACCGATATCAATAATAACTTCGACATCATTCTACAGCGCATGCAGCAGCTATCGCAATATACTAAAATGAATGCCGAGGAAATGAACAACCAAACCTTGTTGCTGAACGATATACAGGAATGTAACCTTAAAATACAGGATAAGCTGCACCAAAACCCCGTTGCCTTAAAAAGCTTTGAATTATACAAAAAACTAAGCGATAATATTTCTACCGCTGCCAATGTCAAAGATTCGTTATATACCACCAGGTTTCAGATTGAAAGTTTGCGTTCGCAGCTGGAGTCTTGCAACCGCACCAACCGATCGGCAGTTAACAGAATTAAAGGACGTTTTGGACGATAAGCATTATGATGAAGTTTAGTATTAAAGAACGGCGGGAAAAGTTCCTATTCTTTTTAGGCATGTTTTTATTTACCGCGGTAGTATTATGTGTAGCCATATTTTATAATTATGGCGATGGCAGCGATATATCAAAAGAAGAATTTTCGAAACGTTTACAGGAAGAGAATAGGTTTGAGGCCGCAGTTGGGGATGCTATGCCCACAATTGATACTACCTATACGCGCATTGTAAAGTTTAATCCTAACGTACAGGCCCTGTTCCTGGAAAACGATATCAGGAACTCTATTACTGCCATACGATCTTACTACAATGCACGACCGTATGATGCGCGTTACAAGTGTTTTATTTACGCATCTAAAATACATGAGAACCTTTTTTACGATAAAAGGGAACTCCGGGGCAACTCATATAATGATATTGTGCGCCTCAACAAACTTTTAGACGATTGCAAGCTTTCTACCCGGCAGTTGCAGCAAAGCCTCAGCAGCCCCGGACGTTAAATAATCAATTGATCCTGTACCATAACATCACACCTAAAACCAATGCAAGACGATTACAACAGCGGCAGACCCATTAACACCAACCGGCAAAACTATTTGTTTCTGTACATTATAGTTACCATACTGTTATTAGCCGGCCTTATCTTTTTACTTAAAAGTTCGTTATTTGATAAAAGAGCAGTTAATGCTCGTATACTGAAAGATGAGATCTTTTTAAACGAAGACCTCGTTTACTCGGATAATACCAGCAATGCAAAATCATGGCAGTGGGAGTTTGGTAACGGCGACCGCGCTAAACAGCAAAACGGTAGCTACCGTTTTAAAAAACCGGGTGCCTATATTGTAAGGGTAACTGTTGACGGTAATATGCAGCAGCAATTTCCTATTAATGTTAAAGATACTATAGCCAACGCCGTTAGAGATACACTGTTAACCATTAACGGCCCAACACGTGGCATTGTAAACGAAGAAGTACGCCTGGAGGCACAAGGCAATGCCCGAATATACGAGTGGTCTTTCGGCGAAACCGGCCGGGTTGATATTAAAGGCCCTACTGCGCTTTACGTATACCATAACCCGGGTACGTATTTTGTTCGCCTGAGGGTTGATAATGCAAGCCGCCCGGTGTATCATAAAATATTGATCACTAACCCCGATTCTACCATTAATGCCATAGTTGCTCCCGGCGAAGGGGAACAAAAAGTTGTTGACGATATCCGTGCACATTTACAGGCTATAGCTAACGGAGCCGATTTCAATAATCATTATTACTACCTGGTTAACAAATACTTTTGCGGAGACGAAAAGGTATCTGTTAACATGGAAAATAATGGAGAGAAAAAGCAAACCGACTTTTACTCTTATTGCATGCGCTTAACCTTTGGCGGCGGTGTTACTATTGATGAGGCTCAGGTTGCCCTTAAAGCTAAATCATCCTGCTCAAACCTGCTAACGGTTAAACAGCATTCGTCAACATCTAACGGTATTAAACGTACACGATAATCAGCCTATCCTTTTTTATATGAAAAACATATTATCCGCTTTTACACTGTTACTGGCGTTTTCGGCCAGCGCGCAATCACCTGTTGCTATTAAAAAAAAGGTTGCTACCCTGCCCGTAGCCTTTGAAAAACCCAATAATAAAACCAATGTGTACGACGATGGTAAAACTACATCGTTACCCTGGATAGTTTTTTCGGATCGTGATGAAAACTATACATATACCTCACCGGGCGGATCCTTGGTGATGAAAAAGATTAAGTTTATGGAACCGTTTTATGTGAGTACGTCACGTAACGGTTATGTTAAACTAATTAAATATCAACCGGGTATAGTGCAGGGGCGCAAGCTAACCAATAAAAAAGGCGCACAAAGCTATGGCTGGATCAGTAAAGATAAAATGTTGTTATGGCAATCGGCTTACATCAGTGCCAGCACTGGTTATCCTGAAAAGGCTATAGCCTTGGTTTCGGGCAAAGGCTCGTTGGCATCACCCGCCACTTATTATGACCGTACCGATTCGCTTTATGTTTTCGATTCGCCCGAAATGGAGCATAAAAAATCGAAATTGGCTTTACATCAGCTGCTGTATGTCTTTAAAAAATCGCCCGATGGCAAAACCCTTTTAGTGGGTTCCGATCCGCAATTAATTGCCGATAGTGCTGCCCGCAGCGTTTACGGCTGGGTACCGGCCGATGCGGTGCATAACTGGGGTAGCAGGCTTTATATTGGTTCGGCAAAAACAGGTTACAGTGCCGATGATTCTGTAGCTACAACTCTAAACAAGTCGTTACAGTTTACCGGGCCGGGCAAAGCTACTTTCGCATTTGATCCGCTTATAGATCAGGATCAGCCTTTGCTGCGCAGCTTACCGGTAATTTCTTACCCGGCGGCGGGCTCATCAAACGGCAATATGGAGCTGGGTATACCTACCGATGTTTACGATAAATCTAACAATAGCATCCTTAATATCAAAGGTGGCCGTATAAGCTATAAAGACTACCTGGCAATCCGCAAAAACATTCATAAAATTAATGTGGTGTTTGTGGTTGATGGCGGCAGTTCTATGCGTAACTATTTTTCGGGCTTAACCAGTACTATCCAGTCGTTCGAAAATGTATTTAATGGCTACAACAAGGGCAACCAAATTAGTTATGGTGCGGTAGTTTACCGTGGTACTAATAATTGCTCTGTTGGTGGAATTGAAAAGCAGGCCTTTAATACCGACTACCGTAAAGTGGTTAGCTTTTTAGATAAGCAAGCCAACCTAACCAATTCATCATGTATTGCTGCGGCTAATAGTCAGCCAGTGTTCGATGGTTTACATACCTCATTAGGTATGTTTAACAACCACAAAAATGAAACTAACTTAATTGTACTGATTGGTAGCACCGGCAACAGCATGGAAACCACAACGGTGTATGACATGGCTACAGAAGTGGCCAATGCCGATGCCCGTTTACTGGCCATACAAGTGTATAGCGATTATAACCCTATCTATAACGATTTTGTAATTCAGTCGCGCAAACTGGTTTCCGAATCGGCCACTCAACTTGCCGAACGTAAAAAGAACCGTATGGTAGTTGGCGAAGGTTTAAGCAATACGCAGCAGTTCAACGTGTCGCTGTCCGATTCTATTTCTTTCTACCTCGATTATCCTAAGAACAGTTTAATTCAGGGTGCGGTTATTTTCCCGCCAAAAGGAGTAATCAAATCAAACCTGGCTATGGATGGCGCCCTTAAACGCCTGATGCAGGAAACCCAAACTGACATTTACACGCAGGTTCACAGTTTAGATAGTGCATTCAGGTTAACAGGCCGCGAACACCGCTATGTAACGCCGGTGGTAATGTCGCAATTACAGGCACCTGTATCTGCCGATTTAGGCGATAACCTGCCGCATAACGCATTCAAGTATTATTTAACTGCGCAGGCACCCACTAATGTTGTAACCAGCAATCCTGCCGAATTGCAATACCTGCTTATTCTGAACGAAACAGAGTACAAGCAAATGAACGATGTGCTCTCTATGATGATTGGTGAAAACCTGGAACAGGATGCCGGCAATTACCGAAAGAAATTGTTTAAAAACTACCTGAACATTGTGCGCCAGTATATGGGGCAAAAAGACGCTTCCCGATCAGAAATTAAGAACATGCTGTTGAGCGATTACATCCAAAAAGTAACGGGGATGGTAGTACCTGCCAGTGTAAAGGAGCAATTCAATTATAAAGTGATTCATTTAAAGCGCAATGGCAGCATGCCGCAAGCGCAGTTTGAGGCTTACATTAACTACCTGATAAAAAGCCGCAACACTATTAAGCAACAAGCCTTACTGCAGCAACACTTTACTTCTAATGGTAAAATGTATTATTACATCACCCAGGCCAACTGGAAAAACTAATACCCAACCTGTAAAAAATCATGAGCGTAATCAATTTAAGCGAATCGGTTAAAACCGGAGTTAGGGTAGCCCAGTCGTTAGCTAAAGAATATCATCATAAAGAATTTGGCCCGGCCCATTTATTAAAGGGCTTAATGCACCAGGAAGTAGGGTTAAGAAACTTTTTAACCTCTATAGATAAAGATGCCGCCTACATAAGCGATTGGGCCGATGTTAGGATGGAAGAATATCCGCAATCTATCACCGTGCCCGATGAAATGCTGGGTAACGATGCCGTTAAAGTGGTTTTTGATGAAGCCGATAATGTAAGGGTAAAGCTTGGGCTCGATGCCATAACCCCTGTATGTATCCTAATTGCGCTTACCAAACCTAATGTGGGTTTTGATGCCGGTCAGTTAAAATCGTTCCCTTTAAAGGAGAAAGAACTGCTGGATGTATATATACAGGATGAAGGTGTTCAAAACGCTATAGCGCCACAGGCTGGTGGCGAAAGTGCTACCGGTTCGGGTAGTAAAAGCACAGGAGCATTATTTAAATACTGTGTGGACCGTACCGATCTGGCACGCCAGGGCAAAATAGATCCAATCATAGGCCGCGATAAGGAAACGCGGATGATTATGGAGATATTAAGCCGCCGTACTAAGCCAAACGTAATTATTACCGGTGATGCAGGTGTAGGTAAAACCGCACTGGTTGATGGCTTTGCATTAGATATCATTAATAACCAGGTACCGCAGTCACTGTTGAATGTAAGTTTGTTTGAGCTGGATTTAGGGTCGCTTATTGCAGGTGCATCGTACAAGGGTGAAATAGAAGACAGGTTGAAAAATATCCTGAAAGAAATTAAGCAGTTTGATAAAGCCATTTTATTTATCGACGAGATCCATACCCTGTTAGATAATAAAGGCCCTATTGGCGGTGGTGTAGGCAACTTGCTTAAACCCGAACTGGCCCGCGGTGAAATAACGGTAATTGGCGCAACTACTATTGATGAATACCGCAAAATTATAGAACCCGAGCAAGCTTTTAGTCGCCGTTTTGAGGTATTGCAGGTAAATGAGCCCGATATTGATACCGCCATCAAGATGCTGGAAAAACTGGTGCCTTATTATGAGGAACATCATGGATTGAAAATCAGCAATGATGCCGTACAGGATTGCGTACGCCTGGCTAAACGCTATATGAAAGACCGTCGCCTGCCCGATTCGGCATTCGATTTGATGGACCGTACCATGGCCGCCATAAGGTTGATGAACGACACGTCGGATATGACTTTGGCAGAGCTAAAAGAAAAATTTAATACGCTTAAAGACGCTGAAGAAGACACCAGCACAGGCGAGTACAAATGGCTTTACAGCTTAATGCAAAATAAAACCAGTGCTGTACTGCTTGGCAAGTTAGAAGACGAAACACAAGTTAGTGCTTTTGAAACTGCCGATGAATACATAGAGTACTTTAACCGCAACCTGCCTTTATTGGAAGAACTGGCGCAAAGCAAAACCAGCGAAGTAGATAAGCAGGATATTGCAGCTATTATATCTTATAAAACCGGCATCCCGTTAGGTAAAATACAAGCCCAGGAAAAAGAAAGACTTCTGAATATGGAAGGCTTCCTTAAAAAGCGGGTAGTTGGTCAAGATCAGGCTTTAAAAGCGGTGGCCGATGCTATCCTGGAATCGCGCAGCGGTTTAAACAAAAAGGGGCAGCCCATTGGTTCCTTCTTTTTATTAGGTCCAACAGGTACCGGTAAAACCGAACTGGCGAAATCCATTGCCGATTTCCTTTTCAACGATGAAAAGGCGATGATCAGGTTCGATATGTCGGAGTTTAAAGAAGAGCATTCGGCGGCATTGCTATATGGCGCGCCTCCGGGTTATGTAGGTTACGAAGAAGGCGGTTTGCTGGTTAATAAAATACGTCAGCAGCCTTATTCGGTATTGCTGTTTGATGAAATTGAAAAAGCGCATCCATCAGTTTTTGATATCTTCCTGCAAATACTGGACGAAGGCCACATGCACGACAGGCTGGGCAAAGAGGGCGATTTCTCCAACTCGCTCATTTTGTTTACCTCCAACATTGGCAGCGAATGGATTGCAGAGCAATTAACCCAAGGACATTTGCCAACCTCAAACCAGTTAATGGAAGTAATGGCCGGTAAGTTCAGGCCTGAGTTTTTAGCAAGGATTTCCGAAATAGTACCGTTTAAGCCTATTGCCGAAGAAAACGTAGTGAAGATATTTGAAATACAGCTGAAGAGCCTTATCGAATCTTTAAACAAAATGGGTATTGATTTCTCCATAAGCGATGATGCCAAAAGCATGCTGGCACTTGGTGGCTTTACGCCCAAGTATGGCGCAAGGCAATTATCGGGCGTTATCAGGAATCAATTGAGGCGGCCAATATCAAAATATATTATTTCAGGCGAGCTTAAAAAAGGGCATTCTATTAATATTGACAAGCAGCCGGATAGCGATGAACTTACCTGGGCAATTATTTAATTGTTAGCAGGTTAATACATTGTTGTTTGCCAAAACAATTTTGCACCAAAAGCATTTAATAACTAAATAATAACAAGCATACACCACTTTATCCCATACCTATGTTTAACTACGAAATAGGAGGAAACGAAAAAAAAGTCGATACCTCAGAAGCATTTGGAGAGATATCTCCCAATAAAACATTGTTTATACAAAAGCTTACCGATAACGAGCCTTTAAGACCCGAAAAGGTTGAAGGTTTAAAAACCGTAGAAGAAGTTTTTGAGCATTATAAACCTAATGTAAATGTGGCGCTCGATAAACAGGATGGTTCGGTGGTTACCGAAAACTTAAAGTTTACTAACCTGGGCGATTTTGGTGTTAAAAACCTGGTACAGCAAAGCAGTTATTTGCGCAAACTAAACATTGAGCGCGAAATGTACCTGAATATTATCAAGCAGTTAAAAACTAACAAAACATTAAAAACCACGCTTGATAATGAGGAGACAAGAGCTGCATTTGTAAGTGCGCTTAAAAACTTTGTTAAAGAACTCGATCAATAACATTCCGCTACAACCTTAAATAGTAATATACCTATATCATGGCAACACCAAACGAGCAAGCCTTAAATGAAACCTCATCGGCGCAGGGATTTAAACCCGCCGAAAAGGCTGCTGAGCAAGAACTTACTTTAGCACAAAGTTTAGATAAACTGTCGAGAGTTGGAGGGTTTGATTTATTGGAAACCACAATTGATGGTTTGCAAAACTTAAATCCTGAACGTAAGGCACGTAAACAAATATTTTTAACCGACGACGAGAAGAAACAGGAGCGTGAGGAGCTTAAACAAAAATTAAACCAATGGATTAATGCCCTGGAAACAGGTACTTCTGTTGGCGAAATGGTTGAAAACAGCACCGAAAACCTTCAGCTTGCCGAAGAGAACTTAAACAAAAACGTTCATAACGTTCTGGAAAGCACTCGCGAACTGGAGCAGGCTTACCGTTCGCTGCATTTGTTTTACAAGAACACCGAAGCAGATAAGGTTAAGAACGTTACTATTATGAATGCATCGCTCGATCAGTTGAAAGAGCTGGACAACCCGAGGTTTATTGAATACGTAAGCGATGAGCTTAAACAAAATTACGACCGTTTAGATCTGCGCCAAAACTATTCTATTATGGTAGTGCCCGGTTACCTGGGTTCTAATAAAGTAGTAGAACGTTGGTCGAAAATTGCGTTCGATAATAAAGTAATGCTGGTAACCGACTTTGCCGACCTTGACCAGCCTGATGATGTGGTAGACTTATTTACATCTGCTAACTTAACCGGTGGTGATGCATTTAAATCGAACACCATTATGACCTGTAACTGGATGGTTGGGCGTAGCAAGGTTGCCGAAGTAGGCGAAGAGGACGATCTATACGTACCAGCATCAGCTGCTTTGGCCGGTAAAATGTATTATACCTTAATGTCGCAGGTTACTGCAGGTAAAAAACATGGTGCCGTAAACGAAGTTGATGGTGTACGTTTCGACTTAAAGAAAAGTGAGATTTCTCATTTGGAAAGAATAGGCCTGGTGCCAATGGTTAACGAGTATGGTAAGGTGATGGCTTTTTCGGCTAAAACCTTGTTTAATGGCGATAACATTGGCTTGCAAACCTATTCTGTTGTACGGGTATTTGATTATATTACTAAAGTATTATTTGATTTCCTGAACAGACGCGCATTTGAAAACTGGACTTCTAAAACCGAACAAGACCTGCGTTCGCAAATTGTGAAGTTTTTAGATAACATTCAGGGTCCCGACCGCTTAATTGAGCGTTTCAAGATCATCAAATTTGAGCGCGACGAAGTACAAAAAGACAGGATTCACCTGGATATTAATATTACACCATATTTCCCGGCTAAAAGCTTTGTAGTTAAGCTTGATGGCCATAAGGGTGAAGACGGCAGCGCTACCTGGAATACTGATTATAAACAACAGTAGTATAGTAGTTGATATAAATTAAACAACCTGCATAGCTTTTGCCATGCGGGTTGTTTAATTTTATGTTAGGTGCAGGTTAACAAGCCGTTGTCTTTGTTATTAATATCTGTAATTTTGTAAAGCAAAATGAAACAGGTAGTAATTATAAACGCAGACGTAAACAAGGGCGAAATAACCCAGGCGCTTATTAATGCCTATCGTGATGGGGCAGAGAGTGTGCAGGCTGTTGTTAAAGAAGTTGTGATAAGCAACCTAAAGTTTAATCCCAACCAGCAGCTTCCCGATAGGGTAGCTGAAATAGAGCCCGATTTGGCCGATGCTGTTAAAAAGCTTAAATGGGCCAGTCATATTGTTGTTGTTTGTCCGGTTTTTAAGCAGTCTATCAATTTTAAGATTAAAGGTTTTTTTGATCGTGTATTTTTACCGCACAGGGTATTCGTTTCCAGCAATGACAGTTTTGATGGAAACTTTGCCGGCCGTACCGCCCGTATAATTTCTGTTTTAGATGAAGAGGCCTGGAAAGACTGGCAAACCACGCAGAAAGCTACATACCTATCCATTAAACGTTCTGTACTCGAAAAAAGGAACATTAAGCCGGTACATACCAGTACCATAGGGCATCTTTATAATTTAGAAAACCACTATGCTCAAAAGTGGTTAAAAAAGCTATTTAACTTCGGCGCAAAACTTTTATAGAAAATAATTACAGAGTAATAATATTTCTTTAAAACAATATATCTTCCAGTTTGTAGTTAATACATACAATAAGCCGGTGGTCGGTTTATTATTATAACCTCAAAATTTATCGTTATGGCTTTCAAAGCAAGATTAAATTTTTCGGGCAAAGAGTACGATGTGCTTAATTGCTCTTATGCATTAAATCGTGATGTTGACTCAAAAGGACGCCCGTCTTCAGGAGTTTACGGTGGTACAATTGACATCGAAGTTGAATCGACTGAAGATACTTCAGTAATTGAGTCGATGGTAAACAACCAGTACAAGCCACTTGCCGGCACACTGTTAATCAAAAAATCTGAAGAAGATTCAAAAATGAAAGAGCTGACCTTTGAGGATGCTTACATTGTTAAATATTCTGAAGGTTTGAATATTATTGGTGATACGCCAATGAGCTATAAGTTCACCATATCTGCACGTAAGTTAAAACTGGGTAATGCAGAGCACGTGAACGATTGGCCGGGTGTTAACGCCTAAGCTGATCGGCATATAATGAACAGGGCCTTGCTTACTCAGCATGGGGCCTTTTTGTAAACTATTAACATTTATTATTATGGCTTTCAAAGCAAGAATCAATATAGGTTCAAAAGAATTTGATGTATTACAGTGCAGCTATGCTTTAAGCAGAGATGTTGATGCCAAAGGGCGTCCGTCTTCAGGTGTATATGGTGGTACTATTCAGGTAGAGGTAGAGTCTACAGAAGATACTTCGGTTATTGAATCGATGGTAAACAACCAGTACAAGCCACTAAGCGGAACAATCACTTTCAAAAAATCGGAAGAAGATGCCAAAATGAAAGAATTAACTTTTCAGGACGGTTACATTATTCAGTATAACGAAGGATTATCAATTGTTGGTAATTCGCCAATGTCTTTAAGTTTTGTAATATCGGCACGTACCTTAAAAATTGGTAATGCCGAGCACGAAAACGATTGGCCGAAATAGAAATAACCACATTAAGATACTTAATGAAACGGAGAGGATGGAAAGAATCTTCTCCGTTTTTTATTTCCGATCAGTTTTTTCGTTTTATGAAAAAGAAAAGGGTTATTAGGCCGGGTTCTCCAACTATTAAAAAGAAGGTAAAATCAATAGCTCCAACAGCAATGGAGTATATCATGCTTTTTAATACTTGTGAAATAAGGAAAGAAAAAATTGCTGAGATTGATAAGGTTATTGATGAAAAGATTGTAGTTAACCGTAATAGGTACGATGGTATAAGCAATTTAGTAAAAGGTGGCGGAATCAACAACACTTCGTTGTTTGGTGGTAACCAGCCTTTATTTCAATCGTCGTACATCCCGTTTTACAATCGTTTTAATACAACGCCAGCAGCGGTTGGTTCAGCATTTAATGTTAATCCATTTATTCCTAAATCGCCGCAAGATATTTTTACCAGCCGCACAAAAGATGTGTTCAGCAACACCTTTGTAGATAACAGCAATGTTTTCGGCCTAAACAGGGATATTTTTTCAGGTGCTACCTTTAACAATGGAGCAGGTGTGCCCTGGTATTTTATTGCTTGCGTGCATTACCTGGAGTGCTCTTTCAGTTTTAAAAAGCATTTACACAACGGCGACCCTTTAACCGGTTATACCGTACACGTGCCCGCCCACCGTCCTAAAGTTGGCCATGCGCCACCTTTTACTTTTGAAGAAAGCGCGGTTGATGCTATTAAGCTCATGAAATATGACCACGTTACCAATTGGAGCCTGCCATTCATTTTATTAAAACTGGAAGGCTATAATGGGTTTGGTTATAACCGTAAAGGTATACGTACACCCTATTTGTGGAGCTACTCTAACCATTATACCAAAGGTAAATACGTTAAAGATGGTGTTTACGATGCCAACGCCGTATCGAGCCAGTTGGGAGCCGCTGTAATATTAAAAAGGATGGAACAGCGTGCTTTAATTAATATACCCCGAAACTAAGCTTCGTATGAGTTTTATAAAGACGGTGAGTTACTATTTCGCTTTGCTCTTTTTAGTACAAACGGCGCAAGGCTGCACTGGTAAACCACAAATTCATGCATCGCAGAACAGCAACCCGGTTGTTAGCAAAACTCCCGCTGGTAATGAGAAAACCATAGGCGATGAACAACTGTTCAGAAACTGTTTAGCAAAATTTAAAAGTGTTGTAAAAGCTAAGAACAAAGCTGCTGTAACTGCGTTTTTTAATTTCCCGCTGCAAACCCTGCCTCAGTGGACCAATGATGAACTGAAAAATTCGACAGTTACGCCACAAGAAGGACTGATTAAACAAGCAGAGTTTTCAACCTATTTTAATGATATTTTTACCAAAGATGCAATTAAGCTTATAGCGGCCAGTAAAGAAGATGATCTATCGGAGATTGAAAAAAATACTTCCGAAAACTATTATATAACCTTACAAAAAGTAACCGATAAAGGGAGTACCTTATTTGAGTTGAAAAAGCAGTACACGCAGAACAACGGTCAGGAAACCTCATTTGGATTTGTATTTGGAAAAGTTAGAGGGGCCTATAAAATAATTAGCTATTACCGTCCCTGGCCTTTAAAATAACATACTAAGCCTTTTAACATGGAAACCAAGATAAAAATTGATATTAGCATAGAGGGTACACCCATAACGCACTTTTCGAGTTTTAACCTGGATCAGCGTTTTAATGAACACCATACCTTTCAGCTTCGTTTTAACCACGACCAGATAGAGAACACCAACAAGATCACACTTGAACGTTCGAAAGACTTTATAGGTAAAAACCTTACCGTGCAGTTTGGCCGGGGCGAAGATTATGAGCATCAGTTCATTGGTAAAATAACCCGGGTAGAAATTGCCCAAAGCCACGGTTTTCAGGGTGATATAGTAGTAAGCGGTTTTAGCCCAAGTATATTAATTGACCGCGGCCCCGATTTAGGCTCTTATTTAAATAAGGATCTTAAAACCATTGTAGAAAAAGCAACAGCCGATGCTCCTCAAAATGATTTGAGCATGAATATTGCGCCGGCTTATAAATCGCCTATTGATTATATTATTCAGTACCGCGAAAGTGATTTTGAGTTCATCAACCGCCTGTCGGCCGAGTATCACGAATGGTTCTATTACGATGGTATGAAACTAAATTTTGGTAAACCTGCCAAGTTAGACGAAGCCACGCTTATTTATGGACGCGATTTGCACAGCCTGCAGTATGGTATGCAAATAGCGCCGCTTAATTATAAAAAGTTTTCTTACCATTCTCAGCAAGATGAACTGCTGAGTTCGCAGCCGTCCGGCAACAGCGGTGGTTCCCCCGATCTTTCTCACGCTATTGATGCATCAAACCAGGTTTACAGTAAGCGTTACAACGAACCCCTGGAAGTAAGGGTAAATTCACAAAAGGAGATAGACAACTTTGTGAACGATGAACACAAAGCCATTGTATCTGAGCTGTTAAGCATTATGGGCAATGGTGATAATCCGCGGGTAAAGCTGGGTAGTATTGTAAGCATCAGTACCAGTATGCGCGGCATTACCGGCTTTGAAGTTCAGGATTTTGGCAAGTTTTTGGTAACAGCCGTTTACCACCAGTTAGATGGTGTAGGGCATTATCAAAACACATTTGAAGGCGTATCGGCCGATAGCGAAAAGCTTTCAGTAAAACAGGCGCAAAAACCATCGCCCGATATGCAGCTGGCGATGGTAACAGATAACGACGATCCTAAAAACCAAGGCCGTATTAAAGTTCAGTTTAAATGGCAGTGTACCTCCAATGATCCAACCGAATGGTTACGGGTTATGAGTCCTAATGCAGGGCATGGCGATACCGGTAAAAACAGAGGTTTTTTAGTAGTGCCCGAAAAAGGTGATCAGGTAATAGTAGGTTTTGAAGAAGGTAACGTAGCACGGCCGGTTGTTATCGGCAGTGTCTATCACGGAAACAACGTGGATAGCGGAGGTTTTACCAATAGTAATACCAAAGGTATGACATCCCGTGCAGGAAGTAGCCTTATATTTTATGATGATAGGCACCACCTTACCTTAGGTACAGATAAGGCCAACATGATCACCATTAAGAATGGTGATGGAGCTATAATTGCAGAATCCGGCCAAACTATTACACTGAAAACAGGGAAAGCCTCAATTACGTTAAAAGAAGATGGAACAATACAAATATCGGGTACACAAATATTTATTGATGGTAAAACGGATGGAAAAGATGGGGCAGTAGTTATTGAAGGGCAGGAGATGGTTAGTGTATCGGGCAAAAAACTATTTACCCGTGGAAAGGAAGGTGCATCCATGATTTCAAGTGCAACAATTACTATTAATGGTTTAGAGGTAGATATTAATTAGAATGGGGAATTTTAAATTTTTTGATACTGAAGAGAAAAGTTCTCTTACATACCAACAGGGTACGAAAGCCGACAAGGTAGCAACTTCTGCTATCGCAGATCATACAAAAAAGTACAGATATAGAATAGAGCAAGTTGTTGTTACAAAGTTTAATGGCGAAATAATTAACCATGGTACAACTAAACAAGAGTATATTTTTCAAAAGAACTTTTATAAAAATGAGCTGAATAGTATAGACATTCAATTACTCGAAAATGTAATACATTTTGAACCACCACAATTAGAAACTGCCATACAATTGCTATGTGATTTTGACTTGATTAAAAGCGACGTCACACTTTCATTTGACCAGGAAACTGGTAAAGTAAAAGAAGTAATAAATAAAGACCGCGTGCTTGAGAGATGGGATGCATTTAAGAAAGAAACTTCGAATACATTCAATTTTGTAAAGTCCCAGGAATCAAAAGACAATATCAATACTTTTTTGGTTGCTGGTGATCAACAAATTAATAACAATGAACTTTTGATTGGCGATTATCAATCGAAATTGTTTTTTGATATTGTTTTTGATAAATATCTGATTGCCGACGTGCTCGATGAAGCTTATGATAAAAGTGTTCTGTCGAACTTGTTCGATATGCAATATGCCCAATTAAATGTTGGTCAATTTATTACCAGCGAATCTCCGGAGGTTACCTTAGTCAGAAGAGTTGGAAAGTTAGATGAAAATTCACTTGATAAGGACTTCATGATAAAACAGTACGACGAGAAGTTTAAGCCATACATTGGCTTTAAGTTTTCTGAGTATAATTATAATTACCGGCAAAGTTATTCTATTAATACCCGCGAAAATGTTATAAATAAAGCAGAGGTAGTAATTACTGAAGAGATTAAAAATAATGTTCAGATAGTTATTAATTATGAACTTAAATTGATTGATTTATGAGTAAGTCCTATATCCCGGAAGATACATGTGTAGTATGTACAAGCATGACAGTAGCAAGCCCGTTAAAGCTTGTACATATACATGGCGGACGAACATATTACAGTGATAACAAAAAAGCGTTATTAAACTATGCTGATAAAAAAATTAGCGAATCTTTCGTATGTAAAAATGCACAAAAGTTTTGGGGCGGACTCGGCTCAATGTTGCTTGGTGTGGCTGCTGGAATACTCATTGGAGCACTAATTGTAGGTACTGGTGGTACAGCATTGCTTGTACTGGGTGCAATTGCAGGAGTTACTGCAGTTGCTGGCACCGGGGCTCTTATTGCAGGCAAAGTAATTGCTAAGAATGACTGTGATGTTATACAAGTTACCAATTGGAAGCTGTATCATAAAACCGTTTATATAGATGAGAGAAATGCTTTGCTTCAAAGTTCTATATTGTCTTGTAGCAAAGGCGGTATTGTTTCAATTGTACCCGATCCGATTAAAGCACAACGCTATGCCAGCACCTATGCCGATAATAATAATGACGAAATTGATACACATAATACCTGGCAGGCAATTGAAGGTCTTATATCAGGAATCACTACACTCGGTAGCCCTTACGCCGCTGCTATTGGTCTTGGTTTAGGAACGTATTTTTATGCTAAAAATGAACCTGATGGTTTAAAAAAGCAATATGATATGCTGGAAGGTAAGCCAGTTAAAAAACAAACCTTCGCAGACGATGTAAACAGTCAGTTAGAACAGGAGTATGTTAATCAGGGCGTTGGTGCTACTGTAGGAGGGATAGAAACCACAGCTGAAATTTTAAACGAACACGTAATACCAGTTAACCAAGCGTTAAACGGCGAAATTCAACGACTGGGTTCACAAGCGTCAGCGATGGAGGCAGAATCGGCAGCCTTAGCAGCTCGCGGATTAAACCAAGAAGCGGCTGATGTTGCAGCAAGAGCTGCGAGTACTAGGTTAGCGCAAGACATTGCCAGTCGATCTTACCGTATGCCATGGACCCCAGCTGCGTTTAAAGGCCCAGCTATTAAGTATGCTAAGGGTTTGGGTATTGGCTTAGGCGCAGCAGTAGTTAACTTCTTCCTAGAACAATGGTCTAATTCAGAAGAAAATGAAGACTTCAATAACGTATTAAATCAATACCGTTTTATAAGCAATGAAAATGCATCAAGAAAACAAGGAATAAATATTGTGGCGTTAAGAGGCTAAATATGAAATATTTAAAAAACATGGGTGGCCTTGTTGGGTATATTATAGGTGCAGTAGTTTTACTGCCAATTTTATTGATAGCTTATAATTATTTTTTTATCAATAAAAACGACGCAAAAAAATACAGTTCAAATTACATCGCTAACTGCATTGATATAAAGTTGGACATTCCACAAGCAAACGATGTGTCAGAATTTGTTAAATCTAAAACATACACCACGGCTCTCCAATCAAAAGATATGGGTAGGGATGGCAGCAGGCGAACTACAATGAGCTATAGGGTGATACATGAACAGAACCTGAATAAATATTTTCAGATTATTATGTTCGATTTGGATAACGGTTTTTGGGGGGCTATAGATAATAATACAATTTATGCCAAGGTAAATAAAGAAGATCTTGCAAATTCGGATTACGGCACTGTTGATAAGCCTGTATTGGTTTTTAGTGCTCACGGCATTCAAAAGCCGCTCACCCAGCAGTATGCTACTAATGAAGATTTGGGTGGAAGTACTTACAATATAGATACACCGCCTAATCAATTTCAATACAATGTGCTTATGTACCTTACATATATAATGTCTGCAAAAGATTTTAAAGCCAGGTTTGAAGATAAAAGCAAATAGCTTAGACGTTCATGTTAACTTCAACTGCTATTAACTATTAGAGATTAGGTTTGGCCAAAGGCATAGGTACCAACATGTTTTTTGATGCCGTAAGAGCTACAGGTAATTGGTTTATGGCAGATGATATTAAAGCATAAAAGAGGCTTTACAAAGTGCTGAAGTGTCCGCAAAAAATCTATAACTGTTGTTGAAGATGAGGTCTAGTTTATTATTAGCTGCATCATTAACAATCACCATGTCTTTAATGGCGGCTATTGTTTACCATGTAACTCAACTTAACAAGGCGCTTGTTATGGAACATGGAACTTTAAAAGAATTTAAAAAGCGATGGGCCGGTGCCAGGTCAGATCGTGTAAATATGTTTAAAACAGAGGAGCATGATGCAACATTCACTCGTGCATACTCCGGTTTAAGCAGGGTGTTTGCTGCAAATAGAGCCGCTGACTTGTTAGAGAAGCCGGAAAGTAATACCATAGCAGAAAAATATAGTGGTCACCAAAAGCTTAAGGCAAAGCAAGAACGTTTGGCCTCATTTTATATATTAGCTTCGGATCAGTCAGTGTTGAATAATCATTCAACTCGGGAGGTTGATTACTTTTATCTGAAGCTAAGCGGCGATGATCAGTCAAAACTGGGCTACTATACTGATTTGTACACTTATGTGGTCAAAGAAAAAATTGGAATGTTAATCACCATATTATCATTTATGGTATCACTGGGTTTAGTAGCTTTTGCGGCCAGTGTCAACACTAATATCCCAATTAATAATAAGCTTTATGGTAGCTGCATCGTGCTTATTGTGTTTATTCATTTATTTATAATATTGTTTTAAAGTTAAGATTTTGGAAGCACCATTAGCATCTATCAGGTTACGCCTGCCCATTCCTGTTGCCATTACCTTGGCTGTTGGACTTGGAATAATGTTTCTTTACCTTTTAACAGTAGTATTAGCGTTCGTATTCCAGAATAGTATAGAATTAGCCATTGGCATTAATCCGGCACGGGTTTCTATTATAGTTTTAATGGTTGTTCTATTTATTCCCTGGGGAATATTAGGATGGGTAATATTAAAAAAATATGCTAAAATAGGAGTGCTTCATTTATATGCAAATTATCTTACCATAAGCGATGCCAACAATCGGGTGATCAAAACTTATCCGGCCAATTCCATAACTATGATTAAACAGCAGGGTAATGCAGCTCACTTTGAGTTTAAAGATAATTATAGATTTAATTTAATAAATTTAGGTATGGACAGCAACTACACGGATGAACTAATTAGATTCAACACTGCGCTACTTGCCTTCCTCAATCAAAATAATATAAAAGCTATAAAAGGTAATATATTATAATTAAAGCATATTCAATGCGCATTAATTGACCATCGGATTTGTATAACCTTTTATTATGTCATTCCAGTTACCAAGCGTTAAACAGCAATAATTAAGCTTATAACAACATATTGCCAGTCGACCTTTCCCATGCTATGTATCCCGTAGCATTTAACGCGCCCGCTACAATGTATGTTAAGGGTTTGGTGTTGGCTTAGGCGCAGCGTTGTAAATTCTTTTAAAGTCAACGGTCTAATTCAGGCAAATAGGTGTTAATATAGCAGCAAATAAGAATTGGTAACTTATGAATTGGTTGAAAGGGAGCGGTTATTTAGGGTATATAATTGGCGCCGTAATTGTGTTGCCGCTTTTGTTAGTGGGCTATAACAAGCTATTTGTAAAAAACAACAATGATGCTACCCGGTTTATAGAGCTTTACTCGAAAAATTTAACCGAGGTTAAATTGTCAATTCCTAAAGTAAAGTCTTTTTCAGATGTGCAGTTTAAAACGGAAATAATAACCACCAGGTACGCCACCAAAAACATGGGTCGGGACGGTAGTGAACGCAGTAAATACCTATACCAGGATGTTATTGATTCGGCTACCGGTAAAACTATCCGTATTGCTATGTTCGATCATAATATCCGATTTTGGGACAGTATAGCCGATTCAACTATTATAGCACGTATTAACAGGGACGATTATCAAAAGCCGGAATACGGTACTAAAGAGCATCCTGTAATGTGTTTTGCTGTTAAAAACATACAACCCCGGTTACCAAACCCTGATGCCTATATGTTTGAAACTTTAGATGAGCAGTTTAAGTACAATATTTATATGTACTTAACTTATGTAATGCCTCATAAAGAATTTAAAGTAAGATTTAATCTACCTTAAATGTTAAGACAAGGTTGTATGGTATATAAGCAGGTCTTCAATAAAGAATGACCAATTATCATAATAAATACTTTACAGCCCGGAGGCGTTCCTGTACAAGTGATAGGATTAATAATATGAGCTTACTAATAATACGCTCATAGCAGTTTCTTTAGTTTACTGTTAGTGGCCACTGAGATATTGTTACGTATCTTAATTAGCGAAGTATTACATAATGAGTGACTTTATTAATATGGTTAACATCCATTTAAGGTAATTAAATACTAAATGAACATTTATCAACAATATTTTAACAAAAGAATGTATTTTTAGGAAATACATTATACTAATTGTCAACTATTGTAAATATTAAAGGTGATTCTGTGCTTGTTGCCTCTTTAAAGCAAGGAGATGAGCAGGCTTTTGAGTGCATTTACAATAAATATTGGTACGAGCTTTATAAATCGGCATTTAAACGTTTTCCTGATAAAGATAAATGCCAGGATATTGTCCAAAATGTATTCACCGACCTTTGGAATAGAAGAACTGAGGTAGAGATTCTGAATTTACCGGCCTTTTTGCATACTGCGGTACGTTATCAGGCGCTAAAAGCCATCAGTAAGAGGTCGTTTTCTTCAACCTTTACCAATATTTTTGAAACTGAAATAATTTCGGGTTTACAAACTGATGAAGTTTTGTTAAGCAAAGAGGCAAAAACATTAGTGGAGCAGTTTATAAACGCTCTGCCCGCCAAACGCCGACAAATTTTTGTAATGCATTACACCCACGAACTTAGCACCGCCCAAATTGCGGTAAAATTGAAGGTGTCTCAAAAAACGGTGCAAAATCAACTTACTACCGCGTCGCACGCCTTGCGGCTTAGGCTTACTCATTTATTTAGCTTCCTGGCATTGCTAACCACAATGCACTACCGGTAAATTCTTTCTGGTGGCTTAAAATTAATTTTTCTTTTTTTTGGGAGATTTCCCGGCTTGTGGTACATCGTATTAAACGCTATTACTATGCCCGGATTTAATTCCCGTAAGGATCTTCAAAAAATGATTGAAAAGTATGTGGACGGAACAGCCACTGCCGAAGAGATCGCTTTTGTAGAAGCTTACTATGCCTATCAGGAAAATAACCCGGAACCCGAACTCTCTGCGCAAGACCAGGAAATGCTTCGAAAGGAAACTTTTGAAAATATAACCCGGCAATTAAATGGTGCGCCCTTATCCCAAAAGCATGTTATTCCATTTTTGAGAGTAGCCTCAATTGCTGCTGCCATATTAATAGTAGCTACTACCGCTTATATATTTTTAAAGAACGATTCTCAAAAGCCAAAGGCAAATAATATGGTGGCCAACAAGCCAATTGATATTGCGCCTGGTTCCAATACCGCCATACTCACACTTGCCGATGGTTCTACAATTAAACTGGACGACAAAGCCGATGGTAATTTAAAGGAGCTGCCCGGCTTAATTATCACCAAAACCCATAAAGGCGAGCTTATTTATACGGTGAACAGTAGTCCCGAAAATGCCGCTAAGCTTTCCTACAATACAGTCACTACGCCCAAAGGCGGGCAATACCAGGTTTTACTGCCCGATGGTACGCATGTTTGGCTGAATGCAGCATCTGCACTAACCTATCCGCAGGCTTTTGCGGGCAAAACGCGCGTTGTTAAGCTTCAGGGTGAGGGTTATTTTGAAGTAGCAAAAAATAAAACCATGCCTTTTCATGTAATAACCGGTAGTCAGGATGTGGAAGTTACCGGTACCCATTTCAATGTAAACGGTTATATGGATGATCAATCTATCAACACCACCTTGCTGGAGGGTGCTGTTACGGTACATAACCAAGGCCGCTCACAAAAAATTACACCCGGCCAGCAGGCCATTGTTTTGAGCAATCCGGTTTCTATAAAAATTGATGAGGTAGATACCGAGCAAGTGGTAGCCTGGAAAAACGGCCTGTTTGAATTTAACAACGCAAGTTTAAAGCAGGTAATGAACCAGCTCGAACGCTGGTACGATATTAAAGTCGACTACAGCAGCCTCCCTGCAAAACGGTACAATGGTATGGTGCCACGCAGTGCAAACTTATCCAAAGTGCTCAAAATGCTGGAAGTAACCGGCGATATCAAATTCAGGATAGAAAGTAACCGGCAATTGAAAGTAATAGCCGAATAGAACTTATCGATATAGCACGCACCGCTTACTGATTATAACACAACAAAAACGCATACTAATTAACTACTCAAACCCTCTAACCCCAACGGAATGTATGAAATTTTACTACGATCGATCTAAATTTGGGTGCACAACACACCCCACAATTAACAACAATGCCCAACACCTAAAACTTTTCAGGATCATGAAAATGACAGCCTTGCTCATGACTGTGTTTTGCCTGCAAATAAGTGCAAAAGCGTTTTCGCAACGCGTTAGTTTAAACGAGCGCAACATGCCTTTAGAGCAGGTACTGAAAGAAATTAAGCGCCAAACCGGTATCTACTTTTTGTACGATGCCGATTTGTTAAAGCAACGTTCGAAACCAGTAAGCATTAATGTTAAAAACACGCCACTTGAAGAGGTAATGGCCATTGCCCTGAAATCGCAGCCTTTTAACTGGGAGATTTCGGAGAACACCATTCTTATTAAACCGGTTTCGGGTAAAATAGTCAACACAGCAGCCCCGCAACAAAATATAGATGTGCGCGGTAAAATTGTGGATGAAAACGGACAGCCCCTAATTGGTGTTACGGTTACCATTAAAGGAACCGGTTTAGGTACCGTAACCGATGTAAACGGTAATTTTAGCTTAGCTAATGTGGATGATAACGCCACACTGATAATCTCTTACATTGGTTTTGCGAGCAAGGAAGTAAAAGCTAAAGCGCAACTGGGCACAATAAATTTGTTACCATCTGTAGGTGCTTTAAACGATGTAGTGGTTACCGGTTATACCAACTATTCGCGCAACCAGTCGGCTAATGCAGCTACGCTGGTTACTGCCGAAAAAATTAACCAGGTACCGGGTTTAACGCTCGACCAGATCTTACAAGGACGCGTACCGGGCATGAGTGTTATTTCCTCTTCGGGCCAGCCGGGCCAGGCTGCTTCGGTAGTTATAAGAGGTATTGGTAGCGTGAACGGTTCATCAACACCGCTTTATGTGTTAGATGGTATCCCTATTGAAGGCACCTACTTTCAAACCATTAACCCCGAAGATATTGAATCGGCTACGGTGCTGAAAGATGCATCGGCCAAGGCTTTGTATGGTTCAAGGGGCTCCAATGGCGTAATTGTGCTTACTACCAAAAAAGGTAAAATGGGTAAGGTTGCGGTTCAGTATAATTCTCAGTACGGTATATCTAAACTTAGCCGCCCAAACTTTATTATGATGAATACGGGCGAGCGTTTGCAATTTGAAGAAGAGGTTGGCGCCGCCTACAACCGTACATTAGGCCCCGGCTGGACCTATTCTCCTAAAAACCCGGCTTATGCAGCAGGTACACCAGCGTTCCGGTCTCGTGCCAATGCTATTATCGATAGTTTAAAAGGGATCAATACCGATTGGAGAGACGAGTTTTTCCAAACCGGCAGGTTCCAAGAGCAACAAGTGAGCATAAGCGGTGGTAGCGAAGGATTGCGTTTTTACAACTCCTTAAATTACTACAAGCAAGAAGGCGTTGCCAAGCGCACAGGCTTGGATCGTTATGCTTTACGCAGCAATTTGGATTTCAAATCGGGCAAGTTTTCGGGTAGTACCAATATCTCTATTGGCTATTCTAACTCAAGTTTCACTGAAGGTGAGGGCGGTACGGGTGTAGGTACTTCTATGGCCTCTGTATATTACGCTTTGCCTTACGAAAACCCTTATGCTCCCGATGGAACTTTAATTCACCAGGGAAACAAAAACCTGTATAATATTCTCGATCTGCGCGAAGGCAGCCAAGGTTTGGAGCGCTTGCAAAACTCATCCAACAAAACCGATCAGTTGAAATCTATCATAGGCATGTCTTTCGCTTACCAGATTTTACCTGAGTTAAAAGTTACCACACGGGCCGGTATTGATTACCGTAACTCAACCGATCAGGTATTTATTAACCCCGATTCGTACTACGGTTCACGCAGTGTAGCCAACACGTTGGGTGGCAAAGGTAGGTTCGATGAAGCTACCCGCCGCAACTTCAACATTATATCTACCACAGGGTTAACCTATTCCAAGGTATTTAACAATGTACACAATGTGGAAGTATCGGGCTTTTACGAGTACATTTATAATAACTATAATAGTTTTGGTTTCACCGGTTTTGGAATCGACGGCCGCTTGCCCGAAACGCCCGCAGGTATCACCAATGGCAGTGCTACCTTTTTACCAAGTGTAAGCGGCAGCAAAACCAAAAGTGCCTTAGCTTCTTTTATGGGTATTGCCCGTTATACCTATAACGATAAGTATACCCTAACCGGTAGTTACCGTTATGATGGATCTACCAGGGTGGCCCCTGTTAATAAATGGCATGGATTTTATTCTGTGGGCGGTAACTGGGCAGCTAAAAAAGAAGACTTTTTAAAAGATGTTGACTTTGTTAACGACCTGCGTTTCCGGGCAAGTTATGGTACTACAGCCAGTCCTTTAAGTTCCGATTTTGGCTACCTGGCTTCATTCAGCGCAAACACCTCTTACGGTGGTGTGGCAGGCACTCGTCCAACATCGCCCGGAAATGCCGACTATGACTGGGAGTATGTAAACGAGTTAAATATTGGCTTCGATTTGCATTTGTTTAAAACAGATAGAATTCGCATCTCTGCCGATTACTACAATCGTATTACTTCCAACATGTTCTTTGATCAGCCGCTTTCGGCTACATCGGGCTTTACCACTTTGCCGTTAAGCTCGGGTAAAATGCGCAACCGTGGTGTTGAGTTTGACATAAGCGGCGACATTTTGAAGAATCGCAGTATCACTTGGTCTGTTGGGGCTAACGCCGGATACAACAAAAACACTATATTAGAACTTACCCCGCTGGCCGATATGCTGCTGGATGGCGACACCCGCATATTTAAAGTTGGCCTGCCTTATGGTACCTATTATGTACCCGACTGGGCCGGTGTTGATCCGCAAACAGGTAATGCACAGTATTATAACCTGGACGGAAGCATTACTACCACTTACAATGCCGCCTCTCAAAACGCCACCAATGCCGGAAGCTTGTACCCAACTTTTACAGGTGGTTTTAATACCAACCTTACCTGGAAAAATTTTAGTGTAAGTGCATTATTTTCATTTGTATCGGGCGTGAAACGCTGGAACAACGAAGATTTTTACAATGAAAATCAACGTTATTCTACCAGCAATCAATCCATACGTATGCTAACCGATATTTGGAAACAGCCGGGAGATGTTACTACCCTGCAACGCTTTGATGTGCCGCGTAACTTTACATCAAAAGATATCCAGGATGCATCATTCCTCCGTTTCCGGAATTTAAATATAGGCTATACCATTCCACAGGCGGTATTGCAAAAAGCAAAGGTCTTTAAATCGGTTAGGGTATTTGTTCAGGGCGAAAACCTGCTAACCTGGACTAAGTGGAGAGGCTTGGATCCCGAAAACAACAGTGTTTATGGTCGTTTTCAGTATCCTAATACCCGAACTTTTACTGCCGGTTTAAATGTTAACTTTTAATGAACACCACAATGATTAAGAAACTATATAAAACCTATACCGTAGTGTTGGCTGTGCTGATACTTTCGGCTTCTTGTACTAAACTGGATTTGCAGCCCACCGACATCATTGATCCTTCCAAAGCATATCGTAACATCAATGATATTAACATGGGTATATTGGGTGTTTACGCCCTGTTGGATTATACGCAAATTAGTATGAATGCTACCGTAACCGATGAGGCAACTTACCCAACAGAAAACAACGTAGGTAACAGTGATGCCTACCGTTGGCTGTATAACCCAAGCAGCGGTTCGGTAACTTCATTGTACGGAAGTTATTACCAGGCTATTGACAGGGCAAACCGTACCCTTGCCGGTTTACAGGCCTTAGCATTTACCGGTGCCGAAGCAACAACGGCAAGCCGTTACAAAGGCGAACTGCTGGCTTTGCGTGCTTATTTGCATTTTGAATTGCTCCGGGCTTATGCATCATCATACCAGGCTGGCGCCTTGGGCATACCTTACATGAAAACTTCTGAAATTGGCTATCCTCCCCGCGATAACTTTGAAGTTGTAATGAGTAACACCAAGGCCGATCTGGCTGAAGCCAAACCGTTGATAGCTGCTACATCTACAGATAAAACCCGCATTAGCAACCGCTTAATTGTTGCTGCCATACAGGCCCGGGTTGCCCTTTATGAAAAAAACTGGGCCGATGCAGTCACCTATTCATCAGAGGTTATTGCCGGTGCTCCTTTGGCTGCCAAAGCACAGTTTCCGGGTATATGGACCGATGCTAACGATAACGAAGTGATCTGGAAACTAAAACGTGTAGGCACAACCGATTCGCGTGTGGGCGACTTTTTCTTCCGTCAGAGTGGTGGCCTTGTGCTTTATGCACCGGCGCTCAAACTCATCAATACTTTTGATCAGGTTAACGATATCCGTTACCCGGCTTATATTAAATTTGATGCAACCCGTACCGGCATCAAATCGCCATACCTGGTTAATAAATACATAGGTGGTACATCAACAGCACCCGGCCTTACCGATATTAAATTGTTCCGCACCGGCGAAATGTACCTGATCAGAGCTGAGGCCGAAGCCGAAAGTACCGGCGATGCCGCAGGCGATTTAAATGCTTTGCGTGCAGCCCGTATAAACGGTTATACCAATTCAACCTTTGCCGATAAACAGGCTTTAATTGATGCCATATACACCGAGCGTTACAAAGAACTGGCTTTTGAAGGTCATCGTTTTTACGATTTAAAACGCCGCAACCTGCCTGTTCAGCGCCTGGCTGCCGATGCCGCAAACGCATCGGGTGCGGTCACTTTACTGCCTACACAAGCGCAGTATGCGTTCCCTATCCCGGCTCAGGAAGTGCTGATTAATAAAAGTACCGTTCAAAATCCAAACTACTAATTGAGGTTTTCCCCCATGATGCTGTTGTTCAGCATCATGGGGATTATTCATTCGTTTATGAAACAGCTTTTTTTAATTCTATCATTGGGTGTTTGGTTTTCATCTGTTGCCTGCAGTAAAGCCGGTAGCACCGAGGCGGCTCCAGCCAATAGTTCCGGCACAACCAATCCTGGTGCTGTTACAAAACGCCGGCCGGCCTCCATTGGCATTGTAGGCGATAGTGCCAATGTAAACAAAACGGTTTCGGGCGGTATGGTTTTAATGGGGGGAGGCAGAGATGTAGACGCTGCTTTTAAATGGATGATAGACCGTAGTGGGGGAGGCGATGTGGTCATTATCCGCGTTTCGGGTACCGATGCCTACAACCCTTATGTGAACGGTTTAGGAACGGTTAATTCGGTGGAAACACTTAAAATTGACAGCCGTGACCTGGCCAATAACGATTCGGTAGCATACATTATCCGCAATGCAGAAATGCTGTTTATTGCCGGCGGCGACCAGTCTGATTATATGAACTATTGGAAAGGTACCAAAACCGAAAAGGCCATTAATTATTTGTTGAACGATAAAAAAGCACCTGTTGGCGGTACCAGCGCCGGTTGTGCCATATTAGGCGGCTTATATTACAGTGGCGAAAATGGTAGTGTAACATCGGCAGAGGCTTTGCAAAACCCTTACCTCAATACCATCAGCCTTTATAATAACGACTTTTTAAAAGCACCATACCTGCAGCAGGTAATTACCGACCAGCATTATTTAACGCGGGAGCGCGAAGGCCGGTCGCTGGTGTTTGCCGGTCGTATTTTAAAGGATTGGAACATTGCTGCCAAAGTAATAGCCTCAGATGAGCGCACAGCCGTATGTATCGACAAAGATGGGAAAGCCAAAGTATACGGTGATTATTCGGAAACCCGGCCATACAGCCATGCCTATTTTATAATTACCGATCCAACCAAACTTCCCGAACAATTATTGGCCGGCAAGCCGGTAGTATGGAATAGAAGCGGGAAAGCCGTTGCCGTTTACGAAATTGCGGCATCGGTAAATGGTGGAGGAAACTTTAATGTAAGTAACTTTAACCAGGCCGAAGCCACAGATGGTAAATGGTATTGGTGGTGGGCCGATAATGGCGTTTTAAACAAAAAAGAACAATAAATTCAATAATGAGAAGATTCAAATATTTAGCTATAGGCTTATTAATGGTCATAAGCGCAAGCGTTAACGCGCAGCAAAAAAAGTATGTTTTAATTATACATGGTGGTGCGGGTACTATCCTTAAAAAGAACATGACGCCCGAAAAAGAGGCTGCTTATAGAGCCGTGTTAACACTGGCACTGGAAACCGGTTACAAAACCTTAAAGGCAGGTAAAACCAGTTTAGATGCTGTGGAGTCTGCCATTCATGTACTGGAAGATTCGCCATTGTTTAATGCAGGTAAAGGGGCCGTTTTTACACACGACGGGCGTAACGAGCTGGATGCAGCCATTATGAACGGTAAAACGCTGGAAGCCGGTGCTATTGCCGGTGTTACTACCATACGTAACCCCATTAGCGGCGCACGTGCGGTAATGGAAAGATCGGAACATGTGATGATGGTGGGTGATGGTGCCGATAAGTTTGCCAAAGAAGCAGGCCTAACCATTGTTGACCCTAAATACTATTGGACTAAAGAACGTTGGGACGGTTTACAGCAAGCCATTAAAGAAGACTCTACCAAGGCGGTGTTAGATCATGGCAGCAAAAAGTCGATGTTGCTGGGCACCAAAAACCACGACTATAAGTTTGGTACCGTTGGCTGCGTAGCGCTTGATAATGCCGGTAACCTGGCTGCGGGTACTTCAACCGGTGGCATGACCAATAAAAAATACGGACGCGTAGGCGATGCTCCTATTATTGGTGCCGGTACTTATTGCAATAACGAAACAGCAGGCATATCCTGTACAGGCTGGGGCGAATACTACATCCGTAATGTGGTAGCCAAAACCATTTCCGATTTAATGGAATACAAAGGCATAGGCGTTGCTGAGGCCTCTAAAATAGTATTGGATAAGGTAGGCAAAATGGGTGGCGATGGCGGCTTAATTGCTTTAGACAGAAAAGGCAACATAGCTATGCCCTTTAATACCGAAGGCATGTACAGGGGCACTATTACCGCCGATGGTAAAGTGGACGTTCAGATTTATAAGTAATGAGGCGGATACATACTTACGTATTTGCGCTATTGTTACTGGCAGCAGGCCTGCAATTACATGCACAAACTAAGCTTACGCCCAAAGGTGTGTTGTTTATTATTGGTGGTGGAAACCGATCCGATGCACTCATTAAACAGTTGGTAACTACCGCCCAATTGGGTGCTAAAGATTATATTATAGTGCTGCCTATGGCCAGCGAAATACCCGATAGCGGGTTTAAATATATTAGTCAGCAACTGCGGGTTCAAACCAAGGTACCCATCCGTAACTTCGATTTTAACAAGCACGATGTAAAGGATATGAAATGGGTGGATTCGGTTGCTAAGGCTAAGCTTATTTACATTTTAGGAGGCGACCAAAACAGGTTTATGAAAGCAGTTTTGAACACGCCTGTTTATGCAGCCATTCACAAGGCTTATCAAAACGGGGCAACCATTGCCGGCACCAGCGCCGGCGCGGCTGTAATGAGCAAGTACATGATTACCGGTGTGCAGCTAAAGGATAGTAAGTATAAAGAGACGTTTGATAAACTCTGGGATCAAAACATTGAGTTTAGTGAAGGGTTAGGTTTGCTGGAGCATACCATTATTGATCAGCATTTTTTAAAGCGCAACCGCTATAATCGCATTATATCTGCCCTGGCCGGTAAACCCGGCTATATGGGTGTAGGTATTGATGAAAGCACCGCTATTATTGTAAAAGGCAGCAAAGCGACTGTGGCCGGCGATAGTCAGGTACTCCGTTTTATTAGTCCGGCTAATGCGCGTACCACCACAAACGGACTTTTAAAGTTTGATCATATAGACCTTGGTATTTACACCGCAGGCGATGTAATTGATATTAAGCCGTAGTAAACAAAATCTAAAAAACGGCAACAACAGTGTTTACCTGAAAACACTGAACATAATTGGGTTTGGGCTGTATTAAAGTGTATATTTTAATATAGCTCAAACCTTTTTTGTTGCCATGAAGCATATTAAATTCATTGCGTTACCTTATTTCTTATTGGTTTTCCTGTTTTGCAGCTGTATCGGTAATGCGGTGCTCGTAATTGAACCTATTAGCCGGGAGAGTAATGAATCTTTTTTGACCGGTAAAGGGTTAGATACAAATTATTTCAGCACGAAGGATGTGGTGCAGTATTACCAGGTATCGGGTTATAAAAATGGGTCATCCGCCCAACTGCTTTTGAAGCTGCAAGCTTTTGTGATGGAGCATTATCATGTTAAAAACATGAAAGACATTCAACAGCTTGAAATACTATTCTATCGAAAGAAAATGTTAAGCAATTATAGCGACATCGTGTATGAATCGGCCAGGGAAAACGAGATGAGAACCCTAACCGACCATAATGATGATTTGGTAGCCAGTATAGACTTTGAACGGTTAAATAATGACCCGAAAGTTGTAATCAGGAGAGCCATAATTTACCATACCGGCCACAACAAACCCCTCATCCGCACAGACACTATTGCTCCATAACATAAACCAAAAATCAGCCCCACTCATGACCTCAACCCATTCCTTTAAAAATGCCCTGTTCATTGGGTTAATTGCTATACTTGCCATATCCTGCAAGCCCAAAGAACAAACTGAAAGCTTCGAAGGCAGCTGGACGGAAGTTACCAAAGCCGGTAACGTGTATCAAATTATCGACTGCGGTACTCCGGCCGAAAACATGAAGCTCACCGCCGATTCCGTTCATCATCAGGGTATAATGGAAGATTTTGATTTTAAGGCCAACCATGTTAAGCAGGATAACGGTGCAGTTACCTACTACCCCGATAAGGAAGAGGCATCTTATTATAAATTTGCCTGGGCCAATCAGCAAAAAGGGATTGTTAAGTGCGAGATTAGCGAAAGCGGTACGTTAGTCACTAAATATTTAGTAAACAAAGCCAATCTCGGCAATATTAAAAAGGTTAAAGGTAGTGAAGCAGATTGTGGAGAACAGGAAAGGTTAGGCGATGAAGCAACTGACTCCCTCAAATTAGGCGTAGGAAAAAATACCTTGTACGTAGATGGCGAGGATTGTATTGCTATAAGAACCAGCGGGGGCAATCAGGTATACGAGCGTTGTTTTGAAAACTGTATAGTGAAGTTAAGACATGTGGAAGGTAACGTATTGCCGCTAACCTTAATTAGTGGGGTAGCATCTATGGATATAGATTTTTATGCCGAAGGCGACCAATGGGTATCTAAATCGGTTACTTACTTCCCCGGCCGGTTGGGTAGTGAGCTAAAGACCACTCAACCCATCCAGGTATCAATTAAAGACTTTGAGTTTGCCACCATAATGGAGAAGTTTACTGATGAGGATAAGGTCAGTACTGATACTACTCAACAATAAGCCGTTTACTATACCTGAACCGGAGATATAAGCACAACCTGCATAGATTTGGTTATAAATAAAGCAGCTTGTTGCAAGACCTTTGTGTTATCAAATTAATCAACTATGAAAATTATTGTAACCGGGTCATTAGGGCACATTGGCAAGCCGCTTGTTCAGGAATTAATAATCAAAGGCCATGCGGTAACGGTCATTAGCAGTAATGCTAACAGGCAGGCCGCTATTGAACAAATGGGCGCAACCCCAGCAATAGGCTCCGTGCACGACGTGGAGTTTTTAACCAGTGCTTTTACCGGTGCCGATGCCGTGTACACCATGGTGCCGCCGGTTAGTTATATGGAGCCCAATTTGGATCCTGTTAAACATTTTAGTGAGATTGGCACTGTTTACAAACAAGCTATTTTAAACGCTGGTGTAAAGCATGTGGTTAACCTGAGTAGCTGGGGCGCACACCGCAACAACGGTACGGGCGGCATTGTAGGTACTTACTATCTCGAAAAAATTATGAACGAATTACCCGCCGATGTAAGCCTGGTTCATGTTCGGCCCACCTCTTTTTATTATAACCTATTGGGTTTTATTCCGGCTATAAAATACACCGGTAAAATAGCGGCAAACTATGGCGGTAACGACCGTACGGTATTAGTTGCACCTGCAGATATTGCTGCTGTGGTGGCCGAAGAACTGGAAAACGCAAAGGCGGGCCGTAGCTTGCGGTATGTAGCCAGCGAGGAGTTAACTTGTAACGAGGTGGCGCGCATTTTAGGCGAAGCTATTGGCAAGCCCGGTTTGCAATGGGAGTTAATTTCGGGGCAGGAGGTACAGCAAAATTTGGAGAGAGCAGGGTTGCCGCAATGTTCGGCCGAATTATTAGTGGAACTGCAGAACGGGCATCATCAGGGTATTATAGCAGAAGATTATTACCTGAACCGTCCCCAAACATTGGGCAACATCAAAACAGCCGATTTTGCTAAAGAGTTTGCGGCGGCCTATCATCAAAAATAGGTACATTGTACAATGGGAAACACACAGCCGTATTTGATAAATACCATTGCCGAATTTCACCGGCTCCGCAGGTTGCCCGGGCCGGTGCATCCGCTCATTAGCGTAGTGCGCTTTGAAGATATGCGCGAACTGGCTCATGACCATCCGCGCAGCTGGGTGCTCAACTTTTATGCAATTGCGCTGAAACGAAACTTCAATGCCAAGCTTAAATACGGTCAGCAGGTATATGATTTTGATGAAGGCGTAATGACGTTTATGGCACCCGGCCAAAAAATAGGCGTGGAGGTAACCCCCGGTGAAACTATTGAACATGAAGGCTGGCTGCTCATTTTTCACCCCGATTTTTTGTGGAGCACATCTTTGGCTTCCACTATAAAGCAGTTTGAGTATTTCGATTATGCGGTAAGCGAAGCGCTGTTTCTTTCGGAACAGGAAGAAGTAATGGTAACGGCTATTATACAGCAAATAGCGCAGGAATACCACCATAGTATAGACCAGTATACCCAGCAAATAATTGTAGGCCAGCTGGAAGTGCTGCTGAGTTATGCGCAGCGGTTTTACAAGCGACAGTTTATTACCCGCCAAATTAGCAGCCACAATGTACTAACGCGGCTAGAAGACGTATTAAGCGCCTGCTTTAAAAGTGATGAACTGTTGCAAAAGGGTTTACCCACAGTAACCGATGTAGCGGCTGCGCTACATATCTCGCCCAATTATTTAAGCGGCCTGCTCAAAACCCTCACCGGCAAAAGCACCCAGGAACACATTCACGATAAACTGGTTGAAAAAGCAAAGGAAAAGCTCTCCACCACCACGCTTTCGGTTAGTGAGGTGGCCTATGCTTTAGGTTTTGATTATCCGCAATCATTCAGCAAATTGTTTAAAAGCAAAACACAGCTTTCTCCTAACGTGTTCCGGCGCTCTTTGAATTAAGGCTTGCGCTTTGCTGCAGGGAGCCTATATGGTAACCAAGCGTGCAATCAGTGCGTCTGGGTGCAAGTCAAACATTCCTGCGGTTTATTATAATCAATGCAAAATGAATAGTTTAGCTGTTACATATATGCTCGAATGAAAATAAAAAAACTACAACTAAAAAATGGATATAAGAGATTCCATGATCTTACGATAGATTTAGGTAAAAATCCCAAACGTATTATTGCGCTTATTGGACCAAATGGTTGTGGAAAAAGTAGTGTGCTGGATGGAATGCTGTTCCATCAAAGTGCGTACGGTACTATCGGGGAACATATGAATAGATCCTTACATTATCATTCTCTAAATGCTGATGATAACTATAGTATCAAAATGTTGTGATTGATTTTGTTGAAGGTAATTATGAAGCAATACTTGCTAAGAAGAGGTTAACGTCTACCCAAAGTACAATCTTCACTTTTAGAAGCCCTTATCGTTTTAATAGTGCATTAAATGTCCGGGAGTCTAAAGCAGTTGGGCCAATAAAGCAAAACGATTATGGAGCACAGTATGCGTCCGATTTGGATGCAAAGATGGAACAAAATTACCGGCGGTTAAATAATGCTTTTAACCGTTACCTAATGGATAACGATATTAAACCTTCGGAAGCTAAGGCCAAAATAATTGGTGACCTAAATGCATCTTTGACTAATTGTTTAGATTTAGAAATAGATAATATAGGAAATATCGAAGCAGGCCAAGGCACTATATTTTTTAAAAAACCAGACCAACAAAAACCATTTGAGTTTAATGTCCTCTCTTCAGGAGAGAAAGAAGTAGTTGATATACTACTTGATTTATATCTAAGAAGAGAAGATTATAGTGATTCCATATTTCTTATTGATGAACCAGAACTTCATATCAATACTTCTATTCAGCGTAAGTTGCTCATTGAGATAAATAAACTTGTTGGTCCCAATTGCCAGATTTGGATAACCACCCATAGTATTGGTTTTATCAGAGCCCTACAAGATGAATTAAGAGACGATTGCCAGGTTATACAATTTAAAAAGGATACCAAGTGGGCATCTGAGCCACAAGTCCTTTATCCGATGAAAAATTCCAGAGCAAACTGGGCACAGATATTTGAAACTGCTATAGATGATCTTACTGGTTTGATCAGTCATAAACGAATTGTTTACTGCGAAGGGATCGGAAAGCCCGGTAAAGATGGGCTGGAAAAAGGCATGGATGCTCAAGTATTTAATAACATCTTTAATGATAAATATCGGGATACGCAATTTATTTCGAGCGGTGGAAATACAGAACTTGATCAACGGAGTGAAATAGCCATTGCAATACTTACTAAAGTATTTTCTGATATTGAAATCATAGTTTTTAAAGACAGAGATTCTTCGTCAGGCAGACCGACTACATTAGCTGATCGGGCAGTTTATCTTCAAAACAATCCAGATAATCACAGGATGATGAAACGCTGGGAAATTGAGAACTATCTTTTTGATAAGGAATTACTGAAATGTTACTGCTTTGAAAATAACTTAGTTTTTGATGAGGCCGCGTACGATGCTAAAATTACCGATATCGAAAATCAAGATGTTAAAGGATTGGTTAATTTTATTCGGAACTTTTGTGGTATTACTACATCAATTACTGCAGATAAATTTAAAGTAACGCTTTCAGCTTATCTGAGAGAGGGTACGAAAGTTTACGCAGAATTAGAGGAATGTGTTTTCCAGAAAGATATTAGATAAGATTAAGCCAGTCGCATACTGTACTGCAACCCCTACAAACCCTGCTTAACCTTACCCATATAAATCAGCGACAGGAAAATTATCCCAATGCCCACGCCCATCAGTAAGCCATTGGCAAAATCGGGTAGGGTGGCAAAGTGCCTCAACATGAGGCCGGCCGAGAGTATAAATAGGCCTGCGGGTAATAAAAAGCGAAGCGGTAAAACAGGTTTCATTAGCTTGTATTAAAAATTAAATATATACATTATTTTAGCGCTATAACATCACCCTCATATGAAAAAGGCTTTTTATGGAATTTTGCTGCTGTTTGTTTTAGGCGGTGGTATATGGCTTGCTAATTTTTTACTGCTCGCCAAACCGGTTAACCATAAAACAGCAAACGACCCCCGTAACAAAGGGATTGAACTGAGTGCTCATTACAGCTACTACATCATGCCGTCGTCCCTGGTTTTAAATTTAACGGGTATTAGCGGCGACCATTCGCAACTGGATGTGTTCCGCACCGTATTACAGGCAAGCGAGGCGCTTAAAGCCAAAAGTTTCGATGAAGTGATTTTAGCTTATAAGGGCACTAACAAATTTAAGATCAAGGGTGCTTACTTTAAGGAGATAGGCGAAACTTACGATACGCAAAACCCGCTATACACAGTAAGGTCCTTTGCCGAAAACGTTCAGCATTTAGATGGCAGCAGTGCTTACGATAAATTGCAGGGTGGCACTTTCGGCGTTTTTGCCGGCGGAATGGACCAGTTCGGCGATTTTTCTAAAAAGTGGTACGGCGAAGAATTTGCAAGCGGCAGCCATTAATTAACTTTGCTTGATATTTACACAAATGAAATTCAAGCACTGGAAAGATAAATTGTCTGTTGATTAATCATAGTTCACAGCTATTTATTTTGCATCATCACCCCAACACTACTAAGGTTTAGCTGTTAAGGCAACACATTATGCTGATAAAAAAACGAATTTCGATCATATATTTCCTTCGTACCATTAAGTGGGACATCACGGCTATTGTATTATACGCCCTGTTGGCCGGGAGTTTTGACCATTATGGCATATTGAGCCAGGTTTCTATTCCGCTGGCCGTTACGGCGTTTACCGGTACGGTGTTATCACTCTTGCTCACCTTCCGTACCTCACAATCGTACGAACGCTGGTGGGAGGCCCGGGTGGTTTGGGGTGCTATTGTGAACGATAGCCGCACGCTGGTACGCCAGGTTAAGCTATTTATGCCCAATACCGAAGCCGGCTTAGCTGTAGCTAAAGATTTTGCCCACCGGCAGGGTGTGTGGTGTTTTGCCCTGGGCGAATCATTACGTAAGGTGGAGCATAGCAGTAAAGTGACAGGGTATTTTAAACAATTGGGTGTGGATAGCGCCAACAAACCCAACATGATTCTTAACCACCATGCCAATGCGCTGGCCCGTGCGAGCGAACAGTTTACGCTGGATGCCAACAAGCAGGTGCAAATAGATGCTACGGTAGCCCGCCTGTGCGATTCGATGGGGAAGTGCGAGCGTATCAAAAACACGGTTTTCCCGAGGGCGTATAGTGTGCTCATCCATTTCTTGATTTATGTGCTCATGACCATGATGCCGTTTGGTTTGGAAGATCAGAGTAAGCTGGTGGAAATTTCACTTACCATCATTGTTCCGGTACTGTTTATTGCCATTGAGCAAACCGCCATACTCATGCAAGACCCATTTGAGAACCGGCCAACCGACACCCCAATGACCCAGCTGGCCATGTCGATTGAAAACACCATTTTAGAGATTGTTGAGGAGCCGCCGGTGAACGAAATTAAGCCACCCGTTTCTTATTACATCATGTAAAAAAAAGACCCTCGTAAATCAAATTTACGAGGGTCTTTTTTTTGTTTCAAGCGGTTCAAACTGCACCTGAAACACATGGAGAAAAATGAAGAAATATGTAATTTTTTGTAATTAAATCTAATTATATCTAACTTTTTGAACTAACTGTGCTCCTCCCAAATGGCGCATAAATGGAGTATAGTTTGCACCGCTTTTTGCATATCCTGTACCGAAACCCACTCCTGCTTACCGTGAAAGGCATGTTCCCCTGCAAAAATATTAGGTGTAGGCAGCCCCATGAACGATAGCCTCGAACCATCCGTACCACCCCTAATGCTGCACAGTTTGGTATCCATGCCTGCCCTGCTAATAGCCTCCATGCCGTATGCTACAATCTGCGGATGCTGATCTAACACCTCGCGCATGTTGCGGTACTGCTCCTTAACCAACAACTTGTAAGTAGCACCCGGGAAGCTTTGCAGAATCTGCTCCGTAATCTGCCTGATTACCCCTGCATGTTCCTGTAACTTCACTGCCTCGAAATCGCGGATAATAAACTCTACTACAGCTTGTTCCACATGCCCGCTGATGCCCACAGGATGTACAAAACCTTGCATATTTTCAGTGCCTTCGGGCGATAGTTCTATTGGTAAGGCAGCCACAACAGCACCCGCAATTTTAATAGCGCTTTGCATTTGTCCCATGGCAAAACCAGGGTGGGTACTCACCCCGTTAATGGTCAGCACAGCTCCATCTGCCGAAAATGTCTCGTTTTCCATATTACCAGCTGTTTCACCATCAATAGTATAAGCGGCAAAGGCGCCTAACTTTTGCAGGTCAACTTTATCTACCCCGCGACCAATTTCCTCATCGGGCGTAAACAGGATCTTGATGGTACCGTGCTCAATTTCGGGGTGATTAACCAACTGGTAACAAGCATCCATTATTTCGGCTACACCGGCTTTATTATCGGCACCTAACAAGGTGGTACCGCTTGCGGTAATAATATCATTGCCTAACTGGTTCTTCAGTTCGGGGTGATTATGCGGTTTTAGTACCTGCGTAGTATCATCGGGCAATACGAGGTCTTGTCCCTGGTAGTTATAGTGAATAATAGGTTTAACACCTTCGCCGCTGCAATCGGGCGAAGTATCCATGTGCGAGCAGAAGCATATTACAGGTACTTCTTTATCCGTATTGGAGGGAATGGTGGCATACACATAGCCGTAATCGTCTAAATGTGCATCATTGATGCCTATATCTAAAAGTTCCTGTACCAGCACCCGGCCTAAGTCCTTTTGCTTCTCGGTAGAGGGTTGGGTTGGGGATTTGGGATCGCTTTGGGTATCAATGGTTACATACTTTAAAAAGCGATCGGTAACAGTATAGTTCAGCTCATTCATGGTGTGCGGTTTATCAGCTGCAAAAATGAAACTTTATTTTGGGTTGAGGATGAATGATGTACGATTTGTGGCGCCTACTTAAAACTTGCCCTCCTCGGAGGGAGTGATGCTTGCGGTGAGCAAAGGCAGGGGTGGGTCATTGCCGAGCGACAATAAATCAAACTAATAAAATAACACACCCTGCCCCTTTCAAGAAGGGAGTAGGCAATCGACCAAAGGCAATTTGATAACACAACCAAACTACTTATCTTTAACTATGCATACCGAAGAACTGCGCGATTACTGCCTGCAAAAACCGTTTACGGAGGAAGCCATGCCCTTTGGCGAAGATACGCTGGTGTTTAAAGTGGGTGGAAAGATCTTTTTGCTGACCAGTTTAGATAAAGCCAACCGGTTTAATGTAAAGTGCGACCCCGAACGAGCCATTGAACTACGTGAACAATTTAGCGAGGTGCAGCCCGGTTTCCACATGAATAAGGTTCATTGGAATACGGTATTTATGGACGGTTCATTAACCCGCAAGCAGCTCTGCGAAATGATAGACCATTCTTACGACTTAATATTGAATAGCTTACCAAAAAAGATAAAGGCTGAGTTATTGGATTAAGCGGTAAAAGGTTATTAGCCAACAAGTGCTTATCGCGCGCTTATATGGTTTTTCTTTTGTTGTTAACCGCTACAACAACATTGGCTACAACTAAGGTGGTAATTAATATAATCATGGGGTTGTTTTACGTTACTATGTACATAAAGGTTAAGGCAAACCTTGTTCCAATGCTTAAATAGGGCTAAACGAGCTAAAAACGCCATTTTTATCTCACAACTGTTAGGAGTGAGAAATGAGTTCCACAATAAGCATTTCCCCGATGGGTAAAAATGACTAAAAATATACCTTAGTGTAAGTTTAACGCTTTCTTTGACGTGTTTTGGGTGGCGGTGCGGGTTCTGGTTCTTCCAAAGGGTTTTCAAAGGCATCATAGCGGCGGGCCATTTTCGAAACCCGTTCTTCCAGGCTTTCCATCGTGATCTTTTCGCGTAGCCTGTCTACCATAATTGGAAAGGCGAACGGCGTAGGGCGCTCCACTGTTTTAATAATGATCTCCTGCTTTTGAATCCGCTGCAACGCCTCTCTCAGCCTAAACTCTTCTAATTGAAAAGCCAACGCTTCATTATAAGCCTGCCGTACCAGTAAATTGTTAGGTTCGTATTCCTGAAAAACATCGAAGAGTAAACCAGTACTGGCCTGTAAGTGCCTGTTTTTAATAGGCTGGCCCGGATAACCGGTAAACACCAATCCGCCAATATGCGCAATATCCCTGAACCGCCTGCGGGCCATTTCGTTAGCGTTAAGGCTATGCTGAATATCGTCTATCAAATCGTGAATGGTGAACAAATCTTCCTCCAATGCTTCCATGAGGGGAATAGGCTCATCAGTCAGTAATTCGAAACCATAATCGTTCATGGCTATGCTGTAGGTGGCTTTTTTAATCTTCCCCATCCGGTATGCTATCAGCGAAGCCATCCCCTCGTGTACCAGCCGGCCTTCAAACGGGTAAAAAAACAAATGATGCCCGTCGCGCGATTCAAAGGACTCAATGAGCAACTCGTTCTTTTTAGGCAGATGCGATAATTGTTCCTGCAAATTAAACAAGGAGCGAAGCGCAATTACCTCTTCATCTTTTTCTAAATGATGAGCAACCTCATCCAGCTTTTCGCGGAGTACCGACGATAATTGTGAGGAGAGTGGCATACGTCCGCCTGCCCAGCTGGGAATTAATCCTTTGGTTTTATTCGATTTACGTACAAATGCCGTCATTTCTTTCAGCTGCACAAACTCCAGGCTGCGGCCGGCAAACCAAAATGTATCGCCCGGTTTAAGGCGCGATACAAAGCCTTCTTCTATAGAGCCTAAACTCCCGCCATGCAATAGCTTTACCCGTAAGCTAACATTGCTGGTAATGGTGCCAATGCTAAACCGGTGCCGCATGGCTACCCTGCGGCTGTTTACTTTGTACAAGCCGTCTTCTACCTCTACCTTTAAAAACTCATCATATTGCGATAGGGTGGCTCCGCCGGTGGTAATAAACTCCAGCAGTTCGCCAAATTCGCTCTCCCGCAAATCGGCAAAGGCATAGGTGCTTTTTACCTCGCGGTACAGCTGATCGGCCCTGAAACCATCGGATACGGCCAGCGTAACCATATACTGAATAAGTACATCAATGGCCAGTAAAATAGGATCGCGGCTTTCAAAATTTACGTTGGCAATGGCCTGTTTTAAAGCGGCACCTTCCAATAATTCGAGTGAATGTGTAGGTATAAAGAAAGCTTTAGATACCGCACCCGGATGGTGACCACTCCGCCCGGCACGCTGCATAAAACGGGCCACTCCTTTGGGGCTACCTACTTGTATTACCGTATCAACCGGGCGAAAATCGACTCCCAAATCTAAACTGGACGTACATACCACCACTTTGAGTATACCCTGATGCAAAGCACCCTCTACCCAATTACGCAACTCATTATCCAGCGAGCCATGGTGCATGGCCATAATGCCGGCATATTCAGGATAACTATTCAAGATGGCATGGTACCATATTTCCGACTGCGCGCGGGTGTTGCAAAATATAAGCGTGGTTTTGGCGCCGGCCACTATTTCCATCACCTCGGGCAGCAGCTTTAAACCAATATGCCCGGTCCACGAGTAATTCTCCACATCCTTCGGTATAACCGACCGTATATCCAGCTTCTTTTCAATATTAGCCCGCACCATTCTTATTTTGTCCGCCGGGAAACTGCTTCCTAATAGCACCTGACCCGCCTGTTCCAGGTTGCCGATGGTTGCGCTGATACCCCATGTTTTTAGGGTTGCGGGGAGCGGGGTACGAGGTGCGGGGACTGTAGCGTCGGTTGTAGGGTGCGAGTTGCGAGGTATTGGTGGCACCGTTTCTTTCCCTGCACCTCGGACCTCTGATCCCATTCCTCGCTCCTCGCTCCCCGAACCTCGCAACTCTCTTAAACGCGACAATCCCAACTCCACCTGTACGCCACGTTTGGTGCCCAGGAGTTCGTGCCATTCGTCTATAACTACCACCTGCAGGTGTTGGAACATTTTGGGATAGTCTTTAGCGGCCAGCATAAGGTGAAGACTTTCGGGGGTGGTAAGCAGTACTTCCGGAAGCTTTTTCTTAAGTGCCTGTTTTTCGGCTGCTGAAGTGTCGCCGGTCCGGGTGCCAATGCGAAAGGGCATTTCCAGTTCGTCGCAAACCTCCTGCATGGCTTTGCGGATGTCGTTGGTAAGCGCGCGCAGCGGGGTTATCCACAGCATGAGCAGGCCGTTGTTGGTGCGGGTTTTATAAGTATCGGGGTACTGGTTAATATAGCCTACTAAAAATGGCAGGAATAAGGCAAACGTTTTACCGCTACCGGTAGGGGCGTTCAGCAAACCCGAATAGCCCTCGAGGTAAGCATCCTGCATTTCCTGTTGAAACGGAAACTGATGCCAGCCTTTTTGCTTAAACCATTTGCCTATTATTTGCTGCCCCTTGTTGTTCATGCCTCATTACTACAAAGCAACCGTAATTAAGTTGCATGCCGAACACTAACGCTACTCATTTGTATGTAGTATATGCGTTATTCTTTTTTAATATCAATAGTAGGGTTAAGTTTTGCGGCCTGTAAGCAGTCGCCTAAAGGGAGTAATCTTGCGGTAGATTCAACAACTGTTACAGTTGCCGTTAAGGATAGCGGTGCTAAGGCTGAACCCGTACCTGCTGCAAAGCTGATCATCCCCGGTAAATCTATAGGACAAACACAGATCAACGAAAATGGGGCAAAGGTGTTCAAGCTTTTAGGTAGACCCGATGCAGGTGATGCGGCGATGGGCAAATCGCTGTCTATATGGTATGCTAATCACGATACAACCAGCTATCAAACCATGATATTTTCTACCCGCCAAATGGGTACCGAAAATGAGGACAGCAAAGTAAAGCAGATCAGGATTACATCGCCCTGGTTTAGCACGGCCAAAGGTATTCACGTAAGTTCTACATTGCAACAGATCAAACAGCATTATACTGTAGAAAAGTCGGCCATGGTAACCAAGAAAGATGGGAAGTATACTATCTACAAAACAAACGACGGAATAGCCTTTGAAACAAATGCGCAGGAAAATTGCACCGCCATTGTTGTGTATGACCTAACGTTTCAACCGGGTCAAACTTACTTGCCTTTTTACGACAACATAGAGCCTGTTAAGTAAACCGGTTTATTTTATTGAAGGATGTTATTTAGCAAAGGCAGCCTTCATGCTCTTCTGCAATTCGGGCATGTGGTTTTGCATTTTTTGCTGGGCTACCATCATGCCTTTTTGTTGAAGCACAGCCAGTTTTTTGTTCATTTTTTTGCCGGCAGGTGTCAGGTAGAATTTAGTGATTTCTTTCAGTTCATCTTCGGTAAATTCTTCGGCGTAAATTTTAGCCATGTCATCGCGCAGTGATGGATAACTCATGTACTTATTCAAAAAAGGGGTCATCACCTCTTTGAATTTTACTTTTTTATCGGCTGGAATTTGTGCGCTGCCTGCCTCTATAATATTAGCGTACATGGCGCCCATTTGCGTGTTGAGGTCACTTGCGGCTAATAAATTTTGTGCTGCCTGCATTCGGTTTGCCGGAATAGCAGCCGGGGTTTGCGCTTTGGCTACAACGCCTGCCAACACAAAAAAAGCGATCATTAAAGTGGATCTGAAAAGCATAACATTAAATTTTTACCAAGATACCTCTATTGTACATAATCCACAAAATAACTAGCCAAACCAGCACATAGCTAATAGCCCAGGCCAGCGAAGCATTAACCGGACTAAGATAGTTATCAAAAAAGGCGTCATATAGGGCGCTGCTCAAGCTCACGTTATTGCCCTGATAGTCTATTTGTACCTTATTCATGGTACGGGCCAGTAAACCCGATGCCACAAACACGGTAATAGCGTTAACTCCATATACTATAAAAGGCTTGGTTAGCCTGCGATAACCCTTTACATCAATAAGCCAGTAGCAAAAGCCTAACAACAACATGGCAAGCCCGCCGGTGAACAATACAAAGGTGCTTGTCCATAAAGATTTATTGATAGGGAAAAGCGGATTGAGTAACCAACCTGCAACCACTAACACCAAACCAGCCCCAAGCATCCTGTATACTTTAACCATTTCGGTCTTATTTTTTTGCCTGAGCCAGGTGCCCGTTAATATGCCTAACAGCGCAGTGCCTACAGCGGGCAAGGTTCCTAAAAGGCCTTCAGGATCCCAGGTGAGGGATTGTTTCCACAGATGGTTGGTGCCAATCAGTGTCCTGTCCAGCCAGGCACCCAGGTTAGTTTCGGGCCCGAGGTTAGCCGGACCATGGCCTGGCACAGGTACCAGGGTAAGCAAGAGGTAATAAGCAATCAAAAACAAAACCACTAAACCTATTTGGGTTTTATACCCTGTTTTTATAAAGATAAAAGCGCTGATAAGGTAAGCCAAAGCAATGCGCTGCAACACGCCCGGAATACGCACGGTACTAAAATCCCAGTACCAGTAAAGCGACATGAACACACCCAAGCCAAAAATGATAGCCGCCCGCTTCACTATCTTTAACAGTAACGCGCCGTGTTGCGTAGCGTCCTGTTTCTTAGTATCCAATGCATAAACTATGGAAACCCCGACAATGAACAAGAAGAATGGAAATACCAGATCGGCCACCGTACAACCATTCCAGGCGGCATGTTCTAAGGGGGGATAAATGTGGCCCCAGTCGCCGGGATTGTTAACCAGGGTCATTACCATTACGGTTAATCCTCTAAATACATCGAGCGAGTGCAAGCGTGGTTTGTTTAATGATAGGTTTGCGGCTTGAATCATGATGCCCTTAATATAAGCACATATCTTAATTGCGGCAAACAAACTTTACTCTTATTGCCGATGATGTAATTTGAGCCTTTTAATGGCCACAGGCTTAATGCAGAATGTTAACCCTTAATGCTTTTAAACCAGATATACTTTGCAGATCCTCCACATCCAGCTTCTCTATTTGGGTGCCTAATATGTTTTTTGCCTGGAGCTGTTTAATGTAGCCGAGATACTCTTTCTTTTCGGCTTCGCTGGCGTATACAATGGTTATTTTGCCGGGCTGGGTAATGCGCTCTTTGGTGTTTTTAATAAAAGCTTTATCTATCCGTTTTTTTACAATTTCGAACCGGGCATTATAGGTGCCATCAACATCAAAACGTTTTTCATCCATTCGGAAACGGATTGACATGGTAGTGCTGGAAGCCAGGATCAAAGTGGTAACATCAAGCGGATAAGGCAGCGATGGTTTCATGGCATGGTGCTCGCGTTCCATTTCGCAGAGGGTTTGTAACTGCCACAGGCGCAGAGAATAAAAATGGGTAAATAAAAATACATGGTTAGGCACTATGGATGCACCTATGTATAAGTTATGCTCAACGCCATCACTCTTAAACCGCTCATAATAATGCGGAAACATTTGCTGAGCGGCCACCTGCCGCTCATCCAACATGGATGACATTTTTAAATTGATGGTTGACACCGTGGTATCGTACTTGCGCCTGTATTTAAAGAACCTGCCGGTAAGCTTGTCTAACTGCTCAAAATAAGCCGTAATAGAATCGCCATAAATTTCTGACCCTAAAAAATTACGTAGCAGCGGATGAATGCTGGTATCTACAAAGGTTTGAATATACTGCTCCGTATCGGTTCGTACCAATAGGGAAACATCGCCGGTGGAGGCATTATAATCCAGCAATTTCTGCAAGTACTCGGTAGCCAACCCGTCCAGCTCCTGTAATTGCGATACAATGCCAATGAGGGCGGTTAACTGATTGTTTAGATCGCGTTGTATGCTTAGGTTGCGGCTATCCGACGAACCTTTAATATCTATTTGCCCGTACAGTGGATACACATCTTCAAATACGATCTCTTTAAGTTCATATTCTTTGTTTTGAGCGCGCCGTTCAATGTACTTGCGGGCCTCTTTCACAAATTTCCACTGCACGCTGGGGTGCAGGGTGGTGTACTCGTTTTGAATAATAGCCTGTATTTGGTTTTGCGTAGAGGTAATTTGCCTGTCTATCGTATTCACTAAAAACGGCATCACGGTTTCCAGCTTGTGGGCGTTTACGCTGTTAAGTTCGCCGGGGCGCGATGAGGCCAGTTCCAGTACACCTAAAAGCTGATCATCTTTAACTACCGGAGCCAATATAAAGCTATGGATGTTCTGCTTTAAAAACTGGTGTGCCAGCTCACTTTCAGGGTGTTCGAGGAAAAATTGCTTAGTATCTGAAATAGCGAAAAAGTTGCTTTTTCCCATAATGGCATGATAAGACTTGGGCCCTAAAATGTCGGTACAAATAGCTTCAGCACTGTTGTTGAGCATGTAGCTCTTGATTTTGCGGAGCGGGGCAATGCTGTTGAACTTATTCTCTTCGGCATCAAAAGCGGTAAAGCCAATATGCAGATCGGGGATGCGGTAGATGGAGCGGAAGATGGATTCGAAATCATCCTCCACGTTAACATCGTGCATGCCGGTTATTAAGGTGCCTTTAAGGGCCGATACCGCGTTTTCTACCGTGGCATCGAACATGTTTAATATGGCAAAACCTTTAAGCTGGTAACTACCGGGAGGAAAAACGCTTTTCCACAGGTTAATATCGTCGTAATTGTTAATAAGCTGATAGATATCCTCCTTGGTTAAATTCGGATGTTCCCTGGTAGGGAAGATGTCCAGAAAATCGGCATTATACAAAATGCGATAATGGCGCATAACCCCCTCAGCCGAAGGGATATCATAAAACATGGGCTTGCCAAAATCCAGCTGAGTATTATAAAATTCGTTAAGAATAAGGCAACAACATAGTACATAAAACTGGTGGGCATCAAAGTCGCGGATGTTCATATCAAACCCCGGACCGGCGGCATCCAGGATGCTTTTGAGCCTATCGGTATGGTTAATAACGATGTTATAAAATGGTATGGTTACTGCCTTAATTTCGTTATGAGACAGTGCAGCAGGAAACAGATCGGCCAGTAAGTTTTGAATAACAGGCAGGTTTTCATCTATTTGCGATTGATGGCTCAATCCTGCTCGCAGCTCGGGGTAGGGTGCTACTCCCTTTAAAAGAGCTTGCGCACGTTCGGCAGCATAGCCTGTTCCTTCCAGCGCCACTTTTTCCAGGTGCTCTATCAGCACATGAAACGAAATATGGATTTCAAAGGGACTTTCGAAATATTGCTGAAGGCTCATGGATGTGCTAAAAGATGCTGTAAAATTACTTAAAATAAAGGGATGGCGTAACGCTTTAAAGGCATTTTAGGGGCGTTTAAAAAGGTTATAAAAGTTCAATAAATTACATATTCTTTCAAAAAGTTGCAAAAATCTTCAAAAAGTTACAACCGGAAATTTAAAGATACATAAGGGTACCAACCTTCTTTAGAGTGACCTGCCAGTACCTGCACAATGGCTAAACTGGCCGGTGCAAAATATAAACCGCCGCCGGTACCGGTATGCCATTGGGTAGAGTGCTCGCCTTTAACCCAAACGCGACCGGCATCGTAAAAACCGCTCAAGCCTAACTGACCGGGAAGTATGTAACTGGCAATATCAAACAGTTTAACCCGGCCCTGCAGGTTATTGTATACCATATGCTCACCGGCAAAACGGTTTTGCAGGTAACCGAGCAAATTGCCTTGTCCGCCTAAGAACATCGATTGGTAAAAAGCCGGTTTGCCAATGCTTACGCCGCCGCCTATGCGGTCGGTTAATACGATGGTTCCTTTGCTGTTCAGCTTTTGATAATAGGTAAACTCAGGCTTTACTTGGATGTAAGATTTGCTATAATTATTTAAGCCGGTATAGCCTTGTACTAATATGTTAAGGTAGTAACCCTTGCTGGGCACAATGTTGTTATTTCGCTGGTTGCTGTTAAAGTTAATGGCTAAACCCAGGTGCGCCTTGTCTTTATCTACCGTTAAACTATCGTACGATTTAATGAGCGGGCTTTGGTTAATAAAGCGGCCAATATTATCACTGCGGTCCATGCGATAATACTGAAACGACGGACCCACGCTAACAGTGCTGTTATTACCAGTATGCCAGCGCAGGGCCGGGTCAAACTGGTAGGTGTTATAACGAGTACGGTAAAACCTGCGGTAACCCGGAAACTTGTTTAAAACAGTTTCGTTACCGCGACCAAAGTAGTTGAGGGTATTATCGGGTGCTTGTATAAAAGCGTTGAGCAGCAAATCGGCCTTGCCTATCGTTTGAATCCACTCGCCGTTGTAGCGGATACGGAATGCCGAGGTGGCGAAGGAATGCGTAATTAACAGTTGTTGTACGCTGGCATAAGGCAGCTTACGGAAACCTTCGAACCTGGTGTATTTGAAACCGGCACCCAGTAAAAAGCCATCATCGGCATTAAGTGCGGCGGTAACCAGGGGCATCCATACGTTGTATGGATTGTTAGGTATAAAGGTGGTATTCAGCGTATCGTTACTCAGGTGTTTACGCAAACGGCTTGCATCGCCTGCCAAAGTCAAACTGTCTGCTCTGCTATAGAGATTTACTTTACTGGCCGATTGCTGTATCTCGTAAGTTTTTTGTCCGCTGCCACCAATCAACCGCAGTTTAATGGGCGATAATGGGGTATTGATTACAACATTATCGGCACCGCCTTGTACATATAGCCTAAGCTCTTTGGTAATGGCGGGCGTGTAGGTCATATCCATTATACTTTCACCAACCTGCCCGGTTTCATTCAATTTACTGATCTGTACGCGCAGGCCTTTATCGGCACCATCGGTAATGGTTACCTGTTCGTTTTTGTTGGTGGTACGAATATCGACCGTTTTGTAAGCAAAACGGTAATACTCATCCATGGCAGCGGGTATGGCGTTGCGGCGTTTTTTTAGTTTGTCGAGCAGTACATCATGGTGTATGGCATAAACCTCGGGAGGCAGGCGTTTAAGTCCGGCTTCCAGTACCTGGTCGGTTTCGGCCTTTACAAACTCGTTGGCAAGGCGCATCCATTCGGTATGGGTTAGCTGCGCATTGGGAAAGGAGTTCATAAACCGGGTTTTAAAAATGGCGTACTTCACGCTGTTAATTTCTGCATCGAAGCTTTGCAGAGTAGGTGCCACGTAAGAGAGAGCCGATAATTTAGGCAGCACACCATCGTTTACGTGAAACACCTGATCGCGGTCGCGGGGAATACCCACGTAATTTTTGCCGTCGCCTTTTTGATTATCTATCCAACGCCATTGATCCTCGTGGCGGTCCCAATCGCCCACTAATAGGTCCAGCATACGGGCCTTTAAAAATTGCCTGCCATCAAAACCACTGTTATTGTCGTTTTGCAGATCGCGCAGCATTTTCAGCGTATTGTCTGATTTACCTGCCGGTTCGCGCTCTTCCATCAAAACCACCATGCCGGCAAACACTTTACTGTATTCGCCCAAAGCCGCATCGGGGGCCATAACTCCTATAACCGGACTGGCTTGTGTTACACCGGCGGCATTGGCCAGCGGTGGCATAATTAAGGATGAAAACGGGTGCTGGCTGCTCATGGCATCGTCTATCCAGTCTACCGCGAAGGTGCCCTGCAAATTAGGTGGAAGCAGTTTTTCGGGCATCTTCTCCACACTGCGAATTACGTATTCTTTACCTTGCTTATTAGCCAGCCTTAACGATTTCGATTGCATACCGCCACCTTCACGCAGGGGTTTCAAGCCGCCAAATACTTCTGATATTTTAATGACCGGTAGTTTAACCGGCGTGCCCCACTCCTTACGGTAACCTTCGCCAAACAGCCAGCGGTGAAAGCCGCTTACACTATCATAAACGGGATGCACCTTTACGGTGAGGCTATCTTTAAAAGCAGGAGCAGGCGTGTTTTTATTGTTTTTTGGCTGTGCATACCCAAAGGTAGCGGTACCCAGCAATAAGGTGATTAAGGTAAAACTTTTGATCATGATGGAATAGGTTGAAGCAGCTTATGCTTAGTGTTTAACGTTTAACAACGCCGCAATAAAAAATGCAATTACCGAGGCAATAAGCCCGAACATGAAAATATTATAGGCCAGGCGCAGCAGGCGGTACTTTTTGCCTAATACCACGCCTTGTGCGTAACCATCCATAATTAAATTGCCGTAAAGCTTATCGCGGTCTTCCATGGTTTTAAGCATGGCGGCCTTATAATCGGGCAGGTTCATTTTGTAGAAGTTGCCAAAAAATAACAGGTTCACTTTATTTTCATCTACATCTTGCGGAGCAAATGTACCGGGCGGAATATTAGGCCGGGTAGATAATATAGCAAACACCATAGCCACCAGGCTTATGGTAATCAGCATAATGGTAGGCAGGGTAAGGTAAGGCTGGTCTTCTAACCGGCGTACCAGCAAACTGATTACCGCCGAAAGAATAATAGCATTTACGGTGATCATGATGTTGGCCTTGTTATCGGCCATATCGCTCAGCCGCTGATGGTTGCTGCTACTTACCCTGAACATGGTTTCAATACCTTTATCGGGCTGGTCTTTTTTTTCCTTAGCGGCCTTGTCTTTTTTTTTATCTGCTGATGCCATGTATTGTTGCGTTAATGAGCTGTATTTACAAGCTCTTGAAGAATTGCCGCCAGTAATGATGATAAAGAATCCGTACCAATGCCTGTATTGTAAAGCGTGGCCATATCGTCTGTTCAAAAATAAACAATTGCCGTTTGCGGTAACAGTGTCAATTTGATTATTCTCCCGATTTAAAGATATATAATGTTTATTTAGTATTGGTAACAAAGTACCGTGTACAAAAAAGCTGTCACCTTCAAAAAGTGACAGCTAGATTTTCATAATAAATTATATCAATTAAGCCTCAATAAAAGCCAGCAGATCTTTGTTAATGGTTGCAGCTTCGGTAGTTGGCATACCATGTGGAAAGCCTGGATAAGTTATCAGCGTACCGTTTTTAACCAGTTGTGCAGCTTTTACACCAGTAATAGTATAAGGTACTATCTGGTCGTCTTCGCCGTGTAATACCAGTACAGGTACGTCTACACTTTTCAAATCTTCGGTAAAATCGGTTTCCGAAAAAGCTTTAATACAATCATAATGAGCTTTAATGCCGCCCATCATTCCCTGGCGCCACCAATTATCTTTAACCCCTTGCGATACTTTTGCGCCTTCGCGGTTGTAACCGTAAAAAGGTAACGTAAAGTCTTGGAAATATTGGGTGCGCTGAGTAGCAGTATTTAGGCGAATCTCATCGAATATGGCCATTGGCACACCATCGGGGTTGTTTTCGTTTTGCACCATAATTGGCGTAACCGCACTAATTAACACAGCCTTGGCAACACGGTTTTTTCCGTATTTGGCTACGTAACGAATTACTTCGCCACCGCCTGTAGAGTGACCTACATGTATTGCATCTTTAAGGTCTAAGAACTCGGTGAGTTCGGCCACGTCTGCTGCGTAGGTGTCCATGTCGTGTCCTTTATCGGTTTGGGTTGAGCGGCCATGGCCTCTGCGGTCATGTGCTATTACGCGATAACCTTTTTCCAGAAAAAACATCATTTGACCATCCCAATCATCGCCCGATAAAGGCCATCCGTGATGGAAAACAATAGGTTGTCCGGTTCCCCAGTCTTTGTAATAAATTTCGGTTCCGTCTTTTACTGTGAATGTGCTCATGATAATTGCTTTAGTTTGTTTGTTGATACAAATTTGAGGTATTTAAACCCTCCCGCAAATAATGTAGATTAAGAAATGCGCTTATTATAGTTAATTTTTGGTTTCGGGTGCGTTAAGGAATAAATAAAGCAATTTGATCTTTTGATTTTCAATAACAGCTACGTCCATTCCGGTAGCTACAGGTACTTCACCCGGAACACCAAGCCTCCATGCAATGTGCTGAGCCTCGTGGTTTATATTTGATGGAGCGGTAAGCTCAAATTGAAACTCCAATGGCCATTGCTCTTGTAATTTGGCAATTGTTTCATTGATAGCCTCATAGCCCCTAATGGCTTCGCTTTCGTTAGTTTCATAGAAGGCAATGTTTGATGCATATACATCTTTCATAGCAGTTAACCTGGAAGCAGAATCTCTGTTGTTCCAAATTACTAATAAACTGTCTTCTAATAGCTTTGCCCGGTTTTCCATATGTTGTTTTGATTTGTTTCAAATGTAGCGGTATGTAAGCAGGGCTGTATTGAGTTAAATCAAAAAAACGGGTTGACTTTTATCAATTATGTTAAAAGCATAGCAAATGCTGGTTTGCTAAACATCAATGGTTCTGGTGAATGATAATTTACCAGGTACCAACTGTGTATAATGAAGAATGCGGATATTTGCTTCAAACATATCGGTGCTATTTTAGAGTCCGGATGAAACCATTATGGAAAACATAGCTCTGTTAAACGCCATTATTGAAAACGCTATCGACGGTATTATTACTATTGACGATCGTGGAAAGGTGGAGAGTATTAATCCATCGGCCTGTAAACTGTTTGGTTATGAGCAAAATGAGGTGATTGGTAACAACATAGCTATGCTAATGCCAACGCCCGACAGGCAGCAGCACGATGAATACATTAACCGTTATCAGCGCACCGGGCATGCCCACATTATTGGTATAGGCCGCGAGGTGCAGGGCCTACGCAAGGATGGTTCCAGGTTTCCGTTTCGTTTAGGCGTTAGCGAGGTAAAATACTCGGGCCGAAAAATATATACAGGTTTTATACATGATCTTAGCCGCGAAAAGGAAGCCGAAGACCGCCTGAAAGAATATGCGGGCCATTTAGAAGAGCAGGTAGAAGAGCGCACCCAATCGTTAAAAGAGAGTTTGAAGCAGTTACAAATTGCCAAAGAAGAAGTAAGCCTGTCGCTGGAAAAGGAAAAAGAGCTGAACCAGTTAAAAAGCCGCTTTGTTTCCATGGCATCGCACGAGTTTAGGACGCCGCTCAGCTCCATACAGCTATCGGCTGTACTGATTGATAAATATGCCCAGCAGTTCGAAAACCCCAACATTACTAAACACGTAGGCAAAATAAAAAATGCTGTAGGTAACTTGACCGGTATTTTAAACGATTTCCTTTCGCTTGAAAGGCTGGAAGCCGGCAAAATAGAACCGGTGTTCACCAGCTTTGATTTGGTAACGTTTGCTGAAGAGATCACTGAAGAAATGCAGCTGATAGCTAAGCAAAACCAACAAATTATTTACCAGCATACGAGTATGGAAACCATGGTTAAGCTGGATCAAAACCTGTTGAAAAACTGTATTATTAATTTGATTGGCAATGCCATTAAATACTCGGGCGAAGACACCTTTATTGAATTTAAAACAGAGATTGATAGCGGGCAGCTCATTATGGTAATTAAGGATAACGGCATTGGCATCCCCGATAATGATCAGAAGCACCTGTTCGAAGCATTTTTTAGGGCACACAATACAGGCAATATACCCGGCACTGGCTTGGGTTTAAACATTGTAACCCGTTATACCAATTTAATGAATGGTCATATCCAATTTAAAAGTAAGGTTAATGAAGGCACATCTTTCACGTTAACATTCCCTTTATCTGCATGAAAATTAAGATCCTCATTATAGAAGATAATAACGATATCCGCGAAAGCACAGCCGAAATACTGGAGCTCACTGGCTACGAGGTGTTACAGGCTAGTCATGGTAAAAACGGTGTAGAACTGGCCCAGCTGCATAAACCCGATTTAATTTTATGCGATATTATGATGCCCGAACTGGATGGTTATGGCGTGTTGTATATGCTGAGTAAGAACACGGATACGGCTACCATTCCGTTTATATTTTTAACCGCTAAAGCCGAGCGGGTTGATTTCAGGAAAGGGATGGAAATGGGCGCCGATGATTACCTCACCAAGCCTTACGACGATATAGAGCTACTGAATGCCATAGAAAGCCGCCTGCAAAAAAAGGAAAAGCAACAGGCCTATTTTAGTCAGCAATTGCAAAATATGGATAGCATTGCAGCAGCACCGGGCAGTGGTGCCGCCGAACTTAAAGCCTTAATAGCCGAACGCAAAATAAGACCGCTCAAAAAGAAACAAGTATTGTATTACGATGGCGATCAGCCGCAGGGGATCTACCTGGTTTTGAGCGGCAGTATAAAAACACTCAAACTGGCCGAAGACGGCCGGGAGCTAATGACCGGCCTATATAAACCCGAAGATTACCTTGGTGTAACCGCTTTGCTGTTAGAGGAACCTTTTAACGAAACCGCCGAAGCCATAGAAGACTCATCGGTTTGTTTATTGCCGAGGGAGGCTGTGTTAGCCTTGCTTAACCGTTATCCTGTTATTGGCAACCAGTTCATCAGGCTGTTATCGCACAACATTCGCGAAAAGGAAGAACAACTGCTGGAGCTGGCTTATCATTCGGTGCGCAAGCGCATGGCACAGGTGTTGGTTCGCCTGAATGTGCAGTCGGCAGGGGCATTACAATTTAAGATCTCCCGTGAGGAACTGGCTTCTATGGCCGGTGTAGCCACTGAAACGGTGAGCCGTACCCTCACCGACTTTAAAGTAGAAGGCTTAATAGAAAAAAAAGGCAGCCAGCTATCCATTTTGGACCTGAACCGCCTTACTAAAATGAAGAACTAAGCTATAGCTTTCTTTACTCAATTACACATGCTGCAAACCAACGTTTAAAGCTTCGAGCTGTTGTTCCGAGAGCATAAGATCTTGCTGCATTTGGTTGATGTACTCCCTGGTTTGGCCGCTAAGCTGGGGAAGCAACGTTTTATAATAGTTAATACCGTCCTGCAGCTGGTTCTTAAACTTAAGCAGGTACTTTTCTTTTTTATCACTCCAGCCTTTCAGGTGTGTGCTGATGTCTTTGCGCAGGTAATCAATATATAAGTTTAACTCATTGATGAACAGGTTAGGGCGTTCTACACTTTGCAGCAGGTTGAGCTGACCATATATGTGCTTTACCATTTCATCTAAACGGTAAACGCCGTTAAAATAAGCCAGGTTGGGGCCGGGGCATACGGCTACCGCTTTGCTTTCCCGCGGTTTCAGCATATCATTTTTAATATATGCTGATGCACACAACCCTTCGCACAGGCAAATCTTTTCGGTAACGGCTTCAAATTGTGCCTGGTATTCGTCGGCAGGTAATGCTAACGATTGCAATTGCGCAATTTTTAAATGTTGATACTGCCTCGATGCGGTGCAAATAGGTTTTGCCGTAAATTCGGTATTGGTTGACAAGTACTTTTTAACACACGGGCTGCCGGGTACACCGTTTTCAATACGCTGTAAACGCTGCTGCTCCATGGTGCTATTTTTGAAGTTGTTAAATAACACCCCTAATGGCGATGAATTGCTGATATAATAATCCTCTTTTTTGGCGGCAACCAACTGCTGCAAGGTGGCCTCATCTACGTTGGTAGCTTCGGGCACCAGCAAAAACGGACTGCCCCAGCCGGTAGCATCTAACTGGTAATGTTTCAACAAAAAATTATCTTCATAGGCGGTGCCAATGCCGCCTTGAACGCTAATGCGCTGCGCGGGTATACTGATGGTAGCAAACTCTTTATCAGTTAAGGCCGCAAAATACATGCGTTGCAGTTCGTCCTGCATTTGGCGGCGTTTTTGTTTAAACTCTTCCAGTATAGGACCCAGTAGTAAGCCATCGGTAGCAAAGGCATGACCACCGCAGTTTAAGCCGGATTCTATCCTGAACTCGGATACCCACAAACCTTTTTTGGCCAAAAACTTAGCCTGTATAAGCGCCGAACGGAAATCGCTCACTTTTAAAATGATCTTCTTATTAACTCTTCCATTGTCATCGGGTAAAAAGTCGGGGAACTTTTCGAGGTAGCTATACAGGCGGGGGTTCATTCCGGCCGATAAGATCACCGATGAATGCAGCGTACTTTCGGCAAAGCCTTTGAGCGCGGCCAGGGCATCGGTGTTTTCATCGCCTGCCGGTTCGCCGTTTGCAGTAAAGTTCATCTTATCCACCTTAGCCATAATGTTCACATCTATAGCGCCGGGCGTCATTTTAGCACGCAAACGGTTTTGGAAGATCTGCTTGCTTACACTTTCCGGGTAATCCATCATTAGTTCATAGCCTTGTTTCAGGGTAGAATTAACAGGCAGCAGATCGAAATACTTATCTAAATCGGTACCTTGGTTAAACTCCATTTGCCTTAATTGAACAAACTGGCTGTTCACCAGCTTATGCAGTAAATTTAAATAGGCTGTAATGCGCCGCGGGCGGTAATCAGGTTCAGCTTTGCTGATGGGTATAAAAGTTTCGTTCTGTTGCAGGCAATGGTACTGGCGCATACGCTCCAGCAGTTCGTCGTCAACAATAGAAACTGTAGACGAAATGCCATAACGGGCTACTTTCAAAGGTGTATCAACAGAATAGGCTAAACCCAGTACAGGTATATGAAAGGTGTGGCTCATGGAAAGAAAAGATCAAATATTTAAGCATCAAAAGGCGGCAGATGGCCGCTATGTAATTTTGGCTTATGCCTACAGCATATATATTAAAGCCATTAATACGTGCAGCAATAGGCTACCGCCAAAGAAAAACAGTGTAGCCCTTATACCTGCACCACCCATGTTGGCAATGAGGTTGGTAAAAAAGCAAACCATGGTAACGGCTAATACACCCACCGGGGCATCAAAGTAATAAGATAGTACCGCAGGCAAAGGTAAAAGGAACACCCCGTGAACCATTAGCACCATAAAAAACCAAAGCGTGTGGTTCTGTTTTTGGCTATCAGCAAAAGTGTTGAAGCGGGTTAATAAGCCGGGACTGTAATTGCTGTTGGTTGGAACAGTGTTGATCCAGGTTGCGGGAGCTATAGTTTTTAAGGTTGCCATGACGTTTGTGTTTTATTTATACCACAAAGATGGTCTCCTGGCTTAACCCCTGCCATGACCGTCATCAAGGCAAAAAGTGATTGTGCGCACTTTTTCGAAAATATGCGGTTTTTAGCGGGTGAGCAGTCTTAACTAATTTTAAAATGCAGGAGAAGCTAGATTGAGAATGGTAATAATTTGCTTGTTAATCAGCAGTTTACATACAAGTATTATATTCCGGCTTTTATAATAATTCCCTTTTTTTAAATGCTTATTGTAATAGTAGCGCTGGTTTCGTTAAGCCTGATGGTCGTATTTTTTAATGCTGTTATCCCCGAAAAGATGCCCTCGGTTTTTTGGGGTAAAATAGAATTGTTTTGGGTGATGATCTCATTTTCGGGCGTGTTGTACGGCACCATTGAAGTGTTGAACGTGGACAAGAGAATAGAATATGAGGAATTGCACAATGCTGCCAAAATAAATTTTGCCGAGGTGCAGATATTACTGGGGGAGCACGTTCCCATGCTCGATCTCAGGCACCCCTCGGCCGGGCAAAGAACAGGCCTGGAGTGGTTTCATACCATGGTTAACTTAATGGACGATGGTTATGATTCGAGAAAGTGGGAAGATTTTGTAAACTACACCGAAGGCTTTGTATTTAAAGCAAAGGGATTTCCGGTTAATAAGCAAATACAGGCGTTAAAATACAACTGGCCCAAAGACCCGGGCATTAACAGTGACGATATTGAGTTTAAACGCGATATAAAGCTAATTGCCGACAAACTGGAAATTATAGAGCAGGAAAAGGAGCGTTTACTTAAACGAGCCCCGAGCGATAAACCGGTTACCTGGCCGCGTTACCTTATTGCCTTTGTATTTTTAATTGGTTTATCATTAAAAATATTAAAGATCAGGCATGAATCCTACAGGTAGGTACTGGCTGCGGGGGTATATAAGCGATAGCTTTGTATCCCAACATTTTCACACTTAATGATAAAAATCAAATGCCCGGTTCGCTTGAACCGGGTATTATAAATAGCAATTCAGTTTGTGCAAATTATTGGCCTTAATTTTAATGGTTAGCTACAATTGCTTTCAGGCTTAATTCTTTACCGGCAATGTCTTCCCAGCGGTAGTAATGGAATGTTTTATCATCACTCATTACCACAAAAAGACCATATTTAAAGGTGCTGTTCAATGGCTGGGTAACCACGTCCGAGCCATCGCTTTGGCGGGCGGCTACCGGTACTATTTTAAGCAAACGGTGCTCAAATGGATTACCTTTAGTGCCTTCGCGACTGAAAACCTGGAACCGGTTAGCGCCCTGGTCCGATACCAAGATATAGCCGGTAGTATCAGTAAGTTTATAAATGGAGATACCTTCATGGTCCACTTTAAAGCCTGTTGTGCCGAAGATAGCCAATTGCTTATTTCCTTTAGCCGGATCGGCATAATACTGGCGTACGCCGGTTTGTTCATCGGAGTAATAGATGTACCCCAACTCATTGTCAACCGCTATCGATTCAATTTCTTTTTTACCGCTGTACTCGCCAAACTTGCGCACCAGGGTTGCCTTTACATGCCCGGTGCCGTCATCACCCAACAGGTATTGCCATAAGTAGCCACCATTTAAAGGGCCATTTTTGCGGCCTGCTATGGCATATACTTTTCCATCCTTAGCGGTATACATGGCTATGCCCATCAAATCGCGATACTCGTTACCTGTTTCGCCAACAAATACATCAATGCCACCGTTATCCACAGGTTTCATATCGGGCAGCGAAAACATGCGCAGCTTGTGGGTCATGCGTTCGGTAGTAACGGCTATGTCTGTTGGTTTGCCGTTGAGTGTTAATCCGTAAGCAATATCAACATTATTAGGCCTTTTTAAGCCTTTAACCACTTTGTTTTGAACGATTTTTCCATCAAGGTCGAATACGTATAGCGCCCCGGTCTCATTTTTATCGGTACCTATTACCAGGCTTTGCGCCGGGTTGGCGGGGTTTACCCATATGGCAGGATCGTCCGAATCGAACAACACCGGCTGGGTTACTACAGCAGGTCTAACATCGGGCGAAGCTGCACCTAGGGAGTCGGCTTTAGCCTGCTCGGCAGGAGAACTTTGCTTGCAGGAAGCCACTGACAATGCAATGGCGGCTACAGTGAAAAGTAAGTTTACTTTATTCATTAAATGATTTAAAAAAGTCTGCGGATATGCTGGTATGCACATCCGCAGAAGTATAATGTGGAGCTTATAATTTGGCACCAAATGCACCTACGTAAGCCGATGGAGCAGGAGAGGTGTAAGTAATACCATTAGCCGTAATACCTGCTGCGTGGTGGCGGGTGAAATTGGTTTTGCCTTTGGTTAAGGCGGGTGAACCGGCTTGTAAATGGAAATCCCAACCGGTGTTAAATACGGCATTGCTCGTTGCCGTGTTTAAAGGATAATTAACAAACTTAGGATCGTTGGCTCCTACAGTAGTGCTGATTACATCGTTTACACCGGCAATAATTTCGGAAGTAGGCTGAAATTGCGTTACCGTAGTTTGATCGAATCCATAATACCAGTTGTTACTGAATATAGAGCGAGCATCCTCCGGCTTTTTAGGGTCCCTCTTGATACCAAAACGCGTGTTGGCAAACAGGTTGTTATACAACTCGGCACGTACGGTAGCTTCAACCCAAACCGAACCACCTTTAGCACTTGGCCTGCGCCAGCCGGTGTTAACCATGGTGTTGTTGTAAGCTATAATATAAGCCTGAGGTGTGCGGTCGCCAGCGTTAGAAAGTTTTAAGGCGTTAGTGTTAGTGCTGTAAACCAGGTTGTAAGCAATATCGGCCAAACAGCCCGATTTAAAGTTCATGGCCTCGCCGCCGCTCACACCGGTGGTGTAAAATACGTTATTGGCAAATATGATCTTACCACCTTCAATGTAGGTGCAATCTTCCTGGAAATTACGGATTACACTGTTTTGAACAATGAGTTTACCGTTAACGTTAGAGAACCATAGCGCAGGCAGGTTTTCACCGGCCACCGCTTTATATAATCCTTGCTTTACCGAGGTTGAAGCATCGGATGTGGTAGAACCACCATATTCGATGATGGTATGGTCGAGCACCAGTTCGGCACAACTTGGAGCAGCTAATATACCTCCCCATAGCTTGCCAAATTTTTGGGCATCGGTTTTATAAAACTCGTTCACGGTAAAGCGCACCGGGTTTTGCTCGGTTCCCAAAGAATATAAGTTACCCTTTACAATAAATTCAGGCTTGGCTATGGTGTCCATTAATATAGTTACACCTTCTTCAATGGTAAGTGATTTACCCGCCGGAATAATTACATCTCCTTTTATTATCTGCGTGCTGCCTTTAGCCCACACGCCCGATACCTCACCAATGGCCGAACCATCGGCAGGGGTGGTATCTACATCAATATTAGCCTTTTCACAGCCTGTAAAAACTACGGCTAACAGTGCTAATGCTGCAAATGCTTGTTTGAAATTCATCATATGCTTGGTTAATGATTTTGATTATAATTTATAACGTAAACCTAAAAGGTAACTCTGTTTATAATTTTCGTTGCGAATAAGGGTCTGGCCGTTTGATACCACATTTTCGTAAATCTTATCGTTTTGTGGATTAGTTCCTTTAATGAACAGTTTTAACGGGGTATTTAACAAGTTGCCGGCTTTAACAAATACACTTAAACCATGCTTGAATTTCTTTTCGGCCGAGGCATCCATTTGTATGAAGGCTTTTTGCCACAGATCGTTATTCAGGAACTGCGATACGGTATTAATACGCTCGCCGGTGTAAGCTGCAGCCAGTTGCGCGTCCCAGCCTCTTTTGGTGTCTTTATATAATAAGGATACATTGGCTACATGCTCCGACTGACCAAAAAGCGGACGGGTTTGGTCAACCAGAAATGGCTCGAGTTGATTAGTGGTACTATTGATTCTCCTTGATGTTTTAGGCGTAGTAATACGCGAATGGGTGTACGTGTAGTTGGCCTTTACACCAACCTTGTTAAAAAACTTAATGTAATCTAACTCTGCACCAAAGTTATTGGCAGTACCAAAGTTGCCCGGGGTATAATAAGTGTCTTGTCCGCGGGTAGCATCGGGCTGAAAGGTATATTCAATAGGGTCTTTAATATGTTTGTAAAACACACCGGCTAAAAACTGTTCAGATGCATTGGGGAAAAGCTCATAACGCAGATCGAAGTTATCGGCAATGGCACGTTTTAAATCGGGGTTGCCGCGTTCCTGGTAATCTTCGTTAACCACTTTGCTCGGCACTATTTCATAAAAACCCGGACGGTTAAGTGCTCTGAAGTAAGAGGCATGTAACTGGTTTTTTTCGCTTAGCTGATATTTTAAGGTTAAACTTGGCAATACATCGGTATAAACCTGGTTGCCTTTAGGCCTTGGCTCACCTGCCGGAAACAGCAGGTTATAACCTTGATTGGTATGCTCTACACGGGCACCACCAACTACTTGTAAACCTTTAACAGCAAACTTAAACATACCATAACCGGCGCTTATTTTTTCGGAAGCATCATAGGTTAATGAGTTGTTTACGCCACCACCAGGGTTATTTACAATAAGAGACAGGTCGGTGTAATTTTGAAAATCAACACCAAAGCGTGGGGCACTGCCATTAGCATTTGGTATAGCGCTAAAGTTATAGTTGTTGAAAAAGCCGCTTCTTTGCTTATCGCGGTATAAACCACCTACGGTAAAGTCCACATTGCTGGCTTTGTAAGTTAAATCCAAATAACCGGCCTTGTCTTCATCGGTATTGCGTTCCCAACGGCGGGTAATTGGCGAGGTGTTTACCAATGTGTTTCGGTATTCAATAGCGCCTGTGCGTGTACCATCTAAGCTGATGGTAGTGTTATCGGGCACATCGTTTTTAGCCGAGGAGTAAACGCCCGACCAATGAATAATAAACTTGTCGTTAAACAAGCGGTGATCGCCTTGAAGGGTACTGTTGTAAATTTGCTGTTCGGTTAAACGGCTGCGGGTAGAAAATACCGGTTGCCCGTTTTGCCCGGCCGAGTTAATGTAAGTTCCATCGAAAGCGGTAGTAATGGCATTGCGCACCTGTATGTTATCTAACCTTAAATAAACATTATACAGGCTAATTTTATTACGGTCGTTAAACATATAATCGGCCTTAGCATTTATGCCGTAGCGTTTTTGGTGCTCCGAGAACTCGCGGTAGCTTTTGTTGGTAAGTGTTGCATAAGCATCGGTACTATTAACCGATGAGCCGTACAAAGTACTGTTGCTGCCGCGATACGTGTTTTGATAACTACCGGCCAGTAATATGCCCAGTTTGTTATTTAAAAAACGCTGACCTAATGATAAGCTACCTACTAAATTTGGCGGAGGAACTTTATTGCTGTAATTAAATACACCTTTAGGGAAATCGTTTTGAGTGGCATTATAGGTACGGCCGTTTAATTCGTAAGGCGATTTGTGGTTGATTGATCCATAATCGTAGCTCATAAACTTACGGTCGATGTACATTTGGTTGTAACCGGTAGCTAAGTTGGCCGTAACCTGAAAGCGGTCGGGCGCATCTTTCATGACCATGTTTACCGCACCGCCTACGGCATCACCTTCCATGTTAGGGGTAAGGGTTTTGTAGATCTCCAAACGCTCTAAAATATCGGCTGGAAAAATATCAAGCGGTACATAGCGGTACTGGTTATCGGGGCTTGGTATTTTTACGCCGTTTACCAGGGTGTAATTATAGCGTTTATCCATACCCCGTAAAATGGCATACTGTGCATCGCCGTTGCTGTTACGCTCAACCGATACGCCCGATACGCGCTGAATAACGTTGGCTACAGTTAAATCGGGCGATACCTCAATTGCCCGGCCCGATACCACGTTCATTACCTGTACGGCCTGCTGCTCAATGCGGCGCGCTTCCCTTTCGGTTGAACCTTTTTTAGCGGAGGTTACGGTTACCTCATTCAGGTCTTTACCAGCAGGCTCCATGTAAATGGTGAGTTTAGGATTGTCTTCTTTCAGTATCTCAATTTCTTTAACAACGGTTTTATATGAGATGTAAGATATCCTTAATGAATGTGGCCCCGCAGGCACATCTTTAATTTCGAATGAGCCATCTAAACCTGTTGACGTTGCCTTGTTGGTTTTTTCAATTACTACGGTAGCGCCTACAATGGGCTCACCTGTTTTTTGATCGTATACATGTCCTTTAAGCTTGGTGGCATTTGCCGCCGTAACAAAAGCAATGAGGTATAAAAGTGTCTGTAATAGTTTATTCATCTTTAGGGGCAATTTGATGCAAGTGTGAGTTGATTTATGATAGCGCAAAGGTGTATTAAGCGCCTGCATCAAATGAAATATGTGGTGTTACAAAAAGTGAACACCGTTACTAACACCGTATACGTAATAGCAACAAGTATTTTTAATTGACTGATAATTAGGTTTTTGTATGATTTATGTCCCGCCGTTACCATTTCGTTAGCGTTACATTAAGCTAATGTTAAGCCCGGTAGATTTAGAAAAATCAACTAAAGTGCCTGTATAAAAGTGGTTAGGTTATCGCCTTGCTCTATGTTCAGTTTTTTGCGTAAACGGTAACGTGCAACGCGTAAACTATCCATAGAGATGCCCAGTAAACTGGCAATATCTTTAGAGTCGAAGTTTACCTTTAAAAGCGCAATAAGACGAATATCGGTAGAGGTAAGGTCGCTGCTGTGTTGTTTTAAATTATCGAAAAACTGTTGATGCACCTGTTCAAACGCAGTGGTAAATTCTTTCCATTGCTGCTCGTGGTTAAAGCTTTGGTTAATTTGATGAATGATTTGCTGCATCTGCTTTTTCTGATCGCGCTTATCCTCTTTCACCATTTCCTGTAGGGTGTTGCGCATGCTTTCCAGCAACTGGTTATTCTTGATTAAATTAAGGGTATGGGTAGATAGTTCTTTACCCTTGAGTTCCAATTGTTGTTTCAGGCTATTTTCTTCCAGCTGCTTATTCTTCAATTCCAGCTGCATTAACTCGTGCTGTGCTTCAAAAATGGACTTATTTTGCTCGGCCAGTATTTTTTGATCGCGTATTTTCAAACGCTGTCTACTGAAAATGATGAAGCCAATAATAATTAGTAATACAGCTACCGTAACCACGGCCACCGCTATAATCCTGTTGGTTTTACGAATGGCGTTCAGCCGGCTTATTTCATCGCTCTTTTTGTTAATATCATATAATACCTGTAAAAAGGCGGTTTGGTTAAGTGCTTCTTTAGAATACACATCGAGCGAATACTTACGGCTTAGTTCAACATAATGGTAAGCACTATCCATTTGTTTCATTAACTGGTACGCTTTCCCCAAATCGCGACTTGCAGATGCCAGCTGGTACAAATTATTGGTTTGCAATGCCTGGTTGTAGGCCACATGGGTTTGCTTAATGCTTTCGGCGTAACGGCCTGTTTTGCGCAGTACATCGCCTATATTGTTAATCACTTCAATACCTGCTACCGTATTTTTATCAGCATCGTATAACCGTTTCGATTCGGTGAAGCATACATAGGCCGAATCGTACTTAGCCAGATCTTCATAAATGCTGCCCAAATTCTCATAAATTTTAGCAGCACCCGTTTTAAAGTTAATTTGGTTAAAACGGGCTAAGGCCATGCGCTGGTAGTAAAAGGCGCTATCGTACCGGTGCTGTTTTTCAAATAAATGTCCAATATCGCCGAAGGCTTCGGCCTCACCTCTAAGGTTGCCGGTTTGCCTGTAAATAGATAGCGCGCGCTGGTAAAGCGAGCGCGATTTATTCAACTGCTTATTGTAGTAAAACAGGATGCCCATTTTGCTGAGGTTGGCGGCCAGCAGGTCTTTGTTTTTTTGCTGATTAAAAAGTTTATCGGCATGCTGGTAAAAATCCAACGCCTGTGCGTAGTGGCCCTGGTTAAAACAAATCTGTCCCATTTGCTGCAAGCTTGAAGCCGCAGCGGTTGCATTATTTTGGTTTAATGCGTTGGCATGAAGCTTTTTAAGAATGATCAGGGCCGAATCGGGGTGGCGCTGGCTAAGCATTTGCACTCGCTCAAAGTATTCGTTTGTGCTGGTTTGTGCGCAGGCACATCCATAAGCTATGCAAATGAGCGTTATTGCCAACCATGAAATTTTTACAAACCTGGTATAAATAGTAACCATAGTACAGCTTAAACCTTTTATCTCCGATTGTTATAACACGGATTATAATTACAAAAGAAGCATTTCAATGTTACGTTAATGTTAAGTGGACAACAATGCCCCAGCGACTTTAACCAACAAATCCCTGTTTATTAAAGCTTTAATGCTCTTGAATTTTATATCTTCACAAAACGAAGATCTTATTCAAATGAATCTCCACCTTGCTGATCACACCTCCCGATACGTTTGTGGTATAAAACCTGTCCTGCTACTGTTTGCCCTGCTATTTCCATACTGTTTGTTTGCGCAACAGCTTGTAAAGGGTACTATAACCGATGGAAACAACAAGCTTTTGGATGCAGTTACCATTACCTTGAACCAAAATGATCAAGTGATATATACCGTACTGGCCTCGCAGGGTGAGTTTACGCTGAAGCCGTTACCGGGAGGCAGCTATATATTAAAGGCATCATTGGTAGGCTACCAGCCGGTGAGTCGCATGCTTACCCTGCCGTTAGATACAATCAAAATTATCATGCAGCCAAGTTTAAAGCAACTGCAACAAGTTACCGTATTGGCCAATAAACCGGTAGTAGAACGTAAAATAGACCGGGTAATATTTAACGTTGAAAACAGTATTACAGCCAGCGGAAGCACCGTGTGGGATGCACTGGGCAAGGCGCCCGGTGTGCAAACTAAATTTGATGGTGCTGTAAGCGCTATGGGAAAAAGCGTAACTATTTATATGGATGATAAGCCGCTCCGCCTTTCGGGCGAAGACCTGGCCGCTTACCTGCGCAGCCTGCCATCTGATAACGTGAGCAAAATGGAAATTATGACCAATCCCACCGCGCGTTACGATGCGCAGGGCGGGGCGGTAATTAACATAGTATCTAAAAAGCCAAAGGGGCAGGGCCTAAACGTAATGTTAAGCGGGGTTTATACCCAGGCAACTTACGGTGGTTACATTGGCAGTACGGTGTTTAATTACCGTAAAAATAAACTTAACCTGTATGGTAGTTACGGTTACAGCAAGCGTAAAAAAGATCACCAGGAAACCGAATATATTATTTACGAAACGCCCGCCAGTTATTCCGATTGGCGCAACTCCAAATCGGGTATTCGTGGAGGTAAGGCAAACACTTATAAGGCCGGGGCCGATTATAACCTTACCAATAACCAGGTGATAGGGCTGTTGGTGACCGGCTATAACGGGACTAACAACCGTACCAACCAGGTGCAAACCAATATATTTAATCAGTATAAAACTACGCCCGATTCTACACTGCAAACCTCTAACTTAACTAACGGGCATATTAACCAGTACAGCTTCAACCTTAATTACAAAGCTAAAATGGACACCGCCGGGCGCAGCCTGAACATTGACGTAGATTATGCGCCTTATAGCAACAACAACACGCAAACCGTAAATACACTTTCCTTTTTACCCGATGGTGGCCTGGCTACCAGTCCGTACCGCATATTAACGCCCTCTGTTCAGGAAATTAAAATCTATTCGGGGAAGGCCGACTATACCTACAAGTTGCATAAACGCTGGAACTTGGAGTCGGGCATAAAATATAGCAGCATAGAAACCAAAAACCGCTTTAACTTTTACAACAATGCCGGTGCTCAGTCAGTGTTGATTACGGCCAACAGCGATAATTTCGAATATGCCGAAAACACAGCCGCTGCCTATACCAGCATAACAGGTGCACTTGGCCGTTGGAGTTTTGAGGGCGGTTTACGGGGCGAGTATACGCGCACCCGTGGTTATTCGGTTACGCTCGATTCCCTTACCCTTAACCGGTATTTTAAGCTGTTCCCATCGCTGTTTGTGGTTTATAAACTTAATAAGGATAACGAGTTGAACCTAACTTATGGTTACCGTATAGACCGCCCTGGTTATTCGCGGTTAAATCCTTTTAAATCATATACCAGTCCGTATACCTATTTAGTAGGCAACCCGGCGCTCAGGCCGGCATTCATCCATAACCTCGAACTGGGTTATACTTACAAGCAGCAATATAATGTAGCCCTGTATCATCGCCGAACCAACGGCTACTTCAGCAATATCACCGTACAGGATAATGCTAACAAGCTATTTTATGATACCCAGCAAAACCTCGACCTGAGCCAGGAAACGGGTATATCGGCATCTTTCCCGGTAAAGGTAGCTGCCTGGTGGGAAATGAATAACTATATGCAAGGTGCTTATCGGCAAGAAAAATCGGGCTATTTGCAGGGTAGCTATAATTACCATACGTTAACAGCTTACCTCAACACCAACCAGGCGTTCACCATTAGTAAAAACAAAGGCATTAAGGCCGAAGTTAGTGCCTGGTACTCTTCACCATCCTTACAGGGCATTTTTAAAGCAGCAAAAACATACGATGTAAGTGCCGGTGTAAGAAAAACCATTATGCAGGGGCAGGGCACACTGCGTTTAGCCGTTAATGATATTTTTTATGGAAACGCTTACCGCATTAATGTTGATTATTTGAATCAACGCAATGGCTTTTACGAACAGAACGACACGCGCAGTGTAACTTTTAGTTTTAATTACAGGTTGGGTAGCGAAGTTAACGCTTCCCGAAAGCGAATTACGTCCAGTGAAGAGGAGAAACGCAGGGCAAGTTAACCGGTTTGTGATTTATTAAAACGGATTTTTAATAAAGTGGAATTTATCATCAAAATATCAAAATATAAAAATAATTAGCAGTTTAAACTTAATATTTTATTAAGTTATCTAATAATTAACCTTTTTACTATCAATATTGTAAATTATGTCTGCGTATGATCTCCAACATGAAAATTGCTGCTGCATAAGCTGGCAAATGGAGATGAAAGGGCTTTCAGGACTATTTATGATACTTATAAGCACCGTATTTTCACTTTTGTAAACAATTTTGTTCATTCTAAAGCAGATGCAGACTTTGCACACCACCGTGCCCGGCTTTACCTATAAATGGCTAAAAGCATTTCAAGCTATTCCGGGTTTCAAAGCAAGGATACAACCGTCGGGCAATGGTGGTAACGTATCTAAAAGCTGGATGATGCGTGCTTTAGGTACCGATGCCATTACTTACGAAGTTGGCGATAATACTTCCCGGGATATGCTTAAAACCAAAGGTAGGGTAGCGGCCGAAAAAATGATGAGTATATTATTGGATAATGCCAAAAAGCTGGAGTAATTATTCACAGCTTCAAAGACATGCAAATTTCCTAAACATTCAACTGCGAAGCACGTTTAAAGTGAGTTATAATAAAGTGTGTAACACACTGTTATTTTTTCAGGCTATTTACAGGATTATAAAATGAACATCAAAATTATATCAATAATACTTGGCTTGCTCCTGCTTATAGCGGGTGTGCTTTTGGTGGTGCTTAAACCCGATGTGTTAATTGCTTACCCTGTGGCTTTAATAGGTATAGGCGGCTATTGGCCTGTCATCCACACTGATGGCTAAACTGTATTATAAAGACACATCAGAAGCATCGGCACCGAGAAACAAGTTATTGAGGATGATAGAGGTTTTCGCTTATGGCTTTATAGGAATTATTATGGCAATAACCATCATACTCTGTTTTACGGTTCTGAAATAATCATGATTCAAAACGCCATAATAGAGAAGTAATTGCTGAATTGTAGCATTCGGGATTTTCGGGATCGGTTGTAATGTTGGCTAATGTTTTTTAATTGATATTCAATACTAAAGATCCCACGGTATTGGTTGAAGTTGTTAGCCGATATAAGTGATTATGATAATGCTGCATAATGGTATTTTTTAATGTCCTATAGGTATGACAAAATGGGTCTTTTTATTCGCCTTGTTAATAGCTTCCTGTAAAATCGAGTATCATCAAACAGCTTTCTATAAAGTGAATGCAACTAACCAGCAAAATGGGGTTGATAACATTAATACCAAGGCTAAACTTGTTGAACTATTTTCCGACAGTTTGCAAGTAGGTAGAAAGAAGCTTAATAAGTTTGAGCTTCACAGGTATGCAAGCGGTGATAGCAATTATGTTGTTATCCGTTTCTCATCCAAAATAGCTGACAAATGGATAGTGAGGAACGAGTTCCACTTCTCAAAAGATCCAATTGCTGGTTGCGATCCTAATGTGTCGGATTTTAATAATGATGGGCTTAATGACATAACTTATGTTTCTGCAGTAGCCGCAAGAGGGGCAAACGAGGTAAGAACGCTATTTATTTATAACAGGAAAAAGGACAATTTAATCTATGTTAAAAATTCAAACCAGTTTCCTAACATGCTTTATAACAAAGAATTAAATTGCATTGATGCTTTCCTTGTTTCTGGTTGTAACACCACTGTGTTTTTAAAACTTGAAGCCGATAGTTTACGACAGGTTGCCAGCGTAGATCAATGTGATAGTATTACAGTGAAAACGTATGATCAAAGAGGTTTGGAAAAAACAATTTTAAAGAAGGAAGCAAACCAAGGAGACGTCATTCGCTATAAAAACTACAATCCGTTAAAAGAAAACTAATATAATTAGATGCTCATTAATTAGCAGAGAGCAACCTGAGTTTTACTATGTGCTTTTCGTGCGTTTTTAGAAGCTTTACAAAATTAGAATGTAGCTTGGTTCAGCATAGGTGTTTTACTGGCGTTTACCTGGTAAGTAGTTACCTTATCTTGCTCATCAACCTCAACAATTCTATAACCCCTATAAGTTGTTCCCCAGCTACCACCAATATGCGAATCGAAAAAGTGAGGAAGCTTATTGGTGTAAAAAACGGAATCAAGGCTGTGGTCATGGCCATGAAATACTGCTTTAACATTAGGGTAAGCATGCAATAGTTCTATAGTTTTTGGAGAATCAACAAAGGGGCTTTCTGGTACCCAAAAATGCGGCGGGATATGAAATACCACAAAAACGGTTTTTAAGGAAGCTAACCTATCAAGCTCTCTCTTTAAAAAGTCGTTATTGGGTGGCAGGTATTTTCCTGCTGTATTGGAGGTATTAGCCAGTACAAAACCTACACCGTTTTTCTCCATCGAAAAGTTGTCTTCATACCCGAAAACAGATTTCCAGGTAGCGGTATCTGCGTGGTCATGGTTCCCGGGGATTGCATAAAATGGAACATGCAAATGGTCGTAATAATCCTTTTTTACTTCCGGAAGTAAATCAGGACGATCATTGACCAAATCTCCGTTAATAATCACAAAATTGAGCGGGGTAATACTGTGCGCCTCGTTTAACCATTTCACTATGTTGGCGTGATCCTTTTTGTAATCGGTACCCGGCTGCCCGTAATGTCCATCAGATGCAATTGCAAAGCGCAGTTTAGGTTTTTGTGCGGCTTGTGGTAACGCATGTTGAGAAACCGGGGTTAACGCTGATACTGCTGGCGAAATTCCGGCTAGCATTACCCCGGCAACACTGCTCTTTACAAAAGATCTACGATTAAACATAAAACAAAAAGTAATTCAAAATGACTTCAATACTAAGATTAAAACTGTATAATTCTCAGGTATCAAAATTAAATTTACGTTAATTCATACGCTTAACTAACATTGATGCTTTACTCAATTTATCTCATCTTTGTATTGCTTGTTTTAATCGGTTCGGTACATCAATTAATGAAACAAGGCTCCGTCTTTCAATTACAGCTTTCTTAATTGGTTAGCGGAAGTCCTAAGCGTCGGGAAAGCTATGAGCAACGCGGATAGTTAGGGCGGGCAAAAGTCTTAAAACGCAAAAAGCCTTAATCTTTCGATTAAGGCTTTTTTACTTGGGTAGCGGGAACAGGACTCGAACCTATGACCTTCGGGTTATGAGCCCGACGAGCTACCAACTGCTCCATCCCGCACTATGTTTGTTTTTTTATTGGACTGCAAAGATATAATTCGTTTCTTTGTACTCCAAATTTATTTTAAATATTTTTTATATGAGTCACCGGGCAGGTTTTGTAAGCATAATTGGTAAGCCTAACGCAGGCAAATCCACCCTGATGAATGCTTTCGTGGGCGAAAAGATGTCCATCATTACGCCTAAAGCGCAAACTACGCGTCACCGTATAATGGGTATTGTTAACGCGGACGATTACCAGATCGTGTTTTCGGATACTCCCGGCGTTATCAAGCCACATTATTTATTGCAGGAAAGCATGATGCACCAGGTATCGGGCTCTATTGTAGATGCCGACCTGATCTTGTTTGTAACCGACATTAACGAAGCACATGACGAAGGTGATGTGTTAGAGAAGTTGCAAGGTAATTTGGCACCGTTAGCAGTGTTGATTAACAAAATAGATAAGAGCGATGCCGAGGCGGTAAAAGCCAAGGTTGATTACTGGCAGGAAAAACTGAATCCCAAAGCCATTTTTGCCATATCGGCCACAATGGACCATAATATACGTGGCGTGATGGATTTTGTGGTAGAGAACCTGCCTGAGCATCCACCGTATTACGAAAAAGATTTTTTAACCGACCGTAACGACCGCTTTTTTGCGGCCGAAATGATACGCGAACAGGTATTTAAACAATACAAAAAAGAGATCCCTTACAGTACGGAAGTAATTATCACCGCTTTTGAAGAAAGTGACAATTTATATAAGATCAGCGCCGAAATTATAGTGGAGCGCGATTCGCAAAAAAACATCCTCATTGGTAAAAACGGCGAAATGCTGAAAATTGTGGGCACTTATGCCCGCCGCAGCATGGAAGACTTTTTTCAGCGTAAGGTGTTTTTGCAGACCTTTGTAAAAGTAATAAGCGACTGGCGCAGTAAAAAGAACTACCTGAAACAATTTGGGTACGAAGATTAAGCTCAGAAACAAGAGCTAAGAAATAAGATACAAGTAAATAAATATAAACAGAGTTAATAGACAGAACTACAAAGGCCGCAGTTGAAGCTGGTCTTGGTTCTTGGCTCTTGACTCTTGACTCTAAAATCATGAGTAACATAGTAGCCATAGTGGGCCGCCCCAACGTGGGCAAATCCACTTTATATAACCGCCTTACCGAAAGCCGCAAAGCCATTGTTGATGACTTTAGCGGTGTAACGCGCGACCGCCATTACGGCATTGCCGAGTGGGTAGGCCGTAGCTTTAACGTAATTGATACCGGCGGTTATGTAGCCAATTCGGAAGATGTATTTGAAGCCGCCATACGCGAGCAGGTAGTAATTGCCATTGAAGAAGCCACCGCCATTTTATTTGTGGTTGATGTTACCACCGGCATTACCGATCTGGACGATGAAATAGCAGGCATTTTACGTAAAGGCAAAAAGCCGGTATTTGTAGTGGTGAATAAGGTAGATAATACCTCACAACAAGCCGATGCTACCGAGTTTTACGCTTTAGGTTTAGGCGAACTTTACAACATATCCTCTATGACCGGTTCGGGTACGGGTGAGTTGCTGGACGAGCTAATTAAAACTTTTGATGATGAGCCTGCCGAAGTGAACACCTTACCTAAGTATGCCATTGTTGGTCGTCCTAACGTGGGTAAATCATCTATCATTAATGCGCTGATTGGGCAAGATCGTAACATTGTAACTCCCATTGCCGGTACCACGCGCGATAGTATTCACATACACTATAACCGTTACGGCCATGAGTTTATGCTGATTGACACAGCCGGGATGCGTAAAAAAACCAAGGTAAAAGAGAATATTGAATTTTACTCGGTTATGCGTACCATTAAGGCTTTGGAAGAAGCTGATGTGATCATTTTAATGGTGGATGCCCAGGAAGGCATCGAATCGCAGGATATTAACATTTTCCACCTGGCCGAAAAGAATAAGAAAGGCATTATGGTGGTTATGAACAAATGGGATTTAATTGAAAAGAACACCAAAACGGTGAAAGCTTTCGAGGAAATGATCCATGAGAAAATTGCCCCGTTTGTGGATGTGCCTATTGTATTTACCTCGGTAACCGAAAAGCAGCGTTTATTAAAAGTGATTGAAACAGCCGATATGGTTTTCAAGAACAGGGCAAAAAAGATCCCAACCTCTAAACTGAATGATGTAATGTTGCCGTTGATTGAAAACTACCCGCCACCGGCACTAAAGGGCAAGCACGTTAAAATTAAGTACGTTACTCAAATAGCAGGAACATCACCGATGTTTGCTTTCTTTTGTAACCTGCCGCAATACATTAAAGAGCCGTACAAACGTTACATCGAGAACAAGCTGCGCGAGAACTTCGATTTTTCGGGCGTGCCAATACAAGTCTTTTTCAGACAGAAATAGGGCTTGCTTGTAAAGTTATAATGCATGGATCAGCCTATTGTTAAAATAGCCATTGTTGGGCCAGAGAGTACAGGTAAGTCGGCCATGTCGGCTTACCTGGCTAAGCATTACCAAACAGTTTGGGTCCCTGAGTTTGCCCGTGGTTACTGCGAGGCTTTAACTGCTGATTGTACCTGGCAAGATGAGATCAACATGTTTTATGGTCAGCTGGCGCTTGAAAATGACTTGCTGCCACAGGCTAATAAATTGCTGATTTGCGATACCACTTTTATCACCATTAAAATATGGAGCGATGAAATGTTTGGTCAGGCCCCTCCCGAAGTACTGGAACTTTTGCCGCGTCACAAATATGATCTTTACCTGCTCTTAAACATAGACCTGCCCTGGCAGGACGATCCTTTGCGGAATTTCCCAACTAAGCGCGAACATTTTATGGATGTTTGGCATAAAGAGCTTCAGGCGTTAAACGCTAATTATAAGGTGATATCGGGCATTGGCCAACCCCGTTATGATGCCGCTGTTGAAGCTGTTAATGACTTCATAAATAACCATTAAGCCGTTTCAGTTGACTTACTTCGTCTGCTATTAACAATACGTTGGCGATGCTGGGTACCCCAGGTACGTAATTCGTTCAGTACTTTATCTAACGACCGGCTATAAGGTGTAGCTTCATAAGTTACGGTGACTGGTGTGCTGCTATATACATTGCGCTTCACAAATTCGTTCAACTCCAGTTCCTTCAACTCTTTAGAAAGTATTTTAGGTGTGATTTCTCCCAGCGCACGCTGAATGTCTTTAAACCTTTGCGGGCCATTAGTTAGCGCTACAATTAAAGGCAGCTTCCATTTACCGTTTAAAACATATAGTGCATCGCGTACCGCGTTTACACTGGCTAAGCAGGCTTCTGGGTTGTGCAGTACTTCTTTCTGATTAATTTCCATAGTCAAATAAACTTGCCGGTATCCTTTGTGGACGGTGGTATCTTTTACATAGTAAATATAGCCATCCTATCTTACATAAATTAATGAAATTAAGATATCAGAGGCTGCAATTTGTAAAAATGAGATGCTACATAAAATAATAAAAGGGACACCGGTTACCCGGATGCCCCTTTTCCACAATCACTAATCTAAAAAAACTATCTTATCTCCAGCCACCGCCTACTGAGCGGTAGAGGTCAACTGTGGCATCTAATTGGGCCTTTTTAATGGTGGCCAGTTCCAGTTCGCTTTGCAGCACATTGCTTTGCGCGGTTATCACTTCCAGGTAATTGGCTAAGCCGTTCTTAAATAGTAAGCCGGCATTGCCTGTTGCCTGGCGCAGCGTACGGGCACGGGTGGCTGCAATGGTTTGCTGCTGGTTCAGCTTATCAATACGCACCAGCGCGTCAGATACTTCCCCAACGGCTAATAATACCTGCTGACGGAACTGGATGATCGTTCTTTCTCTTTCTACTTTAGCCAATGCAAATTGCGTTTTTAACTGACCGCGCTGAAACAGGGGCTGTGTTAAGCCGCCGGCAACGGTACCAAATAACGATGCCGGAATATTAAACCAGTTACTTGCCCTAAACGAGTTTACACCGCCTTGAGCAGTAATAGTTAACGCCGGATACATGCTGGCTTTAGCAACACCTACATCGGCGTTGGCGCGGTTTACAGCAAGCTCAGCGCTACGTACATCGGGGCGTAAGCTTAACAGGGTTGATGGCAAACCGGCAGAGAGTGTTGCCGATACCGGCACATTATCTAACGTGCTGCTACGGGTAACTGCATCGGGCAGTTTACCTGCCAGTATGCTGATGGCATTTTCCTGGATGGTAATATCCTGCTCAAACTGCGGGATCAAACGGGCAGCGGCTAATTGTTGTGCTTCGGCTTGTTGAACTGCTAAGGAAGTTACCTGACCGGCATCAAACTGTAAACGGATAATGCGTAATGTACTATCGTTTAACTTCAGGTTTTTGCGTGCAACGCCTAACTGGGCATCCAGCATCAGCAGGTTATAATAACCCGAAGATACATTAGCCACTATTTGAGTTTGAACAGCTTTGCGGGCTTCTTCAGTTTGCAGGTATGATGCTAAAGCCGATGCTTTGCGGCTACGAATTTTGCCCCAAATATCGGCTTCCCATGATAGGGCTGCGGCCGCTGTATAATCCTCAATATGTTTACTGCCTAAAAACTGGTTAAGGCTTAAACCGTTCAAACTGTTATCGCTCGGGCGGTTGGTGTTAGCGGTCACGTTTAAGGCTACGGTCGGTATATTGCCCAAACGGGCCTGGCGTAATGTTAACTGTGCCGATTCAATATTTTTAACGGCTATCTGCAAATCGTTGTTACGGGTAATAGCGCTATCAATCAGGTTTTGCAAAGTGGTTTCGGTGAAGAAACTTTTCCAAGGTAAGCGTGCTATGGAAGCGGTATCGGCCACTGTAGCCGACCGGTATGCAGCAGGCAATTGCTGATCGGGCACCTGCACATCTTTGGATACCTTACAGGCACTCAGTACCAGCAGCACTGCGAAAAAAAGGTAATTTTTCATGATTATATGTTGTAAAAGAGCCCCTCCAAACTCTCCCCGAGGGGGAGGGCTTTAGAGGTTCTTATTATGATAAATACTTAAATCTTTATTATGCTTCACCCCCCATAAGAAGGTGCAAGGTATTAGTGTGCTTGTACTTCGTGATGAGTTTCAATAGTACGGCCATGCGCATCGGTATGTTTAACAACTACCGGTACACCGCTTATACGTTCCTGCAAATGCTGGAAGATCACGAATAGTACAGGGATAATGAATAAACCTAACAATACACCGCTTAGCATACCACCGGCAGCACCAATACTAATGGAGTGGTTACCTTGTGCAGACGGGCCTGTAGCGCTCATCATCGGAATCATACCGGCAATAAAGGCCAGCGAGGTCATGATGATTGGACGCAAACGCGATTTTGCACCATCTAAGGCAGCAGCTACCAAACCTTCGCGGTTACGGCGGCGTTGCAGGGCAAACTCTACAATCAGGATGGCATTTTTGGCTAGCAAACCTATGAGCATAATCAAGGCTACCTGTACGTATATGTTGTTTTCGATACCGGCCAAGCCAATAGCAATAAATACACCTAATATACCGGTAGGGATAGATAGGATAATGGCAAATGGCAGGATGTAGCTTTCGTACTGGGCAGCCAGCAGGAAGTATACGAATACCAAACAGAGAATGAATACCACGGTTGATTGTCCGCCTGATGAAATTTCCTCACGGGTTTGACCAGAGAACTGGAAAGCAAAACCCGCAGGCAATTCATCTTTAGCCACTTCCTGTATGGCCTTAATGGCATCACCCGAACTGTAGCCCGGTTTAGGGATGGCATTCACCTGTATAGAGTTGAACAGGTTATAACGCGAGGCTGTTTCGGAACCATATACACGGGTTAGTTTTACCAGGGTATTTATAGGTACCATTTCACCTGATTTGTTCTTCACAAATACACGGTCAATAGAAGCAGGATCGGTTTTATCGGCCACATCAGCCTGAACAATAACACGATAGTATTTACCAAAGCGGTTAAAATCAGATGCTTGCGCACTACCAAAGTAAGCTTGCATGGTTTGCAATATGTCTTTCACATTTACGCCTAACTGGTTAGCCTTATCATCGTTAACCTCTAATTGAAGTTGGGGATAATCGGCCTTGAAAGAGGTAAACGCATAAGCAATAGCTGGTTTTTGCATCAGCTTACCAATGAAGTTATTGGCAATACCGCTAAACTTATCCAGTTTGCCACCTGTTTTATCTTGCAGTACCAGGTCTAACGCTTCTACGTTACTAAAGCCCGGTACAGTTGGGAAACTGAACACAAAGAAACCACCTCTTGATATAGCCCCTAATTTTCCACGAATAATATCCTGAATAGCGTTAATGTCTTTGACTTCGCCCCGTTCCTTATTGTCTTTTAACAACACGAACACTACGGCCGAAGACGGGCTGTTAGAATTGGTTAACAAGTTAAAGCCCGATATGGCAGTAACAAACCGTGTAGCAGGCAAGGCACTTAATTCAGTTTCTGCCTGTTTCAACATTTTAGTGGTAGCATCTAACGAGGTACCAGAAGGCGTAGTAACCGCAATAGCCACAAACCCTTGATCTTCTGTTGGAATAAAACCCGATTTGGTGGTTTGCATCATGTATACGGTGGCTATTATAATTACAGCCAGTCCGCCCATGCTTAACCATTTGTTACGGATCAGGAATTTAAGGCCGCCAACGTAACGGTCGGTCATGGAGTTGAAGCTCCGGTTAAAGCCGGCATAAAACTTTTGAACAAAACCTGTTTTCACAACAGTACCATCGTGATTGGTATGGTTGCTCTTTAAAAAGAGTGCTGCCAATGCCGGGCTCAACGTTAAAGCGTTTACTGCCGATATTACAATGGCTATAGACATGGTAAAGGCAAACTGCCTGTAAAATATACCAGTTGAACCCGTCATGAAACCTACAGGTAAAAACACAGCCGCCATTACCAGCGTAATAGATATAATAGCACCTGTAATTTCGTGCATAGCCGAGGTAGTAGCCTCTTTAGGGCCTAAATGTTCGTTCTCCATTTTGGCGTGTACCGCCTCTACTACCACAATGGCATCATCCACCACAATACCTATGGCTAACACTAAGGCAAACAGGGTAAGCAGGTTAATAGAGAAACCGAACAGGTTCATGAAGAAGAATGTACCCAAAATAGCCACAGGTACTGCAATAGCCGGAATTAAGGTAGACCTGAAATCCTGCAAGAACAAGAACACTACAATAAACACTAATATAAATGCTTCTACCAAGGTATGCTCTACCTGGCTTATAGATTCATCTAAAGCAGTTTTGGTACGGTAAAACTGATTGTATTTGATGCCATCCGGAAAGTCTTTAGCTGATTTTTCCATCAGTTCATCAATGGCAATTTGTATTTCGTTAGCGTTTGAACCGGCCAATTGTATAATACCAATACCCACGCCTTCTTTACCGTTTAAGTGGGTTACACTGGTGTATGAATAAGCACCCAATTCCACACGGGCTACATCTTTTAAATGCAATACCGATCCATCGGCATTAGAGCGTAAAGATATATTTCCGTATTCTTCGGGTTTGGTAAGCTTACCTTTGTATTTAATTACATACTCAAATACTTCCTTACTTCTTTCACCTAACTTACCCGGAGCAGCCTCGATATTTTTATCCTGTATGGCCGACATTACTTCGGCCGGGGTAATTTTGTAAGCAGCCATTTGGCCCGGGTTTAGCCAAACACGCATGGAGTAATCTTTAACACCACCAAAAATAATAGCCGAGCCTACACCGGGTATACGTTTAATTTCGGGGATGATGTTGATTTGCGCATAGTTGGCTACGAACGTTTGATCATACTTCGCAGGATCTTCGGTATATATACCAATAGCTCCAATTAAGCTGTTTTGTTGTTTGGTTGTAGTAATACCTTGCTGAATTACTTCGGCAGGTAACTGGCTTTGGGCCTGTGCAACGCGATTTTGCACGTTTACGGCAGCCCTGTCGGGGTCGGTACCTTGTTTAAAGTAAACGGTAATAGCCAATGATCCATCGTTACTGGCGGTAGAGCTCATGTAGCTCATATCTTCCACACCGTTTATCGATTCTTCTAACGATGGAGCAACGGAGCGTAATACCGTTTCGGCATTAGCACCGGGGTATACAGCAGTTACCAGTACGGCAGGTGGTGCAATATCTGGGAACTGTTGTAAGGGTAATTTGGTTAAGCCAAGCACACCCAGTATCACCAGTAATATGGAGATAACGGTAGAAAGTACCGGCCTTTCTATAAATTTCTGAAACATGATTTTTATGTTTAGCGTTGAAAATTAGTTTTTAGCAATTGCAGGTTCCTTTTCAGGTGCTTTTTGCGGGCTGATCTTCATACCATCCTGTAAGTGATCTACTCCGCTCAATACAATTTGCTGTCCGGCTTTGAGGCCGCTTTTCACCAGGTAGTTGGTGCCGCTTTTACCTTCAATGGTAATTGGCTGTTTAGCCACTTTATTGCTATCACCAACTGCATATACAAATATTTTATCCTGCATTTCTATAGTTGCATCTTGTGGTACTATAGCCACATTGCTGTGTTGCAGGCTTAACCTAACTTTACCCGTATTACCCGAGCGTAATAAGCCCGAAGCATTAGGGAATGTTGCCCTTACAGTGATAGCGCCGGTAGTTTTATCAAACTGGCCGTCTATAACATCAATGTGGCCGGGGATGCTGTAAGTGCTGTTATCTGATAGTACCAGGTTTACGGGTGGCAGGTGTTTAATTTTATCTTGCAATGTACCGCCTGCATACTGCGATTTAAAGTTGATAAAGTCGGTTTCGCCAAGTGAAAAGTACACATGTACATCGTGCACGTCAGACAGTTGGGTTAAGGCTTCAACATCTGTTGGAGAAACCAGGCTGCCTTGCTTTTTAAGCAAGCGGCCAATGTAACCGCTAACCGGTGCTTTAATAGTGGTGTAACCTATATTAATTTGTGCAGTACCTACCTGAGCCTGTGCTTGTTCTACATTGCCCTGGGCAACTTCCTGAGCTGCTTTGGCGGCTTTTAACTGATACTCGCTTACTACCTTGTTTTGTACCAGCGGAGCTAATTTTTCAACTTCCAGCCTGGCGTTTGATAAGGCACCCTGTGCAGCATGCAAGCTGGCTTTAGCGTTGTTCAGCGCCTGGCGGTAAGGGTTTTCGTTTATTTTGAATAAAGGTTGGCCTTTAGCTACGTATGCACCTTCGTCGGCATAAACGCGATCTAAAGTACCGCTTACCTGCGGACGGATCTCTACGTTAAGCGCACCCTCTATAGAGGCAGGGTACTCCTGAAAAGTGGTAGCGGTATCCATGTGTACCTGGCTTACAGGTAAAGCTTGCGGGGCTGGTGCCTGCTGTTGCGCAGGCTTGGGCGAACATCCGTAAAGGACCGCCAAAGTCAGTATTAATGCTAATGATTTCATGTTTTTTGAAGATTGGGGGTGATTGTTTATAGTAGTCAAAGTTGTGGGTATTGCAGTACTTGTATGATGATATGCTATTGAAGGCCTATGGGTTGTATGCCTTTAAAGCACCGTAATCACTATTTAAAGCCATTAAATAATTTAACAGCGTTAAGCTAAGGGAACGAGGAGTTAAAAATTTGTGTAGATAACATGGTATGTATTTGTGCTGTTTATTTATTTAACACTGTTAAGTGGTAGTTAAATAAATATATTAATCCTTTATTGAACGAATGATGCCACTGATAGTATCTTTCAAAACCTGCTCGTTAATACCATCCGGAACGCTCTGGCGTACCAGGTTAATAGATATTAAGCCGTGTACTACAGACCAAAAAGTATAATACCTTTTACAAACGAGGTCTTCAGGGGCATTTTTATCGCCCATGAGTTCACGTATTACTTCAAATATCATATTGGCAGGTGCTTCCACCTCTTCAATTTTGTTTTCAAAAACGCAGCAGTTCACTTCAATACCGAACATCAGCTGGTACAGTTCCTTTTCGGCAAAGGCAAAGTTCCAGTAGGTAAGCCACATGGCTTCCAGTTGCTTTTCGGGCAGACGGTGCGCATCGCGGGCAGCCTGCATATCTTTGGCCAAAATGCGGTAACCCTTTTTAGTGAGTTCCATTAAAATGGCTTCCTTATTGGCAAAGTACTCGTATATGATGGGAGCAGTGTATTCAATAATATCGGCTATTTTGCGCATGCTTAATGCCTGCCAGCCTTCTTCCTTACCAATGCGCAGCGCAGCATCCAGAATGTTAACCCTGGTTTCTTCTTTCAATCTCAATATCCTGTCTTTGCTGGCCATTTTATAAGTGCATTAAATCATTTAACACTGTTAAGCAAATGTAGATAGTATTTAAACTCACCGTTCCATTTAAATGTCATTTGTAAGTGGATGAATTGTAATGTATGATTACATGGCTGTTAAACCACAATAGTTAACATACAAGATTCACTGTTTCAAAGAACTTAACACCCTTTGTGTATAGGCGGGGGTTATTGCTAACCACCCGCTTTTATCCACTTGTTGGTGTCCCGGTATTATTTTTAGAAATCGAATTTAACAAAGGTACGGATACCCATTTTTGGCGCGTTAGGGTTATCCAGGTAGCTAAAACGCCTAACCAAATCTACACGCAGTACTTTAAATATGTTACCCACACCCACACTGCCTTCCATATAAGGGCCATTGCTTAAGCTGTAAGTAGTAGCCTGCCCTAAGCTATTGGTAGGGAACCGCAGTAACGATGGATCGCTTGCCGGGTTGTTTTCGCTGCGTACAGCGCCCCAAAGGCTTTTGAAGTTTACTACTTCGCGCAGTTTTAATTTTTTAAGTAATGGCACTTTGTTAAACAAAAAGCCATTGAAGTTATGATCTAAAGTTATGCTGGCATAATGGTCGCTCACAAACTCCTGGAAGTTCATTAAGTTGAACGACTGGAACTGAAACGCATAGCTTTGATTAGCCCGGTGAATATCCAGTAATGGGAAAGGCACTTTGCCAAACAGGTAACCACCCTCTGTACTTACATCGGTAAAGCCCAGTTGCGACAGGTAGAAACGTTTGCTGATGTTACCTATTAAGTTTTGGTAATTGTAATCGCCACCTAACAGGCCTTTAAAGCCCTGGGTGTAACGCAGCGTGTAAACCGGGTACTTGTCAGGTATTGGCGTACGGTAAAGTTTCCCCTGGTAAAATTTCTCTTTAGGTGCATAACGTAAGCCTAATGAAAACTCGGTAGTGTGAATTAAGTTAACATTGTTTAATGCCCCGTTAGGCAGCAGGTTTTGAAACTCTAACGCTCCGGCCGGACTTTGATTCCATTTTTTAAAGCCAACCGAATACGAAAAGTGGTTCAGGTATTCTTTCACGTAGTCCAATCGGAAAATGTCGTTATACAACCATTGATCGTTTGCGCCGCGTTTAAATGATAATAAGAAGTTGCTTTCCTGTACAAATTCCAGCTCTTGTCCCGGTACTTTAGTATCGTGCTGAAAACTTGCACGGATATAGTTTTGCGGGAACGAGTAGATGGATTTATTATTTAACGAATAGGTTGAGCTTAAAAAGTATTTAAATTTTTGATCGCGGGTACCGTAGGCGCCGTACGTTTCAAAGTAATAGCGTTTGCTCAACGCAGTTGTAGTACGGCCCCCTAAACGGGCACGGAAACCTTCCACCGGGTTAAAACTATAGAATGTATTTACCGGGCCCATTTCAAACGGACCGAAGTTTTTGTAACCGGCCAGCACCAGCGTGGCAATATCCATGGTGCGTTTAAATGACGGGATGGTTTGCAGGCTGTCTACATTATGATAAACACTGGCCGCAATGGCATCCAAAGTATCGGGGCGGCTGTTGATCCAGTACTCGTCGTTTTGTTCGGTAGCGTTAGCTGCTATAACCTGTGCCGGACCATCATAAATTACCTTAGGCCGCGGGTTGTTAATTTCAAAGTTTTTAATGGTTACCAAACGCTCGCCAAACACACCGCCACCTTTGTTCTTGTTCAGGCCAAACTCAATTTTTAGATTGCTTTTGCTTAAGTGGTAACGGCCGTCGTTATTTTTATCGAACGACAGGGTGGCTTCCATCTGACGAACAAAGTTAAGGTCGATATTTTTATTAACCGTAAGCACCGCATTTTGAACGGCGTAGTTGCCATCCATAGTAATATAGATCTTACCCTCAAATAATTTGGTAACGGTATTGCGCGGGGTAAAGCTCAACTCAATTAAATTAGGCTTTACATCTTTAATGGTATCGGTAATAAAGAACTTATAAAAATCGGGGGAATGATCAGCTATAGGGCTTAACAGCTGATTGCTTAACAGGGATACGTTATTATCATAGATGTTGATATCCTGATACATCCGGTTAAAGTAGGTGGTGAGGCCCTGGTTATCCACAAAGTTTTCATCGTACTTAACCTGTTTATTGGCCTCTATTACCTGCTTTTGGGTAAAAGGAACTTTGCGGTAATAATTTTGCGAAAGCTTCTCTTCCATATATAAAGGCAGCAATGTTTTACCGCCAATGGCAGTTGAATCCTGCTGGCGAAACATAAACTGGTAATTTTTGAAGATCTTTTTCTGTGTAAACTTTTCGCTCAAATTACTTAGCGAAAACACCATACGCTCGTACTGCTTATACTCGGCGTAGTTATAGTTTTGAACCTGGTTTTGTTCTTTATGGGCAATTACCTGGCGTATTAGTTCTACAGCCGGGTTACCTTTATTGGTGTATTTCTTTTTCTTACCGGCCTTTACCACAACATCGGTCAGTTGACGGCTGTCTTCAGTCAAGGAAATATTGATGACCTGTTCTTTGCCGGCTTCAATGGTGCGTAACACCGTTTTATAACCCACATAAGTTATTTTAATTTGCTGAAACTGATCGTTGCTTTTGATCGTATAACGTCCATTATTATCGGTTGCGGCTCCCTGGCTGCTTCCCGAAAAGGTTACGGTTACAAACGGCAAGCCCTCTTTAGTTTTGGCATCGGTTACGGTACCTTTTACTATAGTACTTTGTGCATACAAAGAATTACAGGTACCAATGAGTATAAGTAGTGAAAAAGTTAATTTTATAAATAGTTTCATGACCTTAACAGGCTTAGTGATTTATTGAGACGACACAAAGTTGAACTTTGGTAAGATGCTGCACGTTAACATTTGTTAAGAAATGTTACTGATATTCGTCATGAGTTGTAGATTCGTGACTTGTAAGTGACAGCCTGACCGCGATTGCGAGATCTTAAGTGAACATGTGTTTAAGTTGAACAGTACAAAGTTGCATTGAGAACTTACAAATTGCAACACTAAACACTTGGAATTACAATCGGATTATAAATCTATTACATTATGTTTACATTCATAATGACATTGATAAGTTTACCCTCGTAATATTATCAAATTTAACTTATTGGAAAATGGCTTATCTATCCTAACCCTCCTTAAATGTTCGAACCTTTATTTAAATACATAGAAGAATATTCGTCGCTCACATTATCTGACAAGGACAAGCACCTGATGCAGGAAACATTCAAATACAAAAAGCTGCGCAAAAAGCAGTATTATTTACAGGAAGGAGACGTAAGCAAATACATTAGTTTTTTAATTAAAGGGGCCATGCGTATGTACTCGGTAGATCAGAAGGGGCATGAGCATATTGTACGCTTTGGCGTGGAAAACTGGTGGATGGGCGACTACGAAAGCAACAATTTAAACACGCCTTCTAAGTTTTATATAGACGCCGTAGAAGATTCGGAACTACTGACTGTAACCAATGCTCAGATACAGGAACTAATTACAAATATTCCGGCGTTTGATGAAATGATTAGGATGTTAGACCGGCGCGCCAACATTGCTACTCAAAACCGTATACATGCCGCCATAAGCCTAACGGCCGAAGAACGATACCAGCACCTGCAAAATGCTTACCCTGCATTTATTCAGCGCTTTCCGCAAGGTATGGTTGCCTCGTATTTAGGTATATCACCTGAAACACTGAGCCGTATACGTAAGCACAGTATAATGAGTAAGAAGGAATCATAAAGTTTGAGCAACAAAATTCGGCTTATGAACCTTTTATTGTTTTGTACTGATGCTCTATCCTTTAGCGCTCATTTTAAACTAATATTATAATTATTGTACTAAGGCATAAAACTTATCGTATATTTGCAGTGTTAATCACATAACAAACATAGTGCGGGATGGAGCAGTTGGTAGCTCGTCGGGCTCATAACCCGAAGGTCATAGGTTCGAGTCCTGTTCCCGCTACCCAAATTAAAAAAGCCTCAAGTCGAAAGATTTGAGGCTTTTTTGCGTTTAAAATTATTCGCCTGGCTCGCATTAAACGCGATGGAAAAATCGTCTCATTTGGCAGGGTTATAAAATTTAGATACTTTGGGCGCTCTATACCAAACACTATTGCTGAAAAAGAAAACTGGTAGCTGCATTTTATATGGACACGAATACAACTGCTCCGCCAGTGCTGCAAACAAGAGCGCATTTCGATTTGCTTGATGGGTTAAGGGGCGTTGCTGCGCTGGCCGTTGTGGTATTTCATTTTATGGAATGGGTTTACACCGACCCCAGCCAAAACTTCATAGGGCATGGCTTTTTGGCTGTCGATTTCTTTTTTTGCCTTTCGGGTTTTGTTATCGGTTATGCTTATGATCACCGTATTGCAAAAATGGGCGTCTCAGCGTTTTTAAAATCGAGGCTGATCAGGCTTCATCCACTGGTTATTGCAGGATCGGTGTTGGGTTTGCTTGCCTTTTTGTTCGACCCATTTGGTGGTCACCCCGAGTTGTATAGCACCGGTAAAATAATTTTAACCTTTGTGTGCTCGGTGCTGCTTATTCCTTTGCCGGTAATTGCCGATAGGGGGTTTAACTTGTTTAGCTTCAATGCACCTTCGTGGTCGTTGTTTTGGGAATATGTGGCTAACATAGTTTATGCGTTTGTGCTTTGCAGGCTGAGCCGCGGCTTCCTGGTGCTGTTAACCATACTTTCGGGTATGGCTATTTGCTGGGTAGCATACCGCTCGGGTAATTTATTAGGCGGCTGGAGCGGCCCCACTTTTTGGGATGGAAGCGCCCGGATCTCCTATTCGTTTTTAGCCGGATTGCTCATTTACCGTTCTAACTTCATTATTAAGAACAAGCTTGGTTTTGTTGGGCTTGCTATATTATTGTGCCTGGCCTTTGTTATGCCCTCTTCCAATTGGAACTGGTTGACCGAACCTATGGTGGTGCTGTTTTATTTTCCATTGCTTATAGCCTTAGGCGCAGGGTCTGTATTAACACCGGTTTGGAAAAAGATATGTGTGTTTTCGGGGCAAATATCTTATCCACTTTATATGACACATTATGCCGCGCTATGGATGTTTGGTAATTATTATACCAGCCATAAACCCGGCATAATGCAACTGGCTTTCATTATTGTAACCGCGGTGATTTTACTGGTTATGGCGGCCTATTTAATAATGGTACTTTATGATGTGCGGGTAAGGAAATACCTCAATAGTAAAAGGGAGCAACAACTGACTAAATAGAAAATACTGGCAGTTTGTAAAGCAATCAGTCGAGGCAATTAAATTGATTAACCAAAAATTAAAAGTATATTGCAGAAATAATAAAATACAATGCAACAAGGAACAGTAAAATTTTTTAATGAGGCAAAAGGTTTCGGATTTATAACACCTGACAATGGTGGAAACGAAATTTTTGTTCATGCCAGCGGTTTGGTTGACAACGTTCGTGAGAACAGTGTTGTTAATTTCGACGTTGAAGAGGGCCGTAAAGGACCTAACGCAGTAAACGTACAAGTAGCTTAACACCTATATTAGTTATTGTGGGCATTCTCCTGTGTAGGGAGGATGCCTTTTTTTTGCTAACACTTCTGGCTGCGCTTAGTTATGTTTGCAGCAGCAAACCACGCACATCAAATGGAAAAAGATATAAAGAACGAAGATTTAAAAATAGAGTTAAGAACGCTCACTAAAGATGATTACCTGGGTTTAAAGTCGTCAATGATAGAAGCTTATGCCGAGTGGGAGGGTGCGTCTTACTGGGGCGAAGCACATATTGGCCAATTGGTAGAGCTTTTTCCGGAAGGGCAGGTGTGTATATTGGTTAATGGAGCAATTGCAGGTTGTGCGCTGTCACTCATTGTTGATTACGATAAGTTTGGTGATAACCACACCTATGCACAAATAACCGGTAATTATACTTTTTCAACGCATGATGATACGGGAGATGTGCTTTATGGCATCGACTTTTTTGTTCACCCCGATTACCGTGGAATGCGTATTGGAAGACGTTTGTACGATGCCCGTAAAGAAATATGCGAAAGGCATAATTTGCGCGCTATTATTGCCGGCGGACGAATACCTAAATATAAGGATTACGCAGGTCAGCTTACCCCCAAAGCTTATTTGGAAAAGGTAAAGGGCAAAGAAATTCATGATCCTACATTATCGTTTCAATTAGCCAATGATTTTCACGTTCGGAAAATTTTAAAAGGCTATTTGCCGGGCGATACCCAATCGCTCGAATATGCATCCCTGCTGGAATGGAACAACATTTACTACAACGAAGAAGCAGCGCATATCAACTCTAAAAAGTCTATTATTAGGTTAGGCCTGGTGCAATGGCAAATGCGCCCTTTTGAAAACCTGGAATCGTTGTGTGAGCAAATTGAATTTTTTGTTGACGTAATTAGTGATTACCAAAGCGATTTTGTATTGTTCCCGGAGCTGTTTAACGCGCCGTTAATGACGGCCTACAACCACCTGAGTGGGGCAGGAGCCATGCGCGAAATAGCCGAGTTCACCATTCCACTGCGTGATAAGTTTATGGAGTATGCGGTTAGCTACAACATTAACATTATTACCGGCAGTATGCCGTACCTGGAAAATGGCGTGCTGCAGAATGTAGGTTATTTATGCAGGCGCGATGGTTCTTACGAAATGTACCGCAAAATTCACCTTACACCGGCAGAACAGAGCGCGTGGGGCATGGTAGGCGGCGATCATATCACCACTTACGATACCGATTGCGGGAAGATTGGTATTTTAATATGCTACGATGTGGAATTCCCCGAGCTGCCGCGTTTACTGGCCGACCAGGGCATGCAAATTTTGTTTGTACCCTTCATGACCGATACGCAAAACGGTTATACCCGTGTACGGAGCTGTGCACAAGCCAGGGCTATAGAAAACGAGTGCTATGTAGCCATTGCCGGTAGCGTGGGTAACTTGCCTAAAGTGCATAATATGGATATTCAATACGCACAGTCGGCAGTGTTTACACCGTCCGATTTTTCTTTCCCGAGCAATGGTATAAAGGCAGAAGCCACCCCAAATACAGAAACTACGCTGATTGCCGATGTAGACGTTGATTTGTTAAAGGAGCTGCACAGCTTTGGAGCAGTTAGAAATCTGAAAGACAGGCGCCTGGATATCTATAAAATTGTAAATAAGAGCAAGAAATAAACAAACGCCAGTTAGGGAGCAGTTTAACGAGGGTAAAGCTGCTCCTGAAATTGTTGGCTGGTTTATGTTAATTTAATTAAACTTTTGCCTGAATTGAAGTGGTGAGAGTTGCGTTTTAGTTTTAAACATCTTGCTGAATGATTGCAGGTGCTCGAAACCTAAGCTGTATGCAATTTCACTAATTGATAGCTCAGTAGTTGACAGTTTTTCCTTTGCTTTTGCAATCAGCTTTTCGTGGATGTGCTGCTGGGTGTTTTGCCCGGTAAGTACTTTAAGCAAGGTGCTTAGGTATTTGGGAGATAAGTTAAGCATTTGTGCTACTTCGGTAACTGTGGGAAGTCCTTTATTGATCAGGTTATCGCTGTTAAAATAGTTGTCTAACAATTCTTCTAAACGTTGTAATACCTGGTGGTTGGCTTTTTCGCGGGTGATGAACTGCCTGTTGTAAAAACGATCGGCATAATTGAGCAAGGTTTCTAAATGAGATACGATAATGCTCTTGCTAAACTTATCAATGTTTGAACGGCATTCCTGCTGAATATTCTTAATGATCTCCACAAGCAGGGCTTCTTCCTTTTCAGATAAAAACAATGCTTCGGTCACGGTATAATCCCAAAAATCATATTGCTTAATGGTTTTGGCCAAAGACGTGTTCCATATAAAATCGGGATGAATGAGCAGCATCCACCCCGATTGTTTAAGTTGTACAGCCTTTTTATCGATGGACAGGCGCAATACCTGGTTAGGCGATATAAATGATAGAATACCATCATCGTAATCATACGTTTGCTGCCCATATTGTAGCTTCACTTCTTGTGTATTAGCCACCCTTTTTAAACCAATGCAATAAAAATCGCAGCTCCAAAATGAGGGCTCAACAATGCTCGTAGTTTCAACCGATTCCAGTTTAAGCACATTAATTAAAGGGTGATCGGCCTTGGGCAGTTGCCTGAACTGTGAAAATTCGCTGATGGTTTTAAAGTGCTTCACCTGGGTTTGTCTTCTTTTGTTATCTCCAATACAATTTTTCCGCGCACGTGTTTGGTTTCGCTAATTCGATGCGCATTGGCCACTTGCGCTAACGGATAAACCTCGCTTATAATGGATTTAACTTTGCCTTCGTTAATGAGTTGTGTAACACCGTTTAAAGATGACGTATAAGTGGTTATACTGCCTTGGCCAACCATATCGCAGGTTGCGTTTTTTTGAGCAATAGCGTTTGCGAAATCGTTGGTAAAGGGCTGATCTAAATGCGTGCATACAAACATGCCGCCTTCCCTGAGTACCTCTGCCGATTTTAGTCTTACGCGTTCGTCTCTAACCGGTGAAGCGTTAAACACCAGATCTATATTTTGCAGCAATTCTTCGAAACGCTGATTGTTGTAGTCTATTACTTCATTAGCACCCAGTTCTTTCAAAAACTCAAAGTTGTGTGCCGATGCTGTCCCAATTACATAACCACCCATAGCTTTAGCAAACTGAACAGCCAAATTACCTACGCCACCTGCAGCACCATGTATAAGCACACGCTGTCCTGGTTGCAAGTTGCCTATATCTACAATGCCATTCCAGGCAATTAAGGCGCAGGAAGGGAGTGCACCCGCCTCGTTAAATGTGATGTTACTGGGCATGGGCCAAAACTGGGTTGCCTTTGCCGCAATAAATTCTGCATAACTTCCATCGCCAGGAAAATTTGGAACACCGTAAACCTTATCGCCTTTTTTGAAATTAGTTACTTCGCTGCCGGTTTCTTCTACCACGCCTACGGCATATAAACCCAGGCCCAAAGGTAATTTAAGGAATGATTTTAAAACTTCATTACCACCCTGCCTAATCGTATAATCGGCAGGATTAACGCTGCTGGCATATACCTTTACCAGTATTTCATCTGCCGCCGGCACCGGACGTTCCACTTCCTCCAGTTTCATCACTTCGGGTCCGCCGTATTCATGTATTCTAATTGCTTTCATGCTAAATTGATCTTTACTTATTTGATAAACAAAGGTCAGCAAGATGATGCCGTAACATTTAGCCTAATGGTGCTTTAGTTTAGCCAAAACGCTTGGTGTACCATTTGCATTAGCTTGTTGTTAAAATCATAGTTAAAGCATAAAAGTTACCCATGCCAGTAAATTATTCATTTCAACATTTTATAGCTTCCCTCGTTTAAACAGTGAATGACTATCAAACAATATCTTGTTTTGCTTTGGTTTACAGGCATACTTTGGTTGCCTGTGGCCTGGCTTACCCAGGTAACTACCGTGCAAACAGTGAGTGTGCTTATTGCCGACCGTGAAGCATATGTACGTACCCAGGCAGTGCTAATTGAAAATACTTGTAAAAAATATGGCAACCACGCTACGTTTAATATACGCTATAACGGAAAAACTGCAGAAGGCACAGACGGATGCACGTTATGGTCAAACGAAGGCGACCTGGTTAAGGTATACTTCAATAAAACAGACCTTCAACATCACGGAATTATTAGTGAATTAGTTTTGCTGATGATGGGAAGATGGTTACTACTCTCCATTTTAAGTATCTTATTTATAAAGTGGTTAAGGGCATACCGGCTTTGCAAAACAGAGCGATTACAATGAACTTTAAACCCTGTTATTAACTACATCATAATTAATCTTATATTAATTACAGTGCTTGGCCAAAAAAGCATCGGCCATATCGCTGCCGGTATTCTTAATAAAATTCCAGTCTTTGCAGGCACCTTCTTTATCGCCTTGCCTTAGTTTTTGATTGGCCTGGTCCAGTAGATCAGTCCATAACTCCTCGTTAATTCCCAGTTCTTTTTTCAGCGCTTCAATGGTGCTTTCTTTTTGTACATTGGCTTTGCCGGCGTATTTATTAGTGTAATAATTAGTAACCGCGTTTTCCAGTTCCTGACGCTTTTGGTAAGTTACAATAGCTTGCTGCATGTTCATGCTTTGCCCCACCCGGCCCTGGCATTTTACATAGTCGGGGTTAAAGCGAATGGGCAGCACTACCCGCACACTACCCGTGTAATTGGCCGGTATACTCCATTTACCAGAAGTAAGCTTTACCACGCGCACAGCCTCATCATCCAAATCAATACCCGGACCTTGTTGTACCTGCGCATCGGTAACTTTACCATCTTTATCAATGGAAAAACCTACGTTTATGGTTGCTGCAATACAGTTTTGGCTGGAAAATTCGGGGTATATCAGCTTTTCGCTTATAAAGCGGTCGAGTGCTGCGGCTCCATCCTTAAACACGGGTTGGGCTTTGGTTGTTGCCGTGCAACACCAAAGCATTGTAATAGAGGCGATAACTTTTAACATTTTTAATTAATTACTTAACTAAAACGCTAACAGTTAAATCAGATTATAGTTGCTTTAGAAAATTGTAAAATTGAATCGGGGTTGGGGATGTTATTTAGCCACTGCTCTTTTTCAGAATATGGAGCCACTCCCGGGTAATCACCCGCCCGGCTCTGCATATCAAACATTAGTTGAAAGTGGAGGTGTGGAGGCCAGCTTCCGTTTTCCTGAGCGGTGCCCAGGCTGGCAATTTGCTGACCTTGGTTAATGTGCTGGCCAACTTGTAAAGTAGGTAAACAAGCTTTATTCAAATGCCCGTAAAGGGTGAATAATTGCAGTCCGTTTAAATTGTGCTGCAGTATAATGGTGGGGCCGTAATCACCGTAATTATCATTATCCTGAAAGCTGTGCACAGTACCTTGTAACGGTGCATAAACAGGTGTGCCTGCTGCTGCCCATATATCCATGCCTAAATGCAGGCGGCGAGGCTCTTGTCCGCTGGTGTTAAACAAAGCACTGCGGGCATATAGCGTACGGTGCTCCATATAACCGCCAATGCCATAGCGGCAACCGCTTTGTTCAAGTTTATTATCCACCCACTGGCTAAATTTGGCCGTATCGGCAATATCTTCGGGAGATAATTCTGTATTAGTTTCGGTAAAATCTAACTGCAACAGGCGATCATGCGCCGGTTCAAAATAAACTACGTTGCTTACTTGGCTACGGTTGGCCGAAAGGTAAGCGGCCAGTTGCTCATGCGGATTCATTATTCGGTACAAATTATTCTGCTTCCTCGTCGGGCTGGCGGGGCTCTTTGCTTATTTTATCAAAGATTTTATCCATCCGCTCTACGTACTCGTTGGTGTCATCCACAAAAAACTCCAGTTGTGGTATTACCCTAACCTGGTCTTTAATGCGGGCGCCGAGTTTATACCGGATTTCCGAAGCATGCGATTTTACCACTTGCAGCGATTGCTGAACGTTTACGTTGTTAAAAAAGCTCAAAAATACGCGTGCTATAGCCAAATCGGGCGTTACCCTCACTTTGGTAATAGTTACCAAGGTATTAGGCAGGTAAGATAGTCCTTCGCGCTGAAATATAAGGGCCAGGTCTTGTTGTAAAACTCCGGCAAATTTTTGTTGACGTTTTGATTCCATGATAGTTTTTAATATGGTGAAAAGGTAAGGTTGTTAATGGGTAAAAGGGTGGAAAGGATAAAGGTGAAAGATGTTGGCTTAGCGTGTAGAAATATTAAAAGGCTTTAAATGGGTTTGGTTTACTGCAATGCCTCATCATACGTTTACCTTTTGCCATTTACCTTTCTCCTTTAAGCTTTATATCTTTACCTTCAATTACACAATTCCTGTGGTATCTCCTTTGTTATTTTAAGCACCTTTTTAACCACCAGGGTGCTATCGTATTCCAGCCCCATGCCTTCGCTGCCCGATTTGATTTTTACAGCTTCAACCTCTACATAAACCGGTTCGTAAGGCTTTTCAAAATTCATTTGCGAGTACTGAAGTTCTAACTGTGCCGAACTGTCGGTTACCCAGTATTCGTGCGTATCATCGCAATTTTTAAACGATTTTACTTCGGGGCCATAACTATACAGGCCTTTAAAAACGTGCGGCGAGCCTGCTTTATTGCCATTGCGGTCGCATGCACTTAATACTGCCACCAACATCACCAATCCGTATTTAAAAAGCTTGTACCGCATGCTGCAAATTTATAAATCCTGTTTAATATCGTCTAACCCTTTTATGCTTAAACGTGCGCTAATGCCCGATGCTATAACCGCTATGCCCGATACGGTTAAGAAAACGAGCACAAAAGCGCCCCACTTTATATCAACCGGGTAGGCATCAATCACCATCATTTGTCCGCCCATTTTTATGAGGCCAAAGTGCTGCTGCAATATACAAAATATAGCGCCTGCTATAAGGCCAAGCACACAACCGGTAACCGATATCATCATTCCCTCGAAAAAGAAAATACCCTGTATTAATGGTTTACCGGCGCCCAAACTGGTTAATATGGCAATATCCTTACGCTTATCCATCACCAGCATGGTTAATGACCCTATAATGTTAAATATAGCAATAATGAGCACAAACGTAAGGATCATGAATAACGACCAGCGTTCATAATTTAATGTTTTATATAATTCCGTATTTTGCTGATACCGGTTTTTTACCGTGAAGGCTTTGCCAGCTTTTTCTTCTATCTCTTTTTGCTGTTCATCAACGTTGGTGCCTTTTACAAAATTAATTTCGAGCGACGATACCTCTTTTGGCTCATCGAGCAAGCCACGGGCGAAGGATAGGGGGGTGACCACAATGTCGTCAAAGTCCTGCTGAATGGAGAACACACCCGATACATTGATGGGCAGCCTTACAAACTCATCTTCGGGGTTAATGGAGTTAACTATTTTGCGTCTGGGCGAATAGATCTGTAACGATGATAGCTCATCTCGTATACTCACTCCCAGGCTGTTTTGCACAGTTGATCCAATTACGGCATACGGCAAATCGTTCGATTTTAAGATGAATGCCCCATTTTGTATGGTGCTGTCGAGTAGTTTGTTCTTTAAAAAATCGTCGCTTACGCCACGTATGGTACCAATAAACTGGCGCGAACCATACCTGATCAGCGCTTTTTCTTCCAGGGCCTGCGTATATGAAAACACTGTAGGATTTTTATGCAGGGTGTTGAAGTAAGGTGTGTTAGGGTCAAACGTTTTTCCCTGTACCGGCTCAATCTTTAACTCCGGCGTAAAGTTGTTGTATAACGACAGGATCACCTTTTCGAGCCCATTAAATACCGATAGGAGAATGATCAGCGCTGCACTGCCCACAAATACCCCCAGCATAGATATACCCGAGATAATATTAATGGCATGCATCTTCTTTCGTGAAAAGAGGTACCGTTGCGCTATGTATATGGAGGTGTTCAAGGGGGTGGCGGGGGTTTTAGGAGCGAGGATCGGGATTTTGATTAATTAACTTGTGACTGGTGGTGTTTAATAAAGCCTGCTAATAGTATTCTGATCCTTTTAAGTTTTTCCAATAATATATTTAACTGTGCATCGTCAATAAAGTTCAAATCTAAAGAAAGATATAATTGAGTTTCTAATTCAAAGGCCGAACCGCGGGCAATATATAAAAACTGCATGGTGTCTTTAATATGATTGCGCCCACATCCTTCAGCTATGTTAGAAGGTATAGAAATGGCTGAACGCTTAATTTGTGATTGTAAACCATACATCTCCTCTTTTGGAAATAACTTCACACAATCATAAACCATTTTGACCAGAATCCTGGCCTCTTTCCAAACTTCTAAATCTGTAAAAGTCATTTTTTTGGCAGTTGTTTTTTTCTTCGATCCTCAATCCCCGATACCCCGCAACTTAAAAAAACGGGTTAGTCTGTTTTTCATAGCCAATAGTAGTTTCGGGGCCGTGGCCGGGATATACGGTTACTTCGTGGGGCAGGGTAAACAGCTTTTCTTCAATGTTTTTGATAAGCTCAGCATGGTTACCACCGGGCAAATCGGTACGGCCAATGCTGCCGCGAAATAGTACATCGCCGCCTATAATTAGGCCATCGGCTTTGCTGTAAAAGCATAAGTGTGCCGGAGAGTGGCCGGGGGCAAAAATTAAATCGAGCGTGGTATTTCCGAAGTTGATGGTGCCTGTTTCAGGCAAATAATTATCTGGCAGTGGCGACAATTCATAACGGATACCCGATTGCTGGCTCCATACCGGCATGGCTTCTAAAATGACCAGCTCTCCTTTATGAAACTGAGGTTTTAAACCATACTGATCGAACACAAATTTATTACCCAGCACATGATCTATATGGCAATGGGTATTTAAAAGTAAAACCGGTTTCAGCTGATTTTCTTTTATGAAATTTACTACTGCATTTTGTTCTGCAGCGGTGTACATACCAGGGTCAATAATGGCGCACTCGCCGCTATCGTCATATAACAAGTACGTGTTTTCCTGGTAAGGATTATTGGGAAATGCCTGGATGTTAGCCATGGTGCCAAAGGTAAGATAAAAACACCTAACCCCTTTGATTGGGTGGAACCATTAATCAGCCAGCGGCTATATGCAGTGTCCCCTCAGTAATTTACAGGTACCGCTCCTTTAAAATTGCCAAATGGTGCAGTTCGTGCCCTGCAATAAGATATAATAAGGCCCTGACAGATACGGTTTTTCCGCTGGCAATGCCTGCTTGTAAAGATTGCTCCGGAGTAATGGACCGGTATAAATATAAATTGGCTTCCCTTAACGCTTTAAATTCTGCTGCCAAATCGCTGAGCGAACGGGCGCTTACATCGGCACATTCAGCATAGGCGTTTTCATCAAAACCGGGCATGGTATTCGTGTCTTGCCTGGTGAAGCACAACAATCTAAAGGAAAATATCCGCTCCGTATCAATCATGTGGTTAAGCACTTGCTTAACGGTCCACTTGCCGGGAGCATAAGCATAATTCTCTTTATCAACCGCAACCGCACTAAAAAAGTTATGAGTGCTTTCCTTTAGTTGGGTAAGCGTTTCCAAAATGTCCCCTTGTTGGGCCGCACGGGCAACATAACCGGCGTAAAAAGGTGCAAATTCATCGGGTTGAGGTTGGGTAATCATTAATCAATGTTTTTGAGTACAATTCTAAAGGTGGTTCCCTTGCCCAGTTCCGAGTCTTTAACAAATATTTGCCCGTTGTGGTAGTTTTCTACCATACGCTTGGTAAGTGAAAGGCCTAAACCCCAGCCACGTTTACGGGTAGTATATCCGGGCCTGAAAACGGTGACAAATTTAGAGCGCGGAATACCTTTGCCCGTATCGGTCACATCGATATACACCTGCGCCCGTGTTTTGCTGGCTGCAATATCTACCTTAATACTGCCGGGGCCTTCAATAGCGTTTACTGCATTTTTAAGCAAGTTCTCAATTACCCAATCAAACAATGGAATGTTGATGCCTGACTGTAAAAAGCGGTCGCCGGTGAGTTCAAAGGTTATTTTATCAGAAACACGCACGCGAAAATAGTCTACAAAGTCTTTAACCACCTCGTATACGGAATGCTGCTCCAGTACAGGTTTCGATCCTATTTTCGAAAAACGGTCGGCCACAATTTCCAGTCGTTTTACATCGTTCGACATTTCCGCAATCAACGGATCGTCTTCCGCATCAAATTTCGATTTCATCAGCTCTATCCAGGCAAGTAAAGATGAAATAGGGGTGCCCAACTGGTGAGCCGTTTCTTTGGCCAAACCCACCCAAACCTGGTTTTGCTCCGATTTGCGCGACGAACTGAACGCGGAATAAGCCACAGTTAAAAACACGGCTATAATAGAAAGCTGCACATATGGAAAAACCCGCAACTGCGTTAACAGCGGCGATTCTTTATAATGCACCAGCCAGTAACTGCCACCCAGGCCCGGCACATCTATCTTAATTTTGATGGGCTCGTGCTGGTCATCCATGGTGGCCAGTTCGTTTTGAAAATATTTAAGATCGTATACCGGCTGCTTTTTTTGATCCACACCCGGCTCAGGCGGAATGTTGATGAATGTTTTCATGGAATCCAGCCCGCGGCTAACCTTAAAGTCGCCTTTTTCGTCGGTTACAATAGCCGGTACGGTAAGGCTGTCGCGTACAAAAAAAACATAGTTGAGTTGGTTTTCATCTACGGTTGAAAAAACTTGCTTCATGGACTGCGCCCATACCTGCGCCCGTGTACGCTCTGATTTGGCAATGTTTTTTACCAGGTATTGCGTGTACAGTAAAGAACTGCCCGCAATTATTAGTGCAAAAAACATTAACAGGTATTTCCAGCGCTTTTTTTGTAAGTAAGGGTTACTCATGATTTAGTTCAAAGATAGAAAATAGTCAGAAAGTCTGCGGAGTCCGTTAGTCCGTTAGTGGGAATGCCGGGAGCAGGCCTTTTGTTTGCAAATACTTTATGACATTAATCTCACCGACTAACAGACTTGCACACTAACCGACTCAAAAACTAAAAACTTATCTTTGCCCTCATGTCTGATCAAAAAGTAAGAGTACGCTTTGCGCCAAGCCCTACCGGTGGTTTGCACCTGGGCGGTGTACGTACCGTATTGTTTAATTACCTGTTTGCCAAAAAGCATAACGGAACTTTTGTATTGCGAATTGAAGACACTGACCAAAGTCGTTATGTGGATGGTGCCGAAAACTATATAGTAGAATGCTTAAAATGGTGTGGCTTAACGCCGGATGAAAGTCCGCAGGTGGGTGGCCCCTTTGCACCTTACCGCCAGAGCGAGCGTAAATCGCTTTACCGCGAGTATGCCGAAAAGCTGGTAATGCAAGGCCATGCGTATTATGCCTTTGACACTACCGAAGAACTGGAGCAAAAGCGCGCCGCCGTACCTAACTTTCAGTATGGGATGGCTTACCGGGAGGATATGCGCAACTCTATTTCATTATCTCAACAAGAAGTAGACGCGCTTTTAAATGCCGGAACACCGCATGTGATCCGCATTAAAGTGCCCGAAGACGAAACCGTTACTTTTAACGATATGATACGCGGTTACGTAAGCTTTGACACCAACACGGTTGATGATAAGGTTTTGTTGAAAGCCGATGGCATGCCTACTTACCATTTAGCCGTAGTGGTTGATGATTATTTAATGAAGATCACCCATGCATTCCGTGGCGAAGAGTGGTTACCATCGGCACCGGTGCATTTACTGTTATGGGAATATTTAGGCTGGATAGATAGCATGCCGCAATGGGCGCATTTGCCTTTGATATTAAAGCCTGATGGCCATGGTAAACTAAGCAAGCGCGATGGTGCCCGTTTGGGTTTCCCGGTGTATGCCATGAGCTGGACCGACCCTAAGAGCGGCGAGCTTACCGAAGGTTTCCGCGAGCTGGGCTTTTTACCCGAAGCATTTATTAACCTGCTGGGTATGCTGGGCTGGAACGATGGTACAGACCAGGAAATATTTACGCTGGATGAACTGATAGAAAAGTTTTCGATAGACCGCGTAAGCAAGGCCGGCGCTAAATTCGACTTTGAAAAGGCCAAATGGTACAATGCTGAATGGATTAAAAAGGTTAGTGGCGAGAGGTTAATGACAGAAGTTAAAGCCGCTTTAATCACCAAAGGAATCACTGTGAATGATGATGACTACCTGCAAAAAGCAACCGAACTGGTTAAAGACCGCCTGGTACTCACCAGCGATATTTATGAGCATGCCTGGTACTTTTTTAAACAGCCTGAGGAGTACGACTTAAATGCCGTAAAGCCTAAATGGACCGATGCTAAAACCACATTGTTCCAAGAGTATATACAACAATTGCAAGCAACCGAAAATTGGGACGCTGTTGAGTTAGAAACTAATTTTAAAGCCATGTTAACCGAAAAAGGATTTAAGATTGGTGATGCCATGCTGCCTTTCCGTATTATGCTGGTAGGTGGCAAGTTTGGCCCGCATGTGTTTGATATTGCAGCGCTTTTAGGTAAACAAGAAGTGATAGCCAGAATAGAAAAAGCATTAGCTGCATTCACAGCTTAATTGCATTTTACATATTACAAGGAAAGGGTTAGCCAGCAAGCTGACCCTTTTTTGTTGAACTACGGGTTAGGATTATCAACAGTAACTTTTCGTTCAATTACCTTTTTATCCCCTCCGGTTCTATCGAGCAAATAAATATCATAAACTATCCAAGCTACTAAGCAAATAGCCAGGGCTGTATCTATTAAAAGCCAATTCCGTTTAGGAATATAAAACCTAATTATAGGATTGAACAGTACGGCGCAAAGCAAGGCGGGTATAGCGGTGGCATAAATTCCCTTGAAGTATTCGGTATAAGCCAGCCAAATACAAAACACAAATACACTGAACCGTACAAACTGGAAATAACCGCGGGGCACATTAAAAAGACAAACAAGCAACAGTATAGCAACTACAGCTTTAATGGCTATAATTATATGTTCCTGTTTTATTCCATTTAAAAGTTTAACCATGGCTGCAGCTAAATAAGTTTGCTGTCTCAAATTTAAAATAAAACCAATACGGTTATGCCCCGAATAAAAATAACGGCTTGTATTATTTTTGCACTACTGCATCAATGTCTTCCTTGTTATTCTCTTTCAGGTAAAGCTCTTCTACCAAAACCATAATAATAGCCAGCATGGGTGTGGCTAATATAATACCTAATGCGCCTGAGAGTGTGCCCATTAACAACTGGCTGATAATTAATAGTGCCGGCGGTAAATTAATCATTCGCTTTTGAATGGTAGGCGTAATTATATTGCTTTCGAGGGTTTGTATGAGGATGTATAAAGCCGCTACTATGATGGCGGTTTGGGTACTGTCTACCAAGCCCAGCAATACAGCCGGAACCATAGCCATAATAGGCCCAAAGTTGGGTATAAAGTTAAGGATGCCTGCTATTACTGCCAGGGCTAAAGCCATGGGTATACCTATTATGGTTAACCCGGTAAAAGATAATATGGCAATAAGCACCATGGCAATCATCATTCCTTTAAGCCAGCCTTTTAACGATAGGCTTAGCCGGTCCATAATTTCCCGTGCCTTGGGCTGGCCTTTGCGCGGCACCAGTTTAACAATGCCGTTTTTGTAGAGTGACGGGCTAACGGTAAAAAATATGCCCAAAAATATGATGATATAAATATCGCCCAAAACGCCGAAACTGGTACTGAAAAACGTTTGCGCAGTAGTCATTAATTTTTGAGAGTTAGTACCCGATACATTGTCTAACATTTTGGCACCCAGCGGAAACTGCCTTACCTGACCCTCGAGCCGGCTAACTAATGCCGGAAAATCCTGGCTCAGTGCATTGATCTGGTGCTGAATTTTGGTACCCATAAACCAAAACAAAAAACCGATAATGGCAAACGTACCTATAACCGATATCAGCATGCATATACGCCGGCTTAACGGGGTGCGGCGTTCAATGGCATCGGCCAGGCCGTTAAAGTAAACTGCAATAAGTGTACCCGCCAAAACCATAAGCAGCACGTTAAATGCTACTCTCATAATTAAAATAAGAATCACCAGCAGGGCAATGGCTCCAGCACCCATAAATACCCTTTGCAGGTACAGGCTATTCTCTTGCTGTCTGGTTTTTTCGTCGATAGGGGTCATATGCAAATTGTATGTTTAATGAAGCCAGTAAACGTAAATATTGTTTTAACTGCATTATAAAAGTCCACGCAGTACGCTCCACAGGCAATAGCCGCCACATATTTTTTACGCAGATTTGTTTAACAAGCGCGCAATTATTTTAATCTTTGCAACGTTAAAACTTTTAGTTATAGTCTATAACCAATCTGCTACATATATGAATTATGCCTTAAATCAAATACCCGAGCGCTCTGTAAAACCCCGTAACCACGGCATGACCATGGTAATGGATAAGGGTTTAAGTTTACGCCAGGTAGAAGATTTTTTAGAAGTGGCTGGCAGTTATACCGATATTGTTAAACTGGGTTGGGCAACCTCCTATGTTACCCCTAACCTTAAAGAAAAACTTAAATTGTACCGCGAAGCGGGTATCCCTGTGTATTTTGGTGGTACCCTGTTCGAAGCTTTCATCATCCGTAACCAGTACGATGATTTTTGCCGCATGCTGGACACCTTTCAGTTAGAATATGCCGAAGTATCAGACGGGTCCATTACCATTGACCATGATGTTAAATGCGAATACATTCGCAAATTGAGCCAGCAGGTAACCGTAATATCTGAAGTAGGATCTAAAGATGTGCAAAAGATTTTTGCCCCTTATAAATGGATTCAGTTAATGAAGGCCGAAATGGAAGCCGGTTCGTGGAAGGTAATAGCCGAAGCGCGCGAAAGCGGCAATGTAGGCATCTACCGCGATTCGGGGGAGGTTAGGCAGGGTTTGGTTGATGAGATACTCACACAGATACCGGCCGATGATATTATATGGGAGGCACCGCAAAAACCACAGCAGGTTTGGTTTATTAAATTGCTGGGCAGCAACGTTAACCTAGGCAATATTGCCCCTGCAGATATGATACCGCTGGAAACCCTGCGTTTAGGTTTGCGCAGCGATACTTTCGATCATTTCTTAAATCAATAATTGAGGTTGCCTGTTAACGAATAAAACAGCAATTTAGAGCGCGTTTAAAAACATCATATGTTATCTCGAACCATAGTGCGAGATCTTTTGAAAGAGCGGTTAGAACCCCTTGCTGCTTTAAAAAGATTTCCTTTTGCCATTCGAAATGACTGCTATTACATAAACGGCTGTTAAATTTATTGATCGTTACTTCACCATGAAACATTACGGGTTAATCGGGTATCCGCTTACGCACTCATTTTCTAAACGGTTTTTTACCGAAAAGTTTGAAAAAGAAGGCATTGCAGATCATGTATATGATTTGTATGAGATTGATAATTTAAGCGATTTTCCCGAACTGCTGAGGGCAAATCCTCGTTTGTGTGGACTGAACGTAACTGTGCCTTATAAAATAGGGGTAATGTACTACCTCGATTGGGTACACCCCGATGCCAAGGAAGTAGGGGCGGTTAACTGCATTCGTATTTCTGCCGAAAGCCCTATTGCTGCTGCATTTTCGGGCGAGGTTGGCATCCAGGATCATGAGTTCCGGCTGGAAGGCTTCAACACTGATGTTTATGGTTTTGAGCAATCGTTGATTCCTTTATTGCAGCCGCAGCACACACAAGCCCTAATATTAGGAAGTGGTGGTGCATCCAGGGCAGTAAAGTACGTGCTGAACAAACTGAAGATCTATAATACTACGGTGTCGCGCGAGTCGGACAGTGGCCGCATCCTTTACCAAGATCTTACGACCGAGCACCTGGATAAGTATAAGCTCATTATTAACACAACGCCGCTTGGCATGGCCCCCGATACCGATAAGTGCCCCGATATCCCTTACGAAGCCCTTACAGGTGAGCATCTACTTTACGATTTGATTTATAATCCTGCCGAAACTATGTTTTTGCAAAAGGGACGCGAACAGGGTGCCGTTACCAAAAACGGCAGTGAGATGCTGATACTGCAAGCCGAAAAATCATGGGAAATATGGAACGAGAAGGAAAAACATCCCTAAGCCTAATTGTCGGCTTGTTAAGTGTGCTGCTTTGCCTGGCTGCCTGTAACGGTACGCCAGAATATTCGCCTAAACCAAGGGGGTATTATCGCATCTATTTTCCAAATCGGGTATACCAGCAATACAAAACCGACTGCCCCTATACATTCACTTATCCGCGATATGCGGTGGTGGAGCAGGATAAGGCAGCCGGCGCTAAACCTTGCTGGATAAACCTGCAGATACCGCAGTTTAACGCTACCCTGCACTTAAGCTATCAACCGGTTACTTCTAAAAAAGTATTTAACGAATTAATTGAAGATGCACATACATTTGCCTTTAAACATACGGTTAAGGCTACTTCTATTGATGAAGGAATTATTAGTTACCCCGACCGTAAGGTGTATGGTATTTATTATACCATAGACGGTAACGCAGCCTCATCGGCACAATTTTTTTTAACCGATAGTACCAGGCATTACCTGCGTGGGGCGCTGTACTTTAACACCCAACCCCGACTGGACTCGATACAACCCGTGCTCGATTTTGTAAAGAAAGATATGGAAGTACTCATTAAGAGCTTTGCCTGGAACGCTCCCGGATCAACCACAAAGTAGGTATTCCTCAATACAGATCTATTTTTTGAAATCACCGGAACGAAGCAATACCTGCGTAGCCTGATTGCTTCGTTCCTCATTTAAAGAGTTATGTATTATACCAGGTCTTTTTCGGGTATATGCACTGCCGATGTTTCTTTATCAAGTATCTCTTTCTTTTCTATACGGTAAGAGGTAAACAGACCCAGTCCGCCAAAAATGGCTATTAAGCTAAAGTAAATGGCTTCGTTATCATCCATCGAAGCTACAAAAACGGTGCGGTCTAAAACAAAGGCTAAAAACAAACCCAAGCCGGCACCAATGAGTAGCAAACCCCATTTAAGGTTTTGGTACGGGGCCGATTGGGGCTTGAAACGGCGGGGATCCATGCCGCGCTCAATCATGGCCATTTTTTCACGTTTTTGGAGGTAAACTATTCCGAAGATCATGGCAAAAAAGCCAAGCGGAACCATAATTGCGATTAATTCTTTAGGAAACATAATATTGAATTTTAAATAGTTAGTAATTTGTGTTTCACCAATTGCGGTGATTTGTAGTCTATGACCACACGTTTTTAAAGGAGGTTACAGGGATTACAAATTTTTTTAGATAAATTTATTTGATGAGTGCATAAGGGCCTATGAAACTCTTTGTTATAATGATAGCATTAGTGGTTTGCAACTGCTACAGTTGGGCACAAGGTAATGCAGCTATTGAGAAAGCCGTTAAAAACCTGCAAACACAGGGTGTTGATACTATTGTACGCTACCATACTTTTTATGGAGGCTCTATGATAGTTCCAGCTGAAAAAGGGGCTACCACATGCCATGCTGCCTATAAAGATTACCTTTTATGGGTGAGTAAATATAAAGCCTACATACAGCGGTTTGATGATTGCCGGGCTTACAAGCCCATTCGCATTAACCCGTATTTTATTAAAGTATTTGCCAGGCATGTAAACACCATTAAAGCTGAAAAGATTCTAGGCCTGCAATACGATACGCCTTGGCTGTACTTTTTTAAGCAAACCACTACCATAGCTATGGCACATTGCGGATATGTAACGTTTATAAGTTACCTACCCAGCAATACGTTCGATAATACCTTTATGGATTTTGGGTTGGAAGATAAAATGGTGGGGAACAAGTACCGGAACAAAAATTACGAGCAGAACCATCAAACTATTATATACAAGCTAAAAATTCTCATTGAAAAGCAAATAGCGGCTTTGCCCTGGCCTCAATAGCTGCACATACTGTTATATTTTCATAAATTTATTGCAATCACCTGTAACCTCGTTCCGCAACTGGTAGTCATAGGTGTTGTAAGATGCAAAGCAAGCTATCGGATATTGACCTAATAGAACAAACCCTGGCGGGAAACCAGGCGGCCTATGCCGACCTGGTGAAACGGCACCAGCGTTTTGTATTTACGCTGGCTATGCGTTTTACCAAAACCCGCGAAGATGCCGAAGAGGTAGCACAGGATGCTTTTATAAAGGCATACCGTAATTTACAGGCATTTCAGGGTCAAAGTAAGTTTACCACCTGGCTTTACAGTATAGTATACACCACCGCCATGACGTTTTTGCGTAAACGGCGTTTAGATACTTCATCTATAGATGATGAAAATAATTTCATTCAGGTTGAAAACCAGAATGCCGGGTTTGAAAATAATTTGGCCGAAAACAAATCGCGGTCGTTTTATTTAAATCAGGCCATCGAACAGCTTTCGGCCGATGATGCAACTATCATCACCTTATTTTATAAAGGCGAGCAAAGTTTGGAAGAAATAGCCATAACTTTAGGTATTGAGCCCAATAACGTTAAGGTGAAACTATTTAGAGCGCGCCAGCGTTTGAAAGAAAAGCTGGAACGTAATTTAAAACATGAAGTTAACGAACTGATATGAACAACATTGAGGAACAACTGTGGAATTATTTGGACGGTTCATGCTCGCCACAAGAGCAGGAAGCTATTGCCCATTTAATTGCTACCGATAAAACTTACCGGCAAAAGTACGAGGAGATACAGGCATTTAACCAGGAACTGGAAGCCATTGAACTGGACGCCCCGGCTATGGCTTTTACCTATAATGTAATGGAGGCCATACGTACTGAAGAAGCCAGCAAGCCCCTTAAAGCCGCTATTGATAGCCGTATAATTAAAGCTATAGCCGCGTTTTTTATTTTGAGCATTATAGCGTTATTAGGTGTGGCATTGGCTACTACTAACTGGAGCAGCGGAACAACCGAGAGTGTACAAATACCCGTTAATTTTGAGCTCCCGGCCATAAAAAACTACTTTAGCGGACCTGCCTTAAAAGGATTCTTGTTTTTTGATGTGGTACTTGCTTTGTTCTTGTTTGACGGGTACTTACGCAAGCGGAGTGTACAATCAGTTTAAAAAAGCTGACACTTGTGTACAAAAAGCTGAACAAAAATTTTAAGTAACTACTTACGGGTACTGTTGTATACAACGTAGTGTTGTATTTGTTGTGCCATTCAAATAACTGGCACCTATTTTCAAAATTAATGTGTGTTCTAACACAATTTTGGTACAACAATTGTGTTAGTATATATGAATTGGTAAACTTACCAATTTAATTGTGATAAGGTTTAGGTTGAAAGTCCCCCGGTGCAAGACTGGGGGGCTTTTTATTTATAGCCATTTTTTATTTGGTTCCTTCCGCAATAATATCCCACCCTCTTACCGCTATCTTCAGGTTTACAATTCCTATATTTGATGGATTCAATTATAAAACAGACCATCATCATGAAAAAGTTTTACACCCTCATTATCACTTTGTTATTTGCAGGCAGCGCACAACTGGTGCAGGCACAAAATGGCTTAAAAATGCCGCAGCCCAGTACCTCGCAAACTATAATGCAAGAATTTGGATTGGGTAAAGTTACCCTCACATACTCGCGCCCTAATGTTAAAGGCCGTAAAATATTTGGCGGACTGGAGCCTTACGGACAAGTTTGGCGGACCGGTGCTAACTCCGCAACGGTGATAACTTTTGCCGATGATGTAACTATAGAAGGTAACAAAGTACCTGCCGGTGAGTATGCCTTATTTACTATCCCAAACGCAAATGAGTGGATCATTATTTTAAACAAAACCACCAAACAATGGGGCGCATACGAATATAAACAAGCCGACGATGTTTTACGTTTCAAAGTAAAAGCCGACAAAACGTCAGCCTTAATTGAAACCTTCACTATGCAGTTTGGCAATGTAAAACCAACCACTGCCGAATTAAATTTAATGTGGGAACGTACCTCCGTTACTTTACACCTGACCACCGAAATTGATAGCCGCATAATGGCTAACATTGACGAGGCTATGAAAGCGACTGAAAAGAAACCATACTTTGCTGCAGCACAATATTACTACGAAAATAATAAGGATATGAACAAAGCCTTAGAGTGGATTACCGAAGCCGAAAAAACGGATATGAAGGCGCCGTATTACAAATATTGGAAAGCCCGCATCCAGTTAAAGAAAGGTGATAAAGCTGCTGCCATTGCCACGGCTAAAGAAGGTGCCCGTGTAGCCAAAGAAGCTAAGAACGACGAGTATGTGCGTTTGAATGAAGGCGTAATTGCGCAGGCAAAATAGTTATTCAATATTTAGTTATTAAGAGTAATTCGATACAGTTAATTAACGTGTCAGTCTAAGCTCGTCGAAGACTTAGCAAAGCGGTAAATGCTTCGGCAAGCTCAGCATAACAGTCTGTATTAGGAAATCTTAAATTACAAGTCCGGTTTAAAGAGCCGGACTTTTTTGTTTTACAAAAGGATTGATGAGCAAGGCTATCAGCACCAGTAATAGGCAACCTAAAGCATTTAGCCATAGGTAAGCCATTACCTCGTGCCAGCCACAGTAAACCACAATAGCTTCGGTAATTATAGCTGCAACAAACACCGCATTACCAGTTACGCGTTTAAGGTAGAAGGCTACCACAAATATGCCTAGCATGGTGCCGTAAATGTAGGAGCCTAATTTATTCACGGCTTCCAGCAGGTTGCCTAACTGGCCCGCATACAAAGCCATCACCAGGCAAACTATCCCCCAAAATACGGTGGCTAACCTCGAAGCGGTAACATAGTTTTGGTCGGTAGCGTTCTTATTAATCACTCGCTTATAAATATCAACCACAGTGGTAGATGCCAACGAGTTTAACGCACTGGCGGTTGACCCCATGGAGGCTAAAAACACAATGGCTATGAGCAAACCCACTAATCCTTTGGGCAGGTAACCGGTTACAAAACTCAGGAAAATGTAGTTGGTGTCGTTTACTTCGGCCAGCGCGTTGTTCTGCTTCATTAACGCTATGCCTTGTTTGCGCAGGGTATCGGTTTGGGCTTGGTATTGTTGCAAACCAGCCTGTGCAGTAGTTACTTCGTGCTCATTATCGTTATTGAGGGCTTTTACCAAAGCGTTAGCCTGAAGCTGTTTTTGTTGCGATGCAGCATTATATTGCTTTTCCAGTTCTTGGTATTGGCCGGCGTACGGACTATGCTTAATAAGCTTTACCTCGTTGCGGTTGAAAAATAGTGGCGGCTGTTTAAACTGGTAAAAAGTAAACACCAAAATGCCTATCAGCAATATTAAAAACTGCATCGGGATTTTGATCAATCCGTTCATGAGTAAACCTATGCGGCTTTGGCCTACCGAACTGCCGGTTAAATAGCGGCCTACCTGGCTTTGATCGGTTCCAAAATAAGCCAGCTGCAAAAAGAAACCGCCTATTAACCCGCTCCAAACGTTGTACTGGTTTTTTGGATCAAATTTCCAGTCTATCACATTCATGTGGTTAAGCTTACCCGCTAACTGCAACGAGTTCTTGAACCCTACACCATCGGGCAATAGTTTTACCACAATAACCCCGGCTAAAAACATCCCGGCAAAAATAATGCTCATTTGCAGAACCTGTGTGTACGATACCGCTTTGGTGCCGCCGTATACCGTATAAAATATAACCAGCGTGCCAATAAACAGGGTGGTGTAAACCACATTGATCTGTAATATGGTAGAGAGGATAATTGAGGGCGCGTAAATGGTAATGCCTGTAGAGAGTCCACGTTGCAATAAAAACAAAAATGCGGTTAAGGCACGCGTTTTTAAATCGAAACGCTGCTCCAGGTATTCGTAAGCGGTATAAACCCTTAATTTATGGAAGATAGGCACAAAGGTGATGCAAAGCACAATCATGGCCAGGGGCAAACCAAAGTAGAACTGCACAAAGCGCATTCCATCGGCATAAGCCAGTCCGGGTGCCGAAAGAAAAGTGATAGCACTGGCCTGTGTGGCCATTACCGAAAGACCGATGTGGTACCAGGGCAATGAGCGGCCTCCTACAAGGTACTGGTCCAGGTTTTTACTGCCGCTGCTTTTATATATGCCATACGCAACAATGGTAAGCAGGGTAACAGCTAAAACAATCCAGTCGGTCAGGCTCATTTAAAGGAGATGGTAATGAGCCAAAATACAAAAATTAAAAAAACCAGCCACACGATAATTATACCGTAAAGCTGGTTCCATGTGCGTATAAAAGAGGGGAGGTCCTGCCTATCAGGCGTCATGACGGCCTCTAACCAAAAACTTGATGAACACTGCTGCGCTTAACAAACCTAACACACCACCAAAAGGGATGTAAATTAAGCCTTTGTCTATAACAAAACCTACAAACATGCCGGTTAATAAGGCAACAATGTAAAAGTATGAATCTAAGTTTTTTTCTTCAGTATGGTGATGATGTGACATATCGTATAATTATCTTGATGTACAAAAGTAGCTGATTAACCCACGTATGCAAAACTTTGTTGGCATAAGTTTAAAATAACCCGCAACACCTGTTTTAACGCAATCGTTTGCGCAGTAATTGGCCTCAAACTGGCAAATAAATATGGCTTTTAAGGCTTAACTATAAAAGAACCCATTACATTTGTAAGGCAGCTGATGTAAATAAACACAGCCCGCCGCAACCTTAATTATAGAGATATTACATCCATGAAAAATTATACGCTGCTTAAATTTGCTATTATTTTACTCATGACTACCACTACTGCATTAACACTTAAAGCGCAAAAAAAGCCTAAGGCAAACGCCAAAGTAGAGGTAGAACAAGCCGTGGAAAAAATCCGCAAATTGATGCTGGAGCCTGATAGTGCCGCGCTTTCGGGCATGGCATCTGATAAATTAACTTTCGGGCACTCAGGTGGTAAGCTTCAAAATAAGCAAGAGTTCCTGCATTCATTCATTAGCGGCGAAACCGATTTCACCAGCCTGGACTTTACCGATCAAACCATACAGGTATCTGGCAGTACAGCCATCGTTCGTCATACTTTATCGGGCGGCACGCATGATAAAGGCAAAGATCCCGGAACAGTGAAACTACTGATATTGCTGGTATGGCAAAAAGTAAAAGGTCAGTGGGTATTGCTGGCAAGGCAGGCCATTAAATACCCGGTTGCCGCCTAAATTTTAACATCATTTAAAACTATTAACATACAAATGAGTGATCTATCTAAGCTATTTGATTTAACAGGAAAAACCGCACTGGTAACCGGCGGCAATAAAGGTATTGGAAAAGGTATGGCCATTGGCCTGGCCGAAGCCGGTGCCGATATTATTGTGGTATCGGGTTCGGTTGAACTGCAGGGCAGCGATATTGAAAAACAAGTAACAGGTTTGGGCCGCAAGTTCAAAGCTTACCAAGCTAACTTGAGCAGTCGTGATGGCGTATATGCCTTTATTAACCAGCTACAGGCCGAAAACCCGCGTGTAGACATTTTAGTGAACAATGCCGGTACCATTATGCGTAAACCCGCTGCCGAACACCCCGATGAGTACTGGGACAGTGTGCTCTCGTTAAACCTGGATGCCCCGTTTATTTTAGCCCGCGAACTGGGTAAAAAAATGATAGAGGCGGGTAGCGGTAAAATTATCTTTACCTGCTCGCTGTTAACATTTCAGGGTGGTATTAACGTACCGGGTTATGCCGCCAGCAAAGGTGCGTTGGGTAGCCTGGTTAAAGCCTTAGCCAATGAGTGGACCGCTAAGGGGGTAACTGTAAACGGTATTGCGCCGGGTTACATTGCTACCGATAACACCGAAGCCCTGCGTAACGACCCCGACCGCAGCAAAAGCATTCTTGACCGTATCCCCGCAGGCCGCTGGGGCGAAGCGGAAGACTTTAAAGGTCCCGCTGTATTTTTAGCCTCCGAAGCAGGGGCTTATGTAAGCGGACACATCCTTACCGTTGATGGCGGCTGGATGGGAAGATAATTGAGAGGTGAGAGGAATGAGGCGGGGAGGCCAGAATTTCTGATCAAGAATAACTAATTAGTAAAAGATATGTCTCAGGCATCTGGCAACAGGCCTCCGACAACAGACAACATAACATGGAAGTAAGATTTGAAAATAGCAAAAAAGAAGTAAGCCGCATGACCACCCAGGAACTACGCGAGTCGTTTTTGGTGGAGCAGTTGATGCAGCCCGATAAAATAACCCTGGTGTACTCGCACTACGACCGTGTAATTGTGGGCGGAGTAAAACCGGTTAACAGCGCGGTTACTTTAGAAACCAATGAGGAATTGAAAGCCGACTACTTTTTAGAGCGCCGCGAACTGGGCATTATTAATGTAGGTGGCAGCGGTGCAGTAGTAGCCGATGGTGTAACTTACGATGTTGATAAAATGAGCTGCCTGTACTTAGGTAAAGGTACCAAGGATGTAAGCTTTAAAAGTACCGATGCTGCTAACCCGGCCGTATACTACCTGCTCAGCAGCCCGGCACATGCCAACTATACTAATCGTTTAATGACCAAGGAAGAGGCCGCTCCGGTACAATTGGGCGATATCACCACTTCTAACAAACGCACCATTTACAAATACATTCACTTGGATGGCATTCGTAGCTGCCAGTTGGTAATGGGCTTAACCGTGTTGGAAACCGGTAGCGTATGGAACTCTGTACCACCACATACGCACACCCGCCGCACCGAAATTTATTTTTACTTCGATCTGCCCGAAAATCAGCGTTTGTTCCATTTTATGGGCGAACCGCAAGCAACCAAAAGTTTAGTATTGCAAAACCATGATGCCGTGATCTCTCCGCCATGGTCGGTACACTTTGGTTGTGGCACCAGCAACTATGCCTTTATTTGGGGCATGGCGGGCGAAAACCAGGTTTACAGCGATATGGATCCGCTTGCTGTGGCCGATGTTAAGTAATTACTACTAACAGCAAATAAAAAGCCTTTATCTTTCCTGCGGAGAGATAAAGGCTTTTTTATTTATATCTATCTCAGCAACAAGTATAAAGGTTGACGCTGCGATTACAATAATAAATGTTTAAACACGTAAATTTGTTCATCAAACATTAGAAAAACATGTCATTACTGCAATCATTAGAGTGGCGTTACGCTACCAAAAAGTTCGACGCTACTAAAAAAATAAGTGCTGAAGAATTAGATACGCTTTTAAGCACAGTTAGGCTTGCACCGTCATCGTACGGCTTGCACCAGTACAAAATTGTAGTTGTTGAAGATGCTGCTATACGCGAGCAATTGAAAGAAGCAGCTTACGGCCAGGCACAGTTAACCGATTCTTCACAAGTAATTGTATTTGCTGCCGAAACTGTAATTAACGACGAGTATGTAAAACGCAACATTGACCTTACTGCCGAAGTACGCCAAATGGACCGTGCTAAATTAGAGCCGTTCGAAAGCGTAATATTAGGTGCCATTGGTCATAAAACTGAAGATGAGCGGGTAGCATGGGCACACAAACAAGCCTATATTGCTTTAGGTGTATTAATTAGTGCTGCATCAGAACTGGAAATTGATACCTGCCCAATGGAAGGTTTGGATCCTGTTAAGTTTGATGAAATATTGGGCTTAAAAGAAAAAGGCTTAACCACTTCTGTAATTGTAACCATAGGTTACCGTGCCGAAGATGATCACTACAGCCATTTGGCTAAAGTGCGCAAACCTGCAAACGAACTGTTCATCAAAATATAATGCTGTTATAGCATAACAATTGGGGAATTGTTAAAAGGGCTGTCTTTATAAGGCAGTCCTTTTTTATTTTGAAGCTATTGATTAACGACCAGTATAATTACCTGCAATACCACATTAGCGTATACACCGGCTAATATATCATCCATCATCACTCCTGTACCGGCAGGCAGCTTCTCCAGTTTACGGATGCCTAAAGGTTTCAAAATATCAAAAAAGCGGAATAGGAACAGCCCAATTAATAAGTTGGTATGGGTTAACGGAATAAATAGCAGGGCTACCATTTGCCCGGCTACTTCATCAATAACCACGCGGTAGCTGTCTTTCCCCCAATCGGCTTCTACCTGGTTGCCCACGTAGATGCCAAGCAGTGTAATTAAAAGGGTAGCGGCCGGAAGTATACAAACGTTTTGCAGCAGGCCATAGTGTTGAGCTGCATACAATAATAAACAGGTTACTACAGCAGCAACCGTACCCCCGCCTTTAGTGTACCCTATCCCAAACCAGGAAGCTATGATCTTATTAATGTTCATATATAAATTACCGGCGTGAAGGTAACAAAAAGTGTATGACTCAAATGCGCTTACGGGGTTGAATTTAAACATCATTGTTATAACATTTATCACAATAAATTTGCCTGCCTGCCAATTTTTAGCCTATTTGCACGCATGATAAATACTCCCCAAGCCCTTATATTTGATATGAACGGTACCATGATTAACGATATGGAATACCATACCAAGGCATGGATGCGAATTTTTAACGAAGAGTTAGGCGGCAACTTTAACTGGGATGAGGTAAAGGGTCACATGTACGGCAAAAATGCCGAAGTGCTGGAGCGGGTGTTTGGTCCGCAGCGTTTTACCAATGCCGAAAAGGATGAACTATCATTCGCTAAAGAAAAACGTTACCAGGAAGAATACCTGCCGCAGCTGGCCCTGCTGCCCGGTTTGGCAGAATTTTTAGAAGAGGCTTACCAAAAGCAGATCCCAATGGCTATAGCGTCGGCCGCTATTCCGTTTAATATAGATTTTGTGCTCGATAACCTGAACATCCGCCACTACTTTAAGGCTATTGTAAGTGCCGATGACGTACTGCTGAGCAAACCGCATCCCGAAACTTTTCTAAAGGCTGCCGAGCAACTCAATGTTAGTCCGGTTAATTGTATGGTGTTCGAAGATGTACCCAAAGGTGCCGAAGCGGCTTTAAACGCAGGTATGCCTGCTGTGGTTTTAACCACCACACACCAACAAAATGAGTTTGCGCATTTAGATCATATCCTACATTTCAGTAATGATTTTACCGATCCGTTTTTTGCTGATCTATTAAAATAACCTTGTACTCAATAACCATTACCCATGGAATCATTAAAAGGAAAAACCGCGTTAATAACCGGTGCCGGTAAGGGCATTGGCAAAGCGTTGGCCATTGCATTGGCTGCCGAAGGTGTAAATATAGGCTTGCTGGCCCGTACCACTACCGACCTGGAAGAACTGGCTGCCCAATTAGAACCATATCAAATTAAAACAGCTATTGCCACCGCCGACGTAGCCGATATGGAAGCCGTAAACAGCGCGGTAACCAAATTGCAAACCGAACTGGGCTTTATAGATATTTTGGTGAACAATGCGGGTGTGGCTTTTTTCGGTGGATTTTTAGAATTGGAGCCGGCTAAGTTTGAGCAAACTATGCAGATCAACTTAATGGGCGTATACTATGTAACGCGTGCGATGCTGCCAGCCATGATAGAGAACAAAACGGGCGATATCATCAATATATCGTCTACCGCGGGTTTACGTGGCGCAGCGGTAACCAGCGCCTACAGTGCTTCTAAATTTGCACTCATCGGCCTGTCCGATTCGCTGATGCAGGAAGTGCGCAAACATAACATAAGGGTAAGCACCCTAACACCAAGCACCGTGGCTACCGGTTTGGCTATCGACCTTAAACTAACCGACGGGAACCCTGATAAAGTAATGCAGCCCGAAGATTTGGCCGAATTTATAGTACATAACCTTAAGCTTAACCGCCGTGTGTTTGTAAAAGATGCGGGCCTGTGGTCAACAAATCCATAGCCGTCACATCATCAACAATAAAATAAAATGCCTCACCCTTAAATAGGTGAGGCATTTTATTTATTTATAAGCTTCAATTCCGGCAGTGGCAACTTCATGGTCTTGCTCTACACTACCGCCAGATACGCCTATGGCGCCAACAATTTCGCCCGCACTTTTAATGGGGATACCGCCGGGGAAAGAGATTAGTCCGCCGTTTGATACCTCGATGTTGTAAAGCGGTCCGCCTGGTTGCGATAAGCCACCAATGGCACCGGTTTCCATATCAAAAAAACGGGACGTTTTGGCTTTTTTAATGGCTATATCAACCGATCCTAACCAAGCATTGTCCATCCGCGCAAAGGCTTTAAGGTTTGCTCCGGCATCTACCACGGCAATATTCATGGGCACGCCAATTTGCTGCGCCTTTAATTGGGCTGCAGCTATTAACGCCTCTGCCTGTTCTAAACTGATGTTCATTTTTAAGTTATTTAAAAGGTATATTGTTATTACAAGTTACCGCGCTTACTGTTTTAACAATCACATTCTCTCTATGAATAAGTATGTGTTAAAACCTGTGTGGAAGTGTTTAGAAAAATACTACACAATTTAATGGTAACATAAAGGTTGTATATTGGGAAATTATTTGCGCTAACTGTATGGACTTTATTTCTGAATTGGCCGAACTGGCTATGGCTACACGTTTGAAACGCCTGAGTGAACGCCTTACCCAGGATGTGAACAAAATATATAAGGAACTAAACTTCGATTTTGAGGCTAAATGGTACCTGGTGCTCGAACTGCTGAGCCGTAAAAAAACACTATCAATTGTAGATATTGCCGACGATTTGAAGCTTACCCACCCGGCCATTGTTCAGTTTGTTGACCAAATGCTGAAAGCTAAACTTATTACCGCCAGTAAAGACAGTAAGGACAAGCGCAAGCGATTGGTAACCTTATCGGCCAATGGTAAAAAACTGTTGGTGCAGCTTACCCCGGTACTTGCCATTTTGAAAGCTGAAAATGAGCGTTGGTTAAGTGAGGCCGATGCTAACCTGCTTGTTATAATGGGGCAGTTAGAGAAAGCGCTCGACGAACGCAGCCTGTACCAACGGCTGAAAGAACAACTGGAACCAGCGAACAAGCAGTAGTTATACTCATGAACGATCTTAAAAACATAGCTGATATTCAACTGCTGGTAGATGCGTTTTATACCCAGGTACGGCAAGACGAACTACTGGGACCGGTGTTTAGTGCTGTAATACAAAACAACTGGCAACCTCACCTCCACCGCATGTATGCTTTTTGGAATGCCGCACTATTTAGCGAGCCTGGCTTTAAAGGCAACCCCTTTGCCAAACATGCGCCGTTACCTATACAGGCCGAGCATTTTACCCGCTGGCTGCACTTGTTCACTCAAACTGTTGATGAACATTTTGAAGGCCCCATAGCCACCGACGCTAAACATCGCGCTCATTTAATGGGAGCCATGTTTCAAGCCAAACTCTCCCGCATGAACGATGGGTTTGGCAAGGTGATCGTTTAGTTATTCACCTCTTTGCATATCTTAAAGTACTAAATCTTACAATCCCCTCTTGGGGGGCGGAATAAAACTCAACAGAAAACGCCATTACTTCAACAGCAATGGTGTCATATCAATTAAGGGGGAAAGAGGTTCTTTAGTTACAATATTTCTTGATAGCCTCGTAAGCTTCTTTTAAGCCCAATTCGCCCGCTTTACTAAGGTCGAGGCAGCCGTTATTTTTTTCGGCCGATACCTGGATGCGGATGAGTCCGCGCTCGTAAAAGGCCATACGCAAGCGGCCATCTAAGCTAATAGCAGTGGTAAAATCGTCGATAGCGCCTCTATTATCGCGTTGTACAGCTTTCAATTCTCCCCTACGCAAAAAGGCAAGTTTGTTAGCGGCATTCATTTGTATGGAGGTGGTATAATCCTGCAAAGCACCCCGGTAATCCTGTAACTTGAATTTAGCCACGCCACGATACAGGTAGGCATCGGAGTTAGCGGGGTTCATATCAATGGCTGTATTGTACTCCTGTATGGCATTGATAGAGTCCTGCAGGTTTAGCTTGGCCAAGCCCCGGTATACAAACACATCCTCATCCTGAGGGTCGTTATCATAAGCTCTTTTAAAATCGTCCATAGCGCCTAACGAATCGGGCAGGTTGCTCTTGGCCAGTCCTCTAAGATAAAGGGACTTTGCACCGGTTGGGTTGCTTTCTAAAGCATTGTTATAAGCATCAATAGCACCTAAAAAGTCATTCAGTCCTGCTTTGGCATTACCCAAAAACAAGTAAGCCTCTTCGTTGGGTTTTTGGGATATGGCTTTATTAATATCGGCCAGGGCACCTTCAAAGTCGCCATAACCGGCTTTTAAATTACCCCGGTTTTGATAAGCTTCGGCCGATCCGGTATCCAAGCGCAGTACCTGGTTGAAATCGCGTGCGGCACCCTGGGTATCACCTAATTTACTCTTGGCCACACCACGTTTAATAAAAAAGGCTGTGTTTTTAGGATTGATCTTGATCCCTAAATTATACGTATCAATAGCACCCTGGTAATCGCGAAACAAAGCACGTGAATTACCTAATTTCAAATAGGCCTCTTCGCTACGCGGAGAATTATCCAGCACACGCTGATAATCTTGTGCGGCACCTGCAAAATTGCGCATACGGGCACGGGCATTACCACGTTCCAGGTAGGCATCCATATAATCGGGCCTAAGCTCAATGGCTTTGGTATAATCTTCAATAGCGCCACGTACATCTTTCAGATCACGCTTTACGTTACCACGCGAATAATAAGTGTAACTGTTACGTGGGTTAAGTTCAATTGCCGTGTTAAAATCGCCCAACGCGCTAACGGTGTCTTTCAGTTCGGCTTTGGCGTTACCGCGTATGGCATATGCACCATCATCCTTACTGTTATTTTTAATCACAAAATCTACATCATCAATAGCACCCTGAAAATCCTTGTTATCAAACCGGATCCCGGCACGGGCGCGGTAAGCTTCGGGGTATGCATCGGGCTGTAGCTCTATAGCCTTATTTAAATCGGGCAGGGCTTTGGCCTTATCGCCAATATTAACGCGGGCCACACCACGGCGCAGGTAAAGTTCGCCGTTATTTGGATTTTGCGCAATGGCCTTGTTGTACTCGGCAATTGCACCGCGGTTATCGGCCACGTTGATCTTCGCGTTGGCCAGGTAGTGGTTCAATTCTTCCAGCTTGGGGTTCAACTGCATGGCCTGGTTGTAATCAACAATGGCACCTTGGTTGTTGCCCATATTAGCTTTGGCATTACCCCGGTAATAATACGCTTCGGCGTTGCGCGGGTTTAATTCTAAAGCCTTGTTAAAATCTGTAACAGCACCGTTATAGTTCTTTAATGCCGATTTAGAGTTGGCGCGGTAGTAGTATAACTCAGCACTTTTAGGGTTGGCCGCCAAAGCACGGTCATAATCGGCAATGGCCGATGGATTATCGCCCAGGTTACTAAAAGCCACTCCACGGTAGGTATACAGTTTAGCACTGGGTTTAATTTGTATGGCTTTAGTATAGTCATCAACCGCACCAACAAAATCTTTTAAATTAGTTTTAGCACTACCCCTGTATTGATAGATGTCGGCATTTTTTGGCAGGTAGCGCAGGGCTGTGGTATAGTCTTTTACCGCTTCTTCATACCGCTCCAGGTTGGTATTAGCGTTAGCACGGTAGTAGTAAGCTTCGCCGCGGTCGGGCTTCAGCATAATGGTTTTGGTATAGTCTACAATAGCACCGGTAAAATCTTTAGAGTTACTGCGCGAATTACCCCTGAAGAAGTAAGCATTTACATTGGCGGTATCTAAATGAATTGCTCTGGTATAATCAGCTATAGCCCCGGTATAATTCTTCACCTTATCTTTTGCATTGCCGGCCTGAACGTAGGTGTCGGCAGTTTGGGCAAATGCCCAAATGGGTAATAATAGCGTTAGAGTAAGTAATAATTTCCCCATATAGATGAAAGCAGTTTTTGCTGTTGATGGTATTAAAGCCTTAAAGCCATTAACAGTATACCTGTGATTTGTATTATGCCATTATATTTTAAACACCGTACTAAAATACACTTTTTGCCTTAATTTTAACCGGATAGGCCATAAGCCAACAATTTAATAGGCGATTTAACAATTATTATGGCAGTATTATTTTTTGTAATTTATTATTTAAACAAAAAATACCTCAAAAATCAATTGACTGCAAATTTAGTAAAGCCTTTACGTATCATGAACGCTAACTCGAAGTTAAATTTTTGTCGCAACAATGCTCCGGCACACCGGCATATAATTGTTTTGCCAGTCAGAGATGCAACTATCATGCAAAACACAAAGAAGTGAAGTTTTTGAGCTGGCAAACTGACCCGAGAATAGGCATGCCATAAATTAAAAGTAATACTTCCCTCGGTTGGCGGTAAATGGAATTGTGCTTTTTCTTGATGTTATAAAAGGTCGATTTTACAGAAGCCCGCATGGATGAAACATCATGTAATTAAATGAAGAAATATCTAATTATTTGCAACTATTTGCAATTTTATGAAATTCTTTGAAGCAAAAAAGTGCCGTTTATATACCGAAATCCAGTTCTACGTCGTCACTCATGGCATAGCCGGTACAGGTGAGCACCCAGCCTTGTTTAATTTCGGCATCGGTTAGTACCTCGTTTTTTACCATGATAACCTCACCACTTTTGCACTTAACGGCACAGGCGGCGCATACCCCACTACCACAGCTGTATGGTAAATGCAACTGGTTTTGTAAGGCGGCCTGGAGTATAGTTTGATTCTCACCCGTCTGCAGATTGTACAACTGGTTTAAGTAGTGAATACGAAGTTGTTGCGGTGCAAAGTTGCCAATTGTGTTACTCGCAACGGTCTCTAATACAAAGCTTTCTTTGCGAATACGGTCATTTTCAATTCCCATGTATAATAGGGTAAGCTTTACCATACGCATGTAAGTGAACGGTCCGCAAAGATAGTATAAAGCGTTTCCAAAGGACTGTGGCAGGTATTTGCGTACCAGTTGTTCGGTCAAAATATTGTTAACCCGTTTGCCTTTGTCACTTAATAAATGAACTACCGTAAAGGAGTTGGGGTGCTGCAAAGTCAGCTGATCTAATTCAGCTTTAAAGATAATGCTAAGTTTATTCAAGTTACTGTAAAACAGGTAAATATGAATATTGCCGGGTTGGCTTAAAATATATTTGATGTGTGCAAAAGCAGGTGTAATGCCACTACCCGCTGCAAAATAGACCAGGGATTTGCCTTGTATATTGGTTGGCAACGTAAACCTGCCGGCGGGCTCCACCGCATTCCAAACATCGCCCACCTTGGCGTAAGTATGCAGGTAACGGGTAATTTCACCATTAGCTATCCGCTTAACGGTAACGGCCAGCGAGTCCTCATGAGGCGAGGAACTCAGCGAATACGATCGCCTGATTTCCTCGCCATGATGATTGATAATCAACGTAATAAACTGCCCTGCTTGGTAAGGTACAGGCTTACCACTTACTTCTTTTAAATAAAATGTAGTGGTATCGGCGGTTTCTGTCTTTATGGCTTCAACCCTTAACTGAAGCATGTAATTATACCGTTAAAATGATTTTGCCAAACTGAGCTGAATTCCCCATTTTGTCCACTGCTTGTTGCGCCTGGCTTAGCGGAAACACCTCATCTACCACGGGCACTATCTTGTGTTCATTCACGAGGTTGAGCATAGCAGTAAAATCATCGGGCGAACCCATCATGGTGCCTAATAACTGTATTTGCTTTGAGAATAACGTACGTGGATTTAACTCCGGAATGTTGCCGGCGGTAGCACCAAAAAACACAATGCGGGCACCGGGATTGCATAAGTCGGGAAGTTTGGCAAAATCCTTACCCAGGGCACTGTCAATAATTACATCGAAGCCTCCTGCCATGTGTTGTAGTTCTTCGGCCCAGTCTTGCGCCTTATAGTTCACACCTGCAGCTGCGCCTAAATGCCTGGCTCGTTCTATCTTTTCGCCACTGCCCGAGGTTATAAAAACCTGGCAGCCTGCTGCTACGGCAAATTGCACCGCAAACGTTCCGGTACCTGCTCCCGCACCAACAATAAGCACCTTATTGCCTGCTTTAGCACGGCCTTTAACAAACAAAGCACGGTAAGCGGTCAACCCGGCTAAGGGTAAAGCAGCGGCCTGCTCAAAAGTTAAATGTGATGGCTTGGCATGTAAGTATTCCGTTTTTACCTTAACATATTCGGCCAGGGTACCGTCTTCCGGTAAGCCCAGTATTTTAAACTCTTTACCCTGATAATCAGGGTTGTCGCCCCACTCGTGACCCGGATTGATCAGTACTTCTTTGCCAACCCAACTTTGATCTGCATCATTAGCTATTTCCGCAACCACACCGGCACCATCAGACCCTAATATAGTAGGGTATTTAATACCGGCATACTTGCCAATGCTAATCCAGTAATCGCGGCGGTTAAGGGCAGCAGCCTTAATTTGCACTAATGCTTCTCCTGCCTCCAGTGATGGTTTATTTACTTCCTGTAGGGCTAAAGGCTCGTCAAGGCCGGTTAATACAATTGCTTTCATATATAGAATAGATTAACGGTTACTCCCGCCACGAAATTTAATAATCAAATAAATAATAAGCGCTACCACAATGAGCACTCCAATAATGCCCGCGTAAAATCCGGCCTTAAATATGCCGCCAATTACTTCACAACTGCTCATGAAAAGCAGAACCGATAGCATGGTTGGTAAAATTAGTTTTTTCATATACTTGTTAAATAACAAAAACGGCAGGATTGTTTAACCCTGCCGTTTTTGTCACTTGTAAAAAGTCTTTATTCTTGACTCTATACTCTTTATTCTTGTTGGTCTTACTTTGCTTTTTTGTAAAGCTCAGCAACGTGGTTCCAGTTGATAACGTTCCAGATTGCAGCTAAGTAATCAGGACGTTTGTTTTGGTATTTTAGGTAGTAAGCATGTTCCCAAACGTCGATACCTAAAATTGGCGTGCCTTTAACCGCAATTTCCGGAAGGTCCATTAAAGGGCTATCCTGGTTTGGAGTTGAAGTAACAGCCAGTTTTTTATCGGCAGTAACTACTAACCAGGCCCAGCCCGAACCAAAGCGGGTTGCACCGGCTTCGTTAATTTTAGTTTTTAATTCGTTGAAAGAACCGAAAGTGCTTTTAATAGCATCGGCCAGTTCTCCGGTTGGCTCACCACCACCGTTAGGTGAAAGCAAGGTCCATAACAAAGTATGGTTAAAATGACCACCACCGTTGTTACGTACAGCTGGCGGGAATTTTGAAATGTGTTTAACGATTTCTTCGATGCTGCTGGTAGCCTCAGGTTTGCCTTCCAAAGCCTTGTTCAGGTTGGTTACATAAGCCTGGTGATGCTTGCCATGGTGAATTTCCATAGTAGCTTTATCAATATGTGGTTCCAGTGCGTCGGTAGCGTATGGTAACGCCGGTAATTCAAATGCCATATGACTAAATTTTAAGGTTAATTAAGATGTATCCTCGCAAATATAAAGCGTTGACCTTCATAATTGTTCAGATTAATGTTAACTTTTCGTTCGTTTGCTCCTGAAAAACTCTCTAACCAGCTCGGCGCACTCGTTTTCGCGGATGCCGCCGGTAACAATAGTTTTAGGGTGGGTGATCTTTTGGTTGAGGCGGCCAAAACCTAAACGGGTATCATAAGCTCCAAACACAATTTTACCTATCTGAAACCAATAAGAAGCACCGGCACACATTACGCAAGGTTCCATGGTAACATACAGAGTACAGTCTTTGAGGTATTTACCGCCCAAAAAGTTGGTAGCCGCCGTCATGGCCTGCATTTCGGCATGGGCACTTACATCGTTAAGCCGTTCGGTAAGGTTATGTCCCTTGCCAATAATGCGACCCTGACAGGTTACAATAGCGCCAATAGGTATCTCGTCTTCGGCATAGGCCAAGCGGGCTTCGCGTAAGGCCTCGTTCATGAAAAAGTCATCGGGCGATACCGATGTTTCGTTGTCAAAACTTATAAAACGCATTAAATGAGTTTGCTTCCGTTAGGCACAGGCCTTTCTACGGTGGTTAATACTATATCGCCGTTCTCGTCGGCCAGGCCGGTCACCAAAAACTGTGACATAAAGTTGGCTATTTGTTTTTCGGGAAAGTTGACCACGCCTAATATTTGCCGGCCAACTAATTCCTCTTTGGTATAATGTTTAGTGATCTGCGCGCTCGACCATTTAATGCCCATCTCTCCAAAATCTACTTTTAACTGGTAAGCCGGTTTGCGCGCTTTTGGGAAATCCTGCACTTCTAAAATAGTACCGGCGCGAAGCTCTACTTTTTCAAAATCGGCCCAGGTGATGGTTTGCATGGGGGCAAAGATACACCTCACCCAACCCACTCCAAAGGTGAGGTCGTTTATTTTTCACTATTAATCTCTTTTAGTTTGGCCTTTATAACTCTTGCCGCTTGCGTGTAGCCACCATCACTGCCATCCACAAAATGGATGTGCCCGTCTTTCATATCGCGTACGTAGCATGACATTACCGAGGCGTTGCTTACATGCAGCCCGTAAATAATTTCGCCCGCGGCTTCCAGTTCGTCTAAATATTGCTGCAATGCTTGCCTTTGTTCTTTGTTGCCCGAAATTACGGTGTTGATCTTGCCATCAATTACCAGCGTGTCCGACATTTCAACCAAGCTTTTAAGGTAAGCCCGGCCTTTTTTAGTCAGGAAAAAAACATGTCCAAAAAGGTTTACCGCCCAGGTTTGCAACTGGTCGAGCCATTTAAATTGGCCTAAGCGAGTTCGCATTTCTAAGCCTATGCGGTTAAAGGTAGTCACCAGTTTTAACCGCGATACCGATATAGGCTGCCTTTTTCGATGTGGTCCGTATAGCGCTTCTATCTTCTTCATCACTTTACTGAATGCAGCGGCTTGTCCATGATGATGAAGTGCCGCAACCAATAGAGTAACTACTTCTTCCTTGTCTTCGGGCGGAGGAATCTTGTCCCAGCGGCATTGCATACCGGTAAGGTTCAACTCATGTTCGGTACCGTCATGCCCCGAAAGCAGGTAGTCATCTCCCTTGATAATCTTTTCGGCATAATTTAATCCGTTCCCTAATACAACAGGGATGTAGAATGATTTGGAGCTCCTGTACTTGGCAATATGCAAATGAAAGCCCTGCTCATAAATGGTTTCTACCGGTACGGTGCCCGTGCGTAACTCCAGGTTGAAATTAGTAAGGGTGCTGGCTTTATATAAAGATAGTACCTGCATAGCCTTGCTAATTAAACACTCGGGCACTATAAACGTAGCACCGTCACCACCAAAAAAAAACGGTATGGTGATGTTCATATCAAAGGCTAGGTTAAGAACAGAAACAATGCTGCCAGTAGCTATCAGGTTCACGTTTTCGTGACTGCCACCTAATACTGCCTCTGTTGAGCTTTTGATATCAGTTATAATAACATGCCAGCTGGAAAGAACCGTACTGAAAAGCTCCTCTTGTAACAAGAGCTCACTCAAAGGTAGGGGGCTAACGGGCAGTTCTGTATAAAAATCCTGATCGGTCGACATTGTTTGTTCGGGTGATTACTTAATGCTTATCAACGTTCCAACATACGAAAATTGTGAACGTTATGATGCGAAAAATTATGCTTTTGCAACGTAGTTAGCTAACAATAAACATTACCTATTGTTGCCTGCTGTATATTTGTATAATGCCAGCTAACACTATTCACCGCAAAATTATCCATGTAGACATGGATGCTTTTTACGCGTCGGTAGAGCAGCGCGACAACCCCGAACTAAGGGGCAAGCCGCTGGCAGTAGGCGGGCTGCCCGAAGGTCGTGTCGGCGTGGTAGCCACAGCCAGCTACGAGGCACGTAAGTTTGGCATCCGCTCGGCCATGTCATCTAAGCAAGCTTTACAGTTGTGTCCGCATGCCATATTTGTACGCCCGAGGTTTGCGGTGTATAAAGAGGTGTCAAAACACATCCGCGAAATTTTCAGCCGGTATACCGATTTGATTGAGCCGCTATCGCTGGATGAAGCTTATTTGGATGTAACGGAGGATAAGCTGGGCATAGGGTCGGCCATTGAGGTGGCGCAGCAAATTAAACAGGCCATACAGGACGAACTGCAGCTAACAGCTTCGGCAGGGGTTTCTATCAATAAGTTTGTAGCCAAAATTGCTTCGGATATTAATAAGCCTAACGGGTTAAAATTTATTGGACCATCGGCTATTGAAGCCTTTATGGAAGCTTTGCCGGTAGAAAAGTTTCATGGCGTGGGTAAAGTTACGGCTGAAAAAATGAAAAAGATGGGACTGCATACCGGATTTGACCTAAAGCAGCTGACCGAAGATGAATTGGTAAAGCACTTTGGCAAAGCCGGTCGCTTTTATTACCAGATTGTGCGCGGCATTGATAACCGCCCGGTGCAGCCTCACCGTGAAACCAAATCGATGGGGGCCGAAGATACGTTTGCCTACGATTTAACCGAGCCGGAAGAGATGCATGCCGAACTGGATAAAATAGCCCAAACCGTAGCCGACCGCCTGGAACGTTATAACCTGAAAGGCCGAACCGTTACCCTCAAAATAAAATACAGCGATTTCAAGCAGATCACCCGTAATAAGTCTTTTACAACGCCGGTGGGCAATGTCGATACGTTAAGTGATACGGCTAAAAGCTTGCTCGCAGCCACCAACCTTGATGAAGTGAAAATCCGTTTGTTAGGGATCTCGGTGTCTAACTTTGGCGAGTTGCAACCCAAAGTAAAAAAAGAAGAAGCAAGCGATCAGCTCAGGCTTTTTTAGCAGATCGCTTGCTTTCCGTTGTCTATTTATAATCTACACCCATATTGGCGAACATAAATGCCCATTTATCGGTTTCCTGCCCAATTATTTGAGCAGTAGAACGGCCTGCGCCGTGGCCGGCATTGGTTTCAATACGGATGAGGGTTGGCGCGGTACCTTTTTGATATTCCTGCAAACGGGCAGCAAACTTAAAAGAATGCGCAGGTACCACCCGGTCATCATGATCGGCAGTGGTTACCATGGTAGCCGGGTAACCGGCCGGTTTTAAGGCATGATAAGGCGAGTAATGGTAGAGGTATTCAAACATGCCCTCGCTGTCTTCGGCGGTGCCGTAATCATAAGCCCATCCTGCACCGGCAGTAAACTTGTTATAGCGAAGCATATCCATTACACCTACAGCCGGAAAAGCAACCTGGCAAAGATCGGGGCGTTGGGTGATGGTAGCACCCACCAGCAAGCCGCCGTTAGAACCGCCTGCAACGGCCAGATATTCTTTAGAGGTGTATTTGTTTTTAATGAGGTATTCGGCAGCGGCAATAAAATCGTCGAATACGTTTTGCTTGCGCAGTTTGGTGCCCGCCTTGTGCCAGGTTTCGCCATACTCACCGCCACCGCGCAGGTTAGGTACTGCGTAAACGCCGCCCTGTTCTAATAGGACAATATTTGAGGTGCTGAAAGCCGGGGTTAGGCTTACGCCAAAACCGCCATAGGCATATAGCAGGGTAGGGTTATGTCCGTTAAGCACCGTACCCTTTTTATAAGTGATGATCATAGGGATGCGGGTGCCATCCTTCGATTTATAGAACACTTGCTTGCTCTCGTACAACTCCGGGTTAAACTGTACGCCCGACTTTTTATACACTTCCGATTTGCCCGAGGCTACATTGTATTTGAAGATAGTAGATGGATAAGTATACGAAGTAAAGGAATAGTAAATATCTTTCTCTTCTTTTTTAGCGCTAAAGCCAGAAGCCGTACCTACCGATGGCAGGGCTACCGCATGCTCCAGCTTACCATTCATATCGTACTGCTGAATGAGCGTGGTTGCATCCTTTAAATAATGCGCGAACAGTTTACCTCCAGCAGTTGATACTTCGAGTACGTTTTCTGATTTCGCTATTAAGTCCTTCCAGTTGCCGGGCTGCGGTTTGGTGGCATCTACGGTAATTAACTTGTATGTAGGTGCGTACAGGTTAGTATAGATGTACAACTTACTGCCTATGTTATCAACAATGGAATGCACGTTATCCATGTTATTCACCACGTTAACAATGGTGCTGTTGGGCTGACTCAAATCCTGAAAGTAAAGCTCGTTGCCGGTTGTGGAATTAGCTGCCGTTATTACCAGGAAGCGTTCGTCTTCGGTTAAATAAGCACCTATGTAACGGCGCGGGGTTTGCTCGCCGCCAAAAATCAGCTTGTCCTGGCTTTGCGGGGTACCTAACTGGTGGTAGTAAAGTTTATGATACTGCGTCATGCCCGAAAGTTGGCTGGCATCTTTAGGCTTATCGTAACTGCTGTAATAAAAGCCTTCGTTACCTTTCCAGGCTATGCCCGAAAACTTGATGTCTTTCAGGGTATCGCCCATTTGGGCCTTGCTGGCGGCGTTGATGATCACGGCATTGGTCCAGTCGGAGCCGCCGGTGGAGAGTTGGTAAGCAGCCAGGCTTCCATCTTGCGTAAAGGAGATACCGGCCATGGAGGTGGTACCGTCTTTACTGAATTTGTTGGGATCTAAAAACACCTCGGGCTGTCCACCCTCGGTTTGGCGGTATAGTACCGACTGGCTTTGCAAGCCATCGTTTTTATAGAAGTAAGTGTAAGTACCTTCCTTAAAAGGGGCACTGTATTTTTCGTAGTTCCACAAGGTTTCCAAGCGTTTGCGGATGGCATCGCGGAAAGGGATTTGCTGCAGGTAGCCTTGCGTAACCTTGTTTTGGGCCGTTACCCAGGCTTTGGTATCGTCGGCGCGGTCGTCTTCCAGCCAGCGGTAGGGGTCGGGGACTACGGTATTGAAGTAAGTATCGGTAACGGTGCCTTTGGCGGTTTGGGGGTAGGCAGATGGTTTAATATTCATACGTTGGGCAAAACAAAGGCTGCAAAATAATACAGCCGCTAATAATAAACAGCTCGTTTTTTTCATTGGGTGTACTGTTTGTTAAATGAACGAATACTTAAAGATAATTATTATTACCCAAACCCGGCAATAAGCCATACGAATGCCACACGGAACTGATGGCAGCAACCCCATGCCGAGACCGAAAAGTGTTCACGAAGAAAGTGCCCGTTTTTGCGCGTTAAATTTCAAAAAGTTGCATTTTTTTACATTTAATTAGGTTTTTGTAGAAGTGCGAGTAAGTTTTTTTGGCCAAAAACAGGCAAAAAGTGTTCACGCGTGAACGCTTTTTGAACGGTTTGTGAACACTTTCGTGAACGATTTTTTTGACGGAAATTAGATGATTACACCACATGCCCCGGCCAAATAATAAATGGCAAAAGCATGCCGGGCGATCTTTATTTGGGCGTTCCCTCCGGGCTGGGTTATCCGCTCATACTGCACAGGCCTTAGCCACTTGGCCGGTATCCGCTTCTACCCCTAACGCGGTTAGATAAAGTATAATTACCATGTAATGAGAATAATTATCCACATAAGGCTGTTTTGTTATTGCTCATCTTATATTAGCAAATAATACATATTATGAGTTATTTTTCAGTTAGTTATAAGGCACTTTCCTATCCCATTGCAACAAAAGAGGCTAAAGGGTTAAGAAACGCACAAATAGGTGCAATACATTCTATTGTAAGTCACTTTACTATACATGAAAAAGAACCAGCTATTGTCGTTATGCCCACTGGTTCTGGAAAAACCGGAGTTTTGTTTCTTTCAGCGTTTGCATTAAGGGCTAATAGAGTATTAATAATAACTCCAAGCAAATTGGTACGAAATCAAATTGCATTAGGTTTTGAAACATTAGATATTTTAATTCAAACAGGAGCCTTACCAGGGGATATAAAAAAGCCGAAGGTTAAAGAAATAACTTCAGTATTAGAAAGTCAAGATAAATGGGATGCCTTATCTGAATATGATGTTGTTATATCGACTCCAAATAGCTTGCCCATAAATAGTTGGCAAGTAAACCCAGAGCAAAAATTTTTTGATTTGGTATTAATTGATGAAGCACATCATAGTCCGGCTCATACATGGAACTCACTTTTGCGGCATTTTTCCACTTCAAAAAAAATTCTTTTTACCGGAACACCATTTAGAAGAGATAAAAAAGAGATTAAAGGAAGCTTTATATATAATTACCCTATTTCTAAAGCTTTTGAAGATGAGATATTTGGAAGTGTTGATTTCATTGCAGTGAATCCAGATGCACATTACTCAAATGATATAAGTCTTGCTAAAGAAGCAGAAAGAACTTTTTTAAAAGACAAAAAAGCTGGATACGAACATTGTATATTAGTTAGAATAGATACCAAAATACATTCTAAAGATTTACTAAACATATACGAGAAAAATACAAATCTGAAGCTCAAAAGAATTGATAGCTCGTTTTCATCCAAACAGATAGAAATAATATTAGAGCAGCTTAAAACACAAATTTTGGATGGTATAATTTGTGTAGACATGTTAGGCGAGGGATTTGATTTTCCAAATTTAAAAATCGGCGTAATTCACAATCCACACAAATCACTTGCAATTACATTGCAATTTATTGGAAGATTCGCAAGAACTAACAAATCTAAAATCGGCGCGGCTAAATTTTTAGCCATCCCAAATGAGATTAACTTCTTAAAATTAGAACTTTATCAAGAAGGTGCTATCTGGAAAGATATAATAAAGGAAATTAGTCAAAACACTATTGAGAACGAAATTGAAGTTAGGAAAACACTTCAAAACTTTATTCCTCAATCAGTAGAGTTTGAGGATGATCGAGACATTTCTCTTTATTCCCTTAAACCATTTTTTCATGTAAAAATTTATGAGGTACCAAAAAGTTTTGATATTGCTACTCAAGTAACTATACCTGATAATAATATAGACAAACATTATGTTAGCAAAGATTTATCAGTTGCCGTATACATTACCAAAGAAATTAAAAAGCCAAAATGGCTTGCAACCGAAGATGTTTTAAATGTTAATTTCAATCTATTTATTATTTATTATGATGTTGAAAATAATTTGCTTTATTTAAATTCTACAAAGAAATCAGTTGATGTATATCAACAGATTGCAGAACAATATATTGGTGAGAACCCCCAACAATTGCCATTTTCTTTAGTCCGAAAGGTTATAGCAGATTTGGCAAACCCTGAAGTATTCAATTTGGGCTTGCGAAGTAAGAACACTATCAATAACGCTGAATCGTATATTATTAAAGCTGGATCTCATGTGCAAAATGCAATTAAACCTAATGAAATTAAGCTATATGAAGGCGGGCATTTATTTTTAAGAGGTCAAGAAAACGGCGACTATAAAACTATTGGATATAGTAGCTCAAGTAAGGTTTGGAGTAATGCAACTGCTAAAATTACTGATTTTGTAAAGTGGTGCTCAAAACTATCTGCAAGAATTAATAGTACTAAGGATTTCAAGACTAATACAGATTTAGATAGAATCAGCTTTAGAAAAGTTATTAACCGAATCCCGGAAAAAGTAATATTTGCATCATGGGATTCATTGTGCTATAAAAATGATTACCAATATTACTACAACAACAATGGAGTTTCTTACGATGGAATGTTAGTTGATCTTGAAATCAATATTATAAATTCAAATAACAGAGAAATACAGTTTTCCATAGCAAATGAAGACTTTTCGGAACTCTATAATTTTTCATTAGACGAATTTTTTAAGCCATTAGACGAGAAAAAATTCTTGAATTTATTTATTGTCACCCAAGATGCAGAAACTATTGAATTATCAAGGTTTTTACATGAATACCCACTTACGTTTTATTTTCAAGATTTCGCATCCCTGCGATTAAATGAAATTAGTGATCCTATTCTGAGTAGCAATATTACATTTGATATAAATAAAATTAGTGTTTTAGATTGGAATGATACTGATATTGAATGCGAATTTTCGGGTAACCAGCAGGGTAAAAGAACGATACATGCCAAAATTCAAGATTTTTTGCTAGAACGTTCTTCAAACATCCTTTTATATGATCATGGTGCTGGTGAAATTGCGGATTTTATTTTTATAAAGGAAAATACTAATTCGATATTAGTCGAACTTTACCATTGTAAAGGTTCTGGAGGAGAAGATACTGGAAATAGAGTTGAAGATGTTTATGAAGTTTGTGGGCAATCTGTGAAATCATGTATTTGGACAAATTCACAAGTTTTAAAAAACAAGATTCATAAAAGATTGAATCGAAAAAATCCATCTACTTTTCTGGTTGGAAATGTATCTGAATTAAACCGGTTATATACATTAGAGAAAATTTTTCAATACAAGATTGTGGCTGTACAACCAGGAATACTAAAATCTAATATTGCTATTAACATATCAGAAATATTAGCCGCAGCAGAATCATATATAGAGAATGGAGATGCAATGAAATTTAATCTTTTAACATCTTAATCTTTTGCACCGCCCTTCGTGTTGGCGCACGCTTAGACACGCGTGTGCTTATGCAATCTATTGATGTTATAATATACACAACGTTTAAAATAGAGCACACGCCACAGGCGTGCGCCAGCCATAAGAGCAACAAGCTAATAAACTTGCTGCATGCTTACCATAAGCTAAAACCTTGCTGCAACCATGATCGCTTCAAGCTTAATAATGTATAAAAACTGACCAATATGACTTTAAAAACAGACGGGTAATAAGCAGTATTTAGGAGTGTTCGTCTTTATTTGGCTTAGAATAACTGCTTTTTAAAATTGGCATTGTTATCGTATAGGTAAAGTATCAAACTTAACCATCAACATTATGAAAACGTCTACTCAAACTACCATCTTGTTAAAAGCGATTGATATTAAATTGAAAAAGCTCATTGAGCAAGACCTGCAAAGTTATAAAGCTGCACAAAAGGCTAGAATGAACAGACTGTTTCTGCAAGATCTGCTGGCTGCTTAATTAAGCAGTTGGTTTTTGCCGAAGTGCTATAATATATTTAAAAGTGAAGCAATTTAGCGCTTCACTTAACTATTCCTTTCCTCTTAAACGTTAGGGATAGAAGCGGATACCGGCCTGGTGGCTAAGGCCTGTGCAGTATGAGCGCATAGCCTGGCCCGTAGGGAAACGCCTAAGTTACCTTACTCAATGCCCATAAAAAAAGCCGCCCTTTCAGGCAGCTTCTTATTTAATTATTCAAACATTATTTCTTTACCCAGCCGTCTTTTAGCGTTACCGTGCGGTTAAACACCAGCTTTTCTGGGGTGCTGTGCTTATCTAACGTAAAGTAACCTTTGCGGATAAACTGGTAGCCTTTGCCTACTACGGCACCGGCCAGGTCGTTTTCTACGTAGGCGGTTATAATTTGCAGGCTATCGGGGTTCAGGTCGTCTTTAAAGTCGCCTTCTTCGGCAGCCGGGTTTTCCGATTTAAACAGACGGTCGTACAGGCGTACCTCGGCAGTTTTAGCATGGGATACACTCACCCAATGAATGGTGCCTTTTACGTTAATGCCGCTGGTATCATGGCCCGATTTTGATTCGGGGATGTACGTACAATGCACTTCGGTAATGTTGCCCTCGGCATCTTTCTCAAAGCTTTCGCACTTTACAATATAGGCGTTCTTTAAACGCACCATAAGGCCTACACCCAGGCGGAAAAACTTTTTAGGCGGCACTTCCATAAAATCTTCGCGCTCAATGTAAAGCTCGCTGCTAAACGGAATATCGCGACCACCTTCGCCACCTTCTACCTCAGGGTTGTTTTCGCCATGCAGGGTTTCGGTTTGGCCTTCGGGGTAGTTGGTAATTACTAACTTAATAGGATCCAGAACGGCCATACGGCGCCAGGCAGTTTTGTTCAGGTCTTCGCGAATGCAAAACTCCAGCAAACCTACGTCTATAAGGTTTTCGCGCTTGGCTACGCCAATGCGCTCACAAAAATCGCGGATGGAAGCAGGTGTATAACCACGGCGGCGTAAACCGCTAATGGTTGGCATGCGCGGATCGTCCCAGTCTTCTACATGGCCTTCGTTTACCAGTTGCAGCAGCTTGCGCTTGCTCATTACGGTATACGTAAGGTTAAGGCGCGCCATTTCGTACTGGCGCGATGGGAAGATCTCCAGTTTATCTATAAACCACTCGTACAGCGGGCGGTGGGGTATAAACTCCAGCGTGCAAATACTGTGGGTAATTTCTTCAATAGCGTCCGATTGTCCGTGCGCAAAATCATACATAGGGTAAATGCACCATTTATCGCCCGTACGGTGATGGTGCGCATGCCTGATGCGGTACATCAGCGGATCGCGCAGGTGCATGTTGGGCGATTCCAGATCCACCTTGGCGCGCAATACTTTGGCACCATCAGGATATTTGCCGGCCTTCATATCTTCAAACAGTGCTACGTTTTCTTCAATACTGCGGCTGCGGTATTGGTTGGGCGTGCCCGGTTCGGTAGGTGTGCCTTTTTGAGCAGCAATTTCTTCGGCCGTGCTATCATCCACATAGGCAAATCCTTGCTTAATGAGGTTAAGGGCAAAGGCGTACAAAATATCAAAATAATCGGATGCGTACAGCTCATTGGCCCATTCAAAGCCCAGCCAGCGCACATCTTCTTTTATGCTTTCTACATACTCGGTATCTTCCGTTACGGGGTTGGTATCGTCAAAACGCAGGTTGGTTTTACCGTTATAACGCTGTGCCAGTCCAAAATTGAGGCATATAGATTTGGCATGGCCAATATGCAGGTAACCATTAGGCTCGGGTGGAAAACGGGTGTGCACGCGGCTGTTATGCTTGCCGGCTTGCAAATCGTTCTCTACAATTTCTTCTATAAAATTTAACGCTCTTTCTTCGCTCATATACAGTACTATCAAAACAAAAGTAGCAAAAAATAGCACTTTCAAGCATGCATTACGGCATATGTTTAAGCCCTGTGCTTATAACAAGTAGTCAATATAATCGTATAACAAAATAATAGTTTATGTTTTAGTTAAATAAGTAAGGGGTAGTTGCTAATATCTTACATTTTTTACCATTTTTGTAAGTAAGCTACCTGTTCAAAATAGTAAACCCTAACGAGTAATTGCCGACATGAAGAAAATTCTCATCATTGATGATGAAGTAAATACTGCGCTGCTGTTATCAAAATTTTTAACCCGTAACGGGTTTGAGGTCACTACAGCATCGAGCGGTGCTAACGGAATGGAGCAACTGAAAAGTGGCGATTACAGTTTAGTGCTGTGCGATTACCGTTTGGAAGATACCGACGGGCGCGAAGTGTTAAAAACCATCAAAACCCAGTATCCTCAAACCGGAGTAATTATTATTACCGGTTACTCGGATATTAAAATGGCCGTGGAGCTCATTAAAATGGGGGCTTACGATTACATTACCAAGCCCCTTTACCCCGATGAGATATTAACCACGGTTAATAAAGCCATTGAAACGCACCACGCCTTGCTGGAAGCTGCCGAACAGGACACCACCAGCCAGCCTGCCGGTAGCAGCGCAAAAAGCAGTACAAAAGAAAACAGGAAGCAGGTTTTTTCGAACGAGTTTGTAAGCGGTACCAGCCGTGCCTCAAAGGAGCTGTCGCGCCAGATAGAACTGGTAGCACCTACCGGTTACAGCGTAATTATTATGGGCGAAAGTGGCACGGGTAAGGAGTCGGTTGCTAAAAGCATACACCTCAACAGCCCCCGTAAAGACCAGCCTTTTATAGCTATGGACTGCGGGTCGTTAACCAAGGAACTGGCGCAAAGCGAGTTTTTCGGTCACGAAAAAGGTTCGTTCACCGGGGCATTGTACACCAAAATTGGTCACTTTGAAATGGCTAACGGCGGTACCCTGTTTTTAGATGAAGTAGGAAATTTATCGTACGATATACAAGCCGCCCTGCTACGTACCGTGCAGGAGCGCAAAGTAAAACGTATAGGCTCTACCAAAGAGATAGACCTGGATGTGCGCATTATTGTAGCCACCAACGAAAACCTGCAGGATGCCATTCAAAAAGGCCGTTTCCGGGAGGATTTGTACCATAGGTTTAACGAGTTCAGCATATATATGCCGCCACTGCGCGAGCGGGGGAACGATGTAATGCAGCTGGCCGAGCACTTTTTAAAGAGTGCCAACGGCGAACTGGGCCGCAGCGTGAGCGATTTTTCGCCCGAGGTGGTAGAGTGCTTCATGAGTTACCGCTGGCAGGGCAATATCCGCGAGTTAAAAAACGTGGTACGCCGCGCTACCCTAATGACCGAAGGCGACGAGATACAGATGAAAGCTTTGCCTTTAGAAATGCTGGCTTACAGTAAGGTATCGGGTATGGAATCGTCGATGAGCAGTAACAGCAACCATAGTAACGGACACGAAGTGCCGGTTGTAAAGGAAGTGCGTCACGATTTAAAGAACGCCGCCCTGGAAGCCGAATATGATACCATTTTAAAAGTATTGCGCGAGGTTAATTTCAACAAAACCAAGGCTGCCGAAATTTTAAAGATCGACCGCAAAACGCTGTACAATAAAATGAAGGCTATTAACCTGAGCAAGTAAGCGTTATGGGAGAGGCCGCAAACCATAAATCTGCAGGCGAGCAGGACCTGCATATGATGAAGCACGACGTTAAAAACCAGCTTTCTAACATACACCTGGCCGTTGAACAGCTGCGCTACGAGGTGGAAAACCCAACCGAAGACTGCGTCTTTTACATGGACACCATTGCCGCAAGCTGTGCAAAAATAGACAGTTTGATAAAAGATATATAGGGCAGGCGCGCCGTCCTCTTATTTATTTGTAAAAGCGCCGAACATTTTGGCGCTTTTTTAATTTTACCTATTCAATATCAGCCATGCCGGTACTTAGCCATCAGCAGCGTAACAACATTATTTTAGTAAGCATCATTGTGCTGGGCTGCTTTTTGTTATACGCCCTCAGTGCCATCTTCAGTGCAATTTTAGGAGCTATTGTGCTGTATGTAATGTTCAGGCCGCTATACCTCAATATAACCGAGCGGCGCGGCTGGAACAAGGGTGTTTCGGCACTGGTTATTATCGTTTTATCCCTTTTTGCTATCGTTATACCGTTTTTGCTGCTCAGTATCTTGGTTATCAACAAAATCATCAGTTTCAAGAGCAGCGCCATACCTATCGATTCCTGGGTTGATAAAATAGACATGTATACCTCCGAGTACATGAACCAACCCCGTTTTGCCGAAGATACTCTGCACAAGTTAGGCACTTACGCCGCCGATCTGTTTCCGTCGTTATTAGGCAGCGCAGCAAGTATTATATTAACGCTGCTGGTGATGTATTTCATCCTCTACTTTATGCTGGCCGAGCTGCGCGAATTTGAAGCTGGGCTGTTGAGATACGCCCCCTTCAGTGAGCAGCATGCGCTTAAATTTGCTATGGCGTTGCGTAATGCCACCTACTCTAATGTGTTAGGGCAGGGCATCATTTCATTGGTACAAGGTGTTTTGCTGGCCAACGGCTTTTGGATAGTAGGCATCCCTGATGCTATTTTTTGGGGCGTTATAGCCACCTTTATTTCGTTTTTACCGGTAGTAGGCGCGCCAACCTTATCTATACCGGCAGGTATCTATTTGATGCTGCTTGGGCGTACGTGGGCCGGCATTGGTATTATGGCTTACGGGCTGCTGTTTATTGGTAATTTAGATCATGTGTTGCGCATGGTGATCAACAAGCGGATAGCCAATACGCACCCTATTATCTCTATCATAGGGGTATTTATAGGTATACCGTTGTTTGGTATTTTAGGCTTGGTTTTTGGGCCGGTGTTGTTGTCGTACTTTATACTGATGACGGAGATCTATCAAACCAACCGCTTAGCCGCCGACAGGCTGGAACGCATACGAACGGTACCCGGCGAATAAATTTTAATATAGGCATAAACAAACGCTTAGCTTAGCCGTTAACTACTGTAACTGATTACAACAACATAAATTTTAATCACCATGAATACAAAAGACGTTCAAAACCTCATCAGCAAAATACCAAGCCTTACCAACAAGCTTAAAAAAGAAGAAGGTTTAGGCGATGGTACCAAAGTAGTATTGGCTTTAATTGCCGGTTTAGCTGCAGGTGCCGCCCTGGGTATTTTATTCGCTCCCGAAAAAGGTACCGAAACCCGCGACAAATTATCAGAATCTTTAAGCACCCTTGGCGATAGCATCAAAGAAACAGCTGCTGCCGAAATTGATAAATTATCGAGCTTAAAAACTAAAGTGGTCGACAATATTAAAACCAAAATCAGCGGTGCCGAAGCAGAGTACCAGGATGATTTGGAACACGCATAAATTTTAACGATTGCGGTGGTGTAAGCCACCGCAATGTATACCTTATTTAGATGGAAGAGAACAAAGAAACTGAACAACTGCCACAACCTAATATTCTGGACCAGCTAAAGGATTACGTTGAAACACGTGTTACGCTGGGTAAATATAAGGCTATTGAAAAAAGCACCTCGGTTGCCGCCAGTTTGGTTACCATTGTAGTTGTTGCCTTTAGCGCAATCATGACTTTCATGTTTTTCACCTTTACCGTTGCCCTGCTTTTGGGTGATTTGTTAGGTGCGGCATGGAAAGGCTTTGGCATAGTAACTTTATTTTATTTGCTGATAGCTATTATAGCTATAGCGGCTAAATCAACCATTGAAAAGCCCATTGTTAACCTGCTGATCAGCAAAATATTTAAATAACCATGGATATTCCCGTTAAAAATATATTCGACCTGCAGGCAGAGATCATCAGGCTGGAGAAGGTAAAACAGGAGCAGGAGATGGTTTTGAAGCAACGCTTTAGCAGTCCGTCGGCTATTATCTCTTCTATCCGTTCTATATTCCCTAAAGCTCCTGAGGGTGAAGGTAGCAGTGGTGGTATAGGCTCATTCTTTTCTCCCGACTTGTTAAGTTTGGTATCGAGATTTGTTTTGCCTATTGCCTTAAACAAAACACTGTTTAAAAAATCAAATTTTCTTATTAAAACTATTGTAGGCCTGGTATCTCAAAAAGCATCCACCTATATTAGTGAAGATTCGGTAACCTCGGTTTGGGGCCGTGTGAAATCATTGTTTGGCAAAAAGCCAAGTACCGCACGCAAACCCTCAACTGTTAAGGAGCCTGTATTACCTCCCGTTGTAGTAGCAAAAGAACCATTGTTGAAAGAGCCGGTTTACAAGCCGTCTTTATAAAAAACATTTTTAATAGTAAGGGGTGACTGGCGTAAGCTGGTAACCTTTTTTGTTTTAAGAGGCAAAAAGATGATCGTCATTGCGAGGAACGAAGCAATCCCTGCGTAGACAAGTCGCCGGTATGCCTGCTGTGTAGCGTTTGCTTCGTACCTCGCAATGACGCGTTTTATATTCCGCGCCGGCTGTGTTCTCACAGCCAGCTTTCATATCAAATCTATATTCTTCATTTTGGCCTCTACTTTACTACTTTTGCATTTTAAAATTACAAGTGGGAAAAGATAAGTTAAAGCGTTTTGCCGAAATAGAAACCTTCAGCAATGTATTACAGTTGGAAGCCGGCATACCTTACAAAGGCCAGTGGGCAACGGAATTTTTTAAGAACGGCAACCCCGTTGTGCTCGAACTGGCTTGCGGTAAAGGTGAATATACCGTTAACCTGGCACAGCTATTCCCCGACAAGAATTTTATAGGTATTGACTATAAGGGAAACCGTATTTGGCGTGGTGCTAAAACGGCGATTGAAGAGGGTATTAACAACGTAGGATTTCTGCGTATTCAAATAGAAAAGCTGAATGAGTTTTTTGCTCAAAATGAGATAGACGAGATCTGGATCACCTTCCCCGACCCGCAGCCTCAGCTAAGCCGCGAAAAGAAGCGATTAACCTCACCCCGCTTTTTGGAACTATACAAACAGATCTTACGCCCCGGTGCTTTCATCAACCTGAAAACGGATAACGATGACCTGCATGCCTACACCGCCGAAAAGATAGCAGAACGCGGCCTCAAACTGCATGTGCGTACCGAAGACCTGTACCATTCGCCCTATGCCGATGAAGTTTTGAATATTAAGACCTATTACGAAAAGAAATATTTGAAAGATAATAAGAACATCAATTACCTTAAGTTTTCGTTAGAATAACATTATGGCTGCCGATCCTAACTTTACTAACCACGTATTTGAGGTGGCCCGCCAAATTCCGGAGGGCAGGGTAACATCGTACGGTGCCATTGCTAAGTTTTTAGGTGTGCCTAACTGGTCGCGCAAAGTGGGCCATGCCATGGGCGAAGTTGGCGGCGTAGAACCGGTGGTTCCGTATCAGCGGGTGGTTAATAGCACCGGCCGTTTAACCGGCGGCACATCGGGCATCGAACAACGTGCTAAACTACTGGCCAATGAAGGTGTAACTGTTATTGGCGATAAGGTACAAGATTTTAAAAACGTTTTTTGGGACCCGTCCAAAGAATTGAATTATTAATATATGCGCTAAGCGCGCTTAGCAATCAATCAACTATTCAACCACTTAACTACTCACTAAAAATGGGACAACTCGTAGAAGAATTCAACGCCTATCGTACCAAAATGAACGATAGGATTATGGATACGGCCAATACCAATATTAAACGCTTTTTTGCCTTAGATACCACTACCTATGCCGACGGCGCCCTTGATGTAAAAACCAAGGAGATGCTGGGCCTGGTAGCTAGTATGGTACTCCGCTGCGACGATTGCATTAAATACCACTTAGGCAAAGCCCACGAAGCAGGTGTGAACGATGCAGAAATGAATGAGATTTTTATGATCGCTAATTTGGTAGGTGGCTCGATCGTTATCCCACATTATCGCCGTGCGGTTGAGTATTGGGACGAGTTGAATGCGCAGGCATAAATATTTAGTCGTTAGTCTTTAGTCAAAAGTTTTAAGTCAAAAGAATTTAGATAGTCTTTGTGGGAACATTTAGAGACCTGATTGCTTATAAAAAAGCTTTTGCTTTATCAATGGAGATCTTTTGGCTTACTAAGGGTTTTCCTAAAGAGGAAACGTATAGCTTAGTCGATCAAATCAGACGTTCATCTCGCTCAGTGTTTGCATGTATTGCAGAAGCGTATAAAAAGCGGAGGTATCCTAATCATTTTGTAAGTAAGTTAACCGATTCGGATATGGAATGCGGCGAAACACAAGCTTGGTTAGATGCTTGCCTTGCTTGTAATTACTTAACAAAAGAAAAGGTTGAGGAACTCAATCAGCAATGTGAGGAGGTATCCCGATTGTTAAACTATATGATAAATCATCCTGAAAAGTTTCAATAAACATGGAGACCACTCTCGACCTAAAACTTAAGACTTCCGACTCAAGACTCAATACTGATGTTACCATCCCCAACTACCCTTTCGAACCCGACGAATCGGTAGGAAACCCTATTTTCCGTATTCAACGGGATGATTGTGTGGAGACTTACAAGCGGTCCGATTTTTTAATTGCGCACCGTAAGGAGTACTACTTTATGGCGCTGGTAAAAGCGGGCAGCAGCAGGCATTGGATTGATACCGTACCGTACGTTATTAAAACCAACGCCTTTTACTTTACCATTCCGCACCAGGTGCATTTAAAGGAAGAAGTAAAACCCTTTACAGGAATTAGCTTAGGCGTTACCGAAGAGTTTTTAGCGTTGGACGAAAGCGGGTCGCTTAAAAATTTGCCCATTATTCAAAACCCAGATAACGGGCATGAATTAATATTAAGTGATGCCGATCTGATATTTGTGGAAGATCTTCTTGAAAAAATGCTGGTGGAGTACAACACTAAAAACAACTGGCAAAATACTATGCTGCTGGCATACACCAAGGTGTTGTTAATTTACCTGAGCCGGTTGTACGAGCAGCAATTCAGCAAGGTAAGTGTTCAGCCTAATCGTTTGCTGTTGAAAAGCTACCTGTCTAAAATTGAAGAATGGTACACCCGTTTGCACGACGTTGCGGCCTATGCCGGTATGATGAATATTTCGGCAGGGCACCTAAGCGAGTTGGTTAAGGAACAAAGCGGCAAACCGGCTATTGTGCATATACACGAGCGTTTAATTATGGAGGCTAAAAGGTTGCTTTTTCATACCGATCAGTCTATTAAAGAAATAGCTTATGCCCTTGGTTTTGAGGATGCTTCTTACTTTAACCGCTTCTTTAAACGCATTGCTTTAAGTACGCCGGCCGACTACCGCAGCAGCATCCGCAAAATGTACCATTGAAACCAGTTTATGTGCTGTTAGTGGTGATGCATAGGCATATATATTTGCACTATACATAAAAACAAACATGAAAACAGTATTAATAACAGGAGCCAACAAAAGCATTGGTTTTGAAAGTGCCAGGATATTGGCAAAAAACGGATACCACGTTTACTTAGGTGCACGTGACATTGCTAAAGGGCAAGAAGCCGTTGCCAAGTTACAAGCCGATGGCCTAACCAATATAGAGGCTATTCAAATTGATGTGACCGATAAAGCATCTATTGAAGCCGCGCAAAAAAGCCTGGTTGAAAAACAAGCATCGCTTGATGTGTTAATTAACAACGCGGGTATTTTAGGTAGCTGGGAGCAAAGCGCACAGGATGTGGATACGGATATAATCCGCGAAGTATTCGACACCAATTTCTTTGGCGTAATTAACGTAACGCAGGCGTTTTTACCGTTGTTGAAAAAATCGGATGCTCCGGTAATTGTTAACGTTACCTCAGGCTTAGGCTCACTAACCATGCACAGCGACCCTAATTAAAAATTTTATCATGTTAAAACTGCAGCTTACGGCCCATCTAAAACAGCTTTAAATGCTTTCACGGTGGTACTGGCTCACGAGCTGCGCGAAACCAACTTTAAAATAAACGTTATTGATCCGGGCTATACCGCTACCGATTTTAATAACAACCAGGGACCTTTCAAGGTAGAAGATTCAGCAGCCTTTGTAGTGAAATATGCTATGTTAGATGCTGATGGCCCGACAGGTAAGTTTTTCAGTCATGATGTGCCCGAAAACAACAACGAGTGCCCTTGGTAAACACCAATTTACAGGCAACGCAAAAGGCAATTCTTTTTTAGGATTGCCTTTTGTGTTTTGATAAAAATTTTAGCAATTTGCCCTTCATCAACCTTGCTAAATATATGGCCTCATCAAATAATATACAACCGCCAACAGACAACAGAAAAAGATGCGCCTGGTGTGGAACTGATCCGCTTTACATGGAATATCATGACAAGGAGTGGGGCAAGGTAGTACATGATGATGAAACGTTTTTTGAGTTCCTGGTGCTTGAATCGGCACAGGCGGGTTTAAGCTGGATCACCATTTTGCGCCGTCGCGAAAATTACCGCAAGGCATTTGCCAACTTTGATGTACAAAAAGTGGCCGCCATGCAACCACCCGATGCAGAACGGCTGATGCAGGATGAAGGTATCATCCGTAATCGCTTAAAAATTACCACCACCATTACCAACGCGCAAAACTTTATTAAGGTTCAGCAGGAGTTCGGCTCATTCTATAAATACCTGTACAGCTTTATGCCTAATGGTAAACCCATCGTGAACCAGCCCGGCAGCATCCCTGTGCGAACTGAGATATCGGATTCAATTAGTAAAGACATGAAGAAGCGTGGCTTTAAATTTTTCGGTACCACTATTTGTTATGCATACATGCAGGCCACCGGTATGGTGAACGACCATGTGGTAGGGTGTGATTTTAAATAATTGTCTGAATCTGAATTTACTGAATTTTAGAATTAGCAGAATGATATATGAAATGACGTGATCTATATCTCTGGTTTCAGAAGCAACCTAATGACAAGTAACGGTAGAAAATTATTTACATCGCCGCTTTATAACCTTTAATTCTATTTTTGTACTAATCTATTTAGAGTTCCTTAATTCAGGTAATTCTAAAATTCAGTAAATTCTGATCAATGAAGAAATTATTCCTTTTGGATGGCATGGCCCTAATGTACCGGGCGCATTTTGCGTTAAGTAAAAACCCGCGTTTTACTTCGGGCGGTATTAATACATCGGCGGTAATGGGTTTTACCAATACGCTGCTCGATGTATTGAAGAAGGAAAAACCCACCCACATGGCCGTGGTTTTTGATACCGATGCGCCAACCGAACGGCATACCGATTTCGCCGACTATAAAGGTCACCGCGAGGCTATGCCCGAAGATCTGTCGGCTGCTATGCCTTATGTCATCAAGCTGATATTGGGTTTCAATATTCCTGTTATTACTTCCGACGGCTTTGAGGCCGACGATATTATAGGCACCCTGGCTAAAAAGGCCGAAAAGGCCGGTTACCAGGTATATTGCATGACCCCCGATAAGGACTTTGCGCAGTTGGTATCCGAAAATATCTTCATTTACAAGCCCGCCCGTATGGGTAACGATATGGAGATCATGGGTGTAAAGGAGGTAAAAGCCAAATGGGAAATTGAAGAAGTTTGCCAGGTAATAGATATACTGGGCCTTTGGGGCGACGCGGTAGATAACATCCCCGGTATCCCCGGCATCGGTGAAAAAACGGCCAAGCTGTTGATCAGGCAATACGGCTCTATGGAAAACATTATTGCCCACAGCCACGAACTGAAAGGCAAAATGCGTGAGAACGTAGAGAAATATGCCGAGCAGGGTTTAATGTCGAAAAAGCTGGCCACTATTATCTTAGATGCACCGGTAGAGCTGGACGAAGCAGGGCTGGAGTTATGTAACCCCAGCCGCGATCTGTTAGAGCCGCTGTTTGCCGAGCTGGAGTTCCGTACTTTAGGCCGACGTGTGTTTGGCGATGATTTTAGCATCACCGAGTACAAGGCCAGTCCGGGCGGGCAACAGGATTTGTTCAGTAACCCTAATGATGGAACCGGTCGCACGCTATCGGTTGATGTTAAGGATATTGCCCAGCCCGAAGAAATTAAGATCGCCTCTAAGAACATTACCAACGTTCCGCACGATTACTATTTGGTAAGCACAGCTGAAGGGCGTGCCGATCTGATAGCCTTGCTGCTGCAACAACCCGAAATAACCTTCGATACAGAAACTACCGGCATTGATGCCAACAACTGCGAACTGGTAGGTTTATCTTTTGCTATTAAACCCGGTGAAGCCTGGTACATACCGGTTTCGGCCAATTATGACGAGGCTAAAGCTGTTGCCGATGAGTTTAAAGTAATACTGGAAAATGCCGACATCAAGAAGGTAGGACAAAATGTAAAGTATGATATTTTAGTGCTGAAATGGTACGGCATACAGGTAAAAGGTAGCTTGTTTGATACTTTGCTGGCCCATTACGTGTTAGACCCTGATACCCGCCATGGCATGGATATTCTGTCGGAAAACTACCTGGGTTACAAGCCCGTTTCCATTACCGAACTGATTGGCCCTAAAGGTAAAAACCAGGGCACCATGCGCGAGGTGGACGTAGAGCGAGTAAAGGATTACGCCGGTGAAGATGCCGATATAACCTTGCAGCTGAAAGAAGTATTTGTACCTAAACTGCAAGCCGCAGGTGCCGATCAACTCATTAACGAGATTGAGAATCCACTGGTTTACGTTTTGGCCGATGTAGAGTTTGAAGGCGTAAAAATAGACGAGCCAACACTCAAAGAATTTTCTAAAGAACTGGAAACAGATATAGCCCGTTTGGAAAAAACGGTTTATGAAAAGGCAGGGGTAAAGTTCAATGTATCGTCGCCCAAGCAATTAGGCGAGGTGCTGTTTGAGAAACTGATGCTCGACCCTAAGGCTAAAAAAACCAAAACCGGCCAATACCAAACCGGTGAGGATGTGCTGTTGGCGTTAGCCAGCAAAAGCGATATTGTACGCGATATACTGGATTTCCGCCAGTTGTTGAAGCTGAAATCTACCTATGTAGATGCGTTGCCGTTAATGGTAAATCCTAAAACCGGCCGCATCCATACTAATTATAACCAAGCGGTAGCTGCCACGGGGCGTTTAAGTTCGCAAAACCCTAACCTGCAAAATATCCCTATCCGCACCGAGCGTGGCCGCGAAGTACGGAAGGCCTTTATTCCGCGCGATGAGAACCACCTGCTGCTATCAGCCGATTATTCGCAGATAGAACTCCGCATTATAGCCGAGATCAGCAAAGACCCGAACATGCTGGATGCGTTCGCCAAAAACCTCGATATTCACACCGCAACCGCAGCCAACGTATACGGCATCGCTTTAGAAGAAGTAACCGGTGAGCAGCGTCGTAATGCCAAAGCGGTAAACTTCGGCATCATCTACGGTCAATCGGCCTTTGGTTTATCTCAAAGCTTAGGCATCCCGCGTAAAGAGGCCAGCGATATTATTGAGCAGTACTTTGTGCAGTTTGCCGGCATCAAAAATTACATGGCCGATACCATGAATTTTGCCCGCGAAAACGGTTACGTAAAAACCCTGATGGGTCGCCGCCGTTACCTGCGCGATATTAACTCCGCCAATGCTACTGTGCGAGGTTTTGCCGAACGAAATGCTATTAATGCCCCTATACAAGGTTCGGCTGCCGATATGATTAAGATTGCCATGATCAACATTCACCGGGAATTTAAAGCTCAAAACCTGGATGCCCGCATGACCATGCAGGTGCATGATGAGTTGGTGTTCGACGTACCTAAACACGAAATTGAAACCGTAAAACCTATTATAGCCCATTTCATGAAAACCGCCATTAAAACGGAGGTTCCTATTATGGTAGAAATGGGCGTTGGCGCTAACTGGCTGGAAGCGCATTAATATAAACCATTACTATAGGTAATGCTGAATTTATTTCAGCATCTCATAAGCAAAGCAATAAACGCCATGTTGAAGTAAATCAGCATGGCGTTTTTGTTTATAGATTATTCCTTATTATAAGTAAGATCATGCGTAAATGAGAGGTTATTCTTGCCGAAGTTTTCGTAAGGCTTAATGCTTTTAAGCAACTAATATACTTTTTGCCGAATAATTAACACTTTACCAAAACACATTTTAATAGTTACAGGTTGTAATTGGGTAAGTAAACTTTTGCTTACATTGAGCCAATCATACCTATCAAATGAAAGTTTTTCACCTCGCAGCAGAGTGTTACCCGGTAGCCAAGGTTGGCGGCTTGGCCGATGTGGTAGGCGCTTTGCCTAAATACCAAAACGAAGCAGGTTTGCAAGCTGCAGTAGTACTCCCTTTTTATAACCGCAAATTTGTTCAGGAAAATGAGTTCGATGTAGTATTCGAAGCCTCTAACCTGTTGGGCAAACAACGTCACGAATTTCAGATATGGAAAGAGCGCACCAATAAATTGGGTTTCGAGCTGTTCCTGATCTACATCCCTGGTTTATTAGACCGGCAGGAAGTATATAGCTACCCCGATGAACGCGAGCAATTCATAGCTTTTCAGCTGGCATTTTTAGACTGGATTACCTGGTCGCAGCAAAAGCCCGATATTATTCATTGCCACGACCATCATGTGGGCTTGATCCCATTCCTGTTACAGCATTCGGCCTTGTATAAACGGTTATCTAAAACAGTTACCGTGTTTACCATACATAACGGGCAATATCATGGTGCTTTCGGGTACGAAAAATTTGATTACCTGCCCGAAGTAGATATGAATTATGCCGGTTTGCTGGATTGGGCAGGAGGAATTAACCCGCTGGCCTGTGCTGTTAAATGCGTGGCAAAGTTTACCACCGTATCACCAAGTTATCTTAAAGAACTTTCCAATAACTCTAATGGGTTGGAGTACCTCTTTTACATGGAGCGTAGCAAAGGGCTTGGCATTGTAAACGGGATAGATACTGAGGTATGGAACCCTTATACCGATAAGATGATTGCCGGACCAATTGATCCGCTGTTGCCTGCTAAAGGAAAACTCACTAATAAAAAAGCACTGTGCGAACGGTTTGGCCTATCGCCCGAGCAGCCGCTAATTGCCTTTATTGGCCGCCTGGTAGTTGAAAAAGGTGCCGACCTCTTACCCGAAGCTTTTACACAAAGCCTTACAGAGCATGCCGGCGAGGTAAATATACTGATGCTGGGTGCCGGCGATAAAGAAACAGAAGCTGCTTTAACGCAACTGAACGAGTTATTTCCTGAAAACTATAAAACATACATTGGCTATAACGAAGAATTGGCCCACCTCATTTACGCCGGTGCCGATTTCCTGCTTATGCCATCGCGCGTGGAACCTTGCGGGTTAAATCAGCTATACGCTTTACGTTATGGCACCGTACCTATGGTACGCCTTACCGGTGGCTTAATTGATACCGTAATTGATTTTGACGAGGAAGACGGCTATGGCATTTGCTTTAACGATAGTAATGTGAATGACATTGTTTTTGCTATTACCCGGGCAATTGAACTTTATAAGAACACTGAGCAATTACAGTTGTTACGTAAACGTATGATGGCACTGGATTTCTCGTGGACACAGTCGGCCAAACAATATAACCTACTTTATGAAAGCTTAACACCAATTATATGAACTCCAAAGTAATCAGCATTGTGCTTGGCGGGGGCCAGGGAACACGTTTATTTCCTTTAACAGCAACCCGTTCAAAACCAGCAGTACCCGTTGCCGGTAAGTACCGTTTGGTTGATATTCCCATTTCAAACTGCCTGCATTCGGGCTTTGAGCGCATTTTTGTGTTAACGCAGTTTAACTCGGCATCGCTTAACAAACATATTAAGAACACGTACCATTTCAGCAGCTTCAGCGATTCGTTTGTTGATATCCTGGCAGCTGAGCAAACCCCTTCTAACGTGGGCTGGTTTCAGGGTACGGCCGATGCAGTTCGCCAGAGCTTGCACCACCTTTCGGTACATGAGTTCGATTATGTATTGATCCTATCGGGAGATCAGCTTTACCAGCTCGATTTTAAAGACATGGTAGAGAAGCATATAAAAACCAATGCCGAAATCTCTATTGCTACTATACCGGTTCATGCCAATGATGTACCAGGCTTTGGGATCCTAAAAACCGATGAGGAAAACCTGATAACCGACTTTATTGAAAAACCAAAAAGCGGTTTCGAAAGCTGGGCATCGGAAGTTAGTGAAGAAATGGCCAGCCGTGGCCGTTTTTACCTTGCCTCTATGGGTATTTACATCTTTAACCGTAAAGCACTGTACGAACTGCTGCAAGGTAACGATCACCCCGATTTTGGTAAGGAGATTATTCCGCAATCAATCAGCACCCACCGTGTAGCTAGCTATCAGTACGAGGGCTATTGGGAAGATATTGGTACCATACCATCTTTCTTTGAAGCCAACTTGGGCTTAACGGATGATATACCGCAGTTTAACCTGTTTGATAAACGACATATATTCACCCGTGCACGGATGCTGCCGCCTTCAAAGATTTCAGGAACTTTATTGGAGCGCTCCATTATAGCCGACGGATGTATTATTAGCGCGAGTCTTATAAAACGCTCCATTATTGGTATACGTACCCGTATAGGTACCAATACCGAAATTGAAAATTGCTACGTAATGGGTGGCGACGTTTACCAAACGCTGGAGCAAATTGCCGAATCGCAGGAAAGTGAAACACCTATTATGGGTATTGGCGACCGTTGCAAGATCAAGAACGCCATCATCGATAAAAATGCTCACATTGGTAATGATGTATGCATTAACTGTGGCGAAAGATTGGCTGATGGCGATTACGGAGCTTACACTGTACAAGATGGTATAGTGGTAGTTAAAAAACGTGCTGTTATACCAAACGGCACTGTTATTTAAAATTTTATAAGCGGTGTAACAATATACAAAACCAAATGTTAACTAATAGTTAAACAAATCATTTAATTATCTGGTTATGAAAAAAGTAATTTGTATGATGGCTATTGCAGCTATCTCTTTCGGAACCGTTTTTGCTCATGGCACATTTTCACCATCAAACGCTGATTTAACCCAGCAGGACACTACCAAGAAGAAGGTAAAATCTAAAGATGGCAAGATGAAAAAGAAAATGAAAACCAAGAAAGACTCTACTAAGAGAGACACCGCAAGAATGTAAAACAAAAAGCCTCCTGATATATATCAGGAGGCTTTTTGTTTAGGTGTAATTTGTGAATTACAACTCTATGCTTTCGCCAATAGCGGGTAGCTTTAAATTTAATCCGGCTTTCAGGAATTTCTCCGTTGCCTCATCCTTGTCAATTTTAATGACCGGGAAGGTGTCGTAATGTACACCAACCACGTTTCGGCAAGCTACAAAATCAGCTGCTTTAATGGCATCATCTATACCCATGGTATAATTATCGCCTATGGGTAAAACAGACCAGTCCAGATTTTCTTCAGCCAACAACTTCATGTCGTAAGTAAGTGCAGTATCACCGGCAAAATAAATCTTTTTGCCTTCAGCATAAATCACAAAACCAGCGGGTACGCCACCGTAGCTACCATCAGGCATTGAGCTGGAGTGCAATGCATAAACCATTTTAACTTTACCAAAGTCGAAATTATAGCTGCCGCCAATGTTCATGCCGTGAGCACCTTCTACACCGTTATTGCCCAGCCAGCCTGCAATTTCGGCAATACAAATCACCTGCGCGCCGCTGTTCTTTTGAATAGGGATCAGATCGGCCACATGGTCGCCGTGCCCGTGGGAAATAAGGATGTAATCGGGTTTCAGGCTATTCACATCAATATGTTTAGCCAGTTCGTTAGGTGTTATAAACGGATCGAACAGTAAGATTTTGCCTCCTGTTTGTATCTCAATGGTTGAATGTCCGTAATAGGTAAGTTTCATAAGTGATTATATATTTAATTTGACCGTCATTGCGAGGAACGAAGCAATCGCTGCACTACAGGTATCAGAGTGCTTTTCTCCGCAGAGATTGCAATGCTATCGCTCGCAAAGACGATTAGAGTAGTTACGTCTATTGCCCAAACATGCCGCCCAAATCACCAAACATATTTTTGGTCATGGCAGCCATTTCGGCCTGGTTTACGTTTTCGGCTTGCTCCAGTGCTTTGTTTACGGCTAACACTAGCAGCTCTTCCAGCTCTTCTTTGTCGGCTTCTTTCAGGAAAGTTTCGTCGATAGCGATGCTTTGCAATACTTTGTTACCATTAGCAGTAACCACTATTTTGCCGCCTTCGGCTTCACCGGTAACGTTTATACCATCAAGGCGTTGTTTAACTTCACCTGCTTTTTGTTGTGCTTCAAATAATTTATCGAACATGTCTTTAAGTTAAGTAGTTGATTATAGATTGGGTGAGTAGTTGAGTGGTAGATAAGTATCGTTTAAAAACTACTTAACTAATCAGCCACTTAACCACTCACTTAATGTTAATCCTCCGCTGCATCACCGGTACCGCTGTAAGCATTTTTGCGCACTACCGGCATCCCGGTCATTTTATACAGCTCGTCTAAATGTAACAAACTGCCGTTCACTAAGTTTCCTAACAATACAATAGTTACATCGTTTTTAAGGTCGCGTAAAAATATATGCCTAAAGCCGTGCCACCAGCCGGTATGGTACACTACCTTTTGGTTGGTAGCTTCAAATATGCGCCAGCCGTAACCGTAGCTAAAATGTCCATGGTTTAACGGTTGTACATGGGCTACATATGCCGAATCTTGAGTAGCTGGTTTAAGTAAACGTCCGGCTTTAAGTGCCTGGTCAAAAAGGTAAAGGTCGCCAATGGTACTGTATATACCTTTGTCGCCCACGGGGCCATCTAAAAAGTTTTGAGCTACCGAATAACGCCAGCTGTTACGATCGTGGCCCACCACATCTACCGGTATTTTATCATATACCGCTTTAGAGTATACGGCAGTATGCGTCATGCCTGCAGGTTTAAATATATGCTCCTGCATAAACTGCGAGTATGGAACGCCCGTTACTTTTTCAATAATGGAACCCAGCACCATATAGTTAGAGTTGTTGTACAAAAACCTAACATTAGGCTTATTAAAAGGGGCAGGTTTATATTGAGCTATCAAGTCCATTACCGCTTTATTGGTAATGCCTTTCTTTTGATCTAAATGCTGTGAGCGGTACAGTCCGTCTACAAAGTAAACGTAGTTCATCATGCCCGAACGGTGGGTAAGCAGCAGGCGGATGGTGACTCCTTCGTAAGGGAAGTTGGGGTAAAAATCGCGTACGTCCTGGTCGAGCTTTAATTTGCCTTGTTCCCACAGCATCATAATAGCAGTACCTGTCATGGTTTTTGATACCGAGGCCAGTTCAAATTTCGAGTCCAGTTTAAGGCTGTCGCGCGTAAGGTGATTGGCCCAGCCAAAGGCACCTTCATAAATGATCTTACCTTTTTTGGCCACTAATACATTACCGTTAAATGCACTTTTTTGGTGCAGGTGCTTCATAAAGGCATCTATCTCCTTATCGGCATCCTTGGGGTTGTATTGTAAAAGCTTTTGCGGCTCAAATGGTTTATCGGTGCTGGTAACACCATTTTTGGGAGCGTGTGAGCATGATAATAAACCCACCGCCAATATGCCGGTTAAAACACTTTTATACAATAACATCATAAACAGAAACTACACATTTAAACGAGGGCGAAAATCAGAAATTATACGGCAGTTATAAAGTATTGTCTTAATTATTTTTTATTAAGTTAACAATGCCTATAAGCTTAGCAGTTTAATACGGCGATTTCAGCATAGCATTATTCGCATTACTGGTTGAATAGCTAACATGTTATTGCAAAAAGTATTTAACTTTTATATTTTGTCTGATAATTTTTACAATATTTAATTTTATGACACAGTTCATTAGCAAGTTGATAATGTAACCATTATTTTCTCTTAATATTCTCTTAACAGCATATGTCGACTTTCGCCGGAAATATAAATTTCTAATTAACTCTATTGAGTTATCCGGCTATTATGAAAGAAAATTTTACTTATTGTACTCAAACGCTCTGGCAAATTGTATGGCAACGCTGCGGCCATATTCGGCAGCAAAAATCAGGCACAGGCTACCTTGTAATAACGGGTTTTTGTTTACTACTGTTTACTGCAGCATTTTCAGAAAATGCTCAGGCGCAGCAACGTGTGGTTACCGTAAGCGGCACGGTGGTTGACAATGACGACGCCCAACCCCTTATTGGTGTCACCATTAGCAACGGTCAAAAAAAGGCTTTAGCTATTACTAACACAGCAGGGCACTTTACGGTTAATGTTAATACCGGCACCCAGTTAATTATTGGCTATGTAGGCTATACCGCTCAAACTATACCTGTTACCGCCAGCCAAAGCAACTTAACCTTACGCCTTAAACGCGGCGCAAGCGAGTTGAACGAGGTTGTGGTTACCGCCTTAGGTATTAAAAGAGATAAAAGAGCATTAGGTTATGCGGCTACGCAGTTAGACACCACCGCATTCACCAATGCCGTGGCCAGTAACTGGACCGATAACTTATCGGGTAAAGTGGCAGGTTTAAACCTGGTTAGAAACAGCGGACCGGCAGGTTCTAATAAAATTATTTTACGTGGCGAAAATAACCTCACCGGCGATAACGAAGCCCTCATTGTAATTGATGGTGTGGTGGCAAGCAGTTCGGCCAGGAGAACGGCATCTGCATCGGGTGGTGTATATGGTACCTCCGGCGATATTATGCCTGCAGATTTTGGATCGGCCTTAAACGATTTAAACCCTGATGATATTGAAACAGTTACCGTTTTAAAAGGCCCGGGCGCATCGGCGCTTTATGGTCAAAGAGGTGCAAACGGCGCAGTTGTGATTACTACCAAATCTGGTAATGCAAAGAAAAAGCTGGCTATTACTATCACCTCCAATAATACCTGGGAAACAGTTAACAAAAGCCCCGATATTCAAAACCAATACGGACAAGGACAAGGCGGGGTTGATTACTTTTCTTACGGTGCCACTGATGATGGTGCAAGCACAAACGCTACCAGTGCAAGTTGGGGTGCGCCTTTTAACAGAGGCACAAGCTTTTTTCAGTATGATCCGGCCACTAAAACAAGGGGCCTTACCCGTACACCGTGGATGGCTTATAAAAACCCGATTAAATCATTCTTTAAGACAGGCTTCGAAACGTTAAACTCTATCAGTATTGATGGAAGCTACAAAAACGTGGGTTTACGTTTGTCTGCCAATCACGGAGATGACAAGTGGATTGCACACAATACCGGCTTAGAGCGTACTAACGTTTCATTTTCGGCCAATAGCGATGTAACCAAAAAACTGAACATCCAGGTAAAAGCTATTTACAACAACCGTAATAGCGATAACCTGCCTGCTACAGGTTACGGTAATCAATCGTTAATGTACTGGTTTATGTTTGCCCAACCCAACGTAAACACCGATTGGTACCGCGATTACTGGGCAAAGGACAAAGAAAATCTTCAGTTTGTGAACATTACCACCACCAACCCCGAAAGTCCATATGCTATTTCGGAGCAATATATTAATGCACAAAGCCGTAACGGTGTTATTGGTAATGTGCAGGCTACTTACAAGCTTACCAACGATTTAAGCTTAATGGTGCGTGGGTCTATCGATTATAATAAAGATAACCGCGAAACCAGGCGTCCGTATGATGCGGCCGGAAACAAGTTTGCGCATGGATCTTTCCGTGTGCAAAATGTTAAATCTTATGAAATCAATGCCGATTTCTTATTGAGGTATAACAAAAAGCTTTCCTCATCTATCCAGATGAATGCTTCGGTAGGTGGTAGCCAAATGCGTAACGAGTACAAAAAATCAGAGCTCAGGGCCGATGGTTTGGTTATTCCGGGAGAGTTTAGGTTAGATAATAACGAAAACCCATTGATTTCGGTTCCGGATACCGCTCGCTACAGAATCAATAGCTTTTACGGTTTGGTGTCTTTCAGCATGAAAAACTATCTGTACTTGGATTTCACCGGTCGCCAGGATTGGAACAGTACCTTGGCTACTCCTTTAAGAACTGATAACGTAGGCTTCTTCTATCCGTCGGTAAGCACATCTTTCATTGCTTCCGACCTGTTGAAATTGCCTAAGTTCATCAGCTATTTTAAATTGAGAGCATCTCTTGCGCAAGTGGGTAGTGGTAGTACAATTCCATATCGTACTGCATACAATTACAACCTGGCTTCTAACGGTATTTATCCGGATAGTGCCCTATCTAACCCAGGCGTTATACCTAATTCCAACTTAAAGCCTTTAAAAACTACAACCTTAGAGTTGGGTGCCGAAATGCGCTTGTTTAAAAGCCGCCTGAATTTGGATTTAGCCGTTTACAGTGGCAATACCAAAAACCAGATCCTCAACAGGGTTGTAGACAGGGCAACGGGTTATGGCCTTGCCGTATTTAACGTAGGTAATGTGCAAAACAGGGGTATTGAGCTTTCGGTTAGCGGAACGCCAATACAAACCCGGAAATTTACCTGGTTGCTTAATGGAACATTTACAGCAAACCGTAACAAAATTGCAGAACTGGCCGATAGTTCGGTAGTGCTTAGAGCAGGTGCTTTAGGTGGAGCATCAATTGTAGCCAACGTTGGCGGCAGTATGGGCGATTTATACGGAAGGGACATTGTTCGTTCTCCAGACGGTCAAATTGTTTATGATGCGGTTAGCGGTAATGCCAAAGCAGGCGATAAACTTGTTTACCTGGGCAACACATCGCCTAAATTCAGGTTTAGTTTCGGGTCAACGTTTACTTATCAGCGTTTTAGCTTATCAGGATTATTTGATGCACAGTTAGGTGCGGTAGCACATTCACTTACCTTTTCGAGAATGGCAGCTTTAGGTAAGCTTGCTATTACCGTACCCGGACGTTATAACGGCTTAATTGGCGATGGTGTAGTACAAAACACTGATGGTACTTACCGCCCTAATGATGTGGTAGCCACTAACCTTGAAACCTTTTACACCTCGTTATATGGATCGGACCAGGCAGAGGGCAGTGTATTTAAAACCGACTACTTAAAGTTTAGGGAAGCTAATTTAACTTATGCCTTCGGGTCGAAGTTAGTGAACAGGATAGGTGTAAAAAGACTAACGCTTGGTGTGTACGGACGTAACTTGTTCATATGGTCGCCATGGCCGGCATTCGATCCGGAGTTTGGAACTTTATCGGGCACCGATATTGTTCAGGGATTTGAAACCGGGCAGTTGCCATCTACCAGGAGTTATGGTTTCCGTTTAGTTGTAGGGATATAAAAAGTAAATTATGAAATCGTTTAAAAAAATAACCAGCTATATATTATTGTCGGCACTTACTACTTTAGTTTCCTGCAAAAAGGATTTTAATGCAGTAAATACCGATCCTATTGGTAAAGCTACCACCACGCCAAACCAGCTATTGGCGCCGGCCCTGGTAAATGTTTTACAATCAAACATGGTGCGTAACCGCAACTTAACTAACGAGTTAATGCAGGTTACGGTTGACCTTACCGATGCAGAAGGCCGGGCTTTCAGGTATGATATCAGACGCAACTTTGCAGACTATACCTGGAATTCTTTGTATCCGGAGTTAACTAACCTGCGCAATATCTATAATATTGCCAATCAACCGGCTACACTTAATTCATCATACAAGGGAATATCTTTAATTACGCAGGCTTGGGTTTTTCAATTATTAACTGATGTTTATGGCGATGTGCCATATTCGGAAGCTAACCAAGGATTTGAAGGTACTTTAGAACCAGCTTATGATAAGCAAAAAGATATTTATCTCGATTTATTTAACAAGTTAGAAGAAGCCAACAAATTACTGGCCGAAGGTAAAGAGATCGTTAAAACCGGTGATCCTGTTTACCAGGGCGACGTGAGTAAATGGCGCAGGTTTGGTAATTCGTTATACCTGAGGTTATTAATGCGTGTTTCGGGTAAAGCTGAAGTTAGCGCACAGGTAATTGCTAAACTGAAAGAGATAGCAGATACCAACAAAGCCAACTATCCTGTTATGGAAGACAATACCCATACTGCAAAAATTTTGTGGAATGGTACTAATAGCAGTACAGCGGTATATTCTTCACCATTTATGATTAATGTAAGGGCGGTTGATTTTAGAACGCCGGCCATTACCAGTTTCTTTTTAGGTAGTTTAACCAATTGGGCCGATCCACGCATTTTAGCATCATACGGTAATAATAACTATAACAGGTTTCGTATAGCAGCAGGGCCTTCGGGCTTGGTTGGTGTGCCAAGTGGTTATACCATTGGTACGCAGTTAACTAAGCAGGCTTATTTTTATTCGGATGCACAAAGTGATGCCCCAACCCTGCAAACCGATCCTTATACCGGTATTATCATGAACTGCGCCGAGGTTGATTTTATTTTAGCCGAAGCTGCTGCCAAAGGCTGGATTAACGGTACGGGTGAAGCATACTACGTTAAAGGTATTGCCGACGGTTTAAATTATTGGTTGCCTACCAAATTTACTACGGTATCCGATCCGGTGCTGATTAAGTATATTACGGAGGCCGATATTGATTGGGATAACAATTTACCTTTAGATACCACCACACCGGGTACGCCCAGCAAAATGGAGTCAATTCAATTGCAAAAGTACTATGCCATGTTTTTGGTTGATTACCAGCAGTGGTTCGAGTATCGCCGTACAGGCCATCCTTTCATTCCAAAAGGTGCCGGTTTAGCTAACGGTGGCAGAATGCCTGCACGTTTAAATTATCCATTAGTTTCTCAATCAACAAACCCAACCAGCTACAGGAATGCCGTTGCAGCGCAGGGGCCCGATGATATTAACACATTAGTTTGGTGGCAAAAACCATAATCATATCGCAATAATAAAATGAAAAAGATAATACTTTATATCACTGCACTTATAGTGTTATGTGTTGTTTGGATGGGCTGTAAGCGTGATAGCGATTATATTCCGGTTACGGTGAGCGCCTATATTTCGTTGTACGATTTGCGCGGGCTTTACGAAGGTTCGGATGTTACCCTTAGTAAAGAAAACATGTACGGGTGCGATAAAATTACAGGTGTGGTTGTTTCCGATTATGCGCAGGGTAACTTGCCTCCCGGTTATTTAATTGTTCAAGACAGACGACGCCTGGCGCAACTAAGAGGTATTGCAATACCTATAGGTACCGATGCTACCAAATACGTATCGGGCGATTCGGTGTCGGTAACTGTAGCCGGTGGTACTTTAACCCGGGCCGACAATATATTACAGGTTAAAAACATTCCGGTAAGCGCTATTACTAAAATAGCCAGTGGCAAAACTATAGCCCCTAACCGGGTTAACAGCAGTGCCATTTTAGCCAATCCGCTTAACTATGAAAGTACCCTTGTAACCATAGTTAAAGGTGGTTTCGATCCAATACCAAAACCTACAGATAAATTTGCGGGCGACAAATTTGTGAACGACGGGTTTGATAACATTACTTTACACACCGAAGCCAGTGCTGCATTTGCCAACAATAGCTTGCCGTTGAGTGCTAACTTTTACGGTATTGTTTATAACACACCTGGTGCCGATGGTAAACTAATTCCTCAAATAAGAATGCGTAAGACGGAAGATGTGCAGCTGCTCAGTTCTTCTACAGCGCTTACCTCTATCGTTATCAGTGGTTTTATAAACGATGTATCGGGTGGTGATGGAAATTACGAGTACATACAGTTACTGGCAACTACCGATATTGATTTTGCCGTAACACCGTTTTCGGTTGTGGTTTGTAACAATGCAGGAGCTTCAACCCCCGGTAACTTTCCGGCTAACGGCTGGGCTGCCGGCGGTGGTTCGGTAGCAGTGGGTACAACGCCCGCAACAAACTTCCGTACGTTTAAATTTAACCTTACCTCGGGTACGGCTAAAAAGGGTAGTTACTTTTATGTTGGTGGGTCAAGTAAATTGATTAATGGTTCAGGCTCAACCAGCATGGCTTCATCTAACTGGATCAGATCATTTAACTATACCACTACCGATGGCGATGACTTTGGTACACGTAACGGCGGATTTTTTGCCAACAGCGGTAATGCATTTGGTATGGCTGTATTTGCAGGTACAACGGTAACTAAAGATACCGAACCAATTGATGTAATGTTTGTAAGCACCGGTGGTAGCTTGTTTTTAGCAGGTCCTCCGGTACAAGGCTATAAAGTAACCAACACCGATTTTTACGATGTGGTAAATCCTATAACCTTACAGGCGCAGCCTTACTATAGGCAAGGCGCAAACACAGCTTGCCTAACTTACACCACGCCTACAGATCAAGGTTTTTTTTATAAGCTTGGCGGCGTTTACAATCCGCGTTTAGGCAGGTGGGTAAAAGCACGTACGCAATCAATTGTACAGTTATCCAAAGCATCGGCTATCAGCGAAATAGAGACAGAGTTTCCGGTAGCAACTGCCGATAAGCCGGGTGTTGTGCCTACTACACTTAAAGATTAATTACTTTTAGCATTACAATTCTAATTCTCTTATATATAGTATTTATTAATGAATCGCAGAATATTCATACAACGCTCCCTGTTGTTAACGGGCGCAATAGCATTAACTTTTAAAAACACCTTTGGCTTTGCTAAAAGTGCAGCCATAACCGGCAAAGTAACTGCTGCTGGTAAGCCGCTTGCCAATGTACTGGTGAGCGATGGGTTTAACATTGTGCAAACCGGCAAAGATGGTTCGTACCAGCTTACGCCCGATGCCAAAGCTGAGTTTGTTTTTGTAAGTGTACCCTCGGGACACGAAATACCGAACGAAAATCAAATTGCCCATCATTACCACAGGTTAACCGATGGCGGTAACCTCGATTTTAAGTTAACTCCGCTTAAAAAGAACGACAGCAAGCACAGCTTCATTTTATGGGCCGACCCACAGGTGAAAAACAAAAAGGATGTGGCTCAAATGCTGGCCCAGTCCGTGCCCGATACCCGCAGAACCATTAAAGACCTGGGTGCCGGTGAACTGGTGCATGGTATAGCAGTAGGCGATTTGGTTTGGGATAACCACGACCTGTTCCCGATGTATAACGAGGCTGTTGCCGGAATGGGTATTCCGTTTTACCAGGGCTTGGGTAACCACGATATGGATTACCGTTTAGGCGGCGATGAAACATCAGACCAAACCTTTAAAAAGTTTTACGGGCCAACCTACTATTCCTTTAACCGTGGCCGTGCGCATTATGTAATGCTGGATGATGTGCGTTATTTAGGTACCGAGCGCGAGTACGATGGTTATATTACCGAGCAGCAGCTCAGTTGGTTAGAAAAAGACCTGAAGTATGTAGCTAAAGACGACCTTCTATTTATATGCCTGCATATACCGGTTTATAGCTCGGTAAAAAACAACCAGGATTTATACAAGCTGCTTAAGCCATTTAAAAACGTACATATCCTATCGGGCCATACGCATTACAATGCCAACAATATTACCGATAATATATATGAGCATAACCACGGTACCGTTTGCGGTGCCTGGTGGACTGGCCCTGTTTGTGAAGACGGTACCCCACGTGGCTACGGAGTTTACCAGGTAGAAGGTAACCAGGTTAAGTGGTATTATAAAGCGGTGGAAACGGATAAGTCTACGCAGATGTCGTTATTTGTAGATGAGCTGACCAATCAAAAAAGAATGATTGCCAATGTTTGGAACTGGGATCCTAAATGGAAAGTGGAATATTGGTTAGATGGAAAGTTCAAAGGCGAATTGAAAAATGAGCATGGTATGGACCCGCTTACTGTAAAACTGTACAAAGGTGCCGAGTTGCCTAATCCTCGTCCGTTTGTAGAGCCAAGGGATACCGACCATTTATTTGTTGCGCATTTTGGCCCCGAAGTGAAGAAAGTGAAAGTAGTAGCCACCGATAGGTTTGGTACCAAATACGAGAGCGAAGTAAAAGCATAACCATTAACCGCCATTGCCTGTTAGGGCAGTGGCGGTTTAAAGCATTGATAATGATTAAAGCAATTTGTATAGCTGTTGGCGCGTTATTAGTCATTAACACCTCAAAAGCTCAAGTGGTTAAAACAAAACAAAGTCCTGCTTTTCCGCAGTTTGATACGGAGGCACACCGGGGCGGCAGGGGCTTACGGCCCGAAAACACCATACCGGCCATGCTTAATGCCATTGATATAGGTGTAACCACGCTGGAAATGGACACGCACATTACAGCCGATGGCAAGGTTGTGCTCTCGCACGATGATGGATTTAATCCCTTGTTTGCTTTAACGCCCGAAGGTAAAGAGATCGCAAAAGAAGAGGCTTCGAAATATGCCTTATACCAAATGCCTTATGCCGAAATAGCTAAGTTTGATGTAGGCAGCAAGTACTACAGTAAGTTTCCGCAGCAGCAAAAATTAAAGGCGCATATTCCATTACTAACCGATGTGATAGATAGTGTGCAGGGTTACCTTAAAACGAAAGGTAAGCCGCAGGTTTTCTACAATATAGAAACCAAGAGCAGCGCTAAAAACGATAACATTTACAATCCATCGCCCGAAAAATTTATACAGTTGCTAATGGAGGTTATTGAGCAAAAAAAGATAATGCCTTTTGTGGTAATCCAGTCGTTTGATAAGCGGACTATACAGGTGCTGCACCAAAAATATCCGCAAGTTAAAACGTCTTACCTCATCGAAAACAAAAACAGCTTTACAGATAACCTCACCGACCTGGGTTTCACGCCGTTTATTTACAGCCCGAACTCCAAATTAGTAACAGCCGAATTGGTTAAGCAATGCCACGACAAAGGCGTAAAGATTGTACCGTGGACAGTGAACTCCAAAGAAGAGATCGCATCGTTAAAAGCCCTGGGAGTTGACGGTATAATATCCGATTATCCAAATTTGCTGGTTCAGTAATTAACATAGGAACTGTTGACTAAGTAAACGCTTTTATTTCTTCAAAGCCTTATGATAGGCGTCCAGGCACTTATCCAAAGGTTCGCCTTTTAAATGAATGCTTTCGCAAAAGGTATTGCAGGCACCGGGGTTACTGCTATCGTCGCATTGTGTTTTGCAGTCTTTTACGGTGTTGCGCGGCATAATGTCGTATACATGTGTAATAATAACTCCCCACAAAACAACGGTTGCAAAAACGCCCGCAAAAAATAGGGTAGGAAACTTACTACTCCTCTCTCTTTTGCTTACCATTATACCTTCAAATGTGGGCTTATTGAAGGGGAAAATAAACTTCAACTTATCGTAATCCCAGCATAGCAAATACAAATTGGCTATCACCATTAAAGGCGCGGTTAAAAGCGACCCCTCAAAACGCACTGCTAACGAGAGAATGCAAATATTTAAGATAATGGGGAAATAAAGCAAAGCACCTAAAAGCGAAGTTGGTGGAATGAGCAGCATAATACCCGCGGCCATTTGCAGTATACCAATAAAAGTATAGTAATAGCCGGTATGGTGTAAAGCCTCTAAGTAATGGCCCATAGGCTGGTTGTTGTGCAGGTCGGTAAACCGCTCACCTATAATTTTAACATAACCCGCAGGCAAAAAGCCGGCAGCCAATGCCACCCGGCAAAAAATGGTGAAGTAACCTATCCAACGGTTCGCTTTAACTTTAGCGTGAAGGTTGTCGATTGTAGTAATGATGTTCATTATATAAAAGTACTTTCAAAAACAAAGTTAATAGTTATTTTCATTTTGCCAATATTTATTTCGATATCAGGTTGATATAAATAAAAACGCCAACAGCCTTGCAGGCTAACCTGCAAGGCTGTTGGCGTGAATCTTACTTGTTAATATGGCTACTTTAACGTTTCGCTAAAGAAATCGATGGTACGTTTCCACGCCAATTCGGCGGCGGCTTTATCATAACGGGGTGTGGTATCATTATGGAAACCATGGTTCACGTTTTCATAAATGAAACCCTGGTACTTTTTGCCGTTCTCTTTTAAAGCGGCTTCGTAGGCCGGCCAGCCTGCTGTTATGCGGGTATCGAGCGAGGCATAATGCAGCATCAACGGTGCTTTAATTTGAGGCACTTCGGCAGCGGTAGGCTGGCTGCCGTAGAAAGGAACGGCTGCAGCCAGTTCGGGTACGCGTACGGCCATCATATTGGCTATGCCACCGCCATAACAAAAGCCAACAACGCCAACTTTGCCATTGCAGTCTTTATGCTTCTTCAAATACTCGTATGCCGCTATAAAGTCCTCTTCCATTTCGGCCTTGTTCCTTTTGCTTTGCATGTTGCGTCCTTCTTCATCATTACCGGGGTAACCACCTAAAGGAGAAAGGGCATCGGGCGCAAGCGAAACAAACCCGGCCAGGGCTGCTCTGCGGCCAACATCTTCAATGTATGGGTTTAAGCCACGGTTTTCGTGCACTACTATAATACCGCCTAATTTCTTTTTGGCATCGTTAGGTTTCGATAGTAATCCTTTGATGGTTCCACCACCCTTTGGCGAAGGATAATTGATGTATTCCGATTTAAGGCGCGGATCATCGGGTCCTATTTGTACGTTCCCTTTATAATCGGGCATCAGGAAACTCATTAGCGCGGGCACCGTTAATCCGCCAACGGCAAATAACGATAGTTTTTGTACAAATGCACGCCTGTCTAAGCGGTCGTGCGCATAATCGTCATACAGGTCAAAAACTTCCTGCTTAACATCTTCTTTGTTAATTTGGCTCATTATAAAAGGCTTTGCTCAAATATAATAATTCGGCGCAAATGCTTGCTAACCAAACTGTAACAGTATCGCTACTCTTGATGCCTTTGTTAAGAATCAAGCATCAAGGCTGCCCATAAGATGCGTTGGTAAATCTTGAAAAACTGATAAAGACAAATTATTTAACATTTCTTTAGCTTAGATGCAACGTTGCCAAATATACTGCGTCTATTAATACTGAAAGCTAATCACAATTGGAAGCCTTATACATAGATAAGCATTATCAACTGGTAGTTGAGTGCAAGCAGGGGAGTAAAAAAGCCTGCTATGAGCTGTATCGCCTTTATTCGAAGGCCATGTTAAACGTGGCGTTCCGGATACTGAACAGTATGGACGAGGCCGAAGATGTGCTTCAGGAATCTTTTTTAGATGCCTTTAATAAGGTAAAGGATTTTAGGCAGGAAACCACATTTGGCCTGTGGCTTAAACAAATTGTGGTAAACCGTTCTATCAATTTATTGCGCAAGCGTAAAATAGAATGGGTGGAAATGGAAAGCGAGCAGTTGGAAAACATAGCCGACGAACAGCAACCCGATGAGGAAGACATGCAGTACAAAGTAGCCCAGGTTAAACAGGCTATGCAGCTACTGCCCGAGGGTTACCGTGTTGTACTATCGTTATACCTGCTCGAAGGATACGACCACGAAGAAATAGGACAAATATTAAACATAACAGAAAACACCTCAAGAACCCAGTTTTTGAGAGCAAAAAGGAAACTAAGCGAAGTGTTAAGAATAAAAGGAGTAGCATAATGAGCAAGCGATTAGAAGATTTTATTAAAGCCAACCGCGAAGAATTTGACGACCTGGAACCACGTGCCAACCTGTGGGACCTTATAGAGCAGCAGCTACCGGCCACCGTGGTTGATATGCCGCAAAAGCGGGAAGCCAAAACATTTTCATTAGGTTTTGTAATGCGGGTTGCCGCCATGATTGTTGTGGTAATGGGTATTGGCTTTGCCATTTACCTGCGCAGTAACAAACATACTGGTGTTGATTTGGCCGCCATTAACCCCGAATACGCTAAACAACAGGTGCAATATGCATCGCTGATTGAAACCAAGCGTACCGAGTTGAAAGAATTAACCAAAAGCGATCCGCAGCTGTACCTTGAGTTTAGCGGCGAGATTGTAAAGATGGAAGCATCCTATAAAAGACTTAAACGCGATTTAGCCACCAGCCCTAACCAGGAACGTGTTTTACGTGCAATGATCCGGAACTTGCAAATACAAACCGAGGTGCTAAACCAGCAATTACAAGTGATAGAACAGTTTAACGAACAAAAAAACGATCAAAGAAATGATACCAAAAATATTTAACCCCAAACTGCTGTTGATGCTGGCCTTTGTAATGGCCAGCCAGGGCAGCTTTGCCCAGCAAAAAAAGGCCGAAGACGATGCAGACTTCAACAAGCAAATGCAAAAGCTGCAGGTACAAATGCAAGACCTGCAAAAGCAAATGCAAAATTTAAAAACAGAAAAGTTCAAAGAAAAAGCCTTGGAACTGCAAAAGCTATCGAAAGAAATTAGCGGAAGCGCCCTGGCACACGTCAACGAAATTAACATATCGGGTTTAAGTAAAGGCTTAGGCGTAACCAGCAATACCATTGAAAGTTTAAGCACAACCAGGTCAAACAACTATAACTTTAATTATAGCGATGATAAAACTATACAGGAAAAAATTAAAAGCGGCGATGTAAAGGAAAAAACCAAAGCTTACAGCAAGAGCTACTCGGTTAACAGCAACGATAAATTGCAGATCAACAATACTTATGGCAAAGTAACGGTAAACACCTGGGCTAAAAATGAGGTAAAGGTTGACGTGCAGATCAAAGCTTATGCCGATGAAGACGATGATGCACAAAAGCTGCTGGATAACATTAGCATAACTGATAGCAAGGACAATTCCATAGTTTCTTTTAAAACCAACTATGAAGTGCAAGACCGTAATAACAATACCAGCTTTGGCACCTGGTTTAGCTCGGGCAAAAGCCATACCCGCAAAATGGAGGTTAATTATACCGTTTATATGCCGGCCAAAAATCAGCTGGATATAACCAACCGTTTCGGCGGAATTACGCTGCCCGATCTATTTGGTAAGGTTACCGTGAGTTTATCATACGGAAACCTGGTAGGGCAGCAGTTAACCAATCCCGAAAATAACATTAAGGTTAGGTTTGGTGAAGCACGTATAGAATCGTTCAACAGCGGCGACCTGAACATAAGCTATGGCAAACTCTTTTTAGGTACTGCCGATAAGTTGAACGCTACTGTAAGTTTCTCTTCTATTAATATAGATAAATTGAAATCATCGGGCGATATTAACGTACGCTACGGTGAAGGCGTAAGGGTAGGGGAGTTTGATAAGAACTTTAAAAACCTAAGCGTTGATGCCCGGTTCACTAAAATTGCACTTAACCTGAAAGACAACTATAACTTTGATGTCACCACGCACTTTGGCAGCTTTGATTACGATAATGCCGCAGTAAAGGTGATAAGCCGTACCCCGGCCGAAGACGACCGCCATTACAGTTCAACCCGTACTTTTAAAGGGCAGGTTAATAAAGGAAACTCAGATAAACTGATCACTATCAAGTCCAACTACGGAAGTATTAAATTTGATTAGTTTTAAAAACTTAAACAAATAATAAAACCCTTGTCTTTATACGGCAGGGGTTTTATTATTTTAGCTCCTCAAAAACTGAAAAAAATAAATGGAATTACTTACCGACGCCGAAGCATGGATTTCCCTGGCCACGTTAACCCTGCTCGAAATTGTATTAGGAATAGATAACATTATCTTTATTTCTATACAAGCCGGTAAATTACCAGCTGCAGAGCAAGGCAGAGCCCGTAAATTAGGCTTAGCCGGTGCAATGATTACACGGATCTTGCTCCTGCTTTCTATTAGCTTGGTTATGAAGTTGACCGATCCCTTTATTAACCTGGCTCATTTGGTAAATATTACTAATCCCGCCTGGGTAGAGCGTTTGGCTTTATCTGGTCGCGACATTATTTTATTGGTAGGCGGATTGTTTTTGATTTATAAAAGCAGCCACGAAATCCACGAAAATATTGACCATGATGAAGAAGGCGATACCGACGCTAAACCACATTCGTTTTGGGGAACCATCGTACAAATTATGATCCTCGACATTGTGTTTTCGCTCGATTCGGTAATTACCGCTGTAGGCCTGGCCGATCACGTGGAGGTGATGATAGGTGCCGTAGTAATTTCGGTTATCATTATGATGTGGGCGGCTACACCCATCGCCAACTTTGTTAACAACAGGCCAACCGTAAAAATGCTGGCGTTAAGCTTTTTATTGCTAATTGGCGTGTCGTTACTGGCCGAATCCTTCGATCAGGAGATCCCTAAAGGTTATATTTACTTCTCCATGGCATTTGCCATACTGGTTGAACTGCTCAATTTAAAAATGCGTTCGAAGAGAGAGAAGAAGCGAGTGCAAATCAATAAATAAGGAACATTTGGTTGTAAACCATGGCCGCTCACAGGCAGGCCATGGTTTAATTAATACAGCAAATGATCGTAAGGGTATCTTACTGTATGTACTGCAATTACCTTATCATACATCAGCTTCCTGAACTCTTCCACATTTTCCTTTTTTAAGGCCGAAATAAAGATAGCCGGACTATTATTAGCCGCCATCCAGGTATGCTTAAACTCTTCGAGCGAAAGCATTTGCTCCGGTTCGTCGGGGTTAATGATGGTTGGCTGGTAAGCATCCATTTTGTTGAATACGGTAATTACCGGTTTGTCAATGGCACCAATATCTTTTAAGGTTTCATTTACAATATTAATCTGATCTTCAAAATGAGGATGCGATACATCTACTACATGAATTAATATATCGGCCTCACGTACCTCATCTAACGTAGATTTAAAGCACTCTACTAAATGGTGAGGTAACTTGCGGATAAACCCAACCGTGTCAGACAGCAGGAAGGGCAGGTTTTCTATCACCACTTTCCTTACCGTGGTATCCAGTGTAGCAAACAGCTTGTTCTCCGCAAATACTTCCGATTTGGAAATCATGTTCATGATGGTGGATTTACCTACGTTGGTATAACCCACCAAAGCCACACGCACCAGCTGGTGACGGTTTTTGCGTTGCGTTTCGTTCTGCTTATCTATTTCTTTAAGCCGCTCTTTCAACAGCGAGATCTTATTTAAGATCAAACGTCTATCCGTTTCAATTTGAGATTCACCCGGTCCACGCATACCAATACCCCCTTTTTGGCGCTCCAAGTGGGTCCATAAACGGGTAAGGCGTGGTAGCAGATATTGCAACTGCGCCAGTTCAACCTGTGTTTTTGCCTGCGATGTTTGTGCCCGGCCTGCAAAAATATCGAGGATCAAATTACTTCTATCCAATATCTTTACACCCAGTTCGGCTTCAATGTTACGCAGTTGTGATGGTGATAACTCATCATCAAACACCACCATATCTATCTCTTCGGCTTTCACATAAGCCTGTATTTCTTCTAATTTACCCGTGCCTACAAAGGTGGCACGCTCGGGGCGCTGCATACGCTGGGTAAAGGATTTTACCGTTTTGCCACCGGCAGTTTCAACCAAAAATTCCAGCTCTTCCAAATACTCTTTGGTTTGCTCATCGGTTTGGCCTGGCGTAATTATACCTACCAGTACGGCGGTTTCTTGCTTTTCAGCGGTGTCATAAAATTTTTGCTTCATTAACTATTATCTATCAATCAAAATGCCAAGGTAAGTTTAGTTAGCTTATTCCCAATATAAAAGGGTTATAAGTGACAAAACAGCAGTAAACAATATTAACCTTTAATTAATGTCAGATGGCATAGCAGTCACTTATCCTCTTAACTCCTTCACAAACTCTTCCATAGCTAAACCCGGATCGGGCTGGCGCATAAAGTTTTCACCAATTAAAAAGCCGTTATAGCCTGCTTCTTTTAGCAAATTAATTACATGCGTATTGCTAATAGCACTTTCCGAAATCTTCATTACACCATCAGGTATATGTTCGGCCAGTTGGAATGAGGTATCTACCGATACACTAAAATCGGCCAGATTGCGGTTGTTTACACCTATAGCATCCAGGTTATCGCCCAGGCTACGTTCCAGTTCTTCCAGGTTATGCACTTCCAGAAGCGTGTTCAAACCTATACTCTTGGCCAGGGCGGCAAACTGTTTAATTTCAGCCGGGGTTAAAATGGCGGCAATCAGCAAAATAATATCGGCACCCAGGGTTTTAGCTTCTATGATCTGATATTCGTCTATCATAAAATCCTTGCGCAAAATTGGAATGTCGTTAAACTTTCGCGCCTCTAACACATCGCGTTTAGCACCCCCAAAAAAGTGTCTGTCGCTTAAAACTGATAACGCCGAAGCACCCGCCGCCGCATAAGCCTGGGTAACATCTTTTACCCTAACCTGGTCGTTTATAACACCTTTAGATGGTGATTTACGCTTGTATTCAGCTATAATGCCGGTACGCGCCGGGTCAAGCAGAAACTCCTTGAACGATAACGGTTCGCGCTCAAACATTTCGCGTTCTTCCAAATGAATATACGAGGTGATCATTTTAGCAGCAGCTACCTCTTTCTTCTTTTTCTGTACTATTTGATCTAATATCGTCATAACCTTTTTGTTGCGTCATTGCGAGGAACGAAGCAATCTCTACACGATAGGTAGCTCAGCTACTTTTTCTGCGCAGAGGTTGCTTCGTACCTCGTAACGACGGTTTATAATATATTTTGCTCCGCCGCCTCAACTGCCACTTTAGGGGGCTCGGGGGATTTTAACCAATTTCCCATCATTTCCTTACCGTATTCAGTTAGTACCGATTCCGGGTGAAACTGTACGCCTCTTACATCCAAAGTTTTATGACGCAAGGCCATTATCGAATCGTCCTTTTCATCAATAGCCGTGATGGTCAATACATCGGGCAAATCTTTTTTAGAAACTACCCATGAATGGTAACGGCCCACGCTGATATTACCTGGCAAATTTAAGAACAATTGCTCACCGGCATCAGTAACCTTTATAGGGGTAGAAATGCCATGCATAGGCCTGCTCAGGTTATATAATGAGCCACCAAATGCCTCTGCTATGGCCTGTTGCCCCAGGCATACGCCAAAAATACTTTTTGTGGGTGCGTAGGTTTTAATAACATCCAGCAGCAAACCTGCCTCAGAGGGCACGCCCGGTCCGGGTGATAAAATGATCTTATCAAACTGATCCACATCCTCCAGCTTAAACTGATCGTTACGCCAAACTTCGCACTCCAGGCCTAACTCATTTACCAAATGCACTAAATTGTAGGTAAATGAATCATAATTATCTATGATCAGGATCTTAGCTCTTTTATGCGCTAAATCAGTACTTATATTTTCAGAATTATTCATTTTTCTTCAAAATCTCTTTATAAACCATCACTCAGTGCACTCACTTCTTCAAAACCCGGCACCTTTTCTTCCCCACTCTCTTCTCCCCGATCCTCTCAACCTCAAACCTCGCTCCCCGAACTAAATTTCTTGTGCCATCTCAATGGCTTTCCTCAAGGCGGCTACTTTGTTGTTTACCTCGTTCAGTTCACTTTCGGCAATGGAGTCGGCCACAATACCGGCACCGGCCTGGTAGTGTAGTACGTTGTTTTTGCTCAACAATGAACGGATCATAATGGCATGGTTAAAATCACCGTTGAAACCTACGTAACCAATGGCACCACTATAAAAACTACGCTTTATATTTTCGTTTTCATCAATAATTTCCATGGCCCTAAACTTAGGCGCACCGCTCAATGTGCCTGCCGGAAAGGTATCAGCCACAATTTTGAACGACGACACATCAGGTTTCAGATTGCCGCTTACATGCGATACCAAATGGATTAAATGCGAGTAATACTGCACCTGCTTAAACGCCTTCACCTCTACCTGCTGGCAATGGCGACTCAGATCGTTACGGGCCAGGTCAACCAGCATCACATGTTCGGCCGATTCTTTAGGGTCGTTCTCTAAGGCACGGGCGGCTTCGGCATCCTTTTCATCATCTCCTGTACGTTTAAACGTTCCGGCGATGGGAAAAATACTGGCTACCCTATTTTTAATGGTGATTTGTGCCTCGGGCGATGAACCGAAGATGCGGAAATCGCCATAATCAAAGTAAAAGAGATAGGGCGATGGATTTATAGAACGCAAAGCCCGGTATACGTTAAATTCATCTCCCGAAAAACTTTGCGAAAACGCACGCGACGGCACAATCTGGAAAACATCGCCGCGGTAAATGTGCTGCTTCATTTTCTCCACAATGGCCATAAAGCCTTCATCGGTTAGGTTAGACTGCTCTTCGGCCTTGCTTTGAAAATAGTATTCGGGGAAATCTTTGTTTTTAAGCAGGTACTGCATTTTTTCCAGGCCCTTGTCTTCGGCTTGTTCGCCATACTGGTTTTGGAAAATGTACAGTTCGTTCTTAAAATGATCTATCGCTATAATGTACCTGTATATGTGGTACTGCATTTCGGGGACCTGCCTTACATCATCGGTAACCTTTTTAAGCTTAATGGTTTCGTAATGCTCCACCGCCTCATGGGTAAAGTAACCGAACAAACCGTTAGAGATGATCTTGAGCGGCAGGGTATCGGTTTCAAAACGCTTTAAAAAAGCATCTATCTGCTCAACTAAGTTAAACTGTCCTTCTTCCATCTTTTGCTGGCTGCCATCGGGGTAATTAGTAGTTAACGCCCCTTTGCTTAATACCAAACCGGCAATAGGCTCGCAGCATATGTAGCTTAAGCTGTTATCCCTGCTATGGTAGTCCGAACTTTCCAATAGCAACGAGTTTGGAAATATATCGCGCAGGCGCAGGTATATACTCACAGGTGTGGTAGTATCGGCCAGCAGCTTTTTATATGATGTATTTAATTTGAAGTTTTGCATGAGTATGATAAAATAGTATAAACAGAAAAAACCCGGCGTGGTTGGCGCCGGGTCTCAAATCAGGTTTATAATTGCTTAATCTTTTGTAAACTAATAAACTTACCGGGCTGCCTTATTTTTAAGGTGCCACCAGATCAGGTTATGTGTTTTTGTTGTCATTTACAATGGCAAATATAGTACAATTTATGAAGTTGCAAATATTTTGCAAAAAATAATTTTCAATTTGCGAACAATAATTTTGTTTAATACCTGTTGCGCCGAACAATATATGGCTATTATAGCCCTGTTATAGCTAAAAACGGCCTTTTGCTTTGTATAATGGCAACCACAATAATGATGACAGCTAATCCGTAAAATATGGCAATGGCACGGTGCTTGGCTTCGGGCAGGGTAGCTTTTTTAGATTTGCTGTGACCTATAGTAATTAATACAATAGCAAAAAGCATCATAGCTATATGCTCTACCGTCCAATAACGGGCTAATGGGTCTTTCATGGTGGTTTTGGCAAACTGCACCAGCGGACTCACAAAATATAGCACCAAGCCAATCAGTAATTGAGTATGTGCACCTATCATGGCAAAAAGGTAAAGCTTGCGGTTGCCCTGGTTGTAAGTTTTGCGGCCCAGCCATCCTGTTAATGCTTGTACAATAGCCACTAACATTAGTAACAACACCACAAAGCGGAAACCTGAGTGCAGGTATTTGAAAATTTCGTATGAAGACATGGTATAATTTTTTCCACAAATATAAAACTTAAAGCTAAGCTGTCCACACTTAAAAACTTCAGGAGTATAGGATATTTAGTCTGCTATTTTATTTGCGGGCAGTAGCATGGCAGTCTTGCAATTTGCTTTAAAACGAATTTTTAACAATTCGTTCGTTTAAATCGTATTGGTATTCCTTTTTAAGGTTGGTTTTTTATATTAAGATTATCTTTTATAATGGCGGTTCATCCAAATCTTTCCACAAGATGTCAGGATTTGCGATTATTAAATAACAATGTTGTAACAATGAGGCTATTGTTTAAAATATGTCAATTTTAATAGTGTAAATAGATATATTTAAACCGATTAACTCAAAAACTGCAAAATGAAGAAACTATTACTCGCTTGTTTTGCCCTTCTTGTCACCCATTTAAGCTATTCGCAGGAAACTTTTCCGGTAAATGGCTCCTGGGATGTAAGATCGGGGCAGTATGCCTTTACTAATGCCACTATTGTGGTAAGTGCGGCCCAAACTATTACTAACGGTACACTGGTTGTTAAAGATGGTAAAATTGAATCGGTAGGAACCGGCACAGCCGTACCTAAAGGTTATGTTACTGTTGACCTGAAAGGTAAATTTATTTATCCTGGCTTAATTGATGCCTATACCACTTATGGTATACCCGAGGCTCCACGCCAGGCAGGCGGTGGCTTTGGCGGTTTTGGCCGCGCATCGGTACCGGTATCAACCAAGCCCGGCCCTTACGGCTGGAACGAGGCGATCCGTCCTGATGTATCTGCCCTTAAAATGTTTCACGTAAACACTACCCGTGCCGAAGAAATGAAGCGCAATGGCTTTGGTGCCGTGCAAACTTTGGTTCAGGATGGTATTGCCCGTGGTACATCGGCCGTATTTAGCCTGGCCGATAGCCGCGATAATGAAGTGATTATTAAAGACGAAGTTGCCGCGCATTATTCCTTTAGTAAAGGTACTGCGGCTACCAACTATCCATCCTCGTTAATGGGCAGCATAGCTTTGCTGCGTCAAACTTACCTGGATGCGCAATGGTATAAAGGTCAAAACAAAGAATACAATATTTCTTTAGCCGAATTTAACCGTACCCAAAGCTTGCCCCAAATCTTCGAAGTGGGCGATGTGCAAAGCATTCTCCGTGCCGATAAAATAGCCAAGGAGTTTGGCAAGCAATACATTTATAAAACCGATGGTATGGAGTACCAGCGTATTAATGCTGTAAAAGCATTAAACGCCAGCTTAATTGTACCCTTGAATTTTCCTGCCGCTTTTGATGTGGAAGATGCCTTAGATGCCCGCAACATCAGCTATGCCCAAATGAAAAACTGGGAAATGGCACCAACCAACCCGGCCGCATTAGAAAAAGCCGGGATCCGCTTTGCGCTTACCACTAACGGCTTAACCAACGCGCGTGATTTTTGGACCAACCTGCGCACGGCTATTACCAACGGACTAACCGAAAAGCAAGCTTTATTATCCTTGACCGAAATACCGGCCACTATGCTGGGCGTGAGCGATAAGGTAGGCACTTTAACTAAAGGCAAATTGGCCAATTTTATTATCACATCGGCCAACTTATTTAAGGCTGATAATGTAATTTATGAGACTTGGGTACAAGGCGAAAAATTTGTGGTCAGCAAAATGGACGTGAGCGATCTGCGCGGAACGTACTCTTTAAGCGGCAGTGGTTTGGCCAATACCACCCTGGTTATAGGTGGCACACCCGGCGCTTACACTGCTAATATTAACCGCAGTGGTGCCGATAGTACCCGCACTACAGGTACCATCGTTCGCACAGGCGATTTGGTAAGCCTTTACTTCGATTTGAAAAACAAGCCTTCGGGCAATGTTCGTTTAAACGGTTATATCACTTCTATGTCGCCGGTTACCTTACGCGGCGATGGCGTATTGCCGGATGGTGGTTCGGTTAAATGGACCGCAACTTACACCGGTGCTGCACCAGCAGGCAGCCGTGGCGGTCGCGGTGGTGCAGGAGCGCCCGGTGCCGATCAAACGGCCAAAACTCCTGTAGTTGGCCCAATGATTTATCCGTTTGTTGCTTTTGGTAACACCATGGTTCCAAAAACGGAAACTACCTTGTTCAAGAACGCCACTGTTTGGACTAACGAAAAAGAAGGCATCCTGCAAAATGCCGATGTACTGATAGAAGGTGGTAAAATTAAAGCCGTAGGCAAAAATCTATCGGCAGGTGGCGCCAAGGTTATTGATGCTACGGGCAAGCACATTTCGGCCGGTATTGTGGATGAGCACTCGCATATCGCTGCTACTGCAGGTATTAACGAGGGTACACAATCGGTAACTGCTGAAGTGCGTATTGCCGATGTGATAGATGCCGAGGATATAAACATCTACCGCCAGTTGGCCGGTGGCGTTACTACTTCACACATTTTACATGGTTCGGCTAACGCTATTGGCGGCCAAACCCAATTGATTAAACTACGTTGGGGAGTAATGCCCGAGCAGTTGAAATTTGAAGGCAGCGATGGTTTCATCAAGTTTGCCCTGGGCGAAAACGTAAAACAAAGTAACCGCCCTGCCGCTGCTGGCGATGCCAACGTGCGTTTTCCGCAAACCCGTATGGGTGTGGAGCAGGTGTACATTGATGCCTTTACCCGCGCTAAAGAATACAAAGCTGCACGTGCCGCCAAAGGCAGCACTACCCGCCGCGATTTAGAGCTGGATGCCCTGGTTGAAATTTTAGATGGCAAGCGTTTTATCACCTGTCACTCTTACGTACAATCGGAAATTAATATGCTGATGCACGTGGCCGATTCCATGGGCTTCAAGATCAATACCTTTACCCACATATTAGAAGGTTATAAAGTGGCCGATGGTATGAAAAAACGCAACATCGCGGGTTCAACCTTCAGCGACTGGTGGGCTTACAAATACGAGGTGGCCGAGGCTATTCCTTATAATGGTAAGCTAATGCACGAAGTGGGTGTATTAACCGGCTTTAACTCTGATGATGCCGAAATGGCCCGCCGCCTTAACCAGGAAGCTGCAAAATCGGTTACTTACGGTATGCTGAGCCAGGAAGATGCCTTGAAACTGGTTACCTTAAATCCGGCCAAAATGCTGCATGTGGATAACCGCATTGGTAGTTTAAAAGCAGGTAAAGATGCCGATTTGGTTTTATGGTCGGCCAACCCGCTTTCTATTTATGCAGTAGCCGAAAAAACTTATGTTGACGGTATTGCTTACTGGGATTATTCGAAAGACGCCGAACAGCAAAAAGCTTTAAAAGCTGATGAAGGCCGCATCATTCAAAAAATGATAGAGTCGAAAGGTCGTGGTGCGGCTACTCAACGCCCGGCGTTTCAACGTCCGCGTTTATACGAGTGTGAGGATGTGGAAGATGCAGCATTTGTAATAGCTGATGAATACAACCGCATGAACCAAAATCAAACCACTGCTCAAAAAGCGCAGAACTAATCTATCCCAACACTATTTGAAGTTCATCATGAAAAAGAAGATAATATTAAGTTTTGGAGGATTGATGCTTACGGCAGTCCTCGCGTTTGGCCAGGCTAACATTATGCCGGCCAAGCCACAAGCAGGTCCCATGGTTATTACCGGGGCTACTATACACGTAGGCAACGGCAAAGTAATTAACAACGGTTACATCGCTTTCGATAAGGGAAAAATTACCGCTATAGGTGAAGGTGCAGCTCCAACTACCGGTGCTACGGTTATTAACGCCAGCGGCAAGCAGGTATACCCAGGCTTTATTTGCCCTATCACCTCATTAGGTTTGGTAGAATTTGAATCGATAAAAGCTACTGACGATGAAACCGAAACCGGCGAATTAAACCCGCATGTACGTTCACTCATTGCTTACAATACCGATTCGAAAGTTATCCCAACCGTACGCTCTAATGGGGTTTTGTTAGCGCAACCTACGCCGCAAGGCGGTACCATGCCGGGACAATCATCTGTTATGATGCTGGATGGCTGGAACTGGGAAGATGCTGCTTATAAAAAAGATATTGGCATTCATTTAACCTGGCCTGTTGCCCGTGCTGCTGGTGGCCGTCGCAGGGCTTTTGCTGCGCCGGGTGCCGGTCCGCAAGAGTCGCCTGCCGAAAGAGCGCAAAAAGCTATCGACGCTTTAAGCAGTTTGTTTTCGCAAGCTAAAAGCTATGCCGATGTGAAGCAAAGCGTTACCAATACCCGTTTAGCCGCTATGGCCGGTTTATTTAACGGCACTAAAAAGCTATTCATTAATGCCGATGGCGCTAAGGAGATCATTCAGGCGGTAAATTTTGCCAAGCAGTTTGGCGTACAAGCCGTAATTGTAGGTGGTAAAGATTCGTACCTGGTTACCGACGTTTTGAAAGACAATAACGTACCGGTAATTATTAAAGAAACACAAACCCTGCCCGATAAGGATGAGGACGATGTATATCTGCCTTACAAATTACCTCATTTACTACAGGATGCCGGTGTAATGTACGGCTTAACCGGTATAGGTTTTTGGCGTCAGCGCAACCTGCCCTTTGAGGCTGGTCAGGCTGTGGGTTACGGTTTAACTAAAGAACAAGCCTTGTCTATGATCACTATGAACAACGCTAAAATTTTAGGTATCGATAAAACTACCGGTACATTAGAAACCGGTAAAGATGCCAACCTGTTTATTTCTACAGGTGACGCGTTAGACATGCTGACCCTTAACGTGGAGAACGCCTTTATTCAGGGCAAAACCATTAGCCTGGATAACCTGCACAAACAGCTATACAAACGCTACAGCGAAAAGTATGGCTTTAAAGCGAATGTTACCCAGTAAGGTGCTAAAGTAACCATCCCATTATGTCATTGCGAGGAGCGATAGCGACGTGGCAATCCCGTTTAGAGCCGTCTGGCGGGGATTGCCACGCTATCGCTCGCAATGACATATTTATTTTATAGCTTTTAATTTCAACCTAACTTACTTTTTCCCGCTGATATTTATTGCGGTACTCCATAGGCAACAAACCGGTGATGCGTTTAAAAGTATTACGAAAAGCCTTGGTATCGGTATAGCCTACGTTATACATCACTTCATTCACGCTCTCGCGCGAATTTTCCAGGCTCATTTTAGCGGCTTCAATTTTAACCCGTTGAATATATTCTACTACCGTATTGGCGGTAGCCTTTTTAAAGCGACGTTCCAAATTGCGACGGCCTAAGGCAAATAAGGAAGCCAGTTGTTCTACCGAAATCTTTTCCTGGTAATTCTGTTCAATAAAGTCCTGCGCCTTTTTAATGGGATCGTCGGCATGGTCTTTTTGTCCCTGAAAAATAATGAACGGCGATTGGCTGGTGCGTTCCATTTCTATAGCGAATACCTTGGAACTTAATACGGCCATTTCTCTACCGGCAAACTTTTCAATCAGGTACAAAATAAGGTTAAGGTAAGAGAACGCTCCGCCGCTTGAATAGATGCCCTGCTCGTCGGTAATGATCTTTTCGGTCACCAGCTCCACATCGGGGAACATGCGTTTAAAGTCGTTAGCCGCCATCCAATGGGTAGCACACTTTTTACCTTTCAATAAACCAGTGGAGGCCAGCAAAAAGGCGCCCATACAAAGGCTGGCTACTTCGGCCCCATTGCGGTGCTGCTGAACTATCCAGGGAATAAATTCTTCGTTGTTTTGAATAGCACGGGCAATTTCGCCATCAAGGGCCGGGATAATTATGAGGTCGGTTTTCTCAACTTCATTAATCAGTAAATCGGCATTAACCGTAAACGAGCCGCCGCTTATAGGCGTCTCTTTACTCAAACCCACCAGCTGCACTTTAAACACCGGTGCCATGCCGCGGGCTGCAAAAAAATGGTTCACCTGTGTAAGTAATTGCCTTGAACCCTCTAAACTACCCAAAATAGCGCCCTTGGGGACTAAAATTGATATGTGCTTCATATCTCAAATTTATGTTAAAGTATTGTCGCAATCAACCCCTTAAAATGCCGTGATAAGCACTCAATTTGTAGGCCCTTTAGGTATACCTTTGTTTTGTGATCAGATGTAAGATGTTGATTAACTGTTATATAGTCTCATTCTATAGATTTAACCACTTATAATAATTTAAACTTATGAAACGAATTGATGCCTACCTGTTTTTTGACAATAATTGTCGCGAAGTGATGACCTTTTACCAGGAATGCCTGGGCGGCGAACTCAACTTAATGACCATTGCACAATCGCCCATGGCCGACCAAATGCCTCATATGGCCGACCTGATTATGCATGCCTGTTTAACCAATGGCGACTTAACGCTTATGGCTTCTGACAACTGCATGGGGGAGCCTATTCCCAAAGGCAAGAACGTTACACTATCATTAAGCTGCAGCAGTGAAGAAGAAGTGCATGACGTTTATGCAAAGCTATCCGCTGGCGGCAAAGCAAACAGTTTACCCAAAAAAGAATTTTGGGGTGATGTGTTCGGCATGCTGACCGACAGATATGGACAGGATTGGATGACCACCTACTCGCCTAATAAGTAATAGTTTTAAGTTATTGGTTGTTATTAACTCTATAGATAAAAACTATTAAATGTTTTTTAATACCCTGTTGCTAAACTCATATGCCGAAGTTACAACTAAGGCTATATAAATTACCAGCTCATGTGGCATCTATCCACCAGCATAAATATTCCACTTAAACCACTTACGGATGGTGTTGGCAACAGACGGCCTGGTTTACAAAGCGGTTGCGCACAGCCTTATGTTGCTATTTCCACGCAAGCCAAATTGCAGGAACGTAACAAGATAATTGAGCTAACAGAGGAATTGCAAAACTGGATCAGCAACCAGAAACTTAAAATTGCAGGTCCGTTATTTCACCATTATTATTTAATTGGCAGTAAAAGCAGAACGTATGGCATGGAGATAGGCTTCCCGGTATGTACAGCAGTTAAAGGTGACGAACAGATAGTTGCAGGTACTATCCCCAAGGGTGTTTTCGCCACGCTTGTGCATTGCGGGCACCCTGATAACATAAGCCTGTCACTTGATGTTCTACAGCGTTGGTGCAGAAACCAGCAGCTAATTTGCCAACTGAATGAAGAGATGAGGACCGACTATTTTGAGTTTTATTTAACCTATTTTGCCAACGAGCCCAACCCCAATAAATGGCGCACAGCTATTGCTTTTTTAATTGAATAATAGCAACTTACCATATTATTTATAAACCAGAATAAACCACCAAACCCTTCATCATGAAAAATAAGATCCTCTTTGTAATCTGCCTTCTTTTTGGGCTGATGTTTATTAACGCCGGACTCAATAAGTTTTTTAACTACATGCCCATGCCTAAAGATTTGCCCGCAAACATGGTCAGCTTAATGAAAGCTATAATGGAGATCAGCTGGCTGATTCCGCTGGTGGGCATTGTGGAAATTATTGGCGGCGTGCTTTTCATTATTCCTAAGTTTAGGGCGCTGGGAGCTATTGTCATCTTTCCGGTTATGGTTGGCATCCTGTTGATCAATATTATATCGGCACCCTCCGGTTTGCCTTTAGCTGGTGCGTTAATGGCTATTAATATTTGGGTGATGATCGAAAACAGGGAAAAGTACCTGCCTATGGTAAGCTAATCAATTTAAAAATACTAACAACTTAATAATTCAATGGAAACGCCATTTACAAAGATTACCGTACAAGCTAACGTTAACGCCCCGGTAGGCAAAGTTTGGGAGACATGGACCACCCCTGAACATATTATAAAATGGAATAATGCATCGCCCGACTGGCATACACCCGTTGCCGAAAACTATGTGCGGATAGGCGGTAAATTTCTATCGCGTATGGAAGCCAGAGACGGCAGCTTTGGGTTCGATTTTGAAGGTGTTTACGATGCCGTGGTAATCAATGAGCTCATTAGCTACAATTTAGCCGACGGCAGAAACGTAAAAATTATTTTCATTGATAAAGGCTATCAAACAGAAATCATAGAAACCTTTGATGCTGAAAACGAGAACCCGATTGAAATGCAACGTGGAGGTTGGCAGGCTATATTAGATAATTTTAAACATCATACTGAAAATAGGTAAGCAGCTATAATCGGTGTTCAGCATTTGGTTCTACTGCCTACACTTAGAATGAACAAGAGCAGGGCAAACATAAATTTCTTTATGACGTATGGGAGGGATTATGCACGGGCAAAATACAACTTTTTATGTTTAAGCTAATGTTATCAATCAATAAGCTTAATAAAAACATCCTGCACTGAAAATGATTTAACCTGCACTGCGTATCTTTGCCAAATGTTTGAGGTATTCCTGAAGAAAGGTAAAGAAAAAGCAGTGCTGCAACGCCACCCCTGGGTGTTTTCGGGCGCTATTGAACGCGTAAAAGGCAAACCTGCTAATGGTGATATTGTGAAGTTGCTGGATGCGCAGAACCGTTTTATGGCCTATGGTTTTTATAACGATCAATCTCGCGTGGCCCTGCGCCTGCTGGAGTGGGATGAAACCGTAACGGTAGATGATAACTGGTTTCGCCAAAAAGTTGCAACCGCGGTAGAGAGCCGTAATTACGTGTTGCAATCGGGCCAGACCAATACCTGCCGCTTGATTTTTAGTGAAGCCGATTACCTGCCGGGATTGATAGTGGATAAGTATGCCGATTATCTTTCGGTACAGATCCTCACCTCAGGGATACAAAACAACATTGCCGTTATTATTGATGAGTTGCAGCAGATGTTGCAGCCCAAAGGTATTTTCGATAAAAGCGATGCCTCTTCGCGTGCACATGAAGGCCTGGAAACGGTCAACGAAGTACTGGCCGGTAACCCGCCGCCCGAAATTGTAGAGGTAAAAGAAAATGGCATTGTATATGGCATCAATATAGCTGAGGGACAAAAATCGGGCTTTTACTGCGACCAGCGCGATAACCGGAATTTGCTGGCCGCTTACGTGCAGGATAAAGCCGTGCTCGATTGCTTTTGCTACACCGGCGGCTTCACGCTCAATAGCTTGCAGCAAGGTGCCGCAACCGTTACCAGTGTAGATAGTTCGGCACTGGCTATTGATACCTTGCGCCAAAACATAGAACTGAACGGATTAGATGCAACCAAACATACCGCCGTACAAAGTGATGTGAACAAGCAGTTACGCCGCTTTAAAGAAGAAGGACAAATGTTTGATATAATCGTGCTCGATCCGCCAAAATATGCACCGTCGCGCTCGGCACTGGTACGCGCCTCTCGTGCTTATAAAGATTTAAACCGTGTTGCGATGCTGCTGCTGAACAAAGGGGGCCTGCTGGCTACTTTTTCTTGTTCGGGCGCAATGGATATAGATAACTTTAAACAAGTACTGGCCTGGGCGGCCTTAGATGCTGGCAAGCAGGTACAATTTATCCACCAGTTTTGCCAACCTGAAGATCACCCGGTAAGGGCTTCTTTCCCGGAAGGAGAGTATTTAAAGGGCTTGTTGTGCAGGGTTTATTAAGAGGATAGTTCTTAATACGGCATTCTAAGTTTTCCTCTAGGGATAGGTGGAGCAGTAGGGATGTTCTTGCAAAACTTGATTACACAATTTACTACTGAATACATTCTTTTAAAACTGTTCCATCAGTAACAAAAGTCATAGCCTTATATAAAAAAGCCATTTCAAGTTACCTACTGAAATGGCTTTCTTTATTACTGAAATGTGGTTTTTAGTGGTTAAATATTTAAAAACAGCTGCTCTTTAATTTCGGGTATCACGCCTTTTTCTTTAGCGGTATCAAACAGGAGCTGAATAGCTTTTTTACCTTCCACGCCTAAATCGAGTGAATACTGGTTAACGTACAGGTCTATGTGCTTATACATGACCTCTTCGCTCATTTCCTGGGCATGGCTGCGGATAAATTCCAAGCCTGATTTTGGATTGGCAAAAGCGAACTCAACCGAGCGGCGCAACACGCGGTTAACTTTATGCTGAACGTCTTCTGGCAAGTTTCGGTTAGCTACTATGCCTCCTAATGGTATAGCCAAGCCTGTTTGCTTTTCCCAGTAATCGCCCAGGTCCATAATTTTTTTCAAGCCTTTATCCTGGTATGTAAAACGGTTTTCGTGAATAATAAGACCAACATCAATACGCTCTTCCAATAAAGCATTTTCAATGTCTGAAAACACCAGTTCTTGTTTATTGGTAGCCTCAGGGAAGGCCAGGCTTAGTAAAAAATTAGCGGTGGTATACTTACCCGGAATGCCGATTTTAAGCGACGACTTTTGAGCGGTGAGTTGCGAGCGAAGAGCTTCTGGGTCTCCTTTACAAATTAACATCGGGCCTACGCCAAAACCTAAAGCGCTGCCCGCATCCAGCAAAACGTATTGATTAGCCACGTAAGCAAAGGCATGATAGCTCAGCTTGGTAACGTCGAGCTCACCCCGCATCGCCTTTTGGTTGAGGGTTTCCACATCATCATAAAATACTTCAAAGTCTAAACCCTCTGTATCAATTTTATGGTGAATAAGGGCATCAAAAATAAACGTATCGTTTGGGCAGGGCGAAAAGCCGAGTGTTAGTTTCATGTTCAGTTAGTTATGGTTGCGAGGTATGGGGATCGAAGATTCGGGATAAGAAGGTCAACAGGTATTCTATCCGCTCCCCGCACCTTAATCCTCGTTCCCTAATTCCCTCAACAGATTCCCCGCAAAGTTATTTAGATTTTTAACGGCTAAACCTATCTTCCAGGCATCGCGGTTACGCTTTTCTACGTAATTTGACACAGCCCTGATTTGCAATGCCGGTATTCCGGCCTGCTTGCAGGCGTAAAAAAATGCTGCACCCTCCATGCTTTCCAGTTGGGGAGCGCTGCGTTGATGCAATTTGGCAATGGATGTTTCTTCGCCATGTACGGTATTTACCGTAGCAGCAGTTACCTGCCAAAGACCGTTTTCAGGATAGTAATCCGCCAACCGTGCATCGGTTTTGTAAACGGTTTGCCCGAAGCCTAAAGCATCCAGGGAAATAAAGCGCGTATCGTCTTCAGCACCTAATTCGGTAAAGGTATCCTGCACCACTTCAACTACTTCGCCCAATGGAATATTGCGGTCGAAACTACCGGCTATACCTAAATTAATAGCCAGATCGTAATGGTTGATCGCTAAATGCCTGCCCAGGGCAAATGCCGTAGCGGTCATCCCAACGCCGGTAATGAGGAGGTCTGTTGACTGTTGACTGTTGTCTGTTGTCTGTATTAGCGGTTCGTTACTGATAACTGACAACTGACAACTGTCAACTAATATCCCCACTTCCTCCCTTGTAGCGGCTACTACTAATATATTCATGCAGGCTAAGATAAAACAACTTGCCTGTTTTTGTTTTGTATATTTGTACCAATAAAGTTATGATGATTCACATTACGCGCAAAGAACATTTTAATGCCGCACACCGGATGTACCGTGAGGAATGGAGCGCAGAGAAAAATAAAGAAGTTTTTGGCAAATGCGCCAATCCTAACTGGCACGGACATAATTACTACCTGTACGTAACCGTAAAAGGCGAAATTACCCATGCTACCGGCTACTTAATTGATCTGAAAGACCTGAAGGTTATCATTAATCAGTATGTGATTGAAAAGTTGGATCACATGAACCTAAATAAGGATGTAGATTTTATGCAGGGCAAAATGGCATCTACAGAAATTTTATGCATTGAGATTTTTAACCAGTTAAAAGCTCCTATTGAAGCGCATGAAGGTGTATTTTTACATTCCGTTAAATTAGCTGAAACTGAAAATAACAGCGCTGAATACTTTGGCGAATAACAAATAACAATGTTTGACGACGACGACGACAACCTGCCCAACCGTGACGCGGGGATTGACGGGTACAAAAAAATAGACCGCTACAACCCCGAATTAATTGAAAACCTATCGGCCAATTACCTAAAGGTTTTAGAGCATATAGGGGAAGACCCCAAACGCGAAGGTTTATTAAAAACGCCTGAGCGTATGGCCAAAGCCATGCTGTTTTTAACTCAGGGCTATGATCTGGATGCTAAAGAGATACTAACCTCAGCCATGTTTAAGGAAGAGTACAGCCAGATGGTGGTAGTGAAAGACATTGAGGTATACTCCATGTGTGAGCACCACATGCTGCCGTTTTTTGGTAAAGCACATGTAGCTTATATCCCTAACGGACACGTAGTAGGCCTGAGCAAAATCCCACGTATTGTAGATGTATTTTCGCGCCGTTTACAGGTACAAGAACGATTAACCAACGAAATTCGCGATTGTATACAAGATACCTTACAGCCCCTGGGTGTAGGTATAGTAATTGAGTGCCGCCACCTGTGCATGAGTATGCGCGGTGTACAAAAGCAAAATTCGGTGACCACCACTTCGGCCTTTAGCGGTGAATTTTTTAAAGAGAAAACCAGAACGGAATTTTTACAACTGATAAGCTCTAAGCTCAGTTAGTTTTATTTGATTGTCATTTCGAGTGCTAACGAGAAATCTTTTTGACTGAATATATAGTCGCTTGAAAAGATCTGTCATTCCGTTCGAGATGACAATGTACAACCAGTTAATCCATAACCAAATTCGAAATTTAACCTTCGAAATTCGATATAAATAATGAAAGCATATATTTTTCCCGGACAAGGTGCCCAGTTTGTAGGCATGGGTAAAGACCTTTACGATACTAACGACGATGCCCGCCAGCTATTTGAGCAGGCTAATGAAATATTGGGTTTTCGCATTACCGATTTAATGTTCAGCGGTACCGACGAAGACCTGAAACAAACTAACGTAACCCAACCCGCTATATTTTTACATTCGGTAATACTGGCTAAAGTTGCCGGTGATGATTTTAAACCCGAAATGGTGGCCGGTCATTCTTTAGGCGAATTTTCGGCCCTGGTGGCGGCTGGTGCTTTATCATTTGAAGATGGACTTAAACTGGTAGCCGCACGTGCTAATGCTATGCAAAAGGCTTGTGAACTGCAGCCATCAACCATGGCAGCAGTTTTAGGTTTGGATGATTTTACGGTAGAAGATATTTGCCAGCGTGTGAGCGATGTGGTGGTTCCGGCTAATTATAACTGCCCGGGCCAATTGGTAATATCGGGTACTATTGCCGGTGTTGAAAAAGCCTGTGAACTTTTGAAAGAAGCCGGTGCCAAACGTGCACTGGTATTAAACGTAGGCGGAGCATTTCATTCGCCTTTAATGGAAAGTGCCCGTGTAGAGCTGGAGCATGCCATTGTAAATACAGACATCAAAGAGCCGGTTTGCCCTATTTACCAAAACATAGATGCCAAACCTTATACCGATGCGGCATTGATTAAGCAAAACTTAATAGCCCAGCTAACCGGCCCTGTACGCTGGACGCAAACCATCACGCTTATGCTAAAAGATGGTGCTACATCCTTCACCGAAGTTGGTCCGGGTAATGTTTTACAGGGTCTTGTTAAAAAAGTTGACCGTACAGCTGCAACAGCCAGTTTAACAGTAAACGCCTAAATAATATAAAGCCACAAACTAAAGTGGCTTTTGTTTATTATGGTATATTTGATTTGCACAAACCCCTTACTACCGAGTTGACTACCTTCGCTAAAATACGTGTATTACTGGTTTTGCTATGTGCCAGCTTATTGCTTACAGCAATAATTTTACGCAATAGCTATACGCCGCGTAATGCATTTACAGGCAGTGCACATACTTTGGAAAATAACCTGCATAAGCAGGAAGAGCGGGTAAAAAAACTATTTAGCGGAGAGGCGTTTGAGCAACTGAAAAAATTGCCTGGTGATAGCCGCGAAACGTTAGCCCAAATAGATGATATTACTACTGTAAACCGCATATGGCTGTTTACCTATAAAAACGATAAACTTGCCTTTTGGTCGGGGATAAAGGTAATACCCGAAAGTTATAAAAGATTTAAGGAAGGCAGTTCTTTTGTACAAGAACCCAACGGATACTATGAGGTAGTCCGTAAAACGCAAGGTAATTTTACGGCAGTTGCTTTCATTTTTGTAAAGAACAAGTTCCGCTTTCAAAACCAATATTTAACCAACACTTTTGAGCCTAAATTACTCAATAACAATAGCCTCGAAATTGCCGATATAGCAGATAAATATGTTTACCATATCCATAACATAAATAAGGAATACCTCTTTTCGGTAAGGCTGAATAAAAAGGCGGTTAACTACAATTATTTAGGCTGGGAAATGGCATTATGGGCAGCTGGTTTGGTTACCTTTTGTTTGTTTATCACCAGCATCTGCAATTACTTTGTACACCTTAAAAAGGTTGGCATAGCCTTTATACTAATGGCGGGCAGTATAGTACTCATCAGGTTTTTTAACCTCTACTTTCATATTCCCGATTTCAGTGTAGGTCTTAGCCTGTTTAGCCCGTCGTTTTACTCCCTCAACAAGGTTTTCCCTACCTTCGGAGATTTTTGCCTCAACGTATTATTAGTGTTTTGGCTAGTGGCTTACATCTATAACAACCGTCATAAAATATTAACACATTCGCCAGGCCGCATTGCGGGGTATGCACTGTTTATTGGTGGGGTAGTATTGCTTATAGTATTATCAACCGGCTTAATTAATTTATTTAAGGAACTGGTTATAGGTTCGCAAATTAATTTTGATGTAAACAACGTACTTAACTTAACAGGCTATAGCATGCTGGGGGTACTCATGTCTTGCTTTGGGTTCCTGATGTTCTACTTGCTAATAGAGATCTTATTAACTGTTAACACGTTCATATCCATTAATTACCGCATTAAATTAGGGTTGTTTATTGGTATCATATTACTGGCTACCTTAATGTCTGTTTTTTACGGTTTTACTTGTTTCTATATCTTGTGGTCGGCACTGGTATTAATCAGGGTATACGCTGCTCGGTACGATGGTGGGTCGCTAAATGCAGTATCATACGTGTCAATGGTATTAATATGCGCTTTAATAGCATCGGTTAAGCTCAATTACTTTGAATCGGTTAAGGAACGAACCACCCGTAAACAACTGGTGGAGCAGTTGGATAGCGGCAATAATCCCAAAGTTAATAAGGTATTTAAAACGGTTGAAAAGCAAATTATACATGATCCGTTGCTGCAGAAGTATTTTAAAAATGGTAACCATAGTACCGGATACTTAAAAAACCGTTTTCAAAAGTTGTATTTCGATGGTTACCTGTCTGATTATGATTGCAAGATTCATGAGTTTGATGCCAACGGACACCCCATACTGTCGGGTAACGATTATGTGCTGAGCGATTTTAAGGATATGGTGGTTTTTAGTTCCTTTAAGGTGTCTGATTACTTTTACCGCGAAAACGAGAATTTCGGCTTCCAGAGTTACTTTGCCATACTGCCTGTTTATGAAAAAGAAACCAATTTAGGTACCATTATCGTTGAACTGAAATCGAAACCGGTTCATGCTAACGGCAGCTTCCCTGAGTTGTTAATAGATAACCAGTTCAAGCTCGATTCCAAATTTAAAGAGTACTCGTACGCGTTTTACAGCGACGGCAATTTATTGAGCCAAAGCGGTAAATATGATTATAACATTGTAAACAATGAGTTTAAGGGTAAACTAAAAGGATATATCTTTAAAACCACGTATGATAATGACGAACGCAAGCCCTGGTACCAGCGTTTAACCCGCTGGAGCCATTTAGTTTACCAGCCAAGCTTGCGAAAAGTTATTGTGGTATCGCAGCCCGAAAATAACTTGGTTGCCTATGTAGCCACATTAACCTTCTTTTTTGTAATGCTGCTGGCCTTTAGTGCAATAGTTATTTTAATTAGTTGGTTATGGAACCGCATTACTATTATCAAAATTACCACGCACAGCATCAGGTGGAACTTCAGGGCTAATTTTGAACACTTGCTTTATAAAACGCGCATTCAATTTTCCATGATTTTTGCGGTAGTAGCAACGCTGGCTTTGGTTGGTATTATAACCTATGTATCGGTCACGGCACAGTACCAGGATCAGCAGGATGAAACGATAAGTGCCAAGGTGAGTGCCATAGGTGCTAAGTTTGAAAACTCGTTCCCCGAGGACCTGCATAAACTTGATGAAGCTGCACAGGTAAGGTTTAATGATTTTGCAGATAATTACTCTACCGATCTTATCCTGTTCGATCAAAGTGGGGTGCCAATTCTATCAACACAGCCTAAAATTTATGCCTATGGTATTTTAGGCAAGCGCATGCATGCCAAGGCTTTTATACTGCTTAATAAGTTTCAGAAGTCGTTACTCATTAATGATGAACGTATAGGCGGTTTGGAATATAAAACTGCATATGTGCCTATCCGTAATGCCAAAAACTTTACTGTAGCTTACCTGCAGTTGCCCTATTTTTCTAACGTGGCCGATAAGCGCGAACGGATAGGGTCGTTTTTAAATGCCATGATCAATATTTATGCGCTAATATTTATTGCCATTGGTTTTTTTGCGGTACTTATTGCGCGCCAAATTACAACCCCTTTAAGCTTTATTCAACACAACCTGAGTAAAACCATTTATGGTAAAAAGAATGAACCTATTAAGTGGGAACGCGACGATGAAATAGGCTCGCTGGTAAAAGAATACAATAAAATGATTGCCGCGCTGGAACATAGCGCACAGCGTTTGGCACAATCGGAGCGGGAGAGTGCCTGGCGCGAAATGGCCAAGCAGGTGGCTCACGAAATTAAAAATCCGCTCACCCCGTTAAAATTGGGTTTACAGTTGCTCGAAAAATCATGGAAGGATAAAGACCCTAAGTTTGATTTAAAGTTTGAGCGTTTCAGCAAATCGTTTGTGGAGCAAATAGAAAGCTTAGCTTCTATAGCTTCTGAGTTTTCGGCTTTTGCTAAAATGCCCGATACCAGGATGGAGCGTTTAAGTTTATTTGAGACCTTAGGCCAGGCGGTAATTATTTTCAAACACATGGATAATGTGAAGATTGGTTTTCAGCCGCCCGGGCAGCCGTTTATGATCAACGCCGACCGAGATCAACTGCTGCGTTGTTTCAATAACTTATTAAAAAACGCTATTGAAGCTATGCCTCCAGAGCGACTGGGCATCATAGATATTAACTATACCATTAACCGGAACAGCATCTTGCTGAAAATTCAGGATAACGGGAACGGTATTCCTGAGAATGTGCGTGAGCGTATTTTTGAGCCTAATTTTACTACCAAGAGTTCGGGTACGGGTTTAGGGTTAGCGTTTGTAAAAAATTCTATAGAAAATGCCGGTGGTAAGGTGTGGTACGAAACCATGATAGGAGAAGGAACTACGTTTTACTTAAATTTTCCGGAATCTAAAGGATAAGTTAAGTTATAGCATCGCTAACTTGGTGTTATCTTCAACGATAATGAAGGTCATTTTAAATAATCAGGTAGACTAACGGTTGCTTGGAAGAAATGACAGCAGGTCAATTTTCATGGCTTCTTTCATTAATTTATTTAGCGTAATTTTGTAAACACATGGGAACATATCAGTTACAGGTACAAATAGATCAGGATTCGGGCTTTTGCTTTGGGGTAGTGTACGCTATTGATATGGCCGAGGAAATTTTGGCCGAAGATGGCTATTTGTATTGCCTGGGCGATATTGTGCACAACGATGAAGAGGTGGAGCGCCTGAAGGCTAAAGGCCTGCGCATTATTGATCATGCCGACCTGGTTAACCTTCATAACGAAAAAGTGCTGATTCGTGCCCATGGCGAAGCGCCTGATACTTACCGCTTGGCACTTCAAAATAATATTACCTTAATTGATGCCTCGTGCCCGGTAGTGCTAAAGCTACAAAACCGCATTAAAACATCGCACGATAGCAAAGAAAATATCCTTATTTTTGGTAAACATGGCCATGCCGAAGTAATAGGCTTGCAAGGGCAAACCAATAATGAAGCACTGGTTTTTCAGGACATTGCCGAACTGGACACCCTGGAATTGCCCAATCAAATTACCCTATACAGCCAAACTACTAAAAGTACCGATAAATTTTACGCCGTTAAAAACGAACTGATAGCCCGTGGCTATGAGGTGAAAGCTAACGATACCATTTGCCGCCAGGTATCAAACCGAGATAAAGACCTGCACACGTTTGCCACCCGTTATAACAAAATAGTTTTTGTATCGGGCAAAAAATCTTCGAACGGTAAAGTGCTGTTTGAGGTTTGCCGTAAATATAACCCCAATACCTATTTCGTTTCTTCAATCGACGAATTGAACCCCGATATGTTCGCACCCGGTGATACTATAGGTATAAGTGGTGCTACATCTACCCCTATGTGGTTGATGGAGCAAATTAAAGGTGAACTGGAAAGGTATTAAACCTTCTAATCGCCCTGAAAGGTAACAAAAGCTTTATTCCTGCGTTATGAAAGCAGGCTTACCAATCTATGCAAAATCCCTCAACCACACTTCGTACTACACCCTCTTTAGGGGGCTGGGGGATGGGTGTTTTCATAGCCTTCGTTGTTATTAGCTGCTGGTTAACGTCTACCATATTGCTGATGCAATGGGATGTTAATTTTGCCAATCCCCTTTTGTACTTGTTCATCCTGGTGCAAATGCATTTGTACACCGGGCTCTTTATAACTGCCCACGATGCCATGCACGGCACGGTATCATCAAACAAAAATCTTAACAATGCCATAGGCTACATCGTTACGTTTTTATATGCCGCGTTTTTGTACCCTAAGCTTTACACCAAACACCACAAACATCATAGCCATGTACATAGTCATGAAGATCCCGATTATCACCACGGAAGCTTTATAGCCTGGTACATTCGCTTCATCCGCAATTACCTTTCTATATGGCAGGTGGTTTTTATGGCAGTAGCATTTAATGTGCTAAAAATTTGGATACCGCAGCCTAACCTCATTTTGTTTTGGGTTGTTCCATCGTTACTTAGCACCTTACAGTTATTTTACTTTGGCACCTACAAGCCCCACAAGGGTGAGCATGATAACGAGCATCATTCGGGTACGCTGAGTAAAAATCATGTGCTGGCATTTTTTACCTGCTACTTTTTCGGTTACCACTACGAGCACCATGCTTCGCCGGGTACGCCTTGGTGGAAGTTGTGGCAAGCCAAGTAACTCTTCCATTCGTCGTAATTACCCTTCAATTTGTCGCTATACACTATTTAAGATATTGATGTAACTGTGTAAATTGGTGCTAACCAATACAAAGCAATATGTCGTTTCAAGCTTATATAGATAACGTTCAAGCAAAAACAGGAAAAGGGCCTGAAGATTTTAAGAAACTGGCCGAACAGAAAGGCTTTATACAAGATGGAAAAATTGCAGTAGGCATCAAGGCAACCGACATTACCAACTGGTTAAAGCAGGATTTTGAGTTAGGCCACGGACATGCTATGGCTATATACGCACTGCTCAAAGGAGACAAGACTTATCAATAATGATATTAGTGGCAGCGACCAGTATTACACTTACTTGACAAATTTATTCGGATATTTGCTGACCTTTTATAGCTCCCCCTTTAGGGGGGCGAGGGGTTTTGTTTATGGAGAAAAAAGGAGTTTTACTGGTTAATTTAGGTACGCCCGATAGTCCCGAAACTGCTGATGTGCGCAAGTACCTTGGTGAGTTTTTGATGGATGAGCGGGTTATTGATATCAATGCAGTTAGCCGCGCGTTGCTAATTAAAGGAATCATTGTTCCTTTCCGCGGACCAAAATCGGCCAAGTCATACAAAGAGATCTGGACCCAGGAAGGTTCGCCATTAATGGTTTACACTGTTAAAGCTACCGAACTACTTAAACAACGCCTGGGTGATGAGTATCATGTAGAAATGGCTATGCGCTACCAAAGCCCGTCGGTTCAGTCGGCCTTAGATAAGCTGCGCGCCGCACAGGTGACTTCTATCCAGGTTGTTCCGTTGTTTCCACAGTATGCATCGGCCTCAACAGGTTCGGTGCAGCAAAAAGTAATGGAAATTGTAAGCAAGTGGCAGGCTATCCCGAGCATTAGTTTCTTAAACTCTTTTTACGATAACGAAAAGGTGATTGAAGCATTTGCCCAGAATGGAGCGAAGCATAACCCCGAAAGTTACGATCATATTTTGTTTAGTTTCCACGGCTTGCCACAAAGGCAGATGATTAAGGCCGACGAAACCAAACAGCATTGCTTAAAAGTAGCCAACTGCTGTGAGACGTTAACGGGAGCTAATCGCTTTTGCTATAGCGCACAATGCCATGAAACGGCCAGGCTGATAGCAAAAAGACTTAACATCCCTAAAGAAAAATATACGCTTACTTTTCAATCGCGCTTGGGCCGCGACCCCTGGATGCAGCCGTACACCAGCGAAGTAGTGGCCGAAATGGCAAAAAAAGGTATTAAACGAATGCTGGTATTTTGCCCGGCTTTTGTGGCCGACTGCCTGGAAACCGTTTTTGAAGTATCGGTAGAATACAATGACGAGTTTAAAGCTTTAGGCGGAGAGCACATTCAACTGGTAGAAAGCCTGAACGATTCACCTTTATGGGTTGATGCGCTGGAGGGTTTAGTGAGAAAAGGGTTTTAAGCAGAACAAATCCGTCTCGTTGCAAGGTATGAAGCAACCACTGTATATTGCTTCGTACCCTGCAATAACCGAAGGGGGTTACTGCCCCGTACAGTCAAAATACTTCTGCAATACTAAAAGCGAAATCAGATCTTCCTTCCGGGAGTCTAAGAACTCTTTGATGTACTTGTTTGCATAGTTAATGATCTGCTGTGCTTCATCAGGGTGTGAGATGTAATAACGCAGCCGCTCCTCCAGATCCGAGTAATCATCGCTAATAGCGATGTAATGAACATTTGGGATCAATCGCCCCTCCATAAACCATGTTTCGTATTTAGGCTTGGGCATTACAGCTATAGAATTTGACGACATGATCCACTTTAAATTAGTGGCTACATCATACCCCTCCAGGCTCAAAATAAATTTATAGTCGAGGTGCTGGCTTATAGATAGTTTTGGCTTATACCATTGCGGTTGTCCACCTGTTTTATTCACCTGACCCAAATTACATAGCGGATGATTAAAGTACATTTCCATAAACCGCTCCCTGTGTGGCTGGTTAACAGCCGATCTTCCAACGAGTAAGTCTTTCTTTGCAGCGAAAGGCTTGCTATCCTTCACAAACACGAAATGCCTTTTCTTATCCAGTTTGAGTAATACAGCGTTGCTGTTGTCACCTTCAATAGGTCGGCTTTTTTGAATGGTGGGCACATCGGGCGTATGAATCACATCACCAAATAAAAAATTGGCTTTAAAGCTCGAGTTGAAGTAACGGCTGTACTCAAACGTATCGAAATTATAAGTTTTCGGGCTTTTGAACATTTGCATGTCTTCCAGCCGGGTGGCTTGAGCGCCAAGTGCAATAGGAAGGGTAAGCTTGTTATAATAATTAACCCGGTCGTGTATTTCGGCCGGGTTATAATGTTTTATATAAGATAGCTTTTTGGAAAGCAAACGCTGGTATAAGCTTCGTGGAACCAGTTGCCTCAACAAGTTTTGAGCATAGTATGGCAGCTTATTTCTTTGAAGCGCTATGCTGATCTCCTGAAGCGTCATGGTTTCTAATAGGTTGTTTAAATTAGAAAGCTGTCTTTTTAAGTGGTAGAATCATTCCGGCTCTACAAGAGAAATGATATCCTTAAAATTGTCAGTCTGAGCTTGTCGAAGACTTAGCAAACAGTACAAGTCTTCGACAAGCTCAGACTGACAAAGTAGTTTTGACCTGCTTTTAATGGCGGCTTATTGTGTTAAGCGCTGTAAATACATTTGGATGGTATTCTCCAAACCAAAGTAAATGGCATCACTAATAAGGGCATGCCCAATGCTTACTTCCTGCAAACCGGGTACATGCTGAGCAAAATATTTCAGGTTCTTTAAATCCAAATCGTGACCTGCGTTTAAGCCTAAACCCACTTTTTGAGCTACTTCAGCAGCTTGTATGTAAGGAGCGGCTGCCAGTTCAATACCCTGATGATAATGGCTGGCATAAGCTTCGGTATAAAGTTCTACGCGGTCGGTACCGGTTTCGGCAGCAGCTTCTACCATATCGTTCAACGGGTCAACAAATAACGATACCCGGATTCCTTCATCATGGAAGCATTTCACCATATCCTGCAAATAGCGTTTGTGTGTAATGGCATCCCAGCCATGGTTAGAGGTCAACTGGTTCAGGGCATCGGGCACTAAGGTTACCTGGTGGGGTTTCACGGCCAGTACCAAATCAACAAACTTTTTTTCCTCGCAGTTGCCTTCAATGTTAAACTCGGTGGTAACGGTTTCTTTCAACGCGTATACATCATCGTAACGAATGTGGCGCTCATCGGGCCGTGGGTGTACGGTGATGCCCTGGGCTCCAAAGCGTTCGCAATCTTTAGCAACCTGTATCAGATCGGGGTTGTTGCCTCCGCGCGAATTGCGCAGCGTGGCTATTTTATTAACATTTACAGAAAGGCGTATCATCGGAAATAATTAAACAAGTTAAACGCATTTTATACTGCAAACATATTTATTATTGATTTGATTTGTATCATCATGATTAAAGTGCTTTGCCAAAACCTATTTATCAGCTTGTTTCTCATCTGCAGCAGCCACATTATGGCGCAAACCAACTATCCTGATATTAAAGCTTATCAGGTAAATTATGGCTTGGCAGAGCGGGCTTCTCAAAGCTGGATCAGCATCCGCAAATTTGAAAGCAACGGGAAAATCTATTTTTTGCTGGTAAACCCGCAAACGCTCGAAACCCAGGTAAGCGAGGCAAGCCTTTATCAGTTCAAGCCCATGGCTTTTACAGAATTGCGCAAGCTTTATAAAAAGACACCTTACATTAAAGCGTTAAGTAAAGCCGAAAGCCAATCGGTTGTAATACAGGATGCCGGTATAGAAAGCGGTTTACCTAAAGAAGCCGGCATAAGCCTTACTGCCGATCTGTGTCCGTCGCATAAACTGTTAGACCGACGCATATTCACTGATATGTTTACTGCATTTGGGCAGGTTGAGCGTCCTGTGCCTATTGCATTATCAGTCACCGGAGTTTGGATGCAGCAACATCAGCAAGATCTCAACTGGCTCAAGCAACTGGAACAAAAAGGCGAAATTCAGATTACCTGGATCAACCACTCCTTCCATCACCGGGTGAGTAAAACCTTGCCCTTAAAGCAAAACTTTTTGCTGGAGGTGGGTACTAATATAAATGATGAAGTGTTGGAGACGGAGAAAGCTATGTTGAAGAATAATTTGCTTCCCTCTATATTTTTCCGTTTTCCGGGATTAGTGTCTGACCAGGAACTGGTGCTGGCCATTACCGGTTTTGGATTAATACCTATAGGCACCGATGCCTGGCTGGCTAAAGGGCAACAGCCACATGCCGGTAGCATTGTGCTCATTCATGGTAATGGCAACGAGCCGGTGGGGGTAAATGATTTTATAGAGCTTCTGAAATCCAAAAGTAAGTCAATAGCCCAAAAGCAATGGCTATTATACGATTTACGCGAAACGGTTGACGATGAATTTGAAAATTAATAATTGCCGGCCACGGCTAAAATAATGCCATATCCATCAGGATCAAGATAAGAAACGCCATTAGTAATCCAGTAAGGGTTTTTGGCAACTACCGGGCTAATGCCGTTTTCCGAAAACCTCTGCTTTAACAATTCGCATTCTTCTGGTGAATTCATGTAGAACACCAGCAGGTCGTCTTCATCGGGATGGTGTTCCGGAGCATTGGCCGAGGTGGTAAATTCCAAATGCCATCCGGTATCTTTCAGCCCGAGGAAAGCGCCATTGTACCCGTTGTGATCTTCAAACCGGCCTAATATTTCCAATCCCAGCAAATCACAATAAAACCCAATAATAGGTTTTAAATCAGCCGTGTGCCGTGCAATTCTCAGTTTCACAGGGCAGGATTGGTATTAACAATCCCCGAACCGTTCACAAAAAAAGTATTAACCGTTACCGGCAGTTTACCCGTAGGTGTAAGTTGGCGGCTAATTACTTTGGCAGCCGATATTTGCATGCCTTCTTCTTTTTGGTAGCATGCCAGCAAGATGCCACTCTTTTCTATACCGGGCATTGCAGCCAATGTATAAGGGTTGGCAAACACGCTAATAGCCGTATTAGGTAATGCGGCTAATTGTACAATACAATTTTTAACATCGTTATTGAAATCGAGCTTACTGCCCGGGCGCAGGCGTGTGTCATGCACACCTACAATAATTTGGCTGTAACCTTTTAAATTAAAAAGCAGTTTGTTTACATCGGCCGGAGATGCACTTTTTCCCAAATTGAATGACGTGCTGTTGGCATAAGTTTTAGCTAATTCCTGCTGATAGGGGGTGGCTGTTTCGGGGCCAATACTTACCAGTGCGGTACGCTGTGCAAAGTTAATGCGCTGCAACAGGCCGTTATCCTGTAATAAGGTTACGGATGCATCACTTAATTGCTGCACCAGTTCTTTAGCAGCCGAACGGTTAAGATCCTGCGCCATTCCTTCTACGTTAGCAGGTAGGTATTGCTGTAAACCTGCGAAGTATTTGGCGGCTAAAACCTTGCGCACCTTAGCATCCAGTTCGGCTTCTGGTACTAAGCCTTTGCGTATGGCCACCTTGATTTTTCTAATAGCACGACAAGAGTTTTCGGATAGTTCGATGATATCATTACCAGCCATGAATGCCCGCAGATCGGCCTCGCCTTCGGGGAAGTACTTAACCACACCTTTCATTTCCATCGCATCCGAAACAATGAGCCCTTTAAAGCCCAGCGAATCTTTTAAAACACCTGTTACTATGGGGCGCGATATAGACGATGGTAAGTTTTTAGTACTATCGAGCGCAGGGATATTCATGTGCGCCACCATTATACCGTTAATGCCAGCCTGTATGGCTTGCTTAAAAGGATATTCCTCCAATGTATCTAACCGGGTGCGCGAAAAATTGAGCAGCGGCAAATCAAAATGCGAATCAACATTGGTATCACCATGTCCGGGAAAATGTTTGGCGGTGGTAAGTAAGCCACCCTGCTGCATCCCCTGCATGTAAGCAATGGCCCGCAGCGAAACTTTATATTTATCATCACCAAAAGAGCGATAGTTTATTACCGGGTTGTTAGGGTTATTATTCACATCAACCACCGGTGCAAAATTCATGTGCGCGCCAATGCGTTTAAAATCATAGGCTACTTGCTGCCCCATCTGGTTGAGCAGCTTTTCATCCTGTATGGCACCCAGTGTCATTTGGTAAGGGTACGATATGGTAGAATCCAACCGCATGCCCAAACCCCATTCGCCATCCATAGCTACCAGTAAGGGTACATGTGCCAGCTTTTGGTATTGGTTGGTTAAGGCGGCCTGCCTTACCGGCCCACCCTGAAAAAACACCAGCCCACCTATCTGCTCTTTTTTAATAACCTTGGCCACCGAATCGGAATATGCCTGACCCCTGTTGGTATGTGCCCTTACAAAAAACAGCTGGGCAACCTTATGCTTACGGTTCAGTGTTTTAAAAACCGAGTCGACCCAGTGGTTTGGTGCGTTGAGGGAAGATATATAATCGGCCTGTTGAGCAAAGCTGCTGGTGGCAACCCCGGCTAACAGTGCGGTAAGTGCAAAACGTAGTTTTAAGTGCATGATGATAACTTACATCAAAAGTAATGAAATGTTTGATACAAGCCCGCCTAAATAGCCCCTCCCAAACCCTCCCCTGGAGGGAGGGATTTAAGAACCATATTTGAAAGGTTCCCCTCCCGGGGGAGATTTAGACGGGGCTATTCCCGGGAATGGTTTGGGAGGAGCCTCTATTTATTTTTCTTGCAAATAAACCTCTGTTGTTTAATCGCATCTATAAAGCATTCAGTTTAAATTAAAACTTATACATGATGAAAAAGATATTTTTTGTAGCAGCCATGGCGCTGCTTATAGCCGGCACTGCCGATGCACAACGCCGCGGATACCGCAAACAACGCGCATCCGATAATTTTAACCAGCCGCGCATTGGTTTAACCGGCGGACTGAACATTGCCAACACCATAAGTTCGCGCAATTCGGATTTTAGTACCGATACAAAGCTGGGAGCTAACGTGGGTTTGTTTGTAGATATTCCAATTATTTACCCGCTATCGTTCCAACCCGAGATTTTGTATTCGCAAAAGGGTTACCGCGCCAACACCGTTTACGGCGATTTTGCACAGCGCGCTAATTTTATAGACGTTCCTATTTTAGCCAAAATAAAACTGGCACCGGCATTTAACGTGTTGGTTGGTCCGCAGATATCGTTTTTAATGAATACCCGCAACACTTACTATAACGGCTTTGATGTAATTTACCAGGACAAGTATAATTACAATGGCGATAAAACCTTTGTAGGCGGTGTATTAGGTGTAGCATTCGACATTAACAAAAATGTTGATCTGCGTGGCCGTTATACAATCGACTTCCAGGAAAATAATCCTAACGGCCGCTCGGGCGTACCCGAATACCGCAACCAGGTATGGCAGTTTGGCTTAGGCTTTAAATTTTAATAGCCTTATACATTTACAATGCGGGCCGCGGGGGATAAAAACCTGCGGCCCGTTTTGCTTTACAATTATAATATTGCCTTAATAAATGTTAAAGTATGTGTTTATGTGAACGCCAATCCTATTTTTGCATTTATGCAGAGGTATGAGCCTTGGCATTTACAATACGCTATGCAAAGTACGGTTAACCAAACGCCAAAAAAAAGAAGCTATGATTTTGTAGATCATATAAGGGCCATAGCTATGATAGCTATTGTGGCCGAACATAGCTTGAGCGCAGGGGTTGCCCTTACACCGGGCACCGATAAGGTAGATGCTTACTATATATTAACGCAGTTAACCAAGTTTGGCACCATCACGTTTTTTTTACTGGCTGGTTTTTTAATAGGTGATAAGTTTACCGATTACACGCCGGGAGAATACTTGAAAAGGCGCTTTTCGAGCACGTTTGGCCCCTGGATGTTTTGGTCGATTGTGTTTATACTCTGCTTTGCCGCTAACCTGAAGGTAAAGGCCAACATGTACCACGATGACCGGTTTAACTGGGCCAATATATGGGACCAGGTTAAGCTGGTTTACCTTTACACCAACTACTGGTTCATCATTAATTTTATGGTGAGCATAACTATCCTGCTCATTTTTAAAAAATACCTGTATACTAATTGGTTTGGCGCAACATTGCTGATCTGTACACTGTTTTATAGCATTAACGCTTATACCGCATGGATTAACCCATCGCACACCACCGCTATATTGGGATATGTTTTCTTTTTATGGTTAGGTGCGCAACTTCGCAAATATTGGCAACAGGTTGAAGTTGCCATAAGCCGGATTTCTTACCTGGCTATATTCATTGCCATAGTGGTTACCTATGCTGCCTCCATGTACGAAATAAAGGCGCTTACGGCTATCAACAGCATGGATAATATTAACACGCTGCGCATAAGCAATATCTTATATACCTTATCGGTGTTCGCACTATTGCTTAAAGTAAATACTTTTAAAGTACTCGATTATTTGCAGCCCCGCCAAAGCACTTATGGCGTATATCTTATTCATCCGGTTGTACTGGTATATGTGTCGCCCGAAATTTTAAGGCCCCTGCATATTGAAGTTAACCAGATAAGTTTGGCAGCTTTTATAGCCTACAAGGTGTTATTTTTAGTGCTTACTTATGCGCTTACCTTTTTAGTGATCAGGCTGCTCAATTTAACCAGGGCACGTACGCTGATTGGCAATTAAGCGTAACAAAAATAATTTCTAATTCACCATTCAATCTCAATTTTGCCTCATTTAAATATAACTGCCCGGTACGGTACTTTTAATTTCGATTTAGTACCGATGTTAACTAAGGATGTCACCGCTAAGGTTCAGTCTTTTGTGTCGGGTAACCGCATTGTTATTCCTCACGGAACAAAACTTAAAGCGTATTTTGAGGGAGCGGAACAATTCGATACTCGTGGTTACCTCGAATTAAAGGTAAATGGCTGTAAGTATTACATTGCGGATGATGATTATCCGGCCGATGTGGTTATTGATCCAAGCATTAAAGGTGGCCGCATTAAAATTATCTATTACGTTTATATAGGTCTTAATTCTAACTGGCGGGGTATTATTTCGGGGCAGTTGACACAGCTAAAAGGATACGGTATTTTGCAGGAGGCCGACCTCTACATCCATATTACTGACGTTCACCAAACCGGAACTGAAGTGCAGGATATCATTCTTAAAATAGTTCCTGAAGCTATCCTAAGCTTTTCATATGAAAACCAGTTTGAGTATCCGGCTCTTAAACTACTGCACAAACTTGCCCTGCAACACCCCGATTGTAGTTTTATTTATTTTCATACCAAAGGCATGAGTCATGTTATTCATTCGCGTTCGGCCGAAGAGATTACCTTGTTTACTCATACTTTTGAAAATTGGCGGCGTAACTTACAGCTATTAAAGCAGGATGGTATAAAAAAACTGGGGCTGTTTCCGGCAAATGGCAGTAATAATGAAAAGGAGAAACCCGGATTAAGAGGAGGGTGGATCTGGTATAACTTTTGGTACGCACGCGGGCAATATCTTGCCGAATCTCAAGCTCCAGTTTTAACAGATAATCGTCATTATTATGAACACTGGCTGGGTCTGCATAACCAAAGTGAACCCATCATCACCGGTGATTGCTACAATTTGTATCGCCTGAAAAAATCTGACAAGACCTACTTTACGCCTAAAGAAGCTGCTTACCATGAAGCTAACCTTATCTACAGCACATTGGCCGGGAATCTAACTGACGAAATGCAGACACATAACTTATTAAGAAAGCCTCACCGCATTCAGCGTTGGCTTGAAAGGCAGCCATTTTGGAACAGGTTTAAGTTTTAAAAAGTGAAAGGCGTTGTCGTTACTCTGTTTGAAAAGTTTGCATATCTATCAGTTTATGGTATAAACCGTTGTTTTGTATTAGCTGACTATGCGACCCTTGTTCTACAATAGAACCGTTTTCGAGTACTATAATAATGTCAGCGTTTTGAATGGTGCTTAACCGGTGCGCAATAATAAGTGAAGTACGGTTTTTCATTAAACTATTTAACGCATCCTGCACCAGTTTTTCCGATTCGGTATCAAGTGCCGAGGTAGCTTCATCTAACAGCATAATAGGAGGGTTACTTAAAACCGCGCGGGCAATGGAGATTCGCTGTTTTTGTCCCCCCGAAAGTTTTATACCCCTATCGCCCACACTGGTTTGGTAACCGTTCTCAGTTTTTAAAATAAACGTATGCGCGTTGGCAATGCGGGCCGCTTCTTCTACCTCGGCCGGCGTAGCGCCCGGGCGGCCGAAAGCGATATTATTGTAGATAGTGTCGTTAAATAGAATGGATTCCTGATTTACCACGCCCATTAGGTTGCGCAGGGAATGCATAGTTACTTTCTTGATATCATGCCCGTCTACGAGTATCTCTCCATGTTTAGGATCAATGAAGCGGGGTATCAAATCCATTAATGTTGATTTACCACCGCCCGATGGACCTACCAGGGCCACCGTTTTACCGGCAGGAATGTGCAGGTTAATGCCTTTTAATACCTCGTTTTCGCCATAAGCGAACGTTAGGTTCTTAAATTCGATACTTTGTTTAAAACCGTTTAGGGAAATTGCGTCGGGCGCATCGGTAATCAGGGGTTTTACATCTACCAATTCCAGCACTCGTTCGCCTGCTGCCAGGCCCGAGTGAATGCTACTAAACGAATCGGACATAGCTTTGGCCGGGCGCATCAACTGCGAAAACAGGGCTATGTAACCTATAAAAGCCGCAGCGGTAAAGGTAGACTGATCGTTTAAAACCAAGTAACCACCATACAATACTATACAAGCTACCATACTTACACTAAGCGCCTCAGATACCGGGGAGGCCAATTGCTGCCGGCGGGCCATTGATTTTACAATGCTGGTATAGCGTTTATTTTCGGCGTCGAATTTATCTTTGGTAAACTCGGTGGCATTAAAAGCCTTAATAATTTTCATACCCGAAAGCGATTCATCCAGGTAACTGATCATATTGCCGTATACCTCCTGAGAAAGGATGGCTTGCTGCTTTAATTTTTTAACAATGCGCGATATAATAAATGCTGATATTGGTATAACCAGTAATGCACCCAGTGTTAATTTAACCGAAAACAAGAAAAGCATAACCAGGTAGGCAATTAATTGCAAAGGCTCTTTAAAAATTACCTGTAAGGTGCCTGTAACCGAAAACTGTACCACCTGTACATCCGATGCTATTTTCGAGATGATATCACCTTTACGTTCGTTGTTGAAAAAACCCATGTGCATATTCATCACATTGCTAAATACTGCCCTGCGCAGGTTTAATAAAGTGTGGGCGCGCATGTTTTCCATTACCCGTTGCGATAGATAGCGGCATAAATTTGATAAAAACACCGATAAGATAATGACTCCGCATACAAATTGCAATGCGCCCCAACGGCCGTAAAGGTCTATAAGCTGGTAAACATAATAAGTAAAAAAGGCTCCTAATTCGGTTACAGCAGGGCGGGCGGAATGAATAACCGTATCAATTTCTTGTTTGTTGTTTTTGGAGAATAACGTTTGCAGTAAAGGAGCCAGCAGTGCCAGGTTTAGCGTGTTAAAAATTACACCAAATACTGTACTTATAATATATGGAATAGCAAATTTTTCAATTGGCTTAGCAAAGGAAAGTAACCGGAAGTAAGTTTTCATCCAAAAAATTAATCCGGCAAAATTACTAAATTTTAAACAACAGGCTCTGCTATTATATTTTATAGCTTTGATGTGTTAATAGTGCCTCGCCATGATCTCTGTAATAATTTCTTCGATAAATAAAGATATGCTGGCGGCGGTAAGCCAGAACATAGCTGACACCATAGGCGTTCCGTTCGAAATATTAGGTATTGATAATAGCAATGGTGCCTATGGAATATGCGCTGTTTATAACCAGGGTGCCAGGCAGGCCCAATACGATATGCTATGTTTTGTGCACGAAGATGTGGAGTTTAAAACAAGCAATTGGGGACAACAGGTAATTAACCTTTTCAACGAAAATGCCCAACTTGGATTGCTTGGTGTAGCCGGCAGTACTTATAAAAATGCTGCCCCCTCAGGCTGGCATGGCGCAGGTATTTTAACCGATCATGTAAATATTTTGCAGGGTTACAAACATACCACAAACCAACTTCAGCATTACTACCGTAACCCCAATAACGAAAAGTTTACGGAGGTGGTTTGTATTGATGGTGTTTGGATGTGCACTCCACGTGTGGTTGCCCTGCAAATACCATTTGATGAATATACATTCACCGGTTTTCATGCTTATGATATTGATTTTTCGCTGGCTGTAAGGCAACATTATAAAGTCGCAGTTACTTATGAGATATTAATGCATCATTTTTCGGAAGGGAACTTCGACAAAAAATGGGTGTTTGAGATCTTAAAACTATATAACAAATGGTATAAACATTTACCGGCGCAAACCCTGCCGCTGTCATCTAAAGACCAGCTAACTGCCGAGCGTGAGACCTTTTACAGTTTTATTGAACAAGCTATTAAGGCAGAGGTTCCCATGCTGCAGGTTTACCGGGCTTTGTGGCATTGCACTATCTACCGGCGTAAATTCCCAGCGCTGTTCTTTAAGCTTAACAAGCACATTTACCGCTTGTACAAGGCAGCCCGTAACAATTAAATTTGATAGCCTTGTTGTTCAAAATAAGGCTGCCAAAATTCTACGTGCCTGTCCCACGCATGGCAACCAAACGGTAAAGTTTGTTGATTTAAGTTCAAGGCTCGCTGCGGCGAGTTTTCAAAAGCGAAGCCTACCGCCGTTTGATAATCTGGGATATTCAGCATCTTCTTCTTTCGGTTAACTTCAATACTCCAAAAAGCGTCTTCGTTATACTGATGTTTACCGCTTTGTTCTAAATACCGTTGGATATCCGCTTGTCGGCTAATGGTTATAACATGAAACTTTTGTACCCGGCGTAAGGAAAAACCGCCGTTACCCACCCTGTTTTCAAATTGCATAGAACTGGGCTCTCCGTCTTTTTGCACATCGTAACGGGTATGAAAGTAGTATTGTAATTTAGACTTGGTGGCTTTGAACAGATCTCCATGCTCAATATCGCGCAGCCAGGGTGCGCCTATGTAATCAAAACCTTGATTACACCAATGTAGAAGTTCATCGCTGAAAATAAAGGCATCCAACTGGTAAATGAGGATATATTCATAATCTAAAAACCGGCTGTAAAATTCTTTCGATAGCATTAAGCGGTTGTACCCGGAAATGTTTTCAAAGTAGCTGTCGTCAAAGGTCACCACGTCAGCAAATGATAGCTGTTCGCCTGTATCGGGCAGGGTAAGGCTTTCGGGTTTAACGGCTATAACAGGATGGTTGCCTAATACCTTAGCACATTGTTGTAAAGCAATGCTTTCGTAGTTAGAAATGGTAGTACGATAGAAAGGAATTATTACAGCAACTTTTTTTAAAGTGTTGACCATGAAGCAAATTTAAATTACACAAATACGCTATTAAACAGCATATAATTTTACAGTAAAGCCAGCCGCTAAAATAATTAAATTATTTACGCCTGTTGACTGTAAATATAAGGTATTAGCAGCCTGTGAGCTAAGCAATTCCATTGTCAGTATTCCTTTACAAATTGTTAATACCTGCTTAAAAACGTACATTTGCACCACACAAAAAGGGCATCCCGTTTCATGAAACTGAATATTGATTACCAGGAGAAATTCCAAGCCAGACACATTGCACCAAACGATGCAGACACAGCTAAAATGCTGAAAACTGTTGGTGTAGATTCGTTAGATGAACTGATCGGCCAGACCGTGCCCGAAAAGATCCGCTTAAAATCCCCGTTAAATTTACCGGCCGCCAAAAGCGAGTTCGATTACCTGAATACGCTGAAACAAACTGTATCGAAAAACAAGGTTTTCAAAACTTACATTGGTCAGGGATATTATGATGTAATTGTACCGGGCGTTATTCAGCGCAACATATTAGAAAACCCGGGATGGTATACCCAATACACCCCTTACCAGGCCGAAATTGCACAAGGCCGTTTACAGGCGCTGTTAAACTTCCAAACTATGGTGTTGGATTTAACCGGGATGCAAATTGCCAATGCTTCTTTATTAGATGAAGGTACTGCCGCAGCCGAGGCTATGTTTATGCAGTACAGCCTGCGTAAAAATCAAAAAGCTAATACCTTTTTTGTGAGTGAAGAGATCTTCCCGCAAACTATAGATATTTTAAAAACCCGGTCGGAGCCTTACGGTATTCAATTGGTTATAGGCGATCACCGTACGGTGGAACTGACCGACGAAATGTTCGGCGCCATTATACAATACCCTGCTAAAGACGGTGCAGTATATAACTATACCGATTTTGCCGCCGCTGCCCATACCAAAAACATTAAGCTGACCGTAGTGGCCGACATTATGAGTTTGGTACTGTTAACTCCTCCCGGAGAGTGGGGTGCCGATATTGTAGTAGGTACCAGTCAGCGTTTTGGTGTGCCTATGGGCTTTGGTGGACCGCACGCAGCATTCTTTGCCACTAAAGAAGAATACAAACGCTCGATGCCGGGCCGTATTATTGGTGTAACCATTGATAGTGCCGGTAACTACGCCCTGCGTATGGCCTTGCAAACCCGCGAGCAACACATCCGCAGAGATAAAGCAACTTCTAACATTTGTACCGCACAGGCATTACTGGCTATTATGGCCGGTATGTATGGCGTATACCATGGTCCGCAAGGGTTAACTTTAATTGCCCAGCGTATACATGGTTTGGCTGTTCTTTTGGCCAAGGCTTTAGGCGAATTAGGTTACGAGCAATTAAACAGCAGTTATTTTGATACCGTTAAATTTGAGTTGGGTGTTTTAGCAAACCCTATTAAATCGGAAGCGTTGAATAACGAAATGAACCTGAACTACAGCGGTTCAACGGTGAGCATCGCTTTAGATGAAACCACTTCGCCCGAAGATATTAAAACCATCATCCGCTTTTTTGCCAAAGTAAAAGGCAAAACATCTAACGATGTGAATTTTGATGAACTGAAAGCCAACCTGGAAACCGTTATTCCGGCTGAACTTCAACGTACTTCAGACTTTTTAACGCACAAGGTATTTAACTCGCACCATTCAGAGCACGAAATGCTGCGTTACATTAAATCTTTAGAGGCTAAAGATTTATCGTTGACGCATTCGATGATCGCTTTGGGTTCTTGTACTATGAAGCTGAACGCCACTACCGAAATGATACCAGTAACCTGGCCTGAGCTGAGTAAAATGCACCCGTTTGCACCGGCCGACCAAACCGGCGGTTACATGCAAATATTCGACGAACTGAATAAGTGGTTAAGCGAAATTACCGGCTTTGCCGCCATGAGCTTACAGCCTAACGCTGGCGCACAGGGCGAATATGCAGGCTTAATGGTGATCCGTGCTTACCATAATGATAGGGGCGACCATCACCGTAATATTGCTTTGATCCCGTCATCGGCACATGGTACTAATCCGGCTTCGGCAGCTATGGCAGGTATGAAGATAGTTGTAGTACGTTGCGATGATAACGGTAACATTGATGTGGCCGATATGAAAGCCAAAGCCGAGCAGTACAAAAACGAATTGAGCTGCTTAATGGTAACGTACCCATCTACCCATGGTGTGTTTGAGGAGTCGATCATTGAAATTTGTGAAACTATACACGCCAATGGCGGACAAGTTTACATGGATGGCGCTAACATGAACGCACAGGTAGGCTTAACCAGTCCGGCCAATATTGGTGCTGATGTTTGCCACCTTAACTTACATAAAACCTTCTGTATCCCTCACGGTGGCGGTGGTCCCGGTATGGGTCCAATTGGTGTAGCTAAACACCTGGTGCCTTACCTGCCTGGCCATGCGGTAGTAAATATTGATCAGGGTAAATCTATCCCGGCTGTATCTGCAGCTCCATGGGGTTCGGCATCTATTCTGATCATTTCGCATGCGTATATTGCCATGATGGGCGGCGAAGGTTTAACTGATGCAACCAAATACGCCATCCTGAACGCTAACTATATTAAAGCCCGTTTAGAGCAGCATTACCCAGTATTATACGCAGGTGCCAACGGCCGTTGCGCACACGAAATGATACTGGATTGCCGCAGCTTTAAAAACTTTGGTGTAGAAGTAACCGATATTGCCAAACGTTTAATGGACTATGGTTTCCATGCGCCAACAGTATCGTTCCCGGTTGCGGGTACGGTAATGGTGGAGCCAACCGAATCGGAGCCTAAGCATGAACTGGACCGTTTTTGCGATGCCATGATTGCTATTCGTAATGAAATAAGTGATGTGGAAAACGGTTTGCTGGATAAAACCGACAATCCGTTAAAGAATGCGCCACATACCGCAGCCGTAATTACCGGCAACGAGTGGACCCACCCGTACACCCGCCAAAAAGCAGCTTTCCCGCTGCCTTATGTAGCGGCTAACAAATTTTGGCCATCGGTTGGTCGTGTAAATGATACCTACGGAGACCGTACTTTGATCTGCTCATGCCCGCCACTAAGCGATTATGAGTTTGAAGAAAGCGAAGTAACTACACCGGAATACGGTACCTGATTGCCTGAACCGGAATTTTAAGAGTTACCGGAATTAAATATAAACAGCAAAGGCTTCCATTTTGGAGGCCTTTGCTGTTTAATAATATTGAGTTTTAATTAAGCCGTCATTACGAGGTACGAAGCAATCCCTGCGCAGAAAAGTTAACGACCTGTAGTGTGGTGATTGCTTCGTACCTCGCAATGACGGGTCTTTCTGCTGAATAAGTTTAAATACTTCCATGCAGTATAGGGGGTGCCTAAAATTAGGCATAATACCAACATATTGGTTTATATCGAACGCTTAATGCTGATCAATGCGCTTAAAAAATGCGGCACGATAGCTATCTCCGATGGGTATCGTGGTGTTATTTATAATGATCCGGCTGCGCTCAATAGCTGTTATATGGCGTATGGCTACCAAAAAAGATTTATGAACCCTTATAAATTCGGCCAATGGCAGTTGTTCTTCCAGCTTTTTTAACGTTTGTAAAGTCATTACACGTTCGGTGGAGGTATGTATTTGCACGTAGTTTTGCAGGCCTTCAATGTACAAGATATCTTTAAGGTTGATTTTCTGGATGCGGTTCTCAGTTTTAACAAATAGAAATTCCGGTTGCTTGATTGCTGTTTGAAGCTCTTGAACTGCTGAAACAGGCTTCAACAAATTCAACGCTTTTTCGGCAGCGCGGTAAAAACGCTCGTAGGGGATAGGTTTGAGCAGGTAATCAACCACATTATGTTCGTAACCATCCATCGCATATTCGGCATAGGCGGTAGTTAAAATGAATTTAGCTTTGTTGCCCGCTATTTTCATGAACTGTAAGCCCGTCAGTTCAGGCATTTGTATATCCAGCAAAACCAAATCAATGTGCTGATTGCGCAAAATGGATAGGGCTTCTACAGGATTAGTTGTACTACCTGCAAGTTCCAAAAAGTCTGTTTTGGCAATGTAATCGGCTAAAATATCTATAGCCAAAGGTTTATCATCAACAATAAGGCAGCGTATAGTCATCTATTTAAATGGTTCAAAGTTAAATCAACCTGGTAAAAGTTGCCATCATTTTTGATGTTTAGTTTATAGCTGCTGGCATAAATGAGTTCCAGCCTGCGCATTACGTTGGCCAACCCTATGCCTCCGGTATGGTCTTTTTGATAACTGTTAATTTTATTGGTAATGGTAAAGTGTAATTGCTCGCCTGTAGTTTCTAAATTAATTTGAACCGGATTATCTGCATCAGTTAAAATTCCGTGCTTAAAGGCATTTTCAACAAAGGCAATAAACAATAACGAGGCTACTTTTTGCGTATTGCCTATGCCCGAACAATTGAAGTTTATATAGGCGTTGCCTTTGGCACTTATGCGCTGCAATTCTATCACATTATTCAGGTAGTCAATTTCGTTGCTCAGCAAGGTTGTATCCTGTTGACCTTCGCGCAGCATATACCGTAATAACTCTGATAGTTTTAATAAGGCTTGCGGTGCCAGGTCAGACTTTTGATAAGTAAGCGCATAAATATCATTAATGGTATTGAATAAAAAATGCGGATTAATTTGTGAGCGTAAGAAAGTTAGTTCGGCCGTGGTTTTTTCATGCTGAAGTTCCTGTCGGCGTTGTGTGTTGGCTTGCCATTCTTCCACAAAAAAGTAGATAATGCCGTAAACCACGTGCCTGGGGAGGTAATAATAGAGCGCGTTCTCAATATACCTTGTTGCCGGCCAGCGAACGCCTCCGTAATTATCAAAGTTCAACACCGGTATAAAAAAGCCATATTCAATAGTATAGCGCAAGCCTATCATTCCGGCAATAACCAGGCAGGTGAAAAGCAACGCTTTCAAGTAATTTTTTTTCAATAATATCTGTGGAGCTATAAGTAAATAGCTACTGTAAAAACCGCTCATGCTTATAAGAGTGAAGCCCATAGAAACAAGAAGATACCTGATCAGCAATGAAGCATCTTTAGGCAAATTTTGGTACGAGGAGTAATTATTGGCAATAAAATTAGGAATGGCGTCACTTAGTATAAGCAAGACCCAAACCAGTATGTGCAGTAAAATAACGTGCCGGCGTTTCATTACCTAAATATATTACAGTTTATCGGCGTATGGCTTGTTCAATACACCAAAAGGCAATATTTAATGACGAACGTTGCTTTCTGTAATGATAGTTGCATTGGTCAGCAAATAAACGCCGTTCATCAATCGTAATTTCAAATAAGCCTGATGCAAACCATTTTTGAGGAAATTAATATCACGATGAAAAATATATTACTCATTTGCCTTTGTGTTTTGCTGGCCCTGCCGGGGATAGGTCAGGATAAAGATCAATTAAAAGTAACCGTTCACCCCGGTGTAGAACTGTTTACTATTGTTCAGCAACTGGCCGAGCAATACCCGGATGCCAATCCGTCGAAATACAGCGTGGAGGTGAATGCTTACTTTGGTAAGTACAAAGATCATCCGGCAGTGAAAAAGGTGGCCGGGTTCGACAGGACTTTTACCGACCTGGTGGAGCTCGGCTGGTGCATGAGCGATTTCCCGAACATTAAAATTTATGAACCGGCCGAACTAAGCTGGTACAAACGGTATGGCAAGGAAAACGTGCTCGAGTATATGAAGCTATGCCGTGATTTTTTCAACGATACCAATTTTTGGACATTTTACCAACAGCATCAAGAGAGGTACACCAAATGGGGTGATGAACTAAAAGCCAATGTGGATTCGGGCAAGCTGGTGCAGAAGCTGCAACAGTTTTACAAGTACGATGGTGATGCCAGCTGGTACATCTGCATAGATCCGCTGAATAGTTGGGGCTCGCATGCCATTACCACCAAAACGATGAACCCACAATTTTCTAAATGGGTAGTTTATAACACGGGTTACTTTAGTGGTAAAGGTACACCTGTTACCGACCCGCATTTTGAGTTCGCCAACTTTGAGAACCTGGTGTGGCACGAAGGCAGCCATATTTATATTAACGGATTGCTAAAAAAATACAGTAAAGAAATAGAGGAGTTATCCTATTTATTCAACAAAGATGATGAGGGAATGAAGCGAAATTCGATAAGTAACTGGAACTACTGCTTCGACGAAAATATGGTGCGCTCGGTTACGGCCAGCTTATACCAGCAATACCGTACTCCGCGCCAGTTTAAAAGGCAAATAGCCCGCGAAACCGGAAGCGATTTTATTTATGTGGAAGATATATCGCCGTTTATAACGAGCAAGTATATTAACTCTAACAAGTATAAATCCTTTGCCGAGTTCTTTCCGGAGATATTGAAGTATTTAAAAAAGAAATATCCTAAAAGTAGTTAAGATCTATAACGCTTCTAACTTCATCAAAGCATAGAATAACGTAGTGCAATGTAAGGCCTGCGTTATTTTATTGTCGGCCAGTAGTTGCTTTACCTCGTTAATGGTATATTCTTCCACTTCAATTTGTTCCTGTTCGTCCAGGTGCTGGCCCTGTATCTTTTTGCCGCCGCGTGCCAAATAACAATGGGTGATGTTATTAGCAGTTGATGGGTTGGCGTGTAACTTGCAGAGCAATTCCAGGTTATCAAATTGGTAACCGGTTTCTTCCAGCAGTTCGCGTTTCATGCCGGTTTCGGGAGATTCTCCGTTCTCAATAACACCGCCCGGAATTTCTAGAGAAACCACACCCGCCGCATGACGATACTGGCGCACCATAATGATTTTGTTATCCTCGGTTAAAGCCACGGCGTTGGCCCAGTCGGGGTATTCCAACACATAATAAGAGGGAACAATGCGCCCGTCGGGCATTTCACACTTATCAGTGCGCAAGGTAGCCCAGGGACCTTTATGAATATATTCGGAACTGATGACTTTCCACTTTAATTCGGGCATGGTATTGTATTATTAATAAGTAGATGTTTTTTAAAATCCCCTCCTCGGAGGGGGTGCGGTTGTCATGTGCGTAAAGGCAGGGGTGGGTCATTCACTAAGCGGTTGAAGCTAAGTTGAGAAACACACCCCTGCCCCTCTCAAGAGGGAATTGCATGAGCAACTACCAGCTGCCGCTGCTTCCGCCGCCACCGCTGCTTCCGCCGCCGAAACCACCAAAGCCGCCACCGCCGCCTCCACCAGAGAAACCTCCCCAGTCGCTGCCACTGCTACGGCCACCGCCGCCCAGCATATTGCCGGCTAAAAACCACCAAAACGGACTCGCACTACCACGGCCGCCAATAATTTGACCACCGCCGCCACCGCCGCCACGACCTTTGAATATCAAAATTAGTACTACAATTATAATAACGATAATTATACCGGGACTACCACCACCGCCTTTGCCATTTCGTTTGGCTTTAGGCTCCGCTTTAAACTCGCCTTTGGTTGCTTTAATAATATCATCGGTAGCCTGATCTAAACCGGCAAAATAGTTGCCTGCTTTAAAATTAGGCTTAATGTCTTTTTGAATGATCTGCTGGGTAAGCGCATCGGTTACGCTGCCTTCTACACCGTAACCGGTTTGTATGGTAACTTTACGGTCGTCAATAGCGGCAAGTATAAGTACGCCGTTGTTTTTGTCTTTTTGGCCAATTCCCCATTCGCGTATCAACAACGCCCCGTACTGGCTAATATCATAATCGCCTACCGACTTAATGAGCACCACGGCCACCTGGGTAGAGGTGGAATCGTTAAAGGCTACCAGCTTGTTTTCCAGCTGCTGCTTCTCATCGGCCGATAGGGTGTTGGTATAATCGGTAACCAACGTGGTTGACTTAGGCGGAAATTGCTGTGCAAAGGCCATTAGGCCTAAAAGCACAAAATGGAGCAGGAACAGTATCTTTTTTAGCATTTTGTTTAATTGAAATTATTCGCCGTCCATATAGGCAATATCGTCCGGTAGTTCGTTTTTGTCGCCGGCCTCATACGGAAAGTATTGGCGTAATTGCTTGCCGGCCCTATCAATGCCGGTAACAATGCCTTGTGCCAGGTTGCCTTCTTTAAAACTGGCGAGCATAGCTTCCTTGGCATCGTCCCAAAAATTGGAGGGTACTACTTTATTTATACCGGCATCGCCAATAATGGCAAACTTACGGTCGGTTGTGGCCAAATAAATAAGCACACCGTTACGCAGCTTGGTTTTATCCATTTCCAGCTTAAAGAAATAGCCTGCGGCCCGGTTAAGTGGATCTTCCGAACAGCTTTTTTCTACACAGATCCTGATCTCGCCCGACGTGTTTTTTTCGGCCCGTTCAATAGCCTGCCTAATGAGCTGCTGCTCCTGGTCGTTAAATGCCATAGTTTTTTTATTTCGAATGTGGAATGTTCAATTTCGAATTTAGTGCCATTGCTATCTATAAGCAATGGCACATAGTAATTCTCAAAATTCGAATTTTAACATTCGAATTTCAATATTCGTTAAAATTCTACTTTAGGCGCATTTTTAGCGGCGGCATCAGCTTCGAAATATCCTTTAGGGACAAAACCGAACATTTTAGCAGTTAAGTTATTTGGAAAAGCGCGCAGTTTGCTGTTATAAGCCTGTACCGAATTGTTAAAATCTATACGGGCTACGCTAATGCGGTTTTCAGTGCCTTCTAACTGTCCTTGCAGGGCAGTAAAGTTATCGTTAGCACGCAGGGTTGGGTAATTTTCGGTCACGCTTAATAAACGGCCTAATGCGGTACTCAATTCACCTTGTGCCTGTTGGTATTTTTGTACCGTTTCAGGAGTTAACTTAGAGGCATCAACTTGTACTGATGTTGCTTTGGCACGTGCTTCGGCAACTTCGGTAAGTGTGCTTTTTTCAAAGTTAGCTACACCTTTTACGGTAGCAACCAGGTTAGGTATTAAATCGGCACGACGTTGATACTGGCTTTGTACGGTTCCCCATTTGGCCTTGGTATCTTCATCTAACTTCACCATGCTATTATAGCCGCACGAACTGAAAGACATAGCTACTGTAATGAACAGAATGGCGGAAAGTAACTTTTTCATGTTTTTTGTTTAAATTTTTGTTTATAGTTGAACTTTAACGGTAATTAGATTACAAATGCTATACCGTTGTTACGGCATTATGCATTTATGCCAATATGGCAATTAAAATTGGTTTCAAACCCTTAACATTTTTTAAAAGTGCAAAAACACTATACACTATTTCTTATAATGTCAACATTGGGGTTTACTACCTTGGCTCAAAATAAACCTGCCGAAAAGCTGGTGCCATACGTTAAACCTATCATTGGTACCCAGCGCATGGGCCATACTTACCCTGGTGCTACAGTGCCCTTTGGTATGGTGCAGTTAAGTCCCGAAACTGATACCGCCAGTTACGAACTTAATGGCAAGTACAACCCTAAAGTATATGAGTATTGTGCCGGTTACCAGTATGAAGATAAAACCATTACCGGCTTTAGCCATACCCATTTTAGTGGTACCGGCCACTCCGACCTGGGCGATTTTTTAGTAATGCCTACCGTTGGCACTGTAAAACTGAACCCCGGCACGGTTGATAAACCGGGCAGCGGTTACCGTTCGCGCTTTTCGCACCAAAACGAGGTGAGCCAGGCAGGGTATTATAAGGTAAAGCTCGATGACCCTAACGTGCTGGCCGAAATGACCGCAAGTACCTGCGTTGGTTTTCACCAGTATACTTTTCCGCAAAGCGATCAATCGCATATTGTGTTAGACCTTACCGCCGGTATTTATAACTATACCGATAAAAACGTATGGACTTACGTGCATGTGGTAAACGATACCCTGGTAACTGGTTTTCGCCAAACCAATGGTTGGGCTAAAAACCGGGTGCTGTACTTTGCCATGCGTTTTTCAAAGCCGTTCACCTCACACGGTTTCCGTAACGAAAGCACCCGCCAGGTTTACCGTGGCTTTTGGGGCAAGTTCAATCAAAACAAAAACTTCCCCGAAATTGCCGGTCAGCGTATAAAGGCTTACTTCGATTTCAAGACTACCGATGGCGAAAAGGTTAAAATAAAAATGGCGCTATCGCCGGTGAGTATGCAGGGGGCTTTAAACAACATGGCTGCCGAAGTACCGGGATGGGATTTTGAAAAAGTAAAGGCCGATGCCCAGCAGCAGTGGGAAAAGGAGTTGGATAAGATCGTAATCCAATCTAATAGCAAAGCCACTAAGGAAAACTTTTATACCGCCATGTACCATACGCTCATTAATCCTACTATATATATGGATACCGATGGGCAGTATAAGGGTGTGGATCAAAACGTACACCAGGCCAAAGGCTTTACCAATTACACTACGTTTTCTTTATGGGATACTTACCGTGCGCTGCATCCGCTGTTTAATATTATAGCGCCCAACCGTAATAACGATATGGTAAAAAGCATGCTGGCCCATTACGAGCAAAGCCCCGAGCACATGTTGCCGGTATGGTCGAACTCGGGTAACGAAAACTGGTGCATGTCGGGTTACCACAGTGTATCGGTTGTTGCCGATGCTATTATTAAAGGTAATGCCGAAGGTATTGATGTGAACAAGGCCCTCGAAGCCTGCGTAACGACCGCCCGCAAGCGCGATTATGAAGGGATAGGCTACTATATCGACAAAGGCTATATTCCTGATGAACGCAATGGGACTTCTGTATCGAGCACTTTAGAATATGCTTACGACGACTGGTGTATTGCCCAGCTGGCTAAAAAGTTAGGCAAGCAAGATATATACGAGGAGTTTAACAAGCGTGCGCAAAATTATAAAAACGTCTACGACAAAGCTTCCGGCTTTATGCGTCCGCGGTTGGCCGATGGCAGTTTCCGCCCTAAGTTTGACCCGCTAACTACCATTGGTCAGGGTTTTATTGAAGGCAATGCCTGGAACTACACGCTGTTTGCCCCGCAGGATCCTAAAGGACTGATAGACTTAATGGGCGGCAACAAGCGGGTGATCCCTTACCTCGATTCCTTGTTTACCATGCACCTGCCCGATAAGTTTTTTGAAGAAACGGAAGACATTACCCGCGATGGTATCATTGGCAACTACGTGCATGGCAACGAACCATCGCACCATGTGGCTTACCTGTACAACTGGACTAACCAACCCTGGAAAACTCAGGAACGCGTACGCATGATTCTCCCTAAAATGTACAAACCTACGCCTGATGGTTTAGGCGGAAACGACGATACCGGCCAAATGAGCGCCTGGTTCATTTTCACTAATTTGGGTTTTTACCCCATGTCGCCCGGGAGCGATGAGTATGCCTTAGGAAGTCCGGCTGTAAACGGCGCGGTGATCAACCTGCAAGGCGGCAAGAAGTTCATCGTAACCGTAAAAAATCAAAGTGACAAAAATGTATACGTGCAAAAAGTGCTGCTAAACGGCAAACCGCTAACCGGCCTGTCTATTAAGCATGCCGATATTATGAATGGTGGGGATATTACGTTTTTTATGAGCGGGAAGCATAAGTAAGGTGGTGAATGGTTGCGTTTTGCGCTGACCGAAGTCTGAAGACTTCGGTCAGGTATACGGATAGTCTCTGACTATCGAGTTGATTTTATATATGTAGTCTGAAGACTACTTGCATAGGCGTTCGGACGGTGTGCTAAATTAGACCTTGAACAGCGGGTGGTATTATCTTTTATTTGATAGGATCTTCGTTATAGGTAGCAGAAATGATATCGTATAATATAATTGTTTTATTATCGATTCTCACTTGCTTTCCTAACTCTCCGTATACTTCCTTTAAAATATCTGTTGGTATGCTTCTGTTTTTTAATATGCAATCTGTATTGTGATTTTCAAAAGTCATACAAAAAATCACTGAATGCCCATTGATAGGAATGTTCTTTTCAAATTCATAACCATCTAAAAAATGATAATACTTTTTAACGTCTTCGTTTACGGTATTTAAAAATTGATGACTAATTACTTTATTCCTTTTATTACAGTTTATTTTTACTAATGCGTATTGCCATTGGCAGTTGCTTGTTATTTTTTCTGTCAAATGCCCGCGGGTACTCACATACTTTAGAAATTCGTTAAAAACAGCTGGTTTGGGTTGAAACAGGTTGAATGAAAGTGCCAAGTAATAGGTTAAAAATAATGTTTTCATATGCATTTTTTAGAGCAGTTATGCCGATGGTCTCAACTATCGGGTTGAGAGTGTTTATCTAGGGATAAAGATTACAAGCATAATATTTAAAAGTCAATGGTCAAAAAAAATCGTTCACGAAAGTGTTCAAAAACCGTTCATAACCGTTCACCTGTGAACACTTTCTGTCCATATTTTGGCATACATAAGGTTTCCGGAGACCCCGAAATATCTAATTAAATGAAGAAAAACGTAATTTTTTGAAATTTAATAAAAGAAACGGGCACTATCTGAGTGAACACTTCTGCATCATCATAATTATAAAGGCTGCTGCGCGGTAAGCGCATCAGCCTTTATAATTATGATAAGGTTTAGTTTAGCTAGCCAAACAGTGCTGCTCGCGGATATTTAAGCGGCTCAGTTTATCTTTTAAAACGCCACGTGCACGGCACAAGGTAGTACGCGATACCAGTTCGGTAATTCCCAAGGTTTCGCCAATTTCCTGGTGCGAGTAGCCTTCAATGGCATACAGGTTAAATACGTTGCGGTAGTTGGTGGGCAACTGATCTATCATGTGCAGTAACTCTTTGGCTTCCAGTCCGCTTTCGTTATAGCTCATGTTTACCACAACACCTTCTGGCAGTTCGTCGGTTAAAACCAACGGTTTCAGTTTGCGGTAACGCGATATGGCGGTGTGTACCATAATCCGACGGATCCAGCCTTCCAAACTACCTTCGCCACGGTATTTGTGCATGCTCCCGAACACCTTAATAAAGCCCTCCTGCATAATGTCCTGCGCTTCGTCGCGGTCGGTAGCATAACGGTTGCAGGCGGCTAACATTTTAGGCGACAATACTTTATATAGCATTTCTTGTTGTTTGCGTTCTTGTTTAAGGCAACCTTCCCAAATGCGGTTTAAGCTGTGTTCGGTAATCATGGCTTTGTTATCTTTATTTGGTACACCTATGCCAACTTTGGCACCAAACAGTTAAGTTGTTGTTTATTAGTGGATTGCTGTTTCATTAAATAACTAAAGTGTTCGTTAACGAACAATATCCGTGCATGCCCGAACACTTTTTTAAGCCTGACCTACATTATGTATCTTTGCAGCATCCGGGATAAAAACCCGGCATAATATTATGATGAAAGAGATTGAAATTGTGTGCCTGCCCGAGGAACACGAAAACGAAGAAGCCCTGAAAGCCATTGCAGCCGACAAGCTTAAGCTATCGCCCCAAAAAATACAGGGACTCAAGATCCGCAAACGTTCTATAGATGCCCGTGGCCGTAAGGTGGTTTACCGCATGCAGGTTCAAGTGTATTTGGATGAGCATGCGCCACCAACCAATTTTTCTATCGACTACCCAACCGTAAAAGATAAAAAGCCGGTTATCATAGTAGGTGCTGGCCCGGCCGGAATTTTTGCCGGGCTGCAATGTATCTTATCGGGTATGAAACCTATTATTATAGAACGTGGCAAGGATGTAAAACAACGCCGCCGCGATCTGGCCAATATTAACAAAGAAGGACTAGTTAACCCCGAATCGAACTATTGCTTTGGCGAGGGTGGAGCGGGTACTTACTCGGACGGTAAGCTGTATACCCGCTCAACCAAGCGCGGCGATGTAAACCAGGTGCTGCAAATGTTTGTGGCGCACGGTGCTACTGAAGATATTTTGGTAGATGCCCGTCCGCATATAGGCACCAACAAACTGCCGCAAATTATTACCGCAATGCGTGAAACTATTTTGAATGCAGGCGGTGAGTTTATGTTCGATACCAAAGTAACCGCGCTCGATATCCAGTTCGGCAAAATAGCAGGTGTAAAAACTGCTGCAGGCGATACTTTAAAAGCCGATGCGGTGATCTTGGCTACCGGCCACTCTGCCCGCGATGTATTTGAAATGCTGCACCGGCAGAATATTTTAATAGAAGCCAAACCCTTTGCCTTAGGTGTCCGCATCGAGCATCCGCAGGAAATTATAGACAAAGCACAGTATCACTGCGAAGTACGTGGCGAACATTTGCCGCCGTCTTATTACAGTTTGGTAGAACAGGTAGACGATAGGGGCGTGTTCTCCTTCTGTATGTGTCCGGGTGGGATTATTGCCCCCTGTTCTACCGAGCCGGGCGAAATTGTAGTTAACGGCTGGAGTCCTTCTAAACGGAATAATCCTTTTGCTAACTCGGGCACGGTAGTACAAATTAACCTGGAAGATGTACCGGGCGATTATAACGACCCTTTCAAACTTTTACGTTTTCAGCAACAGGTTGAACAAATGGCATTTACGGCCGGTGGCGGTAACTTAGTTGCCCCAGGTCAGCGCATGGTAGATTTTGTGGAAGGACGCCTTTCTGCAGACATTCCTAAAAACTCCTACTTGCCTGGTGTAGCCAGCAGTAATTTGAAAGAAGTATTACCCTCGTGGATCCACCAGCGACTGCAAAAAGCATTGCCTGCTTTTGGCCGTAAAATGAAAGGTTATTATACTAATGAGGCTTTGCTGGTGGGTGTAGAATCGCGTACCTCATCACCCATTAAAATACCCCGCGACCGGGAAACCATGCAGCACCCGCAAATAGATGGCTTATACCCTTGCGGCGAAGGTGCCGGTTATGCAGGCGGCATTATTTCGGCTGCTATTGATGGAATGAATTGTGCGCTGGCGGCGGTAATGCAGATCAACGCATAATTTTTTCTCCTCTTGAGAGGGGCAGGGGTGTGTTCATGAAGCGGCTTCTTTACCAATAGCTCGGCAATGACCCACCCCTGCCTTTACGCTCATGCCAGCCGCATCCCCTCCAAGGAGGGGATTTTATCGGCGTGCTTCTTTTAGCTTCCTCTCCTTTGAAGAGGGCTGGGGGTGAGGTTACTGTTTTTCTTCTTTCTCCTGCTTAGCTTCTTCCCCAAACCATTCGCGCCTGCCCCACGAGCCACCTTTATGGCACATGCGATTAGCAAATTGTTCTTTAAAGCGTTGTTGTTCTTCAGGACTCATGTGCTTCATCCGTTCCTCCATTTTGTGGCGCATCCAGGGTGCGCCGCCGGCAAACTTGCCTCGTCCGCCAAAGCCAAACAGTATTTTACATAACACAAATATGCACATGGCCTGCCAAAAGTTAATCACAGCTACATGTAATATACCGGGCAGCAGGTAATTCCACAGGTTCATTACTATAAAACTAATGAGCGATAAAAATGCTGCTGCTGCTAAAGGGAAGAATATAAACCGGTAAGGGCTGGCAAAAAATATTTTTTTCATGATTTTAAATGTTAAAAGTCTCTCATATCATCATACAATTGTTTCAACCGCTTGCGCAGGTGCAGCACCGCATAGCGTTTACACGAGGTGAGCGTTTGCACGTTTACACCCGTGTGCCCGGCAATTTCGTCGAAGCTTTTATTTTCGAGTTCCTGCCATATAAAAACCTGCTTTTGCTCTAATGGTAATTCATCCAGCGCGGCAAAAAGTTCTTCCCAAAAAAGATTACGCAGGTATTCAGTTTCGGGCGTTTTGGTTTCGCTCAGCATAATATCCAAAAAGCCGGGCGAGTCGTCGCCGTCGTCATTGCTATTGTTAAACAGCATATCATCCAGCAAAACTTCGGTATGCTTGCGGTGCTTATCGGTAATTTTGTTGCGGGCCACCCGGTACAGCCAGGCCCCTGTTTGCTCAATAGGTGCTGCGTTAACTACTGAACTCAGCTGATACCAGACATCCTGCAGTATGTCTTCCGCATCGGCATCGTTCTTTACCCTTCGCCTAATAAACGCCAGCAAGCCCTTGCCGTAATCTTTTATGGCTTTCAAGGTAAGGCTGTTCTTGTTTTCGGGCATTAAGGCGGTAACCAAAGTATGATGTATTTATAACTGCAGACGACTGGTATTTAAAAACATTTTAAGCAAATGAAAAAGATTTCACTGTTGATCATCTATTAATAGATAATCCTGCCTTTCATATGTTACAGTTGGCACTCCCGAAGAATGGAACTAATATTGTAGCAAAGACAACATGACAACAGCAGGCCAATTTCAATACGAATTAGAAACCGCGTTTGTAGGAAAGCCCTGGTACGGCAAACCTATCAGCGAAATTATAACCGATGGCGACTGGCAGGCCGCATTTCTTAAACAGGTGGGGTCGGTACATAGCATTGCGCATATCATTTTGCACATGACCGGTTGGACCGAAGAAGTGATCAGCCGTTTTCAGGGTAACCCAGCTGCCGAACCTGCCCGTGGCGACTGGCCCGAACCCGCCGAGGCTTCTGAACAAAACTGGCATCAATTGGTTATTGATTTGGATGAGGCCAATAGTAACCTTATTAAAGCTATGCAAGCTTTTCCTGATGATAAATGGGATGAACTGATAAACGACCAGCGCGAAATGGGCGAACCGGTAACCACTTATAGGGAGCTGGTACACGGATTTATTCAGCACCAGATTTATCATGCCGGGCAAATTGCCTTATTAAACCGAATGAACCATGTTAATTAAAGAAAAGAAAACCCTGATACTGGGTGCCACTCCCGATAGTAGCCGTTATGCCTACCTTGCGGCTAACCGTTTGGTACGCACTGGTCACCCTATTGTTAATGTAGGTATAAAAAAAGGCGAAGTAGCCGGCGTGGCTATTGAACCCGCCGAAGAAATACATACCGATATTGATACCGTTACCTTATATATAGGTACCCAAAATCAACCGCCGTTATACAACTATATTTTAGCAACCAATCCTAAGCGCATTATTTTTAACCCCGGTACCGAAAATCCTGAACTACGTAACCTTGCCCGCGAACGGGGTATAGAAACCTTGTCGGCTTGTACTTTAGTGATGCTAAGCACAGGCGAATATTAGAAAAAGTAACCAAGCCGTAAATGGTATTGGCGATTGAATACCGTTGTTTGGGAGTAACAACAGCGCAGTTTCAATAAATATATTCCTCTTGTGCCAGCTACATTTATACTGCAGTAAAAATGTAGCTGGCTTGTAAGTCCTTACTTCCTGTGTAAATCAAACTTAAACAAAACTTTTACATTGTTCAGTTAACCGAATACCAATTATGACGAGGTTAAGAAACATTGCTATATACTATATAGTATTTGGAATAATTTGCGCGATAAGCTTTGTGTTTTTTGATTTCTACTGGATTGCAATAGTCGGTGCATTGGTGTTGCTGTACTATTATGTTGCAAAATATCTATTTAAAGTACAAAAGGCACAACCCGGCTTATCAAAAAGTGCGGTTAATATCATAAGCATATTTTTCATTGTATTGCCTCCTCTTTCACTTTTGGGGATTGAATTATACTATCACAGGCCATTTAAACAAAAAATTGTGGTCCCTAAAAACTACGAAGGGGTGGTTGTAGTAGGTTACGGAAACGAAAAAAAGGCGAAAGAAGAATGGGATAATGGTTATAGATTAATAAAGGTGGGCAATGGAGGCCTGGCAGAAACCAGTTTTAAAATTCCCGGGTTTATAAGTGGTACTTTAGATGAAACACTTATTTATTACAATACCAATTTAAATAAACCAATACCTGTACTTTCATCTGATCCCTTAAACAACGACACCACAAAAATAAACGCCTACATTGTCGATTTTACTGATGAATACCAGGTTTATGTATTAACAAAAAATTACAAAAAGTTCTTTATTGCCAACACCTATAATAAACCTGATAGCGTAGCCCAGCAGCAAATCACTTCAGCTTTAAATAAACTTTCAGCTTTTAAACCATGAAATTGATAAGCATTATTTTTCAGGCGTATATACCGGCAGAACTTGGGAAACCACTAATTGATTACTTTAAGGATAATCCTAGCTTTAGTCCAAATTTGCTTTCTAATTACAATGAGTTCAGAAGTAATTTGTTAGGTACGCAAACACAGGGCATGAAATGGATTCCCGAACCTATTACAGGTGCATTGGCAAGCAGGTATTTTTCAACCGATGATAGCAATTTTCATTCTGGGAAACATAAAGGCCATACCGCACGGCTCAAATTAGAAGGAACAATTGATTTATCAAAAGTGGGGAAGTTCTCTTTATTCGATATAAGCACCATGTTTTATGATAAGCATAATGGCAGGCTTAGTAAAGATACTCAGCACTCTGATGAAAGCCATTGTGTTACCGCATCAATTGGGTATGATCATTACTCAAGAATAGGAAACATTGCAATACCTACAGGCAAACCAAAGGGGTTCTTTGAAAAATCCAAACCTCAACGGTCAAAAGAACTGCAATTAAATGTGCAGCTAAAAAATGATATAACCGGGCAGTACTTTGCAAAAAAGGGTACCAGCCTCACTTCATTGTATGATACTACCACTATCAAAGTATCGGGCAGTGCTGGCTATCCATATTTGGAACCATTGTCCCCTAATATTGATCTGAGTTTAAAAATAAAGCTTGTTAAAACGGGCAGTAATGTATTAATAACAATTGAAGGCGAACACAATAAGTTTCCGGCCTATGAACTTGTTATCAATAATAACGTCATGTATAATTACAACCCTGCAAAACATGGCTACAAGGGGCCAAGCCCAATTAATTTAAGTCAATCTGCAACATTTACTAAAAAGTATTTAGTAAAAATTTAACTTAAATATATACAGGCATCAAAAGCTCTTGTTCATAAAACGACTCAACCTTTATTGGGGTCGGCAACCTGGCTCATAATCCTGATTTCTTTCGGATAATAATTGTTAATTCTATTAGGAAGTAATTTCGCCCAACCCAAAGCATAACCCTGGTAGGTCATCAAACTCCAGCCTTTACCCGGAATATTCAGGTCATCCAAATTATCTTTACGCAAATAAGCAATGGCTTGCTCATAAGTAAGTTCGGTTTGTAAAAAAGCATCCTTGTTAACAAGTAAGCTCACAGCCAGTTCATGATCGGGGATCAGTTCCTTTCCAGCCAGTTTCCCCAAACGTATGCCCGATTTTTTGAGATATAAAAAGTATTGTAGGGTTTCCAGGCTATCGCGGTGATGTTTGTTAATAGCCAGCCAGTCGTCATTCAGTTTAAAAAAATACAGATCGGCCGCGTTATTTACATAAGGCTTTAATAGATCTATCTCCTTATAATTAGGCTTGGGTGAATTTTTGGAACGGAAGTTTTGCAATCGGCCGGTATCTTCCTGCTTGCGCAGGCAGGCTACAAACAGGCCTTCGCCCTTTACCTGGTCGGGATAAAAACGGTAACCCCAGGCTTTATGTTGTTCCGATTGACTTTCTACTATCCCCCATTCGGTTTGCAAAGGTATCTGCACGGTTTCCAATTCAAACTCTTCGCACATCCAGTCCAGCACCGCCTCGTTTTCTTCATAAGAATACGAACATGTAGAATATATAAAGTAACCATCTTCGGCAAGCGCCGGGTAAACATCGGCCAATATGCGTTCCTGCCTTTGCTGGCACATGGTCACACTTCCTTCCGACCACTCGTCCATAGCGGCAGAGTCTTTCCTGAACATACCCGATCCCGAACATGGCGCATCTACTACAATAACATCAAAGAAACCTTTAAGCCTGGCAAAGGCTTTCGGGTCGTTATTGCTGACCACCACGTTGGTTCTTCCCCAGCGGTTTAAGTTATCGGCCAGTACAGGCACCCTTGTTTTAATAATTTCGTTAGCCACCAGTAAATCATCATCACTAATAAATGAACTAATGAGCGTGCTTTTACCTCCGGGGGCAGCGCATAAATCGAGCACTTTAATGGGCCCGTTATCCTTATTATATATATGGTGTAAAACATGGTCAATAAACATAGACGATGCTTCCTGTACATAATAGCAACCCGCATGAAATAATGGGTCGAATGTGAATGACGGGCGGCTGTTTAGATATAAGCCATTGGTACACCAGGGTACTGGCTGAGTATGATCTAAGGTAACTGTTTTATATGGGTTGATTCTTACGGAAGTAAGCGCATCGGCATTTTCATGGGTTTGAATAAAGTTTTCGGCGTTAAAACCGGGTGTTTGCGCTAAGGAAGAAATAAAACCTTTTGGGAAATGAGTATCGTTGATCATGCACTTCAAAGATACATATTATGAAGACAGGTTAAATTACTGTAATGTAATTATGAAATTAACAAATGGAGATAGTGTGACGACCCCGAAATTGCATTTATAATAAATTGTAAATTTTTTTTGGTGTGAAGATAATTATGTACCTATATTTGATGCCCTGCAATTAGCAGCGGGTTGTTATTTGAAGTTTTAAGGGCGATAAAAAAAAGTGAAAATAGCACTTGACACGTATAGTGTAAATGTTGCATCTTTGCATCCCCAAGACGAACGAGTCTGAAGGGAATAAGTTCTTAAAAATAGTGTAAGCAGGAGAGTTATTAAAAGGTTTAAATCTTGAAAATAACTAAAATAAAAAACTTCAAATAAAATTTGGAGAAACAAATTTAAATCCTACCTTTGCACTCCCGAAACGAACGAAACAAAATGTTTCAGAGAGAGAAGGGAAACGGCGAGCAGCAATTGCTAACCGGAAACAAATCAAGAAAGTTTACTCATCGCAATGATGAGCTAGATATAAA